>Ga0207897_100005_pt1 | contig 432966 bp, 365 predicted proteins | sample LinPmetageLP42_FD_184054 | JGI IMG/M metagenome (GOLD analysis project Ga0207897, IMG submission 184054) | Marine viral communities from the Pacific Ocean - LP-42 (SPAdes) | ecosystem: Environmental > Aquatic > Marine > Oceanic | place: Pacific Ocean | collected 2010-08-27
GCCAACAGCCAACAGCCAACAGCCAACAGCCAACAGCCAACAGCCAACAGCCAACAGCCAACAGCCAACAGCCAACAGCCAACAGCTATTTCTTAATACACAGAGCCATCATGTTTGCCTTTTTCCCACCCATGTTTTCCTAGGTATTGATCGGCACTTTCAACGGCACCCGTTTCTATGGAAGTTCCCATAGAGTCGTTCCAACGGTTAAGATATCCAAAGAGCGAAATAACGCCTAGCATTTCAACAATTTCACCCTCGTTCCAATGTTGGTATAAACGTTCTTTAATTTCTGCATCTACCCCGTTAGGTACTTGTGACGCTTGTAGTGAAAAGTCTAAAGCGGCACGCTCGGCATCCGAAAAAGCAGGGTGTGTTCTATATTCCCAAATATTATCCAATTGCTCTTGCTCTGCACCATAACGTTCTGCCGCCCTAATGGCATGGGCTTGGCAATATCTACAACCAGTAGCATTGCTGCTTACCCAAGCAATCATTCTTTTTAAGGCAGAGGTTACGCGACCTTCATTTGCCATTACGGCTTTGTTCAAATTAATAAAGGCTTTAGAGATAGCAGGTCTATGCTGCATGGTTAAAACCGAATTAGGGCAAAACCCAAGTGTTTCATTAAAAAATGCCGCTAATTCTTTGGTCTCAGGATCATGATTAGGGTCAAGTGGTGTAACTAATGCCATACGTTTTGTTTAAGTATTTATTTAAGTTGTGTTAACTGATTTTTGGCTGTTAGGTTCACTATGGATGGTATTAAAGCAGCCTTTATTGTTGTATTTTTGTGTTCTACAAGAAACAAAAAATTATGAGCACAACAAATCATATTAGTACCAAATGGTTGGGTAACATGTCCTTTGAAAGTAACAATCCATCCGGACATTCATTAAAAATTGATATTGCCAAAGAAGATGGCGGTGACAGTAGCGGTTTAAGACCAAAAGCCTTAATGCTTTCTTCACTAGCAGGTTGTTCTGGATTGGATGTCGCTGCAATGTTCAAAAAGATGAAATTAGAGGTAGATGAATTTCATATTGAAACCATTGCCAATCTAACCGATGAGCACCCAAGGTTTTATGATAAAGTGGTAATCGAATACCATTTTCATGGTGCAAACTTGGCGGAGAAAAAATTACAAAGAGCGGTAGATTTATCCATTGAAAAGTATTGCGGCGTAATGGAAATGTTCAGACAATTTGCAGAATTGGAGATTAAGACTGTTTTTCATAAAAAATAAATGAGCAAGTACAAATGCAAGAATCAAGTTCAAGTTCAAATAAAATATTATGCCGGATAAAAAGTTTGACCTTTAAGATAGACTAGTTGATTTTGCAGGTAATGTTGTTCTTTTTTGCAAGGAATTACCGTCTGATATGACTGGTCAATATTATGGAAATCAATTGTTAAGATCTGCAGGTAGCTCTGCTTTAAATTTTGGTGAAGCTCAGGGATCTAATTCGAATAGGGATTATATAAATAAAGCTTCTATATCTTTAAAGGAATTGAAAGAGTCTAGAGTCAATCTTAAAATCTTATCTAAAGTTGATTATGGTAAGTAAGTAATAAGAGCTGAATTGTTAGATGAATTAGAACAATTAATAAGAATTATAGCAACAATAATTAAAAACAAAAAGCAAAATTGAGTTGATATTTTTTGAACTTGAACTTGAACTTGATTTTTGAACTTGAACTTGAAAAATGCGCTGGACAATTAAACCAAAACCGAAACAAGAAGATATTGACACTTTAGCCAATGCGCTTAATGTTGATAGTTTGGTGGCGCAATTATTATTGCAAAGGGGTATCTCGACCTTTGAGGAGGCAAAGCATTTCTTTCGCCCGCAATTGAGTGATTTACATGATCCTTTTTTAATGAAAGACATGGATATTGCCGTCAATAGAATTGAAGAGGCAATTGCCAAGGGAGAGAATATTCTGGTGTATGGTGATTATGATGTTGATGGTACAACTGCTGTAGCTTTAATGTCGTCTTACTTATTAAGTTATTACCCTAATGTGGCAACCTATATTCCAGATCGGTATGATGAAGGATACGGAGTCTCTTTTAAGGGAATCGATTTTGCCGAGGATAATGATTTTACATTGATCGTGGCGTTAGATTGCGGAGTGAAGGCAATTGATAAAGTAGCCTACGCAAAAGAAAAAGGAATTGATTTTATCATCTGTGACCACCACAGACCTGGTACAATATTACCAAGTGCTGTGGCAGTTTTAGACCCAAAAAGAGAAGATTGTTCATATCCTTATGATGAATTATGTGGCTGCGGAGTCGGTTTTAAGCTGATTCAAGCATTAGGCTCCCGTAGAGGTGAAACTATTGATGATGTTATCTATTACCTTGATTTAGTGGCAACTGCAATTGGAGCAGATATAGTACCGATAACTGGGGAGAATAGAATTCTAGCTTTTTATGGCTTACAGGTTATCAATCAACAACCTAGAACCGGTTTTAAAGCCATAATTGACCAAATCAATAAAAAAGAACTGACCATTACCGATGTAGTGTTCATCATTGCACCAAGAATAAATGCAGCGGGTAGAATGAAACATGGTCAGCATGCCGTAAATCTTTTGACCGAAACCAATTTGGACGAAGCCTTAAAATTTGCTTCTGAAATAGAAAAGTTCAATACCGATAGAAGAGGGCTGGATCAAGAAATTACGATAGAGGCACTTGGTCAAATTCAGGAAAATCAAGAACAAGAAGGATTCACTTCTGTTGTATATAAAGATACTTGGCATAAGGGCGTAATAGGAATTGTAGCATCAAGACTCACGGAAACCTATTATAGACCAACCTTGGTTTTTACCAAAAGCGGAGACAAATTGGCGGCATCGGCACGATCGGTTAAAGGTTTTGATGTATACAATGCCTTGGAAGGATGCGCTGATTATATAGAACAGTTTGGTGGTCATAAATATGCGGCGGGCTTAACCTTATTGGAAGAGCAATACAATAATTTTAAACATCAATTTGAAAAAGTGGTCAAAGAAACTATTGACCCACAAATGTTGATACCTGAAATTACCATTGATGCCGTAATTGAATTAAAGGATATTAACCCAAAGTTGATGCGGATATTAAAACAGTTCGCCCCTTTTGGTCCGGGTAACATGTCGCCCGTGTTCATGGCAGAGAACCTACAAGATACCGGTTATGCAAAAGGTGTAGGTAAAGATGAGGCGCATTTAAAATTGGCTGTTGTACAACAGGGCAGTCATAAAATTGATGGTATTGGGTTTAATATGGGTAATAAGCTATCAAAGGTTACAGGTAGAAAACCATTTAATGCGGTCTTTTCTATTGATGAAAATGAATGGCAGGGCAATGTTAGCCTTCAATTAAAATTAAAGGATATTCAATGAGAATAGAACACATTGCTATTTGGGTTACGAACTTGGAGGAAATGCGTAAGTTTTATGTAAATTATTTCAATGCCGTTGCCGGAGAAAAGTATCATAATCCTACTAAAAAATTTACCTCTTATTTTTTAAGTTTTACAGATGGAGCCCGATTAGAAATCATGCATACCCCTTCCATTAATAAATCAAACTATACAGAAGAGCATACCGGATTGATTCATTTTGCTATGTCCATCGGGTCAAAAGAACAAGTAAATCTACTAACAGAAAAGTTGAGAGAAGACGGATTCACAATCGCCGGCGAACCAAGAACTACAGGAGACGGTTATTACGAAAGTGTCGTCTTAGACCCAGAAGGAAATCAGATAGAAATCACCATTTAACATTGTTATTTATAATTGTTCTAAATAAGATTCATATATTTATATAAATATTTACATCTTATGAACGATATTCATCCTATTTATCAGAACGATTTTGGCATAGCGTTTCAGTGGAAACGTGATAAACCCAGCGAATCAAATAAAGTTCAGGTGATTTTCAGGGATATTGGTTTGCTGCTTACGAGTAGCGAACTACGTTATTTTTCAAAATGCATTGCCAATACAGTAGAAAACGGAAAAGGTCACCTATGTAGTGATTGCAAATCAAAAGAAACGTGCCGTTCATTGCTTTTAAATTCTCCTGCACATCAAATATCGTTTGCAGTTAGTTATCAAGAAGCTATTGAAATTAGAGACCTAATTAACGGAACCATGTTTAGGCTTGAGCTAGATTCGTTTTTTGGTGAATTGGGTATTGAATAACAGTCAATAAGAATCCCGCATTTAAGAAAATAGGATTTTTGTTATCAAATCTTGTTTTGCCCTATCCATTATTAAATATCTTTGAAGTCAATTTACCGATTTCTCTATGAGCGTGAATGATCCCTATGCGGCCCTAAGATTTAAGGAGTTCAATATTTTTCTTTTAGTGCGCTTTGCCATGGTTTTTGCCTGGTCTATGCAGTTCATAGTTATAGAATGGCAGGTATATACCATGACCAAAGATCCGTTGTCCTTGGGTATTATTGGTTTAATGGAAGTAATACCTGCGGTAAGTATGGCACTTTTTGCCGGTCATATCGTAGATCAGAAAGAAAAGCGCAATTTATTGGTGAAGTGTATATTCGGTTTCTCGGTAATTAGCTTCGGACTGTTCATGTTGAGCCTTCCCTCAGTATTAGAAAGCTACGAAACCAAAACCATACTTTACGGAATTTATGCACTGGTCTTTTGTGGCGGTTTGGTACGTGCGTTTTTAGGTCCTACAATATTTTCGTTAATAGCGTTGATCGTTCCAAAAAAAATATACCCAAATGCCGCTACATGGAGTAGTACAACATGGCAAATGGCATCTGTATTGGGTCCGGCATTAGCAGGCTTTTCCATTAGTTTAATTGGCGTGCACTGGTCTATGTGCGTCATTTTCGGCTTTTCATTATTGGCGTTAACCGCCCTATTTAATATCTCAAAAAAGCCTATTCTTAATCCTAAGATCGGTGAACCCGTTTTTCAAAGTTTAAGAGAAGGACTAACATTTGTTTTTAAGACCAGAGCGGTTTTAGGTGCCTTGACCTTAGATATGATTGCTGTTCTATTTGGTGGTGCTGTGGCATTGTTGCCCATTTTTGCACAAGATATTCTACATGTGGGATCAGAAGGTTTTGGAGTTTTAAGAGCAGCTCCGGCTGTAGGTGCGGCAATTACAATGTTAGGTTCTACAAGATTTCCGTTGCATAAGAACGCAGGTAAAAAGCTTTTACTGGCAGTATTTGGCTTTGGTGTATGTATGATCGTATTTGGCTTATCTACCTATTTCTGGTTATCTGTAATTGCCCTATTTTTAAGTGGCGCGGTAGATGGTGTTTCCATGATCATAAGACAGACCATTTTACAATTGAAAACACCGGACAATATGCGAGGGCGTGTGGCGTCTGTGAACTCCATGTTCGTGGGTTCGTCTAATGAGCTCGGTGCATTTGAAAGTGGTGTTACGGCAAAATTAATGGGAACGGTAACTGCAGTTGTATTCGGCGGTACCATGACCTTGCTTACCGTTGGTCTTACGGCTATTGTCTCTCCAAAGTTTAGAAGGCTTGATTTACAGAAGGATGTGGAAGATCATGAAAATTAATAAACGGAATATACGTGATAAAAAAAGCCCTAATCAAAGGGCTTTTATATTGTAAGTGGTACTTAAGACTTTCGTCGTAAAGTGGAAGCACTGTTGTAGGTCAGTTATAGTATTGGGAATAAACACTTTATCTAAACTTGTGCGTAAAGATAAAACCAAATTCTATTTTTTACCAATTTTTATAGGTACTTGATTGATGTTATCTTCTTTTAAAAAGTAAAGTTCTGTTATTCCTAATACAAGGAATCGCAATAAAAAAAGCCCCTCATTGAGGGGCTATTCTTTAAAGTAACACTTAAGAGTTTTAAATCTTCAAGTGGGGAAACTTGTAGGTAATGTGAAGATTTGGGTTACAACACTTAAACTAACTAACTAACTAACTAACTAACACTGTAAAGGTATGGTCAAGAGCTAGTTTTTTAAAACTATTGTTGTGAACTGCTTGATTTATGTTGTAAGAAAAAGATTACAAAATAAAATATGTATTTCATCGATGTTTTTTGATGAAATTAGTTGAATTCTTTTAATAAAAGTGCTGAGCCATTAAACTCGGCATAGGTGTAGTAATTAATCCAATCGCCTAGGTTTGTGTATGTTGAATTCTCATTTAATGGTATTTCCAAAGGCAAATGTCTGTGTCCAAAAATGAAATGGTCATAGTGCTGGGTCTCCAATTTTCTTTTGCAGTATTGTACAAGCCATTCTTTATCGTTGCCTAAAAATTTGGCATCGTCATCACCACTAATCAATTTATTGCTAACCGATAGATGTTTGGCCAAGCGAACACCAAGATCGGGGTGTAGCCATTTAAAGAGCCATTTGGCAACCGGGTTGGTAAATACCTTTTTCATTCTTTTAAAGCCCTTATCATCTGGACCTAAACCATCTCCATGACCTAAAAAGAAAGAGGTACCATTAATATTGTATTGTTGAGGTTTATGATACACAGGTACATTCAGTTCTTCTTCAAAGTAACCGTTCATCCAAAGATCATGGTTGCCCACAAAGTAGTGTATTTGTATGCCTGCATCAGATAGTTCTGCAAGCTTTCCTAACGTTCTGGTAAATCCTTTAGGGATAACGGTCTTGTATTCGAACCAAAAATCGAACAGGTCGCCCATCAAAAAAATGACTCCCGCATCCGACTTAATCGTATCCAACCAACGAACAAACTTCAATTCTCTCACCCTACTTTCTTTCATGGTAGGCGCACCGAGGTGGTTGTCACTGGCAAAATATACTTTTTTCCCTGCTGGAAGTTCAATGTTCGTCATCAGAATGTAAATATAATAACTGTTTTGCGTACCTAGGGAATACGTGGGTCAAAATAAGTACATAGGTGCTTTTATAAACTTTGTTTATGCAGGTGCATCTTTTTCGTTCAACACAATTTTTATGGGCAGGTGGTCGCTATAACCGTTTAAGTTAAATGTACTGGAGTTAGGTCTACCAAATCTTACTGGTTTTTGATATGAGCCAGATGTAAGCTCTGGATATGCAATAATTTCTACGGTACTTAATTTAAAGGGAAGATCAGACTTCTCTGATAAAATACTTTTAGAGATCATAAATTGGTCTAACATATTATAGGTGTTCCCAAATACGAATGTGCCGATCTGTGCATCTAAAAAACGGTGCATTACGTTGTAGAAATATTTTAAACGTACTCTATTACTTTTAACCAACGCCTTATTATTGATGGCCATTAAATAATCTGTAATACTCTTGTTATAAGGATTATCATTAAAATCGCCCATTAATAGAATATTGGCATCTTTACCCTGCTCCTCGTAAATTCTTTCGATCCAATACGATAGGTTTTCGGCAACCATAATTCTAAAAGGCTCGCTGGTCAATTCTCCTCCAGATCTCGATGGCCAATGATTGAGAATACAAATAAGTTTGTTGCCGTTGGCGGTATTTATGTGTACTTGAAATAAATCTCTAGTGGTGTTTCTTTTAATGATACGTAGACTAAATGTTTGTTGTTCAGGTCCGTATTTTGTTTTATCATAAATAAGTGCGGTATCTATACCACGTTTATCGTCTCCTTCAGAAATAACAAAACCATAATTTTTATTGAGGGCATTACCCATTGCCGCTATCAGCAATTCAATAACATGCTCATTTTCTACCTCACAAACCCCTAAAATATCGGGTCCTTCACCGTTATTGAATTTAGAGATTACCGCGGTAAGGTTCGCTATTTTTTGTTCAAGAATAGAAGCGTTCCACCCGTAGAGTTCATTACCCAAATGGTTGTTGAGAAACTCACTTCTACGTGGTGAATTTTCTATATCGAAAAGGTTTTCAAGATTCCACCAATAGATATGATGCTTGGTCATGTTGTTATATATTAAGGAGTTGCCTTAAAAATAAAACAATTTAAAAGCTTGTAAAGAAAGTATATCGTTAAGTTATGTTGAACTTAATTGTCACTGGCATACCATTCTGCGAAAGAGGAATCGGTTTCCTGTAATTTTAAGGAGAACAATGAAATATTTTCGGGCAATCTCGCTTTAATTTTGGCGGCAAAGTCTATCACCATATTTTCACTGGTAGGTTGGTAGTCCGCTAAAATTACGTTGTGTCCCCGGTCCATTAATTCTTTGGCCAATTCTACGTGAGGTGTATTTTTATTAAATACTGTAGCATGATCAAAAACATCGACAATATCTTCTTTTACTATTTTTTTTAGATCTCCAAAATCTATCACCATACCAAGCTTTACATGGCTGGTATCTGTTATGGGTCTACCTATTACGGTAACCGATAATTTATAGCTATGACCATGTACGTTTCTACATTTTCCATCATAACCATACAATGCATGGCCGGTTTCAAAGTTGAATTGTTTAGTAATACGAATATTGCTCATAACCTATAATTATTTGGCAAAGGTAGGGAAAGTATACACGTATTAATAGCGAATAAATCAATCTAAAACAATGGTTCTGTTTCCTGCTATTAAGCTTACGTGGCAACAATCTGCACCAATCTCAAATTCTTCACTTACAACTTGCCCATCACCTATAAAACCGTTAAACAGAAGGGTTGCTGTTTTATTTTGATATTTTGTGCGGTATGCATCGCTAATAATAGGATAAATGCCTTGATCATTATGGTATTCTTCCGCAGTTGTACTTTCTGCCAAATTCTCGCCGGTTGCAGTGTCTATTACCTCAAAATTATCTAAAGATACGGCATCACCTGTTGCATCTTCGACGCTAACCGTAATGGTTACAAAATTAAGTGTACATATGACCGTAGAACAATCTATTGGCTCTGGTTCTGGTTCAGCTTTATCAGAACAGGTCATAAGAAAGAAGGATAGAAATGCCAATGTAATTTTTGCGAACATAAAACTGATTTATTAGAAGATGAATAAATACCGATTAGTTGCGTAATAAGGGTGTAGAATTACCTTTTGTATTTTCTCTTTGCGCGAACTTTATTTACAAAATAAATGACCAACACAAAAAGGGCCAAAATAGGAAATACAAGGTTACCGTTTAAAAATTGAAAAAATTCCATAATAGTTATTTAGAAACAGAACGATGAGCTGTTTCGGTTATTGTTTATTTTTTAAATTTTGACAGTGCATTTCTGGTAAAGTCAGATAGTGCCAGTTTACCGGTGATCGATGCGCGGTCTGTCAATAAGGTATCCCAATGGTCGGTGCCTTCCCATAAAACTTTCTTCCACTCGGTTAAAGCATCTGGGTTATAGCTTGCCAATTTGTGAATGTAGAAATCTAGCTCCTTATCCATTTCTTGGGCAGAGTCGTACACCTTGTTGAACAATCCTTTTTCTTGTGCCCAATATGCACTTTTCCATTCGGTAGGCGCCAGAGACATTTCTCCCATAGCGGCATTACCTATTTTTCTTGCTACGGCAGGTGCAATAACCAAAGGAGCAATACCGATGCTAAGTTCAGAAAGTTTAATAGATGCGTTTACGTTAGAATACACATAATCACAGGCAGCCGCAAGACCTACGCCACCACCAACGGTTTTACCATGAACACGACCTACAATAACCTTTTTACATTTGCGCATAGCATTGATAACGTGTGCAAAACCGCTAAAAAATGCCTTGCCTTCCTCTAAATTAGATACTTCTAGCAGTTCATCAAAAGAAGCACCGGCACAAAAAGCCTTTTCTCCTTCAGATTTTAAAAGAATAACAGAAATACCATCGTTTTCTGAAAGTTCATTGATAGTATCGGTTAAACGTTCTAAAAGTTCAGAAACGAAAGAATTACTAGCAGGGTGCCCAAATTCTACATGGGCAACTTTACCATCAATTCTTGTATATAAACTACCATTTTTTCTTGTGGTGACCATAGCATTTTGTTTCCCTCAAAATTACGGATTTTGCAATAAAGGTTTGAATTTGTTTCTAAACTTCCACACTAATGCGGCACCTCTAATAAACATCCATACCGTAAAGGCCAGCCATATTCCCGTTAAGCCCCAGTTGAGGTATTTACCTAAGAAGAGCATGGGCACAAATCCTAAAAAGGTAGCCACGAGCAATGTATTTCGTAAATATTTCATTTCTCCCAGACCTTTAAATACCCCGTCTAGCACAAAGGCAATGGTATTAATGGGCAGCCCAAGAATTATAATGTAGAAAATGGCGTAGAAAGTAGAAAGCACTAAACTTTCATTAGAAAAAAGACTGCCCAAAGGTCTATAAAATATACCGGCAAATACCATGATCACCAAACTGACTATGAGTCCGTATTTCGTTATTTTTTTTGTCAGTAGCCACAGGTCGTCATAATTTTTTTCTCCCAGCAATCTACCGCCCATAATATTTCCTGCTGCACCAAACCCATCAATAAAAAAAGCGGAGAATAGCCAAAGGTTTATGGCAATGGTATGTGCACCAATATACTTATCGCCAAGTGCCGTTGCTTCTCTAACAGCCAGTATAAGAGCTGTGTTCAATGCAATGGCACGCACAAAAAGATTCAAGCTCATGACTACCAATCGACCTAATTCTGGGTGAATGGGCAGTTTTAGTTTTAGGCTGATATCGGTCTTTGTCCAAAGAAGGTAAAATGCCATAATCGCCATAATGCTTTGTGCCAATAGACTGGCATAAGCTGCACCATCTAAATACATGGCGGGTATAAATCCGTCAATTCCGTATACGAAGGCAAAATCGAAAATTACGTTTAATACAGCCCCTGTAATCGCAATGACCATGGGCCAATAGGTATTTTGTAATCCGCGAAAAATACCCATAACTGCAAAAACGAATAAGGTTAAAGGAAACCCCCATACGCGAATGGAGTAATAACTAATACAATACTGCAGTATTTTTCCCGAGGCATTTAACAACTCAAAAATTTCTTGAATAACGAATATGGTAGAGAGCAGTATTAAAATACTAAGGGTAATGTTGAGATAAATGGCCTGTGCGGGTAGGGTTTTAACCTCTTCTAATCTACCGGCGCCCAAATATTGTGAAATTATGGCAGAAATTGCACTACGGGTCTGCCCCAAAATCCAAATAAGCATAGAAAGAAAAGAACCCACAATACCAGCTGCAGCGAGCGATTCTAAACCATCTACCGGAATGTTGCCCACAATGGCCGTATCGGTTATGGATAATAGAGGTTCTGCTATACCGGCAATTGTTGCAGGTATTGCCAGAGCATTTATAGATTTAAAATTAACAGTAGTCTTCAAAAAATATAGGTTCTAGAGTACAAGTTCATAGCAATGAAAAGGGTGTTCGCTTTGGTTGGGAAAAAAGATATCTCCCAGTTTAGCGTAACCACGTTGCTCATAAAATTTCTGATTTCTTTTGTTTTGGCTAAAGGTATCCAACCTAACCGATAGGGCATTGTTCTCACGGGCAAAATTTTCCCCAAAATCCATTAAGCGCTGTGCACAACCTTTACCTTGGTATTTAGGGTGCACCGCTAGCCTATGTATGTAATAGTTGATGCCGTTTGGCGTTAACCAATCTACATTTTTATATTCATCATCCATCAATAACGATACTACAATGCAGCCAATAACGGCATTGTCCTCTAAAAGAACATACAGCTCATTGCGATCAATATCTTTCTCAAAAGCTTTTTGAGAAGGATATTCCGTTGTCCATTGATAAATGCCGTTTGCTTCCATGGCAATTCTACAGGCATTGGTCATCATTAAAATTTCGGGTATTTGAGATATCTTTGCAGGTGCTATCATTAAAGCCATTTAATTAAATTGTAAATTTAGAGTTATAATCAATACTTTTTATCATGATGAACATTCTTGTTCCGATAGGGACCTCAATAAATGCGAACGAAACTTTACAATATGCCGTTAATTTTGCACAAGATTTTGGTGCCGATATTTATGTAATGGAGGTATTTAACGTTAGTGGAAAAACGGGTACGCTTACTAACCTTACCCAAAAAGTTGCGGAAAATTCTAAAGAACGATTAAAAGAGATTATCGCAACCGTAGATACCAAAGATGTATCTATAAAAATTGCAAGTTTTAATGGTGAGCTAAAAGACGGTCTACGTGAAATAGATAAAGGAATTGGTATAGACCTTATTATTTTGGCACCTAGAAGTAATGATATACAAGAAGAGTTTTATTTAGGGCATACCTCTGGAGCCATTATCAAGAGAACGAATATACCTACCTTGATCGTACCAAAGGGAACCACGTATAAATCATTTGAAAATATATTGGTAGCGTTTAAATCGGGTATTTTAAAGCGAAAAAGAATACTTGATCCATTAATCGAAATAAAGGTAAAGCACAATGCAAATGTGAATCTTTTAATGGTAAAGACCCCTGGGTATTCAGATGATGATTTAAAGATCAACACGGCGTTAATGGATATTTGTTCGCAACTAACGTTTACAGATAATTCTACCACATATCATGGAGTTTTAGAGCATTTTCAGGCAAAACACCCCGATTTATTATGTGTTTTTAGAAGAAAAAGAGGTTTCTTTAAAAAATTATGGGAGAAAAGTACCATTTCAAAATCAGAGTTTTACGCACCGGTACCAGTATTGGTGCTTAGTGTAAAGAAAGATTAAATAGTACTTTGATAGGTTATTAAAATAGGTTTTCTTTGACGCTGTCGAAAAATTAGGGGGATTAGCTCGCCCGACTTTTTAGGCGGGCTCAGTTGGCTAGAGCGTCCCGAAAGCCTTCGGGAAGGTCGCTTCGATATTGAATTGAGATTAAGAAAATAAGGGGGATTAGCTCAGTTGGCTAGAGCGCTTGCCTGGCAGGCAAGAGGTCACCGGTTCGAATCCGGTATTCTCCACAAATTAGTTAAGCCTTCACGAAAGTGAAGGCTTTTTTTATGCTTCAGAGTAAGTTGCGTTATCATAGGAATAGCGTCCCGAAGACTTTCGGGAAGGTCACCGGTTCGAATCCGGTATTCTCCACTAAGTTTTTTAGGGCTTCAAGAGTTTTTGACTTTTGAAGCTTTTTTCATTTGCACGCAAATCTTGTTTTGAATTAAGCTTGGTTTTATTTGATACAAATTGGTCTATTTTAATACTTCTTCACACTGCATAGAATATTTTTTGAAATGTATCACATCTATTGGGTGCTTTAACCTCAATATTAGATTTAGGAAACTAAGTCCTATAAAAGTTGAATTAACGAAACTACTAAAAGAGACCACGAATGGGACTTTTAAAGAAATGACTTTCTCCCTTTTGAAACTGTCTTATCAAATGGCCGTTCTAGGGAGTGATAACCTTTTTTCTCATTTTTGTTCATCGAGTATTCGAATTAGGTATTTTTTTCAGCAATAATCAGCCGATATTGTGCATGTTAATGATTAAATTTAAGATTACTAATGACACGAGATTTTATCCATATCAACGATTTTGTAATTCTTGTTGAAGAAGCTGATTCACTCACCAAGGAGGTAGATTCTTGCTATTTTGATGAGCCCATTGTTGCCATTGCCTTCTACGGGTCGGGCAATGTAGATTTATCGGTGAAATACGGTAGTAGTCATAAAGATTTTACCTACACCAAAGGTTTGGCACTTTCTTTTTATGCAGATGAAAAAGTGGAATTTGAGCATACCGTGAGCCCAAGAAAAAGCCTTAAGTGTCTAGTGGTTGCAACTGCTCTTCGAAATTTAGAACATTTACCAAATCAAGAGGGCGAAATATTTTCTGAACTCTTGGGAGCCTTGGTAAAACCTAAAGATCATTATGTAGAAGGTCCTAGTTTTTTTATGACGCCGCAAATGGAACGTATTGTCGATGCTTTCTTTTCGAATAGCTACATTGGGAAGACCAAAATGATGTTCTACAGAAGTCAGATAACGGCTTTATTGTCCCACTTTTTCGGTCAGCTCGCACTATTACCGGAAAAGGACTCAAGTGCCAATTATAGGGGTCAGTTGAACAAGGTACGGGATATTTTATTGGACAATATTGAGGACCCGCCTTCGCTTTCGGAACTTTCTAAGGAAATAGGACTTAATACAACAAAGCTCAAAAAAGAGTTTAAAGCCATTTTTGGCGTACCAGTTTTTAAATACCTTCAAAATGAAAGACTTACTTCTGCCCATACACTTATAAGTGAAGGTCAAGCTACTGTTCAAGAAGCGGCTTGGCAAGTAGGCTATGATAGCTTGAGTTCTTTCTCCAATGCATTCGCGAAAAAGTTTGGTTACCGTCCTAGTCAAATCAAGTAAATTAGTTTCTATACAAACTAGATTAGTTTTGTTGCATCTATATTAATTATATTTTTTATTTCTCATCATTTTTTTTACTCCAGTTCCAAGAGCTGCTCCAAGGACTAAACCTACACCAGCTCCTAGAACTAGTCCAATTGCAATAGCATTGGTTAAGATACCGGTGATAAGGCCAATTCCTGCTCCAAATAGCAATCCCAATGTCAATTTCTTTTTCATAATACTTATTTGGTTAAACATCTAATTTATATAAAACCAAGCGTTTTCTTGATTTTAAATTCAATATGAAATAATCTTCATAAAGTAATTCATTTTATACTTACCTTTTCATATCATTCGAATAGAATAGGTTTCAGTTTTATCCGGTTTATCCCAATTTCTTTTTCTTTAAAAAAAGCCAAAACCGTTTCACTTACCAATGGTGATTGCATATACAAATCGTGACCGGCATTTTCAACGATAATGTGTCGTCCATTTTTAAACTTTTTTGCAAGCTCTATGGCACTGGAGGTATAGGTGCGCCCGTCCATTGTTCCGCTTAAAAGAAGCGCATCTACCTTATTAGGTTTCATTTTTCTAAACTGTTTCGGCAGTTGACGGAAATTTGTAGTTTGCATCCATTCAAATTGTAAAAAGTTTATAGTGCTGCCCAGAATAGCATCGTCTATTTGCCTTTTCATGATTCGTTTACGGGTTAGGGATATACCACTTTGCATATCCATTGAAAATGCCATTGGCCGTATGCGAGAGTAGATTTACTTTTTTAATATCATCACATTCGGTGCGATTTCCGTAAAGTTGCCGTGGTACATTTGGTCATAAAGCCTCGGTACTATTTTAGAGTCTTCGGGATTCTTTAAATAGAATGTGGAGATGGCTGACTGCAATTCAAAATTTGAAATATAAAATTGGCTGTGTTTTCGGGAAGTTTGATAGTTTCATTAGGACCCTCAAGGCTTGCCAATACAACTTTATCTATGTTATCCTCAAAAAGTCTGATATACTCAAAAGCTAGATGAGAGCCGTAACTAATACCCCAAAGCGAAATTTTCTCCACCTTGAGAACGTTTCTTAACGCCTCAATATCTTTTGCGTTTTCTGTAGTATTGTATGCGCCTAGATTAACGTTTTTTTCTTGCCAGAACGCTAAACATTTAGTGATGTTCTCGGTGCTTTTATCCACATACTCTTGTTTATCAATGGCTTTGGAGAGTTCAAAACTTGCGGTATATGGGCATTCTAGCAATCTCGTTGACATACCAGTACCGCGTTGGTCAAAAGCAATTACATCGGCAACCTCTCGAAGGTTCATAAATAATGAAAAGCGCTTGCCTTTTGCCGTACCGATACCTGAACCACAGGGGCCGCCCGATAGATATACTATCGGGCTTCCAGGATTCGGATTCGTGCTTTTAAAGCGTACAAACGAGAGTTGTATGGAGTCTAGACTTTCATTGTTTCGGTCCTCCAAAACTTTGAAAGAACCTAACTCAGCTTGGACAGTATCTTTGGACCTTGAAATAAATTCATAGGGTTCAACCTTTAGACTTTGCCCGGTAAGAAGCATTACCGGTAGTAAAAGGAAAAAATGAACAATTGCCTTTAATTTCATTTTCATAGTTTTAAACCTTCGCTATCTTTTTGTTCCAAATACCTGTTTCAGCAGTTGCTGCAGCATACTCACTAAAATCAATAGGTTTTCTCCCTAATATTTTTTCAATATCGTGGGATACTTCAGCCAGTTCAGGATTGCCCAGAACTTCAGTAAACAGATATTCAATAAGCCAGATAAAGTCTTCGTGAAGACCAGTCTTTCGCATTCCATCACCATATTCCTTTACTGAAATAGGCACAAATGCAATATCACGATTACTCGCTTTAGCAATTTCCGCTACAGCATCTTTAAACGTTAAGGTTCTTTGTCCTGTGAGTTCATAAATCTGTCCATTGTGAATATCCTCGGTCAAGGCCTTGGTGGCCACTTCGGCAATATCATCAGTATCTACCCAAGGGATTTGAGCTTCTGCCTGAGGTAGTGCAACCAAACCATCTAAAATGGGTTCCAACAAAAAGTTTTCGCTAAAATTCTGGTTGAACCAGCTTGCACGTACTATGGTATAATCCAAACCGGAATGAATCACGACTTGCTCACATAATTGGGCTTCGCGCTCGCCTTTTCCGGAAAGTAAAACCAATTTTTTGACATTGGCGCGTTTTGAGACCTTTACCAATTGTTCAATAGATTCCAATGCTCCGGGTACTGCCAAATCGGGTTGATAGGTGATATACACTTTGTCCATTCCCGCTAAAGTGGCGTCCCAATTCTCAGGTTTATGCCAGTCGAATATGGGAGTCGCACTACGGGACCCTATGCGTATATTATGGCCCAACGCTTCAAGTCGTGCTACAATTCTTCTCCCTGTTTTACCAGTCCCTCCGATTACTAAGATGTTTTCTTTTTCCATTTTTACTTGTTTTTAGGTCCCACTTTACAGCCGGACAGATTATAGTAGTTCTGCTTCAAATAGTTGAAATTTTTGTTGTTACTTTTTATTAATGGGTTGCATGAATTCTTTTGCGATGTACTTTGAGATACCAATACACCATTGTCGTTAAAATAAACTCTAGCCCAATGAACCAAAACCCAAAATCGACGAAGAAATCATAGTAGCTTCCTCCATAGGGTAGAATTGTAAATGGTACGGTAATAAGCGCATCTAAAATTGCCGATATCGTAAAGAAAACTAGTCCTGTTATAAGTCCGTGGGTATAAACCCCATTTTTATAATATAGTTTTGCTCCAAGCCAAACTATGGGCACTACGACTATTGAGAGCCATATATTGGCCTGTTGCTCTGCATTTTCTAACATTGGCACGTAATAGGAGAATGCAAATAAGCTCACACCGATGATCCAAATTAATATTCCAAAAGTAATTGCTCTTGTTAATTTCATAACTGTTCGTTTTTTGATGATTATTTGTAATAAATGATTCCGATGAGCAGTAAAGCAAAAGCCATGAAAGAGGCTATGGTGCGCTGTATGTGCCATCTATTCCATGGCTTCTCAAACTTAGTTCTTAGCTCTTTAAGTTCTAAGGATGAAAGATTTTCCAATACTGTCTTGTCCAATAGTTCGTTGAGGGGTACATTTTTGAATATGGTTACAATCCCTATCCCTACAAAAAAGAGTACTGCTGCTATCAGAAAGGACCAAAACGTCGCAGGATGCGCATTTCTATGTAAAAAAGCATTTACTGATAGCAATACGACAGGTGAAAAGAATACGATTAAAAAGCTTGGGTTGATAATCGCTCTATTCATTGCCTGAAAGGATTGTAAAAAGGATAGGTCGTTCAATCTCCCAATACCCGGAGTAATTGAGTTGGACCACGTGAAACACAATCCTGCGGTAAGCCCTGTAAATAAAATGCCCAGGCACAATACGATAATTTTGATTTTATATTCCATTATTTTGAGTTTTTGTGTAGCTAACCCACGTTAATAAATCTTGATATTCTTGACTGGTGAGTTTGGTTTTCTTGCCTTTAGGCATTCGTTTTTCTATGAATACTTGTTGGTAAATATCATTTGTCCAGCTGTTCATATTATCTTCGGTAAAGACACGTCCGCGATTACGCTGAGCGTGGCAGACATTGCATTTATTCGCAAGAATACCAAAGGCTCTTTGTTGGGTTGAGTCTTTTAGTATCATGTACATTGGTTCGGAAGGCACGTAGTTTTGTACTAAGTCTCTTTTTGGGTTCTGTACTGACCAGAAAGAGAGTGTAATTCCGAGTATAATTTTTACTAGTGTTATCATCATAAGGTTTATTGATTATGATGACACAAAATTGCACATATATGCCACCAATTATTTATTCGAGCGGAAGTATGATTTGTTCGAAAAGTCCATTCGCATTAATCGAATTAAGAGTAGGCATCAAAAACTACTTCCCAATGCGTTTCTAAAGGTTCTCCCAATAGTTTTGATTAGAGTTCTTCAGAAAACTTAACCGTCTTATCTTCTAATTCCTTTCTATAATCTTCCTCAATTATTTCGCCTTCTTTAAAGTTGTCATAAAAAGACGGTAGCGAATAGGTTTCTATAATTTTTGCTCCCAAAAATGGAAAATATGTTCTTGCTGATTGTAGTGCGTTTGCACCACCTCTCCCCCCAGGTGAAGTTGCCATTAAAAGCATTGGCTTTTCTCTCCAAATTTTCATATTTACACGTGATAGCCAGTCTATAGTATTTTTAAATACCGCTGCATAAGAACCATTATGTTCTGCTAAAGAGATAATAAACCCATCAGCATCATCTAACAATTCATTAAGTCTTTTTATAGCGGTTGGCACCCCATTTTCAGCTTCAAAATCGACACCGTAAATGGGCATAACATAATCGTTCAAGTCGATTGAAATGATTTCTACATTTTCTAATAAACTAGATGTATAGGACAGTAATTTTTTGTTGATTGATTTCTGACTATTAGTTCCTGCTATTGTGATTACTTTTTTCATGATTATTGTTTTTGAGAGATTATAGTATCGATTGAATATTTTCCGCTTCCATTCACTAGTATTGTTAGTGCTATACCAATAACAAGCAAAGAATATTCATAACCTTCACCTGCTTGGTTGCCGAACCAGTTCATAAAAAACCCGTGCTCTAGTTGTGTAGTGAAAATGATACCTAAGAACATTCCGACAAATGATAATGCCCAGAACCTAGAGAAGAGTCCAATCACTAATGAAATGGAACCAAAAAACTCAATCATAATCACGGAGAAAGCTACAATACTGGGTAAGTCCATTTGGGTGGTCAACGATTCCATTGTTCCGGAATATCCATATCCTCCAAATAGTCCTAACAATTTTTGTGCACCATGTGGAAATAGTACGAAACCAAGAGTTAAGCGTGAGATACTGAATCCCAAATTAGGATTTGTTTTTACTAGTGTTTTGAATAAATTTTTCATAATAATTAAGATTTATAATGTTTTACGGTAATACAATCCGAAAGAGGATTTATGAATAGGTTTGGGTCCGTATTGGTCAAAATCTGACCCAAAGCCAAATTGATGTCCTTTGTAGGATAGACCCAAACGTAATTGTTGGAAGCTTCTCGAGTGTGTTTCAAATTTGTCCCAAACCGTTAGAAACTGTCCGTTGAACCACAAAGAAATCTTTTCATTAAGTGGTTTGTGTAGTTGAAATTGAGCGAATATTTCGGCAAGGCTAGCATCTTTCTTTTCTGAGTAAGCCACAGTCGGGATGACCACCAATAAAGCTCTCGAATTTTTGACTGTGAATTTGACCGAAAGCCTTTCTGAAAATCCTCCAAAGCTATTATAGTAGAGTGAAGGTCCAATGGCAATTGTCTCGTTGGCTTTCCAGAATATTGTAGGTTGAACACCCACTTCATCAAATATTTGGTTTTCTTTTTCTCTAAAATTTTGAAAGAAAGCAAGAGTAGTAACACTTAATGTATTACTCTGATTTATGGAATAATTAGATAATAAAGTGAAGTCTGTTTTCTCAAATCCTGAAAATAGTTCTAACTGAGTGAACTGCGCTTGTAAACTGCTTACAAAGGCAATTGTTACTATTACTGATATGAGTCTTACTTTTTTCACACTTCAAATTTCCGATTGGGTAGCGTGAAAAAAAATGAACTAGTTTAAGACTTTTACTAGATAATTGAGATTTGGTAAGTTTCGAAACTCAAATAGATTCAATGTAATTTCTTTCTTTAATGTCTTTGTTGGCTTAGACTGAGACTTTTTATTTTCGATTAACTTTTGTGATGATTTTGCTCATAAATTCAGGTGTAATACCGATATACGCGGCTAAATCTTTTTGAGTAATTCTCTTGACTATTTGTGGATATTTCTTTTTAAAATTGATATAGCGTTCTTCGGCAGTAAAAGATATTCCGTGGTTTGAACGTCTTATATAACTTATCAATGACCTTTGATATAAAATGCGATAAAATTTTTCGAATTTTGGAATCTCTTGAAATAAAACATCATAGTTAGCTCTAGAAATCCCTAGTAGTTCAGAGTTTTCAGTTGCCTTAATGTAGTATCTTGACGGTTCTTTCGTCATAAAACTTGAAATATCACCCGTCCAATAATCTTCAATGGCAAACATTGAAATATGTGGTGCACCATCCTCATCTAAGGTATATACTTTTAAACATCCTTTGGAAATAAAATATTCATACTGCGTAACTTCACCCGCCTGCATCAAGAAACCCTTCTTTTTCACCTTTATTTCCGATAATAAAGAAATATATTTTTGCTTTTCTAGTTCGGTCAAATCAATAAACCTAGATACATTATTAAGTATAAGAGTATGTGATTCTTTATAACTCAACATTTAAGGTATTTGCGTGAATTTAATTTAAACAATTAATCCCATATGTAAAAGTCGGATTATGATTTATTTGTTTAACTGAAATGTAAAAACAAATAATATGAATGGCTCTTGAACCGTATTTTGATTCGCATTTTTTAGTATAATTTACTATATATCAATTATTTATAATCAGCTATTTAACAGTTTTCAGGGTTACCTAGCTGGTTAATTATTAACAACAGCCGACACCAAGTTGTTGAATCACAACTTAAGGTGCCGACTGAAAATCAAATTTATTTTTTTCTTATAATAATAAACTGTGCTGTAATTCCCTTTTTAAAATTTAAATGCGTAGTATCAGGAACGTTGAGTTTTAAACTATCCAGAACAACAGGGTTTATTCCTCCGGCATTACCCAAACTTTCATTACCAAAAATACCATTATAATCATATAATTCTCCTGAACATTCTACATAATCAGTGGCCATATTTGGTCTGTAGGGCCTAAAGGTGTATGATTCATTAATTGTATGTGTTTTATTGTTTTGTACATCAACAAAATTATCAGTATCAACACTCCAAGTTTTACCATCATCTATGCCGTTCTCATTAATGTCAAGGCGTTCCCCTCCTACCCACATTTTCACCCTTAGCTTACCATTAACCTCTGTATCGGTAGATTGTGTGCCCGTAATGTTAACAATGGTCGCCAGATATTCTGGATAGGCAACATCACAATTTCGTGATTGATATTCCGTTGCAAGAACTACATTTGCTGCAGGAAAACCTTCTTTTACATAACTTAATTTATAGGATAAAGGGGAACCGGGAGATTCTTCTGGGGAATAGTTGCCGCCAGCTGCAATATATTCATAAATTTTTTCAAGACTATTTCCGCCAATAGTTTGGGCAGCACTTGCCCCATCCCCTCCAATAATTAATGCTTTAATGTTAGATTCTTCTAGAATATTTTTAGAGTCAACATCAAGCTCAAAAGTTCCTCCTTTTTTACCCGCTTCTATAGCCGCATTAAAGGCTGTTTCTACTTCCGTTATACTATATTCAGACTCCACGGTATACAATACCATACGACCGTATGTTACAGTTGAAACATAGACAGGGCTTATGGAGCCCAAACTCTCAATACTAGGTAGATCAGTAAAAAGATCGCTTGGAACTTCACCTGGGGAGTCCAAGTCTATAGTAAAATATTTCTGAATGAATTTCAGCACATATTTTTTCTTAACTGTAGTGGTATTAAAATCAAAACTACCGGAAATATCTTTTGTTTTATCCCGATAGTTCGCTCCCAGTGCTATAGATAATTGCTGTTCAGAATAAACTTGAGACTTATCAAACTGCAGTTGCGCAGGAGTTGCTCCGGTAACTTCGAGGCTGAGCAATTTATTAACACCTGCTCTAACCTCACTAATGTTTTTTGGATTATTAACAGTTACGCTAGTCTTTCCTTTTACATTGTTTAACGAAATTGACATGGTAATTGGCGCACGATCTTTATCAATTCGCGCATATTCGCCAGTAGTTATGCTTTCCCCTTTTAACATTGCCCCTGGATATATAACATCGGTAGTAGGATCCAATGTGAATAATTCACTAAAGCTTGGTGCCCCTTTGAAAGTTTGGGTAAAACATTCAAATTCCGTTGTTCCTTCCCGTTCTGGGTTGGTGGAGGTGGTCTCAACGATATTCTCAGGTTGGTTAAAAGAACCCAAAGCTGCGACGGCTGCATTAAAGTCATCGGCATCATTGTTGGAAAATTGTTGTGCATTAGAATCATCAGGGCTTACTTCATCTTTACTACAAGCGCAAATAAAAAATAAGAGAACTAGTGGTGCTAACTTTAAAATACTTTTTAATGGTGATTGATTTGTTTTCATAATAGTTTGATTTTTAAGATTCAACATTCCAAACCTAGAGCAGAAATGGTCCCATCCCTAATTTTGTCCATGGACAAAGTATGGACAAGCAACTTGGATTTCGATGAACTACACCATGGACAGCACAAAAAACATAAAAGATGAAAACATTCAAAAACCCTTTATATTCAACGCTTTACATATTTTATTTATAGCTATGATCTCCAAGAAAGTATGGACTTTTTATGGATAAAGGGTTTTTCTAGCAAAGATGCACATGCTTTACGAAGAGAATTATGATTTATCTTAGTGGAAACCAAACCATTGTAATTATGAAAATGAAAATCATTTTTTTAATAATGCTTGCAACGCCAATTTCAATTCTAGCCCAACTCCAAGGTCAAGAAAGAATAGACAGTCTTAGTCTGGTTTATGAAAAGCAATTGGGGCACAAAGAAAAAGTTGCAACACTGAGAGAATTATTTAATATGCAATTATACAATAATCAGTCAGTCGCAAAAAAAAATGCTCATATGATTTTGGAGCTGTCAAACAATACAGGTTATTCAAAGGGAATTGCCATTGGAAATTATTGCATGGGCAACTATTTTTATATAACTAATGCCAATGATTCAGCTCGCATCTATTATAGAAAAGCCATAGATTTTGCTGAAAAACTAACAGATAAATTACTCCTAACCAATTCCCTTTCCAACCTAGCACAAATTGAGGATGCCATAGGTAATTATGATTTTTCCATAAAGCTTAAGGATTCAGTTTCAAATATGTACTTACAAAGCAAGAGTTATCTCCAGTATGGGATATCCATAGGGGATGTAGCAAATACCTATATAAATAAAGGGGATTACGAAAAAGCAATAACAGGTACAATCAAGGCATTAAAGATTCTGGATACAATCGATAGAGAACCTTTCCGAAAAGCGGACCTATATCGACAATTAGGAAGGGTTAATTATTTTCAAGGAAATTACACCAAGTCTATCGAAAACTTTAATCGGGCCTTAGGGGTGTATGAGGATACTGCCGATAATCTCTACAGAGCTTATACAATGGTGGATATTGGCAATTCTTATGTAGAAATGAAAGAACATGAAAAAGCTCTAGAATATTATCAACAAAGTAAAGCGATTAGCGAGAAATTTGGGTTTGATGATAATACTGCCAATGCCTTTGCCAATATAGGTATGGTCCTTGCAAAACAAGGTAACTATGATTTGGCAATTAAAAATTTACTGAAGTGTGTCGAAATGAATAAAACCAGCAACTCATACTTCAACATTATCAGTGCAATGGGGGAAATAGGGAATGCATATGCGATGAAAGGTGATTTTAATAAATCTATTACCTACTTGAACAAAACAATACACCTTGCTGATTCGATTAAATCCATGGATCAGTTAAAGATGGCTTTGCGATATCGCTCAAAAGCTAACGAAATAGGAGGGTTATTTAAAGAGGCGCTGGATGATCAGCGGCAATTTCAAATACTTAGTGACAGCCTTTTCACATCGGAAAAGACGAAACAAATTGAGCAGCTTCAAATATCCTACGAGACCGAAAAAAAAGAAGCAGAAATTGCACTGCAACAAGAGGAGATAAAAACACTTAACGAAAAAGCCAAAGTAGATAAACTAACCAAAGGCCTTTATGCCGGTGGAGCCATATCTGGACTGGCTCTATCAGGATTACTTTTCTTTGGGTTTCGGCAACGCATGAAGAAGAATAAGGCCGAAAGGGAAAAACAAGAAGAAATTTACAAGAAGGAAATTGAGTATAAGCAAAAAGAACTCACTAGCCAGACCTTGCATCTAGTTCAAAAGAACACGTTTATTCAAGAATTGAAAGAGAATTTGGAGAACATAAAAAACTCGCCAGATAAATTTAAAACAGAATTTAGGCGCATTGTCATGCTATTAAAGAAAGAAAATGCGTCGGACAAGGATTGGGAAGTATTCAAGACTTATTTTTCTGAAGTGCATAACGACTTTGACCAGAAACTAAAGACCTTGTCTCCTGATGTTTCGGAAAAAGAAATTCGTTTAGCAGCTTTTCTTAGAATGAACCTAACCACAAAAGAAATTGCAGCCACTTTGAACGTACTACCAGATAGTATTTTAAAATCTAAATACCGCCTAAAAAAGAAACTGGGGCTAGATAAAGAAACTGATCTAAACCAATTTTTGAATGCACTTTGATCACCTACAAACGCTTACTAATACACATTAAAGTATCATCAATATTAACGGGTGGGGTAGAAATTTTGTACAATATAATACCCGATGTATGTGCTTTGTACTCCTTAAGTTTCTCACCAAATTCATTGGTGATGTAACCTACAACATCCTCTTCTTTAACGGTATCTCCCGCGTTGAGGTCGCTGTAAAAAAGTCCCGCTTCGGTAGCGCTTAAATAGGTTTGGTTGTTGAGCTGAATAAGGTTGGCATGTGGTCCGGTTCCGTTATCATACATATCCATATCTTCAAGCATATTATAGACCCCATTTTTTATTAAGCTAACCGCATCTTCCTGTACATTGCCCAATTTGCCACTTTCAAAGCTCAAGGCTATTTTACCATCTTGCGAGGCTTGTTTAAAGACATATTTTGCAGGTTCATCGTCCCTTAAAGAGAACGGATATGAAACTATATATTCAAATCCGCTGTTCTCGGTCAGTTCGCGGGCCTTTTTTGTTTGTTCTGGGTAATTAGGGTTATCGTAGAAAAGCGCAAACGGAATCAAATCTTCATTGACTCCACCACCATGTATATCGATAAAAACATCGCTTACAGGTATTATGGTCGTTGTCATAAAATCTGCTATTTTTTGGGTAACGCTACCTGTAGATTTTCCGGGGAAGGCACCATTTAAATTTACTTGGTCATGCGGATTTACAATAGAGGTTCTCGAAAAAAACGAACTGGTATTTGCAATAGGTATAATGATCACGGTACCGCTCAATTTATCGATATCAATTTCGTTTAACAGCTCTTGTACGCCAACAATTGGCGGATATTCAAACCCGTGCACACCGGCAACAATGGTAAAAACAGGTCCTTCGTTCTTTCCTCTTAGTACAGAAATAGGTAAAAAGGTTTTATTGTTTCTAGCATCTTGAAATGTAATACGTATGTTTTCTTTTAATGGTCTTGTAGTATTAGAAAATACGTCTTGAAAACTGTTTTGGGCAATCGCAGAAGAAAGCGAGAAAAATATAAAAAGGGTAAAAAGAGACCTACACATGATAAGATATTTTTGGAAAGACCAAGGTATTAAAAACCTAGTTGCTAGTAAAACTATTCATAGAGGATAAAATACGAACAGAAAAACATAATTGCCAAAACACGATACTTAATACCTCGTACTTATTACCACTAAATACCTAACTTGCAACTTATTATTCATCAATCAATTACAATCATGATCTTAAAAAAAATCGGTCAATTTATACTGGCTACATTATTTGTGGGCATAACACATGCGCAAACCAAAAATTCCATTTCCAAAAAACTCACCAGTGAATTACAGCAAATTTCAGCTAATGGAAACTTAGTTGGTTTTTCGGTGGCTATAGTCAATGAAGATGGCACGCTCTATGAAAACGGATTTGGCTTTGCCGACAAAAAAGCAAATAAAAAGTATACAGAAAACACCCTACAGAATATAGGGTCGATATCTAAAACCTTCATTGGTGTGGCTTTGTTAAAAGCGCAAGAGTTGGGTAAGCTAACCTTAGATGATCCTATCAATGACTATCTGCCTTTTAAAGTGGTGCATCCTAAATTTAAGAATACGCCTATAACCATCCGTCAGTTGGCAAGTCATACTTCGGGTATTAAGGATCCAGCAGAATATGAGGGTAAAGGGTATATATTAAAAGATGCCGAAAACGGAGCGGCTAAGGTCAACGCCAATTTTCGTGACCCTAGTAAAATGATGCCCCATGGCGATTATTTAAAAGCTATTTTAAGTACCGATGGACAATGGTACAAAAAGAAAACCTTTTTTAAATACCCACCTGGCGGTATGTTCAATTATTCTAATATAGGTGCTGGTTTGGCGGCATATGTGCTAGAGCAAGCAACGGGAGAATCGTTTCCGGAGTTTACCAAGAAACATATTTTTGATCCTTTGGATATGAATGGTTCCGGATGGTCTTTTGATACCATAGACTTTTCAAAACATTCAAAATTATACGTCGATGCCGATACCGAACTTGCCTTTTATACATTGATAAATTATCCCGATGGTGGCTTGATCACCTCTGCGCACGATTTGGCAAAATACCTATCTGAAATTATAAAAGGTTATGGAGGTAACGGAACAATTTTATCCGCAAAAAGCTATAAAGAACTATTTACACCACAGTTAACAGACGAAAACCATAAAGACCGCAGTGATAGGGAGTATAATGACGAATACAATATGGGGGTATTTATGGGCATGTCATCAAAAGGGCAAATTGGGCATACAGGTGGAGACCCTAGTGTAGTCACCCATATGTTCTTCAATGAAAACACAAAGACCGGTAAGCTGTTATTGGTCAATACAGATTTAGATAAAGAAAGCGTTCAAGACTTTATTGCTATTTGGAGGGCGCTGATGGCACATGAAGATCAATTTTAGGTAAATAGTACAGCATGAATAATGAAATCAATACCATTTGGCTAGACCTTAATGAAGAATTGTATCATTTCATTTTGGGCAAGATCAAAGACGAGCAAGTGTCAAAAGACATTCATCAAGAAGTATTCTTGAAAATACAGACGAAGATCCATCAGCTGCAACATACCTCTAAATTGACTTCTTGGGTGTATCAAATTACTAGAAACACCATCATAGATTATTTTAGAAAACAGGGTAAAACCACTTCGAGCATTGAAGGTATAGAGCTTGCAGAAGAACAATCGGATGATTTTGATTATGCCAAGCTCACCAATTGCATCAATCAGAAAATAGGCGAATTATCGGCGCAACATAAAGAAGCCATTATATTGACCACCTTTCAAGAATACTCGCAAAAAGAGCTGGCAAAGCATTTAAACATCTCGTATTCGGGCACAAAATCAAGGGTACAAAAAGCTAGGGAAATATTAAAGGTACAGCTGCTTTCTTGCCCCAATGTAATAGCTGACCGAACAGGAAAATTGCTCGATTTTGAAAATAACGAAGAATAGCTACGTCTTTTTTTAAAGTTTGCCGTCTATCTGATATAATCTTAAAAAAATTACGATGGACGAATTAAAAAAAGTAACCGTACAAATACTAAATGCCTTTACAGAAAATGATAATGGCGGTAACCCGGCAGGTGTCGTTTTAGATGCAGATGCACTTTCGCATGAAGACAAGTTGCAGATTGCCAAAAAAGTGGGACTCTCTGAAACCGCCTTTATTTCTAGGTCCAACGCGGCAGATTTCAAGCTCGATTTCTATACACCCACCAAGCAGATAGCCCATTGTGGGCACGCTACCATAGCCGCATTCTCGTACTTAAAACAGTTGGGAAAATTAAAGGGCAACACATCATCAAAAGAAACCATAGATGGAAACAGAAAAATAGAAATACAGGGCGCTTTGGCATTTATGGAGCAATTGGTACCCACGTATAAAGAGGTTACCGAAAAAGAGACCGATATTTTAAGGTCATTAGGATTAACAAATGCCGATTTACTACCAAACGCACCGTTGCAAGTGGTCAATACGGGGAATTCTTTTCTGATGATTCCCGTAAAAAGCAGCAAGATTTTAGCAGGTTTATCACCAAATTTTGATGCCATAGAACAGCTAAGCGATCAATTCAATTTAATTGGCTACTATGTATTTACTACGGATACCACGGCAGATATCGATGCCACGGCTAGAATGTTCGCCCCGCGCTATGGTATTTTAGAAGAAGCAGGAACAGGAATGGCTGCAGGTCCGCTAGCAAGTTATTTGTATGATGTCTTGCAGCTAAAGAAAACCACCTTTCAAATACAGCAAGGCAAATATATGTTACCGCCATCACCAAGTGCTATTACGGTGCAATTGCAAGTGAAAAATGAAAAAATTGCCGGACTCATGGCAGGCGGAAAAGGAGTAGTGGAAAAGCATTTAGAAATAATATTAGATGATGAAGTGAAAGGAGCTAAGTAAGTATCAAATTTTAAACTATATTGATTTTCAATAATATACATGTAAACAAGCCAATATATAGATGAAACGAACTAATAACTCATTGTTGTAATACCGAAATTGCCAAAGGTCGTAGCACCTGAATAATTCCAAAAAAAACAAGGTATGAAAAAGACAGATTTCAGTGATTTAAAAGTGATGTATATTAATTGTACGCTAAAGAAATCTCCCCAAGAAAGTCACACCCAAAAGTTAATGGATGTGTCAAAAGCCATTATGGCCAAAGAGCTGGTAAAAATTGATGAGGTTCGTTTTATAGACCATCAAGTGGCCAGTGGAGTATATCCAGATATGACGGAACATGGTTGGGATGTTGATAAGTGGCCAAAAATTGCCGAACGTATTTTAGATGCCGACATCACTATTATCGGTACACCAATTTGGTTGGGCGAAAAATCATCTGAAGCCCAAAAACTTATAGAACGCTTGTATGCCATGAGCAGCCAGACCAATGATAAGGGGCAGTATATTTTTTATGGAAAAGTAGGTGGGTGTATAATAACAGGTAATGAAGATGGTGTAAAGCACTGCGCTATGGGTATTTTATACTCCATGCAACATGTTGGGTATTCTATACCTCCACAAGCTGATAGCGGGTGGATTGGTAAAGTAGGACCAGGACCAAGTTATGGCGATACCAAATGGAAAGGCGAAGACCTTAAAGAACCTGTAGGTTTTGATAGCGATTTCACCAATAGAAACACCACTTTTATGACCTACAACCTGTTGCATTTAGCTAGAATGATGAAAGACAATAACGGTTACCCCAACTACGGAAATAGCCGTACCGATTGGGATGATGGCAAGCGATGGGAGTTCGAAAACCCGGAATATAGATAGTGGTTTAGTTTATAGTAATAAGTATGAAGTACGAAGTACTTAGAAGTTACTTTTAAAAATAATTTACTTAATACTTTGTACTCAGTACTTAATACTATTTTTTCTCCTAACTCCTAACTCCTAACTCCTAACTCCTAACTCCTAACTCCTAACTCCTAACTCCTAACTCCTAACTCCTAACTCCTAACTCCTAACTCCTAACTCCTAACTCCTAACTCCTAACTCTTTTGTACTGCAATAGAATTTCTCAAGCGATTTTCATCTTAAAAAAAGAAATACCGTATTAATTAACCTTAAGAGAAATAAATATTAAAATAATCACTAACTTTCTCAATATTAAGATATTGTGTATCAAAAGAATGTTTATTGTTTAAGCATTTAACGAAGCAAGTAAGTTCCCCTAGTATGTATTGCCGGTAATAGTATTCCCCCTAGTGGTAAAATACCAATTGAGTAGAATATTAACCAATAATTATATATTATGAGAACTATTAAGATGACTATGTTTTTTATGCTTGCTATGTTTTTAACACCCCTTATCAATACTGCACAAGAAGCTACCGCTACTATGGATTTTGAGAACGCAGAAGCCAATGTAGCTGTTGTATCGAATTACGTAAAAGCAGTGCAAAACGGAGATCTGGAAACGATGGTAGCGCAATTGGCAGATGACGCCAAAATTTATGGTCTCAGCGGAGGTCCTACCAACGTAATGAACCCTTCCCAATTGTCCGAATATTATAAAGAAAGTTTTGCAACTACCAAACATTCAATTGACCCAAACACGTCTTATGCGCCCATAAAGGTAACTGGTGGCATAAACGAGGGCGAATGGGTTATGGTTTGGACTACAGACACTATTTCAAATAAGAAAACCGGTCAAGAAATTGCGATTCCTGCACAGGTTACGTGTCTTGTTGAAAACGATAAAATTACAATGATGGCGCATTATTACGATCAATTAAACGTAATGACGTCTATGGGTTACACGCTACAACCACCTACTGAATAATAAATAAACCTGCCGTATTCATGTAAAACCCAGAAACTTTTTCTGGGTTTTACTTTTTATCTTTTACCGCCATCACCAAGTGCCATCACGGTGCAATTGCAAATAGAAAATGAAAAAATTGCCGGACTCATGGCAGGCGGAAAAGGAGTAGTGGCCCGTGAATTGGAAGTTAAGATATAAGCAGAAAAAGCAACCAATTATGTTAAGCGCATCTTTACTATACAACTATATATGTAAAGGAATGAAAAATGGGGTTCGAAATTGGGTCGTTTGTTGTATAATCTTTTTAGCAGTTTTTAGTTCTTGTAGTAATAATGATGATACTTCCACATGTAATGTAGAGAACCCTTTAGAAGAACTTTCTTGGGATAATGATTGGGTAAATACATTGACTGATGATTACGAGTATATAAGAACAGCCAAGTATTTGGGCAATGATGTTTTTTATAACGTGAATTGCGACCCACTAGTCAATTATGTTTCTTCTACTTATAATTGTGAGGGTGATTTTATAGGTTTTACAGCAGAATTAAGATCAGAATTTACGGCAGATAGCATTCTGTGGATATCCGAAAACTCAAAATGTAGTTTTGAGTAGCTTAAATGGAGAATTCTCGAAGTAACACTATTTCTTGTCGATTTTTGTAACGATCATAGGTAGTAAACGTCTTATAGTCAATCAATCAAAAATCACCATCATGAAATCATCGACCAAACTGGGTAGGGTTATAGGGCTATTATTTTTATTCATTTTTGTAATGGGTATTCTGGTATATCAATTTTTACAAGGACCAATTTTATTTTCAGACGATTTTTTGACCACTGCAGCACCCAATGCCAATAAACTGATTACCTCGGTTTTGCTAGGTAGTTTAAGTGGTCTTTTCTCTATTATAATTTCAGCACTATTATTTCCTGTTTTTAAAAAATACAGTAGCACTTTGGCAGTGTTGTATTTGGGGTTTAGTATTCTAGATTTTGTCGCCATAAGTATCGATAATACCAGTGTTTTGGCTATGCTAGAACTGAGCAAAGAATATGTGACTAATGTTGAGGTAAATACTGGTATTCTAGAGACTATGGCGCCTATATATTCTCAAAAACATTGGTGGTCACATTACTTAAGTTTATTGACTTCATGCTTCTCGGTATTTGTGTTATATTTCGCGTTTTATAGAACAAAACTGATACCTAAAATACTTTCGGGCTTTGGTATGCTAGCTGTAATGCTGATGTTTATTGAACTACTTACTTCCATTTTAGGCGAAGGTATTAGTATGAATATGTTGTTGCCTATGGGTTTAATTCAACTGATTTTACCGCTGTGGTTATTGGTAAAAGGTTTGAATACAAAATGGCTAGAAACTGACTTTAGTGTAGCTGGCTGAATAGACTAAAGCTTAATTAATCTTTTCTCTTTTACGGTAACCCGTAATGCTACATTAAAGAAAAATACTACCTTTCTAGTCGGTTCTAAAACACTACTTCCCCCTGCCGTTTTAGAGTTTAAATTTTTTACTGTCGCATTATTTAGTCCAGAATTAATTATAACAAGTACGTATCAAGTATTATGAAACTAGAGAAAATATTAGATAAGTTAGGATCTATTGAAAAAAATTCATTTATTAAGATTATTGACAATATCATATCTAAAAATCCAACAAACACAAAGGAAATTGATAAGATTTTAAGCTCCTCGGATAAAGGTTTGAAATCTGTTGATAATCAAAATATTTCCAGGATATTTAATTTAACGTCTTTAGAATTCAGGAGTTACATAGAATGTGAGTTTCAAGAAATAACATCACAATTAGATATTTTAATAGATATAATAATTCGTGATGGTAATTGTATTATGAAACAAGATTGGCTCTCAAGATTATATGAAACGGAAATAAAAAATTTAAAAGGTAGAATCAAAGTTTTAAATGCAGATTTTGAAGATGAGAAGTCCGATTTGAGTTCAGCTAGAAAAAGAGATTATAGAATTTATAAATCATGCTTACAAACAGCTTATCAGAATGATATAGAAAATAATAGAGATGCTAAAATAACGTCAGATGAACTTTCTATAATATTAACTTTAGGAAAACAACTGGGTCTTTCTCAAGAAGAAGTGAAACTTATTAATTATTCCATTATCCCAATTAGGAAATTGGATATTCAGGAAGTAATTAAAAGTCTTAAAAATATTGGCGTAATATTTTATTCTAATAAAGAAAATACCATTTATGTAGCTGATGAAATGGTTAGATTATTAAGAAACATTAGGAAAAAAGAAGTTGCTACTAAGTTTTATAGAAGAACATTAAAATTGCTTCGAGAACCTATTATAAATCAAATTGCAAGGAATCATAATATTGATAGAAAATTATCATCTGCACAAAAAATAGAGGAAATTATAAAAGAGGGAATTTCTTTCACCAATTTGCTTTCAGAAGATATTTATAAACCGGGAAGCACTTTGACTGAAAAGAAGAAAACTTTAAATGAATTGTGTGAGAAAGGCTTAAATATTGAAAATCTAAAAGGAAGTGTTTTAGAAGATAAAATAGGTAGTTTAATTCAACATTTTGAAAATGTAGAGCGTGATGAAAAAGTAGGTATTTCTTTGGATGGATTTGATAAAATGCTGGTAGAGCTAAACCAATCATTACCGAAATTAAATAAAGAAATTAGAACTCAATTTGAACTACAAGAAGAGTTTGTTCTAAAAGGGGATTACCTATTGGACTATAACATCAAACCTAGAGATATTCTTGACTTAGTAACTAAATCTGATTTAACTAAGTTTATTAAGGATAATGGAATTAAACAAAGAGGAGATGATATATTAAATATTTTAGAGCATTACAAAGATGTTGAAAATCTTTATTTGGAAAACTACTCTAATGTAGCTTTTAGAGATTTGAATGTTCTAAAGGAAAATGGCATCACCGTAAAAGAAAGTGAATTAGGATCAAAGTTTGAAGAATTGACGAAAGTAATTTTCAAAGGTTTAGGTTTTGATGTCGATGAAGCTTTGAAAAGTAAAATTAATACCCAAAAGGATATGATAGATATTCTTTTAAATTTAGGAAATGATGAGATTATTATTGTTGAATGCAAGACTAGCAAGGAAAGGGGTTATAATAAGTTCAGCACGGTTTCAAGACAATTAAAGTCCTATCAAAAATTAGCATTGAAAAATAATCTACGAATTGTTAAGATTTTATTGGTTGCTCCAGAATTTAGTGACGATTTTGTTACAGATTGCGAAATGGATACGGAGATGAACTTATCACTATTAACGGCATCAACATTATCAAATATTTTAGAATCGTTTAAGGAATCCAACTACACTGAATTTCCTCATGTCTTATTTAGGGATATTGTAATTAACGAAGAACGAATTTTAAAAGCATTGAGTAAATAATTAGACTTTACGAAAACTAAACCGCCAACTACAGCGAAAAGACCCGTACTATGAAGTAACAGATTGCTTTTTTAAATTTCTACGAAAAATGAAAACTCTAACCCTAATAGCATTACTGATCTTCATCTTCTCGTGCCAGCCTAATCACCTTTTTAAAGAATTAGAAAATCAAGAGGAGGTTTTCATTGAGCTGTCTAAATATGGGTTAAAAGATATACCCAAAGAGGTTGGGCAATTAAAGAATGCAAAGAAATTAGAAATCTACTTTGATAGTTTAGAAGGCTGGGCTATTTATCCGCCACTGAGCGCAATGGACCTATATATAGACGAACCACCGTTTAGAACCATACCACCAGAATTATTAAAACTTGAAGGTCTTGAACAACTTACTTTATATGACCTAGATATAAAAACCTTACCCGAAGATTTTTACAGACTCCAAAATCTAGAATATCTAGATTTATCAATGAATAAACTTACCGTCTCAAATGAAGTAGCCAAACTGAATAAGCTAAAGAAACTGAAATGTGTAGAGCTGTTTGGGAACAGAATAAATAAGCTTGAATTAGAAAAGTGGAGAAAAGAAAACCCAAATCTTCAAATACGGTATGGTGATGAATAACTTTCAGTAGTTAAACTATCCCACCAAAAAGTACACAACATTCGAAAATGCGTGTAAGGCAAAACGCCATGTCTCATTTTACCTTTGTCCTATTCTTTTAGACATTTAAAAAATAAGATATAATGAGTACAACACAGTTTGGCAAACAAGGGTGGACACCCGCTAGAATAAAAAGCCTTAAAGGCAAAACATTCTTAATTACGGGCACTACCAGTGGTACCGGTTTTAAGGCGGCAAGAATACTGCTATCTAAAGGCGCAAAAGTGGTGATGTTGAACCGTAACCCCAAAAAGGCTGCAGATACCATAGCAACCTTACAAGAAAAATTGGGTAGTGCCATACCGGTAAGCAATATAGAAATGGACTTGGCATCTTTGGCATCCGTAAAAAAAGCCGCAGATGAGGTGCTAAGAACCGTACCACAAATAGATGCATTGTTATGTAATGCCGCCATTGCTCAAGTGCCCAAGCAAACCTTTACCGAAGATGGTTTTGAAAGTCAGTTAGGGGTAAACCACTACGGTAATTTCTTATTGCAGACATTGCTATACCCGCGTATAGAGGAATCTGAGGGGCGTATAGTAACCGTTGGTAGTATGGGGTATAATTTAGGAATCAAGACCATACAGTTCGACGATATGAACTGGGACAAGAACTATAGTCCAAACGGAGTTTATAGCCAAAGTAAATTGGCGCAGATCATGACGGTTTACGAATTACAGGATAGATTGAAAAAGGCGGGTAAAACAAGTGTAAAAGCATATGCCTGCCACCCAGGTGCTTCATCTACATCGCTCATTAAAACCAGTGGAAGTTTATTGACCAGGTTCATTTGGCAGATTATGAAACTGACACCCATGGTACAATCTGCAGAAAAGGGGGCGTACCCAGAAATTATGTGTGCTACAGAACCAGATTTGAATCAAGAGGCTTTTTACGGTCCAACTGGTAAAAACTATTGGACAGGTCCGGTAGGTGAGTGCAAGCTAGAACCGCATGCCAAAGACAAACCGGTAATGGAAAAACTTTGGGAAGTTTCAGAAGATGCCGTAGGTGTTGAATGGAAGGTGTAGATCGGTAGTTTATTAATCAGGTAATTCGAGTAAAATGAAGAGGATAAAAATTATAGGTATAGTTGCACTGTGGTTAACATCGATCAATGTTTTTGCACAAAGCCGAAACTGGAAAACAGAAACCGCTAAAGACGGAAAAACTACGGTAAAATATGAACTGGTAAAAGAGGATGAAGGCACGCACTTTTATTACATTGCCCAAACCACGGCCAACGTTACCCTAGATGAACTGGACAGCTATTTTTCTAATACGAACAATCATAAAAATTTCTTGGAGAGAACACCGGTAACCCAAGAAATAGAGAAAATATCAGAACAAGGGTGGTTGGCATATTATTATTTTGATGCCCCATGGCCCATGGGCGACAGCGATATTGTGATAAAGATCGAAAGGGTAAAAAAAGAGGACAAACTAATGTTTACGGCAACTGCAGCATCAAGTGACTATAAACAAGATGATGTAAAAAGAATGTCTAACTACAAGGTGGTTTATGAATTTGAGAAGTTGGATCAAAACACCACTAAGATTACCTACAATGCAGATTACATTCCGGTAGGGTCCGTACCCAATTTTTTGGCAAAAACGTGGTTTCCAGAAGGACCTGCAACTATTGTAAAGAATATAGGATCAACGAAATAAGTGTATTGATCAGGTATTAATTTTAATTTAGTAGAATAGATTAGTTAAAACATAAAGCTATGGATATATTAAAGGCAGCAACAGATTGGGCAAAGGCCGAACTTTTTTCCACTCCGTTTTTCATGCTATTCGGCATGGCATTTTTAGTGGCGAGTATTGGGTTCTGGCAACTAGGAAAGACAGAAATGGCAAGAGCCTACATTATACCAACATTGGTTGCGGGCAGTTTACTTTTAATCATTGGTCTGGGTTTGTTTTTCACAAACAAAGCAAGGGTTACGCAATTTGAAAATGCCTACCGTGCAGATGCCGTTGCATTTGTAGACAGTGAATTAGCGCGTGCCGAGGCTACCTTAAAGGAATATGATACTATTGTTTTTAAAGTAATTCCTTTACTTATCATAGCATGTGCATTGGTAATCCTATTTGTGAGCGCCCCAATTTGGAGGGCAAGTACCATTACCGCAATTGCCATGTTGATAGTAATTTTGTTGGTAGACGGTACGGCATATGCAAGAATAGACGGGTATAATAAACAGTTATTGGCGGCGGAAAAAGAATTGAAGAAGTAGTTATGCAGCATTTTAAAACCTTATCGGAATACTTGGCTTATTTAGAGCTCCCAAGACCCGAGCACCCTATGTTGAGTGTATTTTCAGCCACGGGTGACGGATTCTTACCTTGCCCAAAAGAAAGTTCGCCACCAATTACCAACGATTGCTATACCATTAGCTTCAAAAAGATAGTAGATGGCAATTTAAACTATGGCCGTACCAACTACGATTTTAATAACGGAGCGTTATTTTTTATAGCACCAAGGCAGGTATTGCAATGGACTAAGTCGGTGGTATTTGAACAAAAAGGTTTTTCGATCAATTTTCACGAAGATTTTATAAAGGGAACGGATTTGGCGCATCAGATCAAGAAGTATGGATTCTTTTCGTATTCGGTCAATGAAGCGTTGCACCTATCGCCCAAAGAGGAAAAGCAGATAGAATCCATTGTAGAGAATATTGAAATAGAATATCAAAACAATCAAGATGAATTCAGCAAAGACATTATCATATCGCAGCTAAGTACCTTGTTGAAATATGCGAATCGTTTTTATGAAAGGCAGTTCATTAACAGAAAGGAGCTTTCTACAAGTTTATTGGAGCAGTTTAATGAGCAACTGTCGCAGTATGTTGCATCTGGTGAATTACAGGAAAATGGTATTCCCAGTATTGAGGAAATAGCAAATAATATGTCCGTTTCTCAGCGCTACCTTAGTGACACCTTAAAAAAGGAAACCGGTAAGACCACAACCGAGCATTTGCAATTGTTGTTGATAGACGAAGCCAAGAATATGTTGCTGCAACCTCATAAAAGTATTGCAGAGGTAGCTTATGAACTGGGTTTTGAATATCCGCACTATTTCTCAAGGTTGTTCAAGAAGAAAGAAGGTGTTAGCCCAACGGAGTACAGAGAAAAGTATAAAATGAACTAAACAGGTTTTAATATTTTTTAGGTTGTAAACAGCCCTTATTACGCAGGTAATAAGGGCTGTTATATTTTAGCCTGATGAGCTTACTCCTTCACCAGTTCCTTACTCAATTCCTCTAAAGAAACCCCTTTGGTTTCCGGCATTTTGGTAAGTGCCCAAATAAGCTGCAATACCATCATAGCGCAGAAGAAGTAGTAGATATACCACACTTGGTCTTTTAATACTCCCTCGGTTGCATCCAAGAAAAACGGAGTGATCAATGTAATGATCGCTGCAAAAACCCAGTGCACGCTTACTCCCCATGATTGTCCGTATGCACGAACACTGTTCGGGAATATCTCTGAGATAAACACCCAGATTACGGCACCTTGCCCAATGGCATGAGAGGCAACAAAAGTACAGATAAAGGTTAGTGTTAGGGTAGACCCTAAATCCATCTGAAAACAGAGTCCCACCATAATCAAACTTATAATGTAACCAATAGACCCTATAATAATCAGTTGTCGTCTTCCTAATTTATCCAATAAACGAATACCAATAAATGTAAAGACAAGATTGACAATACCAATGGCGATGGAATTGAATAGTGATTCTTTGCCACCCAGTCCTGCTTGTTCTAGTATTTCGGGTGCGTAATACAGAACAAAATTAATACCCGATAGCTGATTGAAAAAAGCGATAAAGAAAGCCAGCCATAACACTTTAGAATATTTCTTTTGAAAAAGGCTTTCACTTTGTGTATTGTGCTTTAAGTCGGTTTTTATCTCTAGTAGTTGTTGTTCCGCTTTTTCTTTGGAGTGTATGATCTCCAATATTTTCAATGCACCGGCATCGTCCTTTTTGTGCAAAGCCAACCATCTGGGGCTTTTAGGAACGGTAAATACCATAGCGGTATAAATAAAGGCGGGTATGGCTTCTATACCAAGCATCCAACGCCAGTCGTTCGCTCCGTCAAATCCTTTTAATAACCAATTGGAAACAAAAGCGATCAGAATACCGAATACCAACCAGAACTGATAGAGTCCGCCAAGCTTTCCACGATTTTCTTTTGAGGTAATTTCGGAGATATAAATAGGAGCGGCAACAGAAGAGATACCCACACCAACACCACCAATAAATCGAAATAATGAGAACGAGTAGGGGTCTTGTGCCAAGGCAGAGCCAAGGGCAGAAACCAAAAACAAGATACCTACCCATAACAACGTTGTTTTACGCCCTAGATTTTTAGTGGGAATGCCACCAAAGAGAGAGCCGATTACGGTTCCCCAGAGTGCCATACTCATGATAAAGGTACCATGAAATAAAGGTGATGTGTTCCAAATTTGTTTAATAGGTTCATTGGCTCCGCTGATGACCACGGTGTCAAAACCAAATAAAAATCCTGCTAGGGCCACGGTTATAGACCAAACGATAATTCTGTTCATTGTTGAATATTAAGTTGTAGTTAAATATAATAAATGAAAACCGTTAAATCTTAATCTTTACGAACAAGAAAAAAATGAAAGAATTGGTAACTTGTGGTAATTTAAAAATTGAACGATGAAAGATTTGAAAAATAAAGTAGCCTACATTACGGGAGGCACCAAGGGTATTGGGTTTGCGGTAGCACAAACACTATTGGATCAAGGTATGAAAGTTGCCGTTAGCGGCAGGTCTCAAGAAAGTGTAGATAAGGCTTTAAAGGATTTTGACAACGATGCAGTTTTAGGAGTTGTTTCTAACGTAGCTAAAATTGCTGATGAAAAGGATGCGGTAGCCAAGATAATTGATAAGTGGGGACAGCTAGATGTTGTTTTGGCAAATGCCGGTGTAGGTAATTTTGCACCCGTAGACGAGATGACAGATGAGCAATGGCACCAAATGATAGATACCAACTTAAGCGGAGCGTTTCACTCTCTAAAAGCATCTGTAGAAGCCTTGAAAAAGTCGAAAGGATATTATATCACCTTGGCGAGTTTGGCGGGTACTAATTTCTTTGCAAAAGGAGCTGGGTACAATGCCTCAAAATTTGGTGTAGTTGGTTTTACACAAGCGGCAATGTTAGATTTAAGACAGTATGATATTAAGGTGTCGACCATAATGCCAGGATCGGTATCTACCCAATTTAATAACAACGAACCGGGAGATAAAGATGCATGGAAAATTCAACCGGAAGATATTGGCGAATTGGTATTAGACCTATTAAAAATGAACGAAAGAACCTTACCTAGTAAAATAGAGGTAAGGCCAACAAGACCGGATAAGAAGTAGTATTACACTTCTTTCTCTGTAAATGGAAGGTCGGCATTACAGATTTCTGTAATCAACTGACCAAGTATCTGCTCGAAATCTAAAATTACCTCGTTGTTTATGATGTGGTTTTTAGGTCCTCGGGTAGATTCTTTTTGTGCGAAAAGCAAGGTGCCATCGGCAAAATTCTTCAATGAGATAATACCTGCTTGTATAGATAGGTTTTCTGCGGGATGGGTTTTGAAATACATCAATGCATAACACAGTAATTGAAAAGCCTTACTAAACTGATATTCTTCGGTGAGCACGTCCCAATCCATTAGTTCAACATTACGGCGCTCTACTTTTCCTGTTTTATAATCTATGATACGGGTAATACCATCAAATTCATCAACACGATCTAGTTTACCTTTTAAGGTTATAGGAAAATCTAAGCCAGAAACTTCTAAGGGCACAGATAGCGATTGTTCAAGCGCAATAATTTTAATCCTATGGTCTTTTAATGCCGTTACTTCAGCATCAATAAAGGTTTGTATGTATTTTAAGATTACATGAAAAGAAATATAGTTTTTGCCTGAACTTATGTTTCCTTCTTTGTATGTTTTTTCAAAATTTCGGGCAACCGAAGAAGTTACATTTTTACGAATATCGTTTAATAAATCTTCGGTAAGGGTTTTGCCGACCAGTGGAGTGTATAGCTCTTCTAAACTGTCATGAACAATGGTACCAAAAGTATTGGGCGCCAAGGTTTCTTCCACCTGCATAACTTCGTTGATGTTCAATAGGTTCTGCTTGTAAAAATCAATAGGGTTTCTAATGTAATTACTTAAAGAACTAGGGGAAAATCCTTTTTTGGCTTTCTGCTGAATTAGGTCTATGAGCGATTTGGATTTTTCTACTTGTTCAATTTCTTTGGTAATAGGTTGTATTGTCGGTGTGGCTATCACCGATTTTATGTTGGTTCTATTGTCATCGGTAAGTAGTTGGGTTATTAACCTACTACGTTCACCACCTTCAAGAGCATCGGGTTCTGTGTTGTAAAGTATATATACGTTTTTTGCACGTTGTAAAAGACGATAGAAGTGGTAGGTATACACGGCGTCTTTCTCCTTGTAAGTTGGTAATCCGTTTTTTGTTTTTAAATCGAACGGAATAAAGGAGTTATTGGATTTCCCCGATGGTAATACACCTTCGTTTACAGAGGTGATAATAATCGTTTCAAAATCTAACAACCTGCTTTCCAACATACCCATAATCTGTATTCCTTCAATTGGGTTCCCTTGAAAATCTAAGGTTTCTGAGCTCAGTAATTGTTTAAAAAGGTGCTTAAGACTTTTTAGATTATTGATATAGGTAAAGTTGTTACAAAGGTCTTTTAACTGATTGAACAATGTAAAGAATTTATATAGCTGTTCTAGTAATAATGGATTTTGTTTAACCGCTTCAATGCTTCTCATGGAAGATATTAGGGCTAGAAAATTCTCGATCAATCTATTTGGATCGTTCTTAATGTCTTCAAACAATAGAGAGACCGTGGCATTTTTAGGTAATAGCGTACTGATTTGATCATTGTTGATATAGCTCCAATTATTCAGCTTTATTTTTGATATCAATTGGTTGGTAGAGACTTCATTGGCATCGAACAATAATACTGCATAAGAATGGGTCAACAGATTCAACAGGTGTTTGTAAAACCAACCCTTATCGGTTTTTTGTTCATGAAATTCAATGAGGTTGGTAAAAAAACTGGCTAATGTGGTCGATTCCAGTTTTTGCCCCATGGTTATATTCGTCGCCGGAATACTTTCAGGAATAGAGTTTAGCAGTGGATTCAATAATTCTTCATTACCCAAAACTATAGCGGCATTACGTAATGTTTCTGGTGCGTTGTTCTGTATGTTATTTAGAATATCGCCAACGTAGTTTACCTGAGATACGTTTTTTGGAACCCCAATAATTTCAATGTGCTTTTCAGTATTGTAGTAATTGGTGAGTCCGGCAAGGGGTTTGTCTTTTAAAACTTTCCATGTTTTTTGATACTGGCGTATAAAGTAACCCGCATCGTGAATATTGTCTTTTAGAAAGTAAGGGTCAATATCCCAATATATAGCTGCATTGGTCTGTTCAAGTATGGTTTGTATAAGAATACTTTCAGCAGTATTCAGGGCATTAAAACCTAAAAAAATATGTTGCTTGTTAGCGGAAGCTATATAGTTGTTAAGCTCGGATACCGAAGTTTTGTAAATAAGACCTTGATGCCCCAGTCCCTGCTTTAGTAAGTTGTTGTTGAATTTGTTATAGATAGCTTCAAGGTGTCGCCAAAAATGAAGATAGTTTTCTATCATTTCAGAGTTATCACTATTTACAGACCAGTGATTTACTTCTTGTATGGCAGCTACGTTTTGGTAAAGACTATTGGCATCTACCAAATAACGGTCTACTTCGTTAAAATCCTGCAAAAGGATCTGTCCCCATTTTAAAAAAGAATCGAACGATTCTTTATCATTATCACCAACATTGAGGTAGGCATTATAAAGCTCAAAGAGTTGCGTTGTGGTATTGGCGGTAACAAGTTTGGATACTTTCTCGATAAAATCTTCGATACTGTAGATTTCAGGGGCAAGTATTGTTTTGGTCAAAGAACTGGAGAGTGCTTTCTTAAGAAAGACACCAGCTCTTTTACTGGGTAGGATAAAAATTGTTTTTCCTAAGTCGGAGTTGTTTTTTAAAACATCCTGTACTACATCTTGTATAAAGCTCTGCATTGTGTAAAAATAAAAAAGCTCCGCAATATTGCGGAGCTTTTATTTTATTAAAACACTTAGGTTTATTTATACTTATTTTACTAAGTTAATTTCTACCCTTCTGTTTTGAGTTCTACCAGCTCTTGTGTTGTTAGTAGCGATAGGCTTAGACTCACCGTATCCAACAGCAGATAATCTAAACTCTTCGATTCCTTTGTCAACTAAGAATTCTTTTACAGAAAGAGCTCTTGACTCAGAAAGACTTTGGTTTAATTTTTCGCTACCTACGCTATCAGTGTGACCTTCAACAGTAAACTTAGCGTTAGGGTATTCTTTAAGGATAGTGATAATGTCAACCATTACTGAAGTAGACTCAGCTTTGATAGAAGATTTACCAGTATCGAATAAGATAGTTCTAGCGTAATCGTTTAATTGCTTCTGAACTTCTTCAGTTACTTCAGGACAACCAGCGTTAGCTACTGTACCAGCAACCTCAGGACATTGATCATCTTTGTCTAATACACCGTCACCGTCAGTATCAGGCCATGGGCAACCTTTGTTTTCAGCAGGACCTGCTTCAGAAGGACAAGCGTCATCTTTATCAGCAACACCGTCACCGTCAGCATCTGGACAACCAGCTAAAGCAGCAACACCAGCTTCGTTAGGACAAGCGTCATCTTTATCAGCTACACCGTCACCATCAGCATCTGGGCAACCGTTCATTTCTTTAGAACCAGCTTCGTTAGGACAAGCATCTTTGCTATCTTCGATACCATCACCGTCAGAATCAGGACAACCGTTGAATGCTTCAAGACCAGCAACTTCTGGACAAGCATCATCTTTATCGTAGATACCGTCACCGTCAGTGTCAGTACCACCAAACTTAACTGAAATACCAGCTAAATGTTGGAAATGAGGAGCTAAGTAATCTTCGAAAGCATGCTTGTAAGAAGATTGTAAAGTAAGACCTAAGTTCTCAGAGAACCAGATATTAAGACCAATACCACCGTTTGCAGTACCAGCACCGATTTCATCGATCCAAGTATAACCACCACCTATTTCGATGAATGGATCAAGAACAGTTTGTCTTTTTATGATATCATATTTAATTGTACCATCTATAGCGTAGTGAGAAAGATCGTCAACACTAACGTCACCTAATTTGCTAATTTTGTTAAGAGAACCTCTAGCTCCAACAGAGAAACCGTCTCCTATTGACTTAGATACTCCTACATAAGAAATAGAAGGTAAGATATTCCAGTGATCGTTTGCATTGAAGAATTCATTACCGAAAGAACTTACATCCGAAGTTGGATATACGTCAATGGCATTAACCCCAAATTGCACTTGCCAAGGGTTATTCTCGTCTTGCGCTTGTATGTTGTTGATACCTACTACAAGTAGTACAACAACCAATAATTTGCTAAGATGTTTCATGTTCAAATTTTTAAGTTTAAGTGTTTATTAGCTGCAAATGTAACTTGTTAAATATTATTAACAAAATCAATTTCCTATTTTTTTTAATGCGTTTAATAGATTAAATAGTGCATTTAAACGATTTTAAGTTCTTTCCCTACCTCTGTAAAAGCGGCGATGGCAGCGTCTAAATGTTCTTGAGAATGCGCGGCAGAAAGTTGTACTCTAATTCTCGCCTTACCTTTTGGAACTACAGGGTAGAAAAACCCGATAACATAAATGCCTTTTTCAAGTAACTTATTTGCCATGTCTTGTGATAATTTTGCATCGTACAACATTACAGGTACAATTGCCGAATCGCCATCAACTATGTCGAAACCTGCCGCTATTATGCCTTTTTTAAAGTATGCAGTATTTTCTTGCAACTTATCTCGTAGCGTTGTGTCGTTCTCAAGCATATCAAACACCTTTATAGATGCCCCAACGATGGCCGGTGCTAAAGAATTGGAGAACAAATACGGTCTTGAGCGTTGTCTTAATAGGGTTATGATTTCTTTTTTACCCGTAGTATAACCGCCCATGGCACCGCCCAAGGCTTTACCTAGGGTACCGGTAATTATGTCAATTCGCCCCATTACCCCTTTTTCTTCAAGGGTTCCTCTTCCTTTTTCGCCTATGAAACCTGTTGCGTGGCATTCGTCTATCATAACTAAGGCATCATATTTATCCGCTAGGTCACAGATTTTATCCAACGGTGCAACGATACCGTCCATAGAGAATACGCCATCAGTAACTATAATCTTGAAACGTGCACCATCTTCGTTCGCTTTAATCAATTGCGCTTCTAGATCGGCCATGTCGCTATTTGCATATCTATAGCGTTTAGCTTTGCACAAACGTACTCCGTCAATAATAGAAGCATGGTTTAACGAATCTGATATAATGGCATCTTCTGCAGTAAGCAAAGGTTCAAACACTCCGCCATTGGCATCAAATGCAGCAGCATAGAGAATAGTGTCTTCGGTGCCGTAGAAGTGAGCTATTTTTTGCTCAAGTTCTTTATGGATGTCTTGAGTACCGCAAATGAACCGTACTGACGACATACCAAACCCGTGGGTGTCCATAGCATCTTTTGCCGCTTGAATAACATCTGGGTGAGATGACAATCCTAAATAGTTATTGGCACAGAAGTTGATCACCTCTTGCCCGGTATTTATTTTGATGACCGCATCTTGTGGAGAAACAATTATTCTTTCCTCTTTAAAGAGTCCGTCATTCTTAATATTCTCAATTTCTTGCTGTAAATGTTCTTTGATTTTTCCGTACATATTACTTCTATATATAATCTAGTTCTATTTCGGTATTAATATACACAATGATCTTGTGATCGATCGTGTAGCCCATATTTGAAAAACATTGGGCATAAGTATTCACCTGGTGATGATATTTTTTATTGCGTTCACCGGTCTTGTAATCTATAATGGTGGCATGGTTGTCTTTGAGTAAAACCCTATCCGGTCTTTGGGTAGATCCATCTGGCATCAATAGATCTCGTTCGTTCAAAACTTCTATTCCCTGGGTGTAAAATTGAGACAAATCTTTATGATAGATGACCTTTTTTACAACTTCCTTTATCTCATTAACCTCTTGTTCTTTGATCAAACCCTTTTGTAAAGCAAGTTGCATTGCCCTTTCAAGATCGCTAGCCATATAAATGGCACTAAGTATAAAGTGAATTACATTACCTTGGTTAATGGCAACATCAAGACCTTCGTCCCAAAGTGTTCCTGCCAAGGCGAGTATTTTAAAATCTGCTCTATCTTTATTGGTATATATATAAGGAATGGTCAATTGATCCTGCTCTATTTCCTTTTTGGCAATGTTTAGGCTGAACGTACCGAAATCATAAGACAACTTATTTTGTTCGTAAGCACCAATACTTTTGAGGAAATGAATAAAGAGACCGGAGTAATAGTTGGTATTATGTTCTCCTTTTTTGTCTAGCTTGTTTTCGCTGATAATGAACAGTGCTTTTACCGCTCTGGTTAAAACAACATACAATAGGTTGTAAGCATCTAGTTGTAATTTTTGGTGATCAAGGGAATATAATAAAGCTTCTGTTTCTCCATATTCTTGTACTTCTTGATTTTTATTGATGAGTACTTCGGAAAAACCAAGGAATTCTTCTTTATCAACCGGAAGCCACAGTTTGGGATCGATTTCTTCAAATATGTTTGAATTTGCATAAGGGAAGATTACCACCGGAAACTCCAATCCCTTAGATTTATGGATGGTCATTATCTGTACCGATTCAATGTTTTCGGGAGTACTAATGCTTGCTGAATTGCCCTTTTTGTCCCAATAGTCCAAAAACGACTGCATGTCTGAACCATACTTTTGCTCTACATCAAAAACCAAATCCATAAAGGCGGTTAAATGGGCATCGGAGACAGGTATAAGATCAAAACTTTTAATGGCATACGACAGTCCGTCGTACACAGAGGTTTGCCTTAACCTTATGGGCTCAAAACCGTATTCGTTAAAAAAATGCTCTTGGAGGGTACCTAAATTTTCATAGATATAGGCATGCTTGTCGGCTTTGTCTTGCGATAGAAAATTCAGTAGTTCGTATTGAATTTCCAATTCTGTGGGCTGCACCAAATGCCTAATAAGCTGTACTAAAAAATTGACCTTATTGCTTTCGCTTAACAATAAGGAATCTGAAGATACAACGGGTATTTGATGCTTCATGAGGTGATCGGCAAGCAATAGTCCGTGTTTCTTTTTTCGTATTATAATACAAATATCATTATAGGTGTAACCTTGTGCTATACATTTTTGAATGGTTGCCAAAGTCTTTTCGGCATAAAGCTCATCGTCGCCCTCTTCTAATAGTGATATATGAACATAACCACCTTCTTTGTGGTTGATTTCCTGTTGATTGCCGATTCTAAAAAAATCTTGATAAACCTCATTCTCTAAAAACGGACTTATACTTTGAAAGAAGTTGTTGTTGAAATTAATGACTTCGGCATAACTTCTATAGTTTTTTGGCAAGGTAACCAAGTCTGATGGTACGGTAAACGGGTGTGTTTTATGTGTTGCCAATTCTAAAAATTGCTCGGCCTTACCACCACGCCATCTGTAAATAGCTTGTTTGGGATCACCAACCAGAAAAAGGGAACCGGTATTGCCCAACTCATCTTCACCCTCCATCGCATTCCCAATAAGCGGTATTAAATTTTCCCACTGCATTTGGGAGGTGTCTTGAAATTCATCAATAAAATAATGACGGTATTTTTCTCCAAGGCGCTCATAAATAAAAGGAGCGGGTTGGTCTTTGACCTCTTTAGCGATAAGGGTATTAAATTCTGATATGGATAATTGATCTTTCTCCTCTTGAATGATTTTCAATTCTTTTTGAATAGCGTTCAAAAGGGCAAAAGGCACAATGTTTCTGTTGATGTTGGCGAACAAGCCCCTTTTGTAAATATGCCTTTTAATGTTCTGGTAATATGTTAACAATTGTGGTGCTAAATCTATTGGAGCATCTTTTACAGATGCTTTTAAGATTTTGCCTTCGAGTAAATTGTCTTCAAGTTTATTGTTGTATAACTGGGTAGGCGTAAAATTACCGGCGGAAATCTTTTTAAAATGATTGGGTAAGGTCTCCCTTGGAAAATCTTTAAAATCTAATCCAGAATTCGTAATAACCTCCAGGGATGTCGTTGCAAGTTCTACTATTTTTTTTTCTATGCTTTTGGTTTGTTTTTTAAGGTGATTTTGCAATTTTAGAAAATCACCTAGTTCAATATGCTGTAGACTCTTTAAATGCTCGGCATTGTTTTCATCAAAAATAAGTTTACCTATTTTCAGTAGATCAAAACCAATATCCCAACTTCTATCATCTTCAATTTTTTCAAGAGCAAAATCTAAAAGTACTTTAGTAAATTCAGGGTCTTCACCGGCTTTACCGATTACGCGTTCTACAGCTTCTTGTAAAAGCAAATCAACATCTAAAACTACTTCAAAATTTTGAGGAATTTTTAGATCTTTCGCAAACGTTCTAATAAGTCGGTGGGTAAACTTATCTATGGTAGAAATATCAAAAAAGGCGTAATTATGTAAAATTTGCTTTAATCGTAATTTGCTTAAAGCGGGCAATTCTTCAAAAGTATAATCGGTTTCATTGAGTATATCTATGAACAATGGTGCTGCATTGTCAATAGATGTAGTTTTAGAAAATTCGAAAAGGCTGTTGAGAATACGGTGTTTCATTTCATTTACCGCTTTGTTGGTAAATGTGATAGCCAATATTTTTCTAAAATTTTGTGGAGAAGCCAGTATGATTTTTAAGTATACTTTGGCAAGAGCATACGTTTTGCCAGATCCGGCAGAAGCATTATATATGGTAAAAGGATTATTGGACACTGATTTTTACTGCAAATTAAGGATTACTGTGTAGTTCTTAACAAATTATTACGTGAATATAAATGTTAAAATCCGTAACTTTGAAATACAATTAATATAAATCTAAAAACACATAAATTATGGCTTTTGAATTACCAAAATTGCCTTACGCGTATGATGCTCTTGAGCCTCATATAGATGCAAGGACGATGGAAATACATCATACAAAACATCATAACGGATATACAACGAAGTTAAATGCTGCTATTGAAGGTACCGATCTTGAAGGAAAATCAATAGAGGATATTTTAGGAGGTTTGGATATGAGTAATGGTGCGGTTAGAAATAACGGTGGTGGTTTTTACAATCACTCATTATTCTGGACAATCTTATCACCTAACGGTGGCGGAAAACCAACTGGAGAATTAGCGGAAGCTATTGATGCTGCTTTTGGTTCATTTGAAGAGTTTAAAAGTAAATTTACTTCAGCTGCAGGAACTAGATTTGGTTCTGGTTGGGCATGGTTATGTGTTCATAAAGGTGGTAAAGTAGAAGTATGTTCTACACCAAATCAAGACAATCCTTTAATGCCAGGAGTTGAATGTGGTGGGCAACCAATCTTAGGATTAGATGTTTGGGAACATGCTTATTACCTAAATTATCAAAACAAGAGACCAGATTATATAGAGGCATTTTTCAATATAATTAACTGGGATGAAGTTTCTAAGCTTTACGCTGATAACAAATAAGAAAGAGTAGAAATATTCTTAACTAACTTGTAGGAAACCACTTATGAAATATTCATGGGTGGTTTTTTTGGTTTTAAATAGAAAAGGGCGGAGAAGTCTCCACCCTTTTCGTCCCAAATCTTACCATAAACTTAACCTACTTATGCTATGGCGATACTAAATTACTGGTATTGAGTAAATAAAAAAAGGAATTTTAAGAAAAAAATTCACTTTTATTTAAGGTATGTAAGAATTCTACTAGTGAATTATATGGTATAACAGTCTGAAAGTAAACCTAGTTGACCTAAAATAAAAAGACGGAGCATAGCCCCGTCTTTTCCCCAAATCTTACCATGAACTTAACCTACTTATGCTATGGTTCTGTAAATATATAGGTGAGTGGTATTCTATAAAAAGCTATTCGTTGTACGTCACAAACTTAGGTTGTACTACTTGATTATAATTTTCGAAGATTTTTAGGATAAAGAAGTTAGAAAGGGCCGTAAAATAAAAAGACGGAGCAATGCTCCGCCTTTTTCCCCAAATCTTACCATGAACTTAACCTACTTATGCTATGGTTCTGTAAATGTAATGGTGTAATGTATAATTGAAAATTGTAATGGTTAAACGTACCGTTAAAACGTTAAAGGGGGCTCTGTGCAGAATTGTATTACAAAATATACTATCGTGAAATCTATAAAATAAAAAAGGCGGAGAAGTCTCCACCTTTTTTGCCCCAAATCTTACCATGAACTTAACCTACTTATGCTATGGTAGCTTTAAAAGTAAACAGGGTTAAGTCAAAACGACCATCCAGTCGTTAAAATGTTATATTCGTCGATGAACTACATAAAAAGTGTGCATTTCATCGAATTATTATTTAATAAGCACGTTCATTATTTCCTTCGTAGAAGTTAATGAATGCTCTGTTTACCACTCTGTTTCCGCCTGGTGTTGGGTAGTTACCGGTAAAATACCAATCGCCCAAATTCTTTGGACAGGCCTCATGAAGGCTTGAAATAGTTTGGTATATAATCGAAACTTCAGCATTGATTCCTTCTGGACTTAAAAGTTCCCCTGTTTTTTTAGAAATTTCTTTAGCGGTAAACGGAGCGTAGAATTCTTTTACATAGTTAATGACATCTTTGTCTCGGCTCTCCACTTGTGTTAAACACTTTTTATAGATTTCTTCTACCACATGCATGGTGTTATTGTCTTCGTGTAAGGCCAATGCAGCTCTAAAGGCTATAAAATCTTCTAGCTTGGCCATGTCAATACCATAACAATCTGGATACCTAATTTGCGGTGCAGATGATACCACTATTATTTTCTTGGGAGACAAACGGTCTAATATTCTAAGAATACTCTTTTTTAAGGTAGTACCTCTTACAATACTATCATCTATAATTACAAGGTTGTCACCTTTTTTTACAGATCCATACGATATATCATAAACGTGTGCCACTAGATCATCTCTACTACTATCTTGAGTAATAAAGGTTCTAAGCTTAGCATCTTTAATGGCAACTTTTTCAATCCTTGGACGTACCTCTAGTATTTCATGAAGTTGTTCTCCGGTTATTCCTGTGCCTAAAGCCAATATTTGCTCCTCCTTTTTCTTGTTTAGGTAGTTTTGTGCCTCTTTTACCATACCGTAAAAAGAAGTTTCTGCCGTATTTGGAATATAAGAGAAAACGGTGTTTTTGATATCCTCGTTTATAGATTCCAATATCTGCGGGAATACTAATTTACCCAAGGCTTTACGTTCTTGGTAAATTTCTTTATCGCTGCCTCTGGAAAAATAGATGCGTTCAAAAGAACATGCTTTACGTTCTTTTGGTTCTTGAATTTGGTGTATGGCGCTAGAACCGTTCTTTTTAATAATGATCGCTGCACCAGGGTCCAATTCTTTTACCTCATCGTATGGTACATTGAATACCGTTTGTATGGCAGGCCTTTCAGAGGCTACCACAACAACTTCATCATCCCTGTAATAATATGCAGGTCTTATACCGCTTGGATCTCTTAGAACAAAGGCATCACCATGACCTAATAAACCGGCCATAGCATAACCGCCGTCAAAATTCTTTGCTGCTCTTTTTAATATTTTGTACACCTTTAAGCGTTCTGCAATAAGAGGCGAAGCTTGTTGTTTGGTGTATCCTTCTTTTTTTATCTGCTTATAAAGTTTGGCAACTGCATCATCAAGAAAATGACCAATTTTCTCCATCACCGTTACGGTGTCGGCCATTTCTTTTGGATGTTGGCCTAACTGAACCAAATTGTCAAAAAGCTCATGAACATTGGTCATGTTAAAATTACCGGCAACAATTAAGTTACGGTGCATCCAGTTATTCTGTCTTAAAAACGGGTGAACGCTCTCAATACTATTTTTACCGAAGGTACCATAGCGAACATGCCCTAAAAGCAGTTCTCCTATATATGGTATATGTTTCTTTTGCAATGCAACATCATGCTCATATTCCGGATGTTCTTTCATCTCGGTATTGATACGGTCATTGATCTGTGCAAAAATGTCTTGTATTGGCTGTTGCTGGCAAGAACGAACACGGCTCATGTAGCGTTCCCCTGCCTTTACATCTAATTTAATACTGGCAAAACCTGCACCGTCTTGACCACGGTTGTGCTGCTTTTCCATCATTAAGTACATTTTATTTACACCATAAAATGCTGTTCCATACTTTTCCTTGTAATACTCTAAAGGTTTTAACAACCGTATTACAGAAATACCACACTCATGCTTAATTGCGTCACTCATTGTTTTTGGTATTAAAAAAACCCCAAAATATTTTGGGGCTAGGGGATTATTGTAATTCTATGTCAAACTGCGTCAATTTTTTAAACTGATGCAGTCTTTCTCTAATTTCTTTTCGATCTAATTGCAGCATTCTTTCGGCTCCAAATTTCTCTACACTAAAGGATGCCAAGTTAGAACCGTGTATGATCGCTTTTTTCATATTCTCAAAAGAGCTATCCGCGCTTGCTGCCAAATAACCTGCAAAACCACCGGCAAAAGTGTCTCCTGCACCCGTTGGGTCAAATACTTCTTCTAGCGGTAGGGCCGGTGCAAAAAAGATTTGATCTTCATTGAACAATAGGGCGCCGTGCTCTCCTTTTTTGATCACTACATACTTCGGGCCCATGGTAAAAATCTTTTGTGCCGCTTTTACCAAAGAATACTCGCCGGTCAATTGTCTGGCTTCCTCATCATTAATTGTTATGACATCTATATGTCGAATAACATTCGTTAAATCTTCTAAAGCATTGTCCATCCAAAAATTCATGGTATCCAAAATGATAAGTTTTGGTCGCTTTTTCATCTGGTTAATTACACCCATTTGTACAATAGGGTGAAGATTACCAAGCATAACCACATCTGCATCATTATAGTTTTCTGGAACAACAGGGTTAAAATCCTCTAACGTATTCAACTCGGTAACTAAAGTGTCCCTTGTATTTAAATCGTTATGGTATTTACCTTTCCAAAAGAAGGTTTTGCCACCTTTAACTATTTCCAAGGCAGAAATATCAATGCCACGATCGGTCAATAAGTCTAAATATTCTTTAGGCATGTCGTCGCCTACGATAGAAATGATAGCAGAATCAACATCAAATTGAGATGCTGCTAAGCCAATATAGGTAGCTGCGCCGCCCAATATTTTATCCGTTTTACCAAAAGGAGTTTCTATTGCATCAAAAGCGACAGTTCCTACTATTAAAAGCTTGCCCATAAAAGTGAAAAAATTTAAGCTGCAAATATACGATTTTGAAAAGCTAATTAAAATGGTTTATCGAATACAAATTGCAATAGTTATTAAAGGCGAATTGTTGATATAAAAAGCCGTTTATTTCCTACCGAAATCTGCAGGAATTTCTCCCCATGCTTTTGTTTCCCATTTAACGATAATGGTGTTGTATTCATTTTTGTTCAACCAATCTACAGCTCTATCAATAAATTCGAAAAGTGTTTTGTTCTTTGCATTAGGGGCAAGTTTGGTATTGCACTTTTTTTTACGCACCCAACTCATGGCAGTTCTAGAATCTGTATAAATAATACGATCGCTATTATGTTTTTTGAGAAAAGCTAAACCATGAACAATGGCTAAAAATTCACCAATATTATTAGTTCCATTTGGAAAAGGACCTTGTTTAAATAATTTCTTGCCTGTTTTTGTATCTACTCCTTGGTATTCCATAATACCAGGGTTGCCACTAGATGCGGCATCAACAGAAATGGAATGATAATTAGGTTGTCCTATTTTTAACAGCTGTTGTTTAGATAAGGTAGGAGCCGTTTTTTTCTTTCCTTTAAAATCTGCGTAAGAGCCGTCATAAGCTTTTTTGGCAACATCAAAAGATTCAAAAGACTTGTACTCAGCGCCGGCATAACCGTCTATGGATTTTTTACAATCTTTCCATGACTCGTATATACCTGGTTTTTTTCCTTTCCAAACAACATAGAATTTTTTCTTTTTAGCCATTACTGTTTTGATAATAGTTCGTCTATGACCTTTGGAAAAAATTCATATTCCAACACGTGTACTTTTGAGGCGATGTCCTCAGCGGAATCATTTGGGTTGACAACGGTTTTTACCTGTTGTATTATAGCGCCCTCATCATAATGTGCATTTACATAGTGTATAGTAATACCGGTTTCGGTCTCTTTAGCCTCTTTGATCGCATTATGAACGTTCATGCCGTACATGCCTTTGCCTCCATATTTTGGTAGCAGGGCCGGGTGTATGTTTATAATTTGATTTGGAAATGCATCGGTAATGGCTTCAGGAATTTTCCATAGAAATCCTGCCAACACTATAAGGTCTGGTTCTAAAGAACGTAACAGGTTTAAGATAAAATCGCTCTTTGCAAATGCTTGTCGGTTAAAAAATAAGGCATTGATTTCAAGTCTATTGCACCGCTCAATGACTTTGGCATCGCTTTTGTTAGTTAATACACAGCATATAGTAACATCTTTGCGAAGCTTAAAATAGTTGGCGATGTTTTCTACATTAGATCCTGAACCTGAGGCAAAAAGAATAATTTTCTTGGTTTTCAATAGAAATGGTCTTTATAAGAGAGCGAACAATGAAATTAAGTTTGGCAAATAAAGCAAATTTAAAGCTTGTCAGTACTTAGAAAAAAACGATTACACATTATAGTTCTAAAATCTCACTACTTTTCAATACCTTTTATCAACGTTACCGAAACAAAATATTAATACGGTAAAATTACAGCACGTGTCTTTAATTTTATTAAATTACAATACATTTTAACGACAATTAGTGTATTTAAACCAAAGTTTTTTATTTTTGCCTTCAATTTAAATTTTTAAAACAAATATTATTATGTCAGACATTGCATCAAGAGTTAAAGCTATCATCGTTGATAAATTAGGAGTTGATGAGAACGAAGTGGTAACCGAGGCTAGCTTTACTAACGATTTAGGCGCAGATTCATTAGACACAGTAGAGTTGATAATGGAGTTCGAAAAAGAATTTGATATCCAAATTCCAGACGATCAAGCTGAGAATATCGCAACTGTTGGTCAAGCCATCAGCTATATAGAAGAAGCTAAGTAAAACATGTTTTCTTAAATAGAATTCAAATTATCCATGTGGTAAATGCTCCGCATGGATAATTTTTTTTAATTTACGCTTGGTTTAGATTTAAACAAATACAAAGTTAAATGCAGTTAAAGCGAGTTGTAGTTACAGGTTTGGGGGCACTTACCCCAATTGGTAATAATATTGAAGAGTATTGGGATGCATTGGTCAACGGTAAAAGTGGATCAGCGCCCATCACCTATTATGATACGGAAAAATTCAAGGTTAAATTCGCTTGTGAGCTTAAGAATTACAAGACCGAAGACCACTTTGATAGAAAGGAAGGCCGTAAGCTAGATAGATTTGCACAGTACGCACTTGTATCTTCAGATGAGGCTATTCGTGATTCTAAATTAGATTTAGAGAAAATAGATAAATTTCGTGTAGGCGTTATTTGGGGTGCAGGAATTGGAGGTTTGGAAACTTTTCAAAACGAGGTAATGAATTTTGCCAATGGTGATGGTACACCAAGGTTCAATCCGTTCTTTATTCCAAAAATGATTGCCGATATAGCACCGGGTAACATATCTATAAAACATGGTTTTATGGGGCCTAACTATACCACGGTATCAGCTTGTGCATCATCTGCGAATGCAATGATAGATGCCTTGAACTATATACGATTAGGTCATTGCGATGTAATTGTAACAGGTGGTAGTGAAGCAGCGGTAACCATTGCAGGTATGGGTGGTTTTGGAGCAATGCACGCATTATCCACAAGAAATGATAGTCCTGAAACGGCTTCAAGACCTTTTGATGCTACCAGAGATGGTTTCGTTTTAGGAGAGGGAGCAGGGGCATTGGTTCTTGAAGAATATGAACATGCAGTTGCACGTGGAGCAAAAATATATGCAGAAGTTGCCGGTGGCGGTATGTCTAGTGATGCTTACCATATGACCGCACCACACCCAGAAGGTATTGGGGTGGTACGAGTTATGGAAAACTGTTTAAGAGATGCAGGTTTGTCTATTGAGGATGTTGATGCTATAAATACGCACGGTACTTCGACACCATTAGGAGATGTTGCCGAGCTAAAGGCGATTACCCAAGTATTTGGGGAGCATGCCAAAGACATCAACATTAATTCAACAAAATCTATGACCGGGCACTTATTGGGTGCAGCAGGTGCCATTGAAGCAATTGCATCTATTCTGGCGATGGAAAATGGTATGGTTCCACCAACAATAAACCATACTACGGTAGATGAAAATATTGATCCTAGTTTAAACCTTACATTGAACAAAGCGCAAAAACGAGATGTACAAGTTGCTATGAGCAACACATTTGGTTTTGGCGGGCACAATGCATGTGTGGTTTTTAAGAAAATCGATTAATTAATTTTATGTCATTTCCCACAAACTTATTTAATTCCCATCCTAAAGAGGATGGGGATTTTTTTTGGGGAATCACTAAAATTTTAGGTTTCAAGCCTAAGACCTTATCGATATACAAGAAAGCCTTTCTTCATAGATCAATGAACAAAAAGGACGATAAGGGAAATGCAATGAATTATGAGCGCCTAGAATTTTTGGGAGACTCCATGCTTGGTACCATTATATCTAAACATTTGTATAGTGAGGTGCCTGCAGGTGATGAAGGTTACCTTACCAAAATGCGATCTAAAATAGTAAGTAGAGAGCATTTAAACGAACTGGGTAAAGACTTAGGTCTAATTAATTTTGTTGAAAGTAGAATACCTAAATCCCATTTCGGCCAGAACATTCACGGCAATGTCTTTGAGGCATTGGTTGGGGCTATTTATTTAGATCGTGGTTATAAATATTGTGAAAAATTCATTCAGAAAAGGGTGGTTGAGCCTTATGTGGATATTGAACAATTAGAGGGTAGGGTCATTAGCTATAAGAGTTTGGTGATAGAGTGGTGTCAAAAACAAAAAAAATCGTTTGATTTTGATGTTTATGAAGATACCGGTAATGATCCTCTAAAGCATTTTGCCGTAAAGCTTTCAATTGGGGGCGATGTTATTGCAAAGGCTAGGGCTACATCAAAAAAGAAAGCAGAAGAAAGGGCTGCAAAAAGAGCTTTTTTTGCCCTTCAGGATAAAATGGATAACTGATCATTTCGCCAAATGGTAAAATGCTAACATTTTAATAACTTTTAAAGTGTTTTTATCAATTTATGTAACTAGGCATTATAGCTTAGAAGTTCTATATTTACCCTTTTGTTGAGGTATGGCTGCAACTTATAAAATAAATGATGATTTTTACGATGAATCCTTTTGCCTTATAGCTTTACACACTACCTTAGAAGATTTTGCTTTGGCCTATGGTTTAAACCAAAGTATGAAGGCAAAATTTGTAAGGGCAAAAAAGAATTTCAATCTTGCTGAAAATAAATCGTTTCCAATCTTTGAATGGGAAGACGAGTACAATGATATGTACTGGGTGTTGATCGCCAATCATAGCAGTGAAAAAGAACTCATTGTACATGACGATTTATTTAAGAACGAAACAACATTTAAAACGCCAAGGTTACTTCCTGAGTATAAAGATGTTGACTATCTTTTAAAGATTGAAACAGAAAAGGATTTTGATATAAATTCTATAATTAAGAAAATACAAACGTTGCCCAGAATTATGGCGGCTTACGAAATAAGTACAGAAAAACTAAAATCAAAGAACAATCTAATTTTTTAAATATGCCAACTGTAAAAAAGACGAAAATTGTAGCGACCCTCGGGCCTGCAACTAGCAAGAAAGAGGTACTCAGGAGCATGATAGATGCAGGAGTAGACGTATTCAGAATAAACTTCTCACATGCTGATTATGAAGATGTAAAAGAACGTGTGAACATGATCCGCGAGTTAAATGCCGAAATGGAAACCAACACTTCTATTTTAGCGGATTTACAAGGTCCTAAATTACGTGTAGGCGTAATGGCCGGTGATGTTGTTGTTAGTCCTGGTGATGAGATAACCTTTGTAACCGGAGAACCTTTTGAAGGCAGTGCAGAACGTGTTTATATGAATTATAAAGAGTTTCCTAGAGATGTAAAAGCTGGGGAACGTATTCTATTGGACGATGGTAAACTAATGTTCGAAGTAGTAAAAACTAATGGCGAAGATGAAGTTTTGGCCAAGGTTATACAAGGCGGACCGTTAAAGTCCAAGAAAGGGGTAAATTTACCGAATACCAATATCTCTTTACCTGCACTTACAACAAAGGATATTAAAGATGCTGAATTCGCAATCTCGTTAGAGGTAGATTGGATAGCACTTTCTTTTGTGAGATTTAGCCAAGACCTTATTGACTTACAGAATATAATCAATAAACATTCTGACCATAAAATTCCGATCATTGCAAAAATTGAGAAGCCGGAAGCTGTTGAGAATATTGACAAGATCGTCGCCTATTGTGACGGTTTAATGGTGGCTCGTGGAGATTTAGGTGTAGAGGTTCCTGCACAGGAAGTTCCATTAATTCAAAAGCAATTGGTATTACGTGCTAAAAAGGCAAGAATACCGGTAATTATTGCTACACAAATGATGGAGACTATGATAACTAGTCTTACACCAACTAGGGCAGAGGTAAATGATGTTGCCAACTCTGTTATGGATGGTGCTGATGCAGTAATGCTATCTGGCGAAACTTCTGTAGGTAACTACCCTGTTCAGGTAATTGAAAAAATGTCAAGTATTTTAGAGAGCGTTGAAGGATCGGATTTGATTCAGGTTCCACAAAACCCTCCACACATACGTACAAAAAGATTTATCACAAAGTCTATATGTTACCATGCTGCCTTAATGGCAAATGATATCAAGGCCAAAGCAATTTCAACCTTAACAAATAGTGGGTATACTGCATTTCAGATTTCTGCATGGAGACCTAGTGCGTACATTTTAGTCTTTACCTCTAACAAGCGTATATTGACACAGTTGAACTTATTGTGGGGAGTTAAAGCATTCTATTACGATAAATTTGTATCTACAGATGACACTATAGAAGATGTTAACCACATTGCTTTTAATAAAGGACATTTACAAGTAGGCGATATGGTGATCAGTCTTGCGGCAATGCCTATAAAAGAAAAAGGAATGGTAAATACCTTAAGGGTAACTGAAATAGAATCTAAGGATATTTAGTAGATCTAGTATTTTAATTTAAAAAGGACCGCTTTTAAGCGGTCCTTTTTTATTTATGTATTTTAATCGGAGAATTTATGCTACTTCTTTTTCATAGGCTATAAAATTGACAACATTGCCATCACGGTCAAAAATAGGTTCGCCTTGTATACAGCAATTATATGTAGAACCATCTTTTCTGTAATTGACGACAGTAACTTCAAATGGATTCTTTTCCTTAATTGCATTTGAAACTATTTTTAATGTAGATTTTGAGGTTAATTCACCTTGAAACATTTTTGGACTTTTACCTAAAATTTCCTCTGGTCTGTATTGACTCATATTCCACATATTCTTTGTGGCAAAAACAATATTTAATTGAGTATCGGTTACTACAATAATATTTTTGTCAGTCCTTAATTTCTTATCTATAATACTTGGGTCAATATTCCATGAATTTGAAGAAACCAATGATAAGAGGGAATTATAATCCTCTTCTAAATGCTTAATATCCTCATAGTTTGGAGCATAAAAATCCCAAGAAAGTACAGGTAGCATTGTAAATTTTAAACTTTTTCTAAACTTGATATTTGCATTATCATAATCTCTTAGCTCATTCATTTTGTGAAGTTTAGATTGAAAAATATTTTTGTTTTCATTACGCTTGGCGTTAAAGCTAAGAAAATTACCTACTATGATAATAACTTTAATAATGGATTAATATAAATGTTTAAGTAATCATATAAGTTTAGGTATTACAGGCATTAAAACGTTGAACAATTAAAAGAGTAATAATCCTTAAATATGGACAATTCATTAAAAATCCCCAATAATGTTTTACCACTATTGAGGATTTTCTTTAATTGAAATTAACTACGGTGTAGTTAGTTCCATCCACCACCTAAGGCTTGATAAACATTTATATTTGCCAATAGTTGATCTTTTTTGGTTTCAACCAACTCCATTTTAGACTCCAGTGCTTCACGCTGTGTTAAAAGTACCTCAATGTATTCTATTCTTGCCGATTGAAATAGCCTTGTAGACAAATCAATAGATGCCGTTAAAGCTTCCACTTGTTCCTCTTTTAGAACGTAGCTTTTTTTAAGGTTTTCTATTTTAGATAGCATGTTCACTACTTCTATATATCCACTTAAAATTGCTTTTTCATACTCATAAACTGCCTGAATCTGCTTAGAATTTGCAGTGTTATAATCAGCTTTAATAGCATTTCTATTAATTAATGGACCTACAATATCCCCAACGGCACTATAGAGTAAAGATTCTGGAGTTTGTGTTAGGTACTTGGGTTTAAACGCTTGTAAACCTACACCTGCCTTAAGCCCAATAGAAGGGTAAAAGTTAGCTCTTGCAACCTTAATATTCAGTTTTGCGGCTTCCAGTTCAAATTCCGCTTGTCTAATATCGGGTCTATTTAAAAGTATCTGCGAAGGAATACCGGCATTTATTGCATTGATTTTGGTTTCAATAAAATCTTCAGCATTTCTACTAATGGGTTGTGGCTGTCTACCCACCAAAAAATTCAACTTGTTTTCCATTTCAACAATTTCTTGTTGAACTTCAAATTTGTGACTTTTGTTCTTGGCTACCTCCGCCTCAAACCTTTTAACGGCCAATTCTGTGGCTCGGGCAGCTTCTTTTTGTAATCGTACCATTTTTAAGGCGTTGCCCTGTAGTTCTAGATTTTGTTCAATAATTGCCAATTGATTATCTAATGCGATCAATTCATAATATGACTGGGCAATTTCTGCTATTAGCCTTGTAACCATAAAGTTTTTTCCCTCAATGGTAGACAAGTACTCTAATGCCGCCGCCTTTTTAGAATTACGAAGTTTTTTCCAAACATCAAGTTCCCATGTAGCAAATAATCCGGCGGAATAATCGGTTAACGGTTCTGGAAATTCTTCTCCCTCTTTTACATCCAGGTTTTTTTCAACAGCACCGTTACGCGTGTATTCGCCAACCTTTTCTACCTCTGCGCTAACACCGTAATCAATAAAAGGAAGGTATTCTCCTTTTCTGGCTTTTACTTCATTTTGTGCTACATCAATCTGCTGCATCATAATGCGTAACTCTTGGTTGTTGGCCAATGCCGTATCTATTAAGGCCACCAGGTACTCGTCTTCAAAGAAATCTTTCCATTTTAATTGTGCACTATTAACGCTATCCGTTAATTGTTGTGCATAATTCTCTGGAAGATCTTTATTCGCTACTTTCAATTCTTTAGTAGGTACACAAGAATAGAAAAAGCCTATTTGAATTAGAAGCACGAAAAGCAATTTTCCATGCTTCATGGGTTTAATAACTTTAATCATTATCTTCTCTTTTGGTTAGTTTTTTAATCATTTGTTTTAACTCACGAAGTTTTTGACGGGTTTTGCTTTCGCCCTCACTGATTCGTACAAATTCTTCTGAAATTGGCTCGTCAGATTCTCCTTTTATGAGTCCGCGACCATCTGCCATTCTTGCAAAAATGTAGTACAGACCAGGAATTATAAGTACTCCTGTTAGGGTACCCATAAGCATACCTCCCATGGCAGATCCACCTATGGTTCTATTTCCGATTGCACCTGCACCATGGGCAATTACCAACGGAATCAATCCTGCTATAAAAGCAAAAGAAGTCATCAAAATTGGTCTAAAACGTACTTTTGCACCCTCAATGGCGGCTTCTAGAATGGTGCTGCCCTGTCTTCTTTTCTGTACCGCAAATTCTACGATAAGCACAGCATTTTTACCTAAGAGACCAACAAGCATTATGAGTCCGATTTGTGCATAAACATCGTTTGCCAGCCCCATAGCCTTTAGCATAAAGAAAGACCCTAAAACACCTACCGGTAATGACAAGATGATGGCCAACGGAAGTAAGAAACTTTCATACTGAGCGGCAAGAACAAAGTAGACGAAGATTAAAACTACCATGAAAATGTAAATGGATTCATTACCTCTTTGTGCCTCATCATACGATAATCCTTCCCAAGCTACATCAAAACCTCTGGGCAGTGTTTGTTCTGCAACTTCGTCAATGGCCTCAATAGCATCTCCACTAGTAAATCCACTTGCCGGAAGCCCTCTTATGGAAGCTGAATTGTACAGATTGTAACGGGTAATTTCATTCGGACCCAGCTTCTTTTCCATGGACATAAATGCAGAATATGGCACCATTTCGCCTTCTTCGTTCTTTACGAACAATTTCTCGAGGTCAGAAGGCAAGGCCCTATATTCCGGAGCTGCCTGGGTATACACTTTAAAGAATCTACCAAAACGAATAAAACCTTGCTCGTAAGTACTACCAATAAGAATATTTAGGTTTTCCATCGCTTTATCTATGGAAACCCCTTTCTGCATGGCTATTTTATTATTGATTTTCAATTCGTACTGCGGATAGTTGGCGGAGTAAAAAGTAAATAGCCCAGTAAGTTCTTCACGCTCGGACAATGCAGCCATAAAATCGTTGTTGATTTTTTCAAATTCGTGATAATCGGTTCCGTCTGTTTTATCAAGAAGACGCATGGAAAATCCCCCGGAAGAACCAAAACCAGGTACCGCAGGTGGCTCAAAATATTCAATTACGGCTCCAAGATCTTTGGTTTCCTCTTCCAGTTCTTCCATAATTTCATGAACAGAATGGTGGCGGTCTCCCCAAGGTTTAAGGTTAATTAAAACCGTTCCGGCATTAGATCCCCGACCTTCTGTCATAATTTCGTAACCAGCTAATGAAGAAGCAGATTCAACACCCTCGGTCTCCTCACAGATCAATTGTAGTTTTCTTGCTACATCATTGGTACGTTCTAGCGTAGAACCCGGTGGAGTCTGAATAATGGCATAGATCATACCTTGATCTTCATTTGGTATAAACCCTGCAGGTAAAGATTCATTGGTAAAGAAAATACCAACGCAAAATGCCGCTAGAATACCAAAGGTAAGTACTCGTCTAGCAACAATTTTATTCAGTACCTTAACATAGCTACCGGTTAGTTTCTCAAAACCTCTATTGAACCAATCAATGAATTTATCAATAGGTGATTTTTTACGTTTTTTGCCGTGATCGTTTTTAAGGATCATTGCGCATAGAACCGGTGTCAATGTCAATGCAACGATAGCTGATAGTATAATAGATCCTGCCATGGTTATGGAAAACTGTCTGTAGAAAACACCAACGGGCCCCGTCATAAAAGCAATGGGAATAAATACGGATACCATTACCAATGTAATGGCAATAATTGCCCCTCCAATTTCATTTACCACTAGTTTTACCGCTTCATAGGGGCTCAAATGTTTTTCTTCCATTTTGGCATGCACGGCTTCTACCACCACAATGGCATCATCGACCACTATACCAATAGCGAGTACCAAAGCAAATAGCGTAATTAAGTTTATGGAGAGACCGAACAATTGCATGATAAAAAATGCCCCGATCAAAGAAACAGGTACGGCTATAATGGGTATTAAGGTAGAACGCCAATCGCCCAAAAAGAGGAAAACTACAATGGCAACCAATATAAATGCATCTCTTAATGTATGTATAACTTGATCTATGGATGCGTTTAAAAAGTTAGATACATCATAGCTAATTTTATAGTCTAAGCCTGTGGGCAATTCTGTTTTTAAGTCTGCCAGTTTCTCTTTGACTTCGGCAATTACATCGCTGGCATTACTACCAAAAGTTTGTTTTAATACAATAGAGGCAGAGGGCTTACCATCTAGATTAGAGTAGATATCAAAGAACTCACTGCCTAATTCAACATCGGCAACATCGCCCAAGGTTAGTATTTCTGCTTCTGGGTTCGCCTTAAGAATTATGTCTTTGTACTGTTGTGGCTCATCATACCTATCTTGGTACAAGAGCACATATTCCAGTGACTGCGATGTTTTACCCGAACTTTGACCAATTCTACCTGGTCGAGCCAAAATACTCTGCTCCTCCATAGCTTGAAGAATCTCTTCTGCAGAAATATTATAGGCACGCATACGGTCTGGTTTCAACCATACGCGCATAGCAAACTTTCGGCTACCTAAAATTTGAGCACTTGCAATACCGTCTATTCGCTGAATTTCAGGAATCATTTTAGTATAGGCATAGTTATAAAGAAACAACTCATGGTCGTCACTATTGTCGCTATACAGATTTACGTACATTAACATACTTGGCTGTACGGGAGTTATGATAACCCCTTCTCGTTGCACCAGTTCTGGTAATAAGGGCATAACTTGATCTACTCTTGTTTTTACCCTAACCACGGCTTGATTTGGATCTGTGCCAGGTTCAAAAATAATACGAAGTGTACCTTCGCCCGCACTGGTAGCATCAGAGGCAATATAGCGCATACCTTGAACACCGTTTATAGCGGTTTCTAAAGGGATAAGCGTGGATTTTACCAAAACATCTGCGCTAGAACCAGGGTAGGCAATAAAGATATTGACCGTCGTAGGTGCAATATCAGGGAATTGTGAAATAGGCAATTGCTTAATGGAAAGCAACCCTACGAATACTATGATTACCGATATGACTATGGCCAATACCGGTCTTTTTATAAACTTACTGAACATGTTCTTTGTTTTTATGTTACTCGGCGTAAACTGCCAATTTTGACATTACTTCGGCAGGTTCGGTAAATACGGTTTCTATTTTTTCGTTGTTTTTAACCATTCTAATACCGTCTACTAAAATTCTGTCCGTTGGCTGTAATCCCTTGCTTATCACAAAAAGGTGAGGAAGTTCTGCGGAAACGGAAATTTCGGTTTGGTGAACAACATCGTCTTGATCCAAAACAAAAACGTAGCGTTTGTCCAATATTTCAAAAGTTGCTTTTTGAGGTATGATCAATGCAGATTTAAAAGGAATGGTCATAAGAACACTACCGGTTTCACCATGCCTTAGAATTTGATCTGGATTTGGGAAGGTGGCCCTAAAGGCAATATTACCGGTTTCATTGTTGAATTCACCTTCAATGGTTTCAACAATACCCTTTTGATTGAACTTTTTGTTGTTCGCCATTAAGAGTTGTACCTCTTTTTTGGCATCTTTATCAGTACTCATAATGTAGTCTAGATACTCTGCTTCGGGCACATTGAAATACACCCACATTTTAGAATTATCCGATAATGTGGTCAATAGTTCACCCTCATCTAAAAGGCTTCCTTCCCTAACGTGTAAATGGTCCATAATACCATCAAAAGGTGCACGAATATTGGTGAAACCTAAATGGGTCTGTGCTAACGATACTTCGGCATTGGCTTTGTCATAATTGGCTTTTGCCATGGCAAGTTCGTTTTTAGAAACGACATTACCATCGGTTAAAAGTTGGGTGTTTTGTAATTCTATTTCGGCAACTTTTGCCTCTGCTTTCGCTTTTTGTAGATCGGCTTCATAGATGTTCGGCATAATGTTGAACATTTTTTGCCCTTTTTTCACAAGCTGACCTTCATCAACGTGAATTTCCTTCAAATACCCTTTCTCTAAGGCTCTTAGTTCAATATGTTTAAAGGAGTTAATTTGACACACATAGTCTTTTGTAATTGAAGTATCTTTTTTAATGGGACTAGTGACTAAAAATTTAGTGTGCTCTTCTCTTTTTTCTTTTTTAGAATTACAGCTTGCCGCAATAAACAATGTGCATGCGGTAGCGATCAGGAGTACGCTCTTGGTCATAAAAATGAATATTTAATTGATTGGAAAATGTAATTTGAAAATGTGGAGACATACAACATTAAAGCACAAGATGATACATCTTAAATTGGCTGTTGCTTAATAATGTTGTGATGTTTGGGTCAAGTTGAGTACTTGACCTAGGGAAATTTTAAATGCGAAATACCTGGTATAGGACAAAGCGCCTATTTGCTACAGGTAGAAAAGTAAATAGCTTGTGTAGTGTGCTGCTATTTGTAAAATAGCTGAATAAGAATAAAACAGCTAATAAATAAAAAGAAGCAGAGGCTTGTTGGTACTCCACCACTTTTTTAACATGAGATTGCTCATTCTCTTCTTCTTCAATTTCAATAGCTTCAATCTCAAGAAGCTTGTTGAGGTTGCCAAATGAGTTTTTAAGAACTGCTTTATGAAAAGAAGCCGCCTCTGGGGTATTTGAAATTGAATTTGAGAGTTTTTGAACCGAATGAAAAGAAGTACCCTCTATATTGTAGTTAGCAAATAGGGGGCTGTATATACCCGTAAGTAGTATACAGAGGGAAAGAAGAAATTTTAATAAACTCTTTTTCATTTAAGCAACCAAAATTATCTTAGCAATTTTTGCTGTACAACTATAAGCCGTTAATTTTTGTTAACTTTTTTGATTATTGGACAAAAGGTTAAAGAAAGGGTGCAATATTTAAAAATCAAACTTTAATTGTACTAAAATTGATTTATCGTCAGTTTTTTTGGCTTTTTTATCCTCTGTATTTAGGTTAGATAAAGAAATACCTAATAGCCTAACGGAATTTTGCAGCTCTTCTTGGTATAAAAGATCTTTTGCAGTCCCTAAAATGAGGTCTTTATCAGCTATAAAATAAGGCATTGTTTTACTTCTGGTATTTAAAGTAAAATCGCTGTATTTTATCTTCAGGGTGATTGTTTTACCGGCAATTTTTGATTTCGTTAGTCTTCTTTCTAATTCTTGGGCAATGTGCTCTAATCGTTCTAGCATAAAAACCTCACTGCTAAGATTTTCATTGAAAGTACGCTCTGCACCAACTGATTTTGGAATGCGGTGTGGTTTAACTTCACTATTATGGATACCACGAACTACGTGATAATAGTAGGGACCGCTCTTGCCAAAATTATCAGCTAGAAATTCGATAGATTTTTCTTTTAAATCTTTACCGGTAAAAATACCCAGCTTATACATTTTTTCAGCGGTGACTTTACCCACTCCATAAAACTTACGTATGTCTAAATTTTCCAAAAAAGGAATCACTTCTTCTGGATTAACCGTTTTTTGTCCGTTAGGTTTATTTATATCACTAGCGACTTTGGCTATAAATTTATTGATGGAAATACCTGCGGATGCATTTAAACCTGTTTTCTCTAATATACGTTGTCGTATTTCAGTGGCCAACATAGTAGCGGAAGGATTTCCTTTTTTGTTGACGGTAACATCAAGATAAGCTTCATCTAAAGATAGCGGTTCAACTAAATCTGTATACTCAAAAAAGATAGCTCGTATTTGTTTTGAAATTTCCTTGTACCGTTCAAATCTGGGTTTTACGAAGGTTAAGTGCGGGCAGTTTTTTTTGGCTTGAAATCCGCTCATTGCACTACGTACCCCAAACTTGCGAGCTTCATAGTTCGCGGCAGAAACTACACCTCTTTTTTCACTTCCGCCTACTGCCAGAGGTTTCCCTTTTAAATCAGGGTTATCCAATTCTTCTACAGAAGCATAGAATGCATCCATATCAACATGAATAATTTTTCGCAAAGGCATTTCATTGGGCATAAGCAAATTTAAGACTTATCTTAGTTTTTGGATAGTAGTTTTAACCATTCATATGATAGAAATAGAGCGTAAATTTTTAGTCAAATCAGACGATTATAAATCGGGAGCAAGTTCTAAAACCAGAATTGTTCAAGGTTTTTTAAACACCGATCCCAATAGAACGGTAAGGGTAAGGATTAAGGGAGAGCTAGGCTTTATTACCGTAAAGGGAAAATCTAATACTTCAGGCACATCTAGATTTGAATGGGAAAAAGAAATTTCTGTAGAGGATGCAGAAAATCTTTTGAAGTTATGTGAAAAAGGAATTCTAGATAAATACAGGTATGAAGTACCGGTAGGACACCATGTTTATGAGGTGGATGAATTTTATGATGAAAATGAAGGACTAACAGTGGCTGAAATCGAATTGAACCATGAAAATGAATCTTTTGATAAACCCGATTGGCTTGGAATTGAAGTAACAGGAGAAGTAAAATACTATAACTCTCAATTAAGTAAAACACCCTTTAATTTATGGTAAGTAATAGAAACATTTGTTGGGTATTAATAGCGTTAATCTTTATACAGGCTTGTAAAGAAAATACAACGGAAGTTGCCAACGTTGAACCTAAAGCGCAAAAGAAATCGGCGGCAAAGTTGAAGACAGAGCTTACCGAGAAAGGTTTTCAAATTTTTGATTATGTAGATGAAAAAACCAAGGACACCATACTTATGCAAGAGTACTATATTGCTTTTTTAAAAAGTGGACCAAACCGTAAGCAAACCAAATCTGAAGCAGATAGCTTACAACGTCTGCATATGGCACATTTGGGTAAGATGTATGAATTAGGGTATGCCGATATTTCAGGTCCTTTTGGAGATGATGGAGATATTAGGGGAATCACAATTTACAATACACCAAATATTGAAATGGCCGATAGTTTGGCAAATGCAGATCCTATGGTAAAGGCAGGAAGGTTACAAATAGAAATTCACCCATGGTGGGCTGCAAAAGGTTTTGGACTACGTTAACACGTTTTTATTTTTTAATGCCATGTAAGGGCACTATAATTAAATGTTCCAAAAGTTCATCTGTAGTATAGCTATCAAAAAAATCTCTATTTGGTACTATTACCTCATTTATTCTAAGAAGAAATAGCTCGCATATGAGCTTAATGTTTATGTTATCTCTTAAGAGTCCTTCAGTCTTTGCTTCCTCCAATAAATCCAAAACGTAGGTCCAGACTACCGCTTTGGTAAAATTGTCATAAAGTCTATAGGATTGAGGGTAATATTTCTTTAGGCTAAATAAAAAAGTAGGACTTAGGTTTCTTAGCTCCTTAAGTCCTACTCTATAAATATGAATAATATTATTAAATGGATTTGGCGTTTGATCAGAAGTTTGAAAAAACCTGCTCATTTTATCATGCGTTCTATTCAGTAAAAGTGAAACACTTTCGTGTACAAGATCACTCTTGTTTTCAAAAACTTCATATAATGTTTTTTTAGAGATGCCAAGGGTCTCAGCCACATCATCCATTCCGACCCTTTTGCATCCATATTTAGAGAAAAGCACTAATGCCTGCTCAATATATTCAGTTTTTTTCTGCATTTTTTTAAAGCATAGACCTATTGCCATCCGCCACCAAGTGAGCGATATAACTCTACGGTAGCCGATAGTTGAGAAAATTTGTTGTCCACTAAATTGAGTTCGGCGTTCAATGAATTTTCTCTTGCCGTTAATAGATCTAAATACGTTAGATAACCACTGTTCAATAATTCTTCAGAATTGGTTTCAGCTCTTTTTAGGGCAACCACTTGTTTACTCACGAACACTTCTTTTTCAACAGCAATATTGTAATCGTATAAAGCTTCTGACACTTCTTTGCCAGCTGTTAAAAGTGCTTGTTTAAAGCTTAGCAACGACTGCTCTTGCTCTATTTTTGCAACTTCATAAGCAGTTCTAATTTTTCGCCCATTAAAAATAGGTTGTGTAAGTCCGCCAACTAGGTTTGCAAAGATGGAGCTAGAATCTATCCAGTTATCAATTTCTAAACTTTGCAGTCCACCTTGGGCAGATAGCGTAATAGAAGGGTAAAAGTTACTTCTAGCAACATTTGTTAGCTCAAAGCTGTTCACCAATCCATATTCCGCCTGCATAATATCTGGTCTGTTGCGTAATAAAAGGGCAGGTACACCAAGTTTTAAATCACTAGGTAGTGTTTGCTCATCTAGTGTACTACGCGCATAATCCTGTGGTGGTTCACTTAGCAAAATACTCAAGGTATTTTCAGCTTGATATTGTAGGTTCTTAAGGTCTAATAATTGACTTTGAGCACTATATAGTTGTGCCGCGGTCTGATCTACACCTACTTGGTTTTCTTGACCAGCTTCTTTTAACGCTTCAATGGTCTCCAAACTTTTAGAACGTGTTTCTATGGTTTTCTCGGTAACCGCAATCTGTTTGTCCAAAGCCAATAATTGGTAATACGTAGTCGCAATTTGTGCAACTAAACTTGTTTTTACCGCTTTGTGGGCAGCTACGGTTTGTAGGTAGCTGGCATCACTGGCACGTTTAGTACTTCTAATTTTGCCCCATATATCGGCTTCCCAAGAAACGGTACCAGACATTTCAAATTGATTGTATGGTTGGGTAAAAAGTGTACCAAACTGTCCGTTTTCACTGTTCTTTGCCGTTCTTGTAGCGCTTGCGGCACCGTTCAAGGTAGGCAAATAACCTGCCTTACCTTGTTTAACATATGCCTCTGCAGCAGCAATATTCTGCAATGCAATTCTTATATCAAGATTGTTTTGCAATCCCCTTTCTATATATGTCTTTAAATAAGAATCTGTAAAAAGGTCTTTATATGAAACCGTTGCAAGAGAGATACTGTCTTGTGGCAGATTATCTGTTCTATAAAGGTTTTCTGTTTCTAGACTGGGGCGTTCATACGTTTTTGCTGTAAAACAAGACTGCAACAAAAGCGGTAATAATGCTACCAGTATTAGTTTATTAGTGACTAATTTATTCATGATTTCTATAGTTCTTTATTTTCAATAACTTCTTGTGGTGCGCCCGATATACGCTCTTGCATGGTTTGGAAAATGACATATAATGCCGGTATAACAAACAAACCGAATATGGTACCTATTAACATACCACCAACAGCACTCATACCAATAGATCTATTACCTACTGAACCAATACCGCTAGACAGAGCCAATGGCATTAATCCAAGAATAAAGGCGAACGAAGTCATTAAAATAGGTCTAAGTCTCGCTTTTGCACCATCTATGGCAGAATCGATTATTGACATGCCATGTTTTCTACGTTGTAAAGCAAACTCTACAATAAGAATGGCATTCTTAGAAAGAAGACCAATAAGCATGATCAAAGCTATCTGAAAATAGATGTTGTTTTCAAGTCTGGCCAAACTTACGAATCCAATAGCACCGGCAATACCTATTGGTAATGATAGTATTATCGATAATGGTAAAATGTACGACTCGTACTGTGCACTTAATAAGAAGTATACGAATACCAAACTCAGCATAAAAATGATAATGGTTTGGCTGCCCGCACTATTTTCTTCTTTGGTAAGACCAGAATACTCATAAGTGTAGTTATTAGGTAAAACCTGTGCTGTTACCTCTTCAATAGCCGCAATAGCATCACCCGTTGAGTACCCAGGGTTCATTGCACCGTTAACTTTTACCGAACTTAAGAGGTTAAATCTACTAACCACTTCCGGACCGTATATTTTCTTCAATGAAACAAATTGTGATACCGCAACCGATTCTCCGTTGGCATTCGTTACAAAAATGTGGTTCAATGAATTTTCATCTGCTCTATCCTCAGGTTTAGCCTGTATCATTACACGATATTGCTTACCGAATTTGTTGAAATCTGTGGTGTAAAGACCACCATAGTAACCCTGCATTGCACTAAAAACATCTGTTACTGCCAAGCCGGCCATTTTGGTTTTTTCCACATCTACCTGTAACTCGTATTGAGGGAAGTTAGAGTTAAAGTTCGTAATGGCATATTGTACCTCTGGCCTAGCATTCAGTGCCGCTAAAAATTCATTGGTAACAGCATTTACAGAAGACCAATCATCGGCATCTTTACTCTGTAAGTTCATTTCAAAACCGGTAGAGTTACCAAAACCTCTAACACTTGGCGGAGTAAAGAAGAATATTTTAGCATCTTTTAAACCAGCTGTTTTAGCGAATAGACTACCTAGAACCGCTTTAACAGATTCGCCTTCACCTTCTCTTTCTGCCCAGTTTTTAAGTCGTAGTACAGAGAATCCGTAAGAACCACCATTAACACTGTTCAAAATACTGAAACCGGTAATGTTCATTCTAGCCTCAATGATATCCATAGATTGATAAATGGAATCAAGTTTTTTCACTGTCTTTTGCGTTTGCTCCAAAGTAGTGCCCGGTGGCATGGTAACATCGGCAAAAATTAATCCTTGATCCTCATTAGGTATAAATCCTGTTGGGGTAGACCTAAATAGCATAACCGCAATTAGGGAGAATATTATAAGCGATCCCCACGTCAACCATTTTCTTTTGGCAAAGAGTTTAACAGAACCAACATATTTATCTGTCATGGCATCAAACCCAGTGTTGAAAGCAGAGAAGAAACGTTTGGTAAACCCTTTTTTATGTTCTTCGGATGGGTTATGAGGCTTCAATAAAAGTGCAGCCAACGCCGGACTCAAGGTTAATGCATTCACCGCTGAAATAAGAATGGCGATGGCCAAGGTAATACCAAATTGTTGGTAGAACACACCCGATGATCCACTAATGAAAGACACCGGAATAAATACTGCCGACATCACCAAGGTAATCGAGATAATTGCTCCTGAAATTTCGGACATGGCAGATTTTGTAGCCACTTTAGCATTCGTTGCCCCTTCTTCCATTTTCGCATGCACCGCTTCGACTACCACAATGGCATCATCCACTACAATACCAATGGCGAGAATCATCGCGAACAAAGTCAGCATGTTAATTGAATATCCAAATAGGGATAAGAAGAAGAACGTACCTACAATGGCCACTGGAACGGCAATAGCGGGTATTAATGTAGATCTAAAATCTTGTAAGAAGATGAATACTACCAAGAAAACCAATAAGAAGGCTTCAATTAATGTTTGTATTACATGGTCAATAGAAGCACTTAAGAAATCTTTTGAGTTAAATGGAATTACATAATCCAATCCTTTTGGAAAATCTTTTTGGCTCTCTTGTAAAATGCTTTCAATTTCGTCAATAATGGCATTTGCATTAGATCCAGAGGTTTGAAAGACCCCAACGGCAGTACCGGGTTTACCCATACCTTCGTTCTTTGTACCGTAGTTGAAAGCTCCTAATTCAATCTCGGCAACATCCTTTAATCTTAAAAACTGTCCGCTTTCCTGTGCTCTAATAATAATGTCTTCATATTCCGCTTCTTCAGAAAGACGACCTTTATATTTTAATACATACTCATAAACACCATCAGCATTTTCACCGATCTTACCGGTTGCCGCTTCAAGGTTTTGCTCGTTTAATGCTGCTTGAATATCAGATGGCATTAAATTATATGCTGCCATTTTTTCTGGATTTAACCAGATACGCATTGAGTAATCTTTAGAACCAAATACGGTTACATTACCTACACCTTCAATACGTTGTAATTTGGGTACGATATTAATTCTTGCATAGTTTTCAACGAACGTTGCATCATACTCATCATTATCCGAGAATAATGAGAAGAAAAGCAATGCACTGGTTTGTGATTTCTGTGTAATTACACCGGTTTGAACCACGGTCTGTGGTAATACACTGTTTGCCCTTGCAACCCTGTTCTGTACGTTAACCGCTGCAATATCTGGGTCAGTACCAAGTTTAAAAAATACATTAATGGTAGATGCACCGTCGTTACTCGCGTTAGAGGTCATGTACAGCATGTCTTCAACACCATTAATCTGTTCCTCTAACGGAATAACAACACTGTTCAATACGGTTTCAGCATTTGCCCCGGTATAGGTACTTGTTACCTGAACTGTTGGTGGGGCAATTTCTGGATATTGTTCTACTGGTAAGGTTGATAAACCCAAAATACCAAGTATGACGATGATGATCGATATCACCGTAGAAAGTACGGGACGATCTATAAATCTTTGAAACATTGTTCTTTATTTATATGTTATAATGAATTTCGGATTGTTATTTGACCGGGTTTATGGTCATTCCGTCTTTTAATTTTGACACACCTTCAAGCACAATGGTTGTACCTTTTTCCAAACCATTCTGTACTATGAATCCTTTTTGGGTAGTTGTAATAATATTTAAAGGCTTTGTAGTTACCGTATTGTCATCTTTTACAACATAAACCAGTTTTTTACCTTGTAAATCGATTGTAGCAGATTGTGGAACTTCAAAGGCATCTTCGTATATAGCAGGAAGTTTAATTTTACCTGTACTACCACTGCTTAACAAATTGTTTTCGTTTTCAAAATCTGCTCTAGCCGTAACGCTACCTGTAGTACTGTTGATAATGTTGTTTATCATGGCTATTTTACCGGGTTGTGGGTATTCTTCACCATTGACCATTATAAGGGTTACCTTTGGAGCTTTCTCAAGATCCATTTGGTTATTGTCGTTTTTAGGCATAGACTCTTTTAGCTCTAAAAGTTCTTTTTCGTTTAAAGAAAAATAGGCACGTACCTCACTAATATCAGAAACAGTAGTTAAAGGTCGTGTCATACTAGAGCTAACCAATGTTCCAACTTTAAATGGAATTTCTCCAATATAGCCGTCAACCGGGCTAGTAATTCTAGAATAGTTAATGTTAGAGGTAACACTCTCGTAATTAGCTTTTGCTTGTTCTAATTGAGCTTTTGCGGTCTCTAATTGTACTTCACTGATAATATTCTTTTCTACTAGGGGCTTTAGCTTATTGACTTCTACCTGAGCAACATTGACGGAAGCTTTGGCAGCATTCGCATCTTGGTTCAAGGTTTGGGTCTCTAGTTTAAAAAGTAATTGTCCCTTTTTAATTTTCTGACCTTCTTCAACATAAATCTGTTGAACAAAGCCCGAAACTTTTGGCCATATTTCAACATTTTGCTTTCCTTGCAAGGTGGTTGAAAATTCGTTGTAAATGGTAATTGTTTCTGGGTTAAGAGTACCTACTTCCAAACTTGGTGGAGGTGGTGCTGCAGCACCTTGTGCCGGTTTTTCAGATGAACCAAAGCATGAGCTTAAAAGTAAAGCTGAACTTAATATTCCTATAATTGATAACTTTTTCATTTTAGATGGGTCTTGTTTTTATGATTGTTGTTTCCTTGTTAAGGTTTTGTTAATTCTGATAGTTCGGTAAAAAACGAACTAAATGTGTAAAAAAATTATTCTTGAAAGTTTTTTAGATCATTGATTGTTTGCTTAAAAATTCTCTTGGTTTCTTCTAAACAATTAAGATAGATTTCTTTCTTTTCCTTGTTTTCCTCATATTTTGATGCATTGTATTTTTGGTTGTATGTAGCAACTTTATCAATCATTTTACATTCTGTTTCTAACTTTTTTAATGATTGCTTAAGTTTATTGCTAAAAATTGCATCTTTTCGAGTTACTTTAAAATAACGCTTACGATCTCCAGATTTAGTGAAATAGTTGATAAAACCAATTTGTTGTAATAGGTTTAAAGATGTGGAAATAGAACTTTTACTAGCACCTCTTTTTTCAAGGCAATCTTCAAAAGTTAATCCGTCCTCATCGGTAACAACTAAATTTGCAAAGATTCTGGCAGCAAGCGGAGGTAGGTCATACTCTGTCTCAAAGTATACTCCTAACTCTTCTATTAATACTTGTTTGCTCTCTTCTTTACTCATTTTTTTAATTTGAAAGCACAAAGGTATGATTAGTTCGGTAACAAACAAACCAAAAGAACTTAAAAAATGTTAAAGTATTGAAATTTAGAAGAATCGAAGTTGCTGTTGAGTCTCGTTACAGCTATTTAGCCCTATATCTTTACTATTTATAGGATTTTGGAAATGGAATAATTTAATTACTTGACTACAGTAATTTTAAAAAAATCATCATTCTCGTTAGGCAGGATTTCATGATCGGTACCATTATAAGTAGCACTTTGAACTGCATAATAGGGACCGCAGCAAACAGAGGTTTGGTTCAATTCAACCAAATTGAGATTTAACGTATCAATTTCAGATTCTGAAAATCGTATGGTATAAATGCTTTCTCCACTTTTATTTTCAACTATAAAATTTAGAAAATCGTTAGAGTTAAAGGGTATTAAATATATTTCAGATTCATTAGTGGTTATTGATATTTCTGAAATGGCATAGGTGTCGTTGGTAATCAAATTATTACCGTCATTATCGATCAACTCAACAGAAAATAATTGTCCAACTGCACAATCAACTAAAGCACAATCTGTTCCTTCCTGAGAAACGTCACAGGCATTGTTTAAAATAATGATGAATAATAAGATTGCAATTTTAAGCTTCATGTTTTATTTATTAGATAGCCGCAAGATGCATTGGTTGCTTTTAAAATCTTACTTAGCCAAAATGCCCTCTTTATCGATCAATTGAATATTAACCAAGTTATTTTCTGTCACGGTATTCTTTTCGAACACAAAGCGTTTTTCGTACAACTTATTATCCGCATAGAATGTGACAAAAAACTCATTGTTCAACCCCAAAACATCTTCTTGTACTACCTCTATTTTTCTAAAAGACTTAGGTTCCATGTCGCCGATACCGTGCCTCATCGTAGAAGATTTACGATCTTGATCATACCCTTTAGAGACTACCATGGTCATTTCAATAGGTGTTTTACGATCGTTAATGATATAGGCATTCCAATCTTTGTTCAAAAATTCTTCGTTCCATTCACGAATCATGGCTACAAAAACATCTTTGGCAACTGGTATTTCAATATCTTTTTTCACTGTACTACTTTAAAGTGCGCTCTTAAACTGCTCTAAAAACCGTAAATCATTTTCGCTTAATAAACGAATATCAGAAATTTGGTGTAGTAATAAAGCAATACGATCTATACCCATACCGAAGGCAAAGCCAGAATAAACTTCTGGGTCTATACCACAATTTTTTAAAACGTTGGGATCTACCATACCACAACCCATTATTTCTAACCAACCGGTACCTTTGGTCATCTTATAATCTGTTTCGGTTTCCAATCCCCAATACACGTCTACCTCTGCACTTGGCTCAGTAAATGGAAAATAAGAAGGTCTAAGCCTAATTTTAGATTTTCCAAAAAGCTCGGTAGTAAAATACTGCAGGGTTTGTTTTAGATCTGCAAAAGAAACATCTTTGTCAATGTATAAACCTTCTACTTGATGAAAGAAGCAGTGTGATCTAGCAGAAATTGCTTCGTTTCTATAAACTCTACCAGGAGAAATAGTTCTAATTGGCGGTTTGTTGTTTTCCATATAGCGTACTTGTACCGATGAGGTATGTGTACGTAAAAGAATATCTGGATCTGTTTGAACAAAGAAAGTGTCTTGCATATCTCTTGCCGGATGGTATTCTGGTAAGTTCAATGCGGTAAAGTTGTGCCAATCATCTTCAATCTCTGGACCTTCGGAAACATTGAAACCTATTCTTGAGAAAATATCGATGATCCTATTTTTTACGATGGAGATTGGATGACGGGTTCCTAGCTCAATAGGATTTCCAGGTCTGGTTAAATCACCATAGACCTGTTCTTCGGTTTGTGTATTCTCTAAAGCTTCTTTTAGAGACTCAACCTTTGCGGTAGCAGCTTGCTTAAGCTCATTAATAGTTTGCCCAAATTCCTTTTTTTGTTCATTGGGTACATTTTTAAATTCAGCAAAAAAGTCATTAAGAATTCCTTTCTTACCTAGATACTTAATTCTAAACGTTTCAACGGCCTCTATGTTATCGGCTGTAAACGAAGCTACTGATGCAATTTCTTTCTTTATATTATCAATCATGAATGTTGATTAAAGCCGCAAATTTAAAACTTTTAAAAGAGGTTTAATATGTTTTTGGCGGTTTATATAGACGCTAGAATACTTAAAAAGCGAAAATGCTCTTTTAATATCGGTGTAATAGTGAGATGAGAAATAAAAAAACCGATGTAAGCACATCGGTTTTTTTTAAGTATTTCTATATAAATCTATGTTTACTCATAGAATGATACTGCTCCAGAAGCAATATCGTACATAGCGCCAACAATTTTAATTTCTCCATTTTCTTCCATTTCTGCAAGAACCGGACTTTGCTTTCTAATGTTCGCTATGGTCAATTCTACGTTTTTAGAAGCCACTTCATCTACGAATTTTAAATTCTTGGAATTTCTAAGACTTTCATCCGTAGGTTCTTTTACAGCGTCTACTGCTGGTTCAATTTTATTTATCAATGCGGTTAAGTTCCCTAACCTTGCGTGATCACATGCACCTTTAATGGCACCACAACTAGTATGGCCCAAAACAACAATTAGTTTTGTTCCGGCTAATTTGCAACCGAACTCCATACTACCAAGTATATCTTCGTTAACAAAATTTCCTGCTATTCTAACACTGAAGATATCACCTAGACCTTGATCAAAAACTAGCTCTGCAGATACTCTAGAATCAATACAACTTAAAACTGTAGCAAATGGAAATTGCCCTTCGCTAGTATCATTAACTTGCTCTAAGAGATTACGGTTTGCTTTTAGGTTATTTTGAAATCTTTCATTGCCCTCCTTTAAAAAAGTCAACGACTTTTCTGGAGTCATTGTGGCTTGTGTTTCTTTAGTATGTGCTTTCATAATGTTTTATAATATTTTTTTATATGTTCTTTATCTGTTTTTCCTATAAACTTACACGTTTATATAGATTAGGTGAGCACAAAAGAACATTATTTTAATTGCGTATTAAATAATCTGTTAGCTAAGGCTTAACTTAGATTTTGGTCTTTTCTCAAAGAACTCAATATAACTTGGAGGATTTTCTACCACTCCGCGTTTTGATATCAGCTTAATATCAATATTTCTTTCTTTAGCTTTTAAACTGAAATCTTCTAAAATCTCTACAATATCATGATCCAAATATCTAGTCTTTAATATGTCAATTTCTAGATAGGTGTTTTTAGGCAGATTGTCCAATTCTTTCAAAATTGCTCCTTTATTGAAAAAAGTTACTTCTTCTGCCAAGGTCATTTTTATTTTGTGCTTTCCATCACTATTATCCTCAATATGTAGAAAATGTGAATTCTGGTAGCTTTTAAGCAGTATTACAACAATACCAACGGCTAGCCCTAAGCTGATACCGATAAGTAAATCTGTAAATACAATACCTAAAACGGTAACAAAAAACGGAATCGATTGTTTCCAACCTAACTTATACATTTTCATGAATAGCGAAGGTTTGGCTAGTTTAAACCCAACAATGAATAAAATTGCCGCTAAAACCGATAGTGGAATCATATTCAACAACGTTGGAATTAGAATCACCGAAATCAACAGTAAAAAACCGTGAATGATAGCCGATAATTTTGTTCTACCACCAGATTGAATGTTTGCAGAACTACGAACAATTACCTGTGTAATAGGAAGACCACCGATCATACCAGAGATGATGTTACCAGTACCTTGGGCAAGTAACTCTCTGTTTGTAGGAGTTACATTTTTATGCGGATCCAACTTATCTGTTGCTTCAACACAAAGTAAGGTTTCTAAACTAGCGACTAGAGCAATGGTAAAACCTGTTATCCATACCTGTGGATTAGAGATAGCACTAAAGTTCGGAAAACTAAACTGCCCTAAAAATGATGCAGCATCCTCCGGTACGGGTACGCTCACTAAATGCTCATTTGAAATGGCAAGTGTTTCACTGTTCTGCGTTAGAATATAAAAAATAATACCCACGGCTACAGCTACCAACGGTCCTTGTACTATCTGAAATATTTTTCCTTTTTTAGATAAAACTTTGTCCCACAGTAACAATATAGATAATCCAATAATAGCTACTAAGGTAGCACCGGGACTGATATTGTTGATAGTGTTGAGTATCTCTGAAAAGGTATTCTCTCCATCAACTTGAAAAAAGGCCCAGTCACCTTCAGGATCTGGGTCATAACCAAAAAAGTGAGGAATCTGTTTCAGTATAATAATAATACCAATACCGGTAAGCATTCCTTTAATTACTGAAGAGGGAAAATAATAGCCGATAACACCAGCCTTTAAAACACCAAATACTATTTGGATAATACCACCTAAAACTACGGCGACCAAAAAGTTTTGATACCCACCTAAGGTGCCGATTGCAGTAAGAACAATTGCTGCCAAACCTGCAGCAGGTCCACTAACTCCGATTTTGGAGCCACTAAGTCCGCCAACAACGACACCACCAATAATACCGGCAATTAAACCTGAAAATAGTGGGGCTCCACTAGCTAATGCAATACCTAAACATAAAGGCAGCGCAACAAAAAATACAACGATACTCGCTGGAATATCACTTTTAATATGTTTGAACATGAAGTAAAATAATTAAGTCCTAAATTAAGGACTGATTAGTTAATATAAAAAATACGAAATATTAACTAATGTAATCTGGCGGTGGAGAAAAGACTTCTAAATATAGGTCTAGATAACCTATGGTATTCATGTTTCCGATTATAGAGTTTTCATGAATGGATATAAATGAAAAATGGATAGAATTATCTTTTACAAATTTTTCTTCACCCATTGATTTCTTACCGCTTTCTTGCTCTTCCTCGTTTAAGTTGGTAATAACAATGGGGTTGTCAACATCGCACAGGGTAATAATGCTAGGTGCAGTTATTGCAAATAGCCAAAAAAATAAGAGTGTAAAGCGTGCGATAAATTGCATATACAAAAATAAGAAGCGTAAAGATAGTACGCAAACTGTCAAAAACTGTTAACAATTTTCTAAAAATCCTTTAACATTTTTATATCATCATTTGGTAACCATCCTGTTTTACCGTCGGCAAGTTTTATTTTCTTCCAATCGTCTAATTGATCAAGAACGTTCACTTTAGTGCCAGCGTGTAAAATAAATACTTCGGCACTACTGTTATTAGGTTCAGCTTTTACCAGACTTTCTTCAGAAAAAACAATAGCAGGTTGGTCTTTGTCAAAATCACTTCGTTGAACATAAGCGAATATTACAGAGATAATGCAGAAAAACATTGCAAGTAGACTACCAATAAAGGTTAATCTTTTTCTTGTGGAATAATTAGAGTAATAGAAAAGAATGTATAACACTACAAAAAGCATCATAAACCCTATAGCCAAATATGCCCACTGATCAAAAGTTAACTTACCCGTTATATTCTTGTAAAGTCTAGATAAACCGGTTTCGGGCATTGTATCAATAGCATCTATGGTCATGTTTTGAGCATAGCTGAGATTGGTTTTTATTTCTTCGTCATTTGGGGATAATAACAGGGCTTTTTCGTAGAAATATATGCTTTCTGCAATTTTATTCTGTTTGTAATAGGCATTGCCCAAATTATAATATACAGCAGCTGAATGTTTGCCATTTTCAAGGATGCTATTATAAAAATCTGCCGCTTTTGCGTAATCTCCTGCATTATATGCTTCTGTAGCCTGCTCAAACAATTGATTGTTCTGAGCGGTACACAGTAAAACCATAAATAGGCCAATAAGAGTAACTAGCTTTTTGAACATGTTATAATTGTTTATCCATTATAGAAATAACTTCGCTCGCCTTATCATAATCTGCCTGCATCTGAACATTAGAAAATGGGCTATATCTCGCAGCCTCGCAGTTTTCAAGAAGGGAAATAAAGCTATTTACAGAAGCGTCGTCTATATTTTTTTCGGTCAGTAAGTGGGTGATTTTATCTTTACTGAACTCTGAGGTTTCTATCTTCAACTTGGCCTTCAAATAATTGTGCAATGCGCGCTCTAAAGCCACGTAAAAAGAATCTTTATTACCCAATTCTTTTCTAGCGGCAGATAAATATTTACGAGCCAATTTGTTTGCTTTTCTAATTTTATTACCCACAATATCCCCCGCCATTTCATCTCTTTTCTTTCTAAGTATAATTGCTATGGGTATCAATAATAATGGGCATAACAACCATAGATAGAATGATGTAGATCCAAAGAAATAAGAGAAGCCTTTTCCTGTTAAATTTGGATTTAGCTTAATAAAATTAAATTGGTTTCCGCTAGCAATAACCGATTGTTTTTGGTTATTAGGGCTAACAGTAGAATTAGATGATGCGCTCAACGGACCTTCTAATACATTTATAACTATTTCATCTGAAGTTAAAGTTGCATATTTTCCTGTGGATGGATTAAAGTAACTAAAGCTTAATGGTGATATAGGATATTTTCCCCTAAAGGATGGTACAATGGTGTACTGGTTACTTACCTTACCTTGCATGCCCGCCAAAGTGGTTCTAACCCCTTCGGTAAATTCGGGCTCATAAACTTCTAAAGCACTCGGTAATTCAAGTTCTGGAAGTTTGAATAATTTTAGATTTCCTTTTCCGCTGACCTCTACCGTAGCTTGTAAAGATTCTGATGCATTTAAACTGGTTTTAGTTGTAGTCACTGAAAAATCAAAATCACCAACTGCACCATTAAAATCGGCTGGCTGATTATCTAATGGTAAAGGTTTTACATTGATGGTTCTATTTCCAGCAGATACGGTTTTGTTGGTCTGGGCATACATTCGTTGACCAAAGAAATCTCTTCTGCCTGTTGGTACATCTACGGTAACATCTAGTGATAACGGTTCTATGTCAAGCTTGCCCGATTTTTGAGGATAAAGAACTACACGCTTCAATATTACGTAGCGATAAGGTTTTCCTTTATACGTGCCATTTTGAGCGCTTAGGGCATTTACTTTAATATCTTGACTCCAAAAATTATTGTATATTGGGTTATCTAATGGTTGATAGTTAGAAACACTGATATTTCTACTAACGTATAGTTTATAGATTACGGTAATTGCCTCGTTTAAATAAGGGTTTGATTTTGAGACTTCAGCAACCAAATGTAAATTTTCATCGGCAATATCATCGGCCGTCATTTGATCGCTAGGTTTGTCTACTGCAGCGGTAACTTCTACATCTTGCGCCAATGATTTATAGGTTTCGCCTCCAATGACGATTGATGCTTGTTTTATGGTAAACTTACCTCTGGCAGTTGGGGCCAAGGTGTATGAGTATGATTTTGAATAACTTCTAACACCGTTGATCCAAGAAGAACTAATAGATTGTGACGGACCCATAATGACTTTAAAACCGGTAAAATCTGGCGGATTGAAATTATCACCATCCCGATTCATTACAAAGTCTACCCTTAGTCGTTCATTGATACCAAGCTTAGGTTTACTTAACTTCATTTCAAAAGTAACCTCATCATTGCCCTGGGCCATCATCAAGACAGATGATAGAAATACGGTTATTACCAACCCTAGCTTAGTTATGGACTTAAAGTCTACCAATCTTTTTCGTTTTTAATTTTAGCACCTTTTACCTTCTTGGCATCAATTTTATCTTGAACCTTTTTCTCGGCATTTTGCATTGCTCTTAATAGATTTTCAACTTGCTGTTTTGAAAGCTGATTAGGTCTGGGTTGTTGTTGCTCTTGTTCATTATTTCCGTCACCTTGTTCAGGTTTCTTCTTTTGATCAGATTCATTTTCTCCTTCACCCTCTTTGTTATCGTCTTTTTTCTCTTCGTCTTTATCTCCTTCATCACCCTTATCGCCGTCTTGACCTTGATCTTTTTTGTCCTCGTTTTCTCCTTCGTCTTTTTTATCTTGATCTTTGTTTTCGTCTTGATCTTTTTTGTCCTCGTCCTTATCGTCTTGGTTCTGCTTATTTTCGTCTTGCTCTTTTTTAAGAAGCTCCTTTGCTAAAGCAAGATTATAACGGGTTTCTTCATCTTTTGGGTTGTTTCGCAAAGCCTCTTTGTAAGCTTCAACAGCCTTGGCGTAGTCTTTATTTTTCATAAATACATTACCCATGTTGTGGTATGCTTTATGCTTATCTTCTTTTGATGTTGATGCCTCACCAGCTTCTTTAAATCGGCTAAAGGCTTCATTATAAGTTTCGTTATTGTAATACGCGTTTCCTAAGTTGTAGGGAGCGGCGCTATTCTCTGAACTTTTGGCAATTGCTTTTCTATAATCTACCTCTGCGGCTATAAAATTATCTTCCGATAGCGCCTTGTTTCCGTCCCAAGTAAGATTAGTAGATGATCTTAACGCCTTTTCTTTTTCCTTCTCGTCTACTTCTTGAGCAAAAGATGAAAAGCAAACAAAAAGTAATACTAAAATTGTGCTTATGTTATTCATTTCTTTTCTCATTGAACAAATTGAGTTTCATTAACCAGCTTGTCTTGCGGTCCAAGATAAAAATATCTAAAAAGAGAAGCAATAGTGCCCCGCCAATAAACCATTGAAACTGATCTTTATATTCTGCGAATTGCTTGGCTTCAAATTCTTTTTTATCCATTTTCAGCAACTCTTCCTTAATGAATTCTACGGCCGTTTCGGTATTAGACCCATCAATATATTGTCCGTCGCCTTCATTTGCAATATCCACGAGAACACTCTCGTTTAATTTTGTAATTACGGTTTCACCTTGACTATCTTTCTTCAGGCTTTCTAATATTCCGTTTCTTTTTATAGGTATTGGAGCTCCTTTTTCCTTACCGACCCCTATGGTGTAGATAATAATGCCTTCATCTGCAGCATCTTCAACAGCATCTATAGTTGAGCCTTCTGAGTGATCTTCACCATCGGAAATAATAAATAGAACCCTATTGGTTTGCTCTGCATCGTCATAATAGGTAGTAGCTAATTCAATAGCTTGGTCAATGGCCGTACCTTGCGATGTTAGCATATCGGTATTCATACTTTGCAAAAACATTTTTGCTGCACCATAGTCGGTTGTAATCGGTAATTGTGGATATGCTTGACCAGCGTAGGCGATAATACCTATTCTATCACTTGCCAATTGGTTTATGATTTCAGAAACCAATCGTTTTGCCTTTTCTAATCTGTTAGGTGCTATGTCTTCTGCGAGCATACTTTTACTAACATCGACCGCAAATACTATGTCTACACCTTCTCGTTTAACGGTTTCAAGTTTTGTGCCAATTTTTGGGTTGACCAACCCGATGACCAATAGGGCCATAGCTAAAATGAATACAACCAATTTAATCCCTCCTTTATTATAGGAGCGGTTAGGGGTAAGCCTTTTTAAAAGTTCAGTGTCAGCAAATTTTTTCTGAGTTCTTTTTTTCCACACCAATAATAAAAGGAACAGCACCACTACCACCGGAATGATAAATAGCAAATAGAAATATATTTTTTCGTCGTACTGTATCATATTATACAAAGCTTCTAAATACTGTATTTCTTAATATCCATTCTAACAAAAGCAATCCTAGTGCCAACAGTGCCCAAAATCTGAATTTTTCCTCGTAGCGATAGTATTTGAATTCTTCTACTTCGGTTTTTTCCAGTTTGTTAATCTCATCGTAGATTTCCTCTAAAGATTCGTTGTCCGTTGCCCTAAAGTATCTACCGCCTGTAGCACCGGCGATATCTTTTAGTAGATTTTCATCGATTTCTACCTGTCGCATGCCATACCTAAAAGAGCCATCAGCATTATAGGCGATAGGGGAAAGGGCATTTCCATTGGTACCTAAACCGATAGTGTATGTTTTTATGTCGAATTCAATAGCCAAGTCCGCCGCGGTTTGCGGTTCAATAAAGCCGGAATTGTTTACACCATCTGTCAATAATATGATAATTTTACTTTTTGCCGTACTCTCTTTTAAGCGGTTTACCGATGTTGCCAGCCCCATACCAATGGCAGTACCATCATCTAGTTGTCCGTATGTAATTTCAGATAATGCGTTTAGCACAATAGACTTATCTGTGGTTATAGGAGTTTTTGTATATCCTTCACCGGCATATACGACAAGGCCTATACGGTCATTTGGTCTTTCTTTGATAAAATCTGCAGCGACTTTCTTCAAAGCCGATAACCTATTTGGTTTTAGATCACGTGCCAACATACTTGAAGATACATCTATTGCCATAACAATATCAATACCCTTGGTCGTTTTGGTTCGGGTAGATATATCTTCGGTTTGTGGTCTTGCTATTGCTACAATTATGGCACTTAATGCTAAAAGACGTAATACGAACAGTATTGGTTTTAATTTTGGTAAAATACTGTTGTAGCTAAATCCTTTGGCGCTAGAAATTCGCAAAGATGCAGTTTGTTCTTTTTGTTTAAGGATATACCACACAATTGCCAATGGCAGTAATAGGAACAGCCAAAAGAAATCAGGATTTGCAAATGATATATTTTCGAACATTTATGCTTCTGTTTTTACTTCTACCGATGCTAAAATACGGTCTACTATTTCTTTTGCGTATGTATCATCTTCTAACCAGGTTAGAATAACATATTGTTGAAAGCCTTTGCCTCCAAAAAGTAACACGGCATATTCGCCATCAATTAATTCTTCCGATCCTGGTAATGGAAACTGGCCACTGCCAAAAACCTTTACTCCTTTAACACCACTAATGGTACTAAACTCCTCTTGTTTAGTAATGATGTTCTTTGCGCCTTGACCTTCAAAATTTGAAAGAATTTGTTCAATTGTCTTGTCAAATTCCGGTTCCACATCTTGTTGTGCTAGAGTAATACTAGTAGTGCCTATATTAAATAATGAAATAGGGCTCCTGTACTCAAAAGCTTGTATATCTGCAATGGCGGCCTTGGCTTCGGCCGGTAATTTTATCTTTTGACGCACCAGAACTTGAGGCGTCTCTAATTGTATAGGAGGAAAACCATAGCTGCTGCGCACCCATTCACCTTCTAAAAGTTCTTTGGTAGGATGACCTAAAACGGTATCTTTTAAGTAACCGAAACCTAATTTTACTCCGGCAATGGTAATACCAACCAAAACTACGGCGACAGCGGATATTACTGCAATTCTTATCTTTTTCTTTTTTGCCCTACGCTCCAATTCTTCTTGATACTCGGCTTGTTCCAGCAACTCTTCTTCTGTAGGTTCTGGTATGGCTTCATGTGTTTTTTCAACTATTTGCTCAACCAATTTTCTATCTTGTTCGGCTACAGATGTAGAAGGTTTGTTCTTGGCGAATTTTACTAAATCTGCCGTTTGTAATATTTGTTGAAACTGCTTAATGGTATCGTCGTCTAATTTTAACTCACCCGCATCTTTTAGCAGTTCTAATTTCTCAATTAGTTGACCCGTGGTGCTTTCCAAAGCTGTTATATGGGCATCTTCTTCTAGATAGGAGCGAACAATAGTGGTCAGCTCAGAATAATATTGTTTGTACTCGTCTTGTATCAAGTACTTAGAGTTTTCTAACTGTTTAAGTTCTAGTAAAGCTCTATCATATGGAGGAAGTAAGGCTACTTTTTCTTCTTCGGTAAGTGGTTTTTTACGAAACACGAACCAGTATAATAATCCGCCTAAAATCAATAGAATAAGCAAACCGATCAGCAAGTATTTCCAGAATGCGTAATTGCTTTTTTCAACATTGATAAGTGGCTTTATATCGTACATTTTCTGATTCAAAGTATCTACAGGAACAGTAGCTACATTGATCATAGAAGAATCGGTCATATAACCGGTGCCATTGATATCAATTCGTTGAGAAGGTAATTTGTACGCACCCGAATCAAACTGGGTAAGTGCATATATTTTTTGTAGCGTTAGCCTATCTTTATTTCTCGTGGTGTCCGTTGCAAATGCTTCAACGGTTTCTAAAGGAGAGAACGTTTGCCCCTCAGGAAAAATAACAAAATCGGTAGAGTCGATATCCACGGTAACCTTCCATTGAACCTGCTCTCCAATTTTTATAAAAGTAGTGTCTACCTCTGTAGTTATCTTCGGATTTTCTTGAGCGCTCAATGTAATGGAGCATAGTAAAAATACGAATACAGGCAAAACTCGTACTAGGTACGTTAAACCTGTTTTAATTGCTTTTTTAATATAACTCATTCGTATCAACCTCTTCTTTTAAAATAGCCTAATAATTTTTTTACATAGCTTTCATCGACCCTACAGTCTAATACACCGCATCCCGATTTTGTAAAAGACTCTTTAAAGTAGGTAACACGCTCTTGGTGAAATTGGGCATATGCGTTACGTACTTTTTTAGATTTGGTATTTACCAACTGCAGTTTGCCTGTTTCTGCATCTTCTACTTGCACCATTCCCAAGTTTGGTATAGACTCTTCGCGCTCGTCATAAATTCGAATGCCTGTTACGTCGTGCTTGCTACCGGTAATCTTAAGGGTTTTTTCATATCCTTCATCAATAAAATCAGAAAGCACAAAAACAATGGCTTTCTTTTTCATGACACTGCTCAAGAATTTTAAAGCTTGGGCTATGTCGGTTTTATTGCTTTTTGGTTTAAACTCCAATAGTTCCCTTATGATTCGAAGAACATGTGTTTTTCCTTTTTTTGGTGGGATAAAAAGTTCTATTTGATCAGAGAACAATATAATACCTACTTTATCATTATTTTGTAATGCGCTAAAAGCTAAAGTGGCAGATATTTCTGTAACTATTTCATTTTTGAATTGATTAGTGGTACCAAATAATTCAGAGCCACTAATATCTACCATTAACATCATGGTCAATTCTCGCTCTTCTTCAAAGACCTTTATGTAAGGTTCGTTGTAACGGGCGGTAACGTTCCAGTCAATGTTTCTAACATCATCTCCAAATTGATACTGTCGTACTTCACTAAATGTCATACCACGACCCTTAAAGGTAGAGTGGTATTCCCCACCAAATATATGGTCGGAAAGACGTCTCGTCTTTATTTCAATTTTACGTACTTTTTTGAGTAGCTCTTTGGTATCCATTCTTTAGTAAACAGTTTACAGTATCCGTTTTAGTAAAATTACTTCAGCACAAAATTAAAATCGGTATAAAGAATTTAAATGCTGAATATGGTGTACTGTATTTAAGGAACCTCTATCTCGTTTACAATTTTGTTGATGATATCAACAGAAGTTATGTTTTCGGCTTCCGCCTCATACGTTATACCAATTCTATGTCTTAGTACATCGTGTACAACGGCACGTACATCTTCCGGTACAACATATCCTCTTCTTTTAATGAAGGCATAACATTTTGCCGCTGTCCCTAAATTGATACTACCCCTTGGAGATGCTCCAAAACTGATCAAAGGTTTTAAGCTTTCTAGGTTGTATTTTTCTGGATATCTGGTTGCGAAAACAAGATCAAGAATATATTTCTCTATTTTTTCGTCCATATATACTTCACGAACAGCTTTCTGCGCGCTAAGTATTTGCTCTATGGATACAACTGGGTTTACCGTTTCATAACTACCCTTTAAATTTTGGCGCATAATCAACTGTTCCTCATTGATTTTTGGATAGTCGATAACCGTTTTCAACATAAATCTATCCACTTGTGCTTCTGGTAGTGGATATGTACCTTCTTGCTCTACAGGGTTTTGCGTTGCCATTACCAAAAATGGTTTGTCAAGAACAAAGGTTTCATCACCAATGGTAACCTGTTTCTCTTGCATAGCCTCTAAAAGAGCTGATTGTACTTTCGCCGGTGCACGGTTAATTTCATCGGCAAGCACAAAATTTGCAAAAATAGGACCCTTCTTAATAGAAAAATCGTTCAGTTTCATGTTGTAAATCAATGTACCTACAACATCTGCAGGTAAAAGATCTGGTGTAAATTGAATTCTGCTAAAACTACCTTTAACAGCTTTTGAAAGCGTGTTGATCGCCAAGGTTTTTGCCAACCCCGGTACACCTTCCAATAATATATGGCCTTGTCCTAAAAGTCCGATTAGCAATCGTTCTACCATGTATTTCTGGCCAACGATCACTTTATTCATTTCAAGCATCAATAAATCGATAAAAGCGCTTTCTTGAGCAATTTTCTCATTTACCGCACTAATGTCAATTGAGGTATTTTCTTCCATTTAAAATATTATATTATTGATTGTTAAGGCTTCTAATTTTAACAGTTATGCAAATTGAAAATTTATTCAGTCAGTCGCTGTTAATGATAGGTTAAAAAATTGGAAAAGCCCTTATTTTTATGAACGTTTTAAGGTATTTCTTTTTAATTTCATTAAACAAAATACAATATATTGAAATATTCAAGAATAATTGCAGGAACTATGACCTGGGGCAAATGGGGAAAACAACTTTCCACTGCTGAAATGATAGAGTTAATGAACCATTGCGTAGAAAATAACATAACTACTTTTGACCATGCAGATATATACGGCGATTATACGAACGAAGAGGATTTTGGTAAAGCATTTACTAAAAGTGGAATAGATCGAGATAATATTCAATTGATCAGCAAATGCGGAATTCAGTTCAACGTAAAAGAACGTAGCAATAGGGTTAAGCATTATAATTACAATAAAGATTATATTATAAAATCGGTAGAACGGTCTCTAAAAATGTTGCAAACCGATTATTTGGATTTGCTGCTATTACATAGACCCAGCCCATTAATGGATCCTTCAGAAATAGCCGAAGCTATCGACCAACTTAAAAATGAAGGAAAGATCAAGCAATTTGGGGTGTCTAATTTCTCACCATCACAAATACAATTAATTGAAAGAAATAATAAGGTAGAAGCTAATCAAGTAGAATTTTCACTTACTTCTAACGGTGTAATGAACGATGGTTCTTTAGACGATTGCATTGCAAATGATAGGCTTGCTATGAGTTGGAGTCCATTAGGCAGCTATTTTAGGGAAGAATCCAAGGCAAATTTTAGAGTTAAGGAAGTATTGGCCAAGCTAACTAAGAAATACGATGCAACAGAGGATCAATTACTGTTGGCGTGGATTTTAAAGCACCCGTCTAAAATTCATCCTGTCGTAGGTACTGTTACTCCCCAACGTTTAAAATTGGCTATGGATGCCGTTGCTATAGCTATGGATTTACAAGATTGGTTTATTTTACTTGAGGCCAATGAGGGTCATGAGGTTGCATAATTAGAATTGAACATGAAAAAAACAGCATTTATTACAGGCGCTACAAGTGGAATAGGTAAATCTACCGCCATACATTTTGCTCTAAAAGGAATTAGGTTGGTATTGTGCGGTAGAAGACAAGATAGGTTAGATGCCTTAAAGAAAGAATTAGGAAAGGAAGTAGACGTACATACCTTAAATTTTGATATAAGGAATAAAGAAGCCGTTACGGTGGCAATAGATACATTGCCAAAAGATTTCTCTCAAATAGATATTTTGGTGAATAATGCGGGTAATGCCCATGGTTTAGATACCATACAAGATGGTAGCGTAGACGATTGGGACGCCATGCTAGATATCAATGTAAAGGGATTGCTTTATGTTTCAAAAGCATTGATTCCGCAAATGGTGGCCCGTAAATCTGGTCATATCATCAATATTGGATCAACTGCAGGTAAAGAAGTATACCCCAAGGGAAATGTGTACTGTGCCAGTAAGCATGCGGTAGATGCTATTAACCAAGGTATGCGCATTGATCTGAACGGAACGGGTGTTCGTGTTGGAGCGGTTAATCCTGGTTTGGTGGAAACCGAATTCAGTAATGTACGTTTTAAGGGAGATGAAGAAAGGGCAGATAATGTATATAAAGGTTTTCAGCCCTTGAAACCAGAGGATATAGCAGATATTATTTACTTTGTAGTGACAAGGCCATACCACGTAAATATTGCCGATTTAGTAGTTATGCCCACAGCACAGGCCTCTTCAACAATCGTAGATAAATCATAAGCCTCTCATATAGAAAATTAGCTCAACATGATCAATAAACGGCTTTTGGTAAAAAACCTGCTCGCACATAATGATGAGAACAGTTTTTACGATAAAAAGCGATTTATTGCAATTGGAGAAAAAGAAGGAAAAGGGAAGTTTCTAAAGCATGTATGTGCTTTGGCCAACAGTAACCCATCTAACAATTCATTTATTGTTGTTGGTGTAGAAGATGAGGATAATCGAATAGTTGGTGTGGACTTTTTTGATGACAGTAAGATTCAAAATTTGGTAAACGCTTATTTAGATAACCCTCCGTTGATTTCTTATGAAAATATTCCTTTTCCACATCTGCCTGAAGGAAAAGTGGTAGGATTGGTTACCATAAAATCAATTGGAAAAATATGCTCTCTCAGAAAAAACATCTGGAAATATTATGGTGGGTCTGTATTTTTTAGGGAAGGCAGTATTAGCTTGCCAAAAGTGTTCGATATAGAATTAAAGGATACTAATTCTGAGGCAGTGGCAACCATTGAACAACATGCCACTAATAATATTGAACTTACTTTAGATGGTGTAATCGATTTTTTAAATCACCGTCACAAGGATCTGGATAGTGATTACAAAGTTTTTAAAGAGCAATTTGTAGTTTGTTGGGCAGGGAACAAAAAGGTGGTCAATGGTGTTACGTATTATTATCGGGTAGATATTGAGTTGATCAATGAGCAAGTAAAATTGTTTTATTCAAATTTAGATGAGGTCACCATAACCTATGATAACGACTCCTTTTCGACCATAGAATTTGTTCAACTAGGTTTAGGTGCTAAACAAAGATATTATCCATTGGAAAAAGTGGTAATTAATTTTAGTGAAAATGGCACCTATCAAATTAAGAGCGATTTACTGTTCGAACCCCCGGTTCATGATAAAAATGAATTGAAGAAGATATATGAAAACAACAATGCTTTGGTAGCCAAGGCAAAGAAGAATATAGAGTTGACGATTGCCGAAGTGAAGCAATTAAGATACTTGGCAGATTCTTATTTAATATGCTTTTTAAACGGATTTGAAGAGGCAAAGGAGCGAATGGAAAAAGCCAGACAAATATTGAAACCGAAATACCCAAAGGTGAATGCCTCGCTGAAAGAAGCACTTCGTGTATTAAGGAAAGTTAAATATTCTTAATCCAAAGTTGCTCGTAGGGCATCAATGCCAATTCGTTTTGTATAAATTCAATAGATTTTCCTGTAAGTAAATCAATAGAGTTTTTACCAGTTAAAATACCTATAGAAAGTAACCACCCTATATTGATAGTCTCGGTAACTTCATTGAAGTTAGAAAACACCCAAACACTTTCGTCTTCATGTGATCTTTGAAAAACGAATATATGTTCGTTGGGGCAACCGTGTATTTTAATGTTGTTTGTATCTGCGAATACGGTATGCTCTTTTCGTAAGCGGATCATTTTTTTAAATCCGTTGTATACAATTGTAGAAGGGCTGTCTTTTTCTGTTTTTATTTTCGCCACAACATTCCAATTCTGCATTGGTCTGTTAACCCAGCGGTTATCATTTATATGATCTTCGTTCTGTTCGTAAGAATAATCGTTTAAGGTGGCAATTTCATCACCGGCATAGATCATGGGTATGCCGCCATACGTTAAAATTATACCGTGCATCATTAAAATTTTAGTGATGGCATAGTCAACAATTTTATCATTCTTTTGTTCAAGAGCAGTTTCTAAACCTAATAGTGACGCAGCACTTCCGGTTATTCTGCCATCTCCGTTTTTAGGGTTGTACATGAACATTAGCCCTTTTGCCGGTGACCATTCTAATTTTCCGCAGTAATAGTTTAAAATGAACTGTTTATGTGCTGTGGGGTCATAACCCATGGCCCTAACAAAATCGTCATCGTAGCCAAGGCCAATGTCGTCATGACATCGTATGTAGTTGACCCATGTGGCATCTTGAGGTTTTGTTGGTATTTCTGAAACACTTTTTACCAGTAAAGATGCTTTTTTAGTGGCTATTGAATTCCACAAAAGTGCCATTAAAGAAGCGTTGTAGGCAACTTCGCATTCATTGCCCGTTAAAGTACCTTCCCCAAAATATTTAATAATGTTTCTTGGGGCTACAATTGCTTCCGCTAAAAGAATAACACCAGGAGTTACTACTTGAAGGCACAATCTAAAAAGTGAGATTAAGGTATGCGCTTCCGGTAAGTTTTGTGAAAGTGTACCAAGTTTTTTCCAAAGAAAAGCCAGCGCGTCAAAACGGATAATGTCTACCCCTAAATTTGCAAGACCAACTAAATTACTTAGCATTTCAATGAATACTTCCGGGTTTCTATAATTTAAATCCCACTGATATGTATTAAAACAGGTCATTACCCATTTCTCCATTTCGTCATTGTAGGTAAAGTTGCCGGGTGCCGATTGCGGAAATATTTCCGGCAATGTCTTTTCGAACTCATCGGGTATATGGCGGTCAGAATAGGTGTAGTAATAATTTTGATAATGTAGATTGCCTTCTTTTGCTTTTTGTGCCCACTCAAATTCATCTGAAGTGTGGTTTACAACAAAATCAAGCATTATAAACATATTGTTTTTACGTGCCTTTTTGGTAAAATCTAAAAAATCTGTCTTAGTACCGTATTTATTATCGATTTCATGATAGCTGTTTACCGCATACCCGCCATCATTTTCACCTGCTGGTCTTGTGGTAATGGGCATTAGGTGAAGAAAGTTAATACCAAGGTCTTCAAAATAAGGTAGCTTTTCTTTAAGTCCGTTAATGTCTTTATTAAATCTATCAACGTACATCTGCATGCCTACCATTTGCTCGCTTTGATACCAGTTTCCTGCATTTAAACGGTCTATATCTTGGTTTTGAAGTTCTTTTGGTCGGGTTTTAAAAAGCGTTTCCAAGGTTTCTAAAAGAGTAAGAAAGTAGGTCTTATGTTCTTTTTCTTGGTATAACGAAAAAAACTGGGTCTTAATAAGGGATAGGTTGGTAGCCAACCTTTGTTCAAATAAAGATTGCGTACTTTTTTTCTTTTGGTCCCTAGAGGCCAATATTCTTAATAATTCCGCTTGGTTCATGCTAAGAATCTAATTGTTGTACTGTAGGTAATGATTCTATGGCTCCAAAATTCTCTGTAGTAATGGCGCCAGCTTTGTTAGCTCTGGCCACCATGTTAGAAAGTAGATATTCATTCTCTAGAACATCTTCGATTTTAGAATTTTCGGCAAGCTGTTGCAAAAGGCAACCAATAAAAGCATCGCCTGCACCAGTAGTGTCCTTAGGCGTCACCTTAATACTTGGTATTGTTTTATAGAAATTAGATGTGCTAAGTAATGTACCTTCGCTACCTAGGGTGACTACAATAATTTGCGTTCCCATTTCATGGAAAAATTTGCAGGCATCTTCAAGATTTTCCTTACCAGAAAGAAGTTGAGCTTCCTCTAGACTAAATTTGCATAAATGAGATTTTTCAATGAAAGAATGGCATTTGCGTATAAAAACGTCCTCTTTGTTTTTCCAAAGATCCACTCGGTAATTAGGGTCGAAACTAATAAAGGCATTCTTTGTAAGTCCGTCGAACAAATACCTACTGTAGGTTTCTTCTAAAGTACCACCTAACAGCGCAGTTGCTGCACCAAAGTGCAAAATGCTATTTTCGAATCTAGACTTTAGCGATGAGTCGTATGTAAGTTCTTTATCTGCACCACGGCTAAATACAAAATCGCGCTCACCATCTTCATCAATAGAAACAAATGCCAAAGTGGTAAACGTATCACATTTTTGTGCTAAAGAAATATCTACTTTTTCGTTTTCAAGAATACGAAGAAGAAAAGTACCAAAAGGATCATCACCAACAGCACCAACAAAAAAACTGTCTCCACCAAGCTTACTTATTGCACAAGCAACATTTGCCGGTGCTCCACCTGCCTTTTTAGAAAACTCTTTTGCTTTTGATAGATCTTTACCTTGGTTTTCGGCAACAAAATCAATCAGCAATTCTCCGATACAAAATACCTTTTTCATAATTCAAATAGAAAATTAGGAGGTCTAAGTTAATTAGAAAAGACCGCTACATCCTAAATAATCTTAAATAAATATTAAATTACGGTAGTGTGAAGATTATTTTTATGATTAAATACCCAACGTATTTTGGGTCTGTTACTGAATTGCATATCTTGAATTACACTTTATAAAACACATACTGACCATGAGCATATTTGATGAAATTAAGAAAAAACTAAGCCACGAATTTATTGACATTGTAGAGTGGATAGACTCTAGCAACGATACCATTGTACATAGGTTTGAGCGCTACCAGAACGAAATTAAAAACAACGCCAAGTTAATTGTAAGGGAAGGGCAAACAGCGGTTTTTATCAACGAAGGGCAATTGGCAGATGTCTTTACCCCTGGCACATACACTTTAAATACTCAAAATTTACCCATTCTTACCACATTAAAAGGGTGGAAGTATGGATTCGATAGTCCGTTCAAAGCTGAGGTGTATTTTGTTAATACCCGCTTGTTTACAGATGAAAAATGGGGAACTAAAAATCCGTTCATGCTTAGCGATGACAGGTTTGGTTTGGTAGAAATACGAGCTTTTGGAACTTATAGTTTTAGAATTAACGACCCAGGTAAGTTTGTAGTGGATGTGGTAGGTACCGATGGTAATTTTACCAATTATGAAGTAAACGAACATTTAAAAAGTTTAATAGTAACACGTTTTACCGATACCGTTGGTGAAGCCAATTTACCAATTGAGCTGTATGCGGCCAATACAAGCGAACTTTCGGAAACGTGCCAAGAGGTTATGCAACCAGAATTCAATAGAGTAGGTATTGAATTAGAGAGGTTCTATATTGAAAACGTATCTATGCCCGAAGAGCTTAAAAAAGAAATTTTTGAGTATAGCCGTTTAGATAAATTGGACATGGGCAAATTGGCACAGTTCAAAGCTGCCAAGGCAATGGAGTTGGCGGCTAAGAATGAAGGCGGTACAGCAGGTGCAGGTATGGGCATGGGTATGGGCTTTGTACTGGCACAACAAATGGGCGGTCTAATGGGGCAACCGGCTGCACAACCACTTGGCGGCCAGGTAGCACAACAACCACAGGCACCACCGCCAATACCTGTACAGGTAAGTTATTTTTATGCAGTAAACGGTCAACAATTGGGTCCTGTTAGCTTTGAAAAGTTAAAAGAACTTTTTGCAAGTAGAACCATTAATAGAGATTCCCTTATATGGAAACAGGGAATGGAAAGTTGGTCGGCACTTAAAGAAATTGAGGAGTTAAAGTCATTCTTGGGCGGTAATACACCACCACCTTTACCAACAGCATAATAGAACTTATCAACTACATTACAATTCAACCTTTTTAGATAAGGGATACTTTCTATGAACGATATTCAACAATCGGAATATAAAAAAGCATGCGCCAATTGTGGGGCAGAACTTAAATTTAAGCCAGGTTCTCACCAACTTACATGTGAATATTGTGGTTATGAAGAATTTATAGAGCAATCTAAAAGTAGTTTTGAAGAGCTTGAACTAGAACACTATTTAAAGATTGTAGGCGAAAATGCTTATACCGATACCATTGAATTGCTGCATTGTAAAAATTGTGGCGCTAACCAGCATGTAGAAGAAAACTATAAATCTCTGAATTGTGTTTATTGTAGCGAACCTTTAATTCGAGAAGATATTGAAAAAGAAGGTTGGATCCTGCCTGGAGCGTTAGTGCCATTTCAGTTAGATGCTAAAAAGGCTCGGTCTATATTCAAATCTTGGGTTGGTAAAATATGGTTTGCACCTAATAATTTAAAAAAAGCTGCGCTAGACCCAGAAGGTTTACATGGTCTCTATATACCATATTGGACTTTTGACGCCAATCTTTTTGCCTCCTATCAAGGGCAAAGAGGAGATTATTATTATGAAAATCAAACCTATAATAGCGATAAAGGCAAAAGAACTAGAAGGGTTCGTAAAACCAGATGGACTTATGCTTCTGGTAAGGTAGATGGCTTCGTAGACGACATCTTAATTAGTGCATCAGAGAAAAAGAGAAAAGAGATACCATCAAAGGTTGCCTTTTGGAACCTTAAAGATTTGGTGGTGTTTAACTCTAAATACCTTTCGGGCTTTGTAACTGAAAAATATACCATTTCGTTAAAAGAAGGGCATCACAAATCTTTTCAAGAAGCGAAGAATATAGCCTATAATTGGATCAGAAGAGATATTGGTGGCGATACGCAACGTATTGCAAATGCCGATATTAAATTATCAGATGAGAAATTCAAACATATTTTGCTTCCTATTTATATAAGTTCTTATAGATATGAGGGTAAAGAATACAATTTTTACATTAATGGACAAACTGGTGAGCTGAGCGGAAATAGACCATATTCCTTTTGGAAAATCTTTTTTTTAGTACTTTTTATACTTGTCATAATAACCATAATTGCGATTTTTGCTAAATGAATAAAAATAGAACACTGGTTGTAGGTGACATTCATTCGGGCTTACAGGCATTAAAACAAGTGCTTGATAAAGCGGCTATAACAGAACATGATACTTTAATTTTTTTGGGGGATTATATTGATGGATGGAGCGAAGCGGTAGAAACTATTGATTACCTCTTAGAATTAAAGAAAACATACAATTGTATATACCTTAGGGGAAACCATGATGAACTTTGTTATGAATGGTTAACGGGAAATGCCGATAACCCAACTTGGTTTTTGCATGGTGGCGAGGCTACTTCAAATTCTTATGCGAAAGTATCTGAAAAAACGAAGGAAATTCATGTTGGGTTTTATGAAAGCCTAGTGAATTACCATTTAGATTCGGAAAACCGGTTGTATTTGCATGCAGGTTTTACTAACTTAAAGGGAATTGAACATGAGTATTTTCAAAAAACCTTTTATTGGGACCGTACCCTTTGGGAATTAGCCCTTTCATTGAACAAAGATTTAGAAGAAGAGCACATACATTACCCAAAACGTTTAAAGAATTATTCTGAAATCTATATTGGTCATACACCGGTAACAAGAATAGGTAAAACCACACCACAGAAGGCAGCCAATGTTTGGAATATTGATACCGGTGCGGCATTTAAAGGTCCTTTGACCATTTTTAATGTAGAAACTAAAGAATATTGGCAAAGCGATCCTGTTTATACGTTTTATCCTAATGAAAAGGGCAGAAACTAAGAAAACCGTTAACTTTACTAAAAATGGATTGTTTAAATGACGATCTTTGATAAAAAATATACTATGTCTACTAAAAATATAAGATTAGAAGTGATGCAGGCTTTAGAGCCTCAGGTAGAAGGATTTATGGATTCTTTCCTTATTAAACCAGAGGATATATGGCAACCTACCGATTTTTTACCCAATTCTGAAAAGGATACGTTTTTGCAGGAGGTAAAAGATATTCGTGAAGAATCTAAAGAGCTTGGATATGATTTTTGGGTAACCATGGTTGCAGATACTATTACAGAAGAGGCATTGCCTACTTATGAGTCTTGGTTGATGGATGTTGTAGGTATAGACCAGCACGGTGACCATAAAACAAATGGTTGGGCAAAATGGGTAAGAGCTTGGACAGCAGAAGAGAATAGACACGGAGATGTGTTGAACAAGTATCTTTATTTATCTGGAAGGGTAAATATGAGAGAAATAGAGTTAACCACCCAACATTTAATATCTGATGGATTTGATATCGGTACAGACCGTGATCCATATAAGAACTTTGTATATACTTCATTTCAAGAATTAGCTACCAATATTTCGCATAAACGTGTTGGGCAAATGGCAAAGAAAAAAGGTAATGCTTTATTAGGTAAAATGTGTACCATAATCGCGGGAGATGAAATGAGACACCATTTGGCGTATAGAGAATTCGTTAAAACTATTTTTGGCGAAGACCCATCTGGTATGATGATCGCCTTTGCAGATATGATGAAGAAAAAGATTGTGATGCCTGCTCATTTCTTACGTGAATCTGGCGGAACAATTGGATCGGCATTTGAAAACTTTTCTAATTGTGCACAACGTTTAGGGGTGTATACAGCACAAGATTATGTTGATATTCTTAGAAAGTTAAATGCTTATTGGCAGTTAGATACCGTGCGCTCTTTAAACGAAGAAGCAGAAAAAGCACGTGATTATTTAATTAAATTACCGGCAAGATTAGAGCGTATATCTGAAAGAATGAAATTTCCCGAAGATCAGTATCACTTTAAGTGGGTTGAAGCAAACGGAGCATTATAAAATAAAAAAATCCCGATCGGTAACGATCGGGATTTTTTTGTATTCAACGGTTTGTAACGTTATAGTTTCCCGTGTTTGTGTTCATCTTGCCATTTCATGAGTTCTGTCCATTTACCTTCATAACACATTTTGGCTTGCATTGGCCAAGATGCAGGGTCATGAATTTTATATCGGGTACCACCGGTATCCAATATTTTCTGACAATCTTCAAGGCTAGCTTCAGAAAGGGCTTTCCATGTTTTAATACCGTGGTCTTTAAACATACCTTCAATTTTTGGTCCAATACCTTCAACAAGTTTTAAGTCGTCTTGCTTAACGGTTTTTCCAAAAGCGGCTTTTGCGGCAGCACCATCAAAAGCTAAGGCACTACTTGTAGCGGCACCTGCGGCAAATGATGCGGCAGTAGCAGAAGCGCCAACATTTGTACTTGATGCAGGAGGAACAGCTTTGCTGGTTGCAATTACTTTTTGGTTACAGGCATCTAAATCGGCTTTTAATTTTGTATTGCTCGCTTTAAGATTGTTTAATTCTGCCAAGTCGGTCTTTAGCTTTGTATTACTAGCTTTAAGACTATTGATTTCAGCAGAATTGTCAATTACTTTGGCAGAACCTTTGCCAAGCAAGTAACCAAGTATTCCACATATGATACCAACTAAAGCTGGAATTAGCCAGCACCAAATATTCATATTTTCAAAATTCATGATTTTACTTATTTATAGGATTAGTGTATGTTTATTTTAAGGTAATTACTGTTCTTCTGTTTTTTTCTCTACCTTCTTCTGTGGCGTTTGAAGCAATTGGTTGGGTTTGTCCTTTAGAGGTAGCAATGATTTTGCTTTCGGTAATACCGTTTTGCATTAGGTAGTTTTTGGCAAATTCTGCTCTGTCTTGCCCAAGTGCCATATTGGTACTTGCTTGTCCGGTAGCATCGGTATGACCAACAACGCTGACTGTAGCATCTGCAACCTTATCGATATATTTAGAGATATCGGCAACTTTTTGTCTTTGAGTCGCATCTAAATATATAGAGGCTTCAGCTGTATTGAAGTATAAAATTAAAGGGTCGGCTTTAATTTTCTCGTATAAAGCGTTTAAATCATCTTTTTCGCTTGCTGATCGTTCTTCGATACCAAATGATGCCGCGCCCCAATAGGTGCTATCCTTAGGTACCATTTCGTCCATTAATTTGCCCATGGTATTGATCTGGGCGGTAGAAATTCCTTTAGAAGCTAAATCATTTTTAATTGAATTTGCTCTAGCAAGACCTAAATTAGGGAAGGCTGTAGTGTTCTCTTCTTCACTGGTGTAATAACCCGTTACATTAACAACATTGTTTTCATTTGTTTCTAAATGACTTTGTAGCCCATTAATACCTTTAGTGAGATCAGCACTTAAAGGCATTAGAATAGCATTGGATGAAATATTGAAATTATAATTGTCATTGGTATTATAGGCAAATCCGTTTGCATCAATAGCAAAAGGATAAGATGTTGCCGAGGGTTCTTCTACGATTACTTTTTCTGTAGTGGGTTCTTCATGAATTGCCGATGCACCGCATTCGCTGCAACAGGTTATAAAGAAATAAGTACCTACTACAATGGTAATCAACATACCTAATAAATACGTTGTGGTTTTTGTCATTGTAAATAATGTTTAGTGTTTAGCCCACAATTTATTAAAAAAATCTTAAAAATGTTAAATCATTGAAGTCTAATTGCCTTACAATCAATCATTATCCTAATAACAGCTATGTATTATATTATACCAAGTATACGATCAATGGTGGAGATTGTAAAAAAAGTTGAGGATCGAACAACTATTAGTTGCAATTTTACGTAAGTATTTTAAATGGTATTTATCTCCCCACAAAGTTTGGGCATTGATCATACAATTTAAAGTTTTGAGTTAGTTGGTTAAAAAATCCTGTCTTCATAAGTCGACAGGATTTTTTTATGTATTTAATTTAAAATGAAAGATTCCATCCATACAATTTTCACATGTATTTGTACAGATTTTATGCAATTTAAACACACAAATTGCTAGCTTGATACAGCTGAATTTGTATTAAAAATGAAGAAAAAAATAAAAAAGTGTTTTAATTTTCTTTGCATGTTTATTGTTCTTGGTGCTCAGACATTGCTACATGGAAGCTGGTCTCATGAGTCATCTAACGGAAAAGCCGCTTAACCAATAAACATGCAAAAGAAATTATAAATTGATTAGAGATCAAATTTAATACCCTGTGCCAATGGTAGTTCAGTGGTAAAATTAATTGTATTGGTCTGTCTTCTCATATATACTTTCCAAGCATCAGACCCACTTTCTCTACCGCCACCGGTTTCTTTTTCTCCACCAAAAGCACCACCAATTTCTGCACCCGAAGTACCAATGTTAACGTTGGCGATACCACAATCACTACCCCAAGCAGATAGAAAACGTTCTGCCTCTCTTAAGTTATTGGTCATAATTGCCGATGACAGCCCTTGTACTACCCCGTTTTGAATAGCAATAGCATTTTCAACGTCTCCGGTATATTTTAATAAATAAAGAACAGGAGCAAAAGTTTCATGCTGAACAATTTCAAAATCATTTTCTGCTTCTGCAATAGCTGGTTTTACATAACAGCCACTTTCATAGCCTTCACCCTCTAGAACACCACCATCAACAATTAGTTTGCCCCCTTCTTTTACTACTTTTTCCAAGGCATTTTTATAATGAGCAACAGCATCGGTATCAATTAACGGACCAACGTGGTTGTTCTCATCTAATGGGTTGCCAATTCGTAATTGTTGGTATGCGTCTACAACGGCATCTTTGACCTTGTCATACATAGATTCATGTATGATCAGTCTTCTAGTTGAAGTGCAACGTTGCCCAGCAGTACCAACGGCGCCGAAAACAGCACCGATCACGGTCATTTTTAAATCAGCATCCGGGGTAACTATAATTGCATTGTTACCACCCAATTCCAATAAAGATTTTCCTAATCTAGCAGCAACTGCCTGTGCAACTATTTTTCCCATTCTTATAGATCCCGTAGCAGATACCAATGGTATTCTATTATCGTGGGTCATTAGTTCCCCTATTTTGTAGTCACCATTTATTAAGCAAGAAATTCCTTCAGGAAGATTATTTGCCTTAAAAACTTCAGTTGCGATGTTTTGACAAGCTACCCCGCATAAAGGAGTTTTTTCTGATGGTTTCCAAACGCAAACATCACCACAGATCCATGCCAGGGCGGTATTCCATGCCCATACCGCAACTGGAAAGTTAAAAGCTGAAATAATACCTACAACACCGAGTGAGTGGTATTGCTCGTACATTCTATGTCCCGGTCTTTCTGAATGCATGGTTAAACCGTGCAATTGGCGCGAAAGTCCAACTGCAAAATCGCAGATGTCTATCATTTCTTGAACTTCACCTAAACCTTCTTGGTAGCTTTTTCCCATTTCATAAGAAACCAGTTTACCTAGTGGTTCTTTAAGTTCTCTAAGCTTATCACCAAACTGTCTAACGATTTCTCCACGTTGAGGTGCAGGTTTTGTTCTCCATTCCTTGAAAGCCGTGGTAGCAGTTGACATCACTTTTTCATAATCTTCTTTTGTAGTGGTTTTAACCTTTGCTATTAAAGAACCGTCTACTGGAGAATATGATGAAATAATTTCTCCTGATGAAAAAAGATTTGATCCGGTGGAAGTACCTTCATTTATCTCTTTGATCCCAAGAGCTTTTAGGGCATCCTGTATTCCGAAATCTGCTGCTATTTTTGACATTTTATAACTTTTTACTCAATTAATGTTAGATATATTACAAAAATACAAAGAATTTTATCTATAGAAAGAACTAATTACAACTAAGAAAATTTAAAGAATCGACCATAAAAGTATTCCTATAAGTGCGGGTATACTTTGAACTATAAATATCTTTTTACTGACCGAAATAGCGCCATAAACACCCGCAACGGTAACACAGCCTAAAAAGAAAAAGGCAACATTAAGTGACCAGTCCACATCAGAAATTAGTAATGACCAAATTAAACCTGCAGCAAGAAAACCATTGTATAGACCTTGGTTTGCTGCCATTTGTTTTGTGGGGATAAATAAATCTTTTGGAAAATTTCTAAAGACTTTTCTTCCAGTAGTAGTCCATGCAAACATTTCTATCCATAGAATATATACATGTATTAGGGCTACAAGTGCGGTTATTATTTTTGCTGCTATTATCATTCTTCTTTAGCTATAAAACGTTCATCAACAGGCATTACCGTACCGCAATTGTCACATGTTCTTAACTCTTTTGAACTATAAAAATGTTTAAAGTGTGATAGAAAATCCTTTTCGATATCATGAAGGGTAAAATAAGCTTCATAGAGTTTATGGTTACAATTATCGCAGAACCATAGCAAACCATCATCAACGTTCATACTGGCTCGTTTTCTTTCAATGACTAAACCAATAGATCCTTCTTTGCGCACAGGTGAGTGCGGTACTTTTGCAGGGTGTAGGTACATGTCTCCAGGTCCTAACTGCATAGTTCTTTTTTTACCGTCTTCTTGAATATGAACCTCAATATGGCCTTCTAGTTGATAAAATAACTCTTCGGTTTCATTATAATGGTAATCTTTTCGTGCGTTTGGTCCGGCAACGATCATGACAATATAATCGCCAGCGTCTTTATATAAGTTTTTATTACCAACAGGTGGCTTTAGTGAAGCTCTGTTTTCCTCTATCCATTTGTTGAGATTAAATGGTGCTTGTATACTCATTTCAGTGAAATTAATTGAAAGTTAAATAAACGATTATTTCTCACCCAAAAGTTAAGCATAAAAAAGCCTTTGTATTACAAAGGCATCTTAAAAATAGATTCTGCGTTTTTTATCTAAAAAATAGTTGTGTAAAATAGAGGTCGCCATTATTGTTTTCATTGATACTTATGGCAGAGTAATTATAGTCTCCTTCAATATTAACCCTATGCCCTGGGCTATCTAACCAAGCTTCAAAAGCTTCATTAATAGTATTGTAGTTACGTGCTACATTTTCTGCAACAAATACTGCCCCGGTTCTTTTTGCGATATTCTCAGCTCTTTGGGTAAATTTGTCATGGCTTGTTTTTCCTTGAGATATCATATAATCGGTATGAAGCGTTGCGTAATAGTACGTAGCACTTTCAAATTCCATTGCATTTAAACCAATACTGGCTCTATAGGAATTTATCATCTGAAAAAGCTCGGCTTCTAAGGTACTGTGACTATTAGAGGTGGCTAAAGTATATTGCTCTAGGGAGTCTTCAGAAGTGCTCGCGTAACCTGCGAAATTCTCATAATTTGAACAAGATGATAATGTGATGACTAATACTATTAAGAAAGGAAATTTAATTTTCATAGGGGGAATAGTTGTTGTCTTATTGAGTGCCAAAAGTAGTTTAGTGAGTAAGCTTAAAAAGAAGAACATCTATAGATAGGGTGAAATATTCGATAAGCTGCATCTAATTGAAATAGAAGTGCTCATCGGTAAAATACATATATAATTATATCGTAAAAAAGTGCGTTTAATATGATTTTTCCCACTTTATCTACAAAACCGAACATGTCATCCCGAAGCAGTCATGATCGAGCGTTGGATATTCCTGAATAAGGAGTTGAAAAAAATTTTATTACTGTTTATAGAAGAGTTGAGTAAAGTAATAATTACCCAATTCATCTTTTTTTACACTAATTGCTGTATGGCTAAAATCGCCCTCCATGGTTTTTTTATGACTGCTACTATTATACCAACCTTCAAAAGCTTCAAGGGCAGTATCATAATCTTTGGCAACATTCTCCGCTACCATTTCTACAGATATTTCAGAATCTATCTGTGCAGCACGTGAACTAAAGTTATCGTGACTAATGCTACCTTTTGAAATCATATAATCGGTATGTAGGTTCGCATATTTATAAGCCACATCGCTAAATTGTAGTGTATTGGCATTTAGGCTTAAACGATGGTCGTTAACAATATCAAGAAGGTCCTGTTCTATAATTAAAACATTTTCAGCTTCCAATACAGGCGTTTCGTCAATAGATTCGCTGGTACAAGAACCAAGAAATAGTAATAAAAAGACAGGGACCGCATAAAGCAATCTCATTTTCATATAGGTGTCTTTTAATTAAATAGCCTCTCGGCGTAGCGAAGTAGGTAAGATAATACGAGAATGTTCTAAGTTCTCTTTTTTCTCGATTTGGGTTATCGATATAGTAATATTAAATAAAAATAAATTGCAGGGCATCAACCAAATCGCTTATTCGATAAAGTGTGCAATATGTAAGATTATTGAACGATGAAAATTATATAGTCATCGATTCGTCAGATGACTCTTCTGGTAGTACTTCGGTCTTTAGAACTGTATCGAAAATTAAAGCCCCAATATCTTTTATTGGTTGGTAAAGAATAGATTCTTCTTTAGTTTCTACGGATAGAATGCTAAAGGCAGCATCCATTCGATCAAAAAATATAAATGCTGCCCCTAAAAGAATAGCCACTTTCAAGGTGCCAAAAATTCCACCTGCAATTTTGTTCAACCATCCTAGCATGGCAAAATTGGCAACTTTGGTCAATAATTTACCTGCTAAGTTCACCACTATAATTATAAGGACCAAAGTGATAATAAAAGCAATGATACTCATATTTCGCTCATTCCAATTTAAGTGTTCAGACAAATAATTACCAGTGATATATGAAAAATGAATAGCTCCGAAAATACCCGCTATTAAAGCAACAATAGAGGCGATTTCCATAAAAAGACCATTTTTATACCCTTTCCATAGACCCCATATTAAAGGTAATCCCAGTAAAATATCTAAAAGTCCCATTCACAAAGTGTTTTAACAAATATAGAACTTTGATTTGTACCTTTGCAAAGTCTAAATTATAGTAGATTGTAGGATGTTATGGCAAGGGATACACAATTGAAAGAACGTTGGGATTATTTGGTTGAAAAACTATCTGAAAAATTTTCTGATGGCGACCCTTTAGAGCTTGATGCTATTATTTATTTAGTAGGCGTTCAAGAGTTAGGTCAATATCATAGAAAGTATAAGAAAGACGATAAGTTAGACCTTATGCATATTGCCATTTGCCGTTTGTTAGAACCTTACGGTTTTTATGAATTTAGCTTTTTTGATGAAGATGGCTGGCCGCATTACAGTGTGTTAGAGGAACTACCTTCTCTAAAAGCTGGTGAGCAAACTGTGCTCATGAAAGAAGCCATTGTCTCTTACTTCTTGGAAAAAGAATTTATAAAGTAATTACTACGCAATTCTATTAGGTAAAAGAGCTTCCTAAGGTGTACAGGTAGAGAAATTATCTTGAATAGAAATATACTTGGTCCATTAGATTTTTGATGTTTGAATTGGGTTTTAAATCTGCTATATTTAAAGAAAACTCAAGCACATGTCAAGGCAATTTATAATATCGTTAGATCAAGGTACTACAAGCTCTAGGGCTTTATTGGTAGACCATGATGGAACCATTAATGGAATGGTTCAGAAAGAATTTAAACAAATTTTTCCAAAATCGGGGTGGGTAGAACATGATCCAAAAGAGATTTTGTCGACTCAAATGGCAGTTTTGGAAGAGCTCCTTAAAAAAGAGAAGGTAAAACCTTCGGAAATTGTTGGTATTGGAATCACCAACCAAAGGGAAACTACTGTGGTTTGGGACAAAAATACTGGCGAACCCGTTTATAATGCCATTGTCTGGCAAGATAAACGTACAGCGGATATTTGCCAACATCTTAAAAAGAGCGGACTTACAGAGCATGTAAAGAAAACCACAGGGTTGGTTATAGATTCCTATTTTTCTGGCACTAAGGTAAAATGGATATTGGACAATGTAGAAGGTGCAAAAGAGAAAGCCAAAGCAGGCGATTTGTTAATGGGAACCATAGATACTTGGTTAGTTTGGAATATGACCAATGACCATAAGCACGTAACGGATTATACCAATGCATCGCGTACCATGATCTATGACATCGTAAACCTTGTATGGGACGATAAAATGTTAAAGGTGTTGGACATAGCTAAAACTATGCTACCAGAAGTAAAGCCGTCATCGGCACATTTTGGGGATTTTGAAATAGAGGGAGTAAAAATACCTATAGCGGGTATTGCAGGTGATCAACAAGCGGCGTTGTTCGGTCAGGCATGCTTCAAAAAAGGGTCGGCAAAAAACACATATGGTACCGGTTGTTTCATGCTGATGAATACGGGCGAGAAACCTCAATTTTCAAAAAATGGTCTTTTAACGACAATAGCCTATGGATTGGACGGTAAAGTGTATTACGCACTTGAAGGCAGTATATTTATTGCCGGTGCCGCTATACAGTGGCTACGCGATGGTTTAGAACTTATTGAAGAAGCAAAAGAGACCGAAGAACTGGCAAATTCTATCGAAGGTGAAAATCCGGTGTATGTAGTACCTGCATTTGCAGGACTTGGAGCACCATATTGGGATATGTATGCCAGGGGAGCCGTATTTGGCTTAACAAGAGATACCGGTAAAGCACATTTGGCAAAGGCAACTTTAGAGGCACTAGCATACCAAACAAAAGATATCTTAAAGGCAATGGAAGATGATTCTGGTATTCAACTTAAAAATTTAAGAGTAGATGGTGGTGCTTGTGCAAATGATCATTTAATGCAATTTCAAGCCGATATTCTAGATTCTGAAGTACACCGTCCAGAAATAATCGAATCTACCGCAATGGGTGCGGCATTCTTAGCCGGAATACATGTTGGGTTCTGGAAACAATCTGATATTGATGAAACCCGACCCATGAATAAAATTTTTAAGCCAACGTTTGATCGCGTAAAAAGAAAGCGCTTGTACAAAAAGTGGCAAAAAGCTGTAGAACGTACAAAGGGCTGGGAAGACGAAGAGTAAATACACATTGATTTTACAATTAATTAATTCTTTAGAGCATAAAATAGGATTCCCGTCATACTATCTTTGATTTTTTGTCATGGCTTTTAGAGTAAGTCCGGTCTACTAATTCAAATACATAATACCTATGGAAAATATAAAATTCACAAATTTAGAACGTCAAAAAACAATAGGTAATCTAGCATCTGAAGAATTTGATCTAGTAGTGATCGGTGGTGGTATTACAGGCGGTGGTATAGCATTAGATGCCGCATCGCGTGGTTTAAAGGTGGTACTTTTAGAAAAAGGAGATTTTGCTTCGGGCACCAGTAGTAAATCTACTAAATTGATACATGGCGGACTCCGATATTTGAAACAGTTCGATTTTTGGTTGGTAAAAGAAGTGGGCTCTGAGCGTGCCATAGTACATAAATTGGCTCCTCATTTGGTCTTGCCCGAGAAAATGTTATTGCCTTTAATTGAAAATGGTTCTTACGGTAAATGGTTAACATCTATAGGGCTTAAGGTTTATGATATTCTAGCACAAGTATCTGGCGATGATAAGCGAAAAATGTTGGAGAAAAAGGAAGCCATGAAATTGGAGCCTTTACTGCCAAAAAAAATATTGAACGGAGCAGGTTATTATGCTGAATATAGAACAGACGATGCCCGTTTAACCATTGAAAATATCAAAACGAGTTTATTGTTCGGGGCACAGGCACTCAATTATGCAAAGGTTAAAGACTTTGTGTACGATAATGAAAAAGTTGCCGGGGTAAAAGCTATTGACGCACTTACCGGAAATGAATTTACAATTAAATCTAAATACGTAATTAGTGCTGCCGGACCTTGGGTAGATGAGCTTAGAAGTTTAAATAATTCTAAAAAGGGAAAACAACTTCATTTAACAAAAGGAGTGCATTTGGTATTTCCATTTAAAAAACTACCAGTAAAACAATCAGTCTATTTTGATATACCGGATGGTAGAATGATGTTCGCTATTCCCAGAGGAAAAATTACGTACGTAGGTACTACCGATACCAATTATAATGATAATAAAGACCATGTAAGAACAGATCTTGCAGATGCAATTTATTTGATTTCTGCGGTAAATAATATGTTTCCTGATATTCATTTAGAATTAGATGATATTGTTTCATCATGGGCCGGTTTACGACCACTGATTCATGAGGAAGGTAAGTCGGCATCAGAACTATCTAGAAAAGACGAAATCTTTGTTTCGGATACGGGATTAATAAGTATAGCAGGCGGTAAGTTAACAGGTTACCGAAAAATGGCGGAAAGAGTCGTAGATCGTATTTCCAAAAGAATGGAAGAAGACTATAATACGCAATTAAAAGAATGTTTTACCGAGAAAATTTTTCTATGCGGAAATGTTGATTTTAAAAAATTCAAGCACGTAAAAAAATACATCAACGAGATTTATGATCGAATAAAAATAGACGGTTTCACAAAACATGATGCCTGGTTTTTGGTTACCAATTATGGGAAACAGACAGAAAAGATTTTGGAAACATACGCTACTATCGTTGAAGCGGATAAATACATTCGTTTGGCAAAGGCAGAATTGTCATTTGCTATTGATTATGAAATGGTACAAACCCCAATGGATTTCTTTATAAGAAGAACCGGCAGGTTATATTTTGATATCGATAGTGTAAAAATACTAATGGAACCTTTGCTAAAAGAGTTCAAAAACAAGTTTGGCACCTCAGACCTTATAGTAGAAGAATGGCGAGCTACATTACTAGCGGAAATCAAAGAACACTCAGATTTCTCTTTAGAAAGAGGTTAATCGAGCTTTTCGGTTAGGTCTAGAAATACCTTTTTTGGATTCTTGTTTTCGTAAAGCACCTTGTAAACAGCATCAATTATAGGGGTTTTTACCTTTTTGGTAAAGTTCTCCTTTATGTTATAGGCACTTTTGGCGGCGTAATATCCTTCGGCTATCATACTCATTTCCATTTGTGCACTTTTTACTGTGTACCCTTTTCCTATCATATTACCGAACATTCTATTACGGCTAAAAATTGAATAACCTGTTACTAGTAAATCGCCTAAATAGGCAGATTTGTTAATGTTTCGGTCTAGGTTATGAATACGCTTGGTGTAGCGCTTCATTTCACGAATGGCATTACTCATTAGAACACTCTGAAAGTTGTCGCCATATCCCAACCCATGGGCAATACCAGCTGCAATGGCATAAATATTTTTAAGCATGGCAGCATATTCGGTTCCTATTATGTCTTTACTGATGCTCGTTTTAATGTATGCGCATGCCAAATTTTGGGCTACCAATTCTGCTTTTTCGGTATCTGCACAGGCAATGGTCAAATAAGAAAGTCGTTCCATAGCAACTTCTTCAGCATGGCAAGGACCGGTAATTACTCCAATATTTTCAAAAGGTATTGCATGTAATTCATTAAAATGTTCACCAACAATTAGTCCAGATTCCGGTACAATACCTTTAATCGCAGAGAAAATGGTTTTCTCCTGTAAAGACGCTGTAAGGTGCTTTAATTCAGTTACTAAAAAAGCGGAAGGAATCGCAAAAATTAAAACATCGGCATAGTTAACAGCTTCATTAATATCATTGGTCAAAACCAATTGTTCTGGTTTAAATTCTACCGAGGTAAGATAATTAGGATTGTGTTTTTGAGATTTTATATGTTCGATTGCATCGGCATTTCTCATATACCAGCCTACCTGTTCTTGGTTGTTGGTCAGCATTTTAACAATCGCCGTAGCCCAACTTCCACCACCTAAAACCGCAAATTTAGCATCCTTGTTCATATTGCAAATTTACCAATAATTTATATGAGGGTTAAACACTTGGTATGAGTCTTAAGTAAATTTTGGCATAGAGATTGTTTCTAGGTAAATAATCAATTAAACGAAATCATATGAAAACGATAAAACTACTTACAGGATATTTTCTTTTGGCCACATTGTTGGTTTCTTGTTACGCAGAGGTAATTATTGAAGATGATTTCATAGAGGAATCTGCTTTCAATACAGATCAAGTATTACAAAGCTATGATCTATGGTATGTAGATATCAATGCAACCCGTGGTAATGGTGAAGTACCTTTTTTACAAAGAGCGTTTACTGTTTCTTTTGATAGAGGGGTTTTATATGCGAACAATAATATAGTTGGCATTGGTAAAACTGGAGGTGGTTATGGTATAGATGTAGGAACATATGGCACCCTAAGGGGTACGGTAGATATTGATCATGATATTGATGGGTCTTGGTTTTTAGAAGTGTATGCCGTAAATAATAATACCATTGAGTTGTACGATGCCAGTACCGATACTTCTTATTATTTAAAAGGATACAGGATCAATAACTTTGATTATGATATGGTTTTCTATGACAATATCAATTACTTCTTGCAGGAATATGACGCTTGGGAGAAAATATATACAAGTAATGCCGGAGCTATAAACGATTTTGATAATGAGAATTATTTGCAGTTTTTGCCCAATTACTTTAGGTCATCACTAGATGCACCTAATACCAATGTCTCCAATTTACGTTGGGATTTTGAAGGAGATTACCAAGTGTATAATGTGCAGGGAGATAACTCTTTAAAAACCCTGACTTTAGATTATGACTTTTTTGGTAATGATTACTTTGAGTTATATGTAATTAATGATAGCACAATAGAATTATATCACCCAGATAGTGGTACTACCTATGAGTTTAAAGGAAGAGGTTATATTGAATATTTAAAATCCGATAGCGGATATGATGAAAGTAAAAAAAGAAGTAAAACTTCTAACCCTACCATGAACGTAGAACGAAAGAAAGCAAAATAGTTTTTAGGTTGATTGTCTTAAGAATGCCCAATTCAAATGAAGAGGGCATTTTTTATGCTTCGGTTTTAACATCTTCCATAATTACAGAATCAATAGCAATTGCTTTGTTGGTGTGTAATACAGAAATATCTCCTGTTGTTTCAAATATTACAGCCTTTACTTGAGATAACTGCAGAACGTTTGCTTCTCGTAATTTTCCCATTAAATCCGCTTGGCTTACTAGTGCTTTCTTTAGATTTTCTTTTAAGATATTTCCGTTTTCCATAAGAAGAATAGGAGTGTTGGTAACCACTTTTTGTGTAGCATCAGAGCTTGATAATAATTTTGCAAACAAGGCTTGTAGCCCAGCCAATATAGCTAAAGAAACTAATGCGGGCATTAAACTATCTATGGGTTTATTAACGGCATCTGCCAATATAGAACCCATGGCAATGGTTACTGCAAAATCAAAACTGGTCATTTTTGCAAATGTTCTCTTGCCGGTAACTCGGGTAATGAACATCATGTATAAATAAACAAAAACTGCTGCAACACAAATTTGTAATACGGTTTTAACTGAAAGTGGATCGAATATTTCCATTGAATTGGTTTTAGTGGTTAATACTATACACTTTAATTTGCGTATGTATTATGAACCGCTAAAGGTAGTGGGTCAATGATCCATATGTTTACTCTTTACGGTAGAATAATACTTCATTTAATTGCGCTGCAGTCTCTTTTTGAACGCCGATGGATTCTCGCCTGTAACCTTCTTAAAAGTTCTGTTGAAATAAGACAAACTTTCAAATCCGCATTCAAAACATGTTTCGCTAACATTTTTACCTGTTAATAATAAGCGTTTAGATTGGCTTATTCTATATTGATTTAAAAATTCTATAAACGTGCTTCCAGTCGCTTTTTTAAAATAACGGCAAAAAGCGGGCTTTGTTAAATTGCAAAATTTAGCGACTTCGTCAACAGATATTTTACCTTGGTAGCGGTCATCTATTAAAGCGTAAATGTCACGAATTCTACTTTGTTCCTTTTTACTATATCTATTTTTGTATGGCTTTTTATGAAGTAATTCAAATTCATTACTTTGAGATAATCTTTTAAGAATACTCATGATCGCCATAAAATATTCAAAAGGTTTTAGTGTGTGCAGTTCTTTTAATAAAGTACCCACCACTTTTTTTGTTTCACCGTGAAAAGCAATACCGTATCTAGATAAATCCAATAATCTGTTCAGACTCTGTAATTCAGGTAAAGGATCTACAAAAGTGTTCTTAAAACTGGGTTTTATATGTAGAACTTCTTCACGGTAATCTGTTTTTACACCATAATCAAAATTAAGATGGGGAATGTTGGAGCCTATCAATACAAGATCGGTTTCTTCGTACTCCGAAATATGATCGCCAACATGCCTAGTGCCATTTGCCCCTTCAATATAAACCAACTCATACTCTGGGTGAAAATGCCAATAAAATAAATGGCTCAACTTGGGGTCATGTAATAATCTGAACGGACTTTTAGATGCGGGGTCAATGGTTTCTAATTCAATCTTCATGGTTTAAATGTAACAAAATTGCGTAATAATTGAATGCTAAGTAGCTGTGAAATCAATATTGTTCAAATTTAGGTCAATATTACGGTAGCTCAAATTGCTTATCCTCAGTAGTTTTATCACATACAACAACTTAAATTTAGATATCATGCAACAAATAAATGAAAAAGTAGAACAAGGTAATACGGCTCATAAAGAAATACCTGGCAACCCATCAACGGCAACAAGTAGTAAACAAAAATTGAATGACCGATCTAATGGGGAACCACTTCGTGTACTCAGCGAAGAAGATTGGAATTTTTGGGTAGAAAATGGTTATATCGTCATTAAGAATGCAGTGCCTTTAGAGCAGGCAAAAGCCACAGCCGATTTTCTTTGGGAGTTTGATGAAAAGGACCCTAAAGATAAGTCAACTTGGTATGCTCCCGCTCGGGCAGAAATGCAAATGAAAGAACTTACCGGTACCGGTATGGTTGAGGTGTATAATAACCAACATTTATGGAACAACAGACAAACTCAAAAAGTGTACGATGCTTTTGTTGATGTTTGGGGTACAGAAAAATTATGGGTAACCATTGATCGAGCCAACCTGAATTTTCCATTACCAGAAGGGTCTAATAAAAAAGGCTTTATCCATTGGGATTATGACCCTGAGACCAAGCCGCAAAATGTACAGGGAGTATTGGCGTTGGCAGATCAAGATGATGAGGATATGGGCGGATTTCAATGTATACCATGGTTATATAGAAATTATGATTCTTGGAAATTGACGCAACCGGATGACCGTGACCGTTTTCAGCCATCATTAGATGGATTGGAAGATAAAATTGTAAAAGTGAAAATGAAGGCTGGCGATTTATTGATTTTCAATAGTACCGAACCTCATGGCATAAGACCCAATAAATCAAAGGATAAAGTTAGGATTGCGCAGTACATTTCAATGATGCCCGCCGAACCAGAAAATGAAGCGCTTAAAAATTGGAGAGTAAACTCATGGAAGAATAGAATTGCACCAGAAGGTTATGCATTTCCCGGAGATCCAAGAAAATGGGAGCAAACAAAATATGATACTGCTAAATTAACACCGTTAGGAGAGAAGTTATTGGGATTAAAGGGTTGGTAAACAGATAATTTGGTAATATTTAGCCGGATTTTGGTGAGGGCGGTAAATATGACTTATTTTTGCGCCCTTTAAATCACAGAGCATGCAGAAGTACCTCAATATTTTCGATTTTAAACAGAAAGTAGATTACAAGAATGAAATTTTAGCAGGGTTAACGGTTGCAATGACAATGATACCAGAATCATTGATGTTCGCAATTTTAGCAGGCTTTTCACCATTAGTTGGTTTATATGGTGCTTTTATCATGGGCTTGGTTACCTCTATTTTTGGCGGTAGACCAGGTTTAATTTCTGGTGGGGCTGGGGCAACTGTGGTTGTATTAATGGCGTTAATGAGCTCTCACGGTCTAGAATATGTTTTTGCGGCAGTTGCTTTGGCAGGTGTTATTCAAATGATAATAGGGTTTTTAAAGCTCGGTAAATTTATACGTTTGGTTCCGCAGCCTGTAATGTTCGGCTTTGTAAATGGTTTGGCCATTATTATTTTTATGGCTCAAATGGACCAGTTTAAGGTCGGAGTGGGAGATGCTGCCGTTTGGCTTACAGGTCCTGCAATGTATACCATGCTAGGCTTGGTGTTGTTTACGGTGGCAATAATCGTTTTTGTACCTAAAGTAACTAAAGCGGTACCAGCTTCTTTAATAGGCATAATCGTTGTTTTTTTAATTGTATATATTTTTAATATTGACACCAAACAAGTTGTAGATATTATTAATCAAGATACCTTACCAGGTGAAGAACTTAAATCACTTAGTGGTACTTTACCTTCTTTTCATATTCCACAAATACCCTTCACTTTTGAAGACTTTAAGATTATTTTGCCTTATGGTTTAATTATGGCAGCTGTTGGTTTAACAGAAGGGCTGCTTACGTTGAACTTGGTAGATGAAATTACCGGTACAAAAGGAAATAGTAACAGAGAGTGTGTAGCACAAGGGGGAGCCAATATATTAAACGGTTTCTTTGGCGGTATGGGTGGTTGCCCAATGATCGCACAAACATTAGTAAACCTATCTGCCGGTTCAAGGGCTAGATTGTCTGGTATAATCGCTTCACTGGCCATATTGATGATCATACTGTTCGGTGCACCTGTAATAGAACTTGTTCCCATAGCTGCATTGGTTGGGGTTATGGTAATGGTTTCCGTAGGTACTTTTGAGTGGGCTAGTTTTAAAGCATTAAGAAGAATGCCCAAACCAGATATTTTCGTAATGATATTGGTTACGCTTATTACTGTGTTTTTACACAATTTGGCTTTAGCTGTATTAATAGGAGTTATAATTTCAGCTTTGGTATTTGCTTGGGAAAGTGCCAAAAGAATTAGAGCAAGAAAACATATAGATGAGAACGGAGTTAAGCATTATGAGATTTACGGACCTTTGTTTTTTGGTTCTACCACACTATTTAATGAGAAATTTGACGTTCAAGGCGATCCAGAAGAAGTTATTATTGATTTCAAGGAAAGCCGAGTTGCCGATATGAGTGGTATTGAAGCTTTAAACAAAATTACGGAGCGTTATGCAAAAGTGGGTAAAAAAGTACATCTACGTCATTTAAGTAAGGATAGTATTAGCTTACTTGAAAATGCAGATGATATTATTGAAGTAAATGTAATGGAAGATCCAACTTACAAGGTTATGGTAGATAAATCTCGTACTAAATCAAAAGATAAGGATCCTGAAACTAAAAACCCTTTTAAATTGTGGGGCTTATAACTAGCTTCATTTTGTATTAGGTATTACCCATAATAGTAAATGGCATAAAATGTACCCAAAACTATTGCAAAAGAAATGATGTAGATTATTATTTCTTGTAGGCTATCTTTTTTTGCTTGTGCTCTAATTTTATCACGTACAATTTTACGCTCAACATCGGTGAGTTCCTTAAAATGTAACTTGGTAGCTTTTGTATAGTCCAAATAATCTTTACGTAATTCTTTAAAGCTTCTACTTTTCTTAAGTAATGCCCTGTTCGCTTTAATTACCTTCATTGGTTGTCCTCCGTATCCCATCATCTTTTCTTTCTTATATGTAGTGAATATTCCGTTTTTGTTACATATAATTGAATTTATTTTAATGTTTTGTCTATTCTTTTATATTTTTGATAATTTTAAATAGGGTTTTACTCTTTGTCTTTTTAGAAGTAAGAATAGTAGTGTATGAAATATAGATTTGGGTTTTTATTAGTGATTATAGGGTTGATTTTTATGAATAGCTGTAAGATGGAAGACGTTAAAAAGAAAGAAGTGCTCTTTGTGGGTACCTATACGGATAACGGAAGTGAAGGAATATATAAGTTCGATTTTAATACCGATACCGGTGAATTGGAGGGAAGAACTGTAGCCTCTAAAATTAAAAATCCGTCATATTTAGCGTTTTCGCCAGATGGGAGGTCATTGTATGCGGTAAGTGAAATTGATAATTATAAAAATGACGATGGTTCAATTACCACTTATAGAATAAAAGACACCTCTTTAGTCAAGCTAAGTGAGCAATCTACATATGGTGCCAACCCATGTTATGTTGGTGTTAGCGATAACGGTAATTTGGTGGCTGTAGCAAACTATACAGGAGGTAATGTTGCTATTTATAATACAGAAGAAAATGGAAATCTTAATGCAAAGCCTCATGTCATAGACCATAAAAATCTTGATTCTACCAAACAAGCACATGCCCATATGGCATCCTTTTTAAATGGGGAATTGTTAGTTTCTGATTTAGGGTTGGATAGAATTAAAAAATACAGTGAATTAGAGGAGAGTTTTACACCTAGCAAGCAAAAGGAGTTGGTACTAGCTGAAGGGGCTGGGCCAAGGCACTTTGTAACTGCACAGAAGGGTAATTTTCTTTATGTAATCAATGAGTTGAATTCAACCATAACTGTGTTTAATAAAGATGAAGGGCAATACGTTGAATTAGAAACCTATAAAACGGTAGATAGCGATTTTGAAGGAGAAAGTTATTGTGCAGATATTCATTTGTCACCCGATGGTAAATTTCTTTACGGCACAAATAGAGGTGAAAATACTGTGGTAATTTTTAAAGTGGACGATTCTAACGGAAAATTAGAATTGGTGGGTAGAGAATCGGTTAAAGGCGATTGGCCAAGGAACTTCACTATAGACCCTACGGGAAATTATGTACTGGTAGCAAATCAACGTAGCAACAACATTGTTGTTTTTAAAAGAAATGAGCGTAATGGTACGCTACATTTTGTAAGCCAGGTTGATTTGCCCAGTCCTGTGTGTTTAAAATTCTATTAGTGAGATTTTATAACCTGTAGTATATCATTCTTTGGTACTACTCCAGATTGCCTCCAAACTTGTTTTCCGTCTTTGAACAGAATCATGGTGGGCACACCCCTTACTTGAAATTGAGATGCTAAAGTTTGATTTTTATCCACATCGATTTTTACAACTTTGATTGCATCGCCCAAATCTCCTTTTACATCTTTTAAAATAGGAGCAAGTGTTTTACATGGGCCGCACCAATCGGCAAAAAAATCTACTAATACGGGAGTTTCCCCTTTTATAATATCAGAAAATGATGCTTTCATAGCTTTAAATTTAATTTTAAAATAACGTTTGTGTTCATTTAATTAGCAAATTCCGGTAGTAGGGTCGCAACTATCGCCATTGGCTATTATTTTTAAAGGTGCTACTTGTTTAAACGCTTCTAAAAATGCCTCTGGAGGTTGCGCACCACTTATACCATATTTATCATTGATGATAAAGAAAGGTACGCTATTTACACCGCGCTGTTGGTAATGTGCAATTTCTTGTTTAACTGCATAAGCAATACGGTCATCATTGATTATTTTTTGTGTTTTCTCAGCAGACCAATCGTACTCTGCCATAATGGTTTGTAATACAGTGACATCGTTTAGGTGTAGATTTTCATCAAAATAAGCCTTCATTAAACGTTCTTTTAAGGCATCTTTGAAACCCTCTTCCCCTGCAACATGTAAAAGTTGGTGTAGTGGCAAGGTGTTAACTGCCAACCACTCTTTTCCAAAGTTGAAATTAATACCTTCTTCTTTACCACTTTCTTCTAATCGCTTTGTCATTTCTAGTGGTCCGTCTACGCTTCCAAATTTATAGGTGAGATATGTATCTCTGTCCAACCCTTCCTTTGGTATATTTGGGTCTAATTGAAATGGATGCCATTCAATTTCTATTTCGATGCCGTCCCATGCACCTATGGCTTTTTCCAATCTTTTCTTACCGACATAACACCATGGACAAGCAACATCAGAAACTATATCTATTTTTATTTTATCGTTTTGCATTTATCAATCTTTAAAATTCTATAGTTATTTGGTCGTAAAAAGAACAAAAAATTTACAAATAAACCTCTATTGAAAGTATGTTCAAAAATGAAGACCCTTTCATAATTATGAAAGGGTCTTCGATATAAATAAGGTTGGCGTTTTAAGTTACAGCGTACGTAAGTATTCTGCTAAGTTACGAGCCTCTTCTTCTTTTAAATTTTGATTAAGCATAATTGCATTGTTGTATTCTTTCAATAATGCTTTGGCAATTGGGTCTTCCTTTAACATCTTATCAGGATTTAAAATCATGTTCATAACCCATTCTGGACTTCTACGTTCGTAAACCCCTTTAAGTGCAGGACCGATCATACGTTGCTCTGCCATATGGCAAGCCGTACAAATAGCCTCAAATTTTTCTTTACCTGCAGCAGCCATTTCTTCGTTTACAGTATCGTCAAAAGTAACACTGGTTATAGGGCCAACTCCTTTATTGTCTAAATCAACAGGCACGCCTTCACTTGCTGTTTCTTTTTTCGTTTCTTTTTTGGTTCTGTTCATTTCAAAACCTTCTTTTTTCTCTTCCTTCTTTTCACCACAACTCATTATCATGGTGCCAAGAACTAATAAAGTGAATAATTTGCGCATACGTTTACTAAGTTTTAAGTGTTGTCTGTAATTTGAGCGACTAATATATGAATTTTTACGAGTCTCAGTACCTTTTACGGCAGATGTATGCTTGTTTTTAATCAATAAATTTAACGGGATAACAATTTAATATAGTCTTATGATATTTTGAGGTATTAGAGAATGTTATCTAAGAATTCTAAAGTGCGTTTTTCTGTATATGTGAAATTATTCTCACCATAAAAACCAACATGTCCGCCATATTTTGGTAACTCTAGATATAGGTTTTTATGCTTCTGTGCTATATCAACAGGGTAACATTCTTTACCTAGAAAAGAATCGTTAAGCGCATTGATTATAAGCGTAGGTACTTTAATGTATTCTAAAAATTGCAAGCTGCTGCTTTGTGAATAATAGTCCATAGCATCTTTGAATCCATGTGCTTTACTAGTATAGATATCATCAAAATCTTTAAGTGTTTTAATATTTTCGATATCGTTGTCTAAAATAAACTCGGGGTAGAGCTGTTGTTTCAATCTTAATTTTTCAATTAGGTTACCTTTAAACCTTTTCGCGTATAATGCATTCTTGAACTGTAGTAATTGTTCAAGAGAATCTGCCAATTGGCATGGTACCGATATTGCTACGGCACCTTTAATTTCGCTAGGGATCTCTCTTTGTTCTCCTAGGTACTTTAGTAAAAGATTGCCACCAAGGCTAAAGCCATGAAGATAGATGTCTTCATATTTAGCCAATTGTAAAATATACGTTATAACTGAAGCTAAATCATCTGTAGCACCAGAATGGTAAGAACGATACAATTTGTTTGCTTCGCCACTACAACCTCTTAAATTAATAGCGCATGCATCATAACCGGCTTCAGATAAAATTTTGGCACTACCTCTTATGTACGCTCTTTTAGAGCTGCCTTCCAAACCATGTATTATAATAACCAGTTTTTTTGAAGCGGTGGAAGCATAACTCCAGTCGAGATCTAAGAAATCTGAATCGGCTAATGTAATGCGTGTTCGTATTTGCTCTACGCCATGTACTTTTCTAATTAACCCTGCATATATTGTCGATAGGTGTCCGTTCTTAAAAAATAATGGCGGATTATATGAAGAATCTACTAAGGGCATTTTAAGCTAAAGTTTTACTTAGGGTAGGTTTCCAAAACTTTTATCTGCTCTTCAATAGCATCTCTAAATTCTGTTTTAAGATCGCTCACCAATTCAGAAACAGAAGTTGTACTATCTATAAGGGCAGAACCTTGACCTGCGGACCATATGGTTTTCCATGCCTTTGCCTCTGTATCCAATTCTTTGCCAAAGTCGATTTTCACATCTTTTTTAAGGTCCTCTTCGGTAATACCTGCAGCCTTTAAACTTGCCGCTAAAAAATTGGCATGTACACCAGAGATAGAAGCAGTATACACGACATCGCTTGCACCGGCTTCAATAATCATTTTACGATATTCCGGTGTTGCTTTACTTTCGTCGGTATTAATAAAACGAGTACCCATATAGGCAAGATCTGCACCCATTTGTAAGGCAGATGCGATATCTCTACCGGTACTGATACAACCGGAAAGAAGAATGGTTTTATGGAAGAATTTCTTTATTTCGGCAACGAAAGGCATTGGGTTTAAAGTACCGGCATGGCCACCTGCACCAGCAGCTACCAGTATTAAGCCATCTACACCGGCTTCGGCTGCTTTTTGTGCGTGTCGTTTTTTAATAACATCATGAAATACCAAACCACCATAACTATGAATAGCATCTACAACTTGCGAAACAGCACCTAAGGAAGTTATTATCAATGGAACCTGATGTTTTACACATAGTTTAATATCGGCTTCTAATCTAGGGTTTGTAGGGTGTACAATTAAGTTGACGCCAAAAGGAGCAGCTTTTTTTCCTGTTTCCTCTTCAAAAGATTTTAAAGCAGATTTAATTTCTATAAGCCACTTTTCAAAACCTTCACTTGTTCTTTGGTTTAATGCGGGGAAAGTACCAACTATTCCGTTTTTACAACATTCAATGACCAATTGAGGTCCAGAAATTAAAAACATTGGTGCTGCAATCGCAGGTAAAGACAATTCTTTTATGAAACCGGGCTTATTAGACATATCTATGTGATTTAGAACGTGAATTAAAAATAACAATAAAAAACGGTGTTCTTTATTTCTTAGGAATCAAAACTATGTTATTTTTATGAAGTATTATGCATGCATAGCAAAAAAATATAGATATGTACTTTAAAGATTTTGAAATTAGGTGGAGTGATGTAGATGCAAACAGGCATTTAGCAAATTCGGCATATATTAATTTTATGAGTCATACTCGTATGGCTTTTTTAATAGAGCAAGGCTTTGATCACAAGACCATGGCAACCTATGAAATAGGACCGGTAGTATTTTATGAGCACGTGTATTATTTTAAGGAAGCTTTTCCGGGGAAGCCTATAAAAGTATCTTTAGAAATAATGGGTTTAAGCGAAGATGGCAAGTTCTTTGAATTTCATCATAATTTTTATAATCACAAAGGTGAGAATATAGCAAGGTGCGAAATGATGGGTGCATGGATAGACTTGAAAACAAGAAAACTTACTGGATTAACCGAGGAGTTGTTAAATCGATTCAGTGAGATAGAAAAAGGAGAACATTTTAAGGTACTAACAAAAGAAGATTCAAGGAAGTTCTTGAAAATTCCTAAAAATTTATAGGATTTTCAAGGTTAAATACCTTATTTTTAATTGACCAAAGCAATTACAGTGAAGTCCCCCCTTATGAGCTGTAGTTTTATAAATGAACCAATAATTACCTATTTTACTTTATGGTTAGCCTACCAGAAGAAATATTTCAAGAAACATACGGGAGGGTAAAAAAGTTGATCGTTACCAAAAAGCTCATACCTGGTCAATTAATAACCGAGCATAGGCTATCTCATACTTTAAATATTAAAGACGATACTATACCGGTAGTGTTGTTACAATTACAGCAAGAGAGTTTGTTGGTAGGGAATTTGGACAACGGTCTCTCCGTTAGAGAGTTGTGTGAGCAAGAAATTGCAGAAATGTTCGATTGCCGAATAGCAATAGAAACTATGACCGTAAAACTTTTTACACAAAATGCCCCGCAATCTAAAATTGATGATTTAAGAAATTTGTTGGTTCCCTTTGAAAAAGGACCGCAAAATGCATACGTTTTTTATAAAATTGATAGGTATTTTCATGAGTTTATTGCTAAAAATTGTGGTAATAGAACCTTGTATCAGTTGTTTAAATCTGCCAAAATTCTACCTTTTATGGATTTAGTAGGGTTAAATAGACCCTTAAATTCAATCATGCAAGAGCATTTAGATATTGTATCTGCCATGCATCAAAGAGATGAGGAAAAAGCGGTAAAGAAAATAACCATTCATTTAGAAAATGCTAAGAGGTCACACCTTTAATTCTCCTGAAGTTGTTTTTTAGGTTTTTTACTAGAAAGGTAAACCCCAAGTAAAACAAAACAAGCAGCTACTATTTTTACAGTGGTAATGGTGTCTTGCCCAGTTAGAACTGCATAGGCAATACCTACCAATGGTTGTACGTATACAAAAGCACTTAGGGTCGATGCTTTTAGCTGTGTTAATGCAAAAATATTGAAAAGGTAAGTGCAAAAAGTTGTACCTAAAATCACAAATCCTATACCAAAATAAGCTTCAAAAGGTAATGTGCTCCATGAAATTTCCATGAACTCTTCATATCCAAAAGGTAGGCAAATTAGTACGCCTAACGTGAACAGCCATTTCATAAAAGTGAACGGATGATATTTGCTAATAAGTACTTTTACCAAAACAAGGTAAGACCCGTAAAACATCGAGTTCATAAAAATTAAAAAATTGCCTAAAGGTATATTAGGGGCATCTTGTCTAACTTCAGTAGCAAAGAGAATAAGGCCTAGGGCACCCAATAATCCTATTACGATACCAATAACTTTTCTAGCGGATATTTTTTCCTTTAAAATAACAGCCGATAAAATAAGAACTATGATTGGTGTGGTGGTAATCAATACCGAGCTGTTGATCGGTGTAGAAAGTGATAGTCCCTTAAAAAAAACTAACATATTCATTGCCATGCCAAGCAGGGCACAGATCAGCATACGTACATAATCTTTAGGGTCTATTCGTTCTTTTGGACCTAAAGGGGAAATCAGCCAAAATAGAATGGCGGCACCAAGAACTCTTAGGATAATAAAACCAAAAGGTTGCACATAATGGGGCATGACCCCTTTTGCAATAGTATGGTTCAATGCATAAATGATCGTCGCGCCTATTGCTGCAAATATAGCTAGTAATCGCCTGCTCACGAATGTATTGCCTTTTTAGCGGCTTCAACCACTTTTTTACTGTTGCCAATAAAAATTTGATCATCTACAATAATCACAGGTCTTTTTAAAAAGGTGTATTGCTCAAGAATTAAATCTTTAAAATCATCTTCTGTAAGATTTTGTTCTTTGAGATTACGCTCACGGTACAAAACAGCCCTTTTGCTAAATAACGCTTCATAACTATTAGATAGGCTGTGCATTTCTTCTAATTGAGAAGTTGTAATAGGCTCGCTTTTAATATCCTGCAATTCAAAATCGGTAAGTGGTTGTAAATCTTTAATAATTCGTTGACAGGTAGAGCAAGAACTTAGGTGGTAAATTTTTTTCATCGGCATAGATACTTCAATAGGTACTGTTTCTCCATAATAGAGATAAAACACCTTTTTTAATAACGGCTTTAGTACTACAAAGAAACCTAAATAACATTAATTGTGCTATTTTTACAAGGCTTTAAATGTGAAAAGATGACAGAGAATATTTTTCAGGTAATGTTGCAGAATCGTCGAAACTTACATGCAATATTGACAAAAACATCAAAAGATAAATTATTAAAAATACCTCAGGGCTTTAATAACAATGTGTATTGGAATATTGCCCATACAATAATTACCCAACAGCTTTTAGTGTATAAATTCAGTGGGCTACAAATGCGTGTGCCAGATAATTTAGTGGATAAGTTTAAAAAAGGTACGGTGCCCGACGGTACAGCTTCTGATGAAGAAATGATGGTAATAGCCGATTTTTTGATATCTACTGCAGAATGGCTCATAGAAGATTATGAAACGAATCTTTTTCAAACATTTAACGAGTATACCACTAGCGCTAAGGTTACGCTTAAAAATGTTGATGATGCCATTGCTTTTAACCTATTTCACGAAGGTTTGCACATTGGGCAAATTGCATTGTTATTAAAACAATTAGCTTAAGGCTTCTTAGGATATTTCAGAAAAGGGTTTGCTTCTTTATAAGGAATGGTCAAGGTAATAGGTCCATCTGCAAAAGAAGCAATTTCATAGGGTTCATAAAACAATAGCAATCCGTTTTCGGTATAACCAATATTACTAGGCAAATAAAATAGTTCGTTCTCAAACATAAAACCGGTACTGTTTATTGAGTTGTTTGCAGGTATGTTTTCTTGTCGACGAAATTGAGACTCCGCAAAAAGCGTAAAATCTTTTATATTATTGAATAGGTTTTCTTGGTAGAGCTCAATCCCTTTAAGTTTATCGAAATTTAGAAATCTGTTAGTGCCATAACCATGTGCGCCACCCGTGAAAATGTAAGAAGCAAGTTTAATGGTTATTAGCTCATCGTTTTCAAAAAAAATAGAGCCTTCAACAGATGCCTCCCATGGTATTGATTCTTCTAAAAATTTATTGCTGAGTACTTCATGATCATTTAAAAAAGCATCCTTTGCCTCCTCTAGGTTTTTAGCGTTACTTTCTTCATCAAAATTCAGAAGAGCTATAATTTCACCTTCTAAGGCAGAATTTATAGTTGTACTCAGTTTGGTTTTACCCGTTGCCTTTGGAATATCTATTTGAACCGAAGTGCAATTTTCGCAGGCTTCAGTTTGAACGGAAAGCGGTTCAAATGATAATGAATTTTTATTGTTGCAGCCAATTAATAGAACGGTAAGGAATAAAAAGGTAAGCTTTGATTTCATGTATGGGATAGATTTAATGTAAAAATACATCATCATTGTATTCCCCAAAAGATAACAATACATTTGTATGGCAAATACTGTATTATGGCTGCCAAAGACTTAAAGTTTAACACCAAGACCATACACGGTGGTCAAAAACCAGATGAAGCTTACGGTGCTGTAATGCCTCCAATTTATCAAACCTCCACATATGCACAGACTACACCTGGTGGTCATAATGGGTATGAATATTCTAGAAGTGCAAACCCCACAAGAACAGCCTTAGAAGATTCATTGGCAAGTATTGAGTGTGGCACATACGGTTTGGCATTTGGTAGTGGTATGGCGGCAATAGACGCTGTTCTTAAATTATTGGAACCAGGTGATGAAGTCATTTCTACAAATGACCTTTATGGTGGTTCATATAGAATTTTTAAACGGGTATTTGAAAAGTTTGGAATAGTTTTTCATTTTGTTGGAATGCAAGGAGCAGATGCCGTTAAGGAAAAAATCAATTCAAAAACCAAATTGATTTGGGTAGAGACACCTACCAATCCAATGATGAACATTATAGATATAAAGGCTATTTCGGCATTAACTATAGGAAATGATATTTTATTGGCGGTAGATAACACCTTTGCGACACCTTATTTGCAACAGCCATTAAATTTGGGTGCTGATATTGTAATGCATTCGGCAACAAAATATCTCGGAGGGCACAGTGATTCGGTTGTTGGAGGGTTGGTTGTAAAGGATAGGGAATTGGCGAACAGATTGTACTTTATTCAAAATGCGAGCGGTGCCGTTTGTGGGCCAATGGACAGTTTTCTAGTTTTAAGAGGAATAAAAACATTACACGTTCGTATGCAGCGTCATTGTGAAAATGGTAGGGCTATTGCCGAATATTTGAACAATAACCCAAAAATTGAAAAGGTGTATTGGCCAGGTTTTGAGGATCATCCTAACCACATGGTAGCAAAAGAGCAGATGAAAGATTTTGGAGGTATGATTTCTTTTGTTCCTAAAGGAAGTACTTACGAAGAAGCTATCAAAATTGTGGAGAAGCTACGGGTATTTACTTTAGCTGAGTCATTAGGAGGTGTAGAAAGTCTAGTTGGACACCCCGCAAGTATGTCTCATGCAAGTATTCCAAAAAAAGATCGACTTAAGAGTGGTATTGTAGACGAATTAATACGATTAAGCGTTGGTATAGAAGATATTGATGATTTGATTGCAGATTTAGATCAAGCGATAGCATAATGGCCTAAATGTTAAATTAAATGTAGTAAGTAAGGGTGATTTGTTGTCAAAACAACAATTTTTATCAATTTTTAAAAAATTAAGCCATCAAATTACACAAATAGCATAATTTTGGCGTTATATTTTGAAATCAATAATTTAATAAGTTCAAATAGCTTTATGGAAAATAAAATTAAAGCATTTATGGATGAGGTAATTGCCAGAAATGGACATGAGCCAGAATTCATACAAGCGGTTCAAGAAGTTGCTGAAACTGTAATACCATATATTGCGAAGCACGAAATATATAATGGTAAGAACATTCTTTTAAGAATGGTAGAACCAGAGCGTTTAGTATCGTTTAGGGTTGCATGGGTAGATGATGACGGAGAGATTCATGTTAACCGCGGATATAGAATTCAGATGAATTCAGCTATTGGACCATATAAAGGTGGTTTACGTTTTCACCCAACGGTAAACGCTAGTATTCTTAAGTTCTTGGCATTTGAACAAGTATTCAAAAATAGCCTTACAACATTGCCGATGGGTGGTGGTAAAGGTGGTTCTGATTTTGACCCTAAAGGAAAATCTGATGACGAGGTAATGCGTTTTTGTCATGCCTTTATGTTAGAATTAAATAGACACATTGGTCCAAATACCGATGTACCTGCCGGAGATATAGGTGTTGGTGCACGTGAAATTGGTTTCCTTTTTGGCATGTACAAAAAGATACGTAACGAGTTTACCGGTGTATTAACAGGTAAAGGACTTTCTTGGGGTGGTTCTAAAATAAGACCGGAAGCTACAGGTTATGGTACCGTATATTTTGCACAAAGCATGTTAAAGACCAAAAATGAAAGTTTTGATGGTAAAACTGTAGTAATTTCTGGATCGGGTAACGTAGCTCAATATGCGGCTGAAAAAGCAATATTATTAGGCGCTAAAGTGGTAACACTTTCAGATTCTAGTGGGTACGTTTATGATAAAGATGGTTTAAATGACGAAAAACTAGCTTTTGTAATGGACCTTAAGAACAACAGAAGAGGGCGTATTTCTGAATATGTTAAGCAATACCCTTCGGCTGAATTTCACCAAGGCAAAACACCATGGGAAGTAAAATGTGATATCGCATTGCCTTGTGCTACCCAAAATGAATTGGATCAAAACGATGCAAAACTATTATTGAGAAATGGTTGTATGTGTGTTGCCGAAGGTGCAAACATGCCTTGTAACGCAGATGCCGTACATGAATTCAATAATGCAAAAATATTGTTTGCACCTGGTAAAGCTTCAAATGCTGGTGGTGTTGCAACATCTGGTTTAGAAATGTCACAGAATTCATTAAGAATAAGCTGGACACGTGAAGAGGTAGATGAGCGTTTAAAGGATATTATGGAAGACATTCATGATTCTTGTATAGAATTTGGTAAAGAAGAAGACGGTTTCTGTAACTACGTAAAGGGAGCAAATATTGCTGGTTTCGTAAAAGTAGCAGACGCCATGTTGGCTCAAGGGGTCATCTAATACATTAGATTTTACCTAAAACATATAGTTATATAATGCGAGGACCTATTTTTGGTTCTCGCATTTTTTTTATCCCATAATCGCCAAAATACAATCAACTATCTTTGTTTAAATTGATTGTTCAATATGCAGGTAACCACCAAGGCAATAGTATTTTCTGCAATAAAATATGGCGATACCAGTCTTATCGTTAAGGCTTTTACTGCTTCAGACGGAATTAAATCATATTTATTAAGAGGTGTTCTTTCCTCTAAGAAGGGTAAATTAAAGACTGCCTATTTTCAACCTTTGACACAGCTCGAAATTGTTGCCAATCATAAAAATAAAGGTAGTTTAGAGACACTTAAAGAAGCTAAGGTTTTTTATCATTATCAAACGTTGTATGCAGACATGGCCAAAAATGCTATGACTTTATTTTTAGCTGAATTGTTGGGGAATAGTATACGAGAAGAAGAAAAGAACGAAGATTTGTTCGAATATTTAGAAGCCTCTTTGCAATGGTTGGATATGCACAAGAATGTGGCGAACTTTCATTTGTATTTTATGCTATCGCTTACCAGGTTTTTGGGTTTCTATCCAGATGTCTATCAAATAGATAAACCGTATTTTGATTTGTTGGAGGGTGAATTTGCCGAAAAAGAATCGCTAAACCCCAATCTTAAGGGCGAAAATATTTATTACTTAAAATGCTTCTTAGGCACAAATTTTGATGCAATTCATACCATAAAAATGAACAAAACCAATCGACAAGAACTACTAAAATCCTTAATACTTTACTTTGAATTACATTTACAGGGATTTAGAAAACCAAAGTCGCTTGCCGTTTTAAATGAAGTATTTAATACGTATGTCTAAGTATCTAACTATTGCACTTTTATTGTTTAGTTGTTTTGGTAATGCACAAAATATAACCGTTTTAGATGGAGACAGTGCTGAAGAAGTTTCCAATGTTGCCGTATTTAATAAAGATAAGTCAAAGATTGCCTTGACCGATTTTGATGGGGTATTCAATGCTTCGGTATTTGGTTATAAAGAACGTTTAACGTTAAAGCATGTTGGTTATCAAGAGTTCAACACCACAAAACAGCAGCTACAACGACAAGGGAATAAAGTGTACTTGGTTATGAAGGCCCAAGAATTAGATGAAGTGGTAATGTCCGTTTCTAAATGGGAGCAGCAAAAGAGAGATATTCCCAATAAAATTATCTCATTAGATGCACGTTCCATTGCATTTACTACGCCGCAAACTTCTGCAGATTTACTTCAAAACAGCGGTAAGGTATTTGTACAAAAAAGTCAATTAGGTGGTGGTAGCCCAATGATTAGGGGTTTTGCTACTAATAGATTATTATTGTCTGTTGATGGTGTTAGAATGAACAATGCTATTTTTAGAGGTGGTAATGTGCAAAATGTAATTTCAATAGACCCCTACACCATTAAGAATACCGAAGTTATTTTTGGACCGGGTTCCGTTATTTATGGAAGTGACGCTATTGGAGGCGTAATGAATTTTTATACGAATAAGCCTATGTTGTCGCAAAACGATAGCCTTAGGGTCAACGGTAGTGCCAACTATAGATTCTCATCTGCAAATAGTGAGAATACGGTTCATGCTGATGTTAATTTGGGAAAGAAAAAATGGGCATCGCTTACAAGTATGACATATAATAACTTTCAAGATCTAAGAATGGGTTCTCACGGACCGGATTCTTATTTGAGAAATAATTATGTGCAAACCGTTAACGGAGTTGATGAGGTGGTTGATAATGGCAATCCAAAAAAACAGGTGACCACTGGTTATGACCAAATAAACCTTATGCAAAAAATATTGTTCAAGCCTAATACTAAATGGGATTTGAACTTAGGAGCGTATTATAGTGAAACATCAAATTATTCTAGATATGACCGTTTAATTAGACCGTCGAGTGACGGTTTAGGGTTACGTTCTGCAGAATGGTACTATGGTCCCCAAAAGTGGTTCATGGGAAATGTACAATTACTCAATAAGGGTAGTGGTAACGTCTATGATGGTTTAAAATTAGGTATGGCATACCAATTTTTTGAAGAGAGTAGAATCAACAGGGATTTTCAAGATGAGATTCGAAATACCACAAAAGAAAAAGTAGACGCTTTCAATGTTAATTTGGATTTTGAGAACAAAAAAATTGGTGATTTTAAATTGTATTATGGTAGTGAATATATTTACAATAAGGTAAGGTCCAATGGTTATGATCTTAATATCAATACCAATGAAAAAACCGATGCAGCATCGAGATACCCAAATGGGTCGTCATGGCAAAGTTTGGCGGGCTATGTAAATGGTGAATATAAGGCAAAACCCAATTTCACTTTAATGTCTGGTTTACGATACAGTCATGTTTGGGTAGATGCTGTTTTTGACAATACATTTTACGATTTTCCTTTCGACAAGGCAGATTTAAGCACAGGTGCATTGACCGGTAGTATTGGTTTCAGTTGGTTTCCAAGAGCGAATCTTCAGGTAAACTTAAATGGCTCCACAGGTTTTAGGGCTCCTAATATTGATGATGTTGGTAAAATATTTGATTCTGAACCAGGTTCTGTGGTTGTGCCTAATCCAGATTTAGAACCAGAATATGCGTATAATGGGGAAATAGGTGTTCAGCGAAATATTAATGACAGGGTTATTCTTAAAGGAGCCGCCTATTATACGTATTTGGTTGATGCTTTGGTGAGAAGAGATTTTAGTTATAACGGTGTTTCAGAAATTGAATACGGTGGGGAGTTGAGTAACGTACAGGCAATTCAAAATGCGGCTAAAGCTTATGTATATGGTTTTGAGTTTGGTTTGGAGGCATACTTGACCGATCATTGGTCATTATCTTCTAATCTGACCTTAACGGAAGGTATAGGAGAGGAGGATGATGGTACTGAAACTGCTGCAAGACACGCTGCACCAACTTTTGGAGATTTTCATTTGGTATGGAAAAACCAGAAAATCAAAACGGACCTATTCGTCAATTATAACGGAGAGGTAGGCTATGATGATTTGGCAATGTCTGAACAGGAAAAGGATTATATATATGCAGTCGACGAAAATGGAAATCCGTTTTCACCATCATGGTACACATTAAATTTTCGTTCGCAGTATGTTGTTTCTAGAAGTATTAAACTAACGGGTAACGTAGAGAATCTTACAGACCAACGGTATAGAACATATTCGTCGGGTATTGTGGCACCTGGTATTAACGTTATTCTTGGTCTAGGCTATTATTTTTAAATAAAAAAAAGACCCGTAAAAAACGGGTCTTTTAAATTTATATAAAAAGGATATGGTTAGTGTTTAACCGCCTTTTCTACTTCTGCAGCTTTTTGAGCAGCTTTATCTGCCGCGTCGTTTGCAGCATCTTTTACATCATTACCAGCTTTTTTAGCAGCATCTATACCGTCTTGCCCTGCTTTCTTAGCGGCATCCATACCTTCTTGACCAGCTTCTTTTACTGATTCAGCAGCATCTTCGGCAGCTTCCATTGCATTTTCGCTTGCTTCTTTAGCAGCGTCCATGGCACCTTCACCAGCTTCTTCTAAATCTTCACCTGCCTCTTTAAGTTCTTCTCCTGCAGTTTCTAAAGCTTCACCGGCTTCTTCGGTTGCAGATTCTGCTTTGTCGGCAGCATCTCTACAAGAAACAGACATACTAAGTGCTAAAATTGCTAATGATCCTAAAATTACTTTTTTCATTGTGTAAACGTTTAATGGTTAATTGTTCGCAGTAATATACGTAGAAATTTAACTTTTGGATGTTCAAGTTGTTAATAAATCTTCTAAACCACGGTTTATAAGCATTTCATTAGGTTCAATACACTCCTTTTTGCTTAAAATTTTATAATTTTGCAGCCTTTAAAACCCAGTACTAGAAGCATTTTCTATGAAGTTCGCAGAATATAAAGGATTGAATTTACCAAAGGTCGCAGAAGAATTACTTGACTACTGGTCAGAACATGCCATTTTTGAAAAAAGTATATCAACTCGAGAGGGTAAGGATAGTTACGTATTCTATGAAGGTCCGCCTTCCGCTAACGGAATGCCCGGTATACATCACGTAATGGCACGAACCATTAAAGATATCTTTCCGAGGTACAAGACCATGAAAGGTTATCAGGTAAAACGTAAAGCAGGTTGGGACACCCATGGATTGCCTATTGAGCTAGGTGTTGAGAAAGAGCTTGGTATTACCAAAGAAGATATTGGGGTTAAAATTTCAGTTGAAGAATATAACGCTGCTTGTAAAAAAGCAGTGATGAGATATACCGATGTTTGGAACTCTATGACCGAACAAGTTGGGTATTGGGTAGATATGGAAGATCCGTACATCACCTACAAATCCAAATACATGGAAACGGTATGGTGGTTATTAAAGCAGATTTATTCTAAAGGTTTAATATATAAGGGTTATACGATACAACCCTACTCTCCAAAAGCGGGAACAGGGTTAAGCTCGCATGAATTAAATCAGCCGGGCACCTATCAAGATGTGACAGATACTACGGTAACCGCACAGTTTAAAGCGGTGGAAGAGACGCTGCCTGATTTCTTACAGAATGAAGGTACGGTATACTTTTTAGCATGGACCACAACACCGTGGACATTGCCATCGAATACGGCATTAACGGTCGGCTCAAAAATTGATTATGTTTTGGTAGAAACGTATAACCAGTATACGTTTAAACCTATGAATGTTGTCCTTGCTAAGAATTTAGTAGGAAAACAATTCTCGGGAAAATATAGCGAGGTATTAGAAAAATCAGAATTGTTATCCTATGCATCCGGGGATAAAAAAATTCCTTTTTATGTTGTAAAAGAGTTTAAGGGAAAAGATTTACTTGGGGTCAGGTATGAGCAATTGTTAGATTATGTACTTCCTTATGAAAATGCAGAAAATGCGTTTAGAATAATAGCGGGTGATTTCGTTACAACAGAAGATGGTACGGGTATAGTACATACTGCGCCAACCTTTGGTGCAGATGATGCTTTTGTAGCAAAGCAGGCAGTTCCGGAAATTCCGCCAATGCTTGTGTTAGACGAGAACAGCAATCTAGTGCCTTTGGTAGATTTACAAGGGAAATTTAGACCAGAGCTAAAAGAGTTGGGTGGTAAATACGTTAAAAACGAGTATTACGAAGATGGTAAAGCACCTGAGCGATCGGTAGATGTAGAGATAGCGATTAAATTAAAGGAGGAAAATAAAGCGTTTAAAGTAGAGAAGTATGTGCACAGTTACCCAAACTGCTGGCGTACGGATAAACCAATTTTATATTACCCATTAGATTCTTGGTTTATAAAGGTAACCGATGTAAAAGATCAAATGTTCCAATTGAACCAAACGGTCAACTGGAAACCAAAAGCAACTGGCGAAGGAAGATTTGGAAATTGGTTGGCGAACGCCAATGATTGGAATCTTTCAAGATCAAGATATTGGGGAATACCATTACCAATTTGGAGAACAGAAGATGGTAAGGAAGAAATAATTATAGGTTCGGTTGCCGAGTTAAAATCGGAAATGGCAAAAGCTGTTGAAGCCGGAGTGTTAGAGAAGGATATTTATGCAGATTTTGTTGTGGATGACATGTCTGAGGAGAACTATGATAAAATAGACCTGCATAAAAATATTGTAGATCAAATTACATTGGTTTCTGCTTCTGGTAAACCTATGAAGCGCGAAAGTGATTTAATTGATGTTTGGTTCGATAGTGGGTCAATGCCTTATGCACAGTGGCACTACCCGTTTGAAAACAAAGAGCTGATTGATGAAGGAAAAACATTTCCGGCAGATTTTATAGCTGAAGGTGTAGATCAAACTCGTGGTTGGTTCTATACCTTGCATGCAATAGCTACTATGGTTTTTGATTCGGTAGCGTATAAAAATGTTGTTTCTAACGGATTGGTGTTAGATAAGGAAGGTAAAAAGATGTCCAAGCGATTGGGTAATGCCGTAGATCCTTTTGAGACTATGAACGAACATGGTGCCGATGCAACGCGTTGGTATATGATCAGCAATGCCAACCCTTGGGATAATCTAAAATTCGATACCGAAGGCATTGTAGAGGTTAAGCGTAAATTCTTTGGTACGCTTTATAATACGTATTCTTTTTTCGGCTTGTATGCAAACTTAGATGAGTTTACATATTCAGAAGAAGATGTGCCAATGGAACAGCGAACAGAAATTGATCGTTGGATCCTTTCTGAATTAAATTCATTGATAAAGGTTGTAGATAGTGCTTATGCCGAGTATGAGCCAACACGTGCCTCAAGGGCAATATCTGAATTTGTTCAAGAAAACTTGAGTAACTGGTACGTTCGTTTGTGTAGAAGACGTTTTTGGAAAGGCGAATATGCAACAGATAAAATTGCAGCATATCAAACCTTATATACTTGTTTAGATGTTGTCGCTAAGCTTTCTGCACCTATTGCGCCATTTTTCATGGATCGCTTGTATTTAGATTTAAATAAGGCGACGGTGAAAGACGGATTTGAAAGTGTGCATTTGGCGGATTTTCCTAAGGCAGACGAATCGCTTATAGACGAAAGTTTAGAAGTGAAGATGCACAAGGCACAAATAATTTCTTCTTTGGTGTTGTCCATCCGTCAGAAAGAGAAGATTAAAGTACGTCAACCATTACAAAAAATCATGATTCCGGTTTTAGATGCCAAGGATCGAGAAGAAATTGAAGCAGTTTCAGAATTAATTAAATCTGAAGTTAATGTTAAGGAAATTCAGCTCTTAGATGATGCATCTGGTATATTGGTAAAACGTATTAAGCCTAATTTCAAGACATTAGGGCCTAAATTTGGCAAGGAAATGAAACAAATTGCCCAAGTGGTCAACGCTTTTGAGCAAAATGATATCCAAAAAATTGAGCAAGATGGCGAATTAACAATCCAATTAGAAAATAAAAGTATTACTTTACAGTTACAAGATGTAGAAATTACCTCTCAAGATATTGAAGGGTGGATGGTGGCAACATCTGGTAAATTAACCGTGGCTCTAGATGTTACAATTGATGACAAGTTGAAAAATGAAGGTGTAGCTAGAGAACTTGTAAATAGAATCCAGAATATTAGAAAAGATTCAGGATTTGAGGTAACGGATAAAATTGCGGTTAAAATTTTAAAAGATGGTTTTGTTGAAGTAGCTGTAGAAGATAATATTGAGTATATTAAAACGGAAACTTTAACGGCCGAATTAATTTTTGAAGAAAAATTGGACAAAGGCGTTGAAATTGCTTTTGACGAGGTGAACACTAAATTGTTTATTGAAAAACATTAAAAGATGGCAGAAGATTTAAAAGTAAGGTATTCTGACAAAGATTTGGCAGAATTCAAAGAATTGATCGAAGAGAAAATTGAAAAGGCTAAAAGTCATTTAGAGCTACTAAAGAGTGCTTATATGAATGATGGTAATAATGGTACAGATGATACATCGCCAACCTTTAAAGCTTTTGAAGAAGGTTCTGAAACTATGAGTAAAGAGGCGAATACCCAATTGGCCATACGTCAAGAAAAATTTATTCGTGACCTTAAGAACGCTATTTTACGCATTGAAAATAAAACCTATGGCATTTGTCGTGTCACCGGAAAATTGATCAATAAAGAGCGATTGAAACTGGTGCCGCATGCTACGTTAAGCATAGAAGCTAAAAATATGCAGTCATAATGAAAACGCCTTTAGGGGCGTTTTTTAATAACTATAGTTTTGAAAGGTTCTTTAATATATTGCTTACTGCTATTCTCTTTAGGGCTTAACGCTCAAAAGAAGATGTGTAAAAATGTATTGGGCGATCATATAGAACTAATTCAGGTAGACGCCACCAATTCCTATATCGTAGAAGTAGCAACCAGTAATAATAATGAAATAAGTATTCTGGCAGAAATGGAAGGTGAATACAGTCAAGATCTAGGTTTAGATGTGTTGACTAATGGTAATACCCTTTTGGTAGAAACGGGTTTTACACCCAATTTTGAAAATCCGAACGATAAATTAAGCGCACATAAGGTGATTTCTATAGCTATTAGAATAAAAATGCCACGTCAAAAAAAATTGGAAGTATTTGGTACCAATGCAAGAGTAGTTGTTGAGGGTACATATAAAAATGTTGATGTTTCTTTATCCGATGGGGCGTGTTTGTTAAAAAATCTAAAAGCAGATGCGAAAGTTAAAACGCAAAGTGGTAACATTACTATTCTTGCAAAATCTGCAGAGATAAAAACCCATAACAAGTATGGTAGCGTATCTACTAACCCTATTCCACTTGGTATATCTTCTTTTATGTTAGAAACCATTACCGGAAATATTGTTCTCAGTAAAACCGAATAATATTTATATTTTTGCGCTCATTGATGATAGCCCATGAACATTAAAAAATCCGTATTGTTTATTCTCTTGATACTAGTAATCGATCAATGGAGTAAAATTTATATTAAGACCCATTTTGTGTTGGGCGAATCTGTAGAAGTCTTCAGTTGGTTCAAAATTTTGTTTATTGAAAATGAAGGTGCTGCCTGGGGAGCAAAACTTAGCGATGTACTACCTATTTCAGATAATATAGGGAAATTGGTGTTGACTATATTTAGGTTGTTCGCCATTTTTGGTATAGGCTATTGGCTGTTTGATGTTATTAAGAAAAAAGCCTCCAATACTTTGATTTGGGCGGTTTCTTTAATTTTTGCGGGAGCATTGGGTAATATACTTGATTCGGTATTTTATGGGGCCATATTCAATGAAAGTTATAATGAGGTAGCTACTTTATTTTCAGATGAGCCTTACGGTAAATTATTTTATGGTAAAGTGGTAGATATGCTGTACTTTCCAATGATAGATTCAACTTGGCCATCTTGGATGCCAATGGTTGGAGGGCAGAACTTTAGGTTCTTTGAACCGGTATTCAATATTGCCGATACGGCAATAAGTACAGGAGTTGGTATACTTTTAGTTTTTAATAAGAGAGCCTTTAGTAAAGAAGAACCCGTTTCAAAAGATGTTGAAAGCACTACGGAAAATCAAGATTCTGTAAACGAGTAAGTTTTTTTTGGGGTAATGCAATAATCTAATGGTATATCGGTAATATCTATATCATCTATTAAGGGTTCCGCTTCAAAAAAAGATAGTCCTATTTTAATGACATCCTCTCTGCAATCGTTTAAGAATCGGTCATAGTATCCTTTTCCATACCCTATTCTATTTCCTTTTTCGTCAAAAGCTAAAAGAGGAATAAATACAACATCAAGTTTTTTAGGTTCGATGGTAATACCATCTACAGGCTCGGGAATATTGAGTTTGTTGATGATGAATTTGGTATTGTCGGTAAGTAAGTAGTGTTCTAGCTGGGTTGAAGAAATAATTTTAGGTACAATAACATTTTTATCCAATCCTAAGAGTATGGATATAATGCCTTCTGTATCTATTTCAGCTTTTTGTTGAATGGGCAAAAAAATATGGAAGTATTCTTTTTTCCATATGGGCAATTGCAAAACTGAGTTCGCAATGGCTATACTTTGAAGCGATAATTGTGAGGGTGTTAGGGAACTACGTAATTTTGAATATTTTAAGCGTAAATCTCTCTTCAGCATAGTGAAGTGATTGTAACCTTGTTAAGTTCAATTTATTCCTTTCCTGCAACCGCAAAAAATACCTTAAAAAATAACATTAAAATAAGGTATGTTCCTAATGTGATGATATAACTATCCATAATCCTAGATTTGTAAATGAGCCAATAATTGTTGTTGTTGAGTTAAAAATAGGTAAAATAATTTATATGATCTCTGTGAAGTGCACATTTTTATCGTTGAAATGCACATTTTTATATTAAAATTAACATTCTGGCGCATATTTCTAAACATTTTAATATATAATTAACTGAAAATCAAATATTTAACTTTTTGATAAATTTTTTGTGTTGTTGTTTTTTTAATTAAAGATTTAAAAAATAGTGTATTCGCAATTATAATGTATGAATTTTATTAAAATCGCAATAAGTATTTTCAATTGTATAATCTGGATTATTGCCTAATTGTATATTATAAAGTGCGTATTAAAGATTAATTTAGTGGTGTTGAATTATGACGGAAATTCCTTTAAACATACAGTTAAGTGCATTACCTACCGGACCGGGAGTATATCAATTTTTTGATAGTAATGACAGTATATTATATGTAGGTAAAGCAAAGAATCTGAAAAAACGTGTTTCTTCCTACTTTAATAAGAATCATGAATACGGTAAAACACGGGTTTTAGTTAAAAAGATCAGGGCTATAAAGCATATTGTAGTGCCCACAGAATCAGATGCCCTTTTGTTGGAGAATAATTTAATTAAAGAGCTAAGGCCAAGGTATAATGTATTGTTGAAAGATGATAAGTCGTATCCGTGGTTATGTCTAAAAAATGAGCGATTTCCGAGGTTTTTTCCTACTAGAAGGGTTATTAAGGATGGTTCTGAATATTTTGGTCCGTATACGAGCATGAAGACAGTAAGGGTGCTTTTAGATTTAATTAAAAGTGTTTACCCTTTAAGAACATGTAATTATGATTTATCGGCAGAAAAAATTAATGCTGGTAAGTATAAGGTTTGTTTAGAATATCATTTGGGAAATTGTAAGGGTCCTTGCGAAGGGTATCAATCAATTTCTGAATATGACAGGCAAATAGAAGATATACGAGAAATAGTAAAAGGAAATTTTAAATCTTCATTAGCGTATTTCAAAGGTCAAATGAAAGCTTTGGCAGAAGAAATGAAGTTTGAGGAGGCTCAAAAGATCAAGGACAAAATTGATGTTTTAGAAAATTACCAATCCAAATCAACAATAGTAAATCCTAAGATCAGCAATGTTGATGTTTTTAGTATAGTATCTGATAATGCATATGCCTATGTAAATTTTCTACAATTGTCACATGGTTCAATAATACGATCTCATACAATGGAGATTAAGAAAAAATTAGAGGAGCAAGATGAAGATTTGTTAGAATTGGCAATTGTTGAAATAAGAGATCGGTTCAAATCAGAATCTAAAGAGCTTTATGTGCCATTTAAGATTGCAGTTTCACCAGGACTTAAAGTTACCGTGCCTAAGTTAGGGGATAAAAAGCGTATTCTTGATCTTTCTGAACGAAATGCCAAGTTCTTTAGACAAGAAAAATTCAATCAGATTAAGATTATTGATCCAGATCGCCATACGAATAGAATTATGGCGCAAATGAAGAAAGATTTAAGGTTATCTACCGAGCCAAGGCATATAGAATGTTTTGACAATAGTAATATACAAGGTAGCAATCCTGTAGCTGCATGTGTTGTTTTTAAAGATGGTAAGCCTTCTAAAAAAGAATATAGACATTACAATATAAAAACAGTAACCGGCCCTGATGATTTTGCGTCAATGGAAGAGGTGGTTTTTCGTAGATATAAAAGACTTCAAGAAGAGATGCAACCTTTGCCGCAATTAATTGTCATTGATGGTGGTAAAGGTCAGTTGTCTTCAGCGCTAAAAAGTCTTGATCTTTTAGGTTTAAGAGGTAAGATCGCCATTGTAGGTATTGCAAAAAGACTAGAGGAAATTTATTTTCCAGAAGACCCTATACCTTTATACTTGGATAAGAAGTCTGAGAGTTTAAAAATTATTCAGTATTTAAGGAATGAAGCGCACAGGTTTGGTATCACTTTTCACAGAAATAAAAGAAGTAAGGGGGCTATCAATTCTGAGCTTGAAGGTATAAATGGTGTAGGAGAAAAAACTGCTCAACAATTATTGAAAAAATTTAAATCGGTGAAGCGAATCAAAGAAGCATCGGTAGAAAGTTTAAGTCAAGAAGTTGGTGCATCAAAAGCAAAGAAAATATATGAGTCTTTCCGTCAAAAATAAAATGTTTTCAAGATATGTCTTGGTTGTAGCCTCATTAATGATAGCTACAACACTATTTGCACAAAGTACAGATGTAAAGAAAGCTCCAAAAATTGGTTTGGTGTTAAGTGGCGGTGGTGCAAAAGGTATGGCGCATATTGGTGCGTTAAAGGTCATTGAAGAAGCAGGTATAGAAATAGACTATATTGGCGGATCTAGTATGGGTGCCATTGTTGGTGCCTTATATGCTTCGGGGTATACGGCCAATGAGCTTGATTCCCTTTTTACGGTTACCAATGTTGGGGCATTAATACAAGATAATCTGCCTAGAAGCGCAAAGACCTTTTATGAAAAAGAAGACTCGGAAAGGTATGCTTTAACATTGCCCTTTAAAAACTTTAAGGTTACAGTGCCCCCTGCATTTTCTGGTGGGCAGAATATTTATAATGAATTTGTTCGGCTTTTATATCACGTTAAGGATGTAGATGATTTTAATAAACTGCCTATTCCGTTTGTATGTATTGCAACCGATATAGAAACTGGTAAACAAGTAGTTTTAGATTCGGGTTACTTACCAGAGGCAATATTGGCAAGTGGTACTCTGCCTTCGCTTTTTGAACCTACGACTATTAATGATAAGGTGTTAATCGATGGTGGCGTGGTAAATAATTATCCAATAGACGAAGTTAGGGCTATGGGGGCTGATTTGATTATTGGGGTTGATGTACAGCATGGGCTATCTGATCGTGATGCACTATTGTCCGCTACAGAAATTTTACTTCAAATCAACAACTATAGAACAGTTGCCGATATGCAAATTAAATCAGCCAAAACCGATATTTACATTAAGCCACAAATAGAGGAATTCTCGGTAATAGACTTTAATAGATTGGCTGAAATTGTTAAAAAAGGGGAAGATGCGGCTAATTTAAAGTTAGAGGAGTTGAAAAAAATCGGCTCTAAAGACGTTCCTGAAAAAAGAGCCATACCCGTGGTAGGTGCAAAAGAAGAGCTAACGGTCAATAGGTTGCTTATTGAGGGAAATACAGATCATACAAGAGGGTATGTAAAAGGGAAATTAAGGTTTAGCCTAGATGAGCCTATAGATTTTAAAAAACTACAGCAAGGCATCAGTAATCTATCGGCAACGGGCAATTTTAGAACTATAAAGTATAAATTATTAAATAATTTAAATGGAGGCGAAGATCTTATTTTGCCATTAGATGAAACCAGAAACACTTCCTTTTTAAGACTGGGTGCTCATTATGATGATCTATACAAGAGCGGGGCAATTATAAATCTTACCAAAAAAAGAATACTTTCAAAAGATGATGTAGCATCTTTTGATTTTATCCTGGGCGATAATATTAGGTATAATTTCGAATATTATGTAGATAAAGGTAGTTACTGGAGCTTTGGAATAAATTCTAGATTCAATGATTTTGAACAAGAAATCGATTTTGATTTAATACAGGGTAATTTTGATGTCGGTAATGGTACCCAATTAAATTCTATAAACTTAAACGTATCAGACTTTACCAATCAACTATATATTCAAACCGTAGTTAAAGAAGAGTTTTCCTTTACACTTGGCGCTGAGTTTAAGCATTTACAGTTTAGTACTAGAACCTTTGGTGATATTGATGATGATAGTTTGCCCGGTAATACAGATAGTAACGGACGAACCTATTTTGAAAGAAGTAACTACATCAGTGCTTTTGGGGCGCTTAAATTAGATACTTATGATGATAAATATTTTCCATCAAGAGGACTGTTTTTTAATGGGGATATGCATTATTATATATTGTCTTCTGATTATAACAACAATTTTAAGGATTTCTCCATATCCAAAGCTAGAATGGGAATGGCGTTGCCATTGGTGAAGAATCTTTCCTTGAATATAGAAGCAGAAGGAGGTTTTAAATTAGGTACTTCTAATGTTACCTCTTTTGATTTTATTTTAGGGGGCTATGGTACTGACCTCATAAATAGTTTGGTGCCGTTTGTAGGTTATGATTTTATAAGTTTGGTAGGTAATAGTTTTGTAAAAGCCTATGCCAGGCTCGATTACGAATTTGCAAAAAAAAATCATGCTTTGTTTACTGCCAATTTTGCAAATGTTGACGATGACCTCTTTAGAACGGGAGAATGGTTTGATGCGCCAGCCTATTCTGGCTATGGTGTAGGGTATGGCTGGGAGTCTTTTCTTGGTCCTGTAAACCTTATGTATTCTTGGACCCCAGAAGAAGGTCGTTCTCAATTTTTTGTGAGTATCGGTTATTGGTTTTAAGTTAAGATTGTTGCTGTTAATGCCGAGCGAAAATCGATTAATTCGACCTTAAATTCTTAAGAGATTCCCAATTATTTATTAGAAGTGTGAATAACTGTTAAGTTTATCGTTAAAGTAAGTTAAACCGTACTTTGGGTAGCGTAAAGTGCCTTAAATTTACACCAGCTAAGGGGTGGTTCCCTTACAACTTTAAGTAGTGGTTTTTCATAATTTAAAGTTTGGTTGGTTATTTAGGAAAAGCCCAGTTTTAAAACTGGGCTTTTTTTATACAACAATACTTTGGAATAAATTTTGTTTAAGATATTGTAACTATAGATATAGAAAATTATCTATTGCTATTTTTACAATAAACTGCGAACTATGAAAAAATTGATTTTACTTGCTCTTATAGGAACCTGTTTTGGCGTGCAAGCTCAAAGTTCTCAATCAGCCTTTAAAACTGGAGAATGGTTAAAGTTTAGAATGCACTATGGGTTTTTAAATGCCAGCTTTGCAACATTGCAAGTAAATTCTGCAACTATAGACGACAAGCCAGTTTACCATGTGGTTGGTCATGGTGAAACAACGGGTGTCGCCAGTTGGTTTTTTAAAGTAGATGACACGTATGAAAGCTATTTTGATAAGGAAGATGGTAAACCATATAGATTTATTCGTAAAATTGATGAAGGTGGTTATACCAAAGATGTAGAAATAAACTTTGATCATAATGCGTCTAAAGCAGAACTTAATGATAAGAAAAACCAGAAAAAGCTTAATTTTACACTAGAGGACAATATACAGGATTTAATATCCGCTTTTTATTTTTTAAGGAACAACTATAAAACGGAAGACCTTGAAATAGGAAAAGCTATTACTCTTAAAATGCTTTATGATGATGATGGTATTTTTAACTTTAAGCTTAAATATTTAGGTAAAGAAGTGTTGAATACTAAATACGGTAAAGTAGAATGCTTAAAATTTAGACCACTGGTTCAATCTGGTCGAGTTTTTAAAGAGCAGGAAAGTTTGTCGTTATGGGTTTCTAATGATGATAATAGAATACCTATTAGAATAAAGGCAGATTTAGCAGTAGGCGCTATCAAAGCAGATTTAGATGGGTATAATGGTCTAAAACATCAGTTTAAAATTATAATGGATTAACCCATAGATGAAAGATAAAGAGAAGATTAAATCCCAAATCTCTAAACTAGAAGAAAAATATAAAGATTCAGGGCAAGATCTCAGCTCTTATTTAGATGGCTTATTGCATCAGCGTTATTTAACGTATTGGGATTATATACATTTAGACACTTTGTTAAGTTTGCAAGTGCCAAGAACTCATTTCCCCGATGAGGAGATTTTTATCATGTATCATCAAATTACCGAGTTGTATTTTAAATTGATTTTGCATGAGCAAAAACAATTGGTAGATGATAAAAGCGGTAACCTTGATTTTTTTGTAGAAAAAATTAGAAGAATAAATAGTTATTATAAGGTATTGATTTCATCATTTAGTGTGATGATAAAGGGTATGGAACGCGAGCAGTTTTTACAGTATCGTATGGCTCTGCTTCCAGCGAGTGGTTTTCAATCGGCTCAGTTTAGAATGATAGAGTTGTATGCAACCCCATTAGAAAATTTAGTTCATGTTTCTGATCGAGAACAGTTTTCTTCAGATAATAGTATAGAAGAATTATACGAACATATCTATTGGAAAAAAGGGGCTACCGATCTTTCAACCGGAGAAAAAACCTTAACCTTAAAACAATTTGAGTATAGGTATACACCAAGGCTGATCAGAATTGCAAAACAGGTGAAGAATGCAACAATATATCATAAATACTTAAGTTTACCCAAAGAGCAAAGAGAAGACCCTTCATTGATTGAAGCATTGAAAACTTTAGATATGAACGCCAATATTAATTGGCAATTGATGCACATGGGGTCTGCTCATAGATATTTAAGAAAAGATACTGGAGATATAGATGCTACCGGTGGTACTAATTGGAAAGAATATTTACCGCCAAGTTTTCAGAAAATCGTCTTTTTTCCAGAGTTATATACAGAATTAGAATTAAACAATTGGGGTAAGCAATGGGTAGACCATATGTTGAATCCAGATAAATCAAGAGGAGAGTAATGCAGAAATTTTGGGGCGTAATTTTGGCTTTGACTACAATGGTATCGTGTAAGGAAGGCGAAGTACAAAAGAAAGATATCGCACAAGATATCGGTAATATAGAAAAGCCGGTATTAAATGAAAGGTTTGGTTTTAATTTAGATGAATTTCATGTCAAGTTAGACACCATTAAATATGGCGACAGTTTTGGCGAATTAATGCAGCAGCATAAAGTCGACTATCCAAAGGTAGCCGCTATTTCAGAAAATTTCAGGGATACTTTTGATGTTCGTAAAATTCGTGTAGGGAAACCTTATGTTATTTTACAGTCTAAAGACACCATGGCACAGGCCCAAGTATTCATTTATGAAAATGATCCTATTAATTATACGGTGGTAGATTTGCGAGATACCGTTAAAGTATACAAGGAAAAGAATAAGGTAAAATATGTACAAAGAGAAGTTTCCGGTATAATTGAATCAAGTTTGTCTGAAGCTATCTTACAGCAGGGTGTAGATTATAATGTCACCCATAATTTGGCAAATGTATATGCGTGGACAATTGATTTTTCCAGATTACAAAAAAATGACAAGTTCAAGATCATTTATAATGAGAAATATATTAATGATACGGTATATGCTGGTGCAGAACCTATAGAGGCTGCATACTTTCAGCATAACGGCAAACCCATTTACGCTTTCGCATATGAAAATGACTCGCTAAGAAGTTTGGTAGATTATTTTGATGAAAATGCGAACAACTTAAGAAGAACTTTTTTAAGAATGCCCGTTGAGTATGGTAGATTATCTTCTAGATATAACCTTAAACGTAGAATTAAATATTACGGCTACAAAATACGCCCTCATAAAGGAACCGATTACGCCGCGCCAATTGGAACCCCTATTATGGCAACTGCAGATGGTACCGTGGTAGAATCTACTAGAAGAGGCGGTAATGGTAAATATGTAAAAATTAGGCATAACGGTACTTATTCTACACAGTATTTACATATGAAAGCCCAAAAAGTTAAAAAGGGGGAGTTTGTACGCCAAGGAGATGTAATTGGTTGGATCGGTATGACGGGTAATACCGGTGGGCCACATGTGTGTTATCGTTTTTGGAAAAATGGTAGGCAAGTAGATCCGTTAAAAGAAGAGCTTCCACAAGCAGAACCGTTGCACGATTCTTTAAAAGAAGATTATTTCGCATATATTTCAACATATAAAGAACAATTAGATTGTATTATTTATCCTAAAGTTTTATTAGAGGACGAAGAGGACTTACTGACACTAAATCAAGAAAATGGCACTAGATAAAATAAATCCACAGCAAACAGATATTTGGAAAAAACTAAACGCACATTATGAAGAGACCAAAGGCACGCATTTAAGGTCTATGTTTTCTTCTGAGGCAGATAGAGCAGAGAAATTTACATTGCAGTGGAACGATTTTTTGTTCGATTATTCAAAGAACAGAATTTCTGAAGAAACAATGCAGTTGCTACTGAAGTTGGCAGAAGAAGTTAATTTAAAAGGAGCTATTAAGGATTATTTTGATGGCGAATTAATTAACGAGACCGAAGGCAGGGCAGTATTACATACAGCCTTAAGGGCAAAGAAAGATGATGAGGTATTGGTTGGCGGTGTAAATGTTATGCCCGAAGTATTTCAAGTTAAGGAGCATATAAAAGAATTTACCAATGCTGTAATAAGTGGGGAGCTAAAAGGATACACGGGCAAACCATTTACCGATGTGGTAAATATAGGTATTGGTGGTTCAGACCTAGGTCCGGCAATGGTAACCGAAGCTTTAAAGTTTTATAAGAATCATTTATCCGTTCATTTTGTAAGTAATGTAGATGGTGATCATGTTCATGAAGTATTAAAGAATTTAGATCCAGAGACTACCTTATTCGTGGTCGTTTCTAAAACCTTTACAACTCAAGAAACATTGAGTAATGCTACAACTATTAAAAAGTGGTTTTTAAAGCATGGCACACAAGAAGATATTGCAAAACATTTTGCGGCGGTTTCTACTAACAGTGAAAAAATAGCCGAGTTCGGTATAGATGCTGCAAACGTATTCCCAATGTGGGACTGGGTAGGTGGTAGGTTTTCATTGTGGAGTGCTGTTGGTCTAACAATTGCATTGGCCGTTGGGTATGATAATTTTGATGCGCTGTTAGAAGGTGCTCATGAAACCGATGAGCATTTTAGGGAAAGTGATTTTTCTGAAAATGTACCGGTGGTAATGGCATTACTAAGTGTATGGTATAATAATTTTTATGGTGCTGAGACAGAAGCTATAATACCTTATGCACAGTATTTAAGTAGATTCTCTGCGTATTTACAACAAGGTATCATGGAAAGTAATGGTAAAAGTGTAGATAGAGCAGGAAATACAGTTGGTTATGAAACTGGTACCATTATTTGGGGAGAACCCGGCACAAATTCTCAACACGCCTTTTTTCAATTAATTCACCAAGGCACTAAAATAATACCGACCGATTTCATAGGTTTTAAGTATTCTTTACATGGAGATAAGGATCATCACGATAAATTGATGGCAAATTATTTTGCACAGACCGAGGCTTTAATGAATGGTAAAACAAAAGAAGAAGTTGTTAAAGAGTTAAAGCAAAAAGATATGTCGGAAACGGATATTGACAAGCTTGCTCCGTTTAAAGTCTTTGCTGGCAATAAGCCAACTAATACTATATTGATTGATAAGTTAACGCCGAAAAGCCTAGGTTCATTGATAGCGCTGTACGAACATAAAATTTTTGTGCAAGGTATTATTTGGAACATCTTTAGTTATGACCAATGGGGTGTAGAGCTAGGAAAACAGTTGGCGGGCACCATTCTTAGTGATATTAAAAATTCAGATATTTCTAATCATGACAGCTCCACATTGCGACTTTTGCAATATTTTAAGAAATAATTTTCAATACGATAAAGATTCTTTTAAAAGGGTAACTATTTCATTTTCAAGTGAATCATGTTAAGTTTTTGGGTATTTTTGACGTGCTGATTTAACGTTGTCTTAACGTTGAAGGTTTAAAAATAATTGACTTTTGCAGCAAGTTAAAAAACTAACAAATACTTGAAAAAAATGAAAAAAATGTATTTTGCATTAGCGGCATTTTTAATGACCGTAACTGCTTTTTCACAAGGACCAATTACAGGTACTGTATTAGATGGCGATACAAATACACCATTGCCAGGTGCTACAGTAATGGTAAAAGGTACAACCAATGGAACATCAACGGATTTTGATGGAAATTTTACAATTAACACAAGCGCCGAGTCTGGAACTTTAGTAGTTTCTTACATCGGTTTTAATTCTAAACAAGTTGCCTTTACTTCTACGGGTAGTATTGGTTCTATCGTATTGGAGCCAAATGCTGAGGAGTTAGAGGGTGTTGTTGTAACTGGAATTTTAGATATAGCTAAGGACAGAGAAACTCCTGTAGCTGTTTCCACAATTAGAGCAGCTGAGATTCAAGAAAAATTAGGTTCTCAAGAATTACCTGAGATACTAAAATCTACACCTTCTATTTACGCTACTAAAACAGGTGGTGGTTTTGGAGATGGTAGAGTTAACGTTAGAGGTTTTGATTCTAGAAACACTGCGGTAATGGTAAACGGTATTCCAGTCAATGATATGGAGAATGGTGCTGTTTATTGGAGTAACTGGGCAGGTCTAGGAGATGTTACAACTGCAATGCAAGTTCAAAGAGGTTTAGGTTCTTCTAAATTGGCTATTTCTTCTGTCGGTGGTACTATTAACGTTATCACAAAGTCTACAGAAAAAGAAGAAGGTGGTACTGTTACTCTTGGCGGTGGTAATGATGGTTATTTAAAAACTACTGTTGCTTACAATACCGGGAAATCTGAAAAAGGATTTGCAGCTTCTATATTATTAGGAAGGACTGCAGGTGACGGTTATATTCAGGGAACTGAATTTGAAGGATACAATTATTTCATAGGATTAGGTTATGAACCTAATGAAAAACATAATTTTCAGTTTGTTTTAACTGGAGCACCACAAGTTCACAACCAAAGAACATCAAGTTTCTTTAATGTAGCAACTTTAGCAGATCATTTGGAATATGGTGCTAAATACAACTATAATGGTGGTACTTTGAATGGTGAAGAATTTGGATGGAGAAGAAACTTCTACCATAAGCCGATTACTTCATTGACATGGGAATGGAAAGCTTCTGAAAAATCTACATTATCTACATCTGCTTACGCATCTTTTGGACGTGGTGGTGGAACAGGAGATATAGGTGCGGGACCAGGTTTTGGTTATGCAAGTTCCAGTAGATATAGAATACCTGAAACAGGTCAGGTTGATTACGATTTAATATCACGTTTTAACGGTGGTGAGGCAGTTACATTTTATGATGGTAACGATTATCAGTTAACTCCAAATGCCGATGGGGAATATATCACTACAAGTTTTGGTGATGGTTTAGCAAGAAGAGCTTCTATAAACTCTCATAACTGGTTTGGTGTTATTGCTAACCTAAATACTCAAATCAATGAGAAATGGAGCTATGATGTAGGTTTGGATTTGAGAAGCTACAAAGGTATTCACTATAGAAGAATGGATAACTTATTAGGCGCAGATGGTTATTTTGATGATGACGACATAAACAATCCTAACCACGTTATTCGTCAAGGAGATGTTGTAGAATCAGATTTTAGTTCAATTGTTAATGTATTCAAGAGTATTGACGATGAGGAGAAAATTGACTACTATAACGATGGTTTAGTAAGATGGGCTGGTGCTTTTGGTCAAGTTGAATATACTGATGGTATAGTATCTGCATTTGTTCAAGGTGGTATTTCTAATCAAGGATTTAAAAGAATTGATTATTTTAATTATTTAGATTCAGACCCATTACAAGAAACTGACTGGGAGAACATTTTAGGTGGAAACATCAAAGGTGGAGCTAACTTTAACATAAATGAAGCTAATAACGTGTTTTTTAATGCAGGTTACTACTCAAAGCAACCTCTGTTTGATGCTGTTTATATCAACTTTGTAAATGAATTGAATCCAGATTTAACCAATGAAAAAGTACTTGGTTTAGAAATGGGTTATGGTCTTAATCTTGGAGATTTTAGAGCTAAAGTTAACCTTTATAGAACTACTTGGAAAGATAGATTTGTATCCATCGGTGTTGAAACACCAACAGGAGATGAAGGTAATGCAAATATCAATGGTGTAGAGCAAATTCACCAAGGTATTGAGATTGAAGCAGATTACCGTGCATCAGATGTTATACAGTTTAGAGGTATGCTTTCATTAGGTGATTGGGAATATGCAGGTAATGCATTCGGTCAAGCTTTAGATGATGATAGAAATGTTATTGATCCAGATGTAACTTTATTCTTAGACGGCGTAAAAGTTGGTGATGCTGCACAATTCACTACTAATTTAGAAATGATTGTAAGACCTATTGAGGATCTTAAAATTAGCGCTAACCTTTACAATGCGTCTAGACTATATGCTTTCTTAAATGCCGAAGATTTTGATTCTGCAGATAATCAAGGTTCTTTACGTTTACCGAGCTATACGCTTTTTGACTTAGGAGCTTATTATACTTTTGGTTTTGGCGGAAACAATAAACTTAGTATTGCAGCTAATGTCAATAATTTATTTGATACCGAATATATAGCAGAATCTTTAACAAATACCTTTGCAGAAGGTAATGGTTCTACTTATGAAGGAATTTCTACTGATAACAAAGTTTTCTTTGGTTTTGGAAGAACTTTTAACGTAAGTGCTCGTTATAGTTTCTAAGATAATTTCTAATATTAATATTAAACCCTGACTACTTAGTCAGGGTTTTTTTTGCTCAAAATTCAGTACATTTAAAACCTAAATAACATACTATGTACGAAACTATACACATACTTCATTCTTACCTGGCCTATATAGCATTGGCCGTACTAATATTAGCGGTAGTTAATGCAATCTCGGGGCTCGTTTCAAAAAGAATCTTTGATATGGGTAAAGACTTAAGAGTAAGTCTTTTTGCATTAATTCTTTGTCATATTCAATTATTGGTAGGTTTAATATTATACTTTGTTTCTCCAAGTGGATTAAGCGCAATACAAGAATTTGGTATGGGTGGTTTAACTTCTGCGGCACGTTTGCTTGCGGTTGAGCATCCGTTTATAAATATTTTGGCGATTGCTGCAATAACCATTGGTTGGTCTAGGCACAAGAAGTTTGTAGAAGGAGACAAGAAGTTTAAAAGCATTGCTATTTTCTACGGACTAGGATTATTGCTGATATTAAGTAGAATTCCTTGGGGTCAATGGTTTAATTAAGGTTATTCAAATAATAATATAGGACCAAATTGAATTTCAATTTGGTCTTTTTTTATAGGTTCATTTTTCTAATAAGGTGTAAGTACACCGGAAAATGATCACTATATCCGCCAATATAACTTCCGCCTGCATAAGTCCGTAATGGGTAACCTTTATATTTACCTTTTGGATCCATTAAATAACTAGGGGTGAAAATTCCAGCTTTCCAATATCTGTAACCCTCATTTGGATTATTGATTAAACTAGAGGTCATATAAAGCTGATCAAATAAATTCCATTTATCTCTATAAGCCAAAGAGCCTCTACCTTTTCTAAATAGTTTTTCCATGGGTCCGTAAAGACTGGTTGAATCTAACTTTTTGGTATTCTTTTTAACCTTTAGTATTTTTTTAAAGCTTGGGTCAATGGGGTCGTCATTAAAATCTCCCATACTTATGATTTTTGAATCAACATCTTGTTTTCTCACCGAGTCGATAATGCGTTTGTTCAGCTTGGCAGCTTCTAGTCGAAAAGGTCTACTTCTTGCTTCCCCACCACTTCTAGACGGCCAATGATTGACCATAAAATAGATTTTTTCATTGTCCAATAATCCTTCAACAATGAGCTGGTCTCTTGTATAATCGCGTTTACCTTCCATATTGAACAACAGTAATCTGTGGCTATTAAAGCTAACTGGAACAAAAGCACTTTTTTTGTAGAGTAAAGCAACATCAATACCACGCTCGTCTGGGGAGTCGTAATGGACAATGCCGTAATTGAATTCAGATAAATTTTTATGATGCACCAAATCTTCAAGTACACCTAAATTTTCTACCTCACAAACGCCAATAACATCTGGGGCAGTTCGGTTGTCCTCAGAGCCAATTTCAGAAATAACTTTAGACATTTGATCAACTTTATGCAAATAGCGTTCCTTCGTCCATTGGTCTTTTCCCTCAGGCGTTCTATCGTCATCGTAAATTAATGTGTCATTTTTTGTATCGAAAAGATTCTCTAAGTTGTAAAATGCAATGGTTCTAATTTGATAAGAATTATTGTTCTGAGCAAAAGATAAAAAGGTCAGAAAAAAGAAAACTGATTGTACAAAGCGCATTTTTACAGGTATTTTGTCTTAAATATCCGTGAGTATACGGATTTTTCATGTTAATTATTTCTTAAATAGTATCTTAATGGCTTATTAGTAAGGCGTTAAGCTATAGAATGATTAAGCATACCCTGTTTTTAATATTAGTATTTAAAATATTTTCCGTTCAAGCCCAAGGTAATTTATCAATTAAGGGATTCATAAAGGATAGATTGAAAGTTGAAAGTATTGAAAATGCTCAAGTAACTCTAGAAGGTGAAAACGATGTAGTTAATACCGATGAATTTGGTGGCTTTATATTGAGCTTTTCAAGTAGAGGAGAATACATACTTCGTATTTCAGCTTCAGATTTTAGTATTAAACGTGTTCCTGTTTTTCTTGAAGATAGAAATATTGATTTGGGTGATGTTCTTTTGCAACGTGATATTACCATAGAAAAATCTATAAATCTGGTCACCATTACAGACGACGAGCTGTTAGATGATGAAGTAAACTCAAACGCGTTGGCTTTGTTACAATCCACGAAGGATATATTCTTAAATAGGGCGGCATTTGATTTTGGGCAAGCATTTTTTAGAGTAAGAGGTTATGATTCGCAGTATGGCGAAGTTCACCTAAACGGATTGCCAATGAACAAAATGTATGATGGCAGACCTCAGTGGAACAATTGGGGAGGCTTGAATGATGTTATAAGAAATCAGCAATATACAAACGGATTATCTGCATCAGATTTTACTTTCGGCGGAATTCTTGGTAATACAAATATTGATCTACGCCCAACTGGATTGCGACCCGGTACCAGATTATCTTCTTCTATATCAAACAGAACATATAGTGGCAGACTTATGGCAACCTATAACTCTGGGCTTAGCAATGAAAAATTCGCCTTTATACTTTCTGCCTCAAGAAGATGGGCGAAGCAAGGTTATATTGAAGGTACTTTATATGATTCTTACGCTATCTATGGTTCTGCAGAGTATTTGTTGAATGATAAAAGCACATTGTCTGCCACTGCAATTGTAGCATCTAATAGAAGGGGCCGTTCTTCTGCGATTACTGAGGAAGTTTTCGAAATTCAAGGAAATAGGTATAATCCGTATTGGGGGGTTCAAAATGATAAAATAAGAAACTCGAGAGAACGCTATATTCGTGAACCATTGTTTTTGCTCAACTACCAATACGAATCTAAAAATCTACAGATCAAAGCTGGTTTAGCGTATCAAACTGGAATCTATAAAAGAAGCCGCTTAGGTTATTATAATGCTCCAAACCCAGACCCTACATATTATCGTTATTTACCCAGTTTCTATCTGAATTCCCCTATCGGAGCCAATTTTGAAAGTGCCAATCAAGCAGAAGAAGGTTTTTTAGACCATCCGCAATTAGATTGGGAAAATATTTACAAAGCGAATACCAGTATAGGTCAGAATGGTGAAGCTGCTTATGTCTTTTACGACGATACCACCAAAGACAATCAACTTACCGCCAGGTTAACTTCGAACATAGAAATTAATAGTCATTTGCAGTTAGATTTAGGTGCAACCTATAGAAAACTGAATTCTAAAAATTATGCCCAAATAGAAGATTTACTTGGGGCGGAATATCATAAAGATATTGATGTATTCTCAGAAACTTTAAATGACGTATCATCAGATGTAAATAAAATTGAAGGTGACATATTTAATTACAATTATAATTTGAGTGGTAATGAAACCGATATGTTTACGCAGCTAAGTGCAGATTATAATAAGGTGAAGTCATTTATATCTGGCAGGTATACTATGGTCGACTACCAAAGAGAAGGTATGTTTAAGAATGAACGTTTTACAGATGATTCGTTAGGTAAAAGTCAACAAGTTAGTTTCTCTAATTGGGCGGTAAAAACCGGTGCATCATATACAATTACAGGAAGGCATTGGGTTTCGGTTAATGCGGCATATATTAATAAAGCACCTACACTTCAAAATGTATTTATTAATCCTAGAGAGAATAATAATGTAGTACCGAAAATTCAAAGTGAAAAAATAACGAGTGTAGATGCAAACTATTATTTGAGGATGCCAAAACTAACGGGAAGATTGACTGGGTTTTTTACTCGTTTTCAAAATTTAACAGATGTCAATTTTTTCTTTGTTGATTCTGGTGTGGGTTCAGATTTTGTGCAAGAAGTGTTGACAGATTTAGACAAGTTACATTTAGGCACTGAACTTGGTTTGGAGTATCAGTTATCTAGTGCCGTAAAATTATCGTTAGTGGCTTCTGTGGCCAAGCATGTGTATGCTAGTAATCCGTTTGTGACCATAAATTTTGATACAGCTGGCGCTAATGAAGATTTAATAGATATATCTGGTGCTAAATTTTTGGGCCAGTCTGCAGTTAAAGATTATAAATTGGCGCAAGGTCCGCAGAAAGCAATTGCGGTAGGTATAGAATACAGGGATCCTAAATATTGGTGGGTAAGTGCTTCGGCAAATTATTTAGCAAACAATTATGCTAACATTTCTACGATAACTAGAACTCAGAGTTTTTTAATTGATCCAGAAACGCAATTACCATTTCCTGATGCTACAGATAAAAATGTGGAGAAACTATTGAAGCAAAAACCACTTGATAATTTTTATTTGCTGAATATCGTTGGCGGTAAATCATGGCTTAAAAAGGGAAAATATATAAGTGTGTTTGCAAGTGTCAACAATGTTTTCGATACGTCTTTTAGAACTGGGGGTTACGAGCAAAGTAGAAATGGAAATTATGGTCAATTAAAGCAAGATAATTTAAGTGGTAGTCCCTCTTTTGCTCCAAAATATTGGTACGGATTTGGAAGATCCTATTTTCTGAATTTTGCATTTAGTTTTTAATACCGCATAGTAAAATGATTATTAAGAATACTATTTATAGGATATTGGGTATGGGCATTTTGCTCGTATTTATGTCATGTGTTAAAAACAGGAATTTTGATGCTCCAGAAATCATATGCTCAGAAGGGGAATTCGAAATTATAGACATTTCGGAACTTAAGAATTTCTACAAAGGGGAGACCGTTCAAATACAAGATGATTTGGTGATAAAAGGTTATGTGATTTCATCGGATAAGGAAGGTAATTTTTTTAATACTATATATTTTCAAGATGAGTCAAGTAATCCGTCAGATGGAATGCAGATCGAGTTAGAATTAAGAGATTCTCATTTGTTCTTTAATGTTGGTCAGCAAATAATTATAAAATTAAAGGGAATGTATTTGGGCGAATCTAATGGTGTTTACAAAGTTGGCGGTGTATTTACTTCTTTTGGAAATCGTAGCGTTGGTAGATTGCCTAAAAATGTTGTATTTGATCATGTTTTACTGTCGTGCAAAGCGAATGATGGTATTGTTCCTCTTAGTACTTCAATATCAGAATTAAATCAAACCATGATTGGCACTTTGGTTGAAATAGGTAATATTGAATTTAAAGAAGAAGAGCTGGGTAAGACATTTGCCATAGAAGAAGAGGAAACAATACGTACTTTGATAGATTGCAATGATAATGAATTGTCTATAGTGAATAGCGGTTATGCCGATTTTCAAGCAGAATTGCTTCCCGAAAAAATGGGAACGGCTACCGGAATTCTAACGTATAATGATAACGAGTATCAGCTAATTATTAGAGATGTAAACGACTTGGATTTTAACGAAGAACGATGCGAAGATTTTATAGACGAATTTACTTCTACTTCTATTTTAATATCTGAAATTGCAGACCCTAATAACAATGCAGGCGCCCGTTTTATTGAACTGTATAATGCATCAAGCGATAGCTTGTCTTTAAAAGGTTGGACTTTGCAACGTTATACAAATGATAATGTAGAAGTTAGTTCATCAATAGATTTGTCTGAATTAACGATAGAGGCAAACGGATTATTGGTCATTTCACCGAATGCAGAGGAGTTTGAAATTGTCTATGGCTTTGTTCCAGACCTTGGGGTAGGTACCAATTCACCTGCAGATTCAAATGGGGACGACAATATTGTTCTTGTTGATCCTTTTGGTAAAATCATAGATATATTTGGGGTTGTTGGGGAAGATGGTAGTAATACCAACCATGAATTTGAAGATGGTAGAGCATTACGAAGACCGGAAATAGTAAACGGTAACGCCATCTTTAATGCAAATGAATGGCAAATATTTAATGATACCGGTGAGATGGGTACTGTAAACGAGCCAAAAAATGCCCCAATGGATTTTACACCCGGTGAGAGATAAGGTTAAGATTATTCCTTAGAAGCAATTATTTTTTTAATAGCATCTTCTGTTAATGGCTTAACAAGATAATCTTTTACCAATTTATATTTTTTAGCTTTTTCCATAAAGCTTGGGCTTATGAAAGAACTGGTAATATAAATTTGAATATGACCAATTTTGTCTATGGGTAGCGCTTCAAATTCTTCTAAAAATGACCAGCCATCTCTGTTGGGCATATTTAAATCTAGAAATATTACATCTGGTAAGGTAATATTTTCCACAAGTAAACCTACTAGACCATCAATTGCTTCTTGACCCTCTGAGTAATACAAAATATTATCACAGAAATCATAGTGTTTAAGGGTGGTCTTTGTGCTTACCGAGAAAAATTCATCGTCATCAATGATACAACAACTAGAAAATATGCTCATTTAAAACTGTTCAATAATAAATCTAAATTAGATTTAGGTTTTTAAATATAAAATATTGCTAATGACTAAGTTATATAAATATTTAGATTGATTTTCCTTATGGTAAATCAAAGTTCATCTAACTTATCAACAATTGTGGGTGGTTAAAATAACCAATATTATCTAACTCTCAACCGTAGCTCCTAGAATTTTAGAAAGATCATCTGGGGTAATAGGTTTTAATATGTATGTATCTACTTGCTCGTAGTCTTTAACACGTTCAAGATCTCTCGGATCTACCGATGAGCTAATAATGTAAATAACTATTTTTCTAGATTTTTTACTTTTACAGTTTTTAAACTCATCTAAAAATTCCCAGCCATTTAAAACGGGCATATTCAAGTCTAAGAATATAACATCTGGCAGAGGTTCATCTGTTAATGATATCTTCATTAAACCGTCAAGGGCATCTTGGCCATTAGAGTATACCATAACGGTATTTGCAAAATCAACTTCTTTTATAATTCTTTTGGTGCCGTAAACGAATATTGGGTCATCATCTATAATACAGCAAATGTCAACTTTCTTCATAGTTTGTAATAATTAACCTTGGTTTAGTTCAATGAACATGGTTGTACCTTTGTCTACAACACTTTCAATATTTATAGTTCCGTTCATAGATTCAATTTGATTTTTGGTAATGAATAAACCTATTCCTTTTGCATCTTTATGCTTGTGAAAGGTTTTGTACATACCAAAAATTTTATCTCCATGTCTATTTAAATCTATTCCTTGACCGTTATCGGTAAAGGTAATAAGTACTTTGTCTTTTTTAGTTCTTGATTTAATTTCAATAACCGGTGTGCGCTCTACAGACCTATATTTAAGGGCATTTGTAAGAATGTTTAAAAATATACTTTCTAGGTAGGCAGGTACGGCATTTACAAAATGGGTCTTTGAAACATCTATTTTCAATATAGCACTATGTTCTTCAAGTATGCCGTTTATGCTTTTTGTAATTTGGTTAATGGTATTGAGAACGCTAATGCTTTGTAATTTTTCAAGTGCCCCGGTCTTCACCTGTACCACGTCGTTTAAATGTGCAATGGTTTCAGATAGGCTTTCTGTGGCACTGGTAATCATTCTATTCAAGTTTTTACGCTCGTCTTCATCTTCTTCCTCGTTTAAGAACTTGGTCAGCATGGTCATATTTGTTGAATGTGACCTTAAATTGTGTGAAACGATATGGGCAAAATTGGTAAGACTTTCGTTTTGGCTTTTGGTAACTTCAACAAGGCCTTCAAGTTTTTTTTGCGATTCAATTCTGCTTGTAATATCTAAAAATTGGACTATGGCATGACTTGGCTTATCATCATAATCAAAAACAGGTGTAACACCTATAATGGCGTGTACTATATTTCCGTTTTTGTGAAAATATCTTTTTTGTATGTGCAGATTCTTATTGGATCCATTAAAAACTTTGGTTTTGAACAATTGGCTGTCGGTCAAATCTTCTGGATGTGTAATATCGGTGGCTTTCATATTTAGAAGCTCACTTTCAGAGTATCCCAAGCTATACGATAAACTTTTATTTACTTTTAACCATCTAAGATCTGGGCTAACCAAAGCCATACCAATTGCAGCATGCTCAAAAGTTTCTGAAAATGACTTAGTACTTCTGGCAAGTTTTAATTCAGCACTCCTAAGCTCTGATATGTCCCAATTTGCACCGGTCATTTTAATCGGCTTTCCTTTAATATCTTTTATGGTTTTAGATAAGCCTTTTATGTATCTTACCGTGCCATCTTTAAGCTTAATTCTAAATTCTTCATCAAAGTCTTTTATACCTTCAAGCGCTTTTTTTGTAGATAGTAAAATTCTAGTTTTATCATCTGGGTGAATAGTGTTTGACCAAGCCTCAAATGCCCCCGAAAATTCTTTCTCACCAACATCAAAAATGCGGTACATTTCATTATCCCAGTGTAAACTATTGTCAATTACATCATAATCCCAGGTTCCTATTTGAGCAGTTTCTGTCGTAATTTTAAGTCGTTCAGATATTTCTTCATGCGCTATTTCTATTTGTTTACGCTGATCAATATCTTGAAATGTACCAACTAGTTTAGCGGCTTTTCCATTGAGCATTTCTACTTCCCCTTTTGCGCATACCCAAACTTCTTTTCCAGTGGCCGTAATAATGATGAGTTCTGTGTCAAAAGGTTTGCCTTCAGCTATGGCTGTACTTACTAAATTGGTGATATTCTCTCTATGGGCTCCTTTTTTGTAAAAGTTGATACCTTCTTCCAAGTTAGGTTCAAAATCTTCACTTACTTCGTGTATATCTTTGGTAGTTTTGGTCCAATACACTTGTCCGCTTTTAAGATCAAGTTCCCAACAGCCGATTCTGGCAACCTCTTCTGCTTTATGTAATAATTCTATTTCCTTTTTATAAACCGTAATGTCATCTAGAAAAATAATGATTCGGTCAGTTTCATTTATTTCATTCTTAATAGGTGTAATTTTCCATTTAAACCATTTAACATCGCCGTTAGGTAAAACAAATTTTTGGTCATCATTAATGTGCTCATCTCCATTTAAAGCATATTTTATTGCATCTTTAAAAGGTTCTGGAGTGTCTATAGTGACATCAAAAATATTTTTGTTGGATATATCTGTTTCATGGAAACTAAAATTCCTTAGCCATTGGTTAGAGTAGCTAATATAGTTTAACTTAGTATCCACGATAGCAATTGCATTGGGGGACTCTTTTACAAGAAAGTCAACGGCTAATGTTTTCAAAGTATATAAATTTAGTTTTAAAGGTACATATTTCCATTTTAAGTAGGAAAAAATAGTTGCTCAGTAAGAAAATACTTCAAAAAGTAGTATACTAACAATGTGATTAATTAATAAGATATTTAAAAATTCAATTTTATGAACGAGTTTTTTTTTAAATCCATAAGAGAAGGTAGTCTTGTCGAAGTAAAGTCAATGTTAGACAAGAACCCTGTACTTGTAAATAGTAAGGATACAAGAGGTTCTACGCCATTAATACTGGCAACTTATTACGATGAAATGGAAATTGCCGAATTACTGCTAGATAGAGGTGCAAAAATAGATGCAGTAGATGCTTCTGGCAATACAGCTTTAATGGGAGTCTGTTTTAAAGGGTTTACAGACATAGCAAGATTGTTAATTGAGAAGAAAGCAGAAGTGAACGGGCGCAATGCAATGGGGGCAACATGCCTTATTTATGCCGCACAATTCAACAGGTTGGAAATTGCTAAGCTTTTAATTGCCAATGGTGCAGATAAAACCATTAAGGACAATAGAGGTAATACTGCTCTGGATCATGCTAAAACACAAGGGTTGACCGCTTTTGTGAACTTGTTGGAATAAGGTATGGAAAGTACAGGTGATAGTTTAAAAATAGCAATGGTACAATCATTGCTGCATTGGGAAAACCCAGGTGCCAATAGGCAGATGTTCAGTAATAAATTTGAGCAGATTGCCGAAGATGTCGATATCATAGTACTGCCTGAAATGTTTTCAACGGGCTTTACCATGTCTCCAGATAATATTGAAAAGGAAGAAGGTGAAATTACTTTACGTTGGATGCAAGAAATGGCAACTTTAAAAAATACAGCCATAGTCGGTAGCGTTGTTTTTGAAGAAAATGGTAGCCATTATAATAGACTTTTCTTTGTAAAACCGGAGGGTGAGTATTTAACGTATGATAAGAGACACACTTTTACATTGGCAGGTGAAAATGAAAAGTATTCGGCAGGTACAGAAAGGTTGGTGGTTGAGTATAAAGGTTTTTTAATTTGCCCTTTAATATGTTATGATCTTCGTTTTCCTGTTTGGAGCAGAAATACCGAAAATTTTGATATTTTGTTATACACGGCTAATTGGCCAGCAAAAAGAATTGCTGCTTGGGATGGTCTTTTAAAGGCAAGAGCTATTGAAAATATGGTATACTGTATTGGTGTAAACCGTATCGGTACTGATGCTGTTGGACATCACTATCCTGGTCATTCCAGTGTTTACAACCCTTTAGGTGAGCTTAAATCATTTTCTGAAAAAGAGGAAATCATAATTGTAAAAGTTGATAAGTCTGAGGTGGATCAAATAAGAAATAACCTAAGATTTTTAGACGATAGGGATCAGTTTACTCTATTAAATTAAAGGTTTCAATTTTTTCCCAATTTGCCCTTAGTTCTATTAAATTAGGATAATAGCTTATTTTTTCCGGTTGTCTTTTTTTCAATAAGCTACCAGTATCCCACTTTCCATTACCGTTCATATCATAAATAACACGCGCTTGATATTTACCGGGATTAAGATTATCAAAATGATATTCTTGTGGTTCTGTAGAATAAATTTCACGTTGTAACTCTCCTTTTTCATTGGTGAGCTGAACAATTATAGGGTAAACTATAGAATTGCCGTTTAAATTAAGGGTTAAGTTTCCATAATCTGCAAGCCCCTTTGTTTTAAAGGAAAATGCAACCGAGTCATTTGTGGTTTCAAAAAAATCGGTTACTGCCCCTGGTATCAATTCCATTCTATAACTTTGATCAGGGTCTATTTTAAAGTCAAAATTCAATAAGCTTTCTAAGGTGTCTAGTTTTACTTTATAGGCTATTTCTATAGAATCTTTATCCATTAATTTTATTTTAGTACTATCAAAACTTACTAATGGTGTATTGCTTAACAGGTTAATAGGTTGGTCAAATTCAATATTACCGTTTTGACTCATTGAAATTTTCAAAGAATCGAATGCTACCTTTCTGCTTTTTACTTTAAAAGTATCTTGTACTTTTAATTTTTCATTGGTAAGTGTAAACATTAACGAATCCATCTCATAAGGCGTAAACCAAAAATTTAAGGTGTCTTTCTCCCTATCCTTGGTTATTTTTGTTCTAACTGTATCTGGTATTTCTGTTAGCGTGTTGATAACGATGTCAGAACCTTCACCGTAATAACCAAAACTAATTTTATTACTGGCTTCCATACTTGGTACGGCAACACTATAGTCGGGAATTTCCTTAAAGAGAGTCAATAAATAAATTGAATCTGTGGGTAAATTAATCGTGTCTCTTACAAAGGCTATTTTATCTGTTTTTTGGTCAAATACATTGTTGTTTGCCACATCCTTTACCCCGAATAAGGCGTATTTTCCTTCCTTTAAATTTTTAAGATTAAAAATTACGGCACTATCAAGCGTATTGGTAATATAGTTTGGGGGTCTTTTGTAAATAGTAGAATCGGTATAACTAGTGTCAATTTTATATAGCATTACACTGATAAAATCGTCTGCTTTTTTGTTGAAAGCATCTTTTACTACCCCTTTAAGCTCTAACGAATCTATATAGTCTCCGGTGGAGAAAACATATGTAAAGAAAGATTTCGGGTTTTCTTCGTTGTTATCCACAATACCTTGTCCAAAATTTAGGGTATAGGTGGTGTTTGGTTTTAAAGTATCCTTAATGGTGATTTCTACATATTTATTGGCATTACCAATAGGGGAAAGCACTGGCGAATTTTTTAACGGAGGAGATATAATAAGTTGTTTTTGTATATCATTTAGTTTCACCAGTTCATTGAAATAAAGTCGAATTTTTTGACCTTTAAAATTGGTAGTCATATTAGGCGGTTCTGCCCTTGTTAACTCAGGTGGGGTAACATCTTTTGGTCCGCCGGTTGGGTTTCCGCGCTGTGCACATTGGTATGATACCAATATGATAATGAAAACAAATATAAAACCTAAAATTTTTCTGCTCATTAGTGTACTTATTGACCGCAAAGAAACAACATAATTTATAGAAAACTAGTTCTAAGGAACAACTGCCATACTTGAAATATAAATGTTTACTCCTTCGATGTCACTAAAAGTATTGGCGCAAATTTCCATAGTTGCACCGGTAGTAATTACATCATCAACTAATAATATATTTTTATTGATCAAGAGTTCATGATTTTTAATCTCGTATAGCGACCTATTGTCGTACCATCTATTTAATCTGTTTTTCTTTGTCTGTGTTTTAGTATTTGCTGTTTTTACGAGTATATCGTCTGCATAATCAGCGTTAATATGCGTAGCGATCTGTTTGGCAAAAAGGGTTACTTGGTTATAACCGCGTTTCTTTATTTTTTTACGGTGCAAAGGAACCGGAATTACGTAATCAATATGCAACAAGTCTCCTTGTTCTTTTAAGATTTGACCGTGCCAGTCTCCCAAAAATTTACCAATACTCTCTTGATTTTTATATTTCAAATGATGTATTAGGTTTTTGACAATTCCAATTTCGGTAAAGAATAAGAATGAATTTGCTTTTTTTATGTTAATTCGACCATAAAAAATACGGTCAACGGCATTTTCTTCGTTAAAAGTATACTCGGTAAGAGGTAATTGATGTCGGCAAGATGTGCAGAGAAGAACCTCTCCTCTATATAATCGTGCATTACATCCAAAACATGATATGGGTAACAGTATGTTGGTAACATCCTTTAGTATATTTGAAATTCTGTTTTGCATCAAACTTTACAGATTACTTAACCTACAGCCCGCTTATTAAATGGACAGTCAAGATAATAAATTCAATTATAAAATAATGCTTGCTGCATTTGCTGCAGTAATTATAGCATTATTAATTGCATTCTACTATAGCTACGCCCAGTCAAATGCTCAAATAGACTTTTTAGAGCAAGAAAAAGAGATTTTGGTGAGGGATCTTACTATTATGAAAGCAGATGTAGATCGTTTGTCTGCAAAAAGTGAAATGAACGAAATAGAATTACAAGATTCTAAATTTAAAGTTCAGGAGCTTTTAGATTCTGTGGGAAGATTAAATTTTACCGTACAAAAATTACGAGAGTTCAAAACAGAATTACGTAGGTTAGAATCCAAGAATGATAGCTTAATCTTAAAGAATAATTTTCTTCGCTATAATAACATGCTACTTACTGATAAATACGATGAGTCTCGTAAGCAAATTGAAAAGCTTAGGGCGAACAGTAATTCGTTGGCAGAGGCAGAGGCTTTACAAAGAAGAAAAATTTTAGAGCTCAATCAAAAATTGAAAACCAAAAGCTATTTAAAACTGTCTAATGCAGAAGGTAGTGGTTTTAGATTAATAAGGGGTACAAGGCCGACCAAAACGAACAAAGCTTCTATCATTGAGAAGTTGAGGGGTTGTGTTACCGTTATGGCAGATGAGAGCGAAGCAAATAGTGAAAAGATTATTTACTTTCAGTTTCTTGATCCTAATAAACAGATAATAGAAGATAATGCCAATACCATAACGGTCAACGGTAACATATATAGTAAAAGAGTAGAGTTTGTTTTTACAGGATTGGAGACGCCTATATGTGAATCCATTACCATTCCCGAAGGCTCTTTAATTGAAGGTAACTACACTATAAATGTCTTTGAAGACGAACGATTAATCACTTCTTCAGAATTTCAATTGAAATAACTATTTTTTTTTTGGCTAATATTCTATTTTTACAAAATGGCAAAGCAAGAAGATGATTTTAAGCGTGTAATTTCTCACGCTAAGGAATACGGTTATGTATTCCAATCTAGTGAAATTTATGATGGGTTAAGTGCTGTATATGATTACGGTCAGAACGGTGTAGAACTTAAGAAAAACATACGTGACTATTGGTGGAAAGCCATGGTTCAGCTTAATGATAATATAGTAGGGTTAGATGCTGCAATTTTTATGCATCCGTTAACTTGGAAGGCGTCTGGGCATATAGATGCTTTTAATGATCCTTTAATAGATAATAAAGATTCTAAAAAGAGATATAGAGCAGATGTTTTGGTTGAAGATTATGTAGCTAAAATTGATGCTAAAATTGAAAAAGAGGTCAAAAAGGCTCAAAAAAGATTTGGAGAGGCTTTTAATAAAGATCAATTTTTGAAAACCAATCAACGTGTTGTTGATTATCAAGAACAGGGCAAATCAATTTTAAGTAGATTGGGTAAGTCTTTACAGAATGAAGATTTAGCTGATGTAAAAGCACTAATTGAAGAATTGGATATTGCTTGTCCAATGTCTGGATCTAAAAATTGGACAGATGTAAAGCAATTCAATTTAATGTTCGGTACTAAGTTAGGGGCCAATGCAGAAAGTGCGATGGACTTGTTTCTTAGACCTGAAACCGCCCAAGGTATTTTTGTCAATTTCTTGAACGTACAAAAATCCGGCCGTATGAAATTACCATTTGGTATAGCTCAAACCGGTAAAGCGTTTAGAAACGAAATTGTAGCAAGGCAGTTTATTTTTAGAATGCGTGAATTTGAGCAGATGGAAATGCAATTCTTTATTCAGCCAGGAACTCAAAAAGAGTGGTATGAAACCTGGAAAGAAAAAAGAATGAAATGGCACTTATCTCTTGGATTAGGGCAAGATAATTATCGTTTTCATGACCATGAAAAACTAGCTCACTATGCAGATGCTGCTTCAGATATTGAATTCCGTTTTCCTTTCGGTTTTAAGGAGTTAGAGGGTATTCACTCACGAACAGATTTTGATTTGGGAAGTCATGAGAAATTCTCGGGTAAAAAATTACAGTATTTTGATCATGAGGTAAATAGAAATTATGTTCCTTATGTACTTGAGACATCAATTGGTCTAGACAGAATGTTCTTAGCGGTTTTCTCCAATTCACTACAAGAAGAAGAATTAGAAAATAATACCACTAGAACAGTTTTAAAGTTACCTGCTGTATTAGCGCCTGTAAAAGCTGCAATTTTACCATTGGTCAAAAAAGATGGTTTGCCAGAAGTGGCGCATAAAATAGTAGATGACCTTAAATGGGATTTTAATGTAACCTATGATGAAAAAGACGCGGTAGGTAGACGTTACAGAAGACAAGATGCTAATGGTACTCCTTTCTGTATCACTGTAGATCACCAAACATTAGAAGATCAAACGGTAACCATTAGACATAGAGATTCTATGGAGCAAGAACGTGTTGCAATTTCTTCGTTAAACGGTATTATTCACGATGCTGTAGATATGAAGACCTGGTTGAAAAAAATGGAATAGTTAAAGGGTGTAGTTTATTTTTACGCCGCCATAATAATTGATATTGTTCCCAGGGTAGAAATACCTTGGGGCATTTCCTCCAAATCCACTTGCGTTTATCAGTACCGATTGTGCATATTTAGTATCGGTAATATTATTGATTCCAAAATCCAATCCTACTCGTAGTTGTTCTGATATTTGGTTCTTGTAACCAAGCTTAAAGTTCAGTAGGTTAAAAGAATCGCTGTACAATGAATTTGCATCCGTAAGGGGAATTTCATCCACAGATTGATGGGTAATATTTAAAAAGAGTCCATTCCCAAAATTAGTTCGTATTCCTGAATTTATCTTGTTTTTTGGTACTCCCGTTAAGTCATTATCAGAATAGTCTTCGTTAGCTTCATCATCTATAAAATCAATGAATTTATGATTGCTATAGGTGTAGCTGATGAAAGGTGAAATTTCTATCTTATCGGTAACATTGAACTTGTAACTCCAGTCAAAATCGATACCTTGGTGCTTGGTCTTTCCTGCATTTCGACCTATATACTGATTATCGCCGACACGTTTGGCCACCAATAAATTTTTAATTGGCATAACATATAGGGCAATATTGAATTTATGCCTATTATCCTTACTCTCGTGCTCAATACCTAGTTCGTAATTTGTGCCGGTTTCCTGTACAATATCCGGATTGATAATGCCATCAGGCGTTAGGGTTTCCTCTAAGCTAGGATTGGAAAATCCGCGACTGATATTGGCATATAATTGGTTAGTAGGAGACAGTGTATAGTTGATATCTATACTAGGTAAAAACAAAGCTTTGAAATTCCTATTTGCACTGGTGTTAGACTCTCCCAAGTTGAACAGGTCTCTAAAATCATATTGCGTTTTATTTATATTGAGGCCTAATTGAGCGGTTAGCTGAGGTGTAAATGAGTAAGATGCGGTGGCAAACCCATTGAACTGATGTCTAAATTCTTTGTTTTGAGATAATTTATCTCCTTCCAAACTACCGTTGCCATAATTTTCTTCATAAAGGTTTTCAAATGTTTGCCAATTGTATTCGTCCTTATAAAGTTCACCACCAAAAGTATAAAATATAGAATTTTTCAAAATATCTAAATTTCCTGAAAATAATGTTCTTAAGCCATAACCATTGGTGTATTCATCTAGAATATTAAAAGGGGCTGGTTCATAATGATCTAAATAGGTGTAGAATAAACTAGTGGTGTTTTTGAGGTTTGAACTGGCATAGTAGGTATGAGATAACCCAATAAGACTATAGTTGTTGTCTTCATAGCCTTGTGAAGCTTTCCATGTAAATGCGGCTTGGGTAGGATCTTCATTAAAATCTTCTTCATTTATTGAACTTGCTATCTGGGCAGAATAATCTATATGATTTACCAATAGCCCTAGTTCGCTTTTTTCAGAAAGTTTAAAGATGGTATTTAAAAGATATCCGTCACGTTCAAACCTGTTGTTTTCACGATAGCCGTCAATTTCCATATGTCCATATTGAAATGTCATATAGAAATTATCTTGTGCATGGGTGAAGCCTAAACTATTTTTAAACAATCCGTAAGAACCAATGGTAGTGTTATTGGTTAATTTGGTGGGTTGGTCACTTAACTGTTTTGTGTTCAATATTATGGCGCCGCCTAGATTTGTGCCAAACCCTGTTCCTTTAGGTCCTTTAATGACTTCAACAGAAGTAAGGTTTTCTAGATCAAAAGCTTCAATGGTAGATGATCCTGTTCCGTTTGTGATAGGAATGTTATTGTAGTATAACCTTAATTTATCGGTACCGTATAAAGTTCGTGATCCAACCCCTCTTATGGTAATTCTATTGGTGTTTAAAGCTCCTGATAATGCATAAAGTCCGGATACTTGATTTAATGAACTTATAAAATCAACAGGACTATAATTAGAAAATATAGTTGCACCTATTATTTGTGAGGGTACAATGCCAATAGCATTTTTAGCAGTTAAGGTGTCAATTACTATGACTTCGTTTAAACGGGTAATGCTGTCATTTTCTGTAGTTACCTGTGCCAGGGTAATTAAGGGTGATATGAGAACGGATAGAAAGCAAAAAAGGGTCTTTTTCATAAGAGATTAAATCTCAAAAGTACCCATTAAAACCGGAAACCTAAAGATAATCCCGCTCTGAACATAAAGTCATCTTGGAAATCTTCTGGATTAATATTTCTACCCAAACCTCCGTTTATTTCAATCGTGAATTTTTGACTTCTAGTAGCCCATTTATAACCACCTCCAAGACCAAGGGCAACTGTAGAATAGTCATAGTTTCTGTTACCTAAATTGTCAGAATCATCATCATCTTCCCCAGTGTAGTATAGTCCGAATACTTCTGCAAAAAGTCCGCTTTTGGGTTCAAAACCAAAGTAAGCCCTTAAATTGGGACCAATACCGAAGTTGCCATTGTAATCTGTAGATTTTCCATCAAAATAAATAGTGCCTCCAATACTAGTGTCTTCATTTAGATAATATTCATAACCCATTTCAACCGTAGTGGTCACTAAAAACTGACCAATGTTCAATTTAACCTCATGACTGTTGTCGTCATTATAATAAGCTTGTGCAAAAGAAGAAGTTGTTGTAATTATCAAAAGAGTCGTAAAGAAGAACTTGTACATGAATAAATTTTTATTAAATAGAATTGGCTTAAGTAATTTCTTTTAAAGTTGTGAAATTATGATTTTATAAGAAAGTATGCACCTTTAATCCTTAACTCTTTTTTATTTTTAGGCTAAAATTTAGATAGATGAAAATCATATCCTATAACGTAAATGGTATTAGGGCGGCAATAAGAAAAGGGTTTTTGGATTGGTTGGTGGCTGTGTCACCAGATGTAGTGTGTCTTCAGGAAATAAAGGCAAATGAAGAGCAGCTGGATCTTACTTTGTTTGAAGAAGCTGGCTATAAATACAATTATTGGTATAGTGCGCAAAAGAAAGGGTATAGTGGGGTTGCCATTCTTTCAAAAACAAAGCCCGATGCTGTTGTATTAGGTACCGGTATAGAATATATGGATTTTGAGGGTAGAAATATAAGAGCTGATTTTGGCGATATTTCTATTATGAGCATGTATTTGCCTTCAGGAACCAACATTCAAAGATTAGAGCATAAGTTGATGTATATGGCAGATTTTAAGACGTATGTTGATGGACTTAAAAAAACCAATCCTAATCTTATTGTATTGGGAGATTATAATATTTGTCATGAAGCTAGAGATATACATAACCCTGTAGGACTTAAAAATGTATCTGGATTTTTACCCGTTGAGAGAGAATGGATAGGGGATTTTATAGACAGTGGTTTTATAGATAGTTTTAGGGAGTTTAATTCTGAGCCAGATAATTATACATGGTGGAGTTATAGGGCAAATGCCAGAAATAATAATAAAGGTTGGCGATTAGATTATGCAATGGTAGCTTCTTCATTAAAAGACAGGTTGTTAAGGTCAGTAATATTATCAGAGGCAAAACATAGTGATCATTGCCCAATTTTAATTGAGTTAGATAGTTGAGCATATAGGTGCCTTAACCCTGATTATATTTAGTAGTTTTGTAGTTGTTGAAAGCCATTAAAAGAGTTGAATGATCTATACCAAATTACCGCACACTGAAATTGAAGTAAGTAAAATTTGTTTAGGTACCATGACCTGGGGAAACCAGAATACCGAAGAAGAAGGTCATGAGCAAATAAATTTTGCGTTAGATAAAGGAATTAATTTTTTAGATACTGCCGAGTTGTATCCGGTACCTGCACATAAAGATAGGTATGCCGATACCGAAAAGGTTATTGGAAATTGGTTCAAAAAGAATGGAAATAGGGAGAATATTGTTTTAGCCTCTAAAATTGCTGGAAAGGCAGAAATGACAAAGTTCATACGTTCTACAGGCTTTACAAGGGAATCAATTATAGATGCGGTTGAAGGAAGTTTGGCTAGATTGCAAACAGATTATATTGACTTGTACCAATTACATTGGCCAGACCGTAGTACCAATTATTTTGGACAAAGAGGGTATAAGCATGACATCTCAGATTATTGGGAAGATAATATTCATCAAGTTCTGGAAACCATGCGTGACTTAATTAGAGAAGGTAAAATTAAACACGTAGGGATTTCAAATGAAACTCCTTGGGGCACTATGCGTTTTTTGGAAGAAAGTAAAGTTCACGGAACTTTGCCTAGAACAATTACAGTTCAAAATCCATATAGTTTGTTGAATAGACTTTTTGAAGTTGGCATGTCTGAAATAGCCATGAGAGAGCAGGTAGGGTTGCTAGCGTATTCACCTATGGGCTTTGGTGCGTTAAGCGGCAAATATTTAGGCGATAGAATGCCAGAAGGTTCAAGGCTAAGTTTATTTCCTCAGTATAATAGATATATTGGCGATACGGCTGTTGAGGCAACCAAAAGGTATTATGAACTAGCCCAGGTAAACGACCTGACTTTGGCACAAATGGCATTGGCTTTCGTAAATACTAGACCTTTTGTAACTAGTACTATTATTGGTGCAACGAATTTGAGACAATTGGAAGAAAATATTGGAAGTATAGACGTTGAGCTATCCAGTGATGTACTTAAAGACATAGAAGCTATACATAATTCCATACCAAACCCTGCACCATAAATGGAAAATTTAGTTCTTCTTAAAATCGGGTTCGGACAAATTGTTCTTGTTGTTGTAGTAATCGTTATAATTATGGTTTTGGCCAGAATAATGAGAGATAAGCGCTAACCAAATAAGTTACCGGCAACTTCTTCAATTTTAGAAGCCAACAATATTCTTATTTTGGTGGATTTAAGACCTATTTTATTATTTTTTGAAATGATTATAGTATCGTAGCCTAATTTTTCAGCTTCAAGAATACGTTGTTCAACCCTTTGTACGGGTCTGATTTCGCCGGCAAGACCAACTTCTGCAGCAAAACAAATGCCTTTATCGATTGGTATGTCTTCATTGCTTGATAAAATTGCAGCGATTACAGCCAAATCAATTGCTGGATCATCTACTGAAATTCCACCAGTAATATTCAAGAATACATCTTTAGCTCCTAATTTAAAACCCGCTCGTTTTTCTAAAACGGCCAATAGCATGTTCAAACGTTTTGCATTGTAGCCAGTAGTAGAACGTTGAGGTGTGCCATAGACCGCGGTACTTACCAAGGCTTGAATTTCTATGAGTAAGGGTCGCATTCCTTCAACGGTAGAGGCTATAGCGGTACCACTTAATCCGTTATCACTTTTGGAAATCAATACTTCAGATGGGTTATTGACTTCTCGTAAACCACTACCTTGCATTTCGTAAATGCCAAGTTCTGCGGTAGATCCAAATCTATTTTTTAATGATCGTAGAAGGCGATATACATAATTACGGTCGCCTTCAAACTGAAGTACGGTGTCTACCATATGCTCCAATATTTTTGGTCCTGCAATAGACCCATCTTTGGTGATGTGCCCAATAAGAATTACCGGAGTATTGGTCTCTTTCGCAAATTTTATAAGTTCTGCGGTACATTCCCTTATTTGAGAAATACTTCCCGCAGCAGACTCAATATAATCGGAATGAAGCGTTTGTATAGAATCGATAACAACGATATCCGGTTCGGTGGCTTCAATCTGTTTAAATATATTTTGCGTCTTTGTTTCGGTTAGAATAAAGCATGTTTCACTATTTGGTTGAATTCTATCGGCCCGCATTTTAATTTGCTTTTGACTTTCTTCACCTGAAACATATAATGTTTTATAGGGTAGTTTTAATGCAATTTGAAGTAATAGGGTACTCTTGCCTACACCTGGTTCACCACCTAGCAAAACTAAAGCTCCAGGTACCAAACCGCCACCAAGAACCCTGTTGAATTCAAGGTCAAAAGTATTTAGGCGAACTTCTTTTTCAATGCTGATCTCGTTGACCAAAAGCGGTTTTGATACGCGTTTTGCGGTCTGAGACGGAGTTTTCCAACTTGATTTTTCCTCTTTTTGAACAACCTCTTCAACTACGGTATTCCATTGTTTGCAAGCAGAACACTGCCCGACCCATTTGGCATATTGGGTACCACAATTTTGACAAAAAAAGGCAGTTTTTGTTTTGGCCATCTTTAGCGTTTAAAAAGAGGCTAAAGGTAGCAAGAAGTTTGCGAGGAGTAAATTCTAGAATGAAATTTAGAATTAATTTTTACTCGACCTTTCTTTTTTAAAAGCGCTAAAGGCGAGAAAAAATGATGCCCATGCCATAAAAAGGGCAATGCCGTTATAGGCTAGATTAAATTCTCCTTTTAATCCAAAATAGGTAAAGAGTACTCCTGAGAACACGAAGTACATTGCGTCAATTTTAATCATAATTAAGTAGGTTAGGCTAATTTGGGAGTAGCCGTTTATTAATTCTGTTTAAAAGCCGAAATCGGCTTTTAGTGCGTCCATTTTTTCAAGGGCCATTTCTTTAGTTAAAAAATCTATTTCTTTCATTTGAAAAGACTTTTCAAATGTTCTTAATGCTTTTTTAGGTTCGCCAAGTTGTTCATAGTACTCTGCTTCAAAATAAAAACCAAGCATAGTCTCGGGGTATTCTTTTTTACAGAGGTCGGATAAAGGTTTTAACGATTCAAAATCTTCTTTTTTTCTAGAGGCAGCATAAATTGCCATAATGTCGTTCAATTCAACCGGTTTGCTAAAGCCAAACATATCAACAATACCTTGGTATTTATTCTCTAAATAATTGTAAACAGGTTCTTCACTGGTAAGAATCTGTGTTTTATATTCCTTAGGGCTTATGGGCTTAAACATGCCAAAGATATTGTCAAAGGCTTTGCCTATACCGTAAGTCGCTACAGAGATATGGTCAGCATTTGTATATTCATCAAAGAAATAATGTAAAGACTCTTTTTCTATAGATTTAATATCATTGTGCATAGTCAATATTCTCTGCTTGTCATTACTTGCTTCCCCTTCAACAATAAGTTGGTAAAAAATTTGATTGTCAAAAGCACCCAGTCGCATGGGTACTCTGCTTTCCATTTCTGGGGCAAGTGTGGGTGAAATACTTACATAGCCATCAAATATAGAATTGTCTTTAAACAGCCAGTAGTTCATGAAGTTCGCAGTGATGTCATAACCTACGATCATCTTAAAAGGCGCTGTGCTGTAGTTAAGGTCTAGGTAAGGTATAAGTTCCATACCAATAAACTCATAAAAGCTTTTGCCTTTCTCAGCAGGTAAACCACTTTCTGGATCAAAAGCACAATCTTCATATCTAAGATCGTTTTTGCTTTGGTCAATACCTACAACTATACTTTGGGGCATACCATGAAATCTACTATAAAATTTAGAGGTAGCTACAACTTGCTCGAATAGATACTCGCCATCAAGTACTATGATTATTGGGTATTTTTTGGTTTCGTCTAAATTCTCTGGAAAATAATAATGAACATCTCTACGTTCTTGAAGTTTAAACGATTCGAAAATTTCTTGCGTTACTTGCGCATAGGAGGTTAAGCCAAATAAGAGTGCGAAAATAAAAGATAGATTACGCATAAGGGGTTATTGATTAGATGTAAGTAAACTACTTGCTTCTGTTCAATAACGGTAATAGCAGAAAAGATATTGCACCAAAAACAACTATCATTAAAGTCTGTGCGATCCAAATTATCCATCCAAAGGCATCACCCGATACAGAGCTAATACCAAAGATTGCCAAAGCACTGCTTACGGCAATAGGGTAAAGCCCTATACCACCGTTAGTTGTGGCCATCGCAAAAGCCCCTGCAACAAAGGCTACCAAAAGTTGGCTTAAGGAAAGTGAAATGGTTTCTGGAACGGTAAATTTTATTATCCAAAGCATACCGATATAGCATCCCCAAATGAAAAAAGTGTGTAAAATGAACAGCCATTTATTTTTCATTTTAAAAATACTGAATACTCCGTCGAGAAGTCCTTTTACAAAGGTTTTTATTTTATTGGCAAATTCACTTTTAGATCTCTTGATAATAAAAATAAAAACGAATAATAAAGCGATACCACCCAATGCCAAAAAAAGAAGTCCGGTAACATTGAAGCCACGTTCTTGTAGTATGCCCATAATTACATCTGTCTGAAGTAAAAAAGCCAGGGTTACTACCAATAGAAGCATAATTACATCAATAACCCTTTCGGTTACAATGGTGCCAAAACCTTTTTCAAACGGAACGTTTTCATACGTGGATAATGCCGTTGCCCTCAGTATTTCTCCAGTTCTTGGAATACCTAGATTAGCAAAATATGAAGTTAGAATGATTAAAATGTTGTTTATGAGCTTGGGTCTGTAGCCAAGTGGTTCTAAAAGGTAGTTCCACCTTATGGCTCTAGACACGTGACCGAGTATACCTAGTAATATAGATAAGAATACATATAACGGATTTGCTTCCTTAATGTAAAAGATAATTTCCTTTCTATCTTCGGGTGTAGTGGAGTTGTAAGAATACCAAACTAAAAAAACTCCCAAAGCTATTGGGAGTATAATTTTAAGATTCTTTTTCAGTGTATTGGTCAACTTTAGGTCAATAGGTTGTTTGCTTCGTTAGGGAAAACTAAAGAAGGGTTAAATTTCTTTGCCTCTTCAATATCCATCCAAGTATAAGAAATTAAAATTAAAACATCTCCTACGGCAACTTTTCGGGCCGCAGCACCGTTTAAGGTTATTTCACCACTTTTTCTAGGACCCGGTATAATATATGTTTCTAGTCTTTCACCGTTATTATTGTTGACAATTTGAACTTTTTCACCACGAATAAAATTAGCGGCATCCATTAAATCTTCGTCAATAGTAATACTACCAACGTAATTAAGATCGGCACCGGTAACCTTTACACGGTGTATTTTAGATTTAACTACTTCTACTTGCATAACTTGTACTAATTTAAGGCTATGTTATCTATTAAACGTACGTTCTCTACGTAAACGGCAATAAACGCCCTGTATTTTATATTATTTATTTTATCAGTTACTGGTGTTAAGGTTTCAACATCGGTAATGTCGAAATATTCAAGCTCAAAATCGTTTGTTCTTTTAAACTCGTTAACTACCCAGTCTTTAATATTCAGTACATTATCCGTGCCAAATTTATTTTTGGCAGTTTTTAATGTCTCATAAATGAACGCTGCTTTTTGTCGTATTTCTTTGCTTAACCTTTCGTTTCTAGAACTCATGGCTAAACCGTGGTCTTCTCTTACAATTTCACAACCAATTATTTCAACAGGTATTTGTCTTATTTCAGTAAGTTTTTGGATAATACGTAATTGTTGAAAGTCTTTTTCGCCAAAATATGCTTTTGTTGGGTGTACCACTATTAGTAATTCTTCTACAATTGTACCTACACCATTAAAATGGTCGTCTCTAAATTCCCCTTCCATCACCTTGTCCAGTCCTTCAAAATCATAAATTTTTGGAATAACGGTTTCAGGGTATATTTCAGAAACGTCAGGGGTGAATACTATAATGTCTTCTGAAATTTCAGAAATCAAAAGTAAATCTGCATCTAATGTTTTTGGGTATTTGTTCAAGTCCTCTAAGTTGTTGAACTGTGTAGGGTTTACAAAAATACTGACAACCACCTTGTCATTTTCAGAAACCGCTTTTTTTATCAACGATGCATGTCCTTGATGGAGGGCTCCCATAGTTGGCACAAGACCTAGGTTTAGGCTGCTACCAAGTTCGTTCAGTTTTTCTGTAAGTACTTTTTTGGTCTTAATTACCTGCATTGAAAATTGCATTAGCGAGCAAACTTACTATAATTACTGCTAATCTCTATATTTTTTGTAATTTTGCGGTTACGTTCCAGTGAAAAATAAAATATAACCTTTATGAATGGTAAAAAGATATTGTTTGTATCTTCTGAATTAGTTCCTTACTTACCCGAAAACGAAGTTTCCTTAATGTCTTATGAAGCACCTAGAATGGTCAACAGTAATGGTGGCCAGATTAGAATTTTCATGCCTAGATATGGAAACATCAATGAAAGAAGACATCAATTACATGAAGTAATTAGACTTTCTGGAATGAATTTGGTCATTAATGATATGGATATGCCATTGATTATTAAGGTGGCTTCTATTCCAAAAGAAAGAATACAAGTCTACTTTATTGACAACGAAGAGTACTTTAAGCGTAAAGCCACTTTTACAGACAAGCAGGGAAACCTTTTTCCAGATAACGACCAACGTGCAATATTTTTTGCAAAAGGTGTTATGGAAACTGTGAAAAAATTGAATTGGTCGCCAGACATTATTCATGTTCATGGTTGGATGGCTAGCTTGCTTCCATTGTATTTGAAGAAATACTATGCTGATGAGCCGCTTTTTGGTGACAGTAAAATTGTTTTGTCGGTTTACGGTAAAACTTTTGAAGGGGCTTTGGACAAAGATATGATCAAAAGAATTTCTTTTGATGGTATACCAGAAGAAGAGATTGCTTCCTTAGGCGAGCCAACTTATAATAATTTGTTAAAGGTAGCTGTTGATTATTCCGATGCTGTAATTTTAGCTTCTGAGGATATTCCAGAAGAATTAGAGAGCCATATTACCAACCAAGAAAAACCCGTGTTGCCATATGTACCTGTTCAAGAGTTTGAAGAGGCGTATGCAAATTTTTATAACACCGAAGTTTTAAAATAATCTGCATGAATTTTATTGCTAAGTCCGCTATCCCCAAATTTTTGGGATTGTTTTTGATGTTGGTTTTTTTAGTTTCTTGTGAGCAAGATTTAACAACCGTAGGTACTGGTGTAGTTGGTAATGAGCCTTTTGCTACTGGTAAAGAGGTCTATGATGTCTTTGCTTATAATAAAAACATAGAAGCGGTACAGACCAATAAGTTGGCTGTTTATCAATTGGGTGCGTATAATGACCCAATTTATGGCAAAACCGAGGCATCTGTAACTTCGCAAATATTTCTTAGTACAGCAAATCCTACTTTTGGGAGTTTTTCTCAAGATAAGGAAGATAGGGCGGGTACTACAGATGAGGCTATAACTACAGTTCAGGAAAATGAGACGGTAAAAGAGGTATATCTTTATATTCCCTTTTTAACGAATTCGTTGGATACTGATGGAGATGGTGTTGCCGATGAGTACGATGCCGAGCCAGAGAATAGTGATAATGATAACGATGGCGATGGGGTTTCGAACATTATAGAAACCGCATCGAATACAGATCCTTTAGATGATACAAGTGTGGATGCTGATCGTGATGGTCTAAATGATACAGACGGCGCCACTATATTTGCTGATAATTTTGCTGAAAAGGTGGAGTTGGATAGTATTTATATTAACGGAGTTAATTATGATGATGTAGCTAAATCTCCATTGCCAAAATTTAATTTAAAGGTTGAGCGATCAACCTTCTTCTTAAGAGATTTAGATCCAAATGCCAGTTTTCAAGAAGCACAACAATATTATTCTAATCAAGTGTTTTCACCGGATTTTGTTACAGGTGATCCTTTGTTCCAGGGTGAAGTAGAAATCATCGATGAGGAAATTTTAATTCAGAATGAAGATGATGAATCTACAGAAGATGTAGATGAAGCGCAAACAAATACCAAGTTGCCACCAGGAATTAGAGTAGCATTGGACAATGATTTTTTTCAGGAAAATATTTTGGATAAGGAAGGTAGTTCAGAATTGATCAGTCAATCTAATTTTACTGAATTTATTCGTGGTCTTCATTTCTCTATAGTAGATGGTGATGGTAACGACTTACTTTTCATGTTCGATTTAAGAAGTTCAAATATTACCATGACGTATAGTTACACAAACTATGATACCAATGGTACCACAGATGATACAAGTGACGATAACCCAAATAATATTTTAGAAAGAGATTTTACTTTTTCATTTTTAACTCAAAATACATCGACTGGTGTAATTTCTGGAAACGCTGTAAATACTTTAATTACTGAAAATTACGGACCGCAGATATTGCAGGCTTTGGATAACGATGAAAATGCAGCAAGAATATATGTTAAAGGGGGTCCTGGTACATATGCAGAAATTAATTTGTTTGAAGAAGATGGTGGTGAAAATATTCTTGAACAAATAAGAAGTGAAGATTGGGTAATTAACGAAGCAAATTTGGTGTTCTATATTGACAGAGATCAATTGGATGCTGCAGGTAGTACATTAGAGCCGCCAAGACTTTATTTGTACAACGCTGAAAATAAATTCCCTTTAATTGATACATCGACAGATGTTGCTTTGGCTGAAGCGGGTACTCCTAATCTGTTTGCTTTTTACCCAAATTATGGTGGCGTTATAGAAAAGACTAATGGTAAAGGTGTACGTTATTCTGTAAAAATCACCGATCATATCAACGATATGGTCGTTAGGGATTCTACAAACGCTACATTAGGTTTAACTTTAGCTACGAATATCCAAAATTGGAATATATCAGATGCAAAAGTTACAAATGGTGAAGAAGAATTGCCAATTACTTCAACGGTAACACCATTAGGGACTATTCTTTACGGGAGTAATTTAGAAGCCACTGATCCAAATTTTGATAAGAGGTTAAAGTTGGAAATCTATTATACTCAAGCAAATTAGTAAGTAGTTCTATTTTCCTTGATATTAATTTAGTTGTTGACATACCACTTGTACAATATTAACGTTGTTTACACTAAATGGTTTAATTCTATTGACGTAATAAATTAGTTTTGCGTCAATTAGAATTCAATATAAAATACTCAAATAGAAAGTAATATGTGCGGAATTGTTGGTTACATAGGACATAGGGAAGCTTTTCCTATAATAATAAAAGGACTTCAAAGATTAGAATACCGAGGTTATGATAGTGCAGGTATTGCATTGTATGATGGTAATCAGATAAATCTTTCTAAAACAAAAGGGAAAGTAGAAGACTTAAAGAATAAGGCAAAGAGTATTTCTCAGGCTGGTACTATCGGTATTGGTCATACACGTTGGGCAACACATGGTGTTCCAAATGATGTTAACTCACACCCGCATTATTCCAATTCAGGTGAACTAGTAATAATTCATAATGGTATCATTGAAAATTATGAATCCATAAAACAAGAGTTGACCAAACGTGGTTATACATTTCAATCTGATACCGATACAGAAGTATTGATTAATCTAATTGAGGAGGTTAAGAAAACCGAAGATGTTAAGCTTGGTAAAGCGGTCCAAATAGCACTTAACCAAGTTGTTGGTGCATATGCAATTGCAGTATTTGATAAAAATAAGCCAGATGAGATTGTAGTGGCTAAGTTGGGTAGTCCTTTAGCTATTGGTGTTGGTGAAAAAGAATTTTTTATAGCATCGGATGCTTCTCCGTTTATTGAATTTACTAATAACGCCGTTTACCTAGAAGATGAGGAAATGGCCATTATTAGACTTGGAAAAGAAATAAAGCTTAGAAAAATTAAGGATGATGCAGTTGCGTATCCAAGAATTCTAGAGCTTCAAATGAATCTTGAAGAAATTGAGAAAGGTGGTTATGATCACTTTATGTTAAAAGAAATATACGAACAACCTAGAGCTATAAAAGATACCTATAGGGGGCGTTTGTTGGCAGACCAAGGTTTAATTAGAATGGCGGGAATTGACCTTAATATGGAAAAGTTCTTAAATGCCAATAGAATTATTATTGTTGCTTGTGGTACATCTTGGCATGCAGGTTTGGTGGCAGAGTATATATTTGAAGATTTAGCAAGAATTCCTGTAGAAGTAGAGTATGCTTCAGAGTTCAGGTATCGAAATCCTGTTATTACAGATAAAGATGTATTAATTGCAATTTCACAATCTGGTGAAACTGCAGATACTTTAGCAGCAATCAAATTGGCTAAAGAAAAAGGTGCGTTTGTATTTGGCGTTTGTAATGTGGTAGGTTCATCTATTGCAAGGGAAACAAATGCCGGAGCCTATACACATGCCGGACCAGAGATTGGGGTTGCCTCAACAAAGGCGTTTACTACTCAAATTACTGTATTGACTTTAATGGCTCTGAAACTGGCTAAGGCAAAAGGTGTTTTTTCAGAATCTAAGTACCATGAGTATTTAACTGAATTGGAAACTATACCAAGTAAGGTTGAAAAATCTTTGGAATCCAATACATTAATTGAAATTATATCGGATGTCTATAAAGATTCAACTAATTGTCTTTACTTAGGAAGAGGGTATAATTTTCCTGTAGCACTAGAAGGTGCGCTTAAATTAAAAGAAATCAGCTACATTCATGCTGAAGGATATCCGGCAGCGGAAATGAAGCATGGTCCAATTGCACTTATCGATGAACATATGCCAGTTTTTGTAATTGCTACAAAAAAAGGACATTATGAAAAAGTGGTAAGCAATATCCAAGAAATTAAATCTAGAAAAGGTAAAATTATAGCAATTGTTACTGAAGGGGACGAACAGGTAAAAGAGTTGGCAGATCACGTAATTGAGGTGCCGGAGACTTTAGAAAGTTTGACGCCGTTATTGACTACAATACCTTTGCAATTGCTCTCGTACCATATTGCGGTAATGAGAGGTTGTAATGTAGACCAACCTAGAAACCTTGCGAAATCTGTAACGGTGGAATAATTAAAAATATTAATATAATTATCAAAAGGGGTATGATCTTAATCATGCCCCTTTTTTTATTCGGTCTGTAACTTATTTTTTATTGACTAGATTGAGTTTTAGTCAATTGTAAACAAAAAGTTAATTACGGTTTTACCAACAAAAGAGGGATAAAATTATTAAAATAATACTATGCATGCATAATTTTTTTCAAATTACTATTATTGGTATGAAATAATCTGTATCTTAACCCACAACTAATTTTAAACTTTAATTAAGAATGAGAGCAATACTACTTTTAGCATTGATGATTATGGGTACTGTAGGGTATTCCCAGACTAATATCAGTGGTAATGTTGTTGATCAAGACAACGTGCCTATCCCCGGGGCCAATATTGTAATTGTTGGCAAAACGATTGGAACAGTAACAGATTTTGATGGTAATTTTAATTTGGCAACGTCAGAAGTGCCTCCATTTAAAATAGAAGTGTCTAGTATTGGATATACCAGTAGCACAGAAGATATTACGAGTGCCAACCAAACTATTACTGTAATTTTAAATGAATCACAAACCTTTTTAGATGAGGTGGTAATTTCTGCATCAAGAACTCCAGAACGTATTTTTGAATCGCCGGTTACGGTAGAGCGTATTGGTATATCGGAAATTAAGAATTCTACTGCCGCAGATTTTTACGGTGGACTTGAAAACTTAAAAGGGGTTGATGTAAATACAAATAGTTTAACCTTTAAATCTGTCAACACAAGAGGTTTCGCAGCTTTTGCCAATACACGTTTCATGCAGCTTGTCGACGGTATGGATAATTCTACACCGGCATTAAATTTTCCAATGGGGAATTTGGTAGGTTTGATTGAGCCAGATGTGTTAAGTGTTGAATTATTGCCGGGAGCATCTTCTGCACTATATGGTGCAAATGCCTTTAACGGTATTTTGTTTATGCGTAGTAAGAGTCCGTTCGATTATGAGGGTATCAGTGTTTCGATTAAGCAGGGAATAACTTCTCAAAAAGCTTCTGGCGACAATTCTTATACAGATTTTGGCATTAGGGCGGCACATAAATTCAGTGATAAATTTGCCGCTAAAGTTAATTTCGGATTTTTAAAAGGAACAGATTGGGCTGCTAATAATACAGATGATAAGATTACGCCTGGTGGAACAAGAGCTAACTTGGACTATGATGGGGTAAATGTTTATGGAGATGAGGTTTCTACAAACATTAAGGAAGTTGCGCTAACTTTAGAAGGTTTGGGCATTTTGCCGGCTGGCGCAAATGCTTTGGTTCCTTCAGAAATAGTAAGTAGAACTGGATACAATGAAAGTGATCTTACTCAATATAATGCGGAAAGTGTTAAGGCAGATTGGGGTTTGTACTATAGACCTATTGAAGATAATAGTCTAGAAATTTCTTATGTAGGTAAAGTAGGTACCGGTACTACTATTTATCAAGGTACTAATAGGTATACTATTGATGGTTTTTTTCAAGAACAGCATAAACTTGAAATTAAAAACGACAATTTTTTTGTAAGAGGTTATGTAGTTTCTGATAAAGCAGGAGATTCTTATGATATGGTGTTTACCGGTATTAACATCAATAGGGCTTGGAAAGATGATAGTACATGGTTTGGTGAATATGCAGGTGCTTATGTTCAGTCAACTTTGGCAGGAGCTACAAATGAACAGGCACATGCTGCAGGTAGGGCACAAGCTGAGTCTGGTAGATATTTACCTGGGACATCTGAATTTGAAGCTGCCTTTAATAGAGTTATTAAAGATCCAGATTTGAATACGGGGTCGCAGTTTTACGACGAATCTACATACTATCATGCAGATGCCAATTATAATTTTGCACATTTAATTGATTGGGCAGAAATTCAAGTAGGAGGTTCTTTTAGGGAATATAGTTTAAATTCTTTAGGTACTATTTATACAGATGTTGATGGTCCCATTGATTATTCGGAATATGGAATTTACTCTCAAATTCAAAAGAAATTACCTTTTTCAGGAGAAAAAAGTTTAAAACTTACAGGTTCTATCAGGTATGATAAATCGGAATTTTTTGATGGTTTTTACTCACCGAGATTATCTGCAGGTTATACCTTAAATAGAAATCATAACATTAGAGCTTCCGCGCAAACAGGATTTAGAAACCCTGTTACTCAAGATCTTTTTATTGGTTTGGATACTGGTAGAGCAGTTCTTGTCGGGTCTGCAACAGATAATTTAAATCGTTATTCAAGAGATTACGATATAAGTGCAACGGGTCAATTATTAGGTCAACCTTCATCAATTACCCAAACAGGTGCAGCTGCATATAATAATTCATACTCTGCAGCTTCGGTAACCGCTTTAGGAGCAACAGGAAACCCTGATGTTCTTGAGGTTGCTAATCCAGATTTGGTCAAGCCAGAAAAAGTAACTTCATTCGAATTAGGGTATAGAGGTAAAGTTGATAAACTTGTAATAGATTTTAGTGCATACTATAATAGTTATGAGGATTTTATTTCACAAGAAGTGGTGGTTTCACCTTTCTATGGGCAAGCTGGTGATGGCGGTCTATCTGTTGCTGCCATAGCAAATGGCGATTATCAAGCATATAGCTCTTACACAAATACAGAGGCCAATGTTAATTCTTATGGTGTGTCTTTAGGGCTGGACATCAAAATACTTGGTAATTTTGATTTAGGCGGTAGCTATACGTTTACCAAACTAGATTTTGATCGAGAAACATATCCTGATGTAATGTTGAATTTCAACACACCTGAGCACAAGTTCAAAGCATCTTTTGGTAATAAAGAGTTGTTTGAAAATTTTGGGTTTAATGTATCATATAGATATAGTGACGATTATTTCTGGGAAGCTACTTTCGGTAACGGTGTAATTCCAGAATTTCATGTAGTTGATGCTCAAATCAGCTATGAAGTACCAAGTATAAAATCTTCTTTTAAATTAGGAGGGACCAACCTGACCGGTAAAGAATACATTACGGCATTCGGTACTGGATATATTGGGTCTATGTACTACCTATCTTGGACTATTAACAACTAATTAAAATCAAAAGTTGAAATGAAAAACTTAAAATATATATATATTTCCCTAGGTGTCTTGGCTTTTACGGCTTGTAATGACCTTGAAGATGTTGATCTCGAGCCAGAAGTAATGGCTGAAGAGCTTCCGGCGTTAACCGCTGGTTCGGCGGATTTCTCTAATTATGTTTCTTTAGGGAACTCATTAACGGCAGGATTTACAGATGGAGCCTTGTTTCAAGCAAGTCAGAATCTATCCCTTCCTAATTTATTATCTCAGAAATTTAGTCTTGCGGGTGGAGGTAGTTTTACGCAACCTTTGACCAACGACAATATTGGTGGCCTTGCTTTGGCTGGAACAAGAATTCAAGATCCAAGATTGGTCTTTGGGGGAGCAGGTCCGGTTTCTTTAGAGTCCTTGATTGGTGATGTAACTGTTACAACGGATATCGCCTTGAATAATCCAACAGGTCCTTTTAATAATTTAGGTGTTCCTGGAGCAAAAAGTTTTCATTTATTGGCGCCGGGCTATGGTAATATAGCTAATGTTCAATTAGGTTTGGCAAATCCATATTTTGTTAGAATGACCGGTACAAAGCCAGATATTAGCGTGTTGGAAATGGCAGTAAGTCAGTCACCTAGTTTTTTCTCTTTGTGGATAGGAAATAATGATGTTTTAGGATATGCCACCACTGGTGGTGATGGTACAGATCCAATAACACCGGTGTCGGGTGCTCCGGGTCAAGGTTTTGACGGGAGTTATGGAGCTTTAATAGCTACTTTGACTGCAGGCGGAGCGCAAGGAGTTGTGGCCAACATACCTAATGTTACAGATGTACCTCATTTTACAACCGTGCCTCATAATCCTTTGGATCCTACAAATCCGGATTTTGGAGATCAGATTGCAACCTTAAATGGTATTTTTGGGCAGTTGAATCAGGTGTACGCTTTTTTAGGTGTGCCAGAAAGATCAATAGAGTTTTCTGAAACTGCAGCTAGTGAAGTGGTGATCAGAGACGAAACGTTGGTTGATTTATCTGCTGAGATTGCGGGTGTGTTAGCAGCGAGTCCTACATTTCCAGCATTTGTTCAATCGTTTGGCTTGCCGGTTGAAGCGGCACCTTTGGTTGCAGGTTTGTTGGGTAGCACATATGGTCAAACCAGAGAAGCTACTGCAGATGATTTATTTGTATTGCCAAGTTCATCTATTATAGGTACGGTAAATACAGAGTCGGTTGCTGCTCTTATGGCTGCAGGCTTACCTCAGGCATTGGCAGGTCAGTTTTCTGTTGAAGGAATTTCATTGCCGTTAGAAGACAAATGGGTATTGATACCAAGTGAGCAAGAAGAAATAGCGGTAGCTACGGCGGCATTTAATCAAATAATCGAGACAACGGCGAATCAAGCTGGTTTGGCATTGGTCGATGCCAACGGTTTATTAAATCAATTAGCTAATGGCGGAATTACAAGTGGTGATTTTACTTTAACTTCTAGTTTGGTTACAGGTAGTGCGTTTTCTTTAGATGGTATACATCCAACAGCTAGGGGTTACGCTTTGTTGGCAAATGAGTTTATGAAAGCAATAGATGCAACTTACGGTTCTAATTTTGAAGCATCGGGCAATTTATTGAACGTGGGCGATTACCCTACGAATTACCCTGCAACGCTACAATAGTTGTATGTAAAATACTAAAATATAAAAGGTGCTCTAAGGGCACCTTTTTACTTTTGTAAAAAAGAAAAAAAACAATTTTTCTTTAAATCTGAAAACTATATCTTTGCAGCCTGAAAATGAGAGCATATTTTTCAGGTTTTATTAAACGTAATATATAAACATATAAGTAATGTCAAAAGTTACAGGTAAAGTTTCGCAAATCATTGGCCCCGTAGTTGATGTAGAATTTCAATCAGGTGCAGATCTTCCTAAAATCTATGATTCCTTGGAAATTGAAAATAAGGATAAATCAAAATTGGTTTTGGAAGTACAATCTCATGTTGGCGAGAATACGGTAAGAACTATTTCTATGGATTCTACCGATGGTCTTAGTAGAGGGGTTGAAGTTGTGGCTACAGGTAGTGCGATTCAAATGCCGGTAGGTGATGACGTATATGGTCGTTTGTTCAATGTAATTGGTGATGCTATCGATGGTTTAGGTGATTTGCCTAAAGCTGGTGAAGATGGTCTTCCAATACATAGAGAGGCGCCAAAATTCGAAGACCTTTCTACGTCTACCGAGGTTTTATTCACAGGTATTAAGGTTATCGATTTGATCGAGCCTTATGCAAAAGGTGGTAAAATTGGATTATTTGGTGGTGCAGGAGTTGGTAAAACCGTATTGATTCAAGAATTGATCAACAACATTGCGAAAGGTCATGGTGGTCTTTCTGTATTTGCTGGTGTTGGTGAAAGAACTCGTGAAGGAAATGATTTACTTCGTGAGATGTTAGAATCTGGTATTATAAAGTACGGTGATGATTTCATGCATTCTATGGAAGAAGGCGGATGGGATTTGACCAAAGTGGATAAAGAGGCAATGAAAGGTTCAAAAGCAACTTTCGTTTTCGGACAAATGAACGAGCCACCAGGAGCACGTGCTAGAGTTGCACTTTCCGGATTGACAATTGCTGAATATTTCCGTGATGGAGCAGGTGAAGGTCAAGGTAAAGATGTACTTTTCTTCGTAGATAACATTTTCCGTTTTACACAAGCAGGTTCTGAGGTATCGGCACTATTGGGTCGTATGCCATCTGCGGTAGGTTACCAACCAACATTGGCAACTGAAATGGGTGCTATGCAAGAGCGTATTACATCAACAAAAAGAGGTTCTATTACATCTGTACAGGCGGTTTACGTACCTGCGGATGATTTAACGGATCCAGCACCGGCAACAACTTTTGCTCACTTAGATGCAACAACGGTATTGTCTCGTAAAATTGCAGAGCTTGGTATTTACCCTGCGGTAGATCCTTTAGATTCTACTTCTAGAATTCTTACAGCTGAAATTTTAGGAAAAGAGCATTATGCGTGTGCACAGAGAGTAAAAGAGCTTTTACAACGATATAAAGAGCTTCAAGATATTATTGCTATTTTGGGTATGGAAGAATTATCTGAAGAAGATAAATCTGCCGTAGGTAGAGCAAGACGTGTACAACGTTTCCTATCTCAACCATTCCACGTAGCGGAGCAATTTACAGGTATACCAGGTGTCTTGGTAGATATCAAAGAGACTATCAAAGGATTTAACATGATTATGGATGGTGAATTAGATCACTTACCAGAATCTGCTTTTAACCTTAAAGGTACAATCGAAGAGGCTATTGAAGCTGGTGAAAAAATGTTGACTGAAGCGTAATTAAGTTCAGAGTTAAGGGTGTAGAGTTCAGAATTGAAACTCATAACTCATAGCTCATAACTCATAAGTAAAAGAGATATGTATTTAGAAATTGTATCACCAGAAGCAACATTATTTGCAGGCGAAGTAACTTCGGTTACGGTACCAGGTATAAACGGTGAGTTTCAAATGTTGAAAGACCACGCACCTATTGTTTCTTTGTTACAAGAAGGAAAAGTAAAGGTAGCTGGTAATATAACATTAGATAAAGATTATGCTTCTAAGTTTACTAAAGATGCTGCCGGAAATACGGTTTTAGAAATTTCTAGCGGTACTATTGAGCTTAAGAATAATAAAGTAATTGTACTTGCAGATTAGTAAGTAGAATACGTAATAAGTTTTAAAGGCTACACTGAAAAGTGTAGCCTTTTTTATTCCTTTTCATATGCTAAAATATCAGCGGGTTGACAATCTAAAGCTTTACAAATAGCCTCTAGAGTAGAGAAACGAATTGCTTTAGCTTTGCCTGATTTTAGAATAGAAAGGTTAGCTTCGGTTATACCTATCATTTCAGCGAGTTCTTTACTTTTCAAATTTCGCTTTGCTAATACAGTATTTAAGTTTACGACGATACTCATAGTTATATGGTTAGGTCGTTTTCTGATTGTACGGTATACCCTTTCTGAAATACATAGGTTAAAAAAAGGGAAATCATTCCAAATATAATCAAGAGAATAAGATTGTGGATATTGCCAAAGTTATTATGATGCATTATTGGAAATTGAATAAGAAAGTATAAAATAGGATCAATTATTAAATTTAAAATGGTTAAGAATTTTAGATTTTGAATAATGCCTTTGTTAAATATGATCCTCTTTTCCAATGCTTTAGATATGTTAGAAAGCAGGTAAAGAAGTAAAATACCAAAAATTAAAGTTAGGGAAATGGTTAGGATATCGCTAAACTGATAATCAGCTTGTATAGAACTTCCAATAAGGGGAATTTTCATATCGAATCTACCGTCTTCAACCGTAAATCTATCGGTAATAAAAGCAAATTCCATATAGGTTAAAAAAGCTAAGAGTACAATTGAAATACTTCTAAAAATGTAATAAAAGAAGGTGGAAAGTGATTTTGGACCGAATATTTTCATTGTATTCTTTTTATATAGTTAAATCATTTTCTTGTTTTAAATGATAGCCTTCTTTAATTAATTGAGCAACAATCAAGAGAAAAAACGCTATAACTAAAAGTGGAATTCTATCACTTAGAGCTGCACCAAAATCTCTTCCTAGATTATAAGCAACAGATTCTCCCTTAACTGTTGGTTTGTTTAAAATGTTTTCAAATACTCTAATAATAAATATACCGGCTGAATAAAATAATAATCCTCTACCGATAGATGTAAAGCTGAAGCCGTTTTTTGCGGAAAAAACAGAATCTGTATGTAAGGTATAGATAGTTTTTCTAAATTTTATTAGAAGCCATAGTGCGTAACTTAATAATATCAAATTGAATATTACAAGAATTGGGTTGGAATTAGATGATATGAAAGTTAACGAAGAGTTTACATGTTTTAATAATGACCCGCCCTTTTCTAAAATTGAAATAATTACTGTAAATATTAATAAGTTAACAAAGAACTTAAATGCTTTAGTATAGTTTTTCATAATATAATTATTGTTTAACGATAACAAATATATATAAATTATCGAAAAACAATAATAAAATAAAAAATATTTTTGATCAACCAGTCTTCAAAGAAATCAATTCCCAATCTTGGTCTAAAGAATGATAAGTACAAATTTTCTCAAATCCTACAGCGAAATGTGCCCTTAAAGAACTATTGTTTGTTACATTGATTTATTAAATTCTCGCGTCACTTTTAAGAACCTTCGTCAACATTAGAACTCTTTCTTTTAATTAATAATTACTTTTCTTAGTGTCTGCCCATATGGGGTTTCAAGTAGAACGGCATAAACTCCAACTGGTAGTCCTGTTAAATCAAATGGAATATTGTATGAGATTTTTCCACGGTCCCTTTTAGATGCAATGAGAGCATTATTTGCAAAGCTGAATACTTTTATGTTGATTTCACCAATTTCAGTCAGTGTTACATCTGCAGAGAATCTACCATTACTTGGATTAGGATATACAAGAAAGTCTTCAATAAGTTTCTGACCACTTTTATCATCATCTTCAGAGATTAGTCCATCTCTCGCGACAACTAATATTTTTTTCGTTTTTTGTGCAATACATTCACCTCTTGTGGTAATTAAAGTAATCTCATATTCTCCCGCTTCTGCAAACGAGAATTCCACTTCATCTGTGTTTTGGGTTTCAATTGTAGCTTGGATTGGAAGAATCCATTCAATTCCGTCAGGTAGAGGGTAACTAATGTCTACTGCCACACTTGATTCTCTAATGAAAACTTGACTAGATACTGCAAACTCGGCATTAATTTCATCTGTGCTAACGTCAACATAAATAGTGCCCTGCGAAGTACAACCAGATTGAGATTGTAGTGTTACGGTATAGTTGCCTGTAGCTGTAATTTCTACATTGGGTAGCGTACTTGTAAAGCCATTATCGGAAGTCCATGAGTACGTAACGGTCTCATCATCCACAGATGCATCTAGTTCTAAGGTTTGATTTGCACATAGTACTCTATCAACGCCTAAATTAATATCTAAAGGAGTAGGGTTTTCAATGATATATGTTCTTGTTACCGGTCCGTCTTGAAAACCTGTAACCGTCACAGTATAACTACCGGCGGATAGATTATCAATACTGTTTTCTGTTTGCCCGGTATTCCAGAGATATGTAAATGCACCATTACCTTGATTTACTAATAAGTTTATACTACCGTCCGAATTACCAAAACAACTAGGTTGTAAAATTGTTTCTTCAATAATATCCGGTTGGGATATTTTATATTCTTCGGTTATTTCACAATCATAAAAATCTGAAACAAGAACAGTATAGGTGTCCGCTGTTAGATTAGAAATAGTTGCTGCATTACTTATGACCGTATTGGTAGATGATTGTATCCAAGTGTAGGTATAAGGTTCTTGACCTCCGGTTACATCAATAGCAATACTACCGTCATTGGCTTCATATTCCGAAGCATCTGTTACAGTAGCATCTGAAATTTCAACAGCTTCATTGGGTGATGCTACAACTATAGATTGCGCTGCAATACAGCCTTCACTATCTTCAACTTCAATGGTATATTCACCAGCTTCTAGACCATTTATATCAGGTACGGTTTCGTTATTGCTCCAATAGTATTGGTATGGTGGTGTACCCCCAGAGACACGTATGCTAATTGCACCGGTAGATTCGCCGGCACACAATATATCGGTAACATTATTTTGAGTTATTACTAAAAGGTTAGGCTGTGTTACATCAACTCTGTTAGATTCGGTAGAAATATCATTATCATCCGTGGCAATTAAAAAATAAGTACCATTAGCTAGATTATTGATAATATCAGATTCTTCTTCAAGAGGTATAACGTTGCCATTGTCATCTTCATACCATTGATAGGTATAGGGAAGAACACCGCCCTGAACATTTGCTACTATTTCTGCGGAGGCATCTCCTGAACATGCTATAAATTCTGTTTGATTAATAGTAGCTACTAATTGATCTGGTTCTGTTACAATAATGTCTTCTGAAATAAATTGGCATCCTACATCATTGTTAATATTAAAATTAGCATCGGTTATAATTACAGTATATGTTCCGGCCTCAAGATTGGTGATATCTTGTTCATTAGAGGTAAACCCATTTGGACCTGACCACAGATACGTGTAGTTGTCAGAACCACCTTCGGGCGTGATGTAAATAGCCCCGTCAAAGGCGTTTGCTGCACTTGTAGGTATTTGTTCTGTTACAGCAATATTTAATGCAGAAGGTGCTATTATTACCACAGGAGTAGGTTCTTGAAACTCACATAAATTCTCATCTCTAACGGTTACCGAATAACTATTCGCTTCTAGTCCATCGAAAATTAATTCAGGTTGAAAGTCTACACCATTAATTGAATAAGTATAATTGCCGGTTCCTCCCGCTGCCTGTATTTCTATGCTACCATCGCTACCATCAAAGCAAGATACATCTGTAGATATAATATCTAAAATGGTTAAAGAAGTAGTCGGTTCCCCCACGGATATCACTTCAGAAGTTACCGTTGTGATCTCATCTGTAACGGTTAATATGTAATCACCTGCCAAAATGCCTTCTAGATTTTGAGTGTTAGCACCGTTACTTACCGGTACTGGGCTACGGTCGGTAAGAGTCCATGAATACACAATATTTCCTTCACCGGTAACAGTAGTAGTAATACTTCCATTTGCTTCATTTCTACATAGCGCATCGTTAGCTACAATATTAGAGATGGTTAAAGGTCCTATGGCGGTAACTTCAATATTTTCACTAACTGAACAGCCAGCGGCATCACGTATGGTAATGCTGTATATATCAGGAGTAAGCCCTGTAAATGTATCTAAATCTTGAAAAGGTCCGTTATCTATGCTAAACTCATATGGCGGGGTACCACTATCAGTAATAGGAACCGCGGTAATTTCTCCATCTGTAGCATTTGTATCACTTGCCCTTTTAATAGGACTATTGGCTACATCAAAATACAATCTAGGAGAGGTTTGTATCTCTACATTAGAGATTACTCTATCGCATTTTAAATTATCATTAGCTCTAATAACTAATTGGTAAGTGTCTGCAGCTAAATTATCAAAGACTAATTGACCATCAAAAAAAGTACTACCATCTATACTAAATGAATAACTACTGGTTAAACTCCCTTCTGGATTAGAGAAAATAATAGAACCAGAAGATTCTCCAAAACAAGTTGGTGTTACTGCAACATCTGCATTAACCTCTAGAGTTTCTGTTAGTACTACTGCAGGACTATTACCTACTGCAGCTGGCGTACTACCATTATCAATAACATTAAGGGTATACGTTCCTGCTCCAACATTTTGTAATGTAAGTCCTGTTTCCCCAGCTAAATCGCCTAAAACAGCTTCTGACCATTGCAAAGTATAAGGGCCTGTACCTACAACAGATGCAGTAATACTTCCATTGTTTTCTCCGAAACATGGGTTTTGCTCATCCGTAATATTTACGGTTACTGTTGCTTGTTCTGAAACGGTAAAGGTTCGCCTTAAAAAACAACCATTAATTTCTGGCACCAGTGTATTACTTACTGTCAAGGTATAATCTCCAACAGCTAGATTATTTAGCTCTGTTATTGAAGTTGAAGTACCTGAATCAATTGTCGAAGTTGAAGTTGTCCATTGGTAAAAATAAGGTTGGGAGCCACCTTGAACGTTTACTGAAATACTACCATCTGTACCACCTGAACTTGATACGGGGATAATTGTTTCTACAAATGTAACTTGATCGGGGGATTTTATTTCTACATCTATTGCAGGTAAAGTACAACCATTAAAATCTGAAACAGTTATAGTATAAGTTCCTTCTTCGAGGTTTGTAAATTCGCCATCTGTTAATTGTACCGCTGGGCCTCCAGTAATTGCATAATTAAGTGGTGCAGTACCCCCAGTTGCAGTAACTGTGATTGTACCGTCGTTACCATTATAGCAAGTAACTGGTGTTTGAACAAAAGTGGCAGCTAAAGGAGCTGTTGGTTGCGTTATTTTTATAGCACTACTTGCAAGTGGACCTGCATTTGAAGAGTCATTTATAGTATAACTGTAGGTGCCTGCTGGTTGGTTGTCAAGAAAATCATCTTCTCCTGTTTTAATCGGGGTTCCTGTGACATCAGCGGAATCAAACCATTCGAAATAGAAGGGTCCTGAACCCTCATAAATGGCATCAATTCGGCCTGTTGCTTCATCAAAACAAGCAACTGCTATTATTGTAGCTACTGAGTCTAGTATTTTTAGTGGGCCGGGTTGGTCTATCTCTAAATCTGCTAGGGTATATGTACAACTGTTATTATTGTTATCCGTAATTATGACTTGATAGGTCCCCTTACTAAACCCAGTAAATTCAGTTGTTGTTATTTGTATTGGGGTGTAAGCGCTATTACTAGTGGTTTCTGTCCAGGTAAAGCCATAATCTCCTCCTCCATCTGAAATGGCTAAGGTTATGATTCCATTAGTACCGCCATTCGTAGTGGCATCAGTGGTAGTTGCTGTTACTGTTAATCCTGTGTCAGGTTCACTAATAGTAATAGAACCTGTTAAGCTACAGTTGTTATCATCACGAATTTCGTATTCATATGTTCCTGCATTTAAGTTAGTTCTATTGGTACTATTGTCAGTAGCACTAAGGTCAGCCCAAAATACCAATGGGTTAACACCACCTGATATAGCCAAATCAATTATACCTGTACTTTCACCTTTACACTGCACATCTGTTTGAGATTCAATAACAGTTAACAAAGCTTGTTCATAGTCTAAATTATACGTAGCAGTTTGCACATTGGCACCAGAATCAGTTACTTGAACCGTATAGGTGCCTTGTGGTACTGAAATGGTATTTGTACTAGTAGTTAAATCTTCACCAGTTGTATCTACGCCTTTAAACCATTTGTATTCATATGTAAAACCAGTATAAGTACCATTGGTGGCCGTTGCAGTTAATATAGCGGTGTCATCTTCGCAATGGAGTTGATCCGTTGTGCTTATTTCAACTGCTAAATCAGGTATGGCGGCTATGGTAAACGGATCACTACTAACTTCACAAGAAGTATTATAAGTTAGGGTTAGCGTATAGGTGCCAGGATTAACATTGTTTAAATTTTGAGCACTAGAAGAAAAGGTAATATCATCTGTTTTTGCCCAAGAATAGGTATTTGATCCTGTACCATTTCCAATAATAGTAAAAATATTTCCTTGCCCGTTGGCAGCTATAGCTGTTGAAGCAGGAGAAAAACTTATGGTAGGGGCAATAGCAACTTCATCAATTGTTGCAGATACTGATGTTGGACTAACACATGAAACTCCATTTATAATTCTTCTTGCAAGAAAATTATAAGTTGCCCCTGGTGATAAATTGGTAATAGTAGGGGATGCTTGCCAAGCAATTAAATCTTCCCTACTATATTCTAGTGTTCCTGTGGAAAAAGTATCGCCTCCTGATGCTGATAAGGTTACTGAACCTGTGTCACCTGAACATTGGGGTTGTGTTATCGTTTCTACTTCTACTAGAACTTCGGTAGGTTCTTCTATTGTAAAATAACCATCAACGCTATTAGGGTTTAAACAAGTAGTACAGTTTCCAGAAATACTACCCATATCCCATGCCATTCTATACTCTCCTGCAGGAAGAGAATTACCTTCGTATAAATAAGATGTGGTTCCATTAAAGTCTGCTTTTGTTAATGTTATAAATGGATCAACGTCAGTTTCACCTCCTTCATATAGGGTGATTTGCATAAACTCATCATCGGTTAATTCACGATCAAATACCATAAAGATGCTACCGTCACTCCCATCTTTACAAGAGACATTAGAAATGACTTTAGGGTTTTCACCTACGGTTGTATCCAATTCAGGAACGCATGGATTTATAGTGTAAGTGATAATTTCTGATTCAGATTTATCTAAAGTGTAATATACTTTAAATTGTATTACACTTGCTGGCGTAACGTTAGTTGATAACGTAGAAGGATTAAAAGTATAAGTTCCGGGGTGAGCACTATATGAAAGCAAGGGAATAGTAGTAGAACCATCTACAATTGCTTCAAGTGAATAACTAGACGAATTACAATTTTCATATATTTTTAAATTGTTCTCTTCACAAAAATTAGCAGTTTGAACTTGGTTTAAGGTCGCTAGAGGTTTTATTCGTGTTAGCCTTAAATAATTAATACTAGCTCCTTGATAATCAGGAAATGAATTTAAACTAGTGTTATTATCAAAACAACCGTTAAAATCAATTGTAAAATCTCTTATGGTTGCTTGTGGTTGGCCAGGGGTATTATATCGCCTGTGTCTCATTATGAATATATTTCCTAAATCAGTCGAATGCTCAATAATTTTATCTTCAGAATATAGTATTGAAGGAATTTCCCCATGACCTTCTGTAAAACGCTTTACTGTATTATTTGAAGTATCTAAAAATCCTATATAATAACCATTAAAAAGCGCCACTCTTGTCATTTCTATTTCGCTCTCTAACTTATACTTAAATTGCGCATTTACATGAAAAAATCCGCAACAAAAAATGTATATTAAAACTATTTTTTTCATTATATGTCTTTAGTAAATTACTTCTATTTCTTGCCATTCCCCTAAAGTTCCATCGTTATAAACCACTTTAAAACCATAACTATAGGTACTGTTTGGTTTTATTTTAGTATCTATAAATTGGCGTTTGTCATTTTTTAATGTGGCATATTTTGTGTATTGTGATTCTATATTTTTTCGATAGATTTCTATTTCAGAAATGTTATTTCCATTAATTCGCCAACTAAGTTGAATAAATTTATTTTCTCTATCTACAGCAGCAAATAAACCTTTTACACCGGGTCTTATTAATTTAGGTATTGTTGTTATAGAGATAGGCGGCGAGGGTTTACTTTCTACCAGATTTTCACTTACTGCCGTTATGGTATAAAGGTATTTTTGGTTCGTTTCTGTTTTTGTGTCTAAAAAACTAGAGAGTTCATTATCCGTAGTTTCAAAAATATTTTCCCATAAAACGGCTGCATTATCATTTGCTTTTTTTCTGTAGATTATCTGCTTAGATACTTTTTCTGATATACTAGGCATCCATTTAAGTTGAACCGTGTCACCATATACTTCATATGAAGTAAAAACAGGATTTATTGGAGGGATTTTACTTGGTCTTTTTAACCTAAGAATTTCTGAAGGTATAGATGCGTTATACCTATTATCCAAGGCTTTTAACTTATAAAAAACGAACCCGTTAAAAGATTTTAAATTTATGGTATCTGTAAATATTTCTTTTTTAATTTCTTGTTTGTTAATGCGTGTGAATTCTTGATTTGGTCTATTTGCTCTTAATAAAACATAGCCTTTTAAATCTAATTCTGAATTAGCGTCCCAAGAAAGTTGTACCACACCTAATGTATCTACAGCACCTATTAAATTTATGGGTTTGGCTGGAGGAATAGAATCTATGGGTTGTATCATATTTGGTGAAGAGTCTTGATAATCCCCTGCAATACCTTTTGCTCTTATTTTAAAATAATTAATGTCTTTTAATTGAGAATAGGTAATCTTATTTACATCAGGTTTAATATCTTTAACAACTTCTGTATAAGGGCCAGGTGCCATATTAGCTCGTAATAAATCATAGCCCGTAACTTTCCATTCTTCATCTTGTGCAAAAGACCAAGTTAAATCCACAACTTTATCAGAAACCATCTTATTCTCTTCAAATTTAGGGGCAACTAATAATTCTTTATAGGCTATTACACTTATGGTGTCAGATGCGGGGCTAGTTTCATTAAAAATAGTTTTCCCTTTTATACGATACCAATATTTTTTAGAATATTGAGGGATGCTATCCACAAAAGAAATACCAGATACTTTTGTGTTACTTACCTTAGTAATAGGCACATTATTTACCTTTTTAAAACTTATACCATCTTCCGATTTTTCTAAATCGTAAGCGTTATAATAATTTTGTAAATTATCATATTCCCAAATAAGCACAAAAGAATTGTTATAATAATACCCCACAAAATCATAGGGAGTTGGCAATACGGAGTTTGAAGATGAAGTAATTATTAACCCAGTCTCTTTAATTTTTATAATTTCTTCCGGTGCTGCCAACTTAATATCATACAAATAGCGTTCGTTGGGTTTTACAGTAGTATCTATAAAGCCAAGACCTGCAAATTGAGCCACACTAAAATCTTGATCTACTGCAAACATAGAGAAGGCAAATCGTTGCTGTAATTCTGAACTCAGATTTACAATCTCTGAAACGGAATTATTTGATGGACTATCTGTATTAAAACTTTCTCCATAAAGGGCCTGTGCGGTTATAGCTGCTTTGTCATTTTCAGTTATAAAATTTCGCCATTCTTCTAAAGGCTTTGGTTTTATAACTCCACCAGTTAAAATTATTTTTTCAGCTTCGCTAGGTTTGTTTTCTCTTGAAATTGTAGTTCTCTCTATTATATAACCATACTCATTACCATATTTCCAAGCAAGTTTGTCATTGACACCCCATCTTAGATAAACATTGTTATCCTTGGCTATCCCTTTTATAACAATTTTTGGTATTGCTTGAGTTTCTGATATAGTATCTTGAGCTTGAAATACATTTAATGTAATACTAACTAATACTAAATATGTAATTATTTTTCTCATTAGAATGTATTCGTATATTTTAGAATTGCGATATTCCCGTTAGTTTGCCCTGGTAATACATATTTAAGTTCAACTTCATAATCTTCTCTTTTCATAAAAGGAAATCTACCCCAAATTAAATAATCGTAGTTTTCATTTCCAGTTGCTCCATTCACCAAATACTTTTTTGTGATTTGATATTGAAGATCTACATAGTCATTATAATACGCAATTGGAAGATGCCATCGTATTGGAAAATACTTTCTTAAATAGGGATTATCTGGGTTGGTTTGAGAATAAGACACATATGAAGAACTAAGTTGTAAAGATCGGATTGGGGGTTTACCCAATAAAAGCGTATCACGCACCAACTCAATATCTCCATCCAATGGATATTCTTTGTATAACAGAGGATTAATAGAGTCTTTAAAATACCTGTCTGTCATTAAAGCTTGGTATTGTAATAAGGGTTTGTTTGCGGTATAGGTTGTTCCAACTAAATCATGCTCTTCAAAGGGTTCAAAATCATCTATTATAAGTGACATACGCCCTACATTTGCTATTCGATTATCTGTATCCGGTTGTGAATCGGCAATAGTTATAGCTGTTGAACCCTTCAATGATTTAATCTTCTTGGCAAACGTATCATACTTACTAGTTGTAAAATCAAAATTAAGGCGACTAATAAAGGCGCCATTACTTGCATTGCCCGTAAGTGTGTTGTTAGAAATTTCTAAATCTTCAGTAATTTGAGTGAATTCTACTGCACTTAGTACTTGGTCTTCCTCTATATCACCTGGGTTCATCGTTATCAATGCATACGTATAGGTCTGTTCGTTAGCTAAATTATTAGGAATTTCAAAGTTTAATCTTTTCTCTGATGCGTTGTAAGAAAAAGTAGTTTTCGTTTTAATGCCAGCTTCATCTATAAAATATAATTCATCGTTTAACCCATTACCAAAAAGATAGTCTTGCCCTTTGTCTAATTGTACATAACCTGAATTTGCCTCTTTTGGCAACATATATTTTTGATTCTTAATAGGGTACATAAAAACAATGTTTTGAGCCGGAATTTTTCTTGGTGCGTCTCCAGTAGTAAAAACAGATGTTTTTTCTTCAATAACAGGTTGGCCGTCTTCGCTTACCTGTACCCAATTGCTACCAACTTTCTCTTCAAAAGAAACCTTTGCAATGGCCGTGATTTCAGTTTCTGGAGGTAATATTTCATGCGAATCAAAAATTAGCACGTCTTTGTTGGTATTCAATACATAATCCCCAGGAATTTCTTCTCCATTCTGTGTTAAACTTATTTCTTTTAAACTAATTCTATATGTTTTAGAACCCTGATCATCCTCAATAGTTAGTTCGCTATTTATGGGAGCATTAAAAGCGACTTGTATGGCATCAAAAACATCTACATCTACATTACCGTTTGATGGTTTAATATCAGAAATAATCATCAAATCATCTATACCAGTTTTACCCATCATTTCACAAGGTTCTCCTATGACTACTTTTACACGTGTATGTATATTAATTGCACCAAGTACTTTTACATCTACACCTGCATATCCTTTTATAAAAACAGGATTTGGTAGTTGCGCTTGTGCTAAAATAGCTAAGCCAGCTTCTAAAATAGGTATGTCTTTTTTAATCCCTAATATTTTTATTCTTACCCCAATTTCTCCTTGTAAATAGGCATACATTTGACCTACCGAATACCAGCCATCCATTCCTAAGGGTCCTTCTTTACCTTTACAATAGGCATCTCCAAAATCTCTGAGCATTAAATCAAAACCAGCACCAACGGCTACTTTGGCATAAACAAGTTTCCAGTCAAAACCCATTCCTAATTCAAATTTAGCTCCAAAAGCATACCCTACACCTTGGGCTAATTGTTGGTTAAAATTACGACCAAACGCTAATTCTTCATTATTCATTTGAAGAATGTCAATTACATTTTGAGGAGGTAAAGCGGGTTCTGGTAAAATGGTGCCCGTCATAAAGTAAAGGTTAAAACTTACTAGGTAAGGGCCTACCGGTATTTCTTTTAATCCAAAACGGTGTGTTGGTGTTCCTACATAAATATACCAATCGTCGGGAGAATTAAAATATTCTAGTCTTCCCAATAGATTTTTTTCACCTTCACCTACTATAGGTGGGGCATTTAAATACACGTCTAACAAGCCCCAATAGGAACGGTTTCTAAAATCAAAATCAATGGCTACCTGAGCAGCAAACAATTCTTCGCCTGTCAATAAATCTGGAAAAATATTATCGGCAAAATATTTTAAACCCTCTTTATCAATAGACATTTCATGAAAATTGCTCAAAGCTTGTTCTTTTGCCGAAACATTAGCTTGCATGTCATCTACTGTTCCAAATGGAGTTTGCGATTTTCCACCATCACTTTGTCCTTGAATAAGCATTGCTCCGCCATAAAACCCTAATCGACTTACACCACCACCTGCTGATTCGCTGTTAAAAGCAATTTCCACACCAGCTAAGCCTGTAAAATTGTCTTTTACCTGAATGGCTACTAAAGCCTTAAAACCAATAGAAGTCTGAATATCTGGTTGATAATAAATACCAGAAAGGGAGGTGGCTTCTTCATTCATACCTGCTTTTCGCATGTGGTGATACACCCCACCGCCTATATCGAAAATGGTAAAGTTTTTACTTTCACCTCTATTTGTTGGTCTTCCGTGACCATCAACAAACCAATAACGATAACCATCAACAGCGCCGAAGAGACCTCTCGCGCCCACTTCTATGCCTAAGTCTTCAGCGTATAGTTGTAATTCACCAGCAAAGCCTTTGCCGTAGACTAGGTTGTCTTCAAAAAAAGTAAGTTTGCCATAGAATTCAAATGATTTTCTTTTTACATCTACTTCTATATCTGTGACATTTATGCCAGCATATTGCCATTGGAGTAGATCACCTTCATCAAGTTCACCAATAATTTTTAAACCTACATCACCATGAATGCCTTCACTATCTAAATTTATGAAACAGTTAAAATCTAAAATAGCATTCTGTTCTTCATCTGTTGTAAAATCAATATCATAAAAGCCAAGTTCAAAACCAGCTATTTTAGGTAGTGTAATATCATCTTTGAAACCAGCATAGTCTACTGTTAAATAGGGTCTATGTCGTGATTGTATTTTTAAGTTTTGAAACGACAACCCTTCAAATTCAAGGTCAACAATTTCTTTGTCAACCACACCTGTACTGTCCTGTAATGATTCAGATGACAGCGAGTTAAATTGTTCATCTTGGCTAGGCCGAACAGACATTAACCCGGTAAGGTTAGCTTCAGGATAGAACTTATTATTTTCAACCTCGAGAGTAACATAAGATCCTTGAAATATTTTTGCTTTGGCTTTAAAAACATCAAAACTTACATCTTCAACAGCTTCAACGTTTACGGAGTAAAACTGATCAGCTGTAATTAAACCTCTGTAAGCCAACTTACCTCCGGCAGAATTTTTATCACTAATTGGTAATACAATTTCACCGTTAAACCCACCTTTTATAAAGCGGTTTACTTTTAAGTCGACTCCTATAGAATCAACGGAAATCTGCCATTTACTGGCATCACCTTCGTTGATGTCTAAAACATTTGTGGCATAAAAATCTCCAGATACTCCGAAGTTGTCTATGAATATATTACGTGCACCAATGGCAATTCGTTCTTCTGAACCTTTCTTTTTGAATTCAGGGGGTAGCAACACCCGCACTTCGTTAGAATGAAACCCACGCCATAAATTGTCATTACCCTGTAAGAGCCCTTGGGTGTGATATATTTCAGGAAAAACAATACCTTCTATATTTTTAGTATCACTTAAATCTAATTTCGCTTTTTCCATTTTAAAACCCCAATTGGGTAAGGCTTTAAGTTGAAACATCGGTAAGTCTAATTGTATTAATAAACCGCCCAATTCATCCGTTTCAAGCCCTAAAGAAGTGCCTAAATAAGTTTCATTGCCTCTAGGTGATTCTCCGGTTCCAGGCGTAACGCTATTCGGAAATTTTACACTACCATCGTCATTTATAGGAATAGCTACAGATTTTGCAATACGTACATCAAGATTAAGCCCTATTTTCTTCACTTTGCCTTCACAATCAATATCAATATACGTGGCACCATTACCTTGACCTGTTTTAGGATCTTTACCTCCTTTAAAAATAAAGAGCCATTGCCCACCGTTTTGACCTACATAGGCGTCTTCCAAGAGAGTTAATCGTGCTTCACCATAAATACCGCCGTCTTTAGAAATTTTTACATTGTTGGCAGCGAACAACAAATTTTCAACCCCTAATTCACCTAAATTTAGTTTAGCGAACATATCCACTTCTGTGTAGTTGGGATGGTATTCCATACGAACAATACCCAAAGTAATATCTGAGCTTTCACTAACACTTTTTTTAATACCTACAGGTAATTCAACCATTTGATTGCCCCCAATAATGTCAATAAAATTTTGATTTTCTTCTAAAATGGCAAACACATTTTCACCAACTTCAAGTGCTTTTTGAGAATTGTTATCTAATTTGGCTCTTGCCTTTTCTTTAAGACCGTCTAAATAGGGTTTGGTAAATTCTGCTAGTGTACTTAAAATATCATTATTTACATTTTCTGTAAACTTTTCTAATTCTGGGAAGTTTTTGAATTTTTTCTCTGATACAACTTCAATAGGTATATTTTTTATTGCTGTTTTTTCTTTCTCCCAACGCGCCATTAATGGGTTGATCGCTGGTTGTTGGTTGGTGGTATCTGTTTTTTTGGTGGTTATAGAGTCTTTGTTTATAAAAATGCGCTCTGTTTTTGATCTAGCGACACTTTCAAAAGAGGCCATAGCAGGGTTAGCCCAAAGCAGGCAGCCCCAAATGATTACTATAATATGTTTGTAGTTTTTTGTCATACTACTTATTTTATTTTTGCTAGTGCGAGCGTTGCGCTCGTACCGATGCTGTTTTTCTTATTTTAATTTTTTAATAAACTGGTTCTTCTTACTCCTAATGGCACGAGCGTGACCCCCGCATTAGTAAGGTTTATGAGTAGAAAACTCAAGACTAGTTTTTTTGGTATACTTTAAGTATTCTCATTTTCAGTAAAACCTTTATAAACGTACGCCGGGATATAATCCGATTCTACATTTATTACTATATTATTATCATAAGCATATGCACAACAGGCTAAAAGAGGAAAGTCAACCCAATAATTACTATTATCTTCTTCTTTATTTTTTAAAATCCAATCTTTCTTGTAAAGAAGAAATTCTTCTAAAAGGCTATTGAAACCATTGTTGTCACTTAGATAGGCCAAATAGTATAATTCCATAATTGGCAGCCACATTTTTTCGCGGATGTTTTTACTGTCATTAGATTTTATAAGCTTATTCTCTTCTAGCCCGCTATATTCCACAACTCCAGAAGACACGATGCTTTTTAAGTCTGATAATATGGTGGTTTCGAATGGTTTTTTATTAAAACACATTAAAATTAAATCTATAGCTCTATTCCAAAAAGGATCTTTGGTTTCCTTTTTACAATTATCTACTAATATGTACAATTCATTTTTATACTCCTCATTCCGTAATAGGATTGCAACGGTTAATAAATTATACCAATCAAATAAGCTAGTACCACTTTTTGAAGTAGCTTTTTCAATTTCAAACTCTTCATTACCGAGTTTAATTTTTATTGATGAATTTATAGTAAATACCTGCTGCAAATGATATACACCTAATTGAATATACCAGTTGAGACAGTCATACAATTTTGCTTCATTCTTTAAATTCATAATTCTAAAAATTGCTAAATCTAAACCAGTTCTCTTATATGCATTTAAATCAAAGAGTTGATTATTTAGTATTCTTTTTTTCAAACGGCGTGGGTTATCCAAAAATTTTTGTTCTAACCGCGCTAACTCACGTATTGTATCACGAGTACTTTCTGGTTTTACTATCATTTTTATTGAAATGTTTTAACTACAAAATTTGATTTGGAATCAACCTTTTGATTTACTAGTACATAGGAAATTAATTTTTCTTCTAGTCCATTTTCTAATGCATTTCTCAAAGAGTCATTAATGTCTTTACCTAACAAAATATCAATAATATTATCTTGATACTGTTTTGTTCCTTGTTGAGCAACGGTTCCATCGCTTATTGTTCGTGCACCTAGTGTGCTACCACCACCTTTAGCCTCAACTATATGTAAGTTTATAAGGTCTCCATCTGCATCAAATTCGGCATATATTCTGTCAAATTTTCCTTGTTTTCCTGGTGGTTCTCCGTCAATATCTAATCTTTGCCAGCCTTTGCTTTCATAAATTTGGTCTACTCTAGCTTCTGCTAATAATTCACTTGCTACTATTTTTTCTTGTTTTGTATTCGCAGCTTGCCGGTTTGCCCACTTAATATCTAAATCAGAGGTGGTTCCAGATTTATTAATGTTTGGAAAAGTGTCAGGTAAACCACTTATAGGACTGGCCATTTTATGGTCAATAGCTTTGCCTGCTGTTGAAAAGGCATCTAAAAAATCTTCAACACTTGTGCCTGAATCAACTAATGAGGCTTCTTTTAACCTCTCTATCATTTCTTTTTTAGATGTAGAATTGTTGATTCCTGTTTTTAATTGTTCCAAACTAATGCCCGCACTTTCAAACATTTTTACATCTAGTACTACATCTAAATTTTCAAGGTTAGATACTACTTTTCTAATATCGGGTGAGCCGTCTAAAAATGTCCAGCTATCTGCTAATTTTGTATTCCGTGCAAATTTTTCAAGGTCATTGCTTTTAGTCGCAAAATCACTAATGAAGTTTGCAGCTGCTTTACCTTCATCATCTAAATTTATTAGTTTTTGAAGTAGTGCGCCCTTTTCAGCATCAGATAAATTTTCAATTCCGTTGATAGTGTTTTTAAAAGTATTGAAAACTTCATCACTTGTATTTACCAACACTCTTAGGTCATCAAATTTCACAAATAAAGCATCAACAGGGATATTTAGATTGATTACCCCCATTTCAATATTTAATTGTTTTTTAGCAGCTTCAGTTGCTTCATCAATAGTATTTGCAAAAGGAGGCTTGTAAATTTCTTTTTCTATACTATGGTTAATGGCGTCTTGTGCATTTCGAACAGTATATTCAGTTACATTATCTGCATTGTCTAACTTGGCTACTATTTTATATTTTGCTGCGTATTTAATTAGATGCGGAGCATATGCTGTTATACCTACAGTAATTACACCGATACTAAACAGGCCTGCTTGGTCATAATCCCCCTGTGAACTAGCATATACAACACCTATAACATCTGGTATAATATCTAAACCAACGGGTGAAAGTACTAATGAGGCAGTATCTAAAGCTTCATATATAATGCTATTAGCATCAAGACCTTCATATAAATGTTTGTTTTCAATTTTATTTATAGATTCATCACCAAAATAATGGGCTAAGGTTACAACGGTTTCACCAAATCTGTCTAATCCATGATGTAGTCTAGTATACGCTAATAAAAGTTCATTGTTAAAGGAATTATTATCAATATATGCTTCTCTTAGGTCTATCTTACCAGGTACTATTTTAAAATAATTATTTATAGTAAAATCATTGTTTTCAGAATCGGCTAGCGATAGTTTTTGGGAATCTTCTTGTTCTGATATTTGCATAAGAGCATAATGCTCGTTGGTAAGATTTACTAAAGTTTTGTGGTGTTCTGAAACTCTTTGCTCATGTTCTGAATCAGTTTCATTTGCTGTCTTATCTAAATCGGCATTTTTTAAATTTCTTATTAAAGTTTCTAAGTTTCGTGCGGCTTCGTAGTGTTTGCTTTCTAATACAGCAATAGTATTTATAAAGTTAAAACCTCTAATAAGTCCGTTAGATTTTCTAGTTATTATTGAGGAGTTACGGTTTGTTAATACATAAGAGTAATATATATTTAAAGGTTTTTCTATTCCTTTATAAGAATTAAGAATATACCCTTCTAAAGAAGAGTTTTGAACGAAATTTCCATATTGAGATGTTACAACACTTGGATTACTTTGAACAAACCCTGCTTGAATGCACTTGGTAGGTCCGCTTGCAAGAGGAGTAAGAGTAATATGAGGTACTATAACCAAAAAGGTGTCTTCTGATGGAGGGATATTGCTTTTTGTTAATACTTCAGCTGCAAATGCATTACTTTCTTCTTCACTAAGTTTAGAAGAGACAGATTCAAAAACCACATAATAATTTGTGTTAGTTTTTTGTTTTAAAAGAAAAAGTTTGTCTTCAATAACATCAGCCTTATCTTTAAAACTATCAGGCACCATATTTACTAAATGATAAAAATCACCTTTAGTTCTATAGGTTATATTACTGGCTTCTTGTCTTTTTTTATAGGCAACATTTAGATTTTTTACTGCATTATCTACATCACTCTGAGAATAAGAGCCCTCAACTTGAACATAATCGCATAATGAGTTGAATGGGTCTTCTGAAATTATATCATTGCTAGAATCTGAACAAGCAATTGTACCAACATATTCAATTAGTGAGTTGTTACTAAAATTTAGATTTAATTTAGTAGCATTTACATGATAAAATTTTGTTTTGTAATATTTACTATTACCACAACCACCATATCTATATAGGTAAACTTCTGAATCTGAGTTCAACCCACTGTAAGTATTTAAGTTATATTTATTTGCATCATTTATGTCATCACCGGAATAATAACCAATAAAAGAGCTGCCTTCAAATGTAGCCTTGTAAGATTTTCCATTTAAGTTAAAACCTGGTATTGTTCCAATAGGCACATTTGCTAATTCTTTTGAATATATAGTATTGGTGTCATCAACTGTAAATGGCTCCCAATCTGGTGTAAACCAAACTTTATTCGCAATCTCCCCATCTTCCTGGTTCTGAAAAACACCTAAATTCAGTCCCTCATCACTCATTCTCGCCCAATCCACATACGAAAGTTGGTCGCCTGTATTGTAGTCCATCAACCAATCGGTATCACTACCAGCTGCATTGTCATCATTGCTAAAAGGGTGATCTAACCTAAAGGCACCGTGCCCTAACTCATGAGCTGCAGTAAGGTTGCTAGATTCTTTATCTTCAATAAGTTCCTCAGCACTTGTTTGTGCATTGAAAATATACCCCCATTGGCGCGTTTTAGGCATAAAACCAGCAAGTGGTTTAGTAATTGGCATTGTGCTAGGCAATACAAAAAGGTGGTATGCAGTACGATCCCAATTGCTATTCTGCGCCTTATAAGCTTGTTGTATGTTTTTTAGCTCGTCTGGGTAGTTAGATAATAAGCCATTACCATTATAGTCTAGTTGATCATTATCATTTTCATCCCAATCAGAATTCAACAGGGCCATGGTGTTCGTGCTTACATTAAAGGAAGCACCTGCTTTGCCATAAATAGTATTTAAATCTGTAGTTAAATTGTTTATAGCGGTACTATTAGTACCCTCGTTACTAACTTGAACGACAACAACATTAATTGGGTCATGTTGTTTTATGTGGTGTATAAAGAAACTAGCTGCAATTTTGTATTTGTCATCTTCGGCTTTATAGGTAATTATGGCTTCTTGGTTTTTGTAACTAGTTTCACCAGTAACCGTTATTTTAAGTGTATTGCCTTCAGGTACCGCTTCTATTTTTTGTCCACTGACTGTTTTTACTATCAAATCATTAATAGTAATAGTAGGGTCGCTAATACTAATATTGGCAATGAAATTATCTGTTTGGCTTTCTACAACTGCTTTATGAACAGGAAAGTAACTATCGCCATTAGGCATTAAAGCTTTTGGGTAATTGGCGAGTTCATAAGCGCCATCTGCCTTATCTAGGTAATATTTAGTGGTACTAGATTCCTCAAAAGAAACAGAAATACCCGTTGCGGTAATATTAGTGACAGAAGGGGATGATGCCGTACCGTTACCGCCAGAGATACCATCTGTATTTTGTGCGGTAGCTTCACCACCTTCAGCACCTTCAGCGCCCTTTGTTACATTACCTTCTTTGTCAATGTTATAAGTGTTGTTATTGCTATCGGTAATTTGGTAAGTATCACCTTCATCATAATCTTTAGTGGTGGTTTCTCCATTGGCACCGGTTATGACAATTACACCGTTATCTTGGTCAATAGTTATATTTTCTTTTCCCGGTATAGCGAAATCTACACTGTACTCGGTAAAATCGCCACCTGTAAACTCATCAAGAATATCATCAGCAACATCAATAACAACATCTACATCTAATATGTTTTTCCAGGTAGGATCATATACTGTAATGACGGTACCTTCCGCCATTTCAGAATCTGTATTGATTAGAATGTTAGTAAATTCTACAGCAACTTTAATATTTTCTAAATAGGGTAATTTTACATAACCTTTACCCGTAAATCGACCTGCTGCGCCACTTATTTCTAAAATTTCTACGGGAAAATCACCTGCTTTAAATTTTGCACCTACACCAATAGTTGCCAAAGGCTCCATATTGGTTAAGTTAATATCGGGCGAAACACCACAGTCCAATACACTTTCTTCGTCAAATTCCAGAGCAGTAGTAAACTCTTTGGTAATACTCCAATCACTTTGGGTAATACCACAACTTTTACTAAGTTGATATTCATAAGTGGTACCTGCTTTAAGGTCCCAAATAGTATAGTCGTTGGTAGTGGTCTTGCCTAAAAACCATTCAGCATCCGTTACGTTTTTCTGTCGATAGCGTACCGTATACTCAGGAATCTCCGTAGAGAAATCATCCCAGAAAATATTGGCATTGGTACTTCCTTTTATTTCATGGCTTATTCCTAAAGGCAGTTCACAGGCACTGGCATAACTAAAAGAGAATATTTCACTATAGCCTTCGTTTTTGAAAAGTCCTATTTCTTCGGTGCCTTGTCTGGCCTTTGCTTGTACCCGCCACGCATAATTTTTACCTGAAAGTAATAAAGGGTCAGATGGGCCATAGACATATGTGGGGGAGGTTGTGGTTGCCTGAAAAATAGGTGGTGAGCTTAAAAAGGCTTGTTGTGGGTCTACTTGATTGTCCCAAATTTCAACTAGGCTAAGCTCATATTCTACATTGCTGACATTGATGCTACGCGGCGTCCATTGAAAAACAATGTATTGTGGGTTTACTTCATCTACATTGGTATTGTTTCTTGGACTTACCAAAAAGGGAGGCTCATTTTGAAAAACAACACTTACTGCACAACTTCGGTTAGATAGCCTGTTGCCGGTGAGCACATCGTACACTTCAAAACAGAATTGATAGGCTCCCTCGGGAATTGGCTGCCCATAAACATTAGGCGAAATACCGCTAATATTCTCATATTGAAAATATGGAGCCAAATCTACATTGGTCAATACTAAAGGAACGCCTCCTTCTAAAAATAAAGGACTTGCCCCTACCACCAGATCGTTACTTTCAAAATTTAGCCCCGATCCTACAACATAGGTTTTTAATCTAATTTCGCGATTGGCAATTTCAAAATCGTTTAATATAATCTGTACCCGTAACGGACTGCTGACCGTACTTTGATCTGCGTAGTTTGAAATATAGATAGAAGCAGGTGGTAATGCTTGTGGAATTACTTGGACTGGGTAGTTGCCCCCCTGCCCCCAAAGGGGGAGTATGCTCAACACAAAAAAGGCAGTGAACAGTATGTGGGAAAACCCCGTTACTCTCTTAATGAAGAGTGAGATTGAACTTAAAAACTGTAAAATTCTATTCATCCTTTTCTACCTCGTACTTTTATATTATACTAAAACAATCCCCCTTTGGGGGCTAGGGGGCTTTTAATTCTTATTTATATATCGCAGCTCAAAATTATCTGGATCAACAATATTCAGTGATTTTTTATAATAGAAATCAATAATTTCTACTTCTAAATAACGCTCTATTTCAATTGGGTTTTCGTTCTCGTCATACATTCTATATGATTTTGTAGAAGTAAGCTTTTTGAATTCCTGTAAGTTGCCTTTTGCTTTAATAATATCTTCTAATGAATTAAAATCTGCAAAACGACTTTCCATCCATCTATGCCCAACCAATTTCAGTTGCCTATTTTCATGTTCCCCAATTAGTTTCTTGTAAATTGTCCATTCCGTCTCCGTTGCGTTTTGAATTTTAGGATTTTTATGTATGCGGTTGGCATCAAGTTTCACTTTGGTTTGCACAAAGCTATTTTCTAAAATCATATCTATTTTTTGCATATCGCCTTTAATACGTTCAATAGCATCGAATAAGGCATTATTATAGATATCTTGAAAATCACCAAATTCATATAATTCTTTGAGAAATATAAGTGCGCTTTCTTTGTAGTTGTTTTCTTTTTTCTGGTCTTTTACAATTGCTAAAAGAATATTTAAATCATCTTTTTTGAATTGAGGTATTGCTGCAAATTGAGAGCTTTGGTACACATTGGTTAATTGCTCGTTAACTTGGGCTAGTGTACCGCTATAAGAGACATTTTTGTATCTGAAACTGACGGTCTTTTCTCGGTTTTTTGGTATTCTTTCATTAGGTATTCGCTGTCCTTTCTTAATATTCAATTTAAAATTATCGAAGGCATAGCTATAGCCAAGAGTAATGGTGAGGTCACGACCCGTGTTTAAGGTTGAATTTCTAAAAAGCGTTAAAAAATTCAAGTTGAGGTTATGTTTTTCTAACCAAAGATAACTGCTGCCCAAGCGAAAGTTTAGCACATTGTTTTGCTGTTCGCCATTTACAAAAGAGCTGTTGTACGAACTTGAAAAATTAGTACGTAACTGCTTGTTAAAAAAATGTTTGCCAATAGCGAGAGTTGGTCCCAAAGTGGTATTTGCATCTTCTGCCACCGTATTGTAAGATACGTTTGCTGCTAAAGATATATTCAATGCCCGTTCAGGATACCCTAAGGTATAGCCAGCAGTACCATTGTAAAACTGATTGTCACCCCCTTCGATAGTTTCACCTTCCTGTTGATTGTTAGAGTTTTGGTATACCAAATTTAAATTGGTGGTATGCTGTTTGGTTTCGGTTTTCTTTACTATGTAATTAATACCCAAATTTGCATTCTGGGATATCTGACGATAGTTTAAGGTATCAACATTATCGAATTCACCAACTTGGTTGATATAATCGAACTGATCACGAATATTAGTGAACGATTGAAAGTTGGAGTAAGAGGCGTTGAAACCCAACCTTTCTGATGCATTATAACTTGCGTTTACAGCACTAACCACTCTCTGTTGGTCCGATGTTTTGGCATTATCTAAATTGTCTTTTTGTAAACCAGCATTTACACTAAGGCTTACTTTATTTTCAAATAGGGTTTGACTTGCATTGACGGTAATGTTCTCTAAATCGTTGTTGAAGAAGTATGCACCTAAGGTTTTGTAATTAGGATCAATACGTTCGTAGCCCACACCCAAAGTACCATTGCCCGCGGGATAATTGAAAGAAGCGTTTAAGGCGTTGTAATAATTGGTGCTAATATTTTCATCCAATAAAAAAGAAAGAATGCCGCTTTTAGACCTAGCTTCGGTCAGTCGAGTATCTTCGGTAACTCCAGATATTGCATATTCAATACGTATTTGCGCTTTTTCAAGTAGCTTGAATTGCGATTCAAAAGAAAGCACTGCATTGTCTTTTGGGGATATGCCTAATTCTACCGGAAATGCATTTTCCAAAGAATTTGCATCATCGGTAGCTTTGAATAGAATGACCCCCAACTTCATAAAATCGAAATCATAGGCGGTTTTAATTCCGTAGCCAGTTCTTTTATAAGATGTAATTGCTCTAGGTTCTTCTGAGTTATATTCCGTGGCTCGCAACAAACGACCGTACATAGCGCTTACCTGAAATTTTCCTTCGGGATTCAAATCAAATCCACCACCCGTAAATTGATGACCTGCCAGCGTATATGGAGAAAAGGTCATATTAACGTCCCCCAAGTGAGCTGTAGCCCATTTATAGGAAGGGTGTAGACTTAATCTATTAAAGCTAAATGGACTTGGAAAATTGAATTCTTGATTGGAATATGTGAACGATAGCGGAATATTGTAGACCCCGGCAATATTGAAATTTAAGTTACCTGTAAGATAATAGGTAAGGTCTTGTCTGTTAGCTGTACCATCATAGTATACCGCATTTGCAGCAACACCGCCATTGTAACGTAGCCACTTTTCTTTGCCCAATTGGTCAAAGCTGATACTCTGGGAAAAGCCAAGCGTACAACACATAAATAACGGAACTAATAGTCGATACAATGATTCGTGTTCTTAAACGTTAAATATAAGTTAATAAGGAAAAGTAATACAATATTTTCGATGAAACGCAGTTTCGCCCTACATATTTTTACGAATTATTTTTGTAGTATGTAAGTGTATATAGTTGTATGTCTCTTTAAGTGTTGATATAGTGTTAATTAGCTTAAAGTGTAGTTTAAAAGTCTGTTTAGGAAGTTCTCAAAGAAATCAATTCCCAATCTTGCCCTAAAGAAGTGTAAGTACAAATTTTCTCAAATCCTACGGCGTAATGTGCCCCTAAAGAACGGGCGTTAGTTGCGTCAACTTCAGTGATAATTGCATCGTATTTTGGGTAAGAGGCAATTTTCATAGCGTTGTAAAGTCCGCGAAAAATCCCCATTTTTCTATGGGTCTTAGCAACACAGATTTGCCCCATGGTAATAAAATTTTGAATGTTTACGTTTTCTAATTCGGTAAACATCGGTCTTAAAACAGAGATTTCATCTTTAAAGTCATCGGTCATTGAAAGGGCATAACCAACTACCTTATCTCCATCTTTCGCAATAATATGCGGACAAGCATTATTCATTCTAGTAAGTACATCTAAAGTGTGGTGTACAGTAACGAAACCTTCTTTTTCCATTTCATCGCTAGAAACAGAAGATTTTAAATTCATTTGCTGTAAAGAAAGAATCTGTATTAATTCTTCATTTGTTGTGGCGGTGGTATATATTAAATTCATTTACTCAACTTTTAACCAAGCTTTGCGGGCTTTTAATATTTTTTTTGAAGGAGCTTCTTCATTTTTCTCAATTAAGCTAATAGCATAGTTCGGGTTAGCGGTCAAGGTGACTTCGGTTTTCCTTTCCATACCATCCCGTAAAAAGGTTATTGAAAGATTGTCGTTTGGCTTAAATTCATTTTCTATGAATTTGTTGAACTGAATGCCGTTAGGGAATTTTTCGCCATTAATAGCGGTAATGATATCGCCTTTATCTAGCCCGGCAATATAAGCAGGACTCCCAATTTTGGTATTGCTTCTAATTTTACCATTTAAATTATCTGTTATAGATACAGCGGCGCCAAAATAAGCTGCTTCTTTGTTTTGAGATACACTTACCCCAACAGTTTTAAATAGTTCGGTATAGCTTGGCATTTCGCTTTTGTAGATAAAACTATTAAAGAAGTTATTACCAAAATCTTCGCCAACGTAGGTGTTTAAAGTTTTATTCAAGTTTTCAATGGTATATGAATTTTCAGATTTCCCGTAGGTATTCCAAATCAGTTTCATAAAATCATCTAAATTTAAACCGCGCTCTCTTAAGGAAAGGTCTAGGGCCAAACCTAGAACACTACCATAGGAATAATAAGAAATAAAAGTGTTCTCCCTATTCACCGGGTCTACAGAGGTTGCCGCATCTACAAAAGGAGCTTGGTAGCTCATTTCAATTGGGTTAAAAAACTGCCTGGCGGGTGAATTCCAGACATAATTGAAAGTACCTATTAACCCTTCAACATATTTTTCTGGAGTAATTAATCCTGCTCTGCAAAGTATCAAATTGGTGTAGTAGCTGGTAAAACCTTCTGCAAACCAAAGCTCACCGCTCATGTTAGCTTCTTCAAAATTAAATGGTTCTAAAGATTTTGGTCGTATACGTTCAACATTCCAACTATGAAAAAACTCATGTGAAACTGTGCCGATATTACCATCCATTCCTCCGTTGGCTAATGTTCGTGTACTGGTTAAAATGGTAGAATTTCTATGCTCCATGCCATCACCAGAGGCATTTGGTATATAACAGGCTAAAAAGGTATAAGACCCGTAATCAAATGTAGGTAGTTCACCAAAAACCTCCTTTTCGGCAAGCACAACTTTTTTTACTTTCTCAAAATATTGATCAGCTTCTTCTTCGGAACCAGGGTCGTGCAAGGCTAATTTTATGATTTGACCGTCTACAGTGAATTCGCGAACCTTATGGTTGCTCAGCTCTGTTGGGCTATCCATAAAATAATATAGATTAGGCGCGCTATACGTATTGTTGGTTACGTGCGGTAGTTGCGTGGCCACCTTCCACTTTAGGTCATCTCTGGTTTTAAAATCTACTTCTATTTTCCTGTCTTTAAGAGAAGGGGCGTACATAAATGTAGCCGGTATATTTAAATGTGCATGGGTTTCGTCTATTTGCGAATAGGTGCCATCACCTCTATTTGCATATAGTGTATATGTAATTTTAACAGTACCGTCATGTTCAGAAACGTTCCATTCATATGGGGTAGTTCTGGTAATCTTTAAACTATTTCCTTTACTGTCAGTTGCCTTGAAATTATATACATTTTTGGCAAATTCATGAAGTGCATATCTACCTGGTGAGGTTCTACTCATTCTGAGCGATAAGGTGTCTTCAGCTACACCAACGAACGATGCCGTAATGTTCGCTTCATGATGAACTGCATTCTCAAATGATATGGTGTAAGCGTTGGTTTGAGCAAAAATGCCAAAAGTGTTTAGAACAAAAAAAAGAAAAATAATTAGATAGCGCATACTTAGTTTTTAGCTAAGATAATGAAGCTAATACACGAATTATGGCAAAGTGAATTTTAAAATGAATTTATGGTAGGTAAATGTAGGTTTTAAAGAACCTAGTGCTCCTCAAATTTTTCTACAATTATATTTTTAATGCCTTTTAAATGAAATTCAGTAATTGGTTTGGTAACAAAATCGGCAACCAGATCTTTTTTCTTTAAGAGTTCAATATCATGTCTATAGGAAGATGAAGTTAGAACAAAAACCATGCAGTTATTTGTATTTGCTATGGTTTCTAGATTATCCATAAATTCCCAACCGTTCATTACGGGCATATTGAGATCTAGAAAAATAATGTAGTTATAGGAGTCGGAATAATCGTTATTAAGATATTCCATAGCGGGTTTACCATTTGAAAAAATGAGCTGTTCACCTTTTATTTCAGCGTGATTAATTCCCTTTTCAAGCAAAAATGTAAAAATGGGGTCGTCCTCAACAATTATAAGTTTGTTTTTCATGTATTTTCGTCTAAATCGATCGCATTTATCGTATTGTCAACAATATCTTTAATGACATGATCAATTTCATTTGCAGATGTTAATATAAAATTGAGAATCTGTTCTCTTTCTTCTTGTTTTAATTTTTCTTTATCGTCTCGTAAAAGCTCAACTAAGCCCATTAAGCGTGCCACGGGAGCTCTAACGATATGAGATTGAGTCCAGGCAATTTTTTTCAATTGTGCATTTTGTTCTTCAATTGCTTTTAAATGTTGAACCTTGGTTGTAACATCTTTAGAATTGGCAACAATACCTTTTAACGTAGGTTCGTCAATTTTATTCGTAATAACGGTCTCTAGCCATACCCAATGACCGTCGCCATGCTTAAACCTAAACGGTTTTATATTTACTTGAGGTATTTTTAAAACCTTAATGAACTCGTTGTAAACGGTTTCATAATCATCGGGGTGAATATAATCGAAAGCATTAGTACCTAAAAATTGTTCAGGTGTAATGTTCAATACTTTTATTGAGGTAGGACTAGCATAGGTGAAGTCGGCTTTTTCATTTATTAAGCAAATCATATCGCTACCTTCTTGTACCAAGGTTTTGAAACGTCGTTCACTTTGTATTAATTGCTCTTTGGCTTCTCGTGTTTCATGTATATCCCTAGATGTTACAATGACGCCTTTTATTGTAGGTGAATTTAGTTGGTTAGATACATTAGCAATGAACCATCGCCATTCACCTTTTTTATTTTTAAATCTATATGGTGCTATTTGAACCGATTTTTGTTCAGCAATTAAACTAAAAGATTGTGCTACTTGTTCAATATCATCGGGGTGAACATAGTCAAAAGCATTGGTGCCAATCAATTCCTCTGGACTTATTTGAATGACATTTATAGAACTTGGACTTACATATGTAAAATTGCCTTCAAGGTCTGTAATGGAAATAATATCACTACTTTCCTGTACTAAGGTTTTGAAACGTCGTTCACTATTTGCTAATTGTTCTGCAGCCTTTTTCTTTTCGGTATTATCTTTAGCTATACAATAATATACGCGATCTTTTTCGTCCCAGTTAGAAGACCAAATCATGGGTACTACATGACCATTTTTATGTACATATCTGTTTTCAAAATTGACCACTTTTTTTCCAGACAATACCGAAGCGGCCGATTGTTCGGTTACGATATGGTCTTCTTTGTATACTAATTCTATATAATTTGTTCCAATAATGTCTTTGGGAGCGTACCCCCATACTTCTTTGACTGCTTTGTTGATACTTAAGAAATACCCTTCTTCATCAATAGTACATATTATATCTAAAGAAGTATCCATTATTTTTTGCATCTCCGCTTTTGCATTGATCAATACTTGCTGTGATAATATTTCTGAAGTAATGTCTTTTGAAAAACAAGCGATACCAATTGTTTCTCCCTCTTTATTATACATGAGGTCAAAAGAAGTAAGTCCGTAAGTTGTCCAAAATTTATCTGGATCTTGTATTTTTTGTTTTACAGAAAAGCTACCCGATTCCAGGGCTTTATGATAATATGACTTCCATTTTTCGGTTACACTTTGTGGTACACTTGCAGAAAATACTGGGTTACCTTCTTCAAAAGGCTTGCCTTGTATTTTCTTTACAAGTTCGTGAAATGCAGTGTTTGCGGTAATCAAGTTAAAATCCAAGTCAATTGACCACATGAGATCTCTTGTGCTATTGATCATAGCTTCTTGGTTGTTCTTAACACGTTGAAGTTCTGTGGTAAATGTTTTTTTCTGGGTGATGTCTTGAATGGTGCCGTACATGGATAACGGTTCTTTAGCGTCGTTCCATTTAAGCACTTTTCCTTTTTCATGTACCCATTTAAATTCCCCATTTTTTTGCAATAGTCTATATTGTACGCTGCACTCTTTAGATGGATATTTAAGGCACTCCAGCATTTTTTTCTGTACTAGGGGTAAATCGGCAGGGTAAATAAGCTTAAACCAATCATCGGTCTTAAAATTGTCCAACTTTTTTTGGTCAATACCAAAAATAGCAATGCCTGTTTCATTTAAAGAGAAAGTATCTTGAACCATGTTGCGTTCCCAAATTCCTATTCCAGTAGCGGAAACGATATTATCTAAAAGTCGTCCTTTTTTTTCAAGTTCAATTTTTTGTTTTTGCTCAAGTACTTTGGCCTTTCGTAACTCTAACAGATGAACAACTTGTTTGGCTAGGGTTTGTAGTCCGTCTATTTGGGTGTCATTTAGTTGCCTTGATTCATAATCGATAACACATAATGTACCAAGCCGGTGTCCATCGGCTGTGGTTAATGAGGCACCGGCATAAAAACCTACATTGGGATCTTCTGTAACAAGTTTATTGTCTTGAAATCGTTCGTCTGCATGAGTGTCCTCTACTACTAGTACATTTAAATCGTCGGTAATAACATGCTTGCAAAAAGATTCTTTTAAAGGAGTACCATTACCTTCAAATCCGAAGTGCGATTTAAAAAATTGCCTTTTATCATCAACTAATGAAATTAAGCTTACAGGGGTATTACAAATAGAAGCGGCTAAAGATGTAATTTCATCATAGATAGCTTCAGGATGAGTATCCATAACATCGAAAGAAATCAATGCTTCTAATCTATTCGTATCTAAAATATTACTCCCTTTCATTATTATCTTTGTAAGAAGATAGTTACTTATTCTAATACCTTAAAATTAAAGTAAGAAATTTCTTTAAAAAAAGACGCAAAAATAGTATTTGATTTTGTAAATCAATCATTTTCTATGACTTTTTATCTGATTTTTTTGATTTTTTTGAAAGGATAAGTAATTATTAATCAGATTGATAAAATGAAATTCGTAATCATTTTAATTAATGTTTAAAGTATATTCAATAGGTTTTGAATGTTGATATAAAATTTACCGGAAATCTTCGATTTAGTTATAATCAATTCAGAGAAAAGCTATTTTTGTGAAATGATCAAACTGCCAGGTAAATTAAAGAGTTTTTTAGAAACACGTAAGAAAGAAGATGCTTTTAGAACACTACAGGCTACAGATGGGTCAATAGACTTTTTGTCGAACGATTATTTAGGTTTTGCAACTAATGAAACCTTATTTTCAAAAACATTTCAATTGTTGCTTACAGAAAGTGTTGCAGCCAATGGTTCGGGTGGATCTAGACTTTTATCTGGAAACCATAAGTTGTATTCTAAGCTTGAATCACAATTGGCTACTTTTTATAAATCGAATGCAGCTCTAGTCTTTAATTCTGGTTATGATGCCAATATGGGGCTTTTTAGCTCTGTTCCCCAAAAAGGAGACTTGGTTTTTTACGATGAATTTATACACGCAAGTATACGTGAAGGTTTGCGTTTGAGTAATGCGAAGTCTTATAGTTTTTCACACAATAGCCTATCAAGTTTAAAAGAAAAAATAGAACTAAATACGGCTCGAAATGAATATGAGAAATATACCGTGTATATTGTTACTGAAAGCGTTTTTTCTATGGATGGGGATTCGCCCGATTTAAAAGCATTTGCCAAATATTCTAAGTCAAATGGGTATTATTTAATTGTTGATGAAGCCCATGCCGTTGGAGTTTTCGGTGATTATGGAGAAGGGCTCGTACCTTCTTTAAAATTGGAAAAAGATGTTTTTGCCAGAACGGTAACTTTTGGCAAAGGATTTGGCTGTCATGGTGCGGCAATACTTGGTGCTGACGATTTAAAAGATTTTCTGGTGAATTTTGCGAAACCTTTTATATACACCACGGCACTAACACCACATACGCTAGCTACGATTATAACCGCACATGAATTTTTAGAAGAACTGGGAAAAGAGCCCAAAAGAATATTGATGGAAAACATTGAATTCTTTAAAAAACAGATTGTCACTCATAAAATTGAAGAATCTTTTATACCAAGTAGTTCGGCTATACAAGGTTGTATTATACCGGGATCAAAAAGTGCGAAACAAGTAGCGAAAAAGTTATTGGATAAAGGCTTTAATATTAAAGCCGTTCTCGCGCCAACAGTGCCAAAAGGTCAAGAAAGATTAAGAATTTGCTTGCATAGTTATAATTCAAAGGAAGAAATTGGACTTTTGATAAAATTATTGGCTAGTTATATTTAAAGAATATGGAGAGTAAATTCTATCAATTGGCATCTTTTGAATATGTTGCAGATGTTCAGATTGTAAAAGGCAAATTAGAGTCAGAAGGTATACCTGTATTTCTTAGAGATGAAAATACCTTGAATTCAGACCCATTGATCAGTAATGCCATTGGTGGTGTAAAGTTACAAGTATATTCAAAAGATAAGGATAGGGCTATAGCTATATATGACAATATAAGAACTTATGCTTTGGGTAATGATGGTAAACCTATTGTATGCCCAAACTGCAAAGCTCAAAGGTCTGAACCATATTATAACAGGAAGGGCATATTTTATAAACTTTTTCCATTTTTCGAGAAAAGAAAATATAAGTGCCTAAATTGTAACATGATCACTAATTCAAAGTAAAAGTATATGCAAAAGATTTTTGTAACAGGAATTTCAACAGAAGTAGGTAAAACCATTGCATCTGCAATTTTTGTTGAAGCTTTACAAGCAGATTATTGGAAACCGGTTCAAGCAGGAGACTTAGACAATACTGATACGGATAAGGTAAAGCGTTTAATTTCTAATGATAAATCTAAGTTTCACCCAAGTAGTTATAATCTTAAATTACCCATGAGTCCGCATGCGGCTGCTGAGATTGAAGGGATAACTATTGATAGGTTCCATATTACCGAACCCGAAACAGATAATAATTTGATCATAGAGGGGTCTGGAGGTATATTAGTGCCGCTTAATGATGAGGACACCATGTTTGATATCATAATGCCAGATTATAAGGTCGTTGTTGTATCTAGAAATTATTTGGGGAGTATCAATCATTCTTTATTGACCATAAAATGGTTATTGCATAAAGGTTATGAAGTTTCTGTGTTGTTTAGTGGAGAACCTAACCCGCACACCGAAAATATTATTTTGCATAAAACAGGTGTTTCCTTAATAGGTAGAATAGAAGAGGAAAAAGAATTTACAAAAGAGGTGATTAAAAAATACGCAGATAAATTTCAGGGTATTTTAAGTACTTTATAATCGCTGTAAGATTTCGGCATTATCAACTGTGGCGATTACCTTATAATGTTTAGCTAAATAGGTGTCTATATATTCATTTTCCTCAATTTCTTTTTTGTCAAAAATTCGTCTTCCCTTTCGTATGACAACTGTTTGGGGTCGTAGTTCATGCATAATGTACTTAATTTCTTCAACGGAATTTTTTCTGGGGTTACCGTAAAAAGTAAATAATTCATTTCTGCAAATATTACTTGGGTGAGTAGATGCTGTTGTAGGTGGTAACGTGTTTAAATTCCAATACCCGATGTGGTACTCGAAAAACAGAACGTTTTCAGTTTCTAAATTATGTTCTAAAATATACTGGGGTACGGCAAAGCCTTCCCCGTTAAAAATTGTGCCTTTTTCAATTTTGTTCTTTACCACGTTTACATACTCCAAATAACTTTCTGCAGGTATCAGTAAGGCGATGAAGGCTAAATAAGCAGGCAATTTTGGTTTATACTGCCTTATTAAATTGTAAACGACTATGCCCACCAAAATTAATAGCATGGGGTGTAATTGGATCAGGTAGTGCCCATTTATTCTTCCTCCTTTTACAAAGGAAAATAAAACACCTATAATGGCAATCAACAGAAGTTGTACGTTTCTACTTTTAAAATTTAGTTTTTTGCTTTTGTAGGCGTAGAGCAAGAATATGCCCGTTATTACGAAAATGGGGGTTAGTTTTAAAACAGAATAACGTCTGGCTCCCGTATATTCTAAAGGGGCAAGAATTACAGATTCCCACCAAATATAGGTTTGGTTACTTAGGTAGTAAGGTATTATAGTAGCTAAAATAACGGTCAAGGCTCCAATTCCGAATAAAACCACATGAATTAAAGGAATATTCCTGTTGGTAAAAAAAGCTTCATAACATAAAAAAAGACCTATAAATAGAATAGGAAAAGCCATGTTTAGCTTTACCATAACCGTTGCACCCATCAACAATCCTGATAAGAATATAAAAAGGGCAGTTTTTTTAGTCTGCAAAATATATAGTGCAGGTACAAAGAGCGCAATACAAATATGTTCGGACATTACTCCTTGTAAGCTGCCAAAGAGACTGAGTAAAAAAATACAGCATGCGCCAATTATGATCGATGCTTTTTTTGATACAAATGTCAATGCTATTTTATAAGTAAAGAATGCGGTAATAGCTACTAGAATAACGCCTGCAAATCGAATGGCTACAAAGCTTTTTCCAAATATGGATATGATAGTTGCAAAAAAGGCGAAGGTCAATGGTGGTTTTAGATCCCATAGTTGGGTATATGGTAAAAAACCATCTGCCCATGATTGTCCTAGAAGTATAAAGGTGCTTTCATCACGGTCTACATAGTCTCTAAAGAAAAAAGGAAAACGAATGAAAAAAGTAATTAAAGAAAGTAGTAAGAATACGGTAGTATTCTTCAATTGGGAAAAATCTAAAAATGCATTTCTGTTTCTTTTTGAGGGCATCTAATTATTGCGGTTTATTTCCCGATCTTTGCAAGATAGATAAAATGGCGAATTATAAATTCTATGACTGGAGAAAATCTATCAACAAGAGATAAAAAACACTTATGGCACCCGCTAACACAACACAAACTTGGTAAACCCCAGCTTCCCATTGTAAAGGCAAAAGGTACTTTGTTGTTTGATGAAGAGGGAAAAGAATATATTGATGCAATTGCATCATGGTATACCGTAATGTATGGTCATGCTAACGAACAAATAGTTGCAGCGATTACCAAGCAGATGCAAACGTTAGACTTTGTAATGTTCAGTGGTCTTACCCATGAGCCCGCAATTGAACTGTCTGAAAAGTTAATGGAAATTCTACCTGATAACCAGGCTAAAATATTCTTTAATGACAATGGCTCTACGGCAGTAGAAGCAGCTATTAAAATGGCATTGCAGTTTTTCCATAATAAAGGCGAAAGGCGAGATACACTTATTGCTTTTGAAGACGGTTTTCATGGTGATACTTTTGGTGCTATGAGTGCATCGGGACTTTCGTCTTACAACGGACCGTTTGAGGATTTTTTGTTAAATGTTGAGCGTATTCCTGTTCCGACCGACGATAATCTAAGCGAGGTAACAGATAAGCTCTCACAAATACTACATAAAAATAAGTGTGCTGCATTTGTTTTTGAGCCTTTAGTGCAAGGGGCTGCAGGCATGAAATTCCACTCCGCTAAAGGGCTAGATACTCTAATTGGACTATGTAGAGAATATGAAGTTTTATGCATTGCCGACGAAATAATGACCGGGTTCGGTAAAACGGGGAAAAACTTTGCCTCTGAAAATTTACGCAATGCGCCAGATATTATATGCTTGAGTAAGGCTTTAACGGCCGGTATGTTTCCATTAAGTATTACCAGTTGCTCCCAAGAGATGTACAACGGGTTTTTAAGCGATGACGTACATAAGGGTTTTTTTCATGCTCATACATTTAGTGCCCACCCACTAGGTTGTGCAGCAGCTTTGACAGGAATAAAGTTGCTTAATTCACCTCAAATATTAGAAAGACGGGAAGCTATTAACTTGGCGCATAATGAGTTTTTGTCACAGATAAAATCGCATAATAATGTGAAAGATGTAAGGGTTATGGGTGTAATCTTGGCCATTGATTTAGATATTAAAACCGAGCGTTATGGTAATTTACGGGATGAGTTGTATAATTTCTTTTTGGAAAGAGGTGTTTTGTTAAGACCTTTAGGCAATACTATTTATGTGTTGCCACCATTTGTAATTACAAAGGAAGAGTTGCAAAAGGTCTACAAAGTAATAACAGAGGCGTTAAATACATTTTAGATTTTACATTGAAAGAAAAAATATCTATAACATCGATAGCTTCACTTTCCCCTTTGGGGTCTTCACAAGAAGAAATTTGGAAAGCTTATCAGAATAACGACCATTACTTTTCTTTAGCGGATATAAATAACGCTAAAACTTGGGTAGCTCCATTGGCAGAATCTGCAAATGAGCTGGTGAAAAAATTAAGGGAATCTGATAGTAAGTACAAAAAGTTAGATAACAGTGTGTTGTTTGCCATGGCTGCTTCTAGAATGGCCATTCAACAATCTGGTTGGACAAATACTTCTGAATTCGGAATAAATATGGGGTCTTCAAGAGGGGCAACCAAATTGTTCGAAGAATATCATGCTGAATACTTAGAAACAGGTATTTCATCAACTTTAAGTTCTCCAACAACTACCTTGGGTAATATATCTTCATGGGTATCTCATGATTTAGGAGCTACGGGACCAGAAATATCACACTCCATTACCTGTTCAACAGGTTTACATTCTGTTTTAAATGGCGTGGCGTGGCTAACAAGTGGTATGTCAACTAAATTTTTGGTGGGTGCCAGTGAAGCGCCGTTGACCGATTTTACCATTGCCCAAATGAAGGCATTGAAGATTTATGCAAAAGCGCCAGCGTTAAACTCGAATTCGTTAGTTGATAACTCAGCGGTAACTGAGCGTAGCCAAAACTACCCTTGCCAGGCATTGAACATGAACAAGGAGTACAATGCTATGATTTTAGGAGAAGCAGCCTCGGTAGCTTGTTTGGAAAGGGGAGTTGTAGACCATGCTTTGGCAATTATTGAAGGAGTAGGATTTGCGACCGAAATTTTAAAACACAATACATCTATTTCTGCAAATGCTGTATGCTTTCAAAAATCTATGAAAATGGCTTTGGGTGGAATAAATCCTGCTGAGGTAGATGCCATTGTTATGCATGCACCCGGAACGATCAAAGGAGATTCTTCCGAATACAATGCTATCAAAGAAGTATTTGGGGAAAACATGCCGCAAATGACAACCAACAAATGGAAAATTGGTCATACGTTCGCCACTTCTGGTATGCTAAATTTAGAATTGGGGGTATTAATGATGCAAAACAATAAGATGATTTCAGTGCCATTTATAGACCATAAAAATAGAGGTGGGGATCTTAAAAAAGTTCTAGTAAATGCCGTAGGCTTTGGTGGTAATGCGGTTAGTATTTTAGTCTCTAAGAAAGAATAGAAAGTTTAAATCGTTAATTTAAAACTCTCCGATTATTTTTTCAATTTAAATTCAGTTATTTTTGAACCCTGGTAACAACCTAAGATTATATGAGCGAAGCAAGACATAATTGGTCAAAAGAAGAAATTTTAGAAATTTACAATAAGCCTTTAATGGAGCTACTTTATGAAGCTGCAACTGTGCATAGAAAAAATCACGACCCTAATACGGTACAGGTTTCTACATTACTTTCCATAAAAACCGGTGGTTGTCCAGAAGATTGTGGTTATTGTCCGCAAGCGGCACGTTATCATACCGATATTGAGGGTAATGACCTAATGGCTGTTTCTCAAGTAAAAGCTCAAGCGCTAAGGGCAAAGGCATCTGGTAGTTCAAGAGTGTGTATGGGTGCTGCTTGGAGAAACGTAAAAGACGGGCCTGAATTTGAGCAAGTTTTGGAAATGGTACGTACCATCAATAAGCTTGACATGGAGGTTTGCTGTACCTTGGGTATGATTACCGAGAACCAGGCAAAACGATTGGCAGAGGCAGGTTTATACGCTTACAACCACAATTTAGATACTTCAGAAGATTATTATAAAGATGTTATTTCTACACGTGCCTTTGAGGATCGTTTAGATACTATTGAAAATGTTCGTAAAAGTAATGTGACCGTTTGTAGCGGTGGTATTATTGGTATGGGTGAGGCATTGGAAGATAGAGCAGGCATGTTGGTTGCTTTAACATCATTGAACCCGCAACCGGAATCTGTGCCTATTAATGCTCTGGTAGCCGTAGAAGGTACCCCAATGGAAGATATAGAACCTGTTTCTATTTGGGATATGATACGTATGGTAGCTACTACTAGAATAGTTATGCCAGAGACCCAAGTTCGTTTATCGGCTGGGCGTACTGAAATGAGTAGAGAAGGGCAGGCAATGTGTTTCTTTGCAGGAGCAAACTCAATTTTTGCAGGCGATAAGTTGTTGACCACTCCCAACCCAGATGTAAATGAGGATATGGAGATGTTTAAAATGCTAGGTCTTAATCCGCAAAAACCATTTACCAAAGTGTCACAACCAAAAACTGTAGAAGCAGAGGATTCACAATTAAAACCATTGGGCGAAAAACCTAAATGGACAAGACCGGGCCATTCAATTGAGCGTAACGAAAATGCCAAGCAGAAGGTCAAAATTGTTGAATAACACTACATTAATACATTTTTAAGAAAATATTTTCTTAACGTTAATTACCTTTGGCTTCCCTAAAAAAACCATGAGTAATTGAAGTTAGCAAACATTCCTAGGGTAAGTAATATTACTAAGGACAACTTTATTGAAAACTACTTTAAGCCTCAAAAGCCTGTTGTTTTGGAACAGGCTATTGCAGACTGGCCTGCATTTACCAAATGGAATTTGGATTATATGAAAGAGGTCGCAGGCGATATAAACGTGCCGCTATATGATAATAGACCGGTTCAGCATAAAGATGGTTTTAATGAGCCACACGCCAAAATGAAAATGGCAGAATATGTTGACCTTTTAAAAAAGGAACCTACCAAATACAGAATTTTTCTGTGGAATATTTTAAAGGAAGTACCGGCCTTGCAACAAGATTATCGTTTTCCAGATTTTGGATTAAAGCTGTTGAAAGGGCTGCCAATGTTGTTTTTTGGAGGAAGAGATTCATATACCTTTATGCATTATGATATTGATTTAGCCAATATTTTTCATTTTCATTTTGATGGAGAGAAAGAAGTAGTGTTGTTTCCCCAATCGGAAACAAAGAATCTTTACAAAGTGCCACATTCTCTAATAACTCATGAAAGTATAGATTTCTCAAATCCTAATTATGAGAAATGGCCGGCATTAAGAAACGCTAAAGGTTTTAAAACAACATTAAAACATGGGGAAGTCTTGTATATGCCAGAAGGTTTTTGGCATTATATGAAGTATAAAACACCTGGTTTTTCTATGAGTCTACGTGCTTTGGCACGTAATCCTAAAAATTTAGGAAAGGCATTTTATAATATTTTGATCATGCGTCATTACGATGTGTTAATGCGAAAACTTAAAGGTCAAGATTGGATAGATGCTAAAAATGAGAAAGCTATTACAAACACAAATAAGAATACTAAGGTACTAGTAGAAAATTAACACTTTTAGGGTATAAGTTCTTTCAGTTTTTCATACACCAAATGACTTTCCCAGCCCCTGTATAAGAGGTAATCGGCTAATTTTTTTCTTCTTTTTTGAGTATTGGTTTCAGTAATTTGATCAAGTCTTTTTTTAGCTAAGTTATCTAAAGTAGTTAAGTATACTTCGGGTTCAATCTCCTTTAATGCTGTTGTTATATTGTATTTAGAAATATCTCTAAACTTAAGTTCCCTAACAATTCTATTTTTGCCCCATTTTTTAATCTTGAATTTGCCACGGGCAAAGCTTTTTGCAAAACGCTCTTCGTTTAAAAACCTATCTTCAATAAGTTGAGCTATAATGGTATCGATAGCTAATGGGATCATACCCATGTCCTTTAGTTTGGAAACCACTTCTTTATGGCAACGATCTTGGTAAGCACAATAACTTTCTATCTTTTTAGTAGCTTCTTGAATGGTGTAGCCTTTAGTTTTTTGGTTCAATGGTGATATTTAAATAAAATTTGAAATTAGGAAGATAATGCAGCAAAGATATAACCAAAAGCTATAAGGAGTAAAAATATTAAGCCAACTGCTAGTCCTACTCCAACCAATATTAGTAAAAATAAAATCACCTTTAAAATTGATTGACCAATGGTAAGTTTATATAGTCTTCCATAAACATAAGTATAATAAAAAATCAATAGAGGATATATTAAAAGAAACAGGCTAGGATGAACCCAAATAGCTATAAAAAATATTAGAGAGGTAGTTAAAAACTATAACCTTGAATGTAACAATTGGCTACAATATGTTCTGCATAATTATAAGGTTTTCTGTAAACTAAAAATGCTATCAATGTGTATATGGGAAGTAATAGGATAACCATTATGTTAAAATACTTAAGCATAAATTTTGAGCTTTCGGTTGATTTGTTCAACTGCTCTGTCTTAAATTCTGGATCTGCAAATGGTCCGCCCAGGGTTTCTGCATACCAATTAATTTGTGATTCATTAAAATCGTTCATTACTGATATGTATTCTTCATCAAAAGAATTAAACACAAACAAGTTGATTGCCATACATATGGTTAAGAAAGCAAAAGGATTCAAGAATTTTTTACGTGTACCGCTATAATATTCTCTAAGAAGCACTCCAGGTCTTAAAATCAGGTATTTAATGGTAACAAAATACTTGTTGTCCCACCCAATATAATTTTGAAAGGCGTCTTCTATAATACGTTTAATGGTTATTCTTTCAGAGACTATTTTGGCACCACATTGGTTACAGTAAAATGATTGATGAACTAGAGTAGATGAACAGTTTTTGCAGGACATTTGTAATGGTTGGTTAGGAATTTAATTGTTAAAATACGTAAAAACCCAAAACAAAAAAAGCGACTCTTTTTGGGAGTCGCTTTTTAAAGTATAAAGCCATATTGGCTTAATATATTGTTTTGCCGTCTTTATTTTTAAAACGGTATTCTAGATACGTATACGCATCGCGCGGTTGAATTTTAATCCATTTTTTATACTCTAAGAACCATTTTGTTCTCATTGATGGAAAACCTTTTGTAATATAGGCTGCTATAAAAGGGTGTATATTTAAAGTTATACTGCTATCCTTTTTAGGGCCTTTAAGAAGTTTTTCAAGGTCCGCTGTAATTTTATCTATTAAAACAATAGGTGCTTCCACCTGCTTCCCAGAATTATTGGGATCCTCTTCAGTTGTTTTAATATTCATTTCAGGTCGTACCCTTTGTCGGGTAATCTGAATTAAACCAAATTTACTAGGAGGTAGTATTTTATGCTTGGCACGATCATCTTTCATCTCATCTCTAAGATGCTCAAAAAGCTTTTTTCTATGTTGTGGTTTTACCATATCGATAAAATCCACTACAATAATACCGCCCATATCACGAAGACGTAATTGTCTTGCAATTTCTGATGCGGACAAGAGATTTACCTCTAAGGCAGTATCTTCTTGGTTTTTAGCTTTGTTTGATCTGTTGCCACTGTTTACGTCTATTACATGAAGTGCTTCGGTATGCTCTATAATTAAATAGGCGCCTTTGCTCATAGCGGCAGTACGGCCAAAAGACGTTTTGATCTGTCTTTCGATTCCAAATTTTTCAAAAATAGGTACATTGGTGTTATAGTGCTTAACAATGCTTTCCTTTTCAGGAGCAATTTCGGCCACGTATTCTTTTATTTCATTGAATAAGGTGGCGTCATCAACATGTATTCCGGTGAAACTATCATTAAATACATCTCTTAAAATAGAAGATGCTCTATTGAGTTCAACAAATACTTTTGCTGGTGTTTGTGCACGTTGTAATTTTTTACACATTGCTGACCATTTGTTCAGCAAGTTTTCTAGATCTTTGTCAAGTTCTGCGACTTTTTGTCCTTCTGCGACCGTTCTTATGATAACACCGAACCCCTTGGGTTTAATGCTTCTTACAAGTCTTTTTAACCTATCTTTCTCTTCTTTGCTACCTATCTTTTGAGATACTGATACGCGATCGGAGAAAGGAACCATAACCAAATAACGTCCGGCAATTGATAGCTCAGAACTAATTCTTGGTCCTTTTGTGGAAATAGGCTCTTTTACAATTTGCACCAATAAAGATTGGTTTGCTTTTATGACATCGGTGATGACACCATTTTTGTCAATATCGGTCTCGAACGGAAAATTACCTAAGGAGTAATCTTTTAGTTTTCCTGTGCTCACTTGTTTAATGAACTTCAGCATTGAAGACAATTGAGGACCAAGGTCGTGGTAATGCAAGAATGCATCTTTTTCATAACCAACGTTTACAAACGCTGCGTTAAGACCGGTCACCGGTTTTCTTATTTTAGCAAGAAAAATATCGCCAACAGAGAAATCATTACTGTTTTCCTCTTTATGCAGTTCAGTGAGTTTTCCGTCCTTCAACAAGGCAAAGTCAACAGATTGCGAACTAGATCTTACGATTAATTCTCTATTCACCTGAATATATTTTTAGTTGTTCCAACTATAGTATAGGGAACAAACTGATTAAACAATACCATAGACAAATACTAGTATATTTGCCGAAATCCAATTACTGGATCTCTATGTCAATGAACGTTCTTTTAAAAAGAAAAAGTAGTTTTTAAAACTACTTTTTCTTGTGTCGGTTAGCTCTTCTACGCTTCTTGCGCTTGTGTGTAGCTACCTTATGTCTCTTTCTTTTTTTACCACTTGGCATAAAGTTCTTTTTTTAAGATTAATTATTTTACGTGTACGTTGCTCTTAACTCCTTCTACAAAAACCTTGGCAGGCTTAAATGCTGGAATGTTGTGAGCGGGTATTTTAATAGTTGTGTTCTTGGAAATATTTCTACCTGTTTTTTCAGCTCTTGTCTTAATGATAAAACTTCCAAAACCTCTTAGGTATACATTGTCACCACTTTCTAATGATGTTTTAACCTCTTCCATAAAGGATTCAACAGTTGCCTGTACATCTCCTTTTTCAATTCCCAGCTTATCTGAGATCTTCGATACAATTTCCGCTTTCGTCATCTTTCAATATTAGATTTTCTGTATGTTTTTTCGGGTTGCAAATATATAAATTAAATTCAATCTTTCTTTCTAATGGGTTAATTTTAAGTGTATAAACTGCTACTTTTATCACTTAGTATTGAAGAGCATGTCATTTTCGGGTAAAATTTTAGATTGGTATCATAAAAATAAGCGCACTTTACCATGGCGCAAGTCCACCGATCCGTACAAAATATGGCTGTCGGAAATTATTCTTCAACAAACGCGAGTAGCCCAAGGAACCCCGTATTACCTAAGGTTTGTAGAAACTTTCCCTACCGTTGACGATCTTGCAAATGCAGAAGAGGAACAGGTTCTTAAGCTTTGGCAAGGTTTGGGTTATTACTCTAGGGCAAGAAATTTACATGCAGCAGCAAAAATGGTTGTGGATGAATATAACGGTAAGTTTCCAGATAATTATAAGAAACTTTTAACATTGAAAGGGGTTGGTGATTACACGGCCAGTGCCATTTCTTCCATTTGTTTTAATGAACCACATGCCGTTGTAGATGGTAATGTGTATAGAGTATTGTCTCGTTATTATGGTATAGATATACCTATAAATAGTACAGAGGGCATTAAGTATTTTAAAGCTTTGGCGCAAAAGGTCATGGATCCTGATAATACAAGAGATTACAATCAGGGTATAATGGAGTTTGGTGCCATACAATGTTCACCTAAAAAACCTTTGTGTTTACATTGCCCCTTAAACGATAGTTGCGTGGCACTTGAAAAAGGGTTGGTGCATCAATTGCCTGTAAAGTTGAAGAAAACAAAAGTGAGTAATAGATACTTCAATTATCTTATACCTATATATAAGGGTACAAATGGAAAAAAGTATACACGTCTTCAACAAAGAAAAGGGAAAGGTATTTGGCAAAACCTATGGGAGTTTCCTTTAATAGAATCTAAGTCGTCGTTGGAAATTAAAGATATCCTATTAAAGAGTAATGAGATTTATGGCGATTTAGACATAAATGATATACATATATATAATGATACGGATATCGTGCACAAATTATCTCATCAACATTTATATACCAAATTCTGGATCGTTGATGTAAATACAGATTTTGATCATAAGATTTCCGTTGAAAAACTATCTGAATTTCCTGTTCCGGTTTTAATCGCAGATTTTATAAAAGCATTTAAATTTTAGTACTTTTGATTTTTATATCTTTAAGTTATGAGCGGTACATTAAATAAGGTAATGTTGATTGGGCATTTAGGCGACGAAGTTAAAATGCATTATTTTGAAGGTGGTGGTAGTATTGGTAGATTTCCAATAGCTACAAATGAAACGTATACCAATAAATCTACCGGCGAAAGGGTTACAAATACAGATTGGCACAATATAGTTGTTAGAAATAAAGCTGCTGAAATCTGTGAAAAATATCTTAGTAAAGGAGATAAGGTATATGTTGAGGGAAGATTAAAAAACCGTCAATGGCAAGGTGAAGATGGTAATACCAGATATTCAACTGAGGTGCACGTACAAGAATTTACGTTTTTGACGACCAAAAAAGAAGGTATGCAAAATAATGGTGGTTCAGCGCCAAGTGCACAGAAACCCGCTAGTACTGAAAACAGAACGCCATCACAAAGTCCTGCACCCTTAAGTCAAGACGATGATGATGATTTGCCATTCTAACAATATTAAATAGCAACTATTGGATCCAGACCCCATACCGTTTTTAATGACAACGTTGGTTGTAAACGGTGTCTTTGCAATGAATATAATAGTACTGTTTGTACTTCTTCTTTGCTCTGCGCTAATTTCGGGAGCAGAGGTGGCCATGTTTGGTTTGTCTACAACTGAAATTAAAGAGTTGCAAGATGAAAAAACGGCAAAAAGCTCTATTCTTATCAAACTATTGGAACGCCCAAAAAAATTATTGGCTACCATTTTAATTGCCAATAATGCCATAAATATTGGGGTTGTACTTTTGTTTAGCGTAATTGGAGATACTTTATTTGAAAATGTAAACCAGACCTTGTTAGGTGTAGTATCGGTTCGCTTTTTGTTAGAAGTTGTTGTAGCTACTTTTTTAATATTGATGTTCGGTGAAATTCTACCTAAGGTTTATGCCAATAGAAATAGAATGAGTTTTTCGCACTTAATGGCTTTTCCATTAAGAATATTGGACTTTGTTTTTTCTCCCTTAAGTTTACCCATGCGTTCAGGTACCTTGTTTTTGTATAATAAATTGGGCAAACAAAAATCTCATCTTAGTATAGATCACTTATCGCAGGCGCTAGATTTAACTTCGCAAGGCGATACCACTAAAGAAGAGAAGAAAATATTAGAAGGTATTGTAACTTTTGGTAATACCGATACCAAACAAGTAATGAGACCCCGAATTGATATTTTTGCCCTGAACGAACAAATGAAATTTCCTGAAGTTCTTGGGGAGATTAAAAAACACGGTTATTCTAGAATTCCTGTATTTGGCGAAAACATAGATTCGGTGAAAGGGGTTTTGTATGTAAAGGACTTGCTGCCATACTTAGATCGAAAAACATTTAATTGGATGACCTTGATCAGGGAGCCATATTTTGTACCGGAAAATAAAAAGTTAGATGATTTACTTTCAGAATTTCAGGAGAAGAAAAATCACTTGGCAATTGTGGTCGATGAATATGGGGGCACCTCTGGTTTAGTATCCTTAGAAGATATTATTGAAGAAATAGTAGGTGATATTAGTGATGAATTTGATGATGAAGACCTAATTTATTCTAAATTGGATGACTATAATTATGTATTTGAGGGTAAAACACCTTTAAAAGATTTTTATAGGGTCATTCGCTTGGAAGATACAGACGATTTTGAGGAAAATAAAGGTGAATCAGAAACGTTGGCCGGCTTCGTTTTAGAAAAGGCAGGGAGTTTTCCAAGACGTGGTGAAAAAATTATGTTTGGCTCTTATACTTTTGTTGTAGAGGCAATGGATAAAAAAAGATTGAAACAAATAAAAGTAACCTTACCGCATGAAGAGTAAGTCATTAGTAGGATTTTTAATACTATTTCTTTTAATACTTAGCTGTAAAGACGAACAGGTGATACCTAAGCCGAAAGCTAAAATGCGCTTAGAGTATCCGCAGGGAAAATTGGCAGATTTAGAAACAGAGAATTTTAGCTTTAAGTACAATCAGTTGGCAGATGCTGAATTAAATGGTGATAATGCTTTTACCATTGCTTATCCAGAAATGAAAGGCGCTATTTTTCTTAGTTATAAAAAAATAAATGGCAATCTATCTCAGTTGATCAATGATTCTAAAAGGCTAAGTTATGAGCACGCCGCAAAAGCCGATAATATTGTTGAGCAGCCATATGTAAACCCAAATGAGAAAGTGTACGGTGCTTTGTTCGAAGTACAGGGCAATGCAGCTTCTCAATCCCAATTTTTTGTCACCGATAGTACAGAACATTTTTTAACAGGATCTGTATATTTTTATTCAAGACCTAATTATGATTCCATTCTTCCGGCGGCTTCTTATCTTCAAAATGATATTAGAAGCATTATTGAAACCTTAAGATGGAAAAAGTAAACACCAGTTATGACCAAGCAAAATCTTTTAGATTGTCATCAAAGAATAACACCATTTGTACATAACACTGCTGTACTAACATCTAGATTAATTGATAAGGAGATCGGTGCGCAAATATTTTTCAAATGCGAGAATTTTCAAAGAGCGGGAGCTTATAAAATACGTGGTGCTACAAATGCCATATTGCAATTATCGGAAGAACAGAAGAAAAACGGAGTGGTAACCCATTCGTCTGGTAATTTTGCGCAGGCTTTATCTTTAGCGGCAAAAAGTGTAGGGGTTACTGCGCATATTGTAATGCCCAATACTGCGCCAGAAGTAAAGAAAGTTGGTGTTAGGGAGTATGGTGGTAACATATATGAATGCGAACCAACGGTAGAAGCTAGGCAGGCAATGGCAGATGAAATCGCTACTAAAACTGGAGCTACGTTCGTGCACCCTTCTAATGATAATGATGTTATTTTAGGTCAAGGTACTGCTGCATTGGAACTTTTGCAAAAACAACCCGATTTAGATTTTATATTCTGTCCCGTAGGTGGTGGCGGACTTATTGCCGGCTCATCTTTGGCGGTAAAATACTTTGGAGAAAACTGTAAAGTTTATGGCGCCGAACCATTTGAGGCAGACGATGCCTATCGTTCTCTTTTAAGTGGAAAAATCGAAAGTAACGAGACTACAAATACAATAGCGGACGGATTAAAAACCATGTTGGGCGATAAGAATTTCCCGATTATTAAAGAATTGGTTTCTGGTATCGTCCGTATTACAGAAGATGAGATTGTTGAATCTATGAAGCTGGTATGGGAGCGTATGAAAATTATTATTGAACCTTCTAGTGCCGTAACGGTAGCAGCCGTTATAAAACAAGCTAAAGAAAGCCCAGAAGTTTTTCAGAACAAGAAAATCGGAATCGTAATTTCTGGGGGCAATGTAGACCTTTCTAAATTGCCCTTTTAAGTTTTATTACTTGCTTAGAATTTTTTCTGCATTTGCTATGCTAGAATTGATGTTCTCTTTCACTTGCTTTACTTTTTCTTCCTCTTCTTCAAGCCATTGCTTTTTTTCGTCGGTAAGTTCTTTGCCGTTCAAAATTTCATCGGCATCAAAACGATCGCCAAATTCCTGCATCCAATCCATCATAGATCTATTGGCTTCTTGTAAATCTTTCATTGCTTTTGCCTCTACTGACTCTGATCCTAAAGAATCTGCCATAGGTTTTAATTGACCTACAAGCTTTCCTATGGTTCCCATTTTGGGCATCACTTCGTCATGTATGGCCATTACTTCGGTCATTTTAGAAGTTTCTTCTTCGGCTTTTTTAGTTTCCTTGCAAGAGGTAAAGGATATAAAGATTGCTATCGTAACTATATAAAGTATATTTTTCATTCTATTTTTCTTGAAGGTTGACAGAGGTAATAGTGTAATTGTAGTCTTTAACTTTTGTATCGGTGATAATCGATTTTACTTCGGCGATAGATATTAGAGAAGGGTCAAAAACTATATTTCCATTTTTGTTGTCAAAACTGATATCGGCAGAAATAACACCGTCTTTCTCTTTTAGATTTGATGCAATTTTATCTGCGCAACCTTCTTGGCATGCCATACCATCAATGCCAATCTCTACAGACTTTGTTATTCTATTTTCAAGTTTAATAACTCCATTAGTATTATCCTGTGCAAATGAAACCGAAGTAGATAATGTGAAAACAGTTATAAAAAGGGCTAATAATTTTATTTTCATTACAAAGTTTTTGCGAATACTTCGTTGAAGTAAACTAGTTTGTATTGTAAAGATACCAAATATGTAAAATGCTTTGAATAATCATTTGTAAAAATAAGGACTTAACTAGATGGATTTTTTAGAAAAAACCGCACTTTTGTTGTAAAGCAAAGCAATTGAAGAATATAGACCAAAAATGGATTTACCTGGTAATTCTATCATTTATTTGGGGTTCATCCTTTATTTTGATTAAACGGTCCTTAATAGGTTATACTCCTTTGCAGGTAGGTGGTTTACGCATTGTTTTTGCATCTTTGCTCTTGTTTGTGCTAGGTTATAAATCTTTGAGCACCTTATCTAAAACAGATTGGAACTGGGTCGCTATAGCAGGACTCTGCAGTTCTTTCTTTCCGCCGTTCTTTTTTGCATTGGCACAAACGGAGATCAATAGTGGTATTACTTCAATATTAAATTCGGTTGCACCTTTGTTTACAACACTGGTAGGTATAGCATTATTTGGTTTGGCATTAAAGGGAAGGCAAGTTTTAGGTGTGCTCATAGGTCTTTTTGGTACAGTGGTATTGATAGCTGCGGGTATGGAGAATAATACGGAACAGAATTATTGGTATGCCCTTTTTATTATATTTTCTGCCTTAGGGTATGCATTCAATATCAATATTATAAAAAGATATTTGTCTCACTTAAGTCCGTTGGCAGTTACCACGGCTAGTTTTGGCGTAGCATTTTTTCCGGCTTTGATTATTCTCGTTTATACTGGAGTGTTTCAGCAGTTTGTTGGTAATGGTGCTATGCATGAAGCTGTATGGTATGTTATGGCATTGGCATTTTTAGGCACCGCTTTGGCCAATATACTGTTCAATAAATTGATAAAATTATCGAGTCCTGTTTTTGCAGCCTCGGTAACATACTTAATTCCTTTAGTGGCTGTTCTTTGGGGATTTTTAGATGGTGAGAATATAAGCCTACTTCAGTTGTTGGGTGGTCTTATAATCTTATTCGGGGTATGGTTGGTCAATCGAAAAAAAGTAGTGGTTCAACAGAAATAACCATGTGTACTGTAACAATATCTTCTTTAGGTTGTCTTTGTATAGAACTAATCAAAAAAACGGAAATCATGAAAAGAATAGTATTTGTAGCTCTGGCAATCACTTTTTTGGTAAATAATACTCAGGCACAAGAAAAACAAATCGATGTAAAAGCATTCGATAAATTAATAGTTAGTCCGCATATAGAATTAAACCTTGTTGAGGGTGAAGAGGAAAACGTGGTTATTGAAAACGCAAAAGTTCCTTTAGAAAAAATAAATGTAGAAGTAGAAGGTAGAACTTTGCGATTGTATTTAGATGGGGCAAAGGTGGTTACAAAGTCCGAGCGTATTTCAAGCGATAATTGGCGGGGTAGTAAACCTTTGTACAACGGTACTATGGCAACGATTACGGTAACCTATCGAAAATTGGAAAACTTATCGGTAAGGGGAGAAGAAATCGTTAGATGTAAAAATCTGTTTAATGCCGATGATTTTAAAATGTCATTGTACGGTGAGGCAAAAGTATACTTTAACGAAGTTTCTATAGATGAACTTACCGTTGCCATTTATGGTAGCAGTTATTTGGAAATGGGAGGTGGTAAAGTATCTCGTCAGGTCTTTAGGGCATATGGTGAAAGTGAGGTAAATACTGAAAGTATGGTTGCCGATGAAACTAAAATTACGGCTTACGGAGAAAGTAATTTTAGGGTGAACGTAGTAGATAGGTTGAAAGTAACTTGTTATGGGGAAACGAATATTAATTATACCGGAAACCCAGATGTGGATAAGGGTTTAATTTTTGGTGAAGCTAGAATAAGAAAAATAGGCTAGTTAAAGCATTTATATATAAAACAAAAAACCCGCTATTAGCGGGTTTTTTTAGTTGTAAGTTTCTTGATTATTATTCAAAATCGGATGGAGAAACGCCATAGTTTATCTTAATTTCAGAAACTATGAATTCAAATGATTGCGGACCAACGGTCTGTATGATTTTAAAAGGGAACAAAATACCCGATACCTCTTTGTAATCTTCAAAATTGGTGATACTTGCAATCTGTTGTCCTTGCATTTCATTTGTGGTGATCTCTTGTAGTTTTAATCCGGTTTCTACATCGTAAAAAGCAGATTTTTTCTCGTTGATCATTACCTTATAGGTGTTTTTATCGCCAACCATTTCCATTCCTTCAAGAGAAAGAGATTTCGCCGTTAGGTATTGAAGTTCGGAAATAGGGGTAGATTCTCCTTTGAACGTGGTAACCTCCTCTTCGGTAAGGTCTTTTCTTTGTCCTTGAACGATCATATAGCCACTATCACCATTTAGAACCTGTTTACTTACGGAATTCCCCATCATTTGAACGTCTTGCATCAATTGATTGCTAGATGTTTTTTTGATATTTAAACTAAGCTTCATTCCTTGCATTTCGGCTTCGGCCATCATTGCATATGTATTCACGCTTTCAAGTTTATCTTTTCCGCCAACGGCCTCAATATTCTTTTCAATAATTGATTGTGCAGATACGCCCTCAGGAACTGAAGTTTCGTAATTAGGGGTTTCTACTCTGTCCGCCGTTTTAGAGTATGTAAGTACAGGCAATTTCTTATCCATAAACTGTACATTCTGAAGGTTGCTTAGAATTTCACTTCCTTTACCAACAACGATTACACGGGCATTATTGACATTGAAATATTTTTTTGCCGCGGCTTCAACTTCCTCTTTGCTGATGTTTTCTAATTTTTCTAAAAAGGTTTTATAAAAATCTTTCGGTAGATTTTCCTTTTCAATGTTCAAAGCATATCGGGCAATGGTTTCCGGATCTTCAAGAGCCATAATAAAACTACCTGCATAGACAGCTTTAGTGTTTTTTAATTCTTCGTCGGTTACCGGTTTGGTAATGATAAGCTCCAGCTCTTTTAGCATTTCTACTACGGCACTATCGGTAACCATATTTCTTACTTCTGCTGTGGCTCTAAATCTAGATGGTCCGTACTTGTCGTTACCAATAGAAGAGTAGGCACCGTAAGTATAACCTTTATCCTCTCTTAAGTTAGAGTATAATCTGCTATCAGACCCTCCTCCTAAAATTTCATTTGCCAATAGAGCGGCAATGAAATCATCATCGTTCATTTTTAGGTTTACAATATTCTGAACCGTAATCTCAGATTGTACCGCATTTGGCATGTCGACAAAGTTGATCTGTGTATTGGGTACATTTTTTGGCTGAGAATAAGAGAAACTTGGTGGTACGGCCTTGGTCCATGATGTAAAATGAGTTTCTGTCAATATTTTTACTTCATCAAAATTGACATCTCCAATAATGATTAAATATGCATTTGCCGGAACAAAGTATTCTCTGTAATATTCCTCAACATCGCTGAGTGTGACATTATTTACGGTTTCTTCGGTAACAAATTCACCATAAGGATGATTTTTACCATAAGCTAAGGCTCTTTGAACTCTACTAGAAACGGAAGACACTACTTTCTCTTCAGATTTAAGTCCCGTTATAAGTTTGTCTTTCTCCTTATCAAATTCCTCTTGAACAAATTTTGGATGTATAGCTGCATCTGCCATAAGTTCCATCATTCTTGAAAAGTATTTTGAAAGCGATTGTGCATATGCGCCTTGAGCGCTAAAATAAAGTCTAGCGCCTAAAAAATCGATTTCTTCGTTAAACGCTTCTTTGGCAATGTTTTTAGAACCTTGTCCTAAAAGGCTGCCGGTTAAACTGGCAACACCAGCTTTATTGCCCTCTAAAATTGGCGGATTGTCTATAGATAATTGCATAGATACCCTTGGTAATTTATGGTTTTCCACTACCAATACTTTTAAGCCATTATTAAGGTTAAAGGATTGTGGGGTGCCTAAATTTATTTCAGGGGCGGGACCTGGCACCGGCATTACCGTGCGGTCTATTTGTGCCTGTACAGCAATACAGGAGAATAATGCTAAGAGTAATATATATGTATTTTTCATGGTAGTGTTTAATTTGCGGTATTTTGTTCAGGTAAATATTCTAGTACCAATCTTTGATTGGGTTTTAGATACTTATTGGCTACCTCTTTGATTTCTTCTCTGGTAATTGATCGGTATATTTCTATTTCTTTATTGATCAATGAAGTATCGTCATACTGCATATAATATTCCGCTAGCGAATTTGCGATACCCTCAATACTAGAATTGCTATTTACAAACTGATTCTCAAACTTGTTCTGTAATTTTTGATAATCGTTTTCAGAAATGAGCTCATTTCTCAACTTTGTTACTTCTTCTTCAATAGAAATATTAAGAGTGCTTAAACCTGTTTCACCAACGGGAAGGGCAAAAATTATATACATACCATAATCTTCTAAAGTAACGGGTATGGCACCAATTTGTAAAGCCTGTTTCTTGTCGTCTACCATTTTCTTATAAAGTTTAGATGATGGACCGTCACTTAGGTAGGTAGAAATCATTTTTAAAACTTGGCTATCTCTATTTTTAAGTCCGGGAGTTCTATATGCGATCATAGAAGCCGGTATCTGAATATTAGAATCGTAGGCTTTCGCATTGATCTCAGTGGTTATTGGCTCTTCTTTAGGGAAATTTCTTGTAATTTCTTTTCCTTTAGGAATATCTTCAAAGTAATCTGAAATCAATTTTTTAGCATTTTCCTTCTCAAAATCGCCTGCAATAACCAAAACGGCATTATTTGGGCTATAGAATTTTTTCTGAAATGCTATGAATTCATCTAATGTTGCCGCATCCAAATCTTCCATTTTACCGATTACGGTTTCTTTATATGGGTGATTCTGGAAAAGGTTTCTCTTAATGTTTTCAATAAACTTACCGTACGGCGAATTGTCAACACGAAGTCTTTTTTCTTCTTTGACAACTTCATTTTGGGTATCCACCCCTTTTTGATTGATTACGGGATGAAGCATTCTTTCAGATTCTAACCACAGTCCTAATTCTAGGTTGTTAGAAGGAAAAACTTCATAGTAATAAGTTCTGTCCTCGTCTGTAGTTGCGTTTCCTGACCCTCCGTTAGAAGATACTATTTTGTCCCACTCGCCTTTTTCAATATTCTCGGTTCCCTCAAATAATAAATGTTCAAAAAAATGGGCGAACCCTGTTCTTTTTGGGTCTTCATCTTTAGAGCCCACATGGTACAAAACCGAAATGGAGATAATTGGGGCGGTGTTGTCTTGATGAAGAATAACATGTAGATCATTGTCGAGATCATACTCTTCAAAAGCGACTTCTTGTGAGTTTCCGGCAATTCCTTGTAGAAGCATTGCCGAAACCAGTAGTAATTTCATTTTCATTGAAACTGTATTAGGTTAGTGTTTAATTATTCTGTTCCATATGTATATGTTCATGTCATTTTGTTACAACATTTTATTTTTTTGTAGGAACAATCCTCAATATAAGTATTCTTTAACATTTAATATTAAATTAATTGTTGTTTGTTCATTATCTTAAAAGTCTAAACAAAATCATTTTCAAATGAACCATTACGCCCTACCAATAAGATTTGGAGTTGCCGCCAGCGGTTGTTTAATTGCGTATTTTTTAGTGCTGTCATTACTTGGTCTTCATGTCAATGTTTTTTACAGCCTGTTCAATGCAGTAATAACAGGTTTTGCCATTTATGAAGCAATTAAATTCTATAAGTTAAAGAAAGGTAATGCGTTTAATTATGCAGGTGGTTTTATGGCAGGTTTAATAACCGGTGGGGTAGCGACGTTAATATTTACCTTATTCTTTGCGTTGTATTCTACAGAGTTGCAACCAGGTTTTTTAGAAGAACTATCTACAAAATGGGCAAACAATTATAAGAGTTTTGAAGCTATCGTTTTTTTGGTAGTTGCCACAATGGGGTTTACTACAAGTCTTGTATTGACACTTGCTTTTATGCAACTGTTTAAGACTTCGAATACTACAAAAATAAAGAGTGTGTAAAATTCTAAAAAAACACTTGTAAATTCACGATTAAGAACTATATTTGCACCCGCCTATGGAAAAAATCCATCAGGTTTAATAATACATTTAACAATATGTACGCAATTGTAGAGATGGCAGGGCAGCAGTTTAAAGTTGCAAAAGACCAGAAAGTGTACGTTCACCGTTTACAAGCAGAAGAAGGTAAGAAAGTTACTTTTGACAACGTTCTTCTTTTGGATGATGGATCGAACGTTACTATCGGCGCCCCGGCTATAGACGGAGCCGCAGTAGAGGCTAAAGTCGTTAAACACCTAAGAGGTGACAAAGTAATCGTTTTTCATAAGAAAAGACGTAAAGGTTACAAAAAGAAAAATGGACATCGTCAATCTCTTACTGAGATAGTGATCGAATCTATTATTTCTAAAGGAGCTAAGAAAACTGAAACTAAAAAAGCGGCAGCGCCAAAAGCTAAAAAAGCAGATGGTAAAGCGGCACCAGTTGATGTTTCTGTAGCATCTAAGCCGAAAGCAAAAAAAGCTTCGGGTAAAGGTGATGATTTAAAAAAGATTGAAGGTATCGGTCCAAAAATTGCCGAAACCTTAAATAATGCAGGTATTTCTACTTTTGCTGATTTAGCAAAAACAGACGCAGCGAAAATTTCTGAAATTATTGCTGATGTTCGTGGAAATCACGTAACCGACACTTGGCCAAAGCAAGCTGAATTAGCTGCTGATGGTAAATGGGACGAGTTACAGAAATGGCAAGACGAATTAGACGGTGGTGTAGCAAAATAAGCTAAATCACTAAAGTATAACAATATTTAAAACCTCAGACAATGGCACATAAGAAAGGTGTAGGTAGTTCTAAAAACGGTAGAGAATCAGAATCGAAACGATTAGGAGTTAAGATTTATGGTGGTCAAGCTGCTATCGCTGGTAACATTATCGTTAGACAGCGTGGAACAAGACATAATCCTGGTGAAAATGTTTATGCAGGAAAAGATCATACATTACACGCACGTGTAGATGGTCTAGTTAAGTTTGAAAAGAAAGCAGGTGGAAAATCTTACGTTTCCATTGAGCCTTTTGAAGCTTAAATAAAGTTAAGTTTACAATATTAAAGCCTTTGCATTCAGTTGCAAAGGCTTTTTGTGTTTCTTGTTTTCGACGTTAAATTATCTTTAACGATAACTTAATATCCTTTGTTATTGTTCTAAGTATATCTATAGGCATATTTACTGGTTTAAATTTTGCTGAACAAGCAATGTTCTTCATTGGTAAAGTTTAAATGCTCGGTCAATAGATATTATGTATACTAAATTTTTGCATGTAGTACTAATAGTAGCCTTTTCATTCTCAGGTTTGTTATCTGCGCAAAACAAACAAGAGCTTCTGCTTTTTGATAGCAAAGAGCTCGATTCAACCTTTCTATCTTACAAAAATCAACTGAAAATAGCCCAAGGGCAAAATGATGATTTTAAAATAGCAACGAGCTATTGGAGATTAGGAGAGTTTTATTTTAGGGTAGGCGTATATTCTGAGGCTACAATTCAGTTCAATAAGGCTTTGCTCATATTGCAGAAAAATCCGAACGATACTTTGCAAGTACATGTTAACAATGCACAAGGTAGTATGCATCTTGCATTAAAAAATTACGATAAAGCTGAGGCGAGTTTCTCTAAAAGTTTGAAACTATCAAAGGTTATTGATTTTAAAAAAGGACTAGCAAGATCTACTGGTCTACTAGGTAGTTGCTATGAAAAGAGAAAAGAGTATAAAAAGGCATTGGCTTTTGAAAAGCAAAGTTTGGCGGAATTTAAACTGCTGCAGGATTCTATTGGTTTGGCAACGGCCAATGAAAATATAGGTAGTATTTATGAAGATTTAGAAAATTTTGATCTGGCCTCGCAATTCTTCAGCAAGGCTTATGGTTATACCAAGGGAAGTAAAAATTCTTTAGAGGCTAACATACTTAACAACATTGGCGATGTGTTCAGAAAACGTGGCTCATATGATCAAGCTATTGTATATACGACCAAAGCTATGCATTTAGCGAAAGAGATTAACGACAAGAATAGATTGTCAAGTGCATACAGAGATCTATCAAAAACTTACGCACTGTTAGGTAAGTATAAAGATGCTCTTGAATACTTAGAGATGGCCGAGCTAATAACTTCCAATATTTTTAATGGACAGAATAGCAATCAAATAAATGTACTACAAACGGTATATGAAACCAATCAAAAAGAAACGAGGATAATGCTTCTCGAAGAGGAGAATAAAGTCGCAAAGGCAAATAGAAATTTTTGGATCATTGCCGTGATTTTAATTTCTATAATAATTTTTGTTTTGCTTCTATTCAGGGCAAAAAAACGCAAGGAAGAATTTAAGATACAACAATTTCAAAAACAGTTATTGCAAGCTCAATTAGAAAAAAAAGCAATACTGCAAGAAAACTTGCGTAATGAGGTGCAATTAAAAGCTTCTGCTTTATCAAAGTATAGTCTACATCTTTCGCATAAGAATAAATTATTATCTGATCTAGCTTCCACACTTTTAAAGCTTGCAGATAGAAAGAATATGGACAAGTCGGCTAAAATAAAGCAACTGGCCAATGATATTAATGAAAATGTAAAGCAAGACAATGAAGCAAGGCAATTTCAAAACTACTTTAGTGAAATACATCCTGAATTTGGAAAAAAGTTGATTGATGTGTGTAAAGAAAAGTTGTCTCAAACAGAAATGCGTTTGGCTATGCTGTTACGCTTAAATTTATCATCTAAGGAAATTGCTTCAATTCTACGGGTTACACCAGATAGTGTGCGTGTAGCAAGATATAGGTTACGTAAAAAACTACGTATAGATCCAAAGACAAATCTGATACATTTTTTACTTCAATTGTAATTGAATTTAGGTGTTCTTATGTGTATGGTTAAGGTCATGTTAATTTAGTGTGATTGTTGCCTTCATGTTTCCTTTAAAAATGAAAATGTTTACGCTTTGTTAGAATGGGCTTAACCTTGTAAACAGCTGGTATACATATTTTTGTCTTAGTTCTAACAAACCTAAAATGAAAATGAAAAATCAACTGAATTTATTTTTTGTAACGCTATTATGTACAGTTTTTAGCTCAATGGCGGTTGCGCAATCTGGAAATATTCAAGGTACAATTTCAGATGAAAATGGACTTTACTTACCTGGGGCAAGTGTAATGATTTCTTCATTGTCTAAAGGTGCAATTTCAAATTTCGATGGCAAATTTACACTGGTAGATATACCAGAAGGCACCTATATGCTAAAGGTGTCTTATTTGGGATATGATGATACCGAAAAAGAGGTTGTTGTCAACAATGGTGAAACAACCGATGTCGCCATATTTGTAGCTCCTAAAACTACAGAGCTAGAAGGTGTGGAAGTAACGGCATATGGTTTGGGAGGAACATCTAAAGCTTTAAATACCCAGAAAAACAACATTAATATTACCAATGTGGTTTCAACAGATCAGATCGGTAAATTTCCCGATGCCAATATTGGTGATGCCGTAAAACGTATACCAGGTATTACAATGCAAGTGGATCAAGGTGAAGCTAGAAATATTATTATACGTGGACTTTCTCCTCAATTAAATTCGGTTACCCTTAACGGTAGTAGGGTTCCTTCAGCGGAAGGAGACAATAGAAATGTACAGATGGACCTAATTCCTTCTGATATGATACAAACCATAGAAGTTAGTAAGGCGGTTACTCCAGATATGGATGCCGATGCATTAGGTGGGTCGGTAAATTTAATTACCCGTACGTCACCACAAGGTTTTAGATTGTCCACTACCCTTGGTTCTGGTATTAACCTTATTACAGATAAGGCTATACTCAATGGTTCTTTTATTATTGGAGACCGAAGTGAGAATGGAAAATTTGGATGGATGGCTTCGGCTTCATTTAATGATAATGATTTTGGGTCGGATAATATAGAAGCAGAATGGACAGATGAATTTGAATATTATACAGGTGTAGATGATGCTGAAGGAGAGCCTATTTTAGAGGAAGTGGACGTTGATCCATATGCCAATGTGTTTGAACAAAGAAAATACTTGGTTCAAAGGGTGAGAAGAAGTTTTTCGGTAAATATGGATTATAAGTTCAATGCCAACAACACTATATTTCTTAAAACGATGTACAATTGGCGAGATGATAGGGAAAATAGATTTGCACTCGGACAAGAAATTTTAGACGCTGAGGATATTGAACTTGGCGATTTTACCATAACCAATGGTGTGCCAACAAGGTTTCCGGCAGAAATTGTAAGACAATCTAAGGGAGGTATAGATAATGATCGAAATAAGAATCGAAGGTTGGAAGATCAGCGTATGCAAAATTATAGTTTGGGCGGTAATCACCTTTGGGGATTATTGAAAGTAGATTGGATGGCTTCTTATGCCAAGGCTTCTGAAGAAAGACTAAATGAGCGTTATGCAGAGTTTGAAAGTGAATATATCGTTAATAGCGATGTAACCAATTCAAGATATCCGCGTTTTTACGCTGCAGATCCAATGGATGCTACAGAATTTTCAAATTTTGAATACGGAGAAATTACTGAAGAGGATCAGTATACGGAAGAAGAGGACTTTAATATGTTTGTCAATTTTGAAATTCCTGTTGACTTATTTGGGTACGAAGACGGAATAATCAAGTTTGGTGCAAGGGGTAGGTTTAAAACAAAATTAAGGGATAATGACTTTTTTGAGTTTGACCTAGAAGACACTTATGAAACCTTAGCAAGTGTGCCTTTAAAAGACTATACTGATCCAGATTTTTATGCAGGCAGCCAATATGCGATAGGTTCTTTTGCTAGCGAAGAATGGTTAGGTGGTTTAGATCTGGAGGATGGCGAATCTGTGCCTGATGAATTTTTGAGAGCTAATTTTAACGTAGAAGAGAATGTTTACGCTGGTTATGCAATGACCAACCAAAAATTATCTGATAAATTGGGACTTTTGGTAGGTTTAAGATTAGAGAATACCAATGTTACCGCTACCGGAAACCAAATAGAAGATGAGGAGAATGTAATAGGTGAAATTACCCAAGAAAGTAATTATACCAATATAATGCCTGGTGTTCATTTAAAATATGACATAAACGATAGAACTATTTTGCGTTTTGCTTGGACCAATACCTTGGCAAGACCAAATTATGAAGATATTGTACCGTCTTTGGACATAGTTTCTGGAGATGAAGAAATATTTGTTGGAAATCCGGAGTTGGAAGCTACCACATCTATGAACTTCGATGTTATGGGTGAGCATTATTTTGAAAGTGTAGGTTTATTGTCTGCAGGTGTGTTTTATAAGGATATAGATAAGTTTATATATACTTTTCAGCAAGAGGCTGCTGATGATAGTTTTGGTGCAGGCACAGAAGGTTTTGAGGTGTATCAACCATTAAATGGAGACGGAGCCTCTGTAACTGGTTTTGAAATGGCTTTTCAGCGTCAGCTGGACTTTTTACCTGGCTTTGCCAAAAACTTTAGTCTTTACATCAATTACACCTACTTGTCTTCTAGTGCAGATGGTATAAGAAATGAAGACGGTGATGAACGTGAAGATATAGACTTGCCGAATACAGCTCCTAATATGTTCAATGCTTCTTTAGCCTATGCTGATAAACGATTCTCATCAAGGCTATCGGCAAATTTTTCAGATAGTTATATAGATGAAATTGGAGGCAATGATTTTGAGGATAGATATTATGACACACAATTGTTTGTAGATTTTAATGCATCATATCAAATAAACACAAACCTAAGCCTGTATACTTCAATCAATAATATAACCAATCAGCCATTAAGATATTTTCAAGGTGTTAAGGATAGAACAATGCAAGCGGAGTTTTATGGTCAAAGAATAACTTTTGGCTTAAAATATGATCTATTCAATAAATAGTAGCGCTTTACAATAAAAGAATATCAAGATGAAAAAAGTACCCTTTTTACTAGTATTACTTGTACTATTTGTGTCATGTAATCAAAGTAAATTACCAAAAATAGCACCAGATGTTATTACGGAATTTACCCTAAACGATACAGATGACCCTGCTATTTGGGTAAATCCAAATAATCCAAAAGAGAGTATAGTTTTTGGTACTGATAAGGAAACCAACGGCGCAATTTATGCCTTCGATTTAAATGGTGAAATTATAAAGGAGAAAACGATAAAAGGTATACAGCGTCCTAACAATGTCGATATAGAGTACGGGTTTCGTTTAAATGATTCTACCACCACCGATATTTTGGTGTTTACCGAGCGTGAAAAGCAACAGATCAGAATGTTTTCGGTACCAGAAATGCAACCTTTGGATCAAGGTGGTTTTTCGGTTTTTGAAGATGAGGATAACCAAAACAATAGACTTCCTATGGGCGTAAGTTTATATAAATCTTCTAAAAATGGGGCTGTTTATGCCATTGTAGGCAGAAAAAGCGGGCCGGCAGACGGTTATTTATATCAATATGAATTAAAGTCAGACAGTACGGGTGTTTCATCAAATTTTATAAGGAAATTTGGTGGCTTTAGTGGTGTTAAGGAAATAGAAGCCATTGCTGTAGATGATGAAATGGGCTACGTTTATTACTCTGATGAAGGCGTTTGTATAAAAAAATATTATGCAGAACCTAGCATGGGAAATAAAGAGATTTCTTGTTTTGGTGGCGACTATTTTGATGAAGATATAGAAGGCATTGCAATCGCCGCTTATGACGATGGGCACGGTTATTTAATTGTTTCAAATCAACAAAAAGGGGAGTTCAATATTTTTGATAGAGAAACCAACCAATTTATTAAAGCCATAAATTTATCTACCACAGAGACCGATGGCTGTGAGGCAGTAACCATACCCTTGAACGAAACCTTTAAGAGCGGACTTTTCGTAGCCATGAACGACGAAAAGAATTTTTATTTTTTCGATTTGGGTAAATTGGGGTTACAATAATTTCTCCCCAATTTCAAACCAAGTATTTACACGTTCAAAACCGGTGGTGTTTACATTATGTGGAGATGTAAATTGTAGGCTTCTACCATCAAAAGTTTCTAGGTTGAAACTTCTGTCGTCTATGAGAACATCTCCTTTAAGAATGTGCTTATGACCACATAAAATGCGATTTTGCCAAGGTATAAAAGGAAAGTGTTCGTCTAACCATTCACTTTTTTCTTCTAATGAATTTGGAAACTGCATAGCTGCAGATGCTATATATACCTCGTGTTTATCGGCTAATCTTGCAAGAATTTCTTGACTGCCGGCTATTGGTTTCAAATTTCTAAAAAATCCTCTTCTAGTGGCATGTTTTCGAACACTGTCTTGGTGTGCTTCTGGCACCATATGCCATACTTCTGATCCTTTACATGTGTCTGAAGTAAGCTCACCTTTAAATTCTGTATTGTAGATTTCTATATGGGCGCCATAGGTATCGGCTATGACCTCGTCCATATCAACAAATATTATCATTATGCTATATTTTTAAGCGAAGTAAGTGAAAATGCCGATAACAGAAAAGAGTTAGCTAAAAAGTATCGGTCAATGGGCATAATCTTTACCAAAATATAAGATTGATTTAAAACTTAATGAATAACTTTAAGAAAACATTTCAATTAAATATCGCTATGGAAAGTAAAAAACTACCGAATTCTGCATTCATTTATGCGTTGTCCGTTCTTAGTTGTATTATCTGTTGTCTTGGCGGGTTTGGTATTGTACCCGCAGTTATTTCTTATTATTTAGCTTCAAAATCTGAAGGGATATATAAAATGAATCCTGAGGCCTACGACAATTATGCAACCGTAAAAAAAGGTAAAATAATTGCAATTGTAGGTATTGTTTTAAATGTTATAGTAATTGGTATTACCATTTGGACGTTAAGCACAATTGGGTGGGATGCATGGTCTGAAGAGTTCGTTAGAAAATGGAACGAAGGTTTGGAGAGGGGCATGTAGGTAGCATAAGTACAATAGGGAATTATTTTTCGATTATAGCGATAGCGTTAAAAATCTGATTTAATCAGAGAACTGTCTTAATTAAAAGTGATTAAATTGTATCTCTAATTCTAAACAATAAATATCATGAAAAAGTCAGTTATCTGTATTGCTATGGCCGGTACGTTGTTATTCTCTAGTTGCTTGGGTTCTTTCAGTGCCTTTAATAATCTTAAAGATTGGAACCAAGGTGTTTCTGATAGTAAGTTTGTAAATAACCTGGTCTTTTGGGGGTTGAACATAATTCCTGTTTACGGTTTGTTCTTTTTAGGAGATGCCGTTATATTCAATGTAATCGAATTTTGGAGCGGTTCTAACCCTATTGCAATGGAAGAAGGAGAGTCAGAGACTCAAATGGTAGAAAGAGACGGTAATACTTTTGAAATGACCGCAACAAAAAATAGAATGCAAGTAACCGTGGTCGATGGTCCCAAAAAAGGAAAGAAAATTGATTTGGTATATAAGCCAAGTGAAAAATCTTGGAATGCCATTAGACCTAATGGTGAAATAATAAAACTATCTTCTTTTGAAGAAGGTTTTTACATTGTTTACATGCCAAATGGAAAAGAGGTAAAAATAAATCCTTTAGATTCTAAAGAACAAGGTTTGGCTCAGATTAAAGAACAAACAGATTGCTATTATCTAGAAGGTATGTTAGCTGAGAATAACTAATCTAAAGAAAGTATAAAGCATAAAAAAAGTCCTGATGAAAATCAGGACTTTTTTAGTTTCTAAAACCAATGTTTTAGTATCTGTAGTATTCAGGTTTGAAAGGTCCTTCTACGGTAACACCAATATAGTCGGCTTGATCTTTCTTTAGCTCGGTCAATTCTGCACCTAAACGAGACAAGTGAAGTTTTGCAACTTTTTCATCTAAATGCTTAGGTAGCATATACACTTCGTTTTTGTAGTTCTCACTATTTTTCCAAAGTTCAATTTGCGCTAGAGTTTGGTTGGTAAATGAATTACTCATTACAAAACTTGGGTGACCTGTAGCACAACCTAAGTTTACCAATCTACCCTCTGCTAAAATAATTAAGTCTTTGCCGTCAATAGTATATTTATCAACTTGAGGCTTAATTTCATCTTTGGTACTTCCGTGGTTTTTATTCAACCAAGCCATATCGATTTCATTGTCAAAGTGACCAATGTTACAAACAATGGCTTTGTCTTTAAGCGCTTCAAAATGTTCAGCTCTGATGATATCTTTATTTCCGGTCGTTGTAATTACGATATCGGCGTTTCCTATTACTGTTTCGAGTTTTTTAACTTCAAATCCGTCCATACATGCTTGTAATGCACAAATAGGATCAATTTCGGTAACGGTAACAATAGAACCGGCACCTTTAAAAGAAGCTGCGGTACCTTTACCTACATCTCCGTAACCTGCAACTACAACTCGCTTACCTGCAAGCATAGTATCGGTAGCTCTACGAATAGCATCTACTGCACTCTCTCTACATCCGTATTTGTTATCAAATTTAGATTTGGTTACAGAATCGTTTACGTTAATAGCGGGCATTGGTAAAGTTCCATTTTTTACACGCTCATATAATCGGTGAACACCCGTGGTAGTTTCTTCAGAAAGTCCTTTAACACCAGTGGCCAATTCTGGATACTTGTCCAAAACCATGTTGGTAAGGTCACCACCATCATCTAAAATCATATTCAATGGCTTTCTATCTTCGCCAAAGAATAAAGTTTGTTCTATACACCAGTCAAACTCCTCTTCGTTCATACCTTTCCAGGCATACACAGGTACACCCGCAGCGGCAATAGCTGCAGCAGCTTGATCTTGTGTAGAGAATATATTACATGAGCTCCAGGTAACATCGGCACCTAATGCGGTTAAAGTTTCAATTAAAACTGCAGTTTGTATGGTCATGTGAAGGCAACCGGCAATACGAGCACCTTTTAAAGGCTGCTCGTCTTTATATTCTTCACGTAGCGCCATTAGGCCTGGCATTTCTGATTCTGCCAATTCAATTTCTTTTCTTCCCCAATCTGCAAGGGAAATATCCTTTACCTTATAAGGCACATACGGAATAGTTTTCGTGCTCATATCTTTATTATTTTATACTTTCGTTAATCTATGTACAGCAATTTTTAATTCGTGCAAAGGTACGAATAACACTAAGAATCCCATGCCGCTTTACAAAACAATAACAGTAAACAAAGAAACCTCTGTAGCCATATGGAAGGTTGAAGAGTCTGAAGAAGATCTGTGGAAAGGAATTGAACTTACCGATCATTGTCAAAATAGGTTCAATGGTATGAAATCTGATCTTCACCGAAAGGCTTTTTTGAGTATTAGGCATTTGCTGTCTTTATACAATTATGTAGATGCAGATCTGGTGTATGACGAGAATGGCAAACCACATTTAAAGGATGGCAATTTTATATCAATTACACATTCACATAATTTTACGGCGGTAATCATTAGCGCATCGGAAGAAGTAGGTATAGATATTGAAATGCAGCGCGATAAAATACTGCGAATAGCCCATAAGTTTACTCCGTTCGAAGAATATCGTACGCTGGCGAATACGGCAGCAATCATTAGAAAATTGACTATAGTTTGGGGCGCCAAAGAATCTCTATATAAAATTTACGGGCATAGGGGCGTAAGTTTTTTACATCATATCAACGTACAAGATTTTATATTTAACGCAGGGCGAACAACGGCGCAAATAATTTTTAACGGGGAATCTTCGGACTACGGAATTAAATTTCTGGAATTCGAAAATTTCACCTGTGTATATGCCACTAAAAATAAGAATTAATATTTAGGCTACATTATATGGATATATCGGTAGAGTTGACGTTTTCGCCACTACAAGACGATTTTGAGCAACATATTATAGATTTTATAAAAAAATTAAGGGCAAGTGGATTAACCATATTTGAAAACCCGTTAAGTACACAGGTTTTTGGTACTTATGATGAGGTAATGGCAGTTCTTAATACCGAAATAAAAGCTGCTTTCGAGCTCATGGATCGCGGGTTGCTGTTCATGAAAATTGTAAAATCTGATCGTAGCGAATATGAGCCCTATTTTTGATTATCTATTTGGGCAATATGCCGATTATAGTACGTTGGATATTACCCTCGAGATTATAGCCGTAATATTTGGCTTGCTATCCGTAATATGTTCTAAGCAAAACAATATTTTGGTTTATCCTACTGGCATGATAAGTACCTCCATTTTTGTATACCTGCTTTTAAAATGGGGGTTGTTGGGAGACATGATGATAAACGCATACTATTTTATAATGAGTTTATATGGCTGGTATATTTGGACAAGAAAGGTTGATGAAGACCATTATACCCCTATCACCAGAACAACGAAAAAAGAGAATGGTATATCGGTGATTATATTTATAAGTACCCTGGTATTTGTATTTACCGTCTACCAGATTTTCGATAAATGGACTAGTTGGACCGCCTATGTTGATACTATAACAACAGCTATATTTTTTGTGGGTATGTGGTTGATGGCCAAGAGAAAAGTAGAAAATTGGATATATTGGATCATTGGAGATCTTATATCTGTACCATTATATTTTTACAAGGGATTTACGTTTACAAGTTTTCAATATCTCATCTTTACAATATTGGCCGTTTACGGTTATAACGCATGGAAGAAAAATACAGACAAGAACCTTCAAATGTCTTAAAAGTTGTTCTTTTTGGACCAGAATCTACGGGCAAGACTACATTGTCAGAACAATTGGCAAGACACTACCATACCGTATGGGTGCCAGAATACGCCAGGGAATATTTACAGGATAAATGGAACAACGAACGTAAAACCTGTGAGCCTCATGATTTATTGCCCATTGCCGAAGGGCAAATGCGCTTAGAGAACGATTTGGCCAAAAAAGCAACTGAAATTCTTATTTGCGATACAGATTTGTTGGAAACCAAAGTATATTCGGAAGCATATTATGTTGGTGATTGTGACCCTGTTTTAGAAAAGTATGCATTGCAGAATACATATGACCTTTATTTATTGACCTATATAGATATTCCGTGGGAAGAAGATGACCTAAGGGATAAGCCCAATGAAAGGGAAGAAATGTTCAATTATTTTAAAGATACTTTAGAAAAATACGGTAAAAATTTTATTACCTTGAAGGGAAACAAAAAGCAACGTTTAAATAAAGCCATTAACCATATAGATAAGTTATTAGATCAATGATAGAACTTACAGAAAAAGACCAAAAACAGCTAGAGAAAAAAGGTATTTCAAAAGAAACGATGCTTGGTCACATCAATACATTTAAAGAAGGCATACCCTTTGTTAATTTAGAGAATGCCGCTGTTATAGGTAACGGTATTCTCAAATTTTCTAAAGAAGAAGAAAAAGAACTCATTGCTTTTTACGACTCAAAATTAAAAGATCTTGATATTTTAAAGTTTGTGCCGGCTTCAGGTGCCGCATCTAGAATGTTTAAGGCACTGTTCAATTTTTTAAATGCGTATGATCCAAATAAAGAATCTCTAGAAACTTACTTGGAGAGAACCAATGATAAGGATATAAAGAAGTTTTCAGATGGTTTAGAACGTTTTCCCTTTTATGAAAAGGTAATGGATAGTATAGGTACTTCTTTTGATTCTCAAGGAGAAAAGGTATATAAGTTTATTTCTGAGCTATTAGGGGAGAATGCATTGAATTATGGTTTTTACCCAAAAGGGTTACTACCATTTCATAAATATGGAAATGCTACTGCAACTCCATTTGAAGAGCATTTAAAAGAAGGTGCACTGTATGCTGGATCTAATGGAAAGGCAAAACTCCATTTTACCATATCTGAACAACATGAGGAAATGTTCGGGGAAGAGTTTAAAGCATCTGGACCAAAAGTTTCTGCAGATACAGGAATTACGTATGATGTAGATTACTCTTTTCAAAAGGCATCTACAGATACCTTGGCGGTAGATATGGACAATAAGCCTTTTAGAAATGAAGATGGTTCTGTATTGTTTAGACCGGGCGGTCATGGAGCATTGATTCAGAATTTGAACGAACAGGACGCTGATATTATTTTTATTAAGAATATTGATAATGTCGCCGTAATGAAAGATGCCCAAGCGGTTGCAGATAGCAAAAAAGTATTGGCGGGAGTCTTACTTAAAGAACAGGAAAAAGCATTTGAATATGCGGCTTTATTGGATAAAGGTGAGGTAAATGATGAAACCATTGAAGAAATTAGAAATTTCTTGTCAACGAATTTAAATGTTCGTTTTTCAGATGAATTCGATACAGCATCAAATTCGGATAAGGTAAATATATTAAAGGATAAGATTAATAGACCAATTCGTATTTGTGGAATGGTAAAAAATGAAGGTGAACCTGGTGGTGGTCCGTTTTGGGTAACCAATAGTACCGGTGAAATTTCATTGCAGATTATAGAATCTGCCCAAATAGATATGGATAACCCCGCACAAGCCGATATTTTAAAGAACGCTACCCATTTTAACCCGGTGGATCTGGTTTGTGCCGTTCGTAATTATAAAGGTGAAAAATATGACCTTCTTAAGTTCGTTGATGAAAAGCAAGGATTTATCACCGGTAAAACAAAAGACGGTAAAGAATTAAAGGCACTTGAGCTTCCTGGATTGTGGAATGGTGCAATGGCATTTTGGAATACCATATTTGTTGAGGTTCCTTTAGTAACCTTTAACCCCGTTAAAAGTGTGGTAGATCTTTTAAAAGAGTCTCACCAGGCATAGAACTAATAAGTTTTAAACGACAAAAAAGTGTGTAGATTCTACACACTTTTTTTGTTTACGCACATTTTTACTCACCTATACAAATAAAAGAACAAATGTAAATCACTTAAAATCAATTGCTTATAATTTAAATTAGAGTTGGTATCATTTTTCTAATAGACATATCAAGAATGTTTAATTAAAAAACGTAGAAAGATGAAAAAATTAGTATTTGCCACAGCTTTAGCCATAGGTAGTTTAACAATAGGTACTGCCGCTACACCGATTATATTTCACGATGGTATTATGGAAGATGTCTTTATTCAAGATTATACCGAGATAAGTACATCAGATTTACCAACGCCGATTGTAAATGCCCTAGCATCAGATTATCAAGGGACGATGTTGAATAAGGCTTATGTAGATGATGAAAATAACTATAAATTAGAAATTACTTCTCAAGATGGTTCTTCTGTAGTGCTTTATGCAGATGCAGAGGGTAACTGGTTAGAAATGTAGTATTTATAAGTTTGAGTTAGTTGTTTGTGAAAAGCTGCCTAGGCAGCTTTTTTCAATTTAGTGCTTGTTAATTATGGGAATGGAAAATCCATATGTCAGATTCTTCCGTAAATAATTATAGAAGCAGAGTTATTAACGATTAAAAAATTAGCATGAAGAAATACGCATTATTAGTATTCTTGACTTTAGGAATAACATTGAACAGTACAGCAATGACTGGTTCTAATTTTATAGAAAAAGAAGTTGCTATCATTACAGATGAATACGTAAAAATAAAATCGAGTGAGTTGACTCCACCGGTTATTGAAGAAATATTAAAGCAATACCCAACTTCTAAATTAGGAGGGGCTTATAAAAATGATAGAGGTGAATTTAAATTGATCATGGTGCTAAAAAGTGGTACTAGAAGAACCGTTTATATAGATCAGTACGGTAATTGGATTAATAAAAAATAACTTGAAATAAGTTGTAGAAATAAAAAAAAACTGCAAAAAGCGGTTTTTTTTTATTTAAAATGTGACCTATCAAAAAATGGTGTGTCTAAATAAGTGAAGCAAATTATGAAACAATGGTCACATTAGTATTTATTTTGATTTTAAACACCGTTTTTATTTTCTCAATAGGGATGATATCTAAACTATGTTTTGAAAGATAAATAAGAATAATATCACTTTCGCGTAAACACTAACCGTTAACTATGAAAGTGCCACCAAATAATTGTATTTGAAATAATCCCCCGGATTAGCATTGCCAATATTAGTTGTTGTTGTTGAATTGATTGAGGTGTTGATTAAAAATTTTAAAACAAGAGTTTGATAGGTGGTTTGAGGGGGGCTGCGATTTTGCAGCTCCTTTTTTTTGTCTTCAATAAGTTCTTAGGTCATATGATTATGTGACATTTTAATGTGTAAAAATTATACAGCAGATAGCATTGGGCACAGTTTTACCCAATCATTATTTTTATATAAAAAATATAAGCACTTCACTATCAGTTACTTGATGCATTGTAGATATAGTGGCATTCTTTTTTCATAGTTAATAGTATTGAAATGTATTATTAACTAAAATATTAGAAAGATGAAGACTTTATTTTTATTAGGAGCAATGACAATAGGTGGTTTTGCAATGAATGCACAAGATGCATTATTAGCTGAAAACGGAATTCAACATAATCAAGCAAATGAAATGTTGGTAGTAGCAGATGACTTTAAAGAGATATCTGTATCAGAAGTTCCACAAGCAGTATCAGATGCGGTAGCGAAGAATTTTCCAACCGCAAGTTTAGATAAGGCATACACGAACGAAGAAAAACAATATAAGTTGGTCTTATCTCTAGAAGATGGTACAGAAGGTACTGTTTATGCAGATGAAGATGGTAACTGGATAGATATGTAATTATAGAGAAACTTGTTTGTTCAAGTTGGTTTGGTCAGGAAAGGGTAGCTAAGTGCTATTCTTTCCTTTTTTTTTGCTCAATCGAAACGATCAAAGAAGCTTTATGATAAATTTAAAAAACAAATAGTCGGCATATGGTATTTTTACGTAGATACATAGAATACCAAACTAACTATGCCCAGAATTTTAATTTTAGAAGACGATACATCTTTTGCCCAAATGCTTAAAAAGTTTTTGGAAAGAAAGAATTTTGAAGTCGTACTGTGTCAGACTGGGGTAGATGGCGAAAAGCAACTTAAAGAACAAGAATTTCAATTGGTTATAACCGATTTGCGCTTGCCGGACTATGACGGAATAAAATTGGTTTCTCATTTAAAAGGTAGTATTCCGGTAATAGTAATGACGGGCTATGCCGAAGTGTCTACAGCGGTCAAAGCGATGAAAATGGGTGCTTATGATTACTTATCAAAACCATTTACGCCTGATCAAATGTTAGCGGTTATAGACGGGGCATTACAGGCCAAGCCAATTATCCCAAAAGAAACAGAGGTTACTAGTGAATCAAAAACTATAGATGATAAATCTAATAGTATCTCTGGGTCAAATGAATTGATTCTGGTAAGTGAAGCTACCAAAAAATTAGATGAGCATATTTGTTTGGTGGCACCAACAGATATGTCCGTTTTAATTATTGGAGAAAGTGGTACCGGTAAAGAGGTTACCGCAAAAACCATTCATAAAAAAAGTAATAGACGAGACAATCCTTTTATAGCTTTAGACTGCGGGGCAATACCGAAAGAATTGGCTGCTAGTGAATTTTTTGGCCATATAAAAGGAAGTTTTACCGGGGCCATAGCAGATAAGGTTGGAAGTTTTGAAGCGGCAAACGGCGGAACCTTATTTTTAGATGAGGTAGGTAATCTATCCTATGAAAATCAAATTCAATTACTAAGAGCTTTACAAGAACGTAAGATTAAAAGAATAGGCAGCAATACCGAAATACAAGTAGATGTCAGAATTTTATCTGCCACCAACGAAGATTTAAAAGCTGCTGTGGAAAAAGGTGCATTTCGAGAGGATCTTTATCATAGGTTAAATGAGTTTTCGCTTCAGATACCTGCATTAAAAGACAGGCATGGAGACCTTGTGGTTTTGGCATCTCATTTTTTAGAAAAGTTCAACCAAAAACTGAATAAACATATTGATGACTTTTCAGATGAAGTTTGGGATGTTTTTAATGCATATCACTGGCCGGGTAATATTAGGGAATTACAAAATGTCATTCAACGTGCCGTGTTATTGACCACAACTAATGAAATAGGGGTTAATACATTGCCAGTAGAATTAATGAGCCCCAAAGCGGAAACTGCTGATTTAGGGAATATATCAAAAGCGGATTTTGAAAAAGAGCAAATAGTAAATGCTCTAAAACGTACCAATTACAATAAATCAAAAGCGGCTAAATTACTACAGGTAACAAGAAAAACGCTGTACAATAGAATTAACTATTATGATTTAGACTTGTAGGTAAGTCTTTTGAGAGGGAATTGACTAAGTCTTTTGCGATAGCATCAAATTCTTGATATTTTCTTTTTAATTGAATACTAGTAAGTTCATCTTTCTTCAATACTTCAAAAGTTTCTAAAATAGGAATTGCATTCTGAACTTCTAGTTGTCGAAACATGGGCAACATTCTATGCGCTGTTTTATTTAAAAGTTCAATGTCGAATTTATCTATAGCGGTTTGAAGTTGACTAAGATTTTCTTCATTGTCTTTTTTGAAAATCAAGAGCACTTCGTCAATAGCATTTTGATCATCGCCCAAATATTGTTTCAAGGTAGATAAGCTATATGGTTTATCGGTGTCACTGTTCTTTTCTTCTGTAGTTCGTTTAACCGTAGAATCAAAATTGGTATTTATAATTTCATTCAATTTTTGAAGTAATTCGGTTTTTGAAAACGGTTTTAAAATGAGTCCGGAGAATCCTTTTTCAGTAAAATGTTCCAATGAAAGATCTCGTCTTCCTGTCATTGCCAAAATTGGTTGGTTGCTGTAGTATTCGTTCGATCCAGATTTAAAGAACTCTACTATTTCATAACCGGTAACAGTAGGCATTTCAATATCGCTCAATACTACATCGAAATCAGAATCAGCTTTAAAATCATTAAAATCTGTAAATAGCTGCACTTCAATTCCGGCAGATTTCAGCATTTTTCCAATAAGTTTCAGAATAGAAGAATCGTCGTCAAAAACAATAATTTTTAAAGTATTGGTCTGCAAAGAAATTTTTGGTGTATCGGTAATTTCTTCACCAATTTCTACTGGAATTTCAAGGGTAAACGTACTTCCTTTATTGATATCGCTTTCGAGAATAATTGTACCTCCTAATAATTCGGTTAATTTTTTTGTGATGGTAAGCCCTAATCCGTATCCTCCATATTTTTTATCGGTATCATTTTCTGCCTGGGTAAATTCCTTAAAAATCAGTTTTTGCTTCTCTTTAGATATGCCTATTCCGGTATCGGTTATTCGTAAAATGAGATTTTTCGATTTTTTATGATCTACAATTGCTCCGGTAACGGTAATAGACCCTTTATCTGTAAATTTATAGGCGTTTCCTAACAGATTGAAAATAATTTGACGTAAACGAAAGGCATCGGAGATTATAGGTTGTTCTAAAGAATCATCTAGGTTTAGAGCCAAATCAATAGGCTTGTTCTGGTGTTGTGCAGCTATGCTTTGGGCACTTTCCGTAATCAATTTATCAACTTTAAAAATAGTGTTCTTGGTAACCATTTTTCCAGCTTCCAATTGAGAAAAATCTAACAAATCATTCACTAGATTGTTTACATAAGTAGTAGCGGATTTTATTTGGTTGATATACTCTTTGTTTTCTTTTTTGTCGTTGCTTTCCTCAATGATATTAGTGTAGCCACTAATGGTGTTTAGGGGGGTTCGCAGATCGTGACTAACCGTTGCGATCAATTGTTCTCTGCTTTTTAACAATGATTCTGAGTATGCCTTTTCTTTTTCTAGTTTCTCTCTGTACAAGTTTGCTTTCCAAAAATCTTTATTTAAGATAAATGTAAAAATACCAACTACCAGAAAGCCGAGTATGGCGGCAATAACGGCTAAACGAATACTTCTTTTAAGTAGGTTTTCTTTTTTTATAGAGTTGGCAATGCTATTGGTAATGATTTCTTGCTCAAATGAAGAGAGTATGGTTCGTAATTGCTGAGAAAGTTCAAGGTCGGTTTTGTTGATATTGGTTTCACTGGTAGCCAATGTATTTTCGTTTATGGCATTTTCTTGTTTGACATCTTTTAAAATATTTTTAGAGACTTGAAGTACACTATCCATAGTCTGTGCATTGTTTTGAGAATTTGCATCAGATGGTACATTGGCATTAAGATAATCGGCCACCTTTTTAATAGTACTTTGTGCTTTTGGCGAAAGCTCTTCTAAATTGGGAGCTAAGCCTTCAGGTTTTATAATCCCTAAAGATTCTTCTAGCTTGTCAAATTCTTCAAGAGCAGAATTTATAGCTGTTCCTGTTTGATCTTTTAGCCTAATGGACCGCAGGGCGTTAATATTGGTTACTTTTCTATTTAAAAGGGCACCAAGACTATCTAATAGACCGTGTTGGTAATCACTGTCGGTAAGGTTCTTTATTTCTTCAATATTGGTACGTATAGAATCTATTTTATTTTCATAGGCGGTAAAATTGATTTTGCTTTTGGTTTGTAAAGCAAGTTTAGACAGGCTTTCGGCTTCGTAGAGTTGAGCAAGAAAAGAATTCGTTTTAAGTAATTTATTGTCTTTTTCGGTCGTGTTCTCGGTAGCTATATATTCCTGGACCTCGGTATAAATGTAGTAAGATGCAATAATGCCCAATATGACCAAAAGCAAATAGCTAATGGTAATTTTAAGAGTGAATTTATTTTTTCTAGAGTCCATGTATTGTTTCTAATTATAAAGAAAATTGTAGAGTAAGTTCTTTATCTAAATACGATAAAACCATGGAAATAAGTTCTAAAATGATGTTAATTAAACAAGTTGTTATTTTTTTAAATTAATTTATGAGAGTTTAAATTACTGCATTACATTTGCGGCATCTCAAAGGGGTGCCGAATTCTAGAACTATTTTAGAATAAAGCTGAGATTATACCCAAAGAACCTGGGCGGGTAATGCTGCCAAGGGACCGAGCGTTAAAAAAATGTCCGGTGGACATTTTTAGCGAGGGGCCAGCCTGTGTTATGGCTGACTTCATTTTGGAAAACAAAGTCTTTAAATAGGCAAAAATCAATTTTAACTTAGAATAATAGCCCCTTTTATTCGTAATTATTTTACGAATGAAACTTACTATTTTCACAATTGCGGCGCTTTTCGCGTTTAATTTGGGTGTCAGTGCCCAAGAACAAGTAACCGATTCTTTAGAGGGTCAAAAAGTAGTCTTAGACGAGGTGTTCGTCTCTGCGATTAGGGTAACCAAACAATCACCTGTAACATTTACAAACCTTACGAAAGAGGAAATTAAACCAAGAAATCTTGGTCAGGATATTCCTGTGCTCATGAATTTTTTACCATCTGTAGTTACTACTTCAGATGCAGGTGCCGGTGTAGGTTATACCGGTATAAGGGTAAGGGGTAGTGATGCTACCCGTGTAAACGTAACCATTAACGGTATACCATATAATGATGCCGAATCTCAAGGTACGTTTTGGGTGAACATGCCAGATTTTGCTTCATCTACAGAGAGTTTACAGCTGCAGCGTGGTGTAGGTACATCTACCAATGGCGCAGGTGCATTTGGTGCTAGCTTAAATTTGTTGACAGATGGTTTTTCACAAGATACATATGGTCAAATATCCACTTCTATTGGTAGCTACAATACGTTGAGAAATAATTTAAAGTTCAGTACGGGACTTTTAAATGATCATGTTGAAATTTCTGGTAGGTTATCACAAATAAATTCAAATGGATATATTGATAGGGCTAGAACAGATTTGGAATCCTATTTTTTACAAGCCGCTTATAAAGATGATAATACATTGGTTAAAGCATTGATTTTTGGAGGTCATGAAATTACTTACCAAGCTTGGTATGGTATAGATGGTGAAACTTTGGAATCTGATAGAACTTTTAATCCTTCAGGAATTTATACAGATCTAAATGGTAATACGCAATTCTATGATAATGAAGTGGATAATTACAAGCAAGATCATGCACAACTGCTGTGGAACGAACAGATTTCGGAGTTCTGGAGTACTAATATCGCTTTACACTATACCAGAGGAAGGGGTTACTTCGAGCAGTACAAAGAAGACGATGATTTTTCTACCTATGGTTTTGAGCCGATTACTGTTGATGGTGAAGAGGTAAATACTACCGATGTCATTAGAAGACGTTGGTTAGACAATGATTTCTACGGAACGGTCTTTTCGGCAAATTATAAAAAAAACAAGCTCGACCTAATTATGGGCGGAGGTTTCAATAATTATGAAGGCGATCATTTTGGTGAAGTTATTTGGGCTAGATATGCAAGTAACAGTAGTTATAGAGATCGTTACTATGACGATAGTTCTTCTAAAACAGATTTTAATCTGTATACAAAGGCAAATTATCAATTAACAGATCAGTGGTCATTATATGGAGATGTACAGTATAGAACTGTTGGTTACAAAGCGAACGGAGAAGATACAGGTCTTGTTGATGATACATTCAATTTTTTCAATCCAAAGACAGGGGTAACTTTTGACTTAAACGCCAACAATAATTTCTATTTGTCATATGCGGTTGCCCATAGAGAACCTAATAGAAATGATTATGAAGGTGGAAATCCAAAACCTGAAAAGTTAAATGATTTTGAGTTGGGATGGAGGTACGTGTCTCCTTCCGTTCAGGTAAACACCAATGTATATTACATGAACTATAAAGATCAGTTAGTATTAACGGGTGGGTTAAATGATGTTGGCGCACCATTAAGAGAAAATGTTGGTGATAGTTATAGGTTTGGATTAGAGGTCGATGCAAATATTAGATTAGGAGATAAATTCAATCTGCGTCCAAACATAGCCATAAGCGATAATAAGAATAAAGATTTTTTTATTGATAGGGATGACGAGCTACAAGGTTTAGGAGATACAAATATTGCATTTTCACCTGGGCTCGTGGCAGGGAATATTCTTAGTTACATGCCATGTGAAGCATTGAATCTTTCTTTGTATTCAAAATTTGTTGGAGAGCAGTATTTAAGTAATACCGATACTGAAGCCTCTAAGTTGGATTCTTATTTTACCAATGACTTTAACGTCACCTATGAAATAAGAATGAACACCTTTGTAAAGTCTATCGTTGTGTCTGGGTTGGTTAATAACGTCTTTAATGAGAAATATGTTTCTAACGGGTATACTTATGTTGACAGTTGGTCTACACCAGGTAACTCTTTTGAGGTACAAGGGTATTACCCGCAAGCGGGCACTAACTTTTTGTTAGGCGCAACGGTCAATTTTTAATTGTCGAAATAAGAATACAAAGTTGTCTTAAAAATTTATTGATAATGTAGGGCGTATAGCTTAATAATCTAAATTAGGATACTGATTTTTAAGATTATGGAGCGCAACATTCCGGTATTCGGCAGTAGGCTTAGAAACAATATAGTAACGGTACCAGAGGTCATATCCCAATGCTCTGGTATTCGTGTATTCGGGCAATCTATAAAGTCATTTCTGTTTAGCACAGATGTGGCGATTATTAGAAATACCAACGCCAATGCTATTATAGCAGTGTATCCTTTTACACCGCAACCGGTAATCTCAAATGCGTTGATTTTAGCTGCCGATAAACCAATTTTTTGTGGGGTTGGCGGCGGACTTACAACCGGTGTTCGATCGTTAGAATTAGCAATACATGCAGAATTTCAAGGTGCTTTAGGGGTGGTTCTAAACAAGCCTACCCCTAATAGCCTTATAACAATGCTCAAAGAAAAAATTGATATACCTGTAACCATAACCGTGGTTTCTGAAAACGATGATTTTAAGGGAAGGTTAGCTGCAGGGGTTGACATTTTTAATGTTTCTGGCGCAGGTAAAACAGCGGAAATCATTAAGCGGATAAGAGATTTAGATGCCGATGTGGGTATCATTGCAACTGGAGGAAAAACGGAAGAAACCATAGTTCGAGCAATTGATGCAGGGGCAAATGCAATATCGTATACTCCACCAAGTACGGGCGAGTTATTTAAGGAAATAATGGATAAATACCGCGCTGAAGAATAGAGTTTAGTTAGAGATAATTACACTGCCTCCGCTATAGCTGGCATTGTATTCTAACATGTCATAATATCGATTTTCATCATCTGGCCTATTCAATAGTTGACCGGTAAAAAGACTGTACTGGTAATCTTCACAAGAACAAGTGGCGATCTGTCCGTCTAGTTCCATTGTAGAACAATCATTGGGGGCATGATTTGGGCAACTAGCTTCAAACGCCCTAAACTGATCAAAACCTGCATTGATAACAAAAACACCTCGTGTACCGGCAAGGTCGCTTTGAATATAAACGGCACTCCCTGTATTTGTAAGAGGGCTGTAAGAAGGTAGGTTTAAATTTGCCTCAAATCGAAAACCAATTTCTTGTAAATACGGATTTCTGTTGGTGCCATCATTACTGCAAGCAGTGAAAATCAATAGAATTAGGATGCTTAATCTGCTAATCATGCTATAATTTTGTTTTAGGAAACTTCAGCAAATGTGCGTAAAAATTATGTATATTTGTGTTAAATCCTCTCTTAAAAAGCCGATTTAACAGGCATTTGCAGAGGATTTGTCTATTTATAAAACGAGGAAGTTATGAGTAATATATCATACTATACTGTCGAAGGCTTACAAAAGCTTAAGGCAGAACTAGATCATTTAAGAGATGTTGAACGCCCAAAGGCGTCGCAAGCAATTGCAGAAGCAAGAGATAAAGGCGATTTGTCAGAAAATGCCGAATATGATGCCGCAAAAGAGGCGCAAGGTTTATTGGAAATGAAAATTTCAAAAATGGAAAATACGGTAGCCAATGCACGTATTATTGATGAATCTCAATTAGATACATCAAAGGTATTGGTACTTTCTACCGTGAAGTTGAAAAACCAAAATAACGGTATGGAAATGACCTATAAACTGGTAGCTGAAAGTGAAGCCGATCTTAAGACGGGCAAAATTTCTGTAAGTTCACCAATAGGCAAAGGTCTTCTTGGTAAAAAAGTAGGAGATACTGCAGAAATAACTGTTCCTAGCGGAGCAATTAAATTTGAAATTCTTGAAATAACAAGAGCTTAAAATTTATAAATAACTATATTTAATCCTATCCTTTTTTAAAGGGGTAGGATTTTTTATTTCCATTAAATTGAATAGAATTATGCCAACGATTTTTACTAAGATCATTAATGGTGAAATACCATGCTTTAAAGTAGCGGAAGATGAAAACTTCTTAGCTTTTTTGGATATTAACCCTAACGCTAAAGGTCATACTTTGTGTATACCAAAAAAAGAGGTAGACAAAATATTGGACTTAGATGAAGAAACGTACATAGGGCTAATGTCATTTTCAAGAAAAGTGGGTAAGGCTCTCGAGAAAACAGTGGATTGTAAACGTATTGGAATGTCCGTTATTGGTTTAGAGGTTCCCCATGTTCATGTACATTTAATTCCGTTGACCGAAATGAAAGATGCTACATTTCAGCACAAGGTGAAATTAAGTGATGAAGAGCTGAGCGAACTTGCCGAAGCAATTGCCGCTAAAGTTGAATAGCTCCTGTAATAAAAAGGTAAACAGCCCCTGCAACCAAAGCGATCATTACCAACATAAGACTGTAAAATAGTAAAGTTGGCTTTGATGATTTTTTAGCGGGTATCGCAGTTTTTTCATAGTAAGCGAACATACGTTCTATATCATCTGTCCAGCTTACCGGGTAAATGGTAGAATGGCAGGTATTACAAACTAATTTGTTGCTAAGATCACCGGTAATTTTATGAAAAAAGCTTCCGTAGGTATGTTTTTGATAAAAAGTAAGATTTAAATCCTGATTAAAACACTCAGGACAGTTATTGGTGAGTTGAGCTTCTTTAATAACTTCAAATTTTTCCTTCGCCATAATTAGTGAGCCACTTTTAAAGAAATTTGCATTATAGTCCCTTCTTTGCCAGATGATAACACCTTTATTTTGCCATCGTGGTACTCTTCCACAATTCGTTTTACCAAAGAAAGTCCGAGACCCCAGCCTCTTTTCTTAGAGGTGAATCCGGGTGTAAAGATACTATTATAGTTGCTTTTTGAAATACCGTGCCCGGTATCAGCTATTAAAATATTCACGAATTTGTTATCTGGCACTATTTCAATGGCAATACTACCCTTGCCTCGCATAGCATCTATACCGTTTTTTACCAAATTTTCAATAGTCCAATTGTATAATGAACTATTAAGCATAACAGGCGAATAATCTACTTTAGAACTAAATGAAAAATGAATGAGCTTAGAGCTTCTTCGCTTTAAATAATCAAAAGCGTCTTGGGTTTCTTTAACAATGTCGCTTTCAACAAGTTTTGGTAAGGATCCTATTTTAGAAAAACGTTCGGTAATGGTCTGTAACCGATCAATATCTTTTTCAATTTCTTTGGTAATACTCGGGTTGATGTCTTCAGTTTTCAAAAGCTCGTTCCAACCTAAGAGAGAAGATAAAGGTGTGCCGATTTGGTGTGCGGTTTCTTTTGCCATACCTGCCCATAGTTTGTTCTGTTCAGAAGCCTTGTTGGTCTTGAATAGAAAATAGATCACTGCGGCAAATAGAAAAATGATTAGAAGTAACGCAATGGGGTAATATTTTAATTTGGTCAAAACATCAGAATTGCCATAATATAGCGTAGCTAAATGTTCACCTTGTTGGTCAATTGAAATAGGGGTATTCTCGCTTTTGAATTTTTTTAACTGACTTTGAATGTAAACAGAATCTTGTGCCTTATTGGGCGGAAAATTATTGACCCTAATAGATTCGTCTTTGTTGATTAAGATCATTGGGGTAGAGGTATTGTTTTGAAATACCTTTAAGTGAAGACTGCCTAAATCTACGGTTTCAGACGATTGTAAAAATTCTGATTGCGCTGTTGCCCAAATCTCCATTTTTAAACGCTCTTCTTCCTTAAATTGTTTAAAAAAGCTATTGGTGTTCCATAAGATAAGACTAACCACAGCAAAGGAGCCTACCAATAGAAAAATGTTGGAAATTTTGTTTTTAGGAATAAAGTTCATCCAATAGTTATCTAATACTAAAGATAACCCTAATTGTGAATAATTGTTGTGTTGATATCATTGTACCATGTTTTATTACCGCATCATTTTATGTATTTTTGAGCTCTATTGTAAAAAGAGTTCAAGATGGAAATAGAAGGTAAAGTTAAATTGATAGGAGAAACCCAAACCTTTGGGTCCAACGGGTTTAGAAAAAGAGAGTTGGTAGTTACTACAGACGAGCAATATCCACAACATATCATGATAGAATTTGTTCAAGATAAATGTGATTTGTTGAACAGTTATGCTGTAGGGCAAGATGTAAAAGTTAGTATAAATCTTAGAGGAAGAGAATGGACAAACCCTCAAGGTCAGGTAAAATATTTTAACTCCATTCAAGGATGGCGTATAGAAAATGTTTCTCAGCAGGCACCAGCACCAGGTATGCCACCTGTACCGCCAATGGAAGCATTTGAACCAGCCGATAATTTGAACGAAGAGGATCATGATGATCTACCTTTCTAACGATTATAGCGTAAAACAGTAAAGGGTTTTACCATTTAAATATTAAACTTGTTCAACTTTAATGGTTGAACAAGTTTTTTTGTTTTCACACCTTTGGTTATTTTGAACAAGAACTAAAAAAGCAGTAAAAAAAGCCATGTATTTTTTAACGGATGACTTAGTATTTCCCCCGGTGGAAAGTGCCAATGTTGAAGGTTTATTGGCGGTAGGCGGAGATCTTTCTCCAGAACGGTTGCTATTGGCTTATCAAAACGGAATTTTTCCGTGGTTTGACAACGATTCCATTATTTTGTGGTGGTGTCCAGATCCTAGAATGGTGCTATATCCCAATGAGATTAAAATCTCAAAAAGCATGAAAAAGGTTATTAGGAATAAGCAGTTTAGCCTTACCAAGAATACATGTTTCGAGCAAGTTCTAGAATATTGTTCTACTGTACCTAGAGAAGGACAAGATGGCACTTGGATAACGGATGAAATGAAAATTGCCTACCTTAAATTACATGAAAAAGGTATAGCCAAATCGTATGAAGTCTGGGAGAATGATAATCTTGTCGGTGGTTTGTACGGTATAGATCTTGGTCATGTTTTTTGTGGCGAGAGTATGTTCAGTTTAACATCTAACGCTTCAAAATTTGCCTTTATAAAACTTGCCGAAGAGTTAGGGCAAAAAGGGTATAAAGTAATAGACTGCCAATTACACACAAATCACTTGGCAAGTATGGGCGCCAAAGAAATACCTAGAAAGGAGTTTATGGCAATATTAAAGTGAAAAAACAATACTGTTCAAGAAAAGAAAAACGTGTTCAGTGTTTTCTGTATAGTTTTCCATTCTAAATTGAACACCTAGTTGAGCCTTTAAATGATTATTGATAGACCAACCAATTTGAGACGTAATCCTTTGGTCGTACATAGGCTTTTCGCTTTTGCCTAAACTTAGCAACGATTCTGTGGTAGCTACCAAATAAGGCTCTCCAATATCCATTTTTAAACCTTTTAAAGGCAAATCGATTGCAAAACGATATCGTATTCTGTGCACTAGGTTGCTTGGTTGTATACGTTGTTCTAATCTAAAACGGTTACCAAAGCGTATACTACCATCGCTCTTGGTGAAGTTAAACTGTTCGGTAATTCTAAGTTCGTTTTCCTTGTCATCTTCAAATGCCTCCCTAAACCGGTATTGTACGCCTAGACCAACACTGGTATTAGGGTGTATGGTCAATGCAGAGAAATGGGCTATTTCTATTTGCCTTACAGTTAATTGTGTCTTGTTGTCATTATACAGATAATTTCTGTTTGCCAAAGAAAAATTCTGCTTGAGCAAGGGGGCAACTTTATAGTTAAAAGAAACTTCTGGTTCCCAATAGGCTATCGTTTTATCTTGAGAATGTAAATTTAAAAATCCTATAACTGTCAATAGGATAAAAAATAGAAGCTTCCTAATAAAGTACGTGGTCATAATTTGGAGGAAGTGATGTTCTTATTTTTTTAAAATTTCCATCGGCATCGAACAAAATCTCATAATCTAAATATCCATCTTCTTTTCTACCTACAACCATAAGTTCATAATTATTGTCGGGTAATAATAGATTTTGAAATGCATTTTTAAAAGTTTTCTCTAAAGGATTATTTTTTGAAGTATATTGTTGTTGTAGTCTTTTGATTCTATATTTTATGAAATTATTGTTCAAATAAGTTTCTATGTTTGAATAGGTGTCATTGGGAATATCTGCAGGTTTTATCAATATTTCTATATCCTCTAGAATACCGTTCTTGTCAAATTCAATACTATACCAAAGTTTATCTTTTTTAAGCTTTGCTTCATAACTTACTTTTATGCTGTCGGTTTCTTTATAGAATTTAATACGTTTATAATCTTCAACGTATTTTTCAATAATTGATATAGCTTCTGATGGAAATTGAGATTTAAGTATACGATATTCACGTTCGTATTTGTACTGAGCATTGGTAAACTGCCAGCAAAATAATACTAAGGCAGTTATTGGTATTAGCTTTATGTGTTTCATTTTAATTATGTTGTATTACACTTCGGTATATCTAAAACAGTTTATTTGATGGTCATTTACCATACCTGTAGCCTGCATAAATGCATAGATAATAGTACTACCTACAAATTTAAAGCCACGCTTTTTTAAATCTGTACTGATCTTATCGGATATTGGTGTATTGGCAGGAGCGTCTTTATAGTTGATTACCTTATTTTTAATAGGTTCGTTATTTACAAATTGCCAAATATAATTGCTGAAACTTCCAAATTCTTTCTGGATTGCCATATATGCAATGGCATTGGTTACGGTAGCACGAACTTTTAGTTTATTTCTGATAATACCCTCATCTTGTAGTAAGTTTTGAATTTTTGATTCTGGGTATGTTGCAATTTTTTGATAATCAAAGTAGTCAAAAGCAATCCTAAAATTTTCTCGTCTTTTAAGAATGGTGATCCAGCTTAAACCTGCTTGAAAAGTTTCCAGTACTAGAAATTCGAAAAGTAAGGCATCATCTTTTACGGGTACGCCCCATTCTTGATCATGATATGCTTCGTATAGCGTATCGCCCTTGCACCAACCACATCTTACAGGGTCCATATAAATATCTTTGATAGCAAATGTATTTAAAAAGAATAGAACTTGATGTTAATACTATAATGCAAACAAGTAATTCAAATGCTAGAAAATGAATGTGATATTGTGTAATGTAAACAATTGAATTTAAGTTAATAAGTGTTAAACTATTATAAACCAATAGTAATACTATTATATTTGCGTTTTATATAATTAAAAGTAATATGGAACGGCTGTTGCAAGGGGTGCAAATAAAGATTAACGAAAAACTTTTTCTAAAGGATCCCGAATCTTCGGGACTCGGTAAAAAGATTATTCAGTTTAGTATTCAAATGATCAATGAAATTGGCTTTGAGAGTTTTACGTTTAAAAAGCTAGGTCATCAAATTGGTTCTAATGAGAGTTCTATTTACAGGTATTTTGAAAATAAACATAAGCTGCTTGTCTACCTAACTTCTTGGTATTGGGGTTGGATGGAATATCAATTGGTATTTGCTACCCACAGTATTAAAAATCCGAAAGAGAAATTATTAAAGTCCATCATAATCATTACAAGGGAAATCAAAGAAGATTCGGCATTTTCCCATGTTAATGAAGTGCTTCTAAATCAAATTGTAATTAACGAATATTCCAAAGCGTACTTGACCAAAGAAGTTGATGCTGAGAATAAAGAAGGATATTATGCTATCTATAAGAGATTGGTGGGGCGTTTATCAGAAATGATTGCAGAAGTAGATGCAGATTATGAATACCCAACAAGTTTAGCTAGCACCATTTTGGAAAACGGATTGCACCAACATTATTTAAGAGAGCATTTTCCATCTCTTACAGATTGTAATGAGAGAGTAACGCCAACACAATACTTGACCCACCTTGTATTCAATACATTAAAACAAAACTTAAATGAGTAATAAAACACTAACTGCTTGGCAGCGATTTTTAGGTCTATTAAAATTAGATAAAAAAGATATTTTTCAGGTGTTTTATTACGCCATATTTGCAGGGGTTGTCAACTTATCATTACCATTGGGTATACAGGCAATTATAAATTTAATGCAAGGTGCCCAAATAAGTTCTTCTTGGATAGTGCTTGTAATATTAGTGACTTTAGGTGTTGCTTTTGTGGGCGTGCTACAACTTATGCAAATAAGAATTATTGAAAATGTACAGCAAAAGATTTTCACCAGGGCATCTTTTGAGTTTGCGTATCGTTTTCCGAAAATTAAAATGAGCGAGTTGCATAACTACTATCCTCCAGAATTGGCAAACAGGTTTTTTGATACATTGACCATTCAGAAATCCTTATCAAAGGTATTGATAGATTTTCCCGCTGCCTTATTGCAGATTGTATTTGGGTTGTTGTTACTTTCTTTTTATCACCCATTTTTTATAGTGTACGGCATGCTGCTGCTGCTGCTGATTTATGTAGTGTTCAAATTTACCGCACAAAGAGGCTTAGATACCAGTTTAGATGAATCTAAAAGTAAATACAAAGTTGCGCATTGGCTTCAAGAAATAGCGAGGTCTATTGTAAGTTTTAAACTATCGGGCAAAACGTCTCATGCCCTCGATAAGAACGATACTTTGGTGGTCAACTATTTAAACGCAAGAGAAGGTCACTTTAGGGTTTTGGTGTTGCAGTTTATTCAAATGATCGGTTTCAAGGTATTGGTTACGGCAGGTCTATTGTTGATCGGAGGGTTGTTGGTGCTAAACCAAGAGATGAACATTGGTCAGTTTGTTGCGGCTGAAATTATTATCCTTTTAGTGATCAGTTCGGTCGAAAAACTGATTTTAGGTTTGGAAACATTTTATGATCTCTTGACATCTCTAGAAAAAATGGGGCAAGTGGTAGATAAAAAGTTAGAAGCACAAAAAGGTGAAAAACCCTTTATGGAAAATCAAGCTTTTACGGTTGAGTTAAGTGAAATTACATATAGTGTACCACAACCAAAAAGGCAGATTATCAATAATTTAAGTTTAACCATATCTCCTACGTGTACCATTCTATTACGAGGAAATAGCGGTTCTGGAAAAAATACGTTGTTGCGTTTAATAGCAGGTATCATTGAGCCAGATAGTGGCGGTGTGTATGTTAACGGAGTATCTCTAAAAGGAATGAACTTAAATTATTACCGTTCTCACCTAGGTCAGTCTTTACCAGAAGAAACTCCTTTTGAAGGTACTATTTTGAATAACATCACCTTTGGTGATAAAGACACTACCAATGAGCAAGTTTATTGGGCATTGGATAAAGTAGGACTTACCGATTTTGTCAAGAAGCAACCAGAGGGTTTAAATACGGTGCTGTACCCAGAAGGTAAACAGATACCTTATACGGTTTCCAAGAAAATAGTATTGGCCAGAAGCATTGTTCGTAAACCAAAACTATTGATTCTCAAAGATCCTTTAGATCAATTTAATATAGAGGAGGCAGACCGTATTTTAAACTTTTTAAGCGATCCATCTAATGGTTGGGCATTGCTTGTAGTTAGTGAAAATGATAAGTGGATTAAAAAATGTTCACGAATCATAACCATGGAAAAAGGACAGATTATTAACGAAATCCAAGGAACAGATGCTTAATATATCTCATAATAAACTTAACGAAAAAGTCTCTATAGCGAGATTTAAATCGGTTACTAAAGTAAACCACAAGAGGCATTACAAGCATTTTAATAGATTTCTCTTTGCATTTGCCGCTGTAGGTATTATCGTATTGTTTTTGCCTTGGACCCAAACCATTACCGCTAGGGGCAATTTAACTACGCTGACCCCGGGGCAAAGACCACAGACCATTCAATCTCAGATACCGGGTAGAATAGAAGAATGGTATGTTCAAGAAGGGGATTATGTTGAAAAGGGAGATACCATATTGTTCATTTCTGAAATAAAATCGGAATACTTTGATCCAGATTTGGTGGAGCGCACGGGGCAACAGTTAAAATCTAAAAGTTCATCGGTTAGCTCATATGGCGAAAAAGTGAAATCGTTAGATAATCAAGTTGCCGCCTTAATCAATGAAAGAAGATTGAAATTAGAGCAGGCAAAGAATAAGTTGATGCAGGCAAAGCTAAAAGCACAGAGTGATAGCATCGATTTTGAAGCCGCAAAGACCAACATTCAAATTGCGGAACGGCAGTTTGAAAGAACCGCTCAACTACAGAGCGAAGGTTTAAAAGCGGTTACCGATGTGGAAGAAAAGCGTTTAAAGCTACAAGAAACACAGGCGAAATTACTTTCACAGGAAAACAAGTTGTTGGCCGCCAAAAATGAGATTATCAATGCCGAGGTAGAAATTAACAGGGTAGAGGCTTCGTACACCGATAAAATCTCTAAGGCGCAGAGCGATAAATTTACTGCAATGTCCAATCAATTCGATTCTGAGGCACAAGTAAGTAAGTTGGAGAACGATTATACCAACTACCAAATGCGAAGCGCATTGCGTTATATTAGAGCTCCACAAAATGGGTACATCAACAAAGTACTAACGGCAGGTATAGGTGAGACATTTAAAGAAGGTACACCTTTAGTAGGTATTATGCCAGCAGAGTACGACATGGCGGTAGAAACATTTATAGAACCCATTGATTTACCTTTAATTCATTTAGGGGAAAAGGTTAGGATACAGTTCGATGGATGGCCGGCCATTGTATTCAGCGGGTGGCCTAATGCTTCATATGGTACCTATGCGGGCAAGGTAGTAGCAATAGAAACCTTTATTAATCCAAATGGAAAATATAGGGTGTTATTATCTCCTGATGAAGAAGACCAGGCATGGCCAGAAGCGTTACGAGTGGGTTCTGGGGCAAATACTATTGCATTATTGGAAGATGTGCCAATTTGGTATGAACTATGGCGACAGTTAAATGGTTTCCCACCTAACTATTATCAGCCAGAAGGCGCACAAGATAAACCCGTAAAAAAATAATGATGAGAAGCGTTTTTTTCTTTTTCTGTTTATGTGTCGGTTTTTTTACATCGGCCCAAAATGCAGATACTATTCCGTTGGGGTTTAAGGAATATTTGGGTTATGTAAAAAAGTATCACCCAATTACCAAACAGGCCGAAATGGTTATGAGTGTTGGTCAAGCCAATCTTATGAAGGCCCGTGGTGGGTTCGATCCCAAAATATCGGTAGATTATTCAACAAAAGAATCTAAGGGAACCGAATACTATGATCTTTTAAATTCTACATTTAAGATTCCTACATGGTATGGCATAGAATTAAAGGGGGAATTTGAGCAATACTCGGGTGAATATTTAAACGCGGAGAGAAATGTGCCGGATGACGGACTCTACAGTGCTGGGGTAGCCCTTTCCTTAGGTCGCGGTTCTTGGATCAACGAGCGTATGGCCACTGTGAAAAAAGCCAAAATTTTTAGGGAGCAGTCAAAAGCGGATAGGGATTTGTTGGTCAATCAAATATTATTCGATGCTTCTTTGGCATATTTCAATTGGCTGCAAGCCTATAGGAATAGTTTACTGTTCAATGATTTTTTAGAAAATGCCAAAGTAAGACTAGAAGGCGTCAATAAAAGTGCCTATGCAGGTGAAATTGCCGCCATTGATACTGTAGAAGCTAAGATTGCCGTGCAAAATAGAGCTTTGGAAAGAGAACAGGCGAATGTAGTTTTGCAAAACGCACAATTAGAGCTCTCCAACTTCTTATGGATGGGAGATAATATTCCGATGGAATTACGACCAGAGGTGGTGCCAGATCTGTCGTTGGATGTAGAGATAGATCAAGCGTTGGAAATTTTAGGAAAACCGTTAGATAGTTTTCAGCTAGAGAATCATCCCAAATTAAAATCGCTAGGATATAAAATAGATGGTTTGCGGGTAGATAAGCGATTAAAGACTAATAAGCTCTTGCCTAAAATAGACGTGGAATACAAGTTTATTACAGATGAGCCAGAGTATTTAAACTCTTTTGAAACGCAAAACTATAAAGGCGGATTGAATTTTGAGTTGCCTTTATTTCTTAGAAAAGAACGAGGGGATCTTAAATTGGCAAAATTGAAATTACGGGATGCACAGTTTGAATTGGATAATGCCGAGGTGCAAATACAGAATAAAATTTTGGCTATCTATAATGAGTTGGCCTCTTTTGAAAATCAGAACATATTGATTGATGAGATTGTTGCCAGTTATGAAGCGCTGTTAGCTGCCGAAGAACGAAAATTCAGTTTCGGGGAAAGTTCGCTGTTCTTAATAAATTCTAGGGAGTCTAAATTGATAGATGCAGTTTTAAAGCAAAATCAGGTAGAGAACAAATATTTTAAAGCTAAAGCAAAGTTGTTCAATAGTCTAGCTGTCAATCCTGAAAATTTGTAAGTAATCTGTTTTTACTGCTACTAATGTGGTCGATCAAAATGTGAAAACATAAATATTATGGAGTTGTTACAGGAAGAGAGTATTGCAGAAGGATTAAAAAATAGTTTTAGTTACATTGAATATAGGACACTGGTTTCAGAATTAGCTGAAAAAGGAGCATCTACAGGTCCTGAACAAACCGAGGCATTATCTCAATACACGCAATTGAACAATAGTCGCATGCGTAGATGGGACAAGACCTTAAAGTTTACCGATGAGGTCATTCAAAAGATTAAGGCTGTTGACCAAAAAGTTTCATGGGTAGTATTATCTGAAAGTTGGTGTGGAGATGCCTCGCCTGCACTACCTGTAATGCATAAATTCACCGAGATAAATCCTAATATTTCCTTATCAATAATTCTTAGGGATGAAAATTTGAATATTATGGATCAATTCTTGACCAATGGAGGTAGGTCTATTCCGAAATTGATAGCCATAAATGAGAAAGAAAATAAAGTTGTGGCCACATGGGGGCCTAGGTCTAAGAAAGCTACAAAACTGGTGGAAGATTACAAGACAGCGTATGGCAAGTTAACGCCGGAATTTAAACAAGATCTTCAAATTTTTTATAATAAGGATAAAGGGCAAAGTATTATTAAAGATTTTCTAGAATTACTTCCCTTGAAATAAATAGGTAATTGTGCCTTTTTGCGTGTCTTTCTCAGAACTGTTGAAACGTGCTTTTAAGGCATATTTTATAGCGTTTTCAACCAAACATCCGTTAGATGTACCTGAGCTTTTAGCGTTAAAATCAGCTTCGGTAACATAACCTAGGGCATTTACTTCAATATTAATGACAACTTTACCTCCTTCGATACAAGTATATATTGGAGGCGGTAATTTATAGTTATTTCTATCAACCAATGAATAGGATACAGATGTTCGTCTGGCTGCAAGATTATTGGTGAATTCTTTTTTCTGCGCTTCTTTTTCTCCTAAAAGCTGTTTTTTTTCCTCTCGCTTTTTGGCTAAGGCCTTAACCCTTTCAGAATATCCGGTGTCGTTATAAATGCTTTCGGTAGGGTCACCGTCGCTCATTTCGCTGCGTTCTTCCATTAACTCTTCTAAAGTCTGTAATGGCTCTGGGTTACCGTAACTTGGTTTTGCAGTTTCGTTAAATGCTAAATGACTTTTAATAGGGTCAGATGCTACTTGTTCTTCCAAAGGTTCTTCTTCTTTCAGAATTTCTTCCAAAACTTCTGGATCCATCACCATTTCAACAACATAGTCTTCGTGAGTCTCTTCTTGGCCGCCAAACTGAATACCATACAATACCAACACTACGATAGACAAGCTAAAGATAGTGGCAAGTAGAGATAATTGTTTTCTGTTCAGTTCCATGAATATATAACCTTAATAATACCAAAATATTTTAGAAGATCGATAAATGACAAGCAATTGTTTGTGGCTAGTTATCTTCTGAACCTAATAATATATCGGCAAAGACCAAAGGGTCTTGAGCATTATCTACGTTAAAATCACCTATTTTGGTTCTTCTTAATGCAGTTAAATGTGCGCCGGAATGTAATGCTTTTCCAAAATCATGTGCCATAGACCGTATATAAGTACCCTTGCTACATGCAATTCTGAAATGGACATTCAATTTGTCAATACTGGTAATTTCAAAAGCGCTTACATGTACTTTACGCTTAGGTATATCAACGGTTTTACCTTCTCGTGCCAACTCATATAAACGTTTGCCATCTTTTTTTAAGGCAGAAAAAACAGGCGGTGCTTGTTCAATGTCACCTATAAATTGGGCGGTTGTTTCGTAAATTAGTTCTGGGGTTATATGTTCAGTGCCGAAGGATTCGTTGATTTCTGTCTCAAGATCATAAGAGGGTGTTGTACCGCCTAATGTGATGATACCCGTATACTCTTTTTCTTGACCTTGGTATTCGGTAATTTTCTTTGTGAACTTACCGGTACAAATGACCAAAAGTCCTGTCGCCAGCGGGTCTAGAGTACCTGCGTGCCCAATTTTAAATTTCTTTAAACTGAATTTTTTTCTAATCGCCCATTTCAATTTGTTGACCGCTTGAAAAGAGGACCATTCTAGAGGTTTGTCGATCAATAGTACCTGACCGTTTAAATAGTCTTCTTTGGTCAAATCTTGCATGTATATGGGGTGTTTTTTAAGTACTACGGATTAGTAAATCCGTATATAACGGCAATCAATCCTACAATAAGGCAATAGATGGCGAAATAGGATAGCTTGCTTTTTCTTACCAATTGAATCATCCAAGTACAAGCGGCAAGTCCGGCAACAAAGGCGGCAATGAAACCAGCGCCCATGGCAACATTATTTTCTCCATCAAAAGTTAAATCGCCACTCATAAGGTCTTTTGCAATTTTTCCAAAGATCAATGGTACAACCATTAAAAAAGAAAACCTAGCCGCCTTAGATTTATCCACCCCTAAAAGAACGGAAGTAGAAATAGTGGCACCGCTACGTGAAATACCGGGTAACATGGCTATCGCTTGTGAGATGCCAACAATAAAGGCATTGCTAAAACTTACTTTTTTATCTGTATCCTTGGCTTTATCGGCGAAATATAAAAGCACAGCGGTAATAATCAGCATAAAACCAACAAACCTAATGTTGCCGCCAAAAAAAGCTTCTAGTTGTTCTTCAAAAAAAAGGCCTACAAAAACAGCAGGTAACATGGAAACTATGATTTTAGCAGAGAACTGACTTTCTTCGTTCCATTTAAACTGAAACAATCCACTTATAATTTCCCAAATATCTTTTCTAAAGACCACAATGGTACTTAGTGCCGTGGCAAAGTGAAGTACCACGGTAAACAATAAGCTTTCTTCTTGCACGGAGTTGTCTCCTAAAATGGCTTTCCCCAATTCTAAATGACCACTTGATGAAACAGGTAAAAACTCGGTCAATCCTTGTATGATACCGAGTATAATAGCATCTAAAGTATCCAATTAATCTTTCTTTTTATGCGGGTTCAACAAAATGGCATATATCTCTATACCCAAGCCAATAAGTACTAGAGTTGGGGCAAGTCTAATTCTTCTAAAATTAAATATTTCAGGATTGAATACATTAGGGTCGTCACTTCCACCACCGCTCATTAAAATAAAACCTAATGCAATACAGGCAAGTCCAATGAACATGAACATGTAATTTTTCTTTTGAAAAATAAATTCCTGTTTAGGTTGCTGTTCAACTTTGTTCTTTTTACTCATGCCGCAAATTTAATAATATAATTCGTCCGTTCTAAGATTTAAGAAACGTTGGGTAGCGAAATAGGTGCTAATAAAAGAAATAAGTATGCCTAATAGAAAAACACCAACAAATAAGGTGATTAAAATATAAGGTTCTTCTAAGAGTCCTAAATCCTCAAAATTGGTATTTACATAGTATACAACACCACCTATAGCTAATAAAGCAATGGTTGCGCCGATCATACCCAATTTAATATTTTGCCAAATAAAAGGTTTACGAATAAACGTTTTGGTTGCGCCGACCATTTGCATGGTTTTAATGATAAATCTTTTTGAGTAGATAGATAACCGAATAGAGCTGTTGATCAACAATACCGCAATAAAAGTAAAAATTGTACTGGCTACTAAAATCCAAAATCCGATTTGTTCTACGCTTTTTGCGACCATGCTGACCAATACCCTGTCATAGCTAACTTCATCGACAAAACTTTTTTCAGAAAGTGTTGCGGCAATCTCTTCTACTTTTTCCGCGGTTACAAAATCTGCGTTAAGCTTTACATCTATAGAGTTTTTAAGCGGGTTGTAGCCTAGGTAATCCACAAAATCCTCACCAATTTCTTCGCTATGCTGTTTGGCAGCTTCTTCTTTAGAAACATAGGTTGAAGACTTGGTGTACTCTGACATTGCCAAAGTTTTTTGAAGTTGTTCCACTTCAATTTCCTTGGTATTTTCTTTTAAAAATACAGAAATAGTAATCTGCTCTTTAGAACGATCTGCCATTTTTTTGGTATTCAAAACCAATAATCCTAAAATACCTAATAGGAACAAAACCAAAGCAATACTCAGCACCACAGAAAAGTAAGAGGAGATAAGTTTGCGTCTTTGGTATTTTTCGAAAGAGTTTGCCATAGTGCTTAAAAGTGCAGTAAAAATAGCAAAGTAAAGTTAAATGGAACTTAAAAAAATAAGCCTTAACGTTTTAAACTAAAGTGACCCTTAAATTGGGAGGAATCTGCCTTAATAAGATACCAATAATCATCTTCTGGCATTTGTTCACCTTGAAAAGTACCATCCCATGAAGTCGAATCTGAATTCCCGAATTTTAAGAGCTTGCCGTAACGGTCAAAAATAGATATGGCTATGTTGCTAAAGACTTCTAATCCGTCAGGTGCAAAAGTATCATTGAATGTATCGCCATTGGGTGTAAAGAATTTAGGAATTACCAAGTGATAAAAATCTTCTGAAACAACGCCACAATCAGTGTTGTCTTGTACATAAACGGTATAGAACCCACCTTCAACGGCATCGAATATGGGGCTGGGTTGAAAAGAAATTCCGTCTAATGAATATTCAAAATTACCGGTATTCATTGTAGCGACCAATATTGATGCGCCATCAGATTCAATTGTATCTATTATTGGTAGGTCTATCTGTTCTACATTAAAATTTCGCATGGCAGAACACCCGTTGGTATTCGTAATTAGAACATTGTATTCGCCGGCTGCGGTTACATTGATTAGTTGAGTAGTTTCGCCGGTGTTCCATAGATAAGTGGCATCTTCCACTTCTGCATCTAAAGTTGTAAAAGAATCTTCACATAAAAATGTGCTCATGTCATCTGGTACTATGGGTAGCGGGTTGACAGTTAAGGAAACAGCTGTTCTAGTTGTTGATGCACATTCAATTGCTGTGGAATTTGCTTCTGCGTAATAAGTGCCACCAACACCGATTTCTAAGGTATTGCTTTCTGCCAATACTAAATTACCGCCGATCTCTGCATCATACCAATTAACAATATAGTTGCTTTGTGTGCTTACGGATAATGTGCCTAATTCTCCTTCGCAAATTGTGATATCGCCATTGCTTGTAGGTGCTTCTGGTATAGGTAAGACAGTAATATCAAAAACGTCTGAGACGACATTACAAAGGTCGTTGTTGATATTGACCGCATCTTCTGCAATTTTTGTTCTAAAATAGGTAGTGGTCGTTACGGCAGGGGTATTCAAAACCGCACTATTTTCACCTGTGATATCTGTCCACGTTTGCTGATCTGTACTTTGTTGCCATTGGTAAGCGTGGGTACTGAAAACAGACGAATCTGGTGTAGCGGTAAGGGTTCTTGAAACACCGCCTTGAGTTTCGCAGACCACTAAGCTGGCTTCATTATTTGAGGTTGAAACGGTAACATTATCTCCACAAGTTCTAAATAAAATATCATCTATGGCAAGGTCATTGCCACAACCGCCATTACTATTGTTTCTCATTTTTAAAATGACCGATGTTTGTCCTGGTTCGGTTTTGAATACCAAAGCATATTGGTCCCACTCGGTGGTGCCGGTATTGAAAATATTTCCTGTATCACCTTGGGCTAAAAGATTAGTGTCCGTTTCGTCCCAAATTTGAAAACGAACGTTAACGGGTATACTGTTGCCTTCGCAGCTATTTGCAGGTTGAAGGTTTATGAGCCAAGAAGAAAATTCATAGGTAGTATTCTCACATAATCCCGTAACCTGACGTTGATAGAACTCCCCGGCAGTAAAACTGGCATTGACGATAAATGCTTTTCCATTGGTGTCTCCAGGGGTATGATCCTGTAATGATAGCCAATCAAAGTAATTTGTGGTGCTAGAAATAGTATAATCCCCATCATTAGGGGTAAAGGCGGTAAAGTTATATGTGGTTGTGCCAGCGGGCAAAGCTGGGCCGTTATTTGTCCCGGCACCAAAATCTTCTGTAAAAATAGGGTCGCCAGAATTGCCACCGCAAAATCCTAATTGGGCTTTCATTTCTATGGAAACCAAACAGAATATGAAAAGTAAAAAGACTAATTTTTTGGGACACATTAATTTCACGATTGTAAGATACCAAATTTAGTCAATTGGCAATAGTTCTATAGTTTGTAGAAGTAAAGCTGTTAATTAGCAATATCTTTTTAACTCTCAACGATTCAACCTATTTTTGCGGCTTACAGAAAAGAAGTAAAGATCATGCAATACAATTTCAACGAAATTGAAGCCAAATGGCAAAAATACTGGGCAGAAAATCAAACATTTAAAGCGGAGAACGATTCTGATAAAGAAAAGTTCTATGTGTTGGATATGTTTCCTTATCCTTCTGGTGCAGGGCTCCATGTTGGGCATCCGTTAGGGTATATTGCAAGTGATATTTATGCACGATATAAGAGGCATAAAGGTTTTAATGTATTGCATCCGCAAGGCTACGATTCTTTTGGTTTGCCGGCGGAGCAGTATGCTATTCAAACAGGTCAGCATCCTGCAATTACTACGGCAGCCAATATCAAAACTTATAGAAGGCAGTTAGATCAATTGGGTTTTTCTTTCGATTGGAGCAGAGAAGTAAGAACTTCTAGTCCTGATTATTACAAATGGACACAGTGGATATTCATACAGATATTCAATTCGTGGTATAATAAGGATACCGATAAGGCAGAAGATATAGAAACCTTGATTTCTAAATTTTCTTCGGATGGAAACGCCAATGTGAATGCCGTATGTGATGAGGATATTGAGGCATTTACAGCTGATGAATGGAAAGCGTATTCTGATGTTAGAAAACAAGAAATACTATTACAATATAGATTAACATATTTGGCGGATACTGAGGTAAACTGGTGTCCTGCACTAGGTACGGTATTGGCAAATGACGAAATCGTAAACGGAGTATCAGAGCGTGGTGGTCACCCGGTTATTCGTAAAAAAATGACCCAATGGAGTATGCGTATATCTGCCTATGCACAACGTTTGTTAGATGGGTTGGATAAAATAGATTGGCCACAACCTTTAAAAGATTCACAAACCAATTGGATTGGAAGAAGTCAGGGAGCAAGTGCTATTTTTAATGTTAAAGACCATGATGAAAAAATAGAGGTATTTACAACAAGACCCGATACCATTTTCGGAGTGTCTTTTATGACCTTGGCACCAGAGCATGAATTAGTAGGTAAAATAACTACACCAGATCAGAAAGCTGAGGTAGAGGCATATATTGAGGCAACGGCAAAGCGTTCTGAACGTGATCGTATGGCAGATGTAAAAACCATATCAGGTGCATTTACAGGAGCCTATGCAGAACATCCATTTACCAAAGAGCCAATTCCGATTTGGATAGGTGATTACGTATTGGCGGGTTATGGTACAGGAGCTGTGATGTCCGTTCCATGTGGTGATCAGCGCGATTATGATTTTGCAAAACATTTTAATATACCAATCCCTAATATTTTTGAGGGAGTAAATATTTCTGAAGAGGCATTTGCCGATAAGGATAAAACCGTAATTGCCAACTCTGATTTCTTAAACGGATTACCGTACAAGAAAGCAATGAAGTTGGCCATCTATGAGTTGGAGAAAATTGGGCATGGTGAAGGAAAAATAAACTATCGTTTGCGCGATGCTGTATTCAGTCGTCAAAGATATTGGGGGGAACCTTTCCCGGTGTATTATGTAGATGGTATGCCACAGATGATTTCTCCAGAACATTTACCAATTGAGTTACCCGAAGTGGAAAAGTACTTGCCAACCGAAACCGGTGAGCCACCTTTAGGTAACGCTGAGGTTTGGGCTTGGGATACCGTTGCCAATAAAGTTGTCAATAATAGCGAGATAAATAATACCACGGTATTTCCGCTAGAGTTGAATACCATGCCAGGTTGGGCGGGTAGTTCACAGTATTTTAATAGATACATGGATCCGCATAATAGCGAGGAGATATTCTCTGAAAAAGCGATTAACTACTGGCAAGATGTAGATTTATATATAGGTGGTAGTGAGCATGCAACTGGTCACTTGTTATATTCGAGATTCTGGCAAAAGTTCATGTTCGATAAAGGTTTAGTGCCTAAAGATGAGTTTGCGAAGAAGTTAATTAATCAAGGGATGATTACGGGAACTAGTGCGTTTGTTTACAGAGATGAAGATGGAAAAACACTGGTATCTAAAGGTTTGATTGATGGTAGAAATGTAACACCGATTCATGCGGACGTATCTTTAGTTAATTCTTCGGATGAGCTAGATATTGAAGGGTTCAAAAATTGGTTGCCAGAGTATGCAGATGCCGAATTTATTTTAGAAGATGGGAAGTATACGGTAGGCCGCGAAGTCGAGAAAATGTCCAAGTCCAAATACAACGTTGTAAATCCCGATGCTATTTGTGAGGAATATGGGGCAGATAGCTTGCGTTTGTACGAAATGTTCTTAGGTCCGTTAGAGCAATCTAAACCCTGGAACACGGCAGGTATTACGGGAGCACATGGATTCTTGAAAAAAATGTGGCGTCAATACCATACTGGTACAGATGGTGCATTTGTTGTTTCTGAGGAGGAGCCTTCTAAAGAATCATGGAAAACATTACATAAGACCATTAAAAAGGTAGAAGAAGATATTGAGAATTTTAGTTTCAACACATCCGTATCTACATTTATGATCTGTGTAAATGAACTTTCATCACAAAAATGTGTAAGCAGAAAAGTATTGGAGCCATTGGCAATTTTAGTGTCTCCTTATGCACCTCATATTGCAGAAGAATTATGGAGCAAGTTGGGTCATACAACATCTATAGCCACGGCGCCTTTTCCGAAATTCGAAGAAAAGTATATTAAGGAAAGCGATAAGGAATATCCAATTTCTTTTAATGGTAAAATGAAATTCACCATGCAATTATCTTTAGACTTAAGTAAAGATGAAATAGAAGCAGCGGTTATGGCACATGAAAAAACACAACAGCAACTTGCGGGTAGAACACCTAAAAAGGTAATTGTTGTACCTGGCAAGATTGTGAATATCGTCGGTTAATTCTTTGGAATTAAAAACAAGAAAAGAGGCAATGAAAATTGCCTCTTTTTTTTTGTTTAATTATTCGTCAAAGATGTTTCTGGATTTTAGTATTATATTGAATGATTAGGTATAAAATTAAATATACCCCCTGAAAAATAGGGGTGTGTTCGATATAAAATGATAATTACATCAAGTAACCCCTATGTTTTATCGATTTATTTTTTGATATATGTATAATTAGTTTCAATTTTGCACCTTAATATAAAATGATAACATCATGATCGTTGGTATTCCAAAAGAAATCAAAAACAATGAAAGCAGGGTAGGTATGACACCGGCCGGAGTTTTCGAATTGGTAAAGAACAACCACAAAGTATATGTACAATCAGATGCCGGTGAAGGCAGTGGATTCTTTAATCAAGATTATCAACAAGCAGGTGCTATCATTTTAGATACCATAGGTCAGGTTTACGCCATGAGTGAAATGATCGTAAAGGTTAAAGAGCCTATTGAAGAAGAATATGATCTAATCCAAAAGGGTCAAATTCTATTTACATATTTCCATTTTGCATCTAGTGAGGCATTGACTAAGGCAATGATCAGGCAAAAAGCTATTTGTATAGCCTATGAAACTGTTGAAGATGAAGAGGGTACATTGCCACTATTAACGCCAATGTCTGAGGTTGCCGGTAGAATGGCCATACAACAAGGAGCGAAGTATTTAGAGAAACCTGTTAAAGGTCGTGGAGTACTCTTGGGTGGTGTTCCCGGTGTTGCTCCCGGTAAGGTTTTGGTATTAGGTGCTGGTGTAGTGGGTATACAAGCTGCTAAAATGGCAGCAGGTTTAGGAGCTCACGTTACTATACTTGATATTAATATGAAGCGCTTACGATATGTAAACGATGTAATGCCGCCACATGTGGTTACAGAGTTTTCAAATGAATTTAATATTAGAAGGTTAATTAAAACGCACGACCTAATTATTGGTGGAGTGTTGTTAAAAGGAGCGAAGGCTCCCAATTTAATAACTAGGGATATGTTAAAGGAAATGCGACCAGGCACCGTCATTGTAGACGTTGCTGTTGATCAAGGTGGATGTGTTGAAACTACTAAACCTACAACGCATGAAGACCCAATTTACATAATAGATGATGTGGTACATTACTCCGTAGCTAATATGCCAGGTGCGGTACCGTATACTTCTACTATGGCATTGACCAATGTAACCTTGCCATATGCATTGAAATTGGCTAATTTAGGTTGGGAGGCAGCCTGTGCCAAAGATGCATCTTTAAATAAAGGATTGAATATTGTAGAAGGCAAAGTTGTATATCAAGAAATAATTGAAGCTTTTGGTTGGGAAGAGGTCGTAGCCTAATCTGTACAATTTGTCAGTAAAATATGCCCCGTCATATCCGAAAGGAATTTGGCGGGGTTTTTGCTTTTAAATATCTAGATTCTAATTTAAGAATGAATCTTTAGTATATTTAATCGATTTAAAATTTGAAAAATTATGATGGGATATTATATATTGATCGGAGCAATAGCTTTGGTCAGCTGGTTAGTTAGTAATAAATTAAAGAGCAAGTTTAAGCATTATTCAAAAGTCCATTTGCAAAATGGGATGAGTGGTGCTGAAATTGCAGAAAAGATGTTGGCGGATCATGGTATACGCGATGTAAAAGTTGTTTCCACTGCGGGAATGCTTACAGATCACTATAACCCTGCCAATAAAACCGTAAACTTAAGCGAAGGTGTTTATAATCAAAGAAACGCTGCTGCTGCTGCGGTTGCGGCCCATGAGGTTGGTCATGCGGTACAGCATGCTCAAGCATACGAATGGTTAGGTATGCGATCTAAATTAGTACCGATTGTTAGTGTAACATCTAGCATGTCTATGTGGGTCGTATTCGGTGGATTGGCGTTAGGAGCCGCTGCCGGCGTAGGGTTTGGCTATTGGGTAGCTGTTGCCGGTCTTATAATGATGGGTTTGGCAACATTGTTCAGTTTTGTGACCTTGCCAGTTGAATATGATGCAAGTAATAGAGCATTGGCATGGTTAAAGAACAAGAACGTAGTTACTCCGCAAGAGTACAAAGGTTCTGAAGATGCATTGAAATGGGCGGCACGTACCTATTTAGTGGCTGCAATTGGTTCTTTGGCAACATTGGTATACTGGGGACTTCAAGTATTCGGTGGCAGAGACTAAGATTAAAGTATAACAATAAAAAAGGGAGTCTAAATTTGTAGACTCCCTTTTTTTATTGTCGATAAAGTTATCTATTTAATACGCTCATCAATTAATTTGAGTGCAATACCTTCTCTGCCTATAACGTCAAAAAGGTCTAGAATGTCTCTCATGGTTTTTTCTTCTTCAAGTTGTTCTTTTACAAACCACTGTAAGAAGTTCTCAACGGCAAAATCTTCTGTTTTCTTAGCCTGGGAAATTATTTTATTGATCGATTTTGTTACTGCAATTTCTTGCTCTAAAGCAGTTTCAAAAATTTCCTCTAAAGAAGAAAAGTCATGGTTGATATTTGATATTTCTGGTGAAATAGCATTACCACCACAATCGTTGATGAATTTAAAAATTTTCATCATGTGCTCACGTTCCTCATTTGCTTGACGGTAAAAAAATTCTGCACTACCGGTATATGAATGCTGATCACACCATGATGCCATTGCTAAATAAGATGAAGAGGCTTTGCCTTCCATTTGTATTTGGTCATTAAGGGCATCTAAAGAAGTGACCTTAATACTCATGTTTAATCTCGCGATATCTTTCATTTCTCTTAAAATTTAGTATAAAAGTAACGACTATATAATGAAATATAGTATCTGCGCCCTAATTTGAATTTAATTTAAGACCAATTATAAATAAGAAACACGGTTGGTTTATGAGGTAGTTACGATATGGTCTACATCTAGCGATATAAAACTATATTCGACCAAAGATTTTAAGTCTAACAGCTCAACGGTATTTAACACGAATAAATGTTCTTTGTTGCAAAGCATCAGTACTTCAAATCCGTGCTTGTTGAGGTCGGAATCAAAGTGTTCTTCAATTGAAATGTTTCGCACTTTGGTTCTCAGTGCCAAGAACTGGCAAAAAGATAATTTAATGGTCTTTTGGTTCATGTCAAGATAATGACACTTCTCCTTATCCGATTGATAAAGGGTATAAAATTTAGATTGAAAAACCACTTTCATGGGATCAAAGCTAAAGCTTATTTAGATTAAATCAAAATATTAAATTGTGATTTGCCTATCAATTTGTTGTGCCAAAGAAATAAAGGTTTCTGTTCTTGAGACGCCTTCTATTGCTTGAATTTCCTTGTTCAAAACCTGCATAAGATGTTCGTTGTCACGACAAAGAACTTTAATCAGTATTGACCAGTTGCCAGTAGTATAGTGGCATTCCAATACTTCGGGTATTTTTTCTAACTGCTTAACCGCCATTGGGTTGCTCATTGCTTTATCTAAATAGATGCCTATATAGGCCATTGTGGTGTAGCCTAATGATTTTGGATTGACAATGAATTTAGAGCCCGATAATAATCCTGATGCTTCTAGCTTTCGTAAACGTTGGTGTATGGCAGCACCTGAAATACCGATACTTCTAGCAATTTCAAGCACGGGTTTACGGGCATCTTCCATTAAAAATCGTAAGATTTTTTTATCGATTCCGTCAATTTTAGCCAAAGAAGAAGATGTTTTCATGTTTTGTTAAATCAATTACCTCAACCTTGCGGTTAGAGGTATGTTTTATTTTAAGGCAAGCCTTAAGTAATAGAATCCTCAATGAGGGATTAAAACATAAAAGTACTTATTTGCTTTCAATATGTTAGTTAAAATAACCTAGGTGACTACAGAATTGGGGTTGTAACCTAAATAGGGCACTTCATATTCCTTAAAATTAACGCCGTAAGATTCCAATTCTTTCAGAATAGGTTCGTAAACCTCCTTTGAGATAGGTATTTGAACCCCTGGTGTAGTTATTTCGCCGTTTAAAATTTTTAATGCTGCCATGGCAACCGGTAAACCTACGGTTTTTGCCATTGCGGTAAAGGTTTGGTTCTCTCCGGTTACCACCAGTTTAGAATCTATTTGTTTCTTTTCCCCGTTCAGTTCATAACCGAACTTATGGTACATAACGATCATATCTTTTTCTTCTGCCTTAAGTGTCCAGCTGTCTTCAAGAATTTTCTGTAGTGCTTGTGCAGGTGTAGCATTTGGTATGCCTATAGCTCGGGTTTGGTCAAATATGTTGAGCTCTATTAATTTGTCCCATCGAATATCATCTTGATCTAATTTTAAATAATGTCTAAGCTTAAGTTCTACAGAATCGGTTGGGGAATACGGTAGAAAGAGGTTGATAAAATCTCTATAGCTCATGTTTTCTGAGTTTTCTATAGTATAGGTATCATCTGTAACTCCCAGTTGTATAAACATATTCCATGCCTTTGAAAATCCTACACGACGCATGGTTCCCCTGTAAATTGTTAAGGCATCTTGTAATTGATAAGCTTCCCGGTAGTTGAGAGAATCTCTATTGGCATAGCCTTCAAACCTTCCATAGCCTTCAATTTCAAAAAACTCGGTTCTTCTAAATAAGCGGTGGTAAGGTATATATTTATAGGTGCCTTCTTGTATAAATTTTGCGGTTCCTCCTTGCCCTGCTAGTACCACATTTCTTGGGTTCCAGGTAAATTTATAGTTCCAAAGGTTATTGTCGTGTTCAGGCGCAACCAATCCGCCACAGAAAGATTCGAAAAGAATAATTTTTCCGCCCTTGTCACGAATACGGTCAATTACTTGCATGGCGCTCATATGGTCAACGCCCGGATCTAAACCAATTTCGTTCATAAATACCAGTCCTGCATCCTTTACTTTTGAATCTAACGCCAGTAAATCAGCACTTACATATGATGCTGTAACCAAGTGTTTTTTTAATGCTATGCAGTCTTCTGCTACCATGATATGAAAACGGGCAGGTAGCATAGAAATAACTATGTCCGCTTCAGCTATAGAATTCTTTCTATCTGTTTCCTTAAAGATATCCAAACCAAAAACCGTACAATGTGTATGGTTCGAGATCGATGATGGTATAGTGGTCGGGTTGATGTCGCCAATGGTAATTTGCAGGTTTTCTGATGCTGCTTTGCCCAGTAGATAATCTAATAAGTAAGAAGTAGATTTACCAGCGCCTATAACAAGAATTTTTCGCATCATACGATTTCAGTATTTTTGATTGGTTAGGATTTACTAAGGTATCAAATTGTTACATTTATAAAAAAAGTTACAGATAAAGTTATGAAAAAAACAATTTTAGTCACTGCATGCTTGTTAGGGATGCTTGCTGTAGTGTTTGGAGCATTTGGGGCTCACGGGTTAAAAAAGTTGGTCGATGCACAGGCGGTAGCAACATTTGAGACTGGGGTGAGGTATCAAATGTACCACGCCTTTTTTCTGTTTGCACTGGGGTTGTTGCCTGAGGGATTCATGAAATCTAAAAAAACCGCCTTTGTATGCACGGTAATAGGGGTCATATTGTTTTCATTTTCCATTTACCTACTATCATTAAATACTTTAGTCGAGTTCGATTTTGCCGTTATAGGAATAGTAACTCCTATCGGTGGACTGTTTTTGATTGCGGCATGGGCGCTTACAGGTTACGGAATATTGAAATCTAAAATGATAAAATAGAAAGACAAATACGTCATTATAGTACTTAAATAATGTATTTTCAACCCATTAATGGCGTTGAAATGAGTAAAACTAAATTATTGGGACTAGTCTTAGGTCCCGTTTCCTTTATTCTTATACTTTTCTTTTTTCATCCTGACGGACTTTCAGAACAGGCAAATGCTGTTTTGGCTTCTACCATTTGGATAGCTATTTGGTGGATAACCGAAGCTATTCCTATTGCTGTAACCGCATTGTTGCCACTAGTATTGTTTCCGCTGTCTGGAGGGTTAGATTTGTCGTCTACCTCTGGTTCTTTCGGGCACAAATATGTGTTTCTTTATATGGGCGGTTTTATTATCGCCATTGCTATAGAAAAATGGAACTTACATAGAAGAATAGCCTTGAACATTATTCAATTAATTGGTTCAGATGTTAGAAAGATCATACTGGGTTTTATGGTAGCCACCGCTTTTTTGTCTATGTGGATATCCAATACCGCAACTTCGGTAATGATGTTACCTATTGGCTTGGCGATCATTAAACAATTACAGGATAACCCAGAAACTGTTGAAGACGAAAACCAGACCTTTGGTAAGGCGCTTATGCTGGCGATAGCCTATAGTGCATCAATTGGTGGCGTGGCAACCTTAATTGGTACTCCGCCAAATTTAGTACTGGCCGGAGTGGTGTTAGATACGTATGGCTATGAGATTACATTTATGCAATGGTTTGCATTTGGTTTGCCTATATCGATTATACTCATTTTTATTTGTTGGAAATACTTGACAAAGTACGCGTTTACCTTTAAACAGAAATCCTTTCCCGGAGGTAAGCAAGAAATACAGCGCTTGTTATCCAATCTTGGTAAAATTACCTACGAAGAGAAAGTTGTCGCATTTGTTTTCGCCCTTACCGCATTCTGTTGGATTACCCGTTCATTTTTATTGCAAAAGATATTACCTGGCTTAGATGATACTATTATTGCCATATTTTTTGCGATAGTATTGTTCTTGATTCCTTCAAAGAAAAAAGGTGAGCAGTTGATCAATTGGGAAGAAGCGGTAAAAATGCCTTGGGGAATTATATTACTTTTTGGTGGGGGAATGGCTCTTGCCAAAGGTTTTGAATCTAGCGGACTTGCAGTGTGGATCGGTGAGCAAATGACATCATTGTCTGGTTTGCCTATACTCATTTTGATTTTAGTATTGATTGCCGCGGTTAACTTTTTAACGGAAATAACTTCTAATCTAGCTACTACGGCCATGCTTTTACCGGTTTTGGCACCTATGGCCTTAACGATAGATGTACACCCGTTCGTTTTAATGGTAGGCGCGGCTGTAGCTGCTTCTTGTGCTTTTATGCTGCCGGTAGCCACACCACCAAACGCTGTGGTTTTCGGATCAGGTTATTTAAGAATACCGGATATGGTAGGAAAAGGTTTTTTTATGAATATAATTTCTATTTTTATACTGACCTTTTTTGTATATTTTATTCTCCCAGAATTATGGGATATCGCAATAAATAGTTTCCCCCAGAAATTTAAATAAATGAAACTATTACTAATTCCAGATAAGTTTGAGGGCTCGTTAACAAGTGAGGCTTTTTCTGATGCTTTTGTTTCCGGTATGAAAAAATCGGGAGTGCCCTTTAGTACGCATTATATTAAGGCTACGGATGGTGGCGAAGGCTTTTTAAATACCATCTCGAAATACAAGCCCTGTATTTCTGTGGATGTAATCAGTGAGAATCCAAAAGGAAAACCCATACGATCATATTATTTGTACAATAAGCAAAGTAATTCTGCATACATAGAATTGGCAAATGCTTCTGGTTTGCAATTGCTATCATATGATGAGCGCGACCCTATGGTTACCAGTACCTATGGAACCGGACTTCAGATAAAAGATGCGGTTGAAAAAGGGGTGAAGCATATTTATGTTGGTCTTGGGGCTAGTGCTGCCAACGATGGCGGTATTGGTATTGCCAGTGCCTTGGGATATGACTTTTTAGATGAAAGGGGAGAGGTGTTGATGCCTACAGGGTCTAGTTTGCAATTGATTCAGTCAATAACGGAAACCAGGGTCTCTGATAAATTAAAAGAAGTGAATGTACATACGGTGCATGATGTTGTAAATCCGTTATTTGGTAAAAATGGTGCTGCCTTCGTATACGCAAAATATAAAGGAGCAAGTGAAAACACCATAACCGAGCTTAACAAAGGTTTAATACGTTTGAACAGGGTGGTTTCTGAAAAATTTAAGGTACAGTATAATGATTTACCTGGAGCCGGAGCTGCAGGTGGTGCTGCTTATGGATTAAAAGCATTTTTAGGAGCCGAGTTTTTAGGAGCTATGGACTTTAGTACTGAGCTTTCTGGAATAAAAGAACTATTGAACCAAGAAAAATTCGATTACATCATTACTGGCGAGGGTAAAATAGACGAGCAGAATTTAAACAGTAAGTTGTTACAAGGGGTAATCATGTTAGGTGAAAATTATAATATTCCGGTTATTACTATGTGTGGTGCTCTGCAAATACCAAAAGATGCTTTAAAGGAAAAAGGCGTTTTTGATGTGGTTGAGATCCAAGATAAAGACAAAGATCTTGAATATAATATGAAGAATGCTGCTATGCTTTTAGCTGCTAAAACTGCAGAATATTTCATCTAAAAATAAACAAAAAACGACGTTTTTTTTATTTATTTCTTAAAATTTTAAGGCTGAAATAACAATAATGCAAATATTGAGCGTTATTGATTTATAATGTGTATTAAAAAGAATAAAGTACCTGCGAATAATTTTCCTTTTTCGTCTATCTTTAATTGAATTCGTATTTCTATAGGGGCATTTGCTAATTGAGCGCTGAAAATCAGTAGTTCAGCTTTTATTTTTTTTAGTTTTACACGAACAAATTTTCTAAAGCATGAAAAGCTCAATGACAAATGCGAATACCATATCCCTAGAAAACTACGGGATTACACACGCCAATTTTCATTATCAAGAAACCCCTGAACAGCTTCAAAAAGCTACTCTAGAAATGGATATGGGAGTTGAAACAAGCAATGGAACACTTGCGGTCAAAACAGGTGAATTTACAGGTAGGTCTCCTATGGATAGATTTATCGTAAAAGATGACATTACTAAAGATAAGGTCTGGTGGGGTGATATAAATATTGCATTTGAAAAGGAAAAATTCGATGCACTGTACACTAAAGTGATAGACTATTTAAATAGTAAAGAACTTTTTGTTCGGGATAGCTACGCATGTGCAGATGAAGACTATAAGTTGAATATTAGGGTCATTAATGAGTACCCTTGGTCAAATATGTTTGCCTATAATATGTTCTTGCGTCCTACGGAAGCCGAATTGCAAGACTTTACTCCTGAGTGGACGGTGATCAATGCTCCTGGTTTTATGGCTGATCCTGCTGTTGACGGCACAAGACAGCATAATTTTGCAATTTTAAACTTTACCGATAAAATAGCATTGATTGGTGGTACGGGTTATACCGGTGAAATCAAGAAGGGTATTTTTTCTGCGTTGAATTTTATATTGCCGGTCTATAAAGAGACTTTACCGATGCATTGTTCTTCCAACGTTGGGGAAAATGGTGATACCGCTATCTTTTTTGGATTGTCAGGTACAGGAAAAACAACGCTATCAACCGATCCAAATAGAAAGCTGATAGGTGATGATGAACATGGCTGGACCAGTAGAAATACGGTCTTCAATTTTGAAGGAGGTTGTTATGCCAAGGTTATTAATTTATCTGAAGAGCAAGAACCGGAAATTTACGGAGCCATTAAGCCTGGTGCAATTTTGGAAAACGTTGTTTTGGACGATAACGGAAATGTGGATTTTGCCGATACCTCAATTACTCAAAATACAAGGGTGAGTTATCCAATTCACCATATTGAAAATATTCAGCAGCCATCCATAGGTAAGAACGTTAAGAATATTTTCTTTTTGACTGCCGATGCATTTGGTGTACTGCCTCCAATATCTAAATTAACCCCTAGTCAGGCTGCATACCATTTCATTTCTGGCTATACGGCAAAAGTTGCGGGTACAGAAGCTGGTGTTGTAGAACCGGTACCATCATTTTCAGCATGTTTTGGAGCACCGTTTATGCCCTTGCACCCAACCAAATATGCAGAAATGTTGAGTAAGAAAATGAAAGAATCGGGTGTAGATGTTTGGTTGGTCAATACGGGGTGGACAGGTGGTCCTTACGGTGTAGGTACACGAATGAAGCTGAAATATACAAGAGCCATGATCTCTGCTGCGTTAAGCGGAAAGTTGGGCTTATATTCCTATGATAAATACCATATACATTCCGTATTCGGTGTTGCGCAGCCAAGAGAATGTCCTGGTGTACCAACTTCGGTTCTGAGTCCTAGAGCTACTTGGAACGATGATGAAAAATATTATACCACTGCGTTTAAGTTGACAAATGCTTTTAGGGAAAACTTTAAAAAGTTCGAAAGCTACGCCAGTGAAGAAATAAGAAGAGGCGGACCACAACGGTACGCATTTTAAGACACAAAAAAAGCCTTGCATTGCAAGGCTTTTTTAATATGTAATTCTTTGCGTTATTATTTATTAACGCTCATAATATACTTTTGTAACGCCATGGTCATAGATGGTGTTTCTGGCGTTGGAGCTTTAATATCTATTCGGAGTCCTGCATCTGTGGCAGCATCTACGGTAGAATTTCCAAATACAGCTATTCGCGTATTTTTTTGGTCAAAATCTGGAAAGTTCTGTAATAAAGATTCAATACCGGAAGGACTAAAGAACACAAGAATGTCATAATAAACATTTCTTAAGTCAGATAAGTCGCTTATAACCGTTTTGTAAAAGATAGCTCTTTTCCAGTTGATACCTAAAGATTCTAAAGTTTCAGGTACAATAGGCTTAAGTACATCTGAAGAAGGAAGTAAGAATTTTTCATCTTTATACTTCTTGATCAACGGTACTAAATCAGAAAACAATCTCTTACCAACATAAATCTTACGTTTCCTATAGACCACGTATTTTTGAAGGTAATAGGCAACCGCTTCAGATTGGCAGAAGTATTTCATTGAATCTGGCACTTTAAAGCGCATTTCATCTGCAATTCTAAAGAAATGGTCTACTGCATTTCTACTTGTTAAGATAATCGCTGTAAAATCGTTCAGATCGATCTTTTGCTGGCGCACTGTTTTTGCGTCAACTCCTTCTACATGAATGAACGGTCTAAAATCAACCTTTACTTTCTCTTTGTCAATAAGCTTGGAATAGGGGGAGTTTTCCATTTTTGGCTCAGGTTGAGAGACCAAAATCGTTTTTACTTTCATATGCTGCACTATTTTAGAAAGCTTCCCATAATAACTAAGGGTGCAATTTCGAGTGCGCAAAGGTACAAAATAAAATAGAAAAAATACGTACTTATAAATTTTTGATAGTTGTTTAGAACTGCTATCCAGCCAATTGTGTTGATTGCAAAAAATAATATCAACGCGATAATAATGGTAATTTTTGAGTCTATAAAAACATAGGCTAAAAATACATTGGCAATAAATAGAATAATGCCAGAATAATTAAAGTAGGTTAATTTCTTAAATATCAGCTCGTTAAAAGTTTTGTACGAATTGAAAATGAATCCGTTGAACAGTTGTGCCATGGTTTTTGCACCCATAAATAAGAAAACACCTGCAAGTAGTAAAGGAAAAATATACGGGTTTTTTGCTTCGGTAGGATTGAAGTATGAGCGCCAAATAAAAAAAATAAAAAGTGTAGTATTGATCACTTGAAAGACACTCATTAGAAAATGAAACCAATTAAATAGCTTTTCTTTCTTCGTATATGTGCTAATGTACTTATTGTTGAACGGGAGTATAATGAAATTTAAAAATCGAGGATAATAGATACTTTTCGCAATTATTGGGAACAAAAGACTCACCACAAGTGTTATGGTGATCCAATCGGTTTGTCCAAATGTTCTTGCAATAGGTTCCATTATTTTACAGAAATTGGTTTACCGTTTAATCCGTATAAAAGATCATTTTCAGATATCACGACTCTAAAGTAGCCAATGTTTTCTTTTTTTGTTTTTGGTAATTGAAGTTTAAATGTCGTGGTGTCCTGTTTTTTTAATGTTCCAATAGTATTTTGGGTCGTTTTAGGATGTATTCTTAGTGTTTCTAATGGGTGCTTGTAGTCATCCATATAGGTAATGGCGAATTTCAGTTTTTTTAGGTCAATGTCTTCTTTATACGGATTATACACTTCAAGGTTTATAGGCTCATCAGTATTTAAAGTTACCTCATCGTTTTCGATAATACAGTCTAATTTTCGGTAAGATTGAAAGTTAGAAATGTATTTTCCCTTATAAAGCCCGCCACTCTCCCTGGTATAAGTAAAGGTAGGGTTGTTTAAATATTTAGATACATAGGCAACATCTTTACCACGTACTTGTTCTTCTGCATCGTTAATTGAATATTGGTTCTTACGATACATAAAGTTGTTTAACGAAAATGTTGGTGTGCCGTTGGTGTAAAAGGCATACATGGGGGCGTTTCTGTATGAGTTTTCGAAAACTACAGGTATGTTTCCAACTTCATCTTCAATGGCTTTTGCCCATTCTTTATTACCATGGCTTTCGTAATAGAAATTAAATAGAAGCGGTTGATAAGCAAGCCCTATTCTCAAATAGATAATCAACACGGTATTAACGAGTCCTAATCTAAAAATCCAGGTTAGCGCCTGTTTATTGTTTAGCATGTAGTTATAGGCGATAACTACTAGAGGAATACAAACAATAATGATCCATTGCGTTTGCACTCTTCTATTGAAACTAGATACAAAGAAGAAAATTAACACGCCATACGTTAGGTATATCAATGCTTTATTGAACAGATCGTTCCCTTTGGTTTTAAATAATGCTTTATAGACAAACGGAAATGTTAAACCGAAAATGGCAACCAAGTTTACAAAGAAGCCTAAGGTATATTTCTCGAAACTATATGCTCCGTTCGGTCTTTCATATAAATGATATTTTATGGATACAAAGTCATTTTCGTATAACCAGTAAAAATGCGGCGCATAACAACATAACGCCACAATTACGGCAAGCCAAGCATATTTGCTGGTGGTTAATTTTAAATTAGATAGTAGTACAAAGAAAATAACTAAAACCGCATGGTACTTACTATACATTAATGCAGCCATAAAAACACCCATTATTATGGCCAAGCCCCAAGTTGGGTTTTTTATAAAATGCTTGTAAGTCAGTAAAAAGCAACTTGTAAAAAATAAAAGAGGGGTGTCTGGTAATGTAAAAAATCCGTAGGCATTTAGCAGCGTCATTGAAAACACCAACACAAAAAAATGCTTGATGTAATCATTCTTTTTTGGGTTGTCGATCATTAGCCAAAGAAGAATTATGTTCACTGCAGAGAGTATACAGCTCATAAAACGTACGCCTAGCTCGCCGTTGAAAAAGAAACTACTGATCTTTACAAGTAGCGCTACCATGGGTGGGTGATCAAAATAGCCCCATGCCATATTTTGGCTGTAATACCAGTAATAGGCCTCATCAAAAATGAGTTGCGTAAAACTAGATTGTAAAAGGTTTAGAATGAAAATAACAGCTAAAAAATAGTAAAACTGCTTAGGTATTTTAGTCAACATTTGCATAAAGTACTAAGTGGTAAAATTACAAATTTAAGACTACCTACCTAGTTTAAATATTTCATAAAGATATTGTAGGCCATTTTAAGACGACTTTTAAAACCTTACTTTTGTCGAAACACCTAGAAATAACTTATGTCCAGTAGTATAGTAATCATACCTACTTATAATGAAATTGAAAATGTAGAGGCTATAATTAGGGCTGTATTTGTCTTGCAAAAAGAGTTTCATGTACTTATTGTAGATGATAATTCCCCAGATAAAACAGGAGATTGTGTTCGCGGGCTTCAAGAAGAGTTCAAGGGGAAACTGTTTTTGGAGACCAGATTGGAGAAGTCTGGTTTAGGTACCGCCTATATACATGGTTTTAAATGGGCAATAGCAAAAGGCTACGAATATATTTTTGAGATGGATGCCGATTTTTCGCATACTCCTTCAGATTTGTTGAGACTTTTAAAGGCATGTGAAAATGGTGCGGACCTAGCAGTAGGTTCTCGTTACAAAAAAGGGGTGAATGTAGTTAATTGGCCATTGTATAGGGTATTGTTATCTTATGGAGCCTCAGTTTATGTGAAGTTGGTAACCGGTATGCGCGTAGATGATCCCACTGCAGGTTTTGTTTGCTATAAAAGAGAGGTGTTGGAAGCTATAAATTTAGACTCCGTTCGTTTTGTGGGTTATGCATTTCAAATAGAGATGAAATTTAGGGCGTACTTAAAACATTTTAAGATAGAAGAAGTTTCCATTATTTTTAGAGATCGAGTATTGGGAAAGTCAAAAATGAGCTCTTCAATTATCAGTGAAGCTATTTGGGGAGTATTTATAATGAAAATGAGAAGTTTATTTTTGAAAAATAAGTTTTAAAATATGGGTAAAATATTATTGAAGAACGGTACAATTGTTAATGAGGGAATAGTACAGGAAAGTGATATTCTTATTGTTGATGATGTAATTTCAAAAATAGCAAAAGATATTTCCGATGCCGATGCAGAAGTCATTGATGTATCTGGCATGCATATTATACCTGGGGTAATAGATGACCAAGTTCATTTTAGAGAGCCTGGCCTTACCCATAAAGGAACAATAGCCACAGAAAGTAGGGCTGCACTTGCGGGTGGTATTACCACGTTTATGGAACAACCCAATACCACGCCACAAACAACGACCATAGAAAAATTGGAAGAAAAATTCGCTACTGCCTCAAATTCGGCCTTCGCAAATTATTCCTTTCTTTTTGGCGGCACCAATGATAACCTTGAGGAGTTAAAAAGGTTGGATAAAAACGCCTGTTCGGGCATAAAATTATTCTTGGGATCCTCCACTGGTAATATGTTGGTTGATGACGAAAAAGTCATTGAAAATATTTTCAGTAATACAGAAATGGTCATTTCTGCCCATTGTGAAGATGAAACCACCATACGTGAGAATTTAGCGAAGTATAAGTCGCAGTATGGAGACGATATTCCTGTTGAATTGCATCCTATTATAAGAAGTGAAGAAGCCTGTTATCTTTCCTCTTCAAGAGCAATTGCTTTGGCTAAGAAAACGGGAGCCAGATTGCATGTGTTTCATTTATCCACAGGAAAAGAGACCGATTTGTTCCGTAATGATATTCCGTTGGAACAAAAGAAAATTACCGCCGAGGTCTGTATTCATCATTTATGGTTTACAGATGCCGATTATGCAAATAAAGGCACATTGATCAAATGGAACCCGGCAGTGAAAACAGCAACCGATAGAGAAATGTTGTGGAATGCCTTGTTAGATGACAGAATAGATGTTGTCGCTACAGATCACGCTCCTCATTTATTGGAAGAAAAAAACAATGTATATACCAAAGCACCTTCTGGTGGACCATTAGTACAACATGCATTGAATGCCATGTTGGAAAAGGTGAAAGACGGAACAATAACCGTAGAGAAAATGGTGCAGAAAATGTGTCATAATCCTGCGATATTGTTTCAGATAGAAAAACGTGGGTATATCCGTGAAGGGTATTATGCAGATTTAGTTGTGGCAGATTTAAATAACCCATGGACGGTTACGAAGGAGAATATTGCATACAAATGTAAATGGTCTCCTTTTGAGGATACTACATTTTCATCTAAAGTAATACATACGTTCATAAACGGTCATTTAGGGTATAGCAAGGGTCAGTTTTCTGAAAAAAGAAATGCAAAAAGACTTACATTCAATAGACCATGAGAAAAATTTTAAATCTAATCGTAGCGGTATTGATGTTTTATGCGTGTGCAGAAGAACTCATAGAAAAACCGGATAATTTAATACCAGAAGATAAAATGGTGACCATCATTAAAGATATGGCCATTGTCAATGCCGGTAAAGCTACAAACTTGGGTAAATTAAGAGAGAACGGTATAGATCCAACCTCGTATATATTTAAAAAGTATGAGATCGATAGCGCTCAATTCGTAAACAGTGATCGTTACTATGCGTCAAAACCACTGGTGTACGAGAACATGTATAAACAAGTGGAAACAGAACTGGAAGATCAACGGTTAAAATTGGAGGCAGAAAAAAAGATTCGTGACAGTATTAGCCAAGCAGCGAAAGTTAAAAAAGAGGTAGAACTTAAGGAGAAAGATTCAACTTCGCTTAAGAATGTTCAGCAATAAATAACTTTGAGGAAAAGACGACTTGTTTGTCAATAGGCTCAAAATTGGTTTGTATAACCTGTTTAATTTTAGAATTGTCAAAAGTGCTAGGGTGTTTTAATCCATAGATCGTATTTTTTGTAATGGTTCTGGTGCCAGAGGTAAAAATAGTTTTTAGCTTATCAAATATTCTTCCAATATACAATTGCCAAAACTTAAGGGCTTTTGTAGGAGGTCTTTTTTCCATGGCCAAAGAAATTTTATGTAGTATTTCTTTGTAAGTTAGATTCTTGGTCACTAGAATATAACGCTCACTATGTATACCAGAATTCATAAGGGTCATCATTATAGAAACAACATCCAACACGCTAATAAAACCAGAACCGCCAGGTGGATAATAACTATAGCCTTTTGATGCGGTTTTAAAAAAAGAACCACTACCGGAATTCCAAAATCCCGGACCAAGAATTACACCGGGATTTACAATTACCACGTTCAAATTTTCTTGTGCACCACGCCACACTTCCATTTCGGCAAGGTGCTTTGTAATGGCATACGGGTTTGCGTTCTGCCTAGTCCATTCGGTCTCTTCGTTAGCCGCTTCGCCGTTGAGTGTTCTACCAATGGTGCCAATGGTACTTACATGACATAATTTTTCTACACCCGCGTCTATGCAAATGTTAACGATGTTAGCAGTGCCTTCTCTATTAATTCGTTCCAGTTTTTTAAAATCAGACGGGTCAAAAGAGATAAAGGCAGCACAGTGGTATACATGTGTAATGCTCGTCATCGCATTTTCTAAAGAAGGAATATCTAAAATATCGCCCTTAATCCATTCAATTTTATTGAAAAGGGAAGTTGCTTCATTAGAATAATAACCAAACACTTTTTTTACCTGAGAAAGTTTGTCGCCAGATCTATATAATGCCCTAACCGGTATATTGTCCGTTGTTAATTTCAGTAGCAAATGCGACCCCACCAAACCTGTGCCTCCTGTAACTAATACCATATTTCAAATTTAGGGAATACAGGTGGATAAATTCATGCTTTAATCTACTGTGTACTGGCAAGAATTCCATTTATATTTGCAATTCAATTAAAATTAAGGAAGAGATGACAAATTTTGTCAAAGAATTACAATGGCGCGGTATGTTACATGATGCTATGCCGGGCACAGAAGAACATTTATTGGAAGGTATGCAATCTGCATACGTAGGTATTGATCCTACAGCAGATTCTTTACATATAGGTCATTTGGTTGGGGTAATGATGTTGCGCCATTTTCAATTGGCAGGGCACAAACCCTACGCATTGATCGGTGGCGCTACGGGTATGATCGGTGATCCCTCTGGTAAATCTGCAGAACGTAATTTACTTGATGAGAAAACGTTACGCCATAATCAAGAGGCATTAAAAGAGCAATTATCGCGTTTTTTGGATTTTTCTGGAGATGAGGATAATGCTGCAGTATTGGTGAATAATTATGATTGGATGAAGAACTTCTCGTTCTTGGAATTCATTAGAGACGTAGGTAAGCATATTACCGTAAATTACATGATGTCTAAAGACTCTGTAAAAAAACGTCTTTCTGCAGAATCAAAAGAAGGTATGTCATTTACAGAATTCACATATCAATTGGTACAAGGGTATGATTTTCTTCACCTGTACAAAGAGCATAACTGTAGTTTGCAAATGGGCGGTAGTGATCAATGGGGCAACATTACTACAGGTACGGAATTAATTAGAAGAATTGCAGGAGGAAAAGGGTATGCCTTAACCTGTCCGTTAATTACAAAAGCAGATGGTACCAAGTTTGGAAAAACTGAAGGCGGTAATGTATGGTTAGATGCGGAAAGAACATCACCTTACAAATTTTACCAATATTGGTTGAATACATCAGATGAAGATGCCGATAAATATATAAAGATCTTTACGTTTTTAGGTCAGCAAGAAATTGAGGAACTAATTGCACAACACAAAGAAGCTCCGCATTTAAGACTGCTTCAAAAGAGATTGGCAGATGAAATAACCGTTATGGTACATTCGCAAGAAGACCTTGACAATGCTGTTAAAGCCAGTCAAATTCTATTCGGTAAATCTACGGCATCAGATTTAAAAGGGTTGAACGAAAAAACGTTTTTAGAGATATTCGATGGCGTTCCACAAGCCGAGCTTACTAAATCTGAATTAGCCGATGGTCTTGATATGATCGGGGCTTTGGCCGCTAAAACTAATTTCTTGGGATCAAACGGTGAGGCAAGAAGAGAATTGAAGCAAAATTCTATTTCAGTAAACAAAGAAAAGGTAAAAGAAGACTTTTTAATAACTGCAAATGATTTGATCAATGAGAAGTTTGTATTGCTACAAAGAGGTAAGAAAAACTATTTTGTGCTAGTGTTCAATGACTAATATATAGTTGTTTTTATCCTTAAGACAATGTTTAAGTATCCCCTTAGTTTTTAAAATAATTAAGGGGATACTTCGTTATTAACCATAAACCCCTGAATTATGATTAAGAAGTACATCTCAATTATTTGTCTGTTCGCCATTTTTTCTTCGTGTGATAAACTAGATGAATTAACAAAATTTGATATGGAATATAGCCAGCGTGCTACCATACCTTCTTCTGCAGGTATTGATTTACCTTTTGATGTTTTTACCCCCGAAATGGAGACCAATTCAGAATCTACTTTTGCGGTCAACGATACTAGGAAAGATCTTATTGAAGAAATTAAATTAACCGAGTTGGAAATGGTGATGATATCACCTGATGGTGCCGATTTTAGTTTTCTAAATGCTATTGAGGTTTATATTTCAGCAGAAGATCTCGAGGAAATACGAATTGCATATTTAGAAGAAGTTCCAGAAGATGCAGGCAACGTAATAACTTTAGATACGTCTGATACAGATTTAAAGGAGTATATTAAAAAAGATGAATTTAGTTTGCGTTTAAATACGGTAACGGACGAATTGATCAGTACGGATCATGAATTAGAGGTGAATTCTACATTCTTTGTAGATGCCAAAATTTTAGGGCTTTAATTAAAAGCCTCTCTTAACGCAACTAAATAGGCATTAAGGTATCTTGTAACTACTTACAAGACTTGGTGCTATGAAAAAAATTACCGCTTTACTAGTTTGTATTGTTTTACTGCTTTCTTGTTCCAGTGATGATGACTATGGTTTAGAATCAACCCAGTTTGTTTATGCTGAACAGTAATGGACATTGGTTAAAATGACCGGTAGTTTTCAAAATTCAGAAACTACTGGCAGTGAAATGGAATGGCAAGAATATTATACTTTTTCACCAGAAGGCACTTTTATAAAATCTAGAACTGTTGATGAGGTGGTGTACGAAGCAACAGGTAATTTTGAGGTGATTGAATTTGATAATGATCCTAATCATTATTTAGAACTTACTTACCAAACCGGAAATGCATTGGTAGGCAATTGTACGGGAGATGATAAAGAACTTTTAATGTACAGAAATTCTACTATGATTTCTAGCCTATGGATGGCTTGCGATGGACCAGGTTTGGATTATGAGCTGGTCAAATAATACTTATTGTACCGTATTTTTTATAAATGATTCTTCTGTAATTGATTCACTATGCTCATAAGTAGTAACGAAAGTACGTTTAACCCTATCGGAATACAGAAAATAAGGAATCCAAATAGCGGTAGATATTGCTGCTCTGAAAATATCAGAAACAACAGTTGGGTCGGGAATGCCAAATTGATTCAATAGAAAGCTTTCCAATAAAATAATACCAAGATTACAACCGTAAAAAATCATCATCATTTTTGGTGTGCTGGTTCGTTTTTTAAAAAGCAGAATAATAGTGAGGATTACAAATACCAAAAATGCAAAGTTGTAAAAAAGTTCCATGCCTAAATACAGTTTTAGAAAACCTACGTTGTCATAATCCGCATATTCAAACCCTTCCCAAATACTACGGTCAAAATATCCGGTATCAAAAATTTGAACTATAATGTAGAAAGGAGTAAGTACTAAACCGATAATGGGCAAAATTAACCATCCACCAAATTGTTGGGCAGGTAAAGTTGCTATATCATCCTTACTTGGGTTAAAGTTTTTGAAAATTTTTAGTGCAAAAAATATGCTTATGGCAATGGCTGAAATTGCTATGATTATCGAAAGCCAGCTAATATCAGAGGTAGAGGAGTTATATGTGTATGTTAATTGTGTACCAATATCTTCTCTTACCCTGTCAAGACCCTTTAAAAATGTCTCGGTCTCATTTGCCGGTATAACATCTGTTTTTAATTCATAACTGTAATGAATGGTAACCATGTTTCCGTTAACATCTATACTTTTTTTAAAGCTGTAAAAGTCATTGTCTAATTCAATATCTTTTAAGTTTATGAACCATGGTTCTGGCATTAAAATACGGGTTACCTGGCTAAAACTAAATGGTATGCCGGCATTGTAGGGCATATTTCTTTTTAATGAGTTATTATAACTAATTAAGCCATCTAGTACCAAAGAATTGGTGTCGAAGTATATCGTCTCCTCTTCCTCAATGGTGTTCCATAAGTTTTCAATGGAATAGTATTCGTTTGTTGTAACTATATTTTCATAAGGTCTTGAATCGTCCAGTACCGTAACCTTGCCACTAGAACTTATGCTAGGGTAAAGATTACTGTAGAACCCCAAGTATTCTTTATTGATATTTTGTTCGGTATTATTTTTAAAATAAGATCTTATTTCGTCAGCTTTACTGCCAAAGTATTCTGTTTTAACTTCAAATTTTGCATTACCACCTATAGAGTCCAATGTGATATCTTCTACAATATTAATTCTTGGTGTTGTAGAAGTAGGTATTTTTTTTAATTCGTTACTGCCCTCTTTTAAGACTAATCCAAATTTGTAGTTTGGCGTGTAAAGACGATAAAGGTCTCCGCCTTGATTGGCTATGGTGGGGTCTACGAAGTATTCTTTTTTATTGTGTTCAAAATAGACAATACAATGATCAAAAATAAAGTGGCTAGGGGCGTACTCGTCTAAATGTTCATTTGATCCACTGTCAACCAAAATAGGATAAGCATCCACTCCCTGTTGTTGCAATAATGTAGATAATAGCATGGATTTGTCTTTACAATCACCATATCTACGGTTCAAAACATCATGTGGGTTGTGGGGTTTAAATGCATCTACACCGGCCTCAAAACCTAAATATCTAACATCATCTTGCACAAACCTAATCAGCTTTACAATGACATCTTGTTTGGAATCTAAATTTTCATCTATTGTTATGGGCAGTTTTAAAGGCTTTTTTGGTTTTTGGTAATGTGGAGTTAATAAGTTGGAAACATCTTTCCAACTATCAAAGGTTGAAATGGATATTCTTTTTTGCACATTATACCAGTAAGGGGTATTACTATCATAACTTACAAATTCATTGCTATTATTTTCCCATGAATATTCTGTCCCGAAACTGGTGTTTTCTATTTTAGGCTCATGAGCACCATTCAGTAATCTATAAAATATTGGCTGGTTTCTATCGGTTAAGACCTTGCTGTATATTTTGTTGATAGGTATAGTATATTCTTCATAAACCAAATTAGCGTAATTGCCTTTATTTATAGGGTTGAAACCTTTAAGCGTGTAGGCATATTCAACGATGTCTCCAACTCTTATATCTGAAAGATTGATTACGGCGGTTAAAGAACCGTCATATAATGAACGTTCTAAATTGGTCTCTCTTTGGAAAGTGTTTATAGCAGCGTTTTGTAGTTTGTTGATTATATCACCATTTCGTACAACCTGTACCTTGTGAAATGCAATAGTTTGAAATGCAGGATCAAAAATGGCATTGATGTCAGACATTTCTTGTATGCCTTCGTTGTTTAAAATCTTAACGGCATAATGTACGTATTGTTCTTTTTGAATTATATTATCTTGATAGTCTAAAACCAAATATTTGTATGCACCTTCATTATTAGGATTTTTTTCTTCTTCGTATGTGATTGGGGTCACCCAGTTTGGCAGAGATGTTTTTTTAACATTTTGTGCATTAGTAGAAATGACGAATAACAGTTGGATGAAGAGAAAAGTATAAAAGCGCATTAACATTTATTTACTGTAAATATGTTAATAGACAACGTCTTGGTTTTACAAAACGTATAATTTAAATAAATAGAGTTATTAAAGCACCATGAGGTTGCACCCCCGTATGTCACTGTTATCAAATCTACCGATAATTTCAAAAGTACCGTTATGATTTATTTTGCCAAGATCCTGTGTGGCAATAAAAGAACAGGAATTAATATTCGCCAGGTCAATGACATTGATACCGCCAGATTTACCATTTTTTAGGTATGTAAGTGGGTCTTCGGTATCGCGCACTAAAATCTTCATCCAGGCTGGGCAATCAAAAACACCATTGCCTTTGGAGTATGCTTGAGAAAGTAATTCGGTCATTCCGTATTCAGAATGTATATGTTCTACACCAAAGCCTTTTGAAAGTAACTCATGTAATTCTTGACGCACAATTTCTTTTCGGCGCCCTTTCATACCTCCGGTTTCCATGATTACGGCATTCTTTAAATTTAACTGATATTTCTCGGTAAACTCAAGCAATGCAAAAGAAACTCCTATAATCAATATTTTGGTATCTATTTTTTGTAACTCTAACAGTAATCGGTACAGCTCTTCATATTCATTTAGAAAAAAACCACTTTTGGGGTGATTAGATTTTTTGATCAAATCATCTGCCATGTAGATCAAAGAAGACCCTGTACGTTCTAAATAAGATGGTAAAAGCGCAAGCACGCAATAATCTTCGATGTCACCATAAAAATGGCTAAAAGCCTTTAGATAACTTTTCTCGTATAAACTTAAATCGGTAACATGATGTTTGCTCGTTTCGCTACCGGTAGTTCCGCTACTGGTAAAGGCAATTTCGGTAGCATCGGTACTGCTGAGAACATTTTTAGATTTAAAAAATTCAATGGGTAAAAAAGGTATCTGTTCTAAGGTACGAACAGTGTTTGGGTCTACATTTAAAAAAGAGCAGAAAGCTTTGTATACTGTATTGTTCGTATATTGAAACTTAAAAATACGCAGTGCTTGGATTAAAAAATCATCCGCTGTGCGTATATCAAAAATAGCATTATTGTTCATGGTTCTGACCGATTATGACAAAGGTACTGAACCAAATTATTTTAATGGATTTGAGTTGAAATTATGTCGGCAAATTATTTCACTACAAGTTTACGGGTAATCGATTTATCATTTTCCGTTACCTGCACTACATAAACACCTGGCGACAGGCGAGAGATATTCATGGCTTTGGCAGATAATTTTTCTCTCAAAACTAATTCGCCGAATACATCGTATATCCTTACATCTTTTAAAGAATTCTGTTGTGTAGTTACGTAAACAACATCTGCAATTGCTGGGTTTGGGTATAGTTTAAAACCATTAATTTCATCATTATGTAGGTTGTTGATATCTATGGTGTCTTGGGCATACAAACCAATGGAGACTGCCATAAATAGCATAAAGTAGATTTTTTTCATTTTTTATTGATTTGGGATCAACACTGTAAAGGTAGATAGAAGTGTAACTAGAACACTGAAAATGTTGTGAAAGCTAAATTTATGTAGGTCAATGAAATAGCCTTTGCATTTCGTCGTAAATATGTGCAGTTAACCGAAAGAGGTTTCTTTGAAAACTTGTGGGTAGTAGGGGCTAAGTTTATTTAACGATCAACTTACGTGTGCACATTTTGTCTTTTTCAAGAACGCGTAATACATAAACGCCGGCATCTAAATCAGATAAATTTAATTCTTTACCTAAAATGGTTGTCTTTAGTAATAATGTGCCAAAAACATCGTAAATGAATATTTCTTTAGGTGCATTTATGTTTGTGGAAATATAAACTTTACCTGTTGTAACCGGATTTGGGTACATGCTAAAACCACCAATATCACCATTGCTTTGGGTGCTTTGCCCATAGCAGAAGGAAGTGAAAATAAAAAAGATGATTAGGTAAAGGTGCTTCATACGCTACTACAATACAAATGGTATACCACAAATATATAAATATTGATGACTGAATGTCAATGTGGTAGACCCTTTCTTCTAAATTTTTCGATGAAATGCAAAAAAGCCCGCAATTTGCGGGCTTTTTCTAAATGAATGCATTTTCTTTTTAGAAGGAAAGGCTATATCCTAAAGAGAATGATAATCCTGGATCTCTAAAAGAAGAACGGTTTGTGATTCCACCGAAAGACTCATATAAACTTTCTCGTTCATCGCCAAGTAAGTTATTCGCCTTAAAGCTAACTTTAGAACGTTGCTCTTCTCCAAATTCTTTAGAGATATTAAAGTTTAAGCTATTAAATGGCTGAATGAAAACATCGGCATTTTGACCGAAACCGATAATTTCCAAGGTTTTACCTTGAACATTATAAAAGAGACCGGTTTCAAATCCGTTTTCTCTATTATTATAGTTAAGGCCAACGTTTATCAAATAAGGAGACTGACCTTGTAATTGTCTGGTGTCATCAATAGTTTCACCATCTCTAGCAAAAATCTGTCTAGTTTCAAATTCTTGGTCTTCTCCTTTTGCCATTTCAATTTTAGAGTCGATAACAGAGATATTTAAGTTAAGACTTAAATCGTTAAGGCTTTCAGAAATAAAACCGAAGTTTTTACGTGCTTCAAGTTCAACACCAAATACATCTGCCGATGGTGCATTACGTGGAGTAATTTGGTTTGGAGCAACGTTACTAAAAGCAACTATCTCGATTGGATCTTCGAATTTTTTATAGAAACTACTGAATGCAACCATTTGTGCTCTATCTCCGAAAACTTCAAATCTAAAGTCGAAGTTATCTATATAGGTAGGTGTTAATTCTGTATTACCAATAAACAATCTACCCGTTAATAAATCTGTAATTTGAACTACGGATAATTCTTTAAAACTTGGTCTCGCTGTAGTTTTAGAGTATGAAAATCTAAAATTGATGTTCTCTTTCAGACCATAAATTAAATTCGCGGAAGGAAAGAAATCTAGTTCGTCTATAGTTTTCTCATCATCGAAAATTTCAGTACCTGTATTGTTCTGACCGGTAAAATGTGTTATGAATTGTTCGGCTCTTATACCTAAAATAGCACGGAATTTTTCTGAGAATTTAAATTCGTTAGAAAGGTAGGCAGCTGTAGTTTGTTGATCTGATTCATAACTGTTTGCAGGCTGAAAGTTACCTCTAATATAAGATCCAGAACCACCTTCTACTGTCCAAATATTCTCATCGGCTAAAATTGCATCAGGATCTCCATTTAAATCTGCAGTAGCAAAATTACGGAAAGCTATATTGTAGTTTTGAATATCGTACTCTCTTTGTTTGTAGCTGTATAGACCACCAAATTTTAACATAGATTTATTACCGAACATTTCATAGCTTTTAGAAAAGTCAACTTTTCCAACGGCATTAACTTCTTTAAGTTCTCTCCAAATTCGTTGAGGAAAACCTGCGTCTGAGCTAATAGAAAAACCATCTGGATCAATAATGAATGTTGTTAATCTTACATCCTTGTCATTTACATTTACTAAGGTTGGCGATAAACTCCACTCGGTTATAAATGAAGCATCATCAGATGTATGTTTTCCAGAAAGTAAAAGGTTAGATACTGCACGTTCGTAATATTCTAAGTTATCTTTAATTACATCAATATCATTAGAAAGCTGTGTTTCTTGATTGAAAAATGCTGCTTTGGTTTCTCCATTTTGTATGTGCAGTAAATTCAATTTGTATTTTGACCTTCCGGTTTTATAAGACAAGCCTGTTAAAAAGGAAGTCAAAACATTATTAGAGCCTAAATCTCCTTGTTGAATTCTGTCAAATCGTAATTCATTAACATCAGAATCTGGACTTTTTTGGTAGATACCATTTTCAAATCCTTCATAAAAGGTAGTGGTATTCTTGTGATCTATAGAAGCGATAAAGCCAAGTTTATTATCACCAACATCAAACTGATTTCCATAGCTGAATCCTAAGCTGAAATCTGGTTTTGAATTTTCTCTTTGGGTAGCAAGTGTTTTATCAAAAGAACGTGTAATACCTTCTAAACTTCCGTTTTCTGCTGAATTGGAAGGACTAGGAATATCAGTTTCTTTAGATATCGGTAAGTCTCGAGTTCCATCGTCAAATCCTAAAAAATCAGTTCCACCACCTTCATAGGTAACATAGTTGTCCTTAAAATGCATGTCAGGATTAAAACCAACCGAGGCTGAAATAGACATTTGTTTTTGAGTGGGGAAATCTTTTGTAACGATATTTACAACACCACCGGTAAAATCGGCAGGTAATTCTGCAGCTGCAGATTTAAGAACTATTACATTTTCTAGAATATTAGTAGGGAAAATGTCCATTTGCACCGTATTCTTATCCGGATTTAAACCAGGTATGTCCATACCGTTTAAGATAGATTTGGTATAACGATCTCCTAAACCTCTAACAAATACATATTTTCCTTCTTGTACAGATACCCCTGGTACACTTTTAATAGCGGAAGCAATATTACTTGCACCCGTAGTTTTTATCGCTTCAAGTGATAATCCGTCCATTAACGTAACCGAATTTTTCTGAAGATTTAAAACGGATGCTTCTGTGTTCTTGCTTACCGTAGTAGTAACGACTACTTCGTCTAATTGTGAAGATGCCGGCTCTAATGTTACATTGACTTCGACCGTTTTATCGGCTTCAACTACAATATCTGAAATTTGTTTTGTAGTATAACCAAGATAAGAGAATGTTAATGTATAGGTGCCTGGTTCGGCCTCAAGGGTATAAATACCGTCAAAGTCAGATGAGGAACCTATCGTTGTACCTTGTATTAATACATTGGCAAATGGGAGTACATCATTAAACTCGCCATCCATCATTTTCCCTGAAATGGTACCGGTTTGAGCAAAGGACCACTGTGCTAGTGCAAGGGATGTTACAAAAAGAAATTTTTTCAACATTTTATTTAAATTTATAAGGCTCAGTTATTTAATAAAATAGTCCAAAGGCTTATTTAAAGCCTTTGGACATATTGTTTTTATTTTATGTTTTTTAGAATTATAAGCCTAATTCTGTTGCAGCCGAAGCCCATGCAAAGGCTGATAAATCGGCACCTACAGTTCCTGTTGTAACTGCGGTAGCGTTTTCTGTAAATTTAGTTTCGTCTCCTGCATTGAAGTCACCGGCAAAAACCTCACCGATTGTTGTCAATCCTTCAGGAAGAACTATTTCCCAATTTGTGAAAGCGATACGATCTGCAGAAAGTTCAGTTGCAGAATCTTCTCCACTGATGCTTACTGTAGCTTCAGCATTGAATCCAGAAGCGAAAACATTGTTAAGGTTGGCGATAAGACCATCTCTTAAGTCAGCATATTTGCTAGATGTACCTGCACCTAAAAGAGTAATGTTCTCCATTGTGAAACCACCTTCAGTAGCTGCACTACCTTCAGGACCGTCAAGCTCAAGACCAGAACCAGACTCAGTTCCCATAACAACAACACCATTGGTAAGTGTACCGCTCCAAGCTTGATCAGTATCAAAACCGTCATCACCTTGAGACCATACGATAGCGTTGGTTACGCTAACAGAACCACCGAACCACTCGATACCATCATCTTGGTTGGCAACAACTTCAATATTTTCTATAACAGTACCAGAACCAACACCACCAAGTGTTAACCCGTTGATTTCATTATCCTGTCCAATAGTGATGCCACCGTGACGGATAGAGATGTACTTAAGACTACCTGAGTTATCTTCAGAATCTGTACCACCGTACTGTCCGTAAGACTCATCAGCAGGTAAACCTTCAATCTGAGCAGTTTCAAGATCACCGTTTACAGAGATAGGAGCGTAACCTAATACGATAATACCACCCCAAAGACCAGTATCTGCAACGTCTAAAGTACCTGTAGTTTCACCTTGAGAGATACCATCCAATACAGAAGTAAAGATAATTGGCTCGGTAGCTGTACCTTCAGCTATTAATGTAGCGCCTTGATCAATAACAAGAGCAGAAGCAAGAGTTTCTAAACCTTCTTCACCTTTAATGATAGTACCTGCCTCGATAGTAAGGGTTACACCTTCGTTTACGATAACTCTACCATCTAATATGTATATGTTTTCAGCTGTCCAAGTTTCGTCTGAGTTGATTATACCTGTTTTAGTGATCGTCACACCTTCTGGTGAAACAGCAATAGCACCTTCGCTAGCAGCAAATGTCCAAGAAAAAGCATCAACATCAGCACCAACAGTTCCTGATCCTACTGCAGTAGCGTTGTCTGTAAATTTAGTTTCGTCTCCTTCATTGAAATCACCTGCGAAGATATCACCGATAACCAATCCTTCAGGAAGTACAAACTCCCAGTTAGAGAAAGCGATACGATCTGCAGAAAGTTCAGTTGCAGAATCTTCACCACTGATGCTTACTGTAGCTTCTTCATTGAATCCGTAAGCGAAAACATTGTTAAGGTTGGCGATAAGACCATCTCTTAAGTCAGCATATTTACTAGAAGTGTTTGCACCTATAAGAGTAATGTTCTCCATTGTGAAACCACCTTCAGTAGCTGCACTACCCTCAGGACCGTCAAGCTCAAGACCAGAACCAGACTCGCTACCCATAACAACTAAACCGTTAGTAAGTGTACCGCTCCAAGCTTGATCAGTATCAAAACCGTCATCACCTTGAGACCATACGATAGCGTTTGAAACGTTAACAGTACCACCAAACCACTCGATACCATCATCTTGGTTGGCAACAACTTCAATATTTTCTATAACCGTACCAGAACCAACACCACCAAGTGTTAACCCGTTGATTTCATTATCCTGTCCAATAGTGATACCACCGTGACGAATAGAGATGTACTTAAGGCTACCTGAATTATCTGCTGGATCTGTACCACCGTACTGTCCGTAAGACTCATCAGCAGGTAAACCTTCAATCTGAGCAGTTTCAAGATCACCGTTTACAGAGATAGGAGCTTTACCTAGTACGATAATACCACCCCAAAGACCTGTATCTGAAACATCTAAAGTACCTGTTGTCTCACCTTGAGCGATACCATCCAATACAGAAGTAAAGATAATTGGCTCGCTAGCTGTACCTTCAGCTATTAATGTAGCTCCTTGATCTACAACAAGTGCAGAAGCAAGAGTTTCCAATCCTTCTTCACCTTTAATGATAGTACCAGCCTCGATAGTAAGGGTTACGCCTTCATCAACAATAACTCTACCATCTAATATATATATGTTTTCTGATTCCCATGTTTGATCTTCAGTTAAAACCCCGGTTAAAGTAATTACTTCACCTTCTTCAACTACTGGATCGTCATCGGTATTAGTCGGAGTGTCATCGTCGCTGCTACAAGAGGTAAGAGCAAATGACGTAATTGTCAATAGAGAGAAAATTAATTTTTTCATTTTGTCTTTTTGTTTTATTAGTGTTGTAAGCATATTGAATATGCTGTTTATTAAACACGGCAAAGAAAGAGATGGGTTGTAATGTTCGGGTTAGATCCATGTTAAACATTTATTTTGTTAATGTTATCTAAATGTTACTACATTAAATCAATGTTAACTGAGGTATCAGTAATAGTATTATCTTTACTTTTGAGCGAATCAATCCATTTTAAAAACCATGAAAAAGAAGGATATTAGGATACTTTTAGTTGACGATGAACCAGACATCCTAGAGATTATAGGTTATAATCTATCCGCAGAAGGATACGACGTTTATACTGCTAAGAACGGTACAGACGGTGTTGCGAAGGCTAAGAAAAAACTTCCACATCTTATTATGTTAGATGTAATGATGCCAGAGATGGACGGTATAGAGGCCTGTGAAATTTTAAGAAGAACACCGGGTATGGAAAGTACCATAATCACCTTTTTGACCGCTAGGGGGGAAGATTATTCACAAGTAGCCGGTTTTGATGCCGGGGCAGATGATTACATTACCAAGCCTATTAAGCCCAAAGTTTTGGTTAGTAAGGTAAACGCACTTCTTCGAAGAATTAAAAATGAGGAAAACGCTCAAGAAGATATTACCAAGGTGGGCGATATTGTCATTAATAGGGAAGAATACAAGATCATTAAAAAAGGTAAAGAGATAATTTTACCTAGAAAAGAATTTGAATTGTTGGCCTTGTTAACTTCTAAACCAAGTAAAGTATTTAAAAGAGAAGTTATTTTAGACAAAGTTTGGGGTAACGAAGTGGTTGTTGGTGGTAGAACTATCGACGTACATATTAGAAAACTTCGTGAGAAGATAGGTGAAGACCATTTTAAAACCGTAAAGGGAGTAGGATATAAGTTTGTACTCTAAATGGCTGCGCCTCTACGTTCTAAAAAATCATACCGCTTTGCATTTCGCTCTTCGCTATATATTGTAATAATTGGCATAGCCGCGCTTGCCGCATTACAATGGAAATTTAGTACCATAAATTGGGTTATTTTACTTTCTGCGGCATTGTTTTTCTTTATAATTTCATTTATTACCCTGCAGTTAAGAATAGAGAAATTCATTTATAGACGAATTAAAAAAATCTATGACGATGTAGAGTTGTTAGAGTCCAGCACTATACCCTCTTATCCTGTAACTACGGATATGAGAACCTTAACAGCGGAAATAGAAAAGTTTGCGAAAGATAAGAGAATAGAGATCGATACCTTAAAGATTAGGGAAGAATACCGCAAAGACTTCTTAGGCAATGTATCTCATGAACTTAAAACACCATTGTTTACCGTACAAGGCTACATTGAAACCTTGTTGGATGGTGCGATCGATGATAAGAATGTACGTAAGAAGTATTTGATAAGGGCGAATAAAGCAGTAGATCGATTGATTTATATCGTAAAAGATTTGGACCTTATTACAAAGTTGGAAGTCGGGGATCTTAATTTGGATAAGCGCTCTTTTGACATTATAGATTTAATACAAAGCGTATTTGACCTTTTAGAAATGAAGGCGGCCAAGAAAAACATTACGCTGACATTTGACATGGAGTATGTTGATCCAATTTTTGTTTTTGCAGACAAGGAAAAAATTCAACAGGTACTTACAAACCTTTTGGTCAATTCCATTAAATACGGTAACAATAATGGTACAACCGAAGTAAGTGTGGAGAATTTGGTTAAGAATAAGGTTATTGTTAGGGTTACCGATAATGGAGAGGGTATACCGGCAGTTCATATTCCTAGACTTTTTGAGCGATTTTATCGCGTAGATCAAAGTGGTAGCCGTCGCGAAGGTGGCTCTGGTTTGGGGCTTGCCATAGTAAAACATGTTATAGAGGCGCACGGCGAAAAAATTTATGTGGAAAGTGCCGTTGAGGTAGGATCTGAGTTTTCTTTTACCTTGGAGAAAAGTATCGTTCAAATAGAGGAAGTACTATAATCGCTAACCCTTGCTTTTTTCTTAGATTTGCCGCAGTTTATATGTAAAGATTGTGGGAAGTAAGAATAAGTTAAAACGATTTCAAGAAAACGAGACCTTTTCAAATGTAATTCAACCAACCAGAGATGAGGTGGTAAATGGTTTTCCATTAAAAGGAAAATGGAATACACATTTCAAAAATGACAATCCTATTGTATTAGAATTGGGTTGTGGTAAAGGGGAATACACTGTTGGTTTAGCAAAGAAATTTCCAAATAAGAATTTTATTGGTATCGATATCAAAGGTGCCCGTTTTTGGAAAGGAGCCAAAGAGGCCGTTGAAGAAGAATTGCCCAATGTTGCTTTTATTCGTACTCAGATAGAATTAATAGACCATATATTTGGTGAGGCCGAAGTTTCTGAAATCTGGATTACCTTCCCAGATCCACAAATTAAATATAAACGCACAAAGCACCGCATGACCAATTCGGTATTTTTAGAACGTTACAGACAGGTGTTAAAAGCAGATGGAACCGTTAATTTAAAAACCGATAGTGAGTTTATGCACGGTTATACACTAGGATTGCTACATGGTCTTGGTCTAGAGGTACTTTACGCCAACCATGATGTGTATAAAAATGAGGGTAGCCCTAAAGAAGTCTTGGAAATACAGACTTTCTATGAAAATCAGTATCTTGAAAAGGGAAAGCCAATAACCTTTGTTAGGTTCAGGGTAAACTAAACCAATGCAACAACTACCAACCTTATTTGTTTTTACTTTTGGTGCAGCCTTTTTTGCATCGTTACCACCGGGTCTACTTAATTTGAACGCTGCTAAAACCAGTGTCGAAAAAGGGAAGGCCAATGGTATTATTTTTGGGCTAGGGGTAGCATTGGCCATAATGGTTCAAACCTATATTGCCGTTCGCATAGCTAAACTAATATCAAGAAACCAGCATGTTATAGAAGTTCTGCTTCAGTTGGCATTAGTGATTTTTTTAATTTTGGCGATTGTATTTTTTATAAAAGGGAAGAAGCAAAAAAGTAAACCTTTAATGCTCGTGGAGACCAAAAAACGCAATAGCTTTTCTAAAGGAGTATTCTTGGCTATGATCAATTTGTTGGCCATACCGTATTATAGCGGTCTTAATACCGTATTCCATTCCCAGGGTATAATGACCTATGAAATTATAGATGAAGTATTGTTTATACTTGCTACGGGTAGTGGTACTTTTTTAGCCATGTATCTGTATGTCATTTATTTTAATAGATGGGAACATAGAACAGCATCGTTCTCTAAAAACAGTAATTATATATTAAGCGGTCTAATGGTACTGTTGTTTATCATTACTGCATTTAGATTATTCAAAAATTAGCATAGTATGAAACCTGAAAATGAGAATTTCTTTGAAAGGGTCTATCAGGTGGCTAGATTAATTCCTGAAGGAAGGGTAACTTCATATGGTGCCATCGCTAAATATTTAGGTGCCGCGCGTAGTGCCAGAATGGTAGGTTGGGCAATGAACGCATCACATACTATGGACGATATTCCCGCGCATAGAGTGGTAAACAAAGCAGGCATATTAACCGGTAAGCATCATTTCGACGGTACCAACCTTATGCAACAGTTGTTAGAGGCAGAAGGTGTTCAAATAAAAGATTTACAGATCGTTAATTTAGACAAACATTTCTGGGACCCGTTTACAGAGCTTAAAGCAGAATTATAGTATTATTGAAAGGTTAGTGTAAACGTTGTTGTTTCATTAGAAGTTACACGAATAGATCCCCCGTGCAAACGCATAATCTGTTTACTTAAACTAAGTCCGATTCCGGTACCCGTACTTTTGGTCGTAAAAAAGGGAACAAATACTTCATCTAACATTTCTGGAGAAATACCGGGGCCATTATCCGTAACCGTAATGTATTTTTTACCTTGAGGCGATATGCCGGCTATGATTACTATTTTGCCATCCTCTTGTCCTTCTAACGCTTGTTGTGCATTTTTTCCTAAATTAAGGAGTATTTGGGTCAGCTGTTTTTCATCAATATACAGCTCTAGATTGTCAGGTACTATGGTTATTTCAAGAATTATATCATGTGCATTGGTATACTCTTGTAGCAAAAGGCGAACTTTCTCTAAAATTTTAGAGGCAGGTATTAATTCTCTATCAGGTTCGGGTACACTTAAAAATGTGCGGTAAGACTGTACAAAACTCATTAGGTCATTACCTTGTTCCTTTATCACTTCAAGACCTTTGGCAGAATTTTTTATTTGTAGTTCACCAAATTCATCGGGCGTAGAAAGTTCGTTTCCTTTTTTGAAATATTTTAAAATAGATTCAGAGATAGAGGTAATTGGGGTAATGGTATTCATGATTTCATGGGTAAGTACCCTGATCAATTTTACCCACGAATCCGTTTCCTTATCATCTAGTTCTTTTTGAATGTCATGTACAATGACCAACAAAAGTTGTTTTCCTTCAATGGAAATGGGCGTACATTTTAGGGTCAATTCTTTTTTTCCGCGTTCATTGCCTAAAGAGTGTATGGTACTCTCAAAAGGTTGCAATGCCTCAAACAGTTCATAGAGTTCTGGGTCTATTTGCTTTAACTGTTTTACATGGTTCAGAGGTCTATAATTAAGCAAATCTTGCACGGTTGGGTTGGCGTATAGAATATGCCCTTTATCGTTTACCGTGAAAATACCAATATCTGCCTGACGTAAAATTTCTTGATAATATTGTTCTTGTGCTTGCTTTTTTAGGTGAATATCTTGAATCATGTTATTCAACATATTCAGGCTATGGTTTAATTCTTCTATAGATTTTACACTTAATTTTTCAGGAAAACGCAGGGTAAAATCTTCATTTTTTATGGCATCAAAAAAATAGGCTATTTTTCTGTTGGTCTGGTTTACGTAATGTATAAGTGCGTATGTCTGTCCTATAAAAACGATACTTAAAATACCGCCAAGGAGATAATGTTCTTTGGCAAATAAAAATGCGGTCAACAACGCGCAAACGGCAATTAGAATAATCCTGAAAACCAGTTGGTAATATATACTTTTGCTGACCATTATTTACCCGATTTTTTAAGTTTGTTATATAGGGTTTGTCTTGAAATACCTAATTGGTCTGCTGCGGCACTGTAATTACCATCATTATCGTTCAGTGCTTTGGTAATCATTAATAATTCCATTTCTTCAAGGGTTTTTGGTCCGGTTTCCATGGTAACGGTTGGTTTTGCGTCCAGTAGAAAATCGGTTGGTTTCAGCACATTTCCTTCCGATAAAATTACGGCACGCTCCATAGTATGTAAAAGCTCCCGTACGTTTCCTGGCCAGGGGTAGCCCATTAGTTTTTCTTGTGCCGTTTGGTTTATTTTTAAACTTGGTTTACCATATTTATGGGCATATTTTTTAAGGAAATAGTCTGCCAATACCAATACATCACCATCTCTGTCCCTAAGTGCTGGTACTTGTACTTGTATGGTATTTATTCTGTATAATAGATCCTCACGAAACAAGCCATCTGCCACCATTTGCTCTAGATTACAGTTGGTAGCACATACCAATCTAATATCTACGGGAATAGGTTTGTTAGATCCTACGCGAACAACTACCCTGTTCTGAATTACAGATAATAGTTTTGCTTGCATCTGTAGCGAGAGGTTTCCTATTTCATCTAAAAAAAGCGTTCCACCATTAGCGGCTTCAAACTTACCGGCACGATCGTCCTTGGCATCTGTAAAAGAACCTTTTACATGCCCGAAGAGTTCACTTTCAAATAAATTCTCTGAAATGGACCCCATATCCACGGAAATAAAAACTTCGTTGTTTCTAGCGGACGATTTATGGAGTTCTCTGGCAATAAGCTCTTTTCCCGTACCATTTTCACCGGTAACCAAAATATTGACATCGGTTTTGGCAACTTTTTGTACAAGGCTCAATACACTATTAAGTGCTTTTGAATTGCCAATGATGTAATTGGTATTTTGGTTAATAACCTGCTTTAGGTTACTTTCTTTCTGCTTTAAGTGTTGCACTTCTTTTTGTGACTTTCTAAGTTCGTAGGCAGATTTTACGGTAGTTAAAAGTCGCTCATTGTTCCATGGTTTTAGTACAAAATCGGTTGCACCTTCTTTAATGGCTTCAACGGCAAGCTCCACGGCACCATAGGCGGTCATCATAATAACCGATATATGAGGCGCCTTCTTTTTTATTTCCCGAAGCCAATACAATCCTTCATTTCCTGTATTTACTCCCGCAGAAAAATTCATATCCAATAATATGATGTCTATTTCCTTAAGGTTGGGAAATGATGAAAGTAGATTAGGGTTAGATATGGTTTGCACACTTTTATACTCAAACTGTAGTAATATCTCAAGAGCACTAAGTACACTTTTGGTATCATCTATTACAAGGATATTCGCGTCGATCATGGATATATGCTATTAACTCATTTAAATCTACATATAGAAGTTTGTATTTTCATACCAGTGTAAAAATATTTGACAATATCTGTACAACATTTTTACACTGATAAATTATAGTTGATTTTTATTTAATTATAATAAACTGTAAATCAGATATTTAAAATTATGGCACGCATATAGTATAGAGAATGGCATACCAATTAAGAAATGAACAAAAAAATTAAAATAACGACACTTTTACTTTGCTCCATTTGGGCATCTGTTTTTGCACAAGAGCGTTGGACGTTAGATGAATGCGTTGCCTATGCGTTGGAACACAATTTACAGCTGAACGATTTTAAATACACCAACCAATCTAATAAGGAAACCTACAGACAATCGGTTCGTAATTTGTTGCCTTCGGTAAATGCATCATCTAGCTATCTTGTGAATTATGGTAGAGCGGAAGATCCAAATACGGGTACATTTGTGAATCAAGATTTCTATTCCAATAATTATTCTTTAGAATCTTCTATCGATTTGTTTCAGGGATTTCAGAAAATCAACGCTATTAAGGCTTCAAAATTATTGTTCAAAGCAACGGAAGAAGAAGTGCTTCAGCAAAAATATTTATTGGCATTTAGGGTCATGCAGGCTTTCTATGATATACAGTTTTTTGAGGGCTTGGTAGAAATTTCAAAAGAACAACTAACGGTATCACAAACAAATTACAACTTGGTAGAAAAGCAAGTGGAATTAGGTTTAAAAGCAGGTGCCGATCTTTATGAGGCAGAGTCTTTATTGTTGACCGATAAATTGAACGTAACACAAAGTGCCAACCAATTGGCATCGGCAAAGCTGACCTTGATCCAAGAAATGAATTTAGAAAACACTTCTGAAATTGAAATAGCGAAAGAATTGCCGGAAGTTGGCGTTGCGGAAATAGAAATGAAATCTGATTCAGTATACACCGAAGCCCGAGAATTTTTACCATTGATAAAAGCACAAGAGTTTAGAGCTAAAGCGGCAAAAAAGCAGGTAGCGGTTTCTAGAGGTAGACTATACCCGTCGCTTTCATTTTTTGCTGGTATTGGTACCGGTTATTTTGAGACCACAAGAGACACCTTGGGCAAAACCTTGCCTTTTAGACAGCAATTTAGAGATAATACTTCGCAGTATATTGGGGTAAATTTAAGTGTACCTATTAGTAACGGTTGGTCGGCAAGATCGCAGGTGAAGCAGTCTAAAATAGAAAAATTACGTGCCGAGAATAATTTAAAAACACAAGAACAAGAATTGTTTCAAACCATTCAGCAATTAGTACAAGATTATAATTCTTTACTGGTTGAGTTGGTACAGAGCAATCAAAAAATGGAGGCGCAGAATTTAGCATTCACCATAGCACAAAAAAGATATGAAAAAGGCTTGATAAATGCCTTGGAACTGTTTACCGCCAAAAATTTATACGCCAGTGCACAAAACGAAAATTTACAAGTAAAACTACGTTCGGAAATCAATAAAAGCACATTGGATTTTTACAGGGGATTACCGGTATTCAATATTACAGCCCCCTAGCCACAAAAGAGGGAACCAATAAAGCAAACTACCGAACATAGAAAGGGATGCTCTAAAGAAGAAGTAATTTTAATAAACAATAGTATTGCTATAGGCAAGGAACAAACGATTACCATGGATATAAAACTAGAAAAGAAAAAAGGATTAAAACCAAAACACTACGGCTATATTGCCTTAGGCGTATTGCTATTATTTGTTGGCTACCAACTGTTATTTGCCAGTTCGGTATCGACCTTTAGAACAGAAAAAGACAAGCTGTCAATTGCCGCGGTTTCTGATGGTAAGTTTGATGATTACATTACTATAAATGGTAACGTAGCACCAATAGCCACTATTTATATGGATGCCTATGAAGGTGGGCGTGTAAGTGAGAAATTAATAGAAGAAGGTGCCATGGTGAAGAAAGGCGATATCATCTTGAAGTTGGAGAACATGAATCTGTACGAGCAGATTTTGGCAAGCGAAAGTAACTTGGCATTAAAGCAAAACGATTTGCGTTCCACAAAATTGAATTTCGATTCTAGACAGGTAGAAGGAAGAAAATCTTTGGCAACGGCAAGTACAGATTTGCAACGCTTAAAAAGAAATTATGAACAGAACAAAGCATTGTTCGATGAGGAATTAATTTCAAGAGAAGCTTTTCAGTTGTCCAAAGAAAATTATGAACTGTCTCTAAAACAGTATGAGATCGTAAAATTGCAGACAGAGCAAGATGATGAATTACGTGAAACATCATTAAGAGGATTGGATACCGATTTGGCGCGTATGCAGAAAACTTTAGGTATGGTGTACCAAAGGTTAGATCACTTAAATGTACGAGCTCCTGCAGACGGTCAATTGGGATTTTTAGATGCAGAAATCGGTCAGAGCATTTCACAAGGGCAACGAATAGGTCAAATCAACGTGTTGACCGATTATAAAATTGAAGCGGATATTGATGAACATTATATTGATCGTGTAAAGAGAGATTTAGTGGCGGTTTTAGAGCGTAACGGTACCGAATTTCCATTGCGATTGCGAAAAGTATATCCAGAGGTAAGAAACGGAAGATTTAAGGTTGATTTGGTTTTCACCGATAACAAACCAGAGACCATTCGTTCGGGTCAGAGCTACAATATTAAATTACAATTAGGCGAATCTAACGATGCATTGTTATTGCCAAAAGGAAGCTTTTTTCAAAGTACGGGCGGACAATGGATTTTTGTAGTAAATCCTGATGGTGGAGAAGCCATTAAAAGAAATATTAGAATAGGTAAACAGAATTCTAGATACTATGAAGTATTGGAAGGCTTGGAACCAGGAGAAAAAGTGATCACCAGTAACTATGATAATTTCGGGGAAGCTGAGAGAATAATATTAAAGTAGCTTCGGCTCCGCTCAGCTACCCTTAAGGTTAGATTTTGAACCCTGAGCGTAGCCGAAGGGTGGAAAGTAAGAGAGAATAGTATTAAAGTAGTAGCCCCCTAATCCCCCAAAGGGGGAATTATGGGAGCTTTAAAATGTATAAAACTGTCACATCAGAGTAATCTGAGCGTCATTATAACAAACAAAAAACGCAGGAATATGATAACCATTACAAACCTAAAAAAGAGTTTTAGAACAGAAGAAGTAGAAACCTTGGCATTGAACAGTGTCAACCTAAAAGTAGAAGATGGCGAATTTGTTGCCATTATGGGTCCGTCCGGTTGCGGTAAGTCTACCTTGTTGAACATTATTGGAATGCTGGACAACCCTACGGAAGGCAGTTACAATTTTGCGGGCAATGAAGTAGGCGGACTAAAAGAGAGCGAGCGTACGCAACTGCGTAAGGGAAATTTAGGTTTTGTATTCCAAAGCTTTAACCTTATAGATGAGTTAACCGTTTTTGAGAATGTGGAACTACCTTTAATCTATTTAAAAATGGGTAAAGCAGAACGTAAGGAAAAAGTAATGAAAGTATTGGAGCGTATGAAAATAGCACATAGAGAAAAGCATTTTCCGCAGCAATTATCTGGTGGTCAACAGCAGCGTGTGGCAATATCAAGAGCAGTGGTAACCAACCCAAAATTGATTCTTGCAGATGAGCCAACAGGTAATTTGGATTCCAAAAACGGTATAGAAGTAATGAATTTGTTAACGGAACTAAACCAAGAAGGAACCACCATAGTTATGGTAACGCACTCAGATAGAGATTCGCACTATGCGCACAGAGTAGTCAATCTATTCGACGGTCAAATAGTAACCGAAAGTCAGAACAGGGCAATCGGTGCTATGATGTAGAGAGTTTATTCATCAATCAATCATTTTGTTGGTACTGTTCACTGATCAGAACCGAAGTGAAAAAACAAGCGCCAGCAAACCAAGCCAACCAAACTTATCCCCTCATCACGGATAATTCATTTGTAATCAATCAATCAAAACGAGAGCCATGTTCAGAAACCATCTTAAAATTGCTTGGAGAAGTATTAAAAAGGATACGCTATTTGCCACCATTAAAATTGGTGGCTTTGCTGTTGGTATAGCGGCTTGTCTTTTAATTGCATTGTTCATTAACAATGAAGTAGGTTATGATCGGCATTATGCAAAAAAGGACCAATTATATAGGGTAGTGTTAGAGGGCATGTTTAAAGGTGAGGTGATGAAAAGCACCCACTTTCAATTACCTTTTGCCGAAGCCCTACAGAACGATTTTCCAGAAATAGTAAAGGCTGGTAAAATTAATACCATTGGCATTTTTGGTGCAGGCAATCGTGGTTTTCGTTTGGCAGGGGCATCTCAAAATAATCTGGAAACAGGTTTTGTACTTGCTGACCAAGAAGCGTTTGAGCTTTTGGAAGTGGAGTTACAACAAGGTAATCCTAAAACGGCATTGGCAAACCCTAAAAGTATTGTCATATCAGAATCCAAAGCGGCGAAGTATTTTAATGGTGGTAAAGTAGTGGGCGAGACCATTATTTTAGATAATGACCAGACCAAACCTTATACGGTAACCGGGGTGATGAAAGATGCTCCAAAAAACTCACATCTAGCCTATGATTTTCTGTTGCCCATAGAGGATACCAATGCAAACTGGACCAACCAGAATTACTTTACCTATGTATTGGTAGATGACCATACAAACGTGCAGGAGTTAGAGCAAAAAATGGTTTCTATTGTTGAAGATTATATAATTCCCGCTCAGCGAGAACGTGGGCGTGCACCAGATTTTATTGAAGTATTGAGAACCATGAAGTACAAACTTCAGCCCATAACCGATATTCATTTGTATTCGGATATTAAAATGGCAGATGGTTTAAAGCATGGCGATATTCGTTTTGTATGGCTTTTTGCTGCCGTTGCCGGTTTTGTACTATTGTTAGCGGTCATCAATTTTATAAATCTATCTACTGCAAAATCTGCCAATAGGGCAAAAGAAGTAGGGTTAAGAAAAACCATAGGTGCCTATAAAAGCAATTTGGTAATACAATTCATGACCGAATCCGTGGTGTACAGTTTTGTATCCTTTTTACTGGGTGTAGTATTGGCATGGGTGTTATTGCCAACGTTCAATAACATGGCATCAAAAACAATAGAAATGCCATGGTCGGCATGGTGGTTTGCTCCGGTAATAGTACTATCTGCTCTTTTGGTAGGGGCTTTGGCAGGATTATATCCCGCATTTTATTTATCGGCTTTTAAACCGGTAAATGTTTTAAAGGGAAGTCTTAGTATTGGTAGTAAGAGTGGCAAATTAAGAAGCGGACTCGTTATTTTTCAGTTTACAACTTCGGTGATTTTGATTATAGCTACGTTGATTATATACCAACAAATGGATTTTATACTTCAAAAAGAATTGGGCTATGATAAAGAACACGTGGTAATACTTAAGGGCACTGGTATATTGGGTGATAGCGCTGAAAATTTTAAAGAACAGTTACTACAATTACCACAGGTAAAGTCGGCAACAATATCTAACTATTTACCGGTTGATGGCGGTAATAGAAATGGAAATACCTTTAGAAGGGAAGATGAAGGAAATGAAGGCAGGGGCATACCCGCCCAAATTTGGAGAGTAGATTATGATTACATTAAAACATTGGGAATTACCGTAAAAACCGGAAGAGATTTTTCCAAACAATTTGCGTCAGATGCTTTGAACTCCATCATCATAAATGCCAATATGCAAAGAGAGTTGGGCTTGGAAGATGCTATTGGTAAAGAGATCAATAACAACGGACAGATGTTCAAAGTAATAGGTGTAATAGATGATTTTCATTTTAAATCTTTAAAAGAGGATATCTCTTCCTTGTCTTTGGTAATCGGTAAAGATTTAGGGGCTATTTCGCTAAAGTTGGAAAAAGGAAATGTGAATGATGCATTGGCATCTATAGCAACGGTCTGGGATAAAAATGTCCCAAGTCAAGCAATAAACTATAGCTTTCTAGATCAAGAATTCAGTCGCATGCATGATGATGTGGAGCGTATGGGCAAAATATTCAACAGCTTTGCACTATTTGCCATTTTAGTAGCCTGTTTAGGTTTGTTTGCACTATCTGCCTTTATGGTAGAACAACGAAAAAAAGAGATTAGCATACGTTTGGTTTTAGGGGCGCCATTCAAGAGTATTTATAAGCTGCTTACCCTAGATTTCATGAAACTGATCGTTATTTCAATTGCCATTGCCATACCTGTTGGGTGGTATTTAATGAGCCGTTGGTTAGAAGATTTCGCCTACCACATTACAATTGGTTGGGGAATATTCTTTACCGCAGGATTCATAGCACTGACCATAGCTATTTTAACTATAAGCTATCAATCTATTGGAGCCGCATTGATTCAGCCGTTAAAAAGCTTAAGGAAAGAATAATTCATCATCAAAAAACGAGAATCATGTTCAAAAACTATATAAAAATCGCTTTTAGAAATGCATTTAGATATAAGGGTAATAGTATAATTAATATTTCTGGACTTGCGATTGGTTTAACCAGTGTTATTTTGATAGCCCTTTTTATAAGCGATGAATTAAGCTATGATCGTTTTTTTAATGATGCCGACCAAGTGTATAGGGTCAATTTAAATGGTAAAATGGGCGATGATGAGTTTTATGCCGGTTATACACCTCCGCCAGCGGGTGAGACTTTGGTTGCCAATTTTCCTGAAATTGAAAGTTTTACACGTATATACAGACCAGGAGTTGATGTTCTTGAATTTTCTGATGGTTCTGAAAAACAAGTTTTTAACGAAGAAAATGTATTTGCGGTAGATGCCAATTTTTTAGAGGTTTTAAGTTATCCTATGTTAAAGGGTGATCCAGAAAAAAGTTTACAAGAAGGGAATAGTGTAGTTGTCACTAACAGTATTGCGAAGAAATATTTTGGAGATATAGACCCGCTTGGTAAAATCCTTTTTTATGGAAAGGAAAGAAAACCTTTGAAAGTTACGGGTGTTTTAGAAGACATGAGCAATTTACATGCCTCTGTAAATTTCGATATATTAGTTCCTGTTTCAAATTTTTCAAATGTAAAACGATTTAACTGGAGTTGGGTATGGTTACAAATGGCAACTTATGTAAAATTGACCGAAAAAGCAGCGGCAAATCCTGAAGTAATTGATCGTTTAGAATCACAGTTTCCTGAATTGATTAGGTTACATGCGGCAAATGCTTTTGATAGAATAGGTCAGCCTTACGAAGAGTTTTTAGAAAACGGTAATAAATGGGATTTGCACTTGCAGCCACTAACCGATATTCATTTACATTCTGGTGAGATAGAATCGGTAATTTCAGAACAGAACAGTATTAAAAACTTATACATTTTTGCCATAATTGCTTTTTTTATAATAGTACTGGCTTCGGTTAATTTTGTCAATTTGGCAACAGCACAGGCATCTAAAAGAAGTAAGGAAATTGGTATTAGAAAAGTATTGGGTTCTCCTAGAATTCAACTTATAAAACAGTTTTTGGCAGAAGCCATTTTTTACACCGTAGTATCCACGTTTTTAGCACTATTGTTGGTTTGGGTATTTTTGCCTTTTTTTAATCAGCTAGCTGGTAAAACCATCACTTTCAATACTATATTTAAAAATGGTATTTGGTTATTTATTATCTGTCTTAGTTTACTAACCGCTCTTTTGGCGGGTATTTATCCTGCATTTTATTTAACTTCTTTTAAAGCAGCGAATGTTTTAAAAGGAGTTTCCAAAGTATCGAACAATAAAGACGGTTTCATTAGAAACGGATTAGTGGTTTTTCAATTTACTGTTGCTATAATCATGATTATAGCAACTAGTATTGTCTATCTGCAATTGAATTATACCCAAAATCGTGATTTAGGATATGATAAAGAAAACTTGCTTGTAATTCGTAATGCAGAAAAACTTGAGGGTAGCGAAGAAACCTTTAGATTAGAACTTGAAGAGTTTTCAGAGGTAAAAAATGCCGCCATTTCTTCAGGTATGCTTACCAGAGGCAGTTTTGGTGATTTTTACTTTCCAGAAGCAACTAATTCAGACGATGGAATTGCTAAAGATATCATACTACAATCTTACTTGGTTGATCAACATTTTATGTCGACCCTAGATCTGAAGTTAATAGAAGGTAGAGCGTTTAATAGTAACTTCAATGATTCGTTGTCAGTTGTAATCAATGAAGCGGCAGCAAAGCAAATAGGATGGCAAAACCCTATTGGTAGAATGATTCAGTATCCTGGCGGTAAAATGGAATCATACAAAGTAATAGGGGTTTTAAAAGATTTTAATTTAGAATCGTTGCATAGTCATATTACACCATTTGCCTTGTTTTCGAATACTTCAAAGAGTTATGAAACAGGCGTATCATACATCACGTTAAAGGTAAATTCAGAAAATATCGGAAAATTGATGTCTTCTATTGAAAATAAATGGAATGCTTATCAGCCTACTGTGCCTTTTGAATATTCTTTTCTTGATGATGATATAAACACTGCTTATATATCAGACCAAAGACAGGCAAATTTATTTGGTGTATTCTCTTTCTTAACCATATTCATAGCCTGTATGGGTTTATTGGGATTAATAGCATTTATAGCCCAACAGAAAACAAAAGAAATAGGAATAAGGAAAGTCTTGGGTGCAAGTATTGGTGAAATTGTACAGATGCTTGCCCGTGATTTTGTAAGGTTAATTGTAATTGCCATGTTGATTGCGACCCCTGTTGCATGGTACTTTATGAATAATTGGCTACAAGACTTTGCATACAAAATAGAAATACCTTGGTGGGTATTTCTATTCTCCGGTGGTATGGCTTTAGTTATTGCAATGATAACAATGGGGTTTCAAGCGATAAAAGCTGCTATAGTAAACCCGGTAAAAAGCTTGCGTACAGAGTAAATAATAATCACCAATCCGCTTACACTCCTTTGTAGAGAGATAGGGAGAGGAAAATACGAGAATCATGTTTAAAAACTATATAAAAATCGCTTGGCGTAACCTAACTAAGAATAAAGGGTATAGCATGCTCAATATTTTAGGTTTGGCAATTGGCATTACCTGTGCAGCCATGATTTTGCTTTGGGTAGAAGATGAGGTAGGTTACGATGCTAATTTTGAGAAGCGAGATGTGGTATATTATGTGCCGACCAATCAACAATATGATGGTGAATGGCGTACATTTAATTCAACTCCCGGTCCGTTGGCAGGGGTGTTAAAAGAAGAAGTGCCAGGCATAGTAGGTTCTGCAAGAACAAAAGAAGAAGATTTTTTATTTCAGGTAGGAGAAACTTCTTTCATTAAATCTGGACGATACGCAGACCCAGATTTTTTAAGCATGTTCAGTCTGTCTTTCGTTGAGGGTGATTTAGAAACAGCTTTTAATGATGTGGATGCCATTGTCATCTCACAAGAAACGGCTATCCAGTTATTCGGCGAAAATACATCTGCAATTAATAAAGTAATTAAAATAAATAACGAAATAAGTTATACCGTTTCAGGGGTTTATGAAGATTTGCCACATAATGTTACCTACAGTTTTGATTGGGTTATTCCTTTTGAACGATTTGCAAAAAATAATGAATGGGTAAGAGAATATGACAGAAACTTCGCGGACACTTTTATAGAACTTTCTCCAGAAGCAAATTTTGATGTTGTCAATGAGAAAGTAAAAGCCATACTTCCTATGAAAACGGAAGATGACGAAACCATAGCCTTTTTGTTTTCTATGAAAGATTGGCATTTAAGGTCAGCGTTTGAAGGAGGTAAAAATATAGGAGGACAGATAACTTATGTAAGGCTGTTTAGCCTAATCGCTATTATTATCTTATTGATTGCCTGCATCAATTTTATGAACTTGGCAACTGCTAGAAGTGAAAAAAGAGCAAATGAAGTGGGCGTTCGGAAGGTATTAGGTTCGGGAAGAAAAGGGCTAATAGCTCAGTTTATGGCAGAAGCTGTAATCACAGCGACACTTTCTGCGGTGCTCAGTGTGGTGTTTTTAAAATTACTGGTGCCCCAGTTTAATATGATGATAAACAAACAGCTAGATTTTAGTTTGTTCAACCCTACTCATATAGCAGTACTATTGGGAATTACACTGATATGCGGATTGGTAGCAGGTTGGTATCCGGCGTTCTATTTATCTTCTTTTAGACCCGTAGATGTGTTGAAAGGAGCACGTAGAACAAAAGGCAGTGCATCGTTTATTAGAAAAGGATTGGTAGCCACACAATTTGTAGTATCCATCGTATTTATCATAAGTACTATTATCGTCTACCAACAAGTACAGCATGTAAAAGGTCGCGATTTGGGTTATAATAAAGAAAACCTAGTTAAGATTCCCGTAACCGGAGATATGATTAAAAACTTCAATCCGATAGAAGAAGACATGAGAGCTTCGGGAATGATTGAAAGTATAGGACTCATTAATTCTGATATTTTATCCGGAGGAAATAATACATCAGGATTAAGTTGGCAAGGTGGTGTAGATACCGAAGATGTGTTGGTTTCTGTACGTGATATTACGGCAGATTTTTTCAATACTGCTGGACTGAAGATAATTGAAGGTAGGGGCTTTAGTAACAATCCCGCACAAGACAGTGTCAATATTATTGTAAGTGAATCTTTCGCAAAATTAATGGGTAGCGGTAGCGCCATTGGGAAAACAATAGAGGAGGATTACCCTGTTATTGGCGTAGTAAAAGATTATGTCTATGGCGATATGTATGGTTCTAGTGATCCGGTGATATTTTTTAATGACCCAAGCCAAGCACGTTTTATGTATGTAAAAGCGAAGTCGGGCGTAGCAACAACAGCGGCATTGGCTACCATGGAGTCATCGTTAAAAAAGTTTAACCCTGCATTTCCTTTCGAGTATGAATTTGTGGATGATACCTATGATGCCAAGTTTAAAAGTGAGAAGCTGATAGGTAATCTTTCTCAGGTTTTCGCATTGCTTGCCATATTGATTTCATGTTTAGGATTGTTCGGTTTATCTGCATTTACGGCAGACCAACGTAGAAAGGAAATTGGAGTTCGTAAAGTTTTGGGGTCTAGCATTACAGGAATAGTTGGCTTATTGTCTAAAGACTTTATGCGCTTGGTATTTATGGCAATAGTCATCGCTATACCTATTGCGTGGCTATTGATGCAAAATTGGTTAGAAGGTTATGCATATCGCATCGCAATTAATGCTTGGGCATTTATTATAGCTGGAGCTGTAGCCATAGTTATAGCCTTGTTGACCATTAGCTTTCAAGCGATCAATGCAGCTAGGGTGAATCCGGTAAAGAGTTTACGTTCAGAGTGATTTCTATTGTAAATAATTTAGACACATTTTGTCCAAATATTTGACAATTAGTATTTTATCTTTAAATATAAATATCTGATAATCAATAATTTGTATTAATGGCGTGAAATTAGAATTTGATGAGTCATAATCAGGCACCAAAAAACGAGAACCATGTTTAAGAACTATCTAAAAATCGCTTGGCGTAACCTAACTAAGAATAAAGGCTATTCAATTATTAATATTGGCGGACTAGCAATTGGTATGGCTTGTTTTTTAATGATCTTAATGTTCATTAACAATGAGCTTTCCTATGATAAGTATCATACAAAAGGCGATCAAATTTATAGAGTGGTACACCATATGGGATCGAGCGATGTAAAAGACAAGTGGATTTGGGGAAATGCACCTATAGGACCGGCTCTAAAAGAAGATTTTTCTGAGGTGATTGAAAAAGTACAGTTTTCGGGTAGGTCGGATGTTTTGTTGGAATACAACTCTAATTCTTTTCAAGAGAGTGATTGCTTCTATGTGGATGCTTCGGTCTTTAATGTTTTTACTTGGTCATTACTTTCGGGGAATCCTAAAACAGCTCTAGAAGCACCATATTCTGTGGTATTGACAGAAAGTACGGCCAAGAAGTATTTTGGTGATGAAGATCCAATGGGTAAGGTTATGGAAGGAGTTGGCGGTAGAGCCAATGATGGGCAATATACCGTAACCGGTGTCATGAAAGATGTGCCCAAAAACTCGCATTTTAATTTTGATGTTTTACTCTCTATGAGTTCGTTTTACCAAACAAGACCAAATATTTTTGAGTCTTGGGGATATGTGGATTTTTATACGTATTTCTTGGTAAACGATAATTTTAATGTTGAAGATTTTCAATCAAAAATGCCTGTGTTTTTAGATAAACACAGGTCAGAGGAAGAAAAGGAATATTACTATGATGTAGCATTTGAACCGTTAAAGCATGCCTATTTGAATTCAGATGCTGTTCGCCAACCTGGTATAGTTGGCAGCCTGCCCAACATCTATATTTTTGGTGTTATAGGCTTGTTTATACTTGTCATTGCCAGCATCAATTTTATGAATTTGGCGACTGCAAGGTCTATGGAACGCGCCAAAGAAGTAGGAGTTAGAAAAGTTATTGGTGCCGATAAGAAAGGATTGGTCTATCAATTTTTGGGTGAATCCTTAGTAATGGTTTTAATATCTGCTTCCATAGGGTTATTACTTGTTTTTGTGTGCATGCCGTGGTTATCGAATATTACAGGTAAGCAGTTTATAATAAATGATATCTTTAGCTCTTATATGTTGCCATTATATTTTGGTACGGCAATTATTACCGGTTTATTTGCGGGAAGCTACCCTGCATTTATTTTGTCGGGATTCAAACCCGCCAGTGTTTTAAAAGGACTGATAAGTTCCTCTCCGCAAGGGGTGAACTTACGTAAAGGTCTGGTAATTTTTCAATTCAGTTTATCTATTGCATTGATAGCAAGTACGGTTATCGTTTATTTTCAACTAAGTTTTATGTTGAACAAAAATCTTGGGTTTGACAATGAGCAACAATTGGTCATCGATTATAATTGGGACGGTGAAGTTTTGGATAAGATAGAAACCGTAAAAAATGAACTTAAAAATTTGCCAGAAGTAACATCTGTAGCTAGTTCACGCACAGTGCCAGGAGGTCATTTTCCGGCTGCCGGAACAGAGATAGAAACATTTGAAGGCAGTATGGAACATTTTGAGCCATTTTTGTATGAAATAGATTTTGATTTTATACCACATTATAATATTGAAGTAGTGGCAGGCAGAGCGTACTCAAGGGAATTTGTTTCAGATTCGCTAAGTGCTATGGTCGTAAATGAAGCTGCAGTAAAATCATTTGGTTATGCAGACCCTTCTGAAATTATTGGTAAAAAATTTCAGCAATGGGGTCGTGAAGGAACCATTGTGGGGGTCGTTAAGGATTTTAATTACATATCCCTACATCAAGAAGTAGCTCCGCTATCCATGCGTTACTCTCAATATGGAAGGTATATTTCCTTAAAGGTTAAGACAGATGATATGCAACGGTCAATAGCCAATATTGAGAAAAAATGGGCAACTTTAGCACCACACAGACCATTCTTGTACAGCTTTTTAGATGATAGTTTTAATGAACAGTATCAAGCGGATTTTAGATTTAAAAAGCTGTTTACCCTATTTTCTTTTTTAGCCATATTCATAGCGTGTTTGGGCTTATTTGGCTTGGCAACGTATAGTGCCATGTTGCGAACCAAAGAAATAGGGATACGAAAAGTATTGGGAGCAGAAGTTTCTAGTATTGTCACATTATTGTCAAAAGACTTTATAAAGTTGGTCATCATTGCAATTGTAATAGCAACGCCATTTGCATGGTACGCTATGGATAATTGGTTGAATGTTTATGCTTACAAGGTAGAAATCAACTGGTGGGTGTTTGCCTTGGCAGGTATTATGGCGGTAGCCGTTGCTATTTTAACAGTAAGCTATCATGCCATTAAATCCGCACGGGCGAATCCTATCAAAAGTTTACGTACGGAATAAAACTTTATTGTAAATAATTTAGACACATTTTGTCCAAATATTTGACACTCAGTATTTTATCTTTACATATAAATATCTGATAATCAATATTTTAAATTAATGGCATGAAATTAGAATTTGATGAGTCGTAATCAAGCACCAAAAAACGAGAACCATGTTTAAGAACTATCTAAAAATCGCCTGGAGGAGTTTAAAAAAGCAAGCCTTTTTCACTTTTCTAAATACATTCGGACTAGCCATTGGTATGGCTGGGGCATTAATTATATCGCTGTATATCTACGACGAGCTTAGTTATGATAAAATGTTTGCCGATGCAGATAGAATTTATCGCATAGATTCTGATATAAAATTTGGTGGAGCGGAAATCAAAGCTGGTGAAGCCGCCGCACCAATGGCAGAAACCTTAAAAAGAGATTATCCGCAAGTAGAATCTACTGTTCGTTTTAGAACCGTAGGTAGTGCGTATGTAAAAAAAGAAGGTGGAAACAGAAGTGCCAAAGAAAACCATATCACTTATGCCGATTCTACCATGTTTGAATTCTTTGGGATAGAGTTGCTCGCGGGTAATGCAAAAACGGCATTAACGGGCACCAACTCGTTAGTGTTGACCAAAACTGCCGCAGAGAAACATTTTGGTGCTATAGATGTCATTGGTCAGAATTTACTGTTGGATAATACAGATACGTATACGGTAACCGGGGTAATAGAAGATATGCCGAAAAACTCTTATTTCAATGATTATAGTGTGTTTTTGGCAATGGCGGGCAACGTAGCATCTAGAGAAGATAATTGGGGTGGAAATAATTATTTTACGTTTATAAAACTAATACCGGGAGCATCGGTAGAAGATTTTCAAGGACCCTTGCAAGACATGTTAGAGCGTTACATGTTACCATGGGCACAGAAGTATTTTCCGGGAATGACGGCGGAGTCGTTTGCGGCATCAGGTAATTACATTCGGTACCACACCATGCCCTTGATCGATATTCATTTGCATTCAGATAAAAGTTCGGAAATGAGTGCAACGAGCAGTATTCAGAATATTTACATTCTTTCATTTATTGGGTTGTTCTTGATCATATTGGCAAGTGTAAACTTTATGAACTTGTCTACGGCACATTCGTTGAAGAGAGCCAAAGAAGTAGGGGTTAGGAAGACTTTGGGGTCGAATAAATTGAATCTTGTTTTTCAGTTTTTAACCGAATCAGGTTTAATAGCATTTGTGTCTTTGTTAGCGGCGTTATTAATATCAATAATAGCATTGCCTTTTTTCAATAGCTTCACGGGTAAATCAATTGCAATACCGTTTATTCAGCCCTTGTTCTGGTTGGCGTTATTAGGGGCAACATTTTTACTAGGATTATTTTCGGGCAGTTACCCTGCATTTTTCATGTCAAGATTTACTCCCGTTAAAACCTTAAAAGGTAATAGTGCAGAAAGTGTAGGTAATGGCAGGGTACGTAATGCCTTGGTAATCTTTCAATTTTCAATTTCGGTATTTCTGATCATAAGTACCTTGGTAGTATTTCAGCAATTAAATTACATACAGAACAAAGATTTGGGCTTTACCAAAGATCAAGTGTTGTTAATTAATGAAATGGGTGCATTGGGGTCCAAAACGAAGGCGTTTAAGGAACAGATTGCGAATATGGGTTATGTAGAGAGCGCAACATTAAGCAATTTCTACCCAACACCTTCTTGGCGATCAGATACATCGTTCTTTGAAGAAGGAGCCAGAGATCAAGAAAGTGCCATTCAAATGCAAGATTGGACCGTAGATTCCGATTACCTAAAAACTATGGAAATGGAAATAGTTGCCGGTCGCGATTTTAATCCAGCCTATGCATCGGATTCCACAGCCATTATAATCAATGAAGCTACGTTACCTATTTTAAATGTAACGGCAGAAGAAGCTTTAGGTATGCGGATATCTGAGGAAATAGATCAAGAAAACCCTACCTACTATACCATCATTGGGGTGGTTAAAGACTTTCATTATAAAACGCTTCGTACCAATATTAGTGCATTGGGAATGCATCTAAACTCAGATGCAGAAAATATGGCGGTAAGAATGAGCGGTGGAAATTATGCAAACAATATTGCAGCTATTGAGAGTACTTGGAACGCCATGGCACCAGGGCAACCATTCGATTATCGTTTTATGGATGAAGCCTTCAACACCACCTATGAAGCGGAACAAAAACTGAGTCAGATATTTTTCATTTTTACTATGCTGTCCATTTTTATTGCTTGTTTGGGATTATTTGGATTAGCTGCCTTTAATGCCGAAAAACGAACAAAAGAAATCGGTGTTAGAAAAGTGTTGGGAGCTACTGTAAGTCAAATTTCTTACCGGCTTACGGTAGACTTCCTAAAATTGGTTGGGGTGGCTATTTTAATCTCCCTACCCATAGGCTGGTTTGCCATGAATAAATGGCTTGAAGATTTCTCGTACCGTATAGATATGGGTATTGGCGTATTCTTGCTTGCAGCTATTCTTGCCATTATCGTAGCAATTGTAACGGTAAGCTACCAAAGTATAAAGGCGGCAATTGTAAACCCGGTAAAGAGTTTACGATCGGAGTAAAAAAGAACATCAATCTTCATCAATCAATAAGAACATCATGTTAAAGAATTATATCAAAATAGCTTGGCGTAATTTAATAAAGAACAAGCAGCAAACTATCATAAACTTATTGGGTCTTACGCTGGGTACCGTAAGCTGTTTAGTAATATTGTTATATGTATTTGCGCAGTTGGGTTATGATCAGCACCATAACGAGGCGTCATCAATTTATAGGGTGGAGACAATTATAGATCGTGATGGTCAAGAATCTTTTGATTCCGCCACCTCGTCGCCACCTATAGCATTTGCATTAAAAGAAGATTTTGCCGAGGTAGAAGAAGCAACCAGAGTTGTATTGACCGATGCATTTTACAGTCCGCTAATAAGAGCGACAAATAGCAAAGATGCTTATTATGAACCAAGGGTCTATTTGGCAGACTCAACTTTTTTAAAAGTATTCAATTTTAAAATACTTGAAGGTGATGTGAAAACAGCTTTAGATGAACCCAATACCGTAATGCTGTCATCATACTTGTCCGATAAGTTATTCGGCAAAACCAGTCCTTTGGACAAAACTGTGGTTTGGGGCAGTGGAGAAAGTGCGTTAACCCTTACCGTAAAAGGAGTTTATGATGAAAAGGCTTATAAAACGCATTTTAATCCTAGTTACATTGTAAGCATGAGTACCCCGGGAATGGGAACCTTTGTGCAGAACTTCCAGAGCTTTGCAACCAATAATTTTGTGTACAGTTATGTGAAATTGACCTCAAATGGTAGTGGTTTAGGTCTACAACGAAAATTGCCTCAATTTATGGAAGATAGAGGAGCGCAAGATTTAAAAGATGCCGGTATGAGCAGTAAGACGCTAGAGCTTACAAAGGTTACTGATATTCACTTATACTCCAATGGCAGAAAAAATCAGCTGGATCACGTATCTAATAGTACCTACCTTTATTTTTTACTGAGTTTGGCATTTTTTATACAATTGGTGGCATGTATTAATTTTATAAATCTAAGTACGGCTAGGGCTAGTAAAAGGGCGCTTGAAATTGGGGTTAGAAAAGTAGTTGGCGCAGGTAAAAATGCATTAATGCGGCAGTTTTTGGGCGAGTCGTTGTTACTGTCCATATTCGCCATGTTGATCAGTATACCTATAGTTATATTGCTTTTGCCATTTGTAAATGAAGTAACACAAGAATCATTGACCTATACAAGCTTATATCAATGGCAGATTGTGGTATTATTATTAGCTATAGGAGTAGTTACAGGTTTGGCTTCCGGTGTTTATCCGGCTATTGTTCTATCTTCTATAAAGCCGGTAAGAGCACTAAAAAGCTCTGCTATTTTGCAATCTGGAAGTGGTACGTTTAGAAAAGCTTTGGTAGTATTTCAATTTGTAATTTCTATATGTTTAATAAGCACGGTAATTATTATAGGTCAACAGTTTAAATATGCCCAAACTAAAGACCTAGGTTATAAAAAAGATAACCTTTTAGCATTGCGGGTAGGGACCGAAGAATCATCTAATAAGATAGAATCTTTAAAAGCATCATTTTTAAAAGTACCGGGCGTATTGCAAGTGTCAAGTGGAAATTATTCGCCATCGGAAATTATATTAGCAGATAACGGATTTTACTTGCCTGGCGGAAATAAGGAAAATAAAACAGTGGTAAAACGTAATGGTGTTAGCGATGGCTATTTTAATACCATGGGTATAGAATTGTTGAAAGGTAGGGATTTTAATGCTGCCGATACCGTAGACCAGATCATAGTGAACGAGGCTACGCTAAAAGCTTTTAATATTGATATTGAAAACGCGTTAAGTGCCACTTTGATGCAAAGTTATGGCGATGAAATTGACGAATTACGAATTATAGGTGTGGTAAAAAATTATCATTTTGCTTCGTTAAAAGAAGAGATTCAGCCTTTGTTCTTGCATAAGGAAACCGAACCTAATTGGCTGTTTATTAAGGCAAACACCGAAAACTATGGTCAGTTGCTACAAGGTTTGGAACAACAATGGAAATCTACATTAAGTATCATTCCTTTTGATTATCGATTTGTAGATAAAGAAGTAGAAAAGTTGTACGAAGAAGAAAAGCGTTTAGGGTTTATCTCTGTAGGATTTACCATTTTGGCAATATTCATTAGCTGCTTGGGCTTATTTGGACTTATCTCATATGTAGCGGAGCAAAAGAAAAAAGAAATAGGTGTTCGTAAAGTGCTGGGCGCAAGTGTACAGTCTGTAGTTAAATTACTAACGAAGGACTTTATTAAACTGGTACTCATTGCTTTTGTTCTTGCATCACCAATAGCCTATTACTTTGTTTCTAGATGGTTAGAGGGTTTTACGTATCGTATTGAAATTAAGTGGTGGGTGTTTTTAGCAAGTGGTGTACTTGTTATGGTGATTACATTTTTGACCGTGGGACTGCAATCGCTAAAATCTGCAGCAGCAAACCCGGTAAAAAGTTTACGATCGGAGTAGTTCTTGAAAATGACAAATTAAATCTCGTTTTTGCATTGATGGTAATGGTGTAACATTCTCATTTTTAAGCAGTCTTTGTAAATATATTGTACATCTGTTGTCAAATTATTTTACACCTTAATTAATTTATTTTGCTGTAAATAACTGATAAACAATATTTTAGCAGTGTGGCACGAATTTAGGTTTAAATTTATGGTCATCAATCAACAATCACTGTTTAGTATCAACTAAACATCAATCAAAAAACGAACGATCATGTTTAAAAACTATCTGAAAATAGCCTGGCGAAATCTTCTAAAAAACAAAGGGTATACCATTATCAATGTTGGAGGTCTAGCCCTAGGAATGGCAGTAACGTTAATCATAGGGCTGTGGATCCAAGACGAACTTACATATAATAGCTATTTTAAGAACAAGGATAGTATAGCGCAAGTATTTCAATCGCAAACTTTTAATGGGGAAACCGGTACGGGTCCTGCAATACCTAGACCTTTGGAAAAAGCGCTAAGAGATGGTTATAGCGACAATTTTAAGCACCTGATAATGTGTTCTTGGACCAACGACCATTACTTAAAATATGGTGATAAAAGCATATCCAGACCTGGTAATTATATGCAGCAAGCGGGTCCTGAGTTATTTGGATTAAATATCATAAAAGGAGAAAAAGACGGACTAAGGGAAATCAATTCTATAATGTTGTCCCAGTCTACTGCAGACGCTTTATTTGGTAGTGAAGACCCAATAGGTAAAACGGTAACCGTTAGCAACGAACATAAGCTGAATGTAAGCGCGGTTTATAGTGATATACCGGTAAATAATTCCTTTAACGATACAGAATTTATTATTCCTTGGGAGAAGTATTTGGCAGTTAATGAGTGGATTAAGAACGCAGAGGATTCGTGGGGAAACAACTCCTTTCAAATGTTCGTGGAGTTGGCAGATAATACTACTATTGAACAAGTAACGGATAGAATAAAAAACGTAAAAAAAGATTTAAACGAAGATACGGCTCTGTTTAATCCGCAGATATTTCTGTTTCCTATGAAAGACTGGTATTTGCGCAGCAGTTTTGAAAACGGAAAGCAAGAAGGTGGGCGTATAAAGTATGTTTGGCTCTTTGGTATTATTGGTGCATTTGTGTTGTTATTGGCATGTATTAATTTCATGAACTTAAGTACTGCACGGTCAGAGAAACGTGGTAAAGAAGTAGGTATTCGCAAATCGATCGGATCGCAGAGAGGTCAGTTGATCTATCAGTTTTTAAGTGAATCCTTCATCGTGGTGTTATTCGCATTTGTTGTGGCAATTTTATTGGTACTCTTATCGTTAAACGGCTTTAACGACCTTTCTAGAAAAGAAATTGTATTTCCTTGGGGCAACGGATTGTTTTGGGGCGCTTCACTGATTTTCATTTTGTTTACGGCATTGTTGGCAGGTAGTTATCCTGCATTATACCTTTCTTCCTTTAAACCTGTTGATGTGCTAAAAGGCACCTTTAAAACTGGTAAACATGCCGGCTTGCCCAGAAAAATATTGGTGGTATTGCAGTTTACGGTATCCGTAGCCTTTATAATTGGCACGGTCATCGTCATGCAGCAGATAAATTATGCCAAAAATAGACCGGTAGGGTATGACAAAGAAGGTTTGATTCAAGTACCTACTTTCAGTCAAGATTTTGTGGGTAAGTATGATTTAATGAGAGCTGAATTTATAGGTTCGGGAGCGGTGGTTGAAATGTCGACTTCAAGTAGCCCAACTACCCGAATATGGTCTAACCGAGGCGGATTTGTTTGGGATGGTAAACCGGAAGGATTTCAGGAGGATCTGGCGTGGACAGAAGTATCTCCGGAATATGCAAAATCATTGAATCTTAAAATAGTTGAAGGGCGTGATTTTTCCAGAGATTTTGCTTCGGATTCCTTAGGGGTGTTGATTAATGAAACTGCAAAGAAGTATTTAGGGATGGAAAACCCTATAGGGCAGTTTTTACGAGATGATGATGAGGAAGACCCTAATCCGCCATTGAAAATTATAGGTGTAGTACAAGATATGATTACCCAATCGCCTTATGAACCGGTAAAGCAAGGAGTGTATGTGTATGATAGGCATGATAATGCCAGTTATTACAACATGCGATTAAACCCGAACCAAAGCGCAACTCAAAATATAACAACCATAGAAAATGTGTTTAAAGAACACTTTCCAGATATACCATTTGAGTATGATTTTATAGATGGGGAATATGGAGAAAAATTTGCTTCTGAAGAACGTATAGGAACCCTTTCTGGGGTATTTACGGCATTGGCAATTCTAATTAGTTGTTTAGGATTATTTGGGTTGACTTCATTTGTTGCTGAGCAACGTAAGAAAGAAATAGGAGTGCGAAAAGTGTTAGGTGCATCTATCTTCAATGTATGGAACATGCTATCCAAAGACTTTTTGAAACTGGTGGTGATCTCTTGTTTTATTGCAGTGCCCATTGCTTACTTTATAATGAACGGCTGGTTGCAAGAATACCCGTACAGAGTAATATTGAAATGGTGGATTTTTGCCATAGCCATGCTTGGCGCCATGTTGGTGACCATTTTAACCGTAAGCTTCCAAGCTATAAAAGCAGCTAGGGCAAACCCGGTAAAAAGTTTACGAACAGAGTAATGTAAAAATCATCAATCAATCAAAAACAAGAATCATGATAATGAATTATCTCAAAATCGCTTGGCGAAACTTGCTTAAGGATAAGGTGAATACCGGTTTAAATATCACTGGGTTATCGGTAGCCTGTGCCGTCGCTATTTTATTGGGAATGGCAGCCATGTTTCAACTGTCGTATGATGGTTTTCATGAACGGGGAGAATCAATTTATAAAATGGTAAGAACTGAGCAAACACCTAAAGGACCCAAAGCAGGTACCGTTCATGCTGCACCTTTAGCGCCAACTTTAGAAGCTGAAATGACTGGTGTTAAGCATATTTCCAGATTTGTTCAAGATGGTACACTTGCCTTGTATAACGAGAAAGAAATAAATATGGATATTGTTTGGGTGGACCAAGACTTTTTTTCCATGTTTAGTTTTCCTGTACTTCATGGCAATGAAAAAGAACCGCTGGCAGATTTAAACGATGTAGTGCTTACAGAAGAAGGAGCACAGAAACTTTTTGGATCAACCGATGTCGTTGGAAAAACATTCAATCTTATGGTAAATGGAGAAGAAAAACCGTTTACCGTTAGTGCCATAGCTAAAGATATAGTGCCGCAAAGTAATTTAGACTTTCAAATTGCTGCCCGCTTTGAAAGTCATAGAGAGTACAATGAAGCCAAAGAACAGTGGGATAGGCAATATCACGAAGTGTTCGTAGAGCTGAAACAAGGGGTTTTGGCGTCATCATTTGAACAAAGCAGTAAATCGTTTGTAGATCTTTATTATGGCGAAGGTATTGAACGATTGAGAAGGGATGGCGCTACTGCAGACGAAAATGGTCGTTTTATAAATCTCGAGCTAGTTCCTTTAAAAGATGTACATTTTGCAAGTTTTAAAAATGGAACTGTTGAGGTAAGTAGAAGTAGACCTTATTTAATTTTTGGTGTAGCCCTGTTGATTTTGTTCATTGCATGTATTAACTATATAAATATGAGTATAGCCAAGACCGCAAAACGTTTAAAAGAGATAGGTATGCGTAAAACTTTGGGTGCGCAAAAAAAGCAACTATTTTTTCAGTTTTGGAGCGAGAGCCTGTTCGTGTTCATTATATCTATTAGTATAGGTGTAGTATTAAGTCTTGTGTTTTTGAATGATTTTAAATCTATGTTCAACACGCAGATTTCATCAAGTATGTTTTGGTCGCCCATGTTTTTAGTTGGGCTATTATTATCCATTCTTGCAATTACTGTAGTAGTTGGTGGATATCCTGCACTTTTAATGAGTCGTTTAGGTACAATTCAGTCGTTAAAAGGAAAGCTCGAATCTTCGGGGAATAATCAAGTAAGAAATGTGCTGATGGTATTTCAGTTTAGTATTGCTATAGTCATGATTGTAGGTACTTTGGTGTTATGGAGCCAAATTGATTACATGAGAAACAAAGATTTAGGGTTTGATAAAGAGCAGGTTGTATCTTTTCCCTTAAACGGAAAACGCAATAGTCATGACATGGTAGATTTGTTACGCGATGATTTGAGTGGTAATGCGGAGATTGTTTCCGTAAGTGGATCGGATAGTAACTTAGGACTTGGAAAAGATGGCAGTAGATCTTCTAGCGGTATCGGTTTTGAGTATAAAGGTCGTATCGTTATGACCAATTTTCTTATTGTTGATCATGAATATGTGCAAACCCTTGGTTTGGATATGGTTGCGGGAAGAAATTTTGAAAGTGCCGCAGATAGTTTAGGTGTGGTTATCAATGAGTCTATGGCAAAAGAATTAGGCGAGCAAGACCCGTTAACTTCACAATTGGAAATTGAGGATGGAATTTTTTATCCTGTATTGGGGGTGGTAAAGGATTATAATTTTAAAGATTTGGATAGGGCAATAGCGCCAATGACCTTTTTTATGAGTAGGCAACAAGATCTTACCTATGGATTTGTAAAAGTAGCCCCGACCAATATGGCAAATTCATTTGTTGCCTTAGAAAATGCTTGGAAAAAATTAGAGCCCAATGCAGATTTTCTAGGTTCTTTTTTAGATGAGAATATTGATAGAACATTTAGGCAAGAAAAAACCACGGCAAAAATGATTTCAAGTGGTTCTTTACTTGCTATTATTTTAAGCTGTATGGGCTTGTTTGCGATGTCTTTATTAATTGTGCAGCAACGTACCAAAGAAATTGGTGTAAGGAAAGTTATAGGTGCCAGTGTGGGTTCCATCACCTATATTTTAACCAAGGATTTTTTAAAATTGGTGCTAATAGCTTTTATCATAGCATCACCATTATCATGGTATATTTTAAAGGAATGGTTGCAAAATTATACTTATAGAATTGACCTAAGTGTTTGGTTTTTTATTGGGGCAGGTGCTATTGCCGTATTAATAGCCATGCTCACCATTGGTACAAGAACCATTAGGGCAGCAAGAGCAAATCCAGTAAAAAGTCTAAGAACTGAATAATAGATAATAACAACTATGTTACGTAATTACTTTAAAATAGCATTTCGGAATATATGGAAGAATAAAGCATTTTCCGTTATCAATATATTTGGTCTTTCCATTGGATTAAGTGCTTCATTCGTAATTGGTGCTATGGTTTTTTATGACCTTACGTTCGATAATTTTCATCAAGATGGTGATAGAATTTACAGGGTCACTACTTCGTTCGAAGGTGCTTCTGGTGTGTTTCATAATGCAGGCGTGACCGTTCCTTTGGCACAAGAACTCAAAGATTTAAAAATGGAGGAGATTGAAACTGTCGCACCATTTTTTACCATCTATCCTTTACACGTAGAAAATTCAGAAACTGGTAATAGGTTCAAAGAGCCCGATTTTGTAGTTTATACAGAACCTTCATATTTTAAAACATTTGAATATGATTGGTTGGCGGGCGATTCAAATAGTGCCTTGTCAGAACCAAATATGGTGGTGTTGACTGAAGAACGAGCTAGAAAATATTTTCCAAATCAAGAAGTAGGTAATGTTTTAGGTAAGTCATTAGTTTATAATGACAGTATACAAGCTACAGTTTCTGGGATTGTAGCAGGGTTTAATAATCGTACTGATATTGTTTTTGAAGAATTTATTTCATTAAAAACGGCGGCTACACAAGATATGACCAATGCAATAAATGAAGCAAGTTGGGACAATACAAATTCTGCTTCACAACTATTTATAAAACTTGCTGAAAATACAAGTGTAGACGATGTTCAAAAAACACTAACTCAAATTGCAGATGGCCATAATGAACCAGAAAATTCTCATTTCGGTGGTAGTAAGAGTAAGTTCAATTTACAACCATTAAATGATTTACACTTAAATCCTTACTACGGTACTTTTGATTTTAACGATAGCAGAACAACAATGGGGGCATTAAAAAGCCTAATGTGGTTAGCTTTAATTTTGTTGATGTTAGGGTGTATAAATTTTATTAATTTAAATACGGCACAAGCAATAAAAAGAGCGAAAGAAATAGGTATAAGAAAAACCTTAGGTAGTACAAGATTTCAATTAATTTATCAGTATTTGGGAGAAACATTTCTTTTGACCTTATCTGCAGCTATAGTTTCATTCTTTCTTTCAAAATGGTTGTTACTTTTATTTTCAGATTTTATTCCAGCAGGATTAAGCTTTGATATTTTTTTAAACCCTTGGTTAGTATTGGGTGTTTTCCTTTTACTATGTGTAGTGACTATTTTGTCTGGATTTTATCCTGCCCTCGTGTTGTCAAAATATAAACCGGTTTCGGTTTTGAAACAACAAATTACGCCTAGTTCAGATAAGGGATTGTTAAGAAAGTATTTAACGGTATTTCAATTTGTAATAGCACAGATATTTATCATAGCTACATTAATGGTAGGTAAACAGTTAAACTATATAATGAAAAAAGATATGGGTTTTAATACAGATGCAATTGCATATTTTAAAACTCCATGGCAAGATACATCAGCAGTAAAAAGAACAAGGTTTGTTAATAGAGTGCAAGATTTACCCGGTATAGCCAGTGCAGTACTTGCAGGTAATCCGCCAGCTTCATTTACAACCATGAGTATGGGCGTAAAATTTATAGAAGAAAGTAAGGAAGTTAATTCAGATTTGCAGCTCATGTACGGTACTTCTAACTATTTTGATTTATATAATTTAAAGTTATTGGCCGGTAGAATGCCTTTGAATGATTCTATTAATGAGTACGTGGTGAATAAATCATATTTAAAAGCTGTAGGTGTAGAAAATGCGGTAGATATCGTAGGGAAAAATTTAATAGTAGATGGCGATAACTTACCTGTAGTTGGCGTCATGGAAGATTTTAATCAACATTCTTTAAAATATGGAGTATCTCCGATGGCATTTACTGGGAGTTCATATACTGGTAAGTGGACACAGTTTAAAACAATTCATTTCAAATTGAATCCTAATGAAGTTTCTAATTGGTCAGAAACGATATCATCAATAGAAAGCATATGGAAAGAAACCTATCCTGAGTCCGATTTTGAATATGCTTTTATGGACGATACCGTAAAACGGTTTTATGAAAGTGAGCAAAAAACGGCGACACTATTAAAGTGGGCTACTGGTTTGGCTATTTTAATTAGTTGTTTAGGGTTGTTTGGGTTGGTCATACATACAACCGAACGTAGAACTAAGGAAGTCGGAATTCGAAAAATTCTTGGAGCCAACATATTTCAGCTTAATATGCTATTATCAAAAGATTTTTTAAAATTGGTCTTGATAGCCTTTGTAATCGCAGCACCAGTTGCATGGTACGGCTTGCATAATTGGTTGGAGGAATTTGCTAATAAAACGGAATTAAGTTGGTGGATTTTTGCTTTAAGCGGAGTTTCTATGGTAATAATTTCATTATTGATTATGACAATTAAGACTTTGAGTTCAGCGAACACCAATCCCGTAAAAAGTCTAAGAACAGAATAATTTTTAAAATTGCTAACCAACAAATCACTATTTCACTAATCAACTAATTCACTACATAAAGATGTTATTACAATTAAGAAATATTTTCAAATGGGTACAACAAGGCGGTCAACGCGTGTTTTTGCTAAAGGATATTAATTTAGAAGTACAGGAAGGCGAATTCATTTCAATTATGGGTCCGTCCGGTTCAGGGAAGTCTACTTTACTTAATGTTATTGGAATGCTAGATACGTTTGATGAAGGAGAGTATGATTTCTTGAACGAATCGGTTCATACTTTAAAAGAGAAATATCGTTCTAACTTGTATAAAGAGTACATCGGATTTGTTTTTCAATCATACCATTTATTAGATGATTTAACGGTAGAAGAAAATTTAGAGATGCCATTGTTGTACAAAAAAATAAAAGGTTCTGAACGAAAAGCATTGGTAGCCGATATGTTGGATAGATTCAATATTGTAGGTAAAAAAGATTTGTTTCCAGCGCAATTAAGTGGAGGGCAGCAACAATTGGTTGGTGTGGCGCGTGCACTCATTGCAAATCCAAAACTGATTTTGGCAGATGAACCAACGGGGAATCTAAACTCGCAACAAAGTGAAGAAATCATGCAGCTTTTTAAGAAATTGAACGAAGAAGAAGGGGTGACCATCATACAAGTAACACACTCCGAAAAGAATGCAGCATACGGTTCAAGGATCATCAACCTTCTGGACGGAAGAAAGATTTAGTCTTGAAATATCTAAAATGTCACTTCGAACGCAGTCGAGAACTTACTTGTTAGAATATAATTTACGAATGTCAGTTCGAGTGCCCCCTTATTCAATTTTTTCATTGAATAAGGGGTGTACTTCGGCTGAGCTCAGCAGAACTATCGAGAACCTTTTGAAAACAAATAGTTTCCGTCTCAATTGAAATTGCTTTATTCCAACAACCAACAACCAACAACCAACAACCAACAACCAACAACCAACAACCAACAACCAACAACCAACAACTAATCCATATACCCTTCAGGATGCAATTCGTCAAATTCGGTTTGGTCTTGAAAAGCTTTAGCTAATAAAAGAATACTTGCTTCATCATATAAGTTAGAGACAAGAGTAATACTTGTTGGGTGTTTCTTTTCATCCAATCCAGTAGGGATTGAAATTGCCGGGTGACCGGTAAGGTTCGTAATTATTGAAAGTCGATTACCAGAACTTGGTGAAATAAGAACATCATAATCTTTCATGAGATCTTGCATTTTTTCAATGAGCACTTGTCGTTGCCTATTGGCCTGTATGTATTCCACTGCAGGAATAAAACGTGCTTGACGCAATGAATTTGCTCTAGAACGTTGAGTTTGCTCTACCATTTTATCCACTTCTTCGGCACGAACCATATCGTCGAAAAATGCTCCCGCTTCTGCTCTTAGTATAATATCAAAACCATTATAGGGTACATCTTTAGGTAAATCTTCAGAATGTAAGGTAATGCCCATATCCTTAAATTTCTTCACAGCCTTATCCAGATTTGCTTTGCTATCCGAAGAGTCTTTTTCTATATCGTTTTTTAAATAGGCTACTTTGAGCGACTTGTAATCTTTGTTAGGGTTGAATCCGTCAGGATAATCTGTAGTCATTCCGTCTTTAGGGTCTTTGCCGGCAATTACACTATAAACAATTGCACAATCTTCAGCACTTCTAGCCATTGGTCCAACTTTGTCCATAGACCAGCTTAAGCTCATCACTCCGTGTCTACTAACTCGACCATATGTTGGTCGTAAACCGGTAATTCCGTTTCTGGTACTGGGTGATAAAATGGAACCTAATGTTTCGGTGCCTAATGCATAAGGAACCAAACCTGCAGAAGTTGCCGATCCAGAACCTGCTGAAGATCCTGAAGCACCTTGAGTAGTATCCCACGGGTTTTTAGTTTTTCCATCGAACCAAACATCACCACGAGCCAATGAACCAGAAACCAATTTGGCTACTAGAATTCCACCTGCATCTTGTAATTTTTGAACCACGCTAGCCGTCATATCAATTTGTTGGTCACGGTAAGGTTCAGCTCCCCACGTAGTTTTATAACCTTCAACTGCCATTAGGTCTTTTACGCCGTAAGGAATGCCATGAAGAATTCCGCGGTAGTTTCCTGCAGCAAGTTCGGCATCCATCTTTTTCGCTTGTTCCAAAGCCATTTCTTCCGTTACGGTTATGGTACACTGTAAAATGTCATTATACTTTTTTAATCGTGCTATAAAAAACTCGGCCAATTCTAGAGAACTTATTTTTTTGTTTTTGATGAGTGATGCCAGTTGAGGTATGGAATAAAAAGCAAGGTCCGCTTTTTTTGAAGGAAGCGCTATATTCTCTGGTATTTTCCATTCCGGGAATCCGTTTTGTGGTTTTGGCTCAAAATTCATTGGTAGCGGGTCAAACCTAACCGCTGGTACTACATCGTAATCTAAAGTATATTTTCGTAGGGAATCATATCCTTTTTTATTTCGCTGTAAATAGGGATATAAGGTGTCGATATATTTCTTGTCAAAATCTAAACCTATTAGTTTTTGAGAGCGCTTAACGTCTTTTTTGGAGAAATCGTTCTTTGAGCTGGAACAAGATGTAATTAATAAAGAGGTAAGTAGACTAAAAAATAAGAGTTGGGATAATCTTTTGATAGGTTGGTACATGTATGTTGGTTTTTTAAAAAGATTCTAATGTACGTTTTTTGAAAAGTAATAGTGAAATGTCAAATCATAAAAAAATGTGAATTGAAGATCTATTAATAAGAGGATCTGTTTATAATGGCATCTTCATTTTCAATACGCTAGCTTCATAATCTGATAACTAAGGATTATCTTTGTAACCTACTTGCCAATAGGCAGGTTTTGAATGAATTTATACAATGAAGATAGATAAGAAGGATGTTTTAAAGGCCTTGGAGCATATTACGGTTCCTGGAGAAGGCAAAAACATGGTAGAAAGTGGTGCGGTAACCAATATTCAAATTTTCGGTGATGAGGTAGAAGTAGATATTACTATAGCCAACCCTAGTTTACAAGCACGTAAAAAGACCGAAGTGGAGATTTTAAAAGTCATCCATAGAGAGGTTTATGAAAAGGCTAAAATTAAGATCAATATTAAGGTTGATGCTCCTGCGGCAAAACCAAAGGTGAACGAAATAAAAGGCAAGCCTATACCAGGTATTAATAATATTATCGCTGTAGCCTCTGGTAAAGGTGGGGTAGGTAAGTCTACGGTAACGGCAAACCTTGCGGTTACTTTGGCTAAAATGGGCTTTAAGGTTGGTTTGTTAGATGCCGATATATACGGGCCTTCAATGCCAATTATGTTCGATGTTGCCAATGAGAAACCATTGGCGGTAAACGTAGAGGGCAAGTCTAAAATGAAACCTGTAGAGAGTTATGGGGTAAAATTATTGTCCATTGGGTTTTTTACCCAACGTGATCAGGCGGTTATATGGAGAGGACCTATGGCGTCAAAAGCATTGAACCAAATGATTTTTGATGCACATTGGGGCGAGTTGGATTTTATGCTGATCGATTTACCACCGGGTACAGGTGATATTCATTTGAGTATTATGCAATCGCTACCGGTAACCGGTGCTGTTGTAGTAAGTACGCCACAAGAGGTTGCACTTGCCGATGCAAGAAAAGGTGTGGCTATGTTTCAGCAAGACTCTATAAACGTACCTGTATTGGGTATCGTGGAGAATATGGCATACTTTACACCCGCTGAACTACCAGAGAACAAATACTATATTTTTGGTAAGGAAGGGGCGAAAAACCTATCGGAAGATTTAAACGTACCTTTTCTTGGAGAAATGCCATTGGTGCAAAGTATACGTGAAGCCGGCGATGTTGGTAGACCAGCGGCTTTACAGACGGCAACGCCTGTTGAAAAAGCGTTCGAAGAATTAACAAAACAGGTTGTTAGCGAGGTTGTTGCTAGAAACAAAACTATGCCACCGACCGAAGCAATAAAAATTACGACAATGGCGGGTTGCTCGCCAGTTAACAAAAAATAGATATGACTGCAACAGAGCTAAAAGTGAATGTGGAAAAAGCATTGGAAGAAATTAGACCTTTCTTACAGAGCGATGGTGGAGATATTAGTCTTATTTCTATTGAAGAAGAAACGGTTACAGTGCGTTTAGAAGGTGCTTGTGTTGGTTGCAGTGTCAATCAAATGACCTTAAAGAGCGGTGTAGAAATGACCATTAAGAAATACGCTCCGCAAATTCGGAATGTAATTAATATAGAAGGTTAAATCTTGATAATTGTCATGATATTTAAAACAATAGATTGATAATTTTGAGATGTATTACAAACAATTCCAGTAATGATTAAAACCGATATATTGATAATAGGCGCAGGACCTACGGGTCTTTTTGCCGTTTTTGAAGCCGGACTCCTAAAACTTAAATGCCATTTGATCGATGCCTTGCCACAAGCTGGTGGGCAGTGTGCAGAAATTTACCCTAAAAAACCCATTTATGATATTCCTGGTTTTCCAGAAGTATTGGCGGGCGATTTGGTAGATAATTTAATGGAGCAAATTAAGTCCTTTCAACCAGGGTTTACGCTAGGCGAGCGTGCAGAAACCATTGAAAAATTAGAGGACGGTAGCTTTGTTGTAACTACAAATAAAGGAACAAAACACAATGCCCCTGTTATTGCTATTGCTGGCGGATTGGGAAGTTTTGAACCAAGAAAACCTTTGTTGGATAATTTATCAAAATTTGAGGATAGAGGGGTTGCTTACATGATTAAAGACCCTGAAGTATACCGTGATAAGAAAGTGGTAATTGCAGGTGGCGGAGATTCTGCTTTAGACTGGAGTATTTTCTTGGCAGATGTTGCTTCGCAAGTAACCTTGGTGCATAGAAGAAACGAATTTAGAGGAGCTTTGGATTCTGTGGAAAAGGTACAGGAGTTAAAGAATCAAGGAAAGCTTAATCTGATTACTCCCGCTGAAATTATTGCTTTAAATGGTGATGATAAACTAGAATCAGTATTGATCAGAAAAATATCTGATGCCAAGGAAGAGATGGTTTTGGAGGTTGATGATTTTATCCCATTATTCGGACTCTCACCAAAACTGGGTCCTATAGGTGATTGGGGATTGGAAATCGAGAAAAACGCCATTAAAGTAGATACGTTCGATTATCAAACTAACATACCGGGCATATATGCCATTGGTGATGTAAATACGTATCCTGGTAAATTGAAACTGATCCTTTGTGGTTTTCACGAAGCAACACTAATGTGCCAAAGTGCCTTTCAAAAAATTCATCCCGATAAAAAATACGTAATGAAATATACCACAGTAGGTGGTGTAAACGGTTTCGACGGAACAAAAAAAGAAGCGCCCAAAGCGGTGGTGAAGAAGATTGAATAAAGTAAGTGAATTAGTTTGTTAGTGAAATAGTGAAATAGTGCAAAAGTGATTTTGTGAAACGACGATACAGCGTTTTGAAGACTTAAAGCTGTGGTAAAAATCACAAGATTTAGCAGTTTTAGTTGCCAAAAAATCTTTAAACTTGAAGCGTCAAATATTTATAAGAAAAAGAGTTGAGTTAATTGAAGAGTCAAATGAAATTTCGAGAATATTTTACGTACTAATTTGATGGTTAAACTAAACTAGATCACTAAAGCCTAACTACTAAATCCTATTAATGACCGATATAAAAATTACAATTATAGACCGTGACGGAGTATCTCACGAAATAGATGCCCCTACAGATATGAACATGAACCTTATGGAAGTTGTTCGTTCATATGAACTTGCTCCAGAAGGAACCATTGGTATTTGCGGAGGTATGGCAATGTGTGCATCTTGTCAGTGTTATGTGGAATCTGACCACGATTTACCAGAAATGAGCGATGATGAAGAAGCTATGCTATCTGAAGCTTTTAATGTTAAGGATAACTCACGTTTAGGTTGTCAATTACATATTTCTGAAGACATGGACGGACTCAAAGTAGAGCTGGCTCCAGAGGAGGTGTAGCTATTAAGAAAAGTTAATATGGTAATTTCATTGATTCTTATGGTTTGGTGAAATAGTATTCTGTAAGCAAGAACTCTTTATATAATATTATAAACTCTGAATATTCTGCCAATATTCAGGTATGACTAAAAATGGGATAGAAGTTTTGTTTATCTTATTGATGAAATGAAAGCAGCAAATAAGCTAGTGTCTATTTTTATTGTTTTATTAAACCTTTATTTTATTCCATTTACTGTAATAACGATGAAAAACATGGGAGGTTCAATGAATTATGAATTTTCTATACTGCCGATATCCCTTTCAATAAATCTTTTGTTAATTACAGCTTTAATGGTGTTCAAGAAAAAGTTTAATAGAAGTGTATTGCTTCTTATTATTAATGGTTTGGGATTAAGCTGTGGAATATTTATTTTTTGGTTATTAATAACTGTTCCAGTATTAGATTAAATAACTTTTTCGCTTTACAGCCGATAACCATAAATTAGATACCTGTTCCAAACAAACAGATAGCCGCGTTACACTCGCTATGACGAAGGAATTATTGTAGATGTCATTGCGAGAAGCATTTCGCGCCGAAGCAATCTGTTAAATTCGTGTTCCTAAGTTTTCGATTACCCTAATAACAACAGTTATTTTAATTTTCCAACAACCAACAACCAACTTATATCCTAGCTTGGTATGTAAACAAATTATGGTATCTACCTTCTTTGGCAATCAGCTCTTCATGGGTTCCTTGCTCGGCAATACGTCCGTTTTCAATAACTAAAATCTGATTCGCTTTTCTAATAGTACTTAAACGGTGGGCAATGACAAAAGTGGTTCTTCCCTTTGTTAGTTCAGCCAAACTCTTTTGAATTAAAGCTTCGCTTTCGGTATCAAGGTTAGAGGTAGCCTCATCTAAAATTAATATTCGTGGGTTAGCCAAAACAGCTCTTGCAATGGCAATACGTTGGCGTTGACCGCCAGATAATTTTACGCCACGCTCACCAATAACGGTATTTAATCCGTCTTCAAATCTATCGGTAAACTCATCAACATACGCTGCTTTGATTGCCGCTTGTAACTCTTCTTCAGTAGCATCTGGTCTAGGGAAAAGGATGTTCTCTCTAATGGTTCCTTCAAATAGAAAATCATCTTGTAAAACCACGCCTAAAAATTGCCTAAAACTGGTAAGGTCCACTTTTGATAGGTCGGTGCCATCTATGGTAATTTCTCCTGAATCCGGATTTAAAAAGCTTGCCGCCAAACCTGCAATAGTAGATTTACCGGAACCGGAACTACCAACAAGAGCAATAACATCACCGGATTTTGCATTAAAGCTAATGTTGTGCAATACATCTTTATCTTCCTCATATGCGAAGCTAACATCTTTAAACGCCATATCTCCTTTTATTTGAGATAGTACAATGGTTCGGTCTTTTTCGTCAGATTCGGCTACTTTGTTCATTAATTCTTCGGTACGGTCCAAGCCTGCCAATGCTTCGGTAAGTTGGCTTCCAATATTGCTCATTTGTACAATGGGCGCTACCATTAGGGCAAGAAGAAAAGTAAACTCAAAATACTCGCCCGTAGTCAATTCGCCTTGCATCATTTTGTAACCGCCAAAGCCCATCATAATTCCCGTAGTAGCCAAACCTAATAAAAAGGTGGATGAGCTGGTCATAAAAGCGGTGGCCGTTAAACTCTTTTTTACATTTTGGTACAATCGGTCTACACCTTCTTCAAAAACTTTACTTTCCTGTTCCTCGGCATTAAATCCTTTTATAACTCGAATACCGCCTAAAGTTTCTGTCAGCCTTCCTTTTACTTCAGCGTTAATTTTTCCGCGCTCCCTAAATACAGGTCTTATAATTTTAAAAGCTTTTAAAGCTATAAGGGCAAATAGAATCAAGGGAACAAATGTTAGCAAGGTCATCGTGGGGCTAATACGCAATAATAAAATTAATGATACCACTGCGGTAATTGTACCGCCAACTAGCTGTACCAGCCCGGTACCGATTAAGTTTCTTACCCCTTCAACATCGCTCATTATTCTAGAGACCAATGAACCCGATTTTGTATTGTCAAAAAAGCGAATAGGTAGCGAAAGCACTTGTTTTTGTACCTGTGCTCGTAGTTCAGAGATCATAAATTGTGCTTGTATACTTAGTACTTTTGTCAAAAGAAATGACATGACTGCCTGTACTAAGAAGGCAAAAATTACAACGGCAACCAATATTTTTAACTGATCATAATTTTTATTGGGCACAATGTCATCTAAAAAATAACGTAAAGATACGGGTGCTACAAAACTTGCGGCCTTACTGATGACGATTAGTAATAAGCCTAATAGAACCAATTTTCTACGGGGCCATATAATGGTTTTAAAAGCTGTTAATATGCTTACTTTTTTTTCTGCCATTGGGGTTTACTCTTTCTAATTCTTGTTTAATTGTTCTGTATTTCGGTCGAGCACAGTCAAGACCGACAGACAACGATCTGCAAGTTACTTCAATTCTAAAGTTTAACCGAATCTAGAATAGGTTTTGATATTAAGGTTAGGTCTCAATAAAGGTTTTTATATTTGATTACACAGACCGCCAACGATGTTTAAAAAAATTATTCTTCTATTTCTTTTAGTAACTTTTTATGGTAATGCGCAAGAGCAATATTATGAGTTGCGTGATTTTGTAACCGATAGTGCCAACATTTTTACTTCAGCTCAAGAGGCTGCTTTAAATCAGCGTTTGGTTGCTTTTGAAGACGCCACTACTAATCAGTTGGTAGTGGTAACCATAGAAGAGTTGGGTTTTGATACTATAGAATCTTACGCCAACGGTCTCTTTGTTGAGAACGGTATTGGTCAAGAAGGAAAGGACAACGGACTATTGATTCTATTTTCAGAGTTGGACAGGGAAGTTAGAATTGAGGTGGGTTACGGATTGGAACCATATATTACCGATGCCGTAGCTTCAAGAATTATTAGAAATACGATGATACCTAATTTTAAGGAAGAGGAGTATTTTACTGGTATTAATGAATCTGTAGATCAGCTTATTGAATTTTTAAATAACCCTGAGGCGTTAGATGAATTTAAACAAGAAATTGACGATGAAAATGACAGGGAAAAGCTTTACTTGAATATATTCCTTGGAGTTTTTCTATCAATATTTATTGGGGTAGGTGGTTTTTTCTTTCTTAAAAGTTATAGAAATATTATAGAGGTTTTTAGAGGAATATTTATGGGTAAATTAGGCGTGTTACCCGGTGTTTTTATGCTATTAGGCGGTTCTATTTCTACTATTTTTGGTATGGTATTTATGGTGGTGCCTCTTTTTGTGGGGTATAGTATTTATACGTCCGACCAAGAAATTGCCATGCGAATATTTGATCATCCTAAAATTTTACTATGGCTGTTACTGCCGTTTTTTGGTGTAGGTGCAATCATTGCTTTTATTAAGCTAAAACTATCGGGCGAAGAAGATATGAATATATCCTGGGTCAAAAATGATAAAACGTATTACAGAAAAACTTTCTCATCATCAGGAACACACTCTTTTGGTTCGGGCAGTAGCTCATCAAGTGGTGGTAGTTCTTTTTCTGGAGGAGGCGGTAGTTCTGGCGGCGGTGGCGCAAGCGGAAGTTGGTAAAAAATCAAGTACATTTATATATCCTAAAAATTCATTTAAATATTCCATATGAATAAACTAATCTATTTGTTGATTTTTGTTTTGGCTGTATCCTGTAAAGTTGAAAAATCAAACAATCCCGACGTTGAAAAATGGGAAGCACAAGCGGCTAATGTAGAAATCATTAGGGATGATTTTGGAGTGCCCCATATTTATGGTAAAACCGATGCCGATGCCGTGTTCGGATTATTATATGCACAGTGCGAAGATGATTTTAACCGTGTTGAGCAAAACTATATTTGGGCAACTGGTAGATTGGCAGAAGTAGAGGGCAAAGAAGCATTGTATAGCGATTTACGTGCTAAGCTATTCATGACCGAGGAGGAGGCAAAAGCCAATTATGAAAAGAGTCCTGTTTGGTTAAAAGAATTATGTGATGCTTTTGCTGATGGAATAAACTATTACCTATACACCCACCCAGAGGTGAAACCAAGATTATTAACACATTTTGAACCTTGGATGCCAATGTATTTTAGTGAAGGTTCAATAGGCGGGGATATAGAGCGAATATCAACAAAGAAAATCGCTGCTTTTTATGAAAGTGATATGGAACTTCCAGAAATGGAATTGATGCAATTAGAAAAAGAAAAAGAAGCCGAAGAACCTCAGGGTTCTAACGGAATAGCTATTTCAGGTACATTGACCCAATCTGGTAATCCGTTATTATTGATCAATCCGCATACCTCGTTTTATTTTAGGGGAGAGGTTCATGTAGTTTCGGAGGAAGGATTAAATGCCTATGGTGCGGTGACATGGGGTCAGTTTTTCGTCTATCAAGGATTCAATGAAAAAACCGGATGGATGCATACATCAACCTACACCGATGTTATGGATGAATTTAAGGAAAGGATTATTAAGAATAATGACCAGTTGGTCTATCAATACGGAGAAGAATTACGACCCGTAGCATCATCGGAAATTGTGTTGAAATATATAGACGGACAAGAATTGAAAGAGAAGAGATTTCCAGCCTACAGAACCCATCACGGACCAATAACCCATGTTGCCGATGGGCAATGGACGGCTTCTGCCATGATGTGGGAACCGGTAAAAGCATTAGAGCAGTCATTCATCCGAACAAAACAAAACGGGTACAAAGGTTTTCGTGAAATGATGGATATTCGTACCAATTCTAGTAATAATACCGTGTATGCAGATGCAGAAGGTAATATCGCTTATTTTCATGGCAATTACGTTCCAAAACGCGATGTGCAATTTAATTATTCTGAGCCAGTTGATGGTAGTAATCCTAAAACAGATTGGCAAGGGCTGCATACGGTCGACGAAAATATTCTAGTGCTAAATCCTGATAATGGGTGGATTCAAAATTGTAACTCTACTCCTTATACAGCTGCATTGGAATTTAGTCCAAAGAAAGAAGACTATCCCTATTACATGTCTAGAGATCAAGAAAATTTTAGAGGAGTGCATGCCATAGCGTTATTGAAAGATCGAAAAGGGTATACCATAGATAGCTTAATTCAATTAGCCCATGATCCATATTTACCAGCGTTTAAGGCATTGATTCCTGGATTGGTAAGGACTTATAATTCACATGGCGATAAGAATCCGAAATTAAGCGAACCAATAAAAATTCTTGAAGAATGGGATTTTACTACTGGAGAAGATCAAGTCGCCATGACTTTGGCGCATTTTTATGGAACCGCAATGGGAAGTAGGGCAAAGCATCCAAATGGAATGAGTGATATGGAACGCATGACCTATTTTGGGACACATACGGATGAATCTTTAAGAATATTCGAAGAAGTTATAGATGAACTTTCATCTGACTTTGGTACATGGAAAATTCCATGGGGAGAAGTAAATAGATATCAAAGAACCACGGGCGATATTGTTCAACATTTCGATGATGATAAGCCAAGTATACCAATAGGGTTCGCTTCTGGTAGATGGGGGGCTTTAGCGGCTTATGGAGCTCGATATACAACAGAAGGTGCAAAAAAAATATATGGAACACGAGGCAATAGCTTTGCTGCAGTAGTGGAATTTGGCGAAACCGTTAAAGCGAAAAGTATATTGGCAGGTGGGCAAAGCGGTGACCCAACTTCAGCACATTTTAATGATCAAATAGAAAGGTATAGGAATATCGATTGGAAAGAAGTACCGTTCTATAGGAAAGATGTTTTAAAAAGAGCAGAAGAAACTTACAGGCCAGGTGAAAGAAATTAGTATATTTAGGTAATAATCAGTGTGTTAATCCAATTTGCACTAAATACCTAACTGTACATGGAGCTAAAAATTGAAAACCTAAGTAAAACGTATTCCAACGGAGTACACGCTTTAAAGAATATTACATTAACTATTCCACAAGGTATGTTTGGTCTGTTGGGACCGAATGGTGCCGGTAAATCCTCTCTAATGCGAACCATGGCTACACTACAACAGCCAGATTCAGGAAGTATTACTATGGGGGATATAGATATATTAAAAGATACTGATAGGGTAAGGGAGGTTTTGGGATATTTACCGCAAGAATTTGGTGTTTATCCAAAGGTAACATCTTATAAAATGTTGGATCACATTGCTTCTTTAAAAGGTGTTTCGAATAGAGGTGAACGAAAAGATTTGGTTGAGGCGCTATTGAATAAAACTAATCTTTGGCACGTTCGCAATAAAAGTTTAGGTACTTATTCTGGTGGAATGAAACAAAGGTTTGGAATTGCACAGGCACTGATCGGTACTCCCAAATTAATAATTGTGGATGAGCCTACAGCTGGTCTTGATCCTGCAGAGCGAGTTCGCTTTCATAATTTGTTAAGTGAAATAGGGGAAAACACCATCATTATTCTTTCTACACATATTGTTGAAGATGTGGCTAATCTGTGCAAGAACATGGCTATTATTTGCCTTGGAGAGGTTGTAGCACAAGGTAATCCTACCGAGATAATATCTGGAATACAAGGTAAGATCTGGAAAAAAATGATCGACAAAAAGGATCTTGATACGTTTAAGGCAGAACATCAAGTTATTTCAACTCATTTAAAAGCGGGTAGAACAATTATTCATGTATATAGTGAAATGAGACCAGATGAAACTTTTGAAACAAGTCCTGCCAATTTAGAAGATGTTTACTTCACAGAAATTACAGCTAGATCAAACGCTGTTACCGCATAGATTTTTCTTTCCATCCACCTAAAACCAACCATCATGTTTACTGAAATATTCTTATTTGAAATAAAATATCGTATAAAACGTCCTGCAACTTGGGCTTATTTTGGAATCCTTTTTTTATATGGAATGATTATTTCCATTGGAGGATTTGAAGGAGGTTCTGAAAAAGTGTTCTTAAATGCACCTTCCAATATAGCATCAACGTTAAATGTGGTCAGTATTTTTGGAATTATGTTGGCAAGTGCCATAATGGGAGTTCCTATATATAGGGATATTGAACATGGTACCCAAAATTATTTATTCAGTTATCCAATTAGTGAAAAGGGATATGTACTGGGTAGGTTTACAGGGTCAATGTTTACATTGTTTTTAGTGAGTTTAGGTTTGATTCTTGGTTTTATGATCGGTTATGCTATAGGTCCTTATGCAGGTTTCGAACCGGCAGAGCGCTATGCAGATTTTAATTTATGGCACTATTTACAGCCCTCATTGGTTTTTTATTGGTCTAATTTTTTCTTTACGGGGTGTATTTTCTTTGCCTTGGTTGCATTGACCAAGCGTATTATGTTGGCTTATGCCGGCGGGGCAATTTTATTTATTATTTACTTGGTGACTTTAACGCTTACTCAAGATATTGAAAATAAAGAACTGGTTAGTTTACTTGATCCTTTTGGTTTTGGAGCATTAAATAATACAATTCAATATTGGACTCCAGAGGAGCAAAATACCTTAACAGTACCTTTTAAAGATACTGTAATGTGGAATAGAATATTATGGGTTGGTGTTGGTTTTTTAATATGTTTATTTACAGTTTTTAGATTTGACTTTCAGCGCTTCTTGAATAAGAAGCTAGGTTCTAAAAAGAAAGCTGCTAAAGAGTTAGATGGTTCATCTGCCGCAGTATTAACAAAAATACCGGTAGTGTCTCAGGTTTTTAGTAGTTCACATAATGTAAAGATGCTAGGGAATTTGGCATGGATGGAATTTAGAAATATAACCAAGGATCTTTTTTTTAAAGCTATTTTAATTGCAGCTGTTGGATTTTTGTTTTTTGATGGTTGGTTTGGTAACCCAACCTATGGTACACCAATGATGCCCATGACCTATTACATGTTAGAGATTAAGGATTATAATTATGTAGTGCTCATATTTATACTCATTGTTTTTATGACGGGTGAGGTTTTACATAGAGAGCGTAGTGTAAAATACGACCAAATTTATGGTGCGTTGCCTCTGCCGAATTGGGTAGTTTACGGTTCTAAGTTTCTTGCTCTGGTTTTTGTATGTTTCATATTGGTAAACATGATTTTAGTAAGTGGATTGCTAAATCAAATACTACAGGGCTATTATAACTTTCAATTAGGTATGTATTTTACCGATCTCTATTTAATAGAATTTCCAAAATATATTTCTTACGTAATGTTGGCATTTTTTGTACATGCTTTAATCTCAAAAAAGTTTTTAGGACATGTAGTAACCATAGCGATTTGGGCAGCGTTGTTTGCCATCAGCAGCCTTGCGGATATTGACTATAATATGTATCTATATAGTTATGCACCAAGGTACACGATTTCAGATATGAACGGGTTTGGACATTTTCTTTCTGGTCAAAATTGGTTCCGCTTATATTGGTTAGGTTTTGGTTGCGTACTGGCTATAATTGGGTTGTTATTTTGGAAAAGAGGAACTGATTCAGGAGTAAAGGCTAGATGGAAAGAGGCAAGACATCGTTTCGGCTTAAAGGAGAAAGTGGCAATGGTGGTAGCTATTTTGGTCTGTATTGGTGCCGGGTGGTATGTTCATTATAATGTAAGTGAATTAAATTCTTATAGAACAATAAAACAAGGCAGGGAATTAGCAGCTAATTATGAAAAAGAAATTAGTAAGTACAACTATATAAATCAACCAAAATTTACAGATGTAAAGGTAGATGTGGATTTAGTTCCAGAAGAAAGATATGCAACAATGTCCGGTACGTTTACCATGGTAAATAAAGGAGAGACCCCCATTGATTCTTTACACTTAAATTGGGGAGATAATCAATTACTGCACACAGAGTTGTTAAGGTTGGCAGTAAGTGATGTTGATTTAAAAGAAGGTAAAGTATATAGCAAGTCTAATTATAAACTTTATAAACTACCAAATAGAATGATGCCTGGTGATACTTTGGTCATGAATTTTGCGATAAAAAGGGGCTATAAGGGTTTCCCCAATGAGGGTTCTGGGTCTGATATTGTGTATAACGGTACTTTTTTGAACAATGATTTTTTTCCAACTTTTGGGTATAATTTACAATATGAACTAACAAGTGATAAATACAGAAAAGAATATGGTTTGCCGGAAAAGGAATATTCGGCACCTCCTCAAAATGATAAATGGGGATTAAGTAATTTATTGTTTAATGATGATGCAGATTATATAACTTTTGAAGGTACAGTTAGTACAGCTCCTGACCAGATTGCTATAATGCCTGGTTATTTACAAAAAGAGTGGAAAGAAAATGGCAGAAAATATTACCATTATAAAATGGAAGGTGAAATGGATTACTTTTTTAATGTTTCCTCTGCACGCTATGATGTTTACAAAGAAGATTGGACGGGAAATAATGGGGAAAAGGTTGCTATTGAGATTTTTCATCACCCAGATCATCCCTATAATGTAAAACGATTTGCTAGAGCTGTTCGACATTCCTTAGACTATTTTTCTGAAAATTTTGGGTCATATCAATATCGTCAAATGCGAATAATTGAATTTCCAAGATACCAGTCTTTTGCCCAATCTTTCCCAAATACAGTACCCTATGCAGAAAGTTTTGGATGGACCGGCGATTTTAGCGACCCTGAAGATCTGGATTATGCTTACATGGTTACATCCCATGAAGTAGCACATCAATGGTGGGGACATCAAATTACACCTTCTGCAACACGTGGAGCTAATCAAATTTCAGAATCTATGGCAGAATATTCGTCGCTTATGGTTATGAAAAAAGAATACGGTGTAGATGCCATGCAAGACTTTTTGAAAAGAGAATTGGATAGTTATTTACGAGGCAGAGCTGGTGAGAATAAATTTGAAAAAACTTTATTGGATAATGATACCCAAGCCTATGTTTGGTATAGAAAAGGAGGATTGATTCTGTATGCTTTACAAGATTATATTGGTGAAGATAGACTGAATGTTGGGTTTAAAAAATTTATTGATAGTGCTGCATTTAGACCACATGCACCTTTCGCTACTTCAAATGAATGGTATGGGTATATAAAAGAAACCACTCCAGATTCTTTGCAATATTATTTAAAGGATAGTTTTGAGAAAATAACTTTATATACGAATAAGGCAAAAGCGGCAACTTATAAAAAATTAGATGATAATACCTATGAAGTAAAAGTTACGGTTGAAAGTGAAAAAAATTATTTTGATGGAAATGGTAAAGAGTTAGAAGCACCTGATCAACCAAATTTATTAGATATTGCCATATTTCAAAATGATACTATTATAAATGGAAAAACAAAAAAGGTGCCACTTATATTAGAGAAAAAATGGATTAAGCCGGGCACAAGTACCTTTACGTTTACTACTAATAAAAAACCGTTGAAAGCAGGAATAGATCCCTACAATAAAATGATAGATAGAATACCGGATGATAATTTGATTAGTCTAGAAGAATTGGAATAGTAAAAAATATCAAGTACATCGGTGATATGAATTAAGTTTAATAGCTTTCTACATAGACTCTTTAGTAACGATCAAAGTTGCTTTAGAGCCAGAAGACAGCAGCCATTTGTTAGAGTAGATTAATTCTCCTTTATCGTTATAGACATCAACTTGTGCGGTATTTGGTGCTGAAGAACCATGGTTAAGCGCCTCAAAATCCAAACGGTTGAAACCATCTTGGAGATCAACATTTATGCCTTTGAAAGCGCCGGTCAATAGCAGGTTGTGTTCTACGACCATATCGTTCATGTATATTTTTACACGATCGCCATCAACGTATTCGTGATCTCTACAAACAATACCAATAAATTTTCCGCTGCTTTTTACGTCACCCAGATATTGGTCGGGAAAATATTGTCCCGATCCATTTAAGCGTTCTCCTGGACCAACTTTGGGATCAATTTTCATGCCAGTGCCTGCTTGTACCAATTCTTCATCGGGTAACATTTTTACAGGATTTTTGGAATTCATATCTAAACTAGGCTGCTCCTTTATTAAATTGGGCATGTTAAGAACTGATCCCGAACTAGGTGTGCCACTTGAATTTACAGGATTAACTTTGTCAATTTTAAGCGGTTTTGAGGTAGGTAAATCTGTTTGGGCAGAGACCTGAGCCACAAAAAAGGAAAACAAAACAATAAAAAGAAAATTAACTTTTCTCATTGTATCTTAAATATTGATGAAATAAAGATAACAAATACCCTGCCATGCGTACTTAAGGCTTCGTTAAAAATTAACGTATTGCCCCATAATTCGTTGAAATGTGGGTGTTAGTAGTATTAGTCGGAGTCTTGTTCTGCTTTTTGTTCGGTATTTATGAAATCTCCATGAATCATTTTCTCCTCTTCATAAATTACATTTGATATTCCTATCATAATCGCTGCAATATAGAGTACAACCTTTCTTTTGAGCCAAAGAATGGCTTTGCTGATATTTTTGAAAAACATAATTGTGATGATAAATTAGCAAATACTGGTTTTATCATATGTACATTGAGTACACAGAAAGTAATCTTAACGACTATTTTTATTATGCAGTTCTTGTATATTTTGAAGAGAAGATTTTAGTAAGAAATTTAGTTTGACGTAAGGATTCTACGTACGATAGAAAAAGAAAGTGTTGACCTTTTAATTTGTGATGTAATTGTTGCTTGCAAATTTTTGATATATAACAGTAAACACCAAAAGATGTGTCGATTACAGATGTTGCAGTGTCGTTCTTATACTTAAAATCAACAGTATGAAGATCAAAGGAGGTATTTTTTTGCGTTGAGGAAAATAAAGAAACTTCAAAACGTACAACCGAAATAGTATTGGTGTTTGAACTAACAAAATTTGTTGAAAGTCCTAGGAACAGAAAAAATGATGCTATGTACGTATAAAAATTTCTCAATAGCTTATTTTAAATTTTTCTTCAGGAATGAAATAAAATTACCGTGCACTACTTTCTTTATATCCTGTTCATTATAACCTCTTTGCTCTAATAAATGTATGGCTTTTTGCAAATCTGCGATGGTGTCAACATCTGCAGGTCCTTGTTCTTTTCCAAATCCGCCATCAAGGTCAGAGCCTATACCTACATGTTCTGCATTACCGGCTAGTTGGCAAATATGATCAATGTTGTCAACCATTTGCTGAAGACTTACTCCTGCAGATTGCGGGTTAGAAACACCTCTTTCCCAATTGGGTACCATCATCCAAGCATCAAGAACAACACCAATTATGCCTTTGCGAGCTATGATTTCTTTGATCTGTTCATCGGTAAATTGTCTGTGATGGTTTACTAATGCCCTACAATTATTATGGCTAGCCCAAAGAGGACCGTCATAATTTACCATCGTTTCCCAAAAGCTGATATCGCATAAATGGGTAACATCAAGTATAATTCCCAATCTTTCAATTTCTTTAAGAAGAGCTCTTCCCTTAGTTCCAATGCCACCTACGGAATTGGTGCCGTGAGCATATGTTCCAGGTCCGTAATGAGCAGGGCCAATAGCTCTTAAACCTTGATGATATGATTTTTCCAGATAAGAGATGTCAATTATGGAGTCAGCACCTTCAAGACTTAGTAAATAGCCGATGGGTTTGTTTTCCTCGTTGGTTTTCCATAGTTCTAAATGGGTATCAAGCTCTTTTTTATTGGTGATCTGAACCATTTCTCCGGCAGCTTCCATGCTTTTGTACCACGCCAGTTGTCCCTGTGTTTGCGCCCATGCTTGTTGAGGTGATTTCCATCCAGGAAGGGTATTGTCCCTATGAACATATCTTGCAATTTGTGTTGCCATGCAAAGACCAATATTTCCTTTTCGCATGGCATCAAGAGATACTGTATTATTGCCACGGTCAGGTTTATCTGTCATGCCCTGTTCAGCTTTTCTAATAGCTTCAACAGACCAAGTAAGGTCGCGGTTCCATTCCATCGCATTCATGGACAAGTCTAAATGGGCGTCAAATATAAACATGCTTAAATAGTAGATTTTTGGGTTCTTGCGCTTACCGGCCAAAAATCAATAACCTGATTGTCTTTTACAACGGTTAGGGTATCATATTTTGCTACGGTTGGGCAAATGTGTTTAGGTATGGCATAATGAACATCACCCACTTCTGGTATGGTAAGGTCATCATATTCCACCACCAAATGTTCTTCTGACTGACTTATTTGTTTGCTGTGCTTTAGGTCTAAAAATTCAATTCTAGGAAAAGGCATTTCTGGTGCAACTGACTTATGACCGAGGTCAAAGCATAGAATACCTGTAGTCGGTTTGCTGAGTATACGGGTCATTAATACTGCGGCAGGCAGAAATTTCATTTCTGGGAATGCATTACCGTATCCAGAATCCCAAAGCAATGTAGTGCCAGGACTAGCATCTACATCTTTTCTTTTGCTGTGATAAGGAAAAGTGGGCGAACCACCGGCTACTATTTTAGGACTAGCTATTTGAAGTTTTTCAATGTTATTCTTTAAAGATAGTACAGGTTCAAAAGCGGCATTACAATCCGATTCTCTGGTAGCTGGATCCGTATTTCTTAAATGCCCGTCATAAACATGTAAACCTTCGGCAATTAAATGTTCGTTTTCATACAATTCGCGATACAAAGTAAGTGCCTTGTCATCAGGACTAATTCCTGTTCTGTCCATACCATTATTAATATCTATCCAAAGTGAAATGTTAATAGCGTTTAGGTGGGCTAATTTGCTTAGAACATGAAGGCTTTTGGTATTGTCAATAATCGTTGAAAATAGGGTGTTCGGATATTTTTTTATGAGCTCAACAAAGCGCTCTGCATTTGGACCTATGGGTTGCATGGCCAGCAATACGTCTTTCGCTTTACAGTCTCCAAGTAATTCCGCCTCGGCAATCGTAGCACATTTAAATTTTTGAATGCCGGCATCCATTTGCATTTTTATGATATTTGCATTTTTGTATGTTTTTACATGCGGACGCAAACGATTAACATCACCCGTCATGGCAATCATCAGATCGATATTATGTTGAATTCTATTGGGATAGACCAATAATGAAGGAGAAATTGTATGCTCGGGATGTTGAATGGAATACCAGTTTTCTTTTGCCATAATTGTTAGTGATGTAATTCAAAATGAGCTTCTATTTCAACAGGAATTCCTCCAGGTAAAATCATACCAACGGCACTACGTACACCAACGCCGTTATCCGGACCAAAAACGTCTGCCATAAGTTCACTGAAACCATTAATGACCAAAGGCTGTTGACCAAAATCGGGAGTAGAATTCACCATTCCCAATGTTTTTACGATTCTTTTTATTTTATCGATATCGCCAAAATGGGTCTGTATGGTAGACAGCATGGTTAACGCTACTTGTCTTGCAGCTACTTTTGCTTCTTCGGTGGTCATATCAAAACCTGCTCTACCTACAATTAAAGAGCCGTCATTTTGCATGGGTCCTTGTCCAGAAATATATAAAAAATTGTCAACGACCAATACTGGTTTATATAACCCTGCTGGGGGTGGGGCAGGCGGTAAAACCAGACCTAGTTCCTTAATTCTTTCAGAAGGTTTCTTTTGCATAATTTTTATTTTAAATGAACATGTTAATCACTAGAACACCTACTAGCCCCATTACACCTACGGTAGTTTCCATTACTGTCCAGCTTCTTAGCGTATCGTTTACAGATAGGTTAAAATATTCTTTGAACAACCAAAAACCGCTATCGTTAACGTGAGATAACATTAAACTACCTGATCCAATGGCCAGAACCATTAATTCTGGACTAACACCAGTACCTTGTACTAGTGGCAATACTATGCCTGCAGCGGTTAAACCGGCAACTGTTGCCGAGCCAACACAAACACGAATAACCGTTGCGATAAGCCATGCTAAAATTAATGGGGAAATAGAAGATTGTTCTAAAATACCACCAATATATTCACTTACACCACTATCGATCAATACTTGTTTTAACGCACCGGATCCCGCAATGATCAAAAGTACCATGGTAATACCGGTAATGGCACTACCAACGGAATCCATCACATCTTTCATGCTTTTACCACGTCCTAATCCTAAGGTGTAAATAGCAACCAAAACTGCAATTAACATAGCAATTGCTGGGTTACCCATAAATACCAAGATCTTTGTAAGAAAGAAATCTGCAGGTAATAGAAGTTGTGCTAGGGCGGCAACGGCAATTAGAATAACCGGTAATAATGCACTAATGATACTATTTGCCATACTTGGCATTTCTTCTTCTTTAAGCACCACGGGGTTTAAAAATTCTTTTAAGGGTGTAGCGTTAATGTTCTTTAAGGTTCTTGAAAAGATAGGACCGGCAATAATGATAGCGGGAATGGCTACAATGATTCCGTATAGCAGTGTTTTGCCGATATCTGCATTGAACATTGATGCCAATGCTGTGGGTGCAGGGTGTGGAGGTAAATATCCATGGGTTACCGAGAGTGATGCTAGCATGGGCAACCCTACATAAAGAAGTGGTAAACCTGTAGCTGCGGCAATGGTGAATACCAAGGGTACTAAAATTACAAATCCGACGGAGTAAAACATAGGGATACCAACAATGAAACCGGTTAAAACAACCGCCCACTGAATGTTCTTTTTACCGAATTTTTCTACCAAATGGGTAGTGATTCTTTGTGCGGCACCGCTATCGGCAACCAACTTGCCCAGCATGGCTCCTAAGCCTAAAATAATAACGAGGAAACCTAAAATGTTACCGATCCCTTTTTGAATGGAATCGACGACGCTAACAGGTTCCATACCTTCTGCAATACCCACAAACAAGGATACTATGATGAAGGTTATAAAGGCATTTAGTTTGAATTTGGCAATGAGAAGAAATAGGAGTAGAATTCCTAAAATAACAATGAATAATGGCATATTAAAATTGAGTTAGATAAGTTGATCATCTAAATATACCATAAAAAAAAAGCTCATCATATTTTATCTTTTTATGATGAGCTTAAACATTGTAATTCTATAATTTATCTGTTATCTCAGGCGAGATAGCTTTGTACACTAAACCTGCTATAGCAGCTCCAACGATAGGGGCTAGCCAAAATAACCAAAGTTGGTCTAAAGCCCAGTCTCCAACAAAAAGAGCCTGACTGGTACTACGAGCAGGGTTTACCGACGTGTTGGTTACAGGAATACTAATAAGGTGAATAAGGGTAAGGCAAAGTCCGATTGCCAAACCTGCAAAACCTCTAGGAGCTTTGGTGTAGGTAGATCCTAAAATAACAAAAAGGAAAATAAAGGTTAATACCAGTTCGGTAATCAGTGCCGAAGTCATATCGAATCCTCCAGGGGAGTGTTCTGCATATCCGTTAGCGGCAAAACCTCCAAGTACAAAATCTGATTTTCCAGAAGCAATAAGGTAGAGTATGGCAGCACCTGCAATACCGCCCATTACTTGAGCGACTATGTATGGGAATACGTCTTTACCTTCAAAACGGCCACCTATCCAAACACCTATGGTTACTGCTGGGTTTAAATGGCAGCCAGATATATGACCTATGGCATAGGCCATTGTAACTACGGTTAAACCGAAGGCTAATGAAACACCGACAAAGCCAATGCCCATTTCGGGAAATCCTGCGGCAAGCACGGCACTACCGCAACCGCCTAATACCAGCCATAAAGTACCAATAAATTCTGCAATAAATTTTTTCATTTCAATAAGGTTTAATTGATTGTATTAGTTTAGAAACCAAAATTTTAATGAAGTCACAATTTATTGTGAGTTTTATTATGTATTTGTTGGATGTTGACGTGATAAGATCGGAATAAATTAAATAATGACTAATTATAATGTATGTAAAATCAATAATCTTTAAATGTTTAGTGATATCGTAGATTAAAGAGTTATCATGAATTACCTAAATTTTTCTTCACATTTATAATTCTTGTTGCCATAAAACAATAATAGGATAAATTCATTGAATTGAAGTGTAATGCATTGGTATTCATTTGTTTAGTTTTAATATTTTTAGAAGAGAGATTAAAAAAATAAAAACCTAGTTATTAAAAAATAATGTTATGATGAATAAAAGACAGTTTTTGACCAACATGGGTAAAGCGGCTTTTACTCTACCATTTTTACCTTACAGTTCTGTGGTAAAAGGAGGGGTGCCTATAAAATCATATGAATCGAAAACTGAAGATGGTTTTTGGTCAAGAATACGGGAGGATTATCTTTTAAAGCCAGATTATATTAACCTCGAAAATGGGTATTATAATTTTATTCCGACCCCGATTATGATGAAGTATATAGAACATTTAAAAATGGTTAACTATGAGGCTTCATACTACATGCGTACCGTACAATGGGAAAATAAAGCAAGTGTGCGTGATCGGTTGGCAAAATTTGTTGGCAGCACTCCAGAAGAATTGGTGATAACTAGGAATGCAACCGAATCATTAGACTTAATTATTGGTGGTTATCCATGGAAAAAAGGCGACGAGGCCATATATGCTTTACAAGATTATGGTTCAATGAAAGACCATTTTGAATTGATGGTTAAAAAATACAGTATTAAAACTACGGTGGTCGATGTTCCAAACAACCCAGAATCTGATGAAGAATTAGTGGCTATATATGAAAAAGCGATTACACCTAAAACCAAGTTAATGATGGTGAGCCATATGATTAATATTACAGGGCAAATATTACCAATTCGTAAAATTTGTGATATGGCGCATAAATATGGAGTGGAAGTTTTGGTAGATGGGGCGCATTGTATTGGTCATTTTAAAGTAGATATTGAAACATTACATTGCGATTATTATGGATCTAGTTTGCACAAATGGTTGAGTGTTCCTCTTGGGTCGGGCATGTTGCACGTCGCAAAAAATAAAATCACGAAAATATGGCCACTTTTTACAGATTGGGAAAATGATTCAGATCTTATTCAACGATTAAATCATACCGGAACATTGCCAGTACATACAGATTTAGCTGTTAATGATGCTTTAGATTATATTGAGATGATCGGTATAGAGCGCAAACAAAAAAGGCTTCAATTTCTACAGAAATATTGGAGCGATAAATTAAGGAACGTATCTAATATTATGGTAAACACACCAGTAGAGATACAGCGTAGTTGTGGTATTGCAAATGTGGGAATACCATCTATGGATGCAAAGGAACTAGCAGCTCAGTTATTAAGTGAGTTTAGAATATTTACGGTAGGTGTCGATTATGCAAATGTAAAAGGATGTAGAATTACACCCAATGTATATACTACCACAGATGAGTTGGATAGTTTTGTTATCGCCATGAAAACAATAGCGAAAAGAAGCTGATTTAAATATCCATATAATCCGATAATTTCTGTGGTCCTTCCAATAAAATGCGAACCACACGAAGAGTACCGTCATCTGTGGTGTTTATCTGCCATTTGATTAAAGAGATATTGCCATTTTCAATTTCAATACCGGTTATGCTTCTTGGGTGAACACAACTGCCATCGTTAAAAAGAGGAATGTCGCCAGGTTCGGGAAAACGGGGTCTGTGCGTGTGCCCTACTACAGTTACTTTTAAATTGTTCTTAAGTATCCACTTTTTTATACGTCGCTCGACCTTTATGAGTTCGGTATAGTTTCTAGCCGGTGATGTTGGATCTGCAATGCCCCAAACTTGAAGAGGTTTCCATAGTATTCTCACTAAGAATCTACCAACTCGCCAAAATCGGTAGTTCCACCAATCTGCCTGGTGACCGTGGGTAAGAAAAACTTCTTGTTGGGTTTCTGTATGTTTTAGTATGATAGCTTCGTGGTACTTAATACCTTCAAAAAGAGATTTGTCCTTGTCGTCAATGGGCTCAAAATAGCTCGACAGGTGTTTTTTTACATAAGCTTCATCTTTATAGACCATATCATGATTTCCCCAGATCATGTGAAGTCTTTGCTCTAAATGAAATTGTTTTAAAAGCTTGAAAACGTTCTTATGCGCTTCAAAAATAGATTCAAAATAAATGTTTTCCCAAAGCTCGTCGCCATCACCTAGTTCACAATAGCTAAACCCTTCGGAATAATAGAATTTTAAGGCGTGGTAATAAATATTTCTATTGTTGGCAAATTCATCGGCAAAGCTATTGTCGCCTCTATGGCAGTCGCTAAAAAGAATGAATTTTGAGGCATCGTCAAACGGAATAGTTTTAGCGTTTTTATAAGCTCTATTAAGTCTGTTTTCCGATGACATGCAGTAGTTTTCGCTAAATATCCGAAAATCCCGTTAACCACAAGACTATAGTTGACTAAAAAATAGGGTAGGTTTTGTAACTTTACAGCAAAATTGTAGACTAACCAAAGCATGGGAAAGCACGATAGAAAGAAAATGCCGTTTAAGCACCTCATAAGTTTTGAAAAACTTCTGTCGAAGTATGATGAACATTTGAGGGGCGATGATCCATTTTTGGCTGCTACGGCAGAACGAATACTTGCTGTTGAAAAAGGATTTCCTGAATTGAGAAATGGTTTTTCAGATTTTACCTTGTTGGAGAAACATAAAGACTTGATCGAGCGTATTTTGCAAGATACGTTTACCGAGGCTTTAAGTGGTAACGAAATTAAAGTGGCAACACTGCCATATCAAGATATAATTATAAAATCATCTAAACGGTTTCAAAATATAATCAATGAAGCTGGTGAAGGTTATGAGCCTGAAATACGAAATGTAGGCGATGATCTAGATTATATAATGAGCTGTGTGGTAGTATTAAATTACTATTACGGCTATCAGTTAGATTTTAGTAGGCCTTATTTCTATGACATACCAGATGCCAATGGTGTAATGCGCCATTATCGTATTTTGTATAATGCAGATTTTATCGACATTATACCTACCGATAAGGCTAAGGAAATTACGCAAGAAGATGTCGATGAACTTTTGGCTAATCCTAATGATGCGGCACTTTGGATGGAAAAGATTCCGCCAGAAAGTTTTATCTCAAAAGGTTTTGTAATTGCAAACTTGTTCGATGTAACGATGGAACAAGCAATTTCAAACATTAAATCGAAGTTGATCTCTAAAGATACTTTACAACCGGTAAAGTTTATGAACGACTTACAAGAGACGTTCAAGTCTTTCTTTCGTCTACCCAATATTAAGGTAGGTTTTGCTTCTTTTGATGCCAAGAAAGAGCAATTTGAAGAAGTCGCCGGCATTGGTTTTGAGAGCTTTCTTTTAAGAGGCAAACATGCTGTTGATTGTAAACAGGCATTGTGTGTAGATTCTTATACCAAGCTAATTGATTATAATTCTTATTTCACCATTGCCGATATGGACCGTATGGTACAACAATCTGGCGATGTGCAACCATATAAAGGACTACAAGATCAGGGTGTGCAAAGTGCCATATTTGCACCGATAGCATATGAAGGTAATCTATTAGGGGTTTTAGAAATAGTATCTAAAAAGAAAGGTGTGCTTAATGGTGTAAATGCACAGAAATTAGATGATGTATTGCCTTTTATTGTTTCAGCTGTTGTTCGTGCCAAAAATGAAGATAACAATAGAATAGACGCCATTATTCAAAATGAGTGTACATCGGTACATTCTTCTGTGTATTGGAGATTTCAAGAAGAGGCCAAAAGATTCATGCTCGATGAAACAGAGGGTAGGTCACCTTCGTTTAAAGAAATCGTTTTTAAAGATGTTTATCCATTGTTTGGTCAGATAGATATAAAAGATTCTTCTCATGCAAGAAATTTAGCCATTCAAAGAGATTTAATGATTCAGCTTTCTGAAATAGATGCTGTATTGAATATTGCCTTGAAAAAATGGAATTTACCAATTTACGAAGAGCTGATTTTTAGAGTGAACAATCACTTGGATAGTATAAAAGAAATGCTATATACCAATAGTGAACAGGCTATTTTTGATTTTGTTCAAGATGAAATTTCACCAGTTTTTGAACATCTTAAAAAATCTGACAAGGAAATTGAAAGCCATATACTAGCCTATGAGGCTAAAATAGATATGGGCACTGGTTCTTATTACGATCATAGAAAAAACTATGATGAAAGTGTAACACAGATCAATAAAACATTATCTGCGGTTATTGATAAGAGACAAGAAAGTGCACAGGCAATGTTTCCTCACTATTACGAGCGTTATAAAACTGATGGTGTAGAGCACAACATGTATATTGGCTCTTCAATATCAGAAAGTAAAGAGTACAATCCTTTATATCTTAATAATCTTAGGCTTTGGCAGTTACAGGTAATGTGTGAAATGGAAAATGCCCATTACTCACTAAAACCTAAATTACCGGTACCGTTAGATGCGGCTTCTTTGATTTTGGTCTATAATACATCATTATCCATTCGTTTTAGAATGGATGAAAAGCAGTTTGATGTTGATGGAACTTATAATGCACGTTACGAGGTAATAAAGAAAAGAATAGACAAATCTTATATAAAGGGAACAGAGCAAAGGCTAACTCAAAAAGGAGTGTTGTCCATTGTTTATTCGCAGAAAAAAGATGAGCTTGAGTATTTAAGGTATATCAAATTCTTGAAATCAAAAGGCTATTTTACAGACAAGATAGAAATTGTTGAGCTTGAAGGACTTCAAGGGGTATCTGGTTTAAAAGCTATACGTGCTCAAATTTTATACAAAAGAGAGCAAGAGCCGGAAAAGAACTATACCTACCAAGATTTGATGGATGCCCTAAAAGACTAGTACTTGGCTCAATAGTTCTAGTTTTCGATCCGGACCAAAGAATTTAAAGGATACCGCAAATGCTATGACAGATAGGATCATACCTATCATAAAAATAGTGTAGGTCCATCTTAAAAGCGAGTATTTTCTATTTAAGACTATACCAAGAAAATAAAGGTCTTTGGTTAACGAGGTATATATATAATCTTTATCCTTTAGCATTTCTTGTATGGCCCATTCGTACTCGCTCAATGCCATTTTATGAAAATTACCAAAGAACAATAGGTTCACATTTTTGTTTTTTACATCGTCTTTGGTGAACTCGCCACTGGTTACATTTGGTCTTGTAGCCAATACGGCTAATATCATGGATACAACACTAAAGAATACAAATATAACTGTAGGGTAAATTAGGTAATCGTTAGATGGGTTATCTAATTTCGGTATCAAATTGGACAATGCCAATGATATAATAATGGCATTTACAGATAGTAAGATATTCGCCTTGGTGTCTGCGATATCACTAAGGGTAATATGATTTTTTAATGTTACCCTGTATAAGGTTTGTATACCTCGATCCGGACTTTCACTTTTAAACTGAGCTTTTAGCTTTTCTTTTTTGGCAAGTTTCTTTTCAGACTTTTTGTCTTTAATGAGTTTTCTTAAATTTTTGTCCTTTTTCTCTAACCAATTTTCTTTGGCGAAATCTGTATAATATTGGTGGTCAGTTCTAAATACTTGTATGTTAAGCTCTAGCCATTCTTTTTGACTATAATTTTTTAAGCCGAGTAATTTAAGTTCTTCACGTAGAAGATCAGAAGTTTCTAGGTAGCTACTTTGTGCAAAATGAGAAGAATCTGCATCACGAATAATCATTTCCATTTCATTGCTTGGCGTAGCATTCCATTTTGTAGATAGAATACACGATTTCACCTTCTCTAATTCTTCAGCATTATAACCTTCTTTGGTCAAGAAATCTTCGGCAATTTCGCAACTGCTTTCTTCATGGTTTTTAGTGCCTTTAGTATAACCAGTATCATGTAGCCATGCCACAAGAAGCAAAACTTCCTTATCCTTATCAGATAGAGAGCAAGATTCAAGTAATTCTTTAGTACTTTTAACGACTCTTTGTGTATGTCTTAGATTATGGTATAAAAACTTATTGTCCAATTGATTGGTAAGTAAGTCCGTTACAAATTGTTGGGTACTATCTAAGATATTTGACATAGAAAATTGATAATAAATACCCAAATTACGAAATTTTAAAGAGGGCAAGGCTACTATGAAAAAGATTTATGCATATCTATCGGTTTTTATATTTATTACAAGTTGTGCAACCTATAGTACTAAATATGTAGATGAAAAATATGCTGTTGATGTTGACGATACCAAAGAAGTTTCACATACTTTTTACTTAATCGGCGATGCAGGTTTGTCTCCAATTGGTGGTATGAACCCTGCACTCAAAATTTTTAAAAATAGATTGAACAAGGCCGATAAGCATAGTACTGCCATTTTTTTGGGAGATAACATTTACCCGGCAGGGCTCCCTGATCCAAAGGATTCTACACAAGCTTATAGAGAGGCGAAAAACCATTTAGATGCCCAAATTAAAACATTGGAAGATTTTAAGGGAAGATCATTGTTTATACCGGGTAATCATGATTGGTATACAGAAGGATTGATCGGTCTAGAAAGAGAAGAAGATTATATTAAGCAAGCATTAAAGGAAAAGGAGAAAGATCCTTTTTTACCGGAAAATGGTTGCCCAATTGATGTTGTTGAAATTGGTGATGACGTCGCCATAATAACAATAGATACAGAATGGTATCTGACCAATTGGGATAAACGCCCAGATATTAATGATAAATGCGAGATAAAGAGCAGAGACAAGTTTTTTCTAGAATTGGAAGATGCCATTAAAGACTATCGTGATAGAACTACCTTAATTGCCATGCACCACCCATCAAACAGTTATGGGGAACATGGAGGGCAATATTCGCTAAGAAAGCAATTTTATCCAAAAAAGATGGCGGTACCGCTGCCAGTTTTGGGAACTTTTATTAATGTGTTGCGTAGTACCTCTGGTGCATCAATAGAAGATGTAAACAATAAGCGCTATAGGGAATTGATGAAAAGGGTAACGACCTTGGCGCAATATTCCGATCGAGTAATATTTGCATCGGGTCACGAGCATACGTTACAATATATACTTGAAAATAACACACCTCAGATTGTAAGTGGCTCAGGGGCAAAAGAAGGCTTTACAAAGTTGTTGAACGGTTCTCGGTTTAGTACCGGTAAAATGGGGTATGCAACATTAGAGGTATATAAAGATGGATCATCTAGGGTTCGTTTTTATGGTGTGGATGAAAACGAAAATGAAGAATTTTTATTTACAAATGAAGTGCTACCGCCAACAAAAGTAGCCTATGAAGCTGAACTTACCGCTAATTTTCCAGATACGGTAGAAGCATCTGTGTATACGAAAGAGGAAATCGAAAAAAGTGGATTTTATAAAGGAATATGGGGAGAACGTTATCGTAAATATTACGGAACAAAAGTAAAGGTGCCCACGGTAAATTTAGATTCGTTAATGGGTGGTCTGGTACCAGTGAAAAAGGGAGGAGGGCATCAATCTAAATCGCTTCGTCTTCGTGCAAAAGATGGTAGGGAGTATGTTATGAGGGCGTTGAAAAAAAGTGCTGAGCTTTATTTACAATCCATGGCATTTCAAGATCAGTATGTACTTGATGACCTTAAGGAAACCTATACGCAAGAATTATTACAGGATTTTTACACCGGTTCACACCCTTACGGTCCTTTTACAACTGCAAGATTATCTGATGCAATAGGTATATATCATACAAATCCCGTTTTATATTATGTGCCAAAACAACCTGCATTAAATGAGTACAATGATACTTTTGGCGATGAATTGTATATGATAGAGGAACACACGGGAGATGGGCATGGTGATTTGGCAAGTTTCGGATTTTCCAACGATTTAAAAAGTACGGATAGCATGCTTGAAGATCTTCGTGATGATGAGAAATATGAGGTAGATAAGGATCTGTACCTAAGGGCGCGTCTTTTTGATATGGTTTTAGGTGATTGGGACAGGCATGTAGATCAGTGGCGTTGGGCAGAGTTTAAAGATGAGAAAAAGAACAAAGTGGTCTATAAACCTGTACCGAGAGATCGAGATCAGGTATACTCAAAAATGGGTGATGGTGCTTTAATGAATATTGCCACTCGTATAATACCGGGCTTAAGGTTAATGGAAGGTTTTAATGAGGAAATAAGAAGTGTAAAGGGCTTTAACTCTTCTCCTATGACCTATGTTTTAGATCTTACCCTATTAGGGGAAACAGAAAAAAGCCAATGGTTGGCACAAGCTAAATATTTACAGGAAAACTTAAAGAAAAGCGATATCGATGAAGCGTTCAAATCTTTTCCAGAAGAAGTAAGGGACGAAACGGTAGAAGAAATTAAGAGAATACTTTTGGCACGCCTAAAAAATATTGATGAAACTGCCAACGAGTACTACAAAGTTTTAAATAAGTATGCCGTGGTTGCGGGTACCGATAAAGATGATTGGTTCGAGATCAATAGACTTAACGATAAAGAAACAGAGGTAAAAGTTTTTAGAAATATAAAAGACGAGAAGAAACGACTGTTTTACTACAAGGTATTTACCAAAGAAGATACCAAAGAGCTTTGGGTTTTTGGTTTAGATGATGACGATATTTTTGAGGTAAAGAATCCGGCTAATTACTCGGGAGTAAAGGTGAGGATAATCGGTGGTCACAATAATGATATCTATAGGGTAGAAGATGGTAAAAAGGTTGCTTTATATGATTTTAAAAGTAAGAAGAACACCTTTGAAGAAACAGGAGGTGCAAAGGTTAAATTGTCAGATGAATATAATTTGAATACCTACCAACCACTAAAACTAAGAAATAGCTTTAATCAGATTATACCAACAATTGGTTATAATCCAGATGACGGGGTTCGTATTGGTTTTGTAAACACCTATACTTATAATGGTTTTAGGCAAAACCCATTTACCCAGCAGCACACTTTTGCAGCATCGTATTATTTCGCAACAAGCGGATTTGATTTTAAGTATCGAGGTGAATTTGCCCATGTATTCGAGAATTGGAATGCTGAGTTGAAAGCACGATTTACGAGTCCGAATTTTGCTATCAATTTCTTTGGTTTTGGAAACAATACTGAAAATTTAGACGATGATTTAAGTTTGGATTACAACAGGGTAAAACTTAGGCAAATAGATTTTTCGCCATCATTGGTGTGGAGAGGGCAATTGGGAGCAAAAGTAAAATTGGGTCTATCATATGAGAATATAAGTGTTGAAGAAACCAATGATAGATTTATAAATACCTTTTACCAGCAAAATGGAGAAGAGACCAATAGCGATTTTATTGGGGCTCATGCCTCTTACGCATATGAAAACAAGGATAATGAAGCTTTTCCAACCCTTGGGATGTCAACTTCGTTAGAGGCAGGTTTTAAAGAAAACCTTTCTAAAGATGGAGGTAATTTTGGCTATATAGTACCAAGTTTAAGTTTTGATTATAAATTGATACCAAGTGGCAGGTTGGTACTGGCTACAAAATGGAAGGCGCATTTTAACATAGGTGATGAATATGAGTTTTATCAAGCTGCGAGTATTGGCGGTATAGATGGTCTACGTGGGTTTAGAAATCAGCGTTTTACCGGTAAAACATCATACTACCAGAATACGGATATTAGATTTAGCCTTAGAAAAAAACGAACAAGGTTGTTACCCACTGCGATGGGACTCTTTGGAGGGTTTGATTATGGTAGGGTATGGTTTCCGGGTATAGATTCAGGAAGATGGCATACCTCTTACGGTGGAGGATTTTTCTTAAATGCCTCAGATATTATATCTGTAAATACAGCAATATTTGCTAGCGAAGACGGAGCAAGGTTTACTTTTGGTTTAGGGTTCGGATTTTAGAATGGTTATTTTTTTAAGGTGTAGGTATAAAGGTTACCACCTTCCCCGTGAGCTCGCTCATCTGATATCAATAAGGTAGTGTCGTTTAAAAAGCATACCGATTCTAATTGAGATCGGGCTCCTAAATCAATTTCTTGCATATTGCCCTTGGTGAAATCATCCCAGGTAAAATCCGTAAAAACAAAAAGCTTTCCATAACTAAGGGCTATAATTTTATCTCCTTTTGGAGATATATCAATTGAGGTTATTCGGCACGTATTCCAATCTGTACAAGGTATAAAAGTACCTGCAAGAGTAGCTTCATAAGAACCTTTGGTATCTGGTACGGAATAGATACGGGCTTCGCCCGTAAAAGAATGAGACCTGTTTTTGGTAACTATAAATATTTTGCCATTATGATGAAAAATAGCTTCTGAATCATAAAAAAGAGCGTCTTTTTTTGGAGGAAAATCTTTTTGGTCAGGGTAGTGCAACTTTATTTTTTGAGCATCTATTTTATCACCGGGCTCAATAGTAGGATTTGGCAATTTGTAAATGACCAGATCTTTTCGCTTGTTGGTGTTATTGCCAATATCACCTATATAGATATTACCGGCACTATCTGTAGTAAGGTCTTCCCAGTCTTGATTGTCTCCATTTTTTACCTTAAGGCTTTTTATTATATCACCTTTAAAGTCCACTTGGTACAATTCATCTTTATTACCGCCGTCCTCAATTACCCAAACAGTAGAATCACCATAAGTGGCCAAACCAGAGTTTTCATTTAAACTACCAGGTAAATCGGCAATGACTCTCAATTGCCCATAATTTGAGCAAGAAGTAAGTATAGAGAACAAAAGTAAAAAGCTTAGTGCTATTTTATTCATCTTGATCTGCTAAGGGCATAAATATTTCGGCTTTCCAGCGTAAAGCATCACCACCCATGTTAGGGTTGTTGAAAAAGAATTCAATAGGTTTTTTCTCTATGTCAATATTCTTTTCTTCGGCATAATCCAGTAAGGTATACCATGCTCTGTCAGAGGTCATATAGTTTCCGTTATAAATCGCTTTGAGAGATTTCTTGCCAATAAATTCTTTGTATACCAAGTCCTTAATTATTGGTAAGGTATCGCTTTTAATGATAGGGTAACAAAAATTAAAACTAATGCTGTCATTTTGCAAATCCCAATCTGTAGTTTCAATAAAAGGAACTCCATTAACCTTAATACCGTTACTGGCAATGACAGAGTTAATAAACGGATAACTTTCCATCATACCAAAAGCCTTTGTGCTTTGAGTAGTTTTATGTTCGACGCAGGCGCAGTAAGTGGAAGGTAAATACTCTTCGCCCATAAAGGTAATTTTAAATTCCTTTCTGTGGGCATTGAGATTTTCTATAAAATCCGTCACCGTTTTTCTTGATTGTTTCTCAAAATCGGTATCATAAAATGGAACTTTAAGTTTGTTAGAGAAACTATATTCAGCATCTTTTATATCAACGACCAACCGAGATGTAGAATCAGTAATAGGGATAATGTTCCAGTTGTAGATGTGGGTAGAATCTCCAGATACAATCTGTTGTTCCAAATGATCCAAGTTATTAAGTTGGCGCACAGAAGCCTCTGGTAATGTATTGTTCCATGCTTTTAAAGCTTGGTTGATCGTACCTGTATTTGATTTTGCTACAACTCTAATCTGATAATCTTGTGGTTTAATTAGAAAATACCAAAGTAATGCAATGGAAACCACCGCTATAATTATGGTTATGCCTTTTTTCATGCGATTTAATTATGTGCTAAACTTGAGTTTTTCTTCATTTCAATTTTGGAGTTCAATAATGCTCCAATTTTTCTTCCTTGACCTACACCAACTTCAACGGCAGCTCGGTAGTGAATTCCGCCATACATTCTACTTATGGCAGCTTCATCTGCAGCTTCGTTAAAAGAATTGAATTTTCTAATAGGTAAACCATACGGCGTTTCCGTATCGTCTTCAAAGCTAAAGTCCTCTCCAAAAATACTGGTCAACGCTGTTGCTGCTGCACCTGAAACTACACTATGCCCGCTGGTATATTCTGGGAAAGGTGGTGTTTGTAGAATAGGTTTCCAGTTTTCATCAATATGCTGATTGATCAGGGTTTCTGGTCTAATTAGATTACTTCGGTATTTTTCGTCCCAACAGCTAATGAATCCATCGGCTATTGCCATTGATGTTTTGGTATAGGCGAAAACGGTATCATCAAAATTACTATTTGTCTTTTTAGCGGCTATTTTGGTAATACCGATCCAGTGTGCTCCAGGCGTAATTTTTTTGGTGGCGAACATAAGGTGACCTCTTGTAACGGAAACATAAGGGTTGCAATCCCAAAACTTGGCAATAGCAACTTCTTCAGACTCATCTCCGTTCTTGGTAATTTCGTTACTGATGTTATATACCTCAATAAGTTCTTTGTAGAAGTCAGAATCTTTTTCAAGAGAGAATGCTGGCGGTGGAATAGGTTTAAATTGAGAAGCCGAATCTATGATGAACGGGCGTATTTTGTTCCAATGTGGTTCTATACCGTCCATGTAAGCCGGTGGTGTAGGTTGCCATCTTGCTTGGTCGTCAGTATCTACGGTAAACTTGGGCATAGTACGGGTTTGACTGTAATTGTCCTTGCTCATCCAATCTTTTATGTGCTCTGCAACTTTTAATCCGTATGCTTTAGAAGCTTCAAATTCAGGCTCGTTCATTGTCTTCCATTTTACGAACAAACTGTCTTGTAGTACATCAAACTTGTCTTCAGAGAAGATGAGCTGCCTGCTAATGTTCATATGGGCAATTAGCGCAGATAATTGCGGATTTATACCAGAAACAGTATCAATGGCCGGTATTGGTCTTAGATCTTTTAATTGCCCGGCTAAAGATTTATAATCTGGGTTGGTTTGTGCAACGATTTCATATGCAGCTATGTTTGGGTATGCAAATATTCTACTGGCCACAGGTGGTGAGAAAATATCATGGATCATGATATCTATAACGTGGTCAATAGTATTATGTAAATCGTCTGGAGATATTTTAATGGGTTCTTGTTTTTTCTCTGTACAGTTTACAAATAAGAAAACTGCTAATAGTATACATACATACTTTTTCATTGTACTAAGGTTTGAGTATTTGGTACACCTCTGCTGCTTCGTCATTAAAGGTGAGCAAAATATAATTGTTGTTGTTGAATTTAATGATGTTCATATTTCGAATCGATTTTCCAGTTAAATCGAGTCCAATTTTATTCGCTAAGGTAATATTGTTGTTGTTACTTATCAATGCTCCGGGGAAAGAATCAAAACGGCCATGATACGGTTTAACACCAAAATAATTTCCCGCTGCTAAAACTTCGGTTTTATTATCGCCGTTAAAGTCAAATTCCAAGAACGACATAATAGGTGCCAATTGCAATTTATAACTAAATGGAACAAAGGTAAATTTGCCATTTTCATTTTTGAGGAAGCCAGAATTTAAGGTATGTACTTCTAGAATTTCTGCGTTTGGAAGCATATTTTCACCTAATATATCTTCCATGGATTTTCCCGCGAAAGAACTATATGAGTTGAATTTTTTACGAAGTGATACCAATTGGCTAGATAATTCTTTCAAACCGTCTACCGGATAATCTTTACCGTCTTTAAAGGTGCTGACAATGGTTTCGGTAGCTCCATTTTTATCAAGGTCTCCGTAGTACATTTTCATAGGATGTTCTTCTGACGAGGAGAATTTGGTATTTAACCCCCAATTGCCTAAAAGATAATCTTGATCACCATCACCATCAATATCAAAATTGATTACAGATTGCCATAAACCATTTAATTTTTCATTATCTAACGGATGAATTTCTGTAAACTTACCTTCATTATTTTGAAAGAATTTAGGTGACATCCATTCGCCAACAAACAAAAGATCTTCCCAACCGTCATTGTTGAAATCGGTAACAATAGCATCGGTTATCATGCCTAATTGGTTAAAAGGATTTTCCGTGATGTTAAAATTACCGTCGGTGTTTTTTAGAAGATAACTATTTGGTCGGTTACCGTAGTCTGCACTAATAGATTGGTTGCAAACAATTATGTCAAGATCGTTGTCATGGTCATAATCTAATTTAAGTAGCACCGAGGTGTTTTCAAACATTTCCGGGAATGCTTTTTTTGTAAAAACACTATCACTGGATATATAATAAGAATCTGTAAGTGGTTTCATTTCATTAAAGAAATCTGCACCACCAGTGCCTATAATTAAATCATTTATACCATCATTATTAAAATCGGCTATAATTGAAGTGATATCTTCTTTTATACTATCCATTTTTATTTCTGGATAGGTGATTTGCTGAAAAGTAGAGTCCCCTTGTACATAAACTTGAGAAGCAATATACTTTGAGCTACCAAAGAAAATATCATCTTTGCCATCAGCATTTAGGTCGCCTACACTCACTGCCGGACCTCTATCAGACATTTGGTACGGAATCAACTTTTGACGTAAATAATCGCTGTAAGAGTCCTCAACATGTATAAAGTCTATACCCAGGTTATTTGGCACCTTTTTGAATAAAAATTGTTTATGAGTATGCAGATTACTGTAATCAAAGGCTTTGTTCTGATTTGGACTAATGTATAACGTTTGGTTTGTGGCAATATTCGTTATGGTCTGGTAACTCTTGTCTGGCCATACGATTTTTACGGAATCTATATTGGAAATTTCACCGTAACCAAAATGAATTAAAGGTTCAGATGAAGCCTGAAATCCACGTACGGTATACATTTCCTTAAACTGTTGAATACCGTTGGCGTACGAGAATACTTTGGTGCCAATTCCGAATTTATTTTTTTCTCTGTAGTTCAGTTTAATTTTTAACCAATTTGCTTTATTATTGGTAGTGTTCTCCTGTATTTCTGCAGGGCTGTAGAGATTATTGGTCACCAAATCTAAATCTCCGTCATTATCTAGATCGCTATATGCCGTTGCTCCAGATATTATCGTGTCCTGTGAAATCCAAGTTTTGGATTCATCGATAAACTGAAGGTTGTTGGAGCCTTTAAAAATCATATTGCCAATAAAACCGGAAGGCATCATTTTAAGTGCTTTTTGATCTACAAGGTTGGTATTGTTGATTTTTGACCGAATATTTTCATTTGAAATGTAATTGATATAATCAAGGTCATTTGGTCGTTTTGGTATACCATTACTTATGTAAAGATCTTGCTCACCATCTTGATTGTAGTCGCCAAATAGGGCGCTCCAGCTCCAATCGGTAGCGGCAACTCCACTTTGCAGGGCAGTTTCTAAGAATTTGCCGTTTGGTTGATTCACAGAAAGCATGTTTCTGGTATATTGATTATGATAACCAAAGGTTTCGGTCTTCAATTTTTGAATTTGGATATCATCATCACCTTCCGAGGACTTTAATACAATTTCATCTTTACCCAACATGTCTAGAGAAATTAAATCTGGTAGTCCATCATGATTAATATCTGCGACATCGCTTCCCATAGAAAAACGGGTGGTATGCCCAAAGGCCTCTTTAATACTTTCCTTAAACGTTCCATCACCATTATTTAGGTAATAATAATCATCTTCGTGAAAATCATTACCTATGTAAAGATCAGGGTGTCCATCTTGGTTAAAATCAGAAACGGAAATACCTAGGCCATAACCATTGACGCCACCATAAATTCCCGCTTCTTCACTTACGTCAGTGAATGTACCATTGTCGTTTCGTAGAAGTTTATCGCCCGTTTCATAAATTCTCTTGTGCCTTATTTGTGCATTGCCATAAGAATCTTGGGTATGTATGGCGTGGTTAAGAAGATAAATATCTAAATCTCCGTCTAGGTCATAATCTAAAAAGGCAGCAGAAGAACTGTAAGATTCAAAATCAAGTCCGTAATCAGCAGCACTTTCCTTGAAGGTAGCATCCCCTTGGTTTATAAAAAGCTCATTGTAGCCATTAAATCCGTTTAGGCCAACAACGGCACAAACGTAAATATCTAGTAATCCATCACCATTTACATCGCCCATTATGGCACCGGTATTCCAAGAACTGTTGCCTGCTACCCCTGCGTTTTCGGTAATATCCTCAAATTGTAAATTGCCTTTGTTGAGGTATAGCTTGTTCTTTACCTGGTTTCCGGAAAAATAAATATCGGGCAAGCTATCGTTGTTGATATCGCCAATGGCAACGCCACCTCCATTATAAAAATAGAGATAGTCTAAAATGCTTAGGTCTTTGGTTTCGGTAAGGGTGTTTTCAAAAGTTATACCTGTATCGTTCGCAGAGCGTTTTACAAATAATTCACCTTTATTTTGCTTGCAACCTAAGGCACATACCAAAACTAATATGTATAATAATTTATTATTCATTTAATTTATACAGTTTTGGAGTGTCATCATTAATTGCGGCAATAATAAACTCATTGCCTTTTTTATCCTTAATTGTTTTCAATTGCTTTACTTCATTTCGAATAAAGAAGCCACTTTCAGAATAGTTTTGCCATTCAAAATTTAGATTACCATCTCCTAAAAGTACATTTCCATAATTGGCATCTAGCCTAGAATATTGCGGTTTAAACTCAAAGTTGTTACCGGCCATAACCAAATCTAGGTTTCCATCTTTATTTACATCTAAACACTGAATTCCACAAATACAAGAGAATTGAACCTGTGGAGGTAATAATTTAATGGTGAAATTGCCATTGCCTTCATTAATAGCGATTACTGATTCAGAAATATTTACTTGTTTTTGAATCGTGTTGTCTAAAATGTTCTTTGGAAAAAGTTCTTGAATAGTTTTTGATGCATATTCAGAAGCTTTAATATTCTTTTTCTTTAGAGCCAATATTTGTGTGGTCAATTCTTTTTTCTGATGTAACGGATAATCGCCATTGTCATAGTTTTGCGTTGTAATTTGCTCAATGGTACCATCGTTATCAAAATCGTTCACCCACATTTTCATAGGCTTGCCAGGTGCAGGTTTATAATGAATATTACTGCCCATATTACCAAGAATTAAATCTTGGTCGCCGTCATTGTCCAAATCGTATGCTTCAACAGCTCCCCACCAACCATTTAAGCTGTCTAACGAAGTTTTGGAGTTACTAAGTCTTCTTCCTGAATTTTTATAAATTTTGGGGCTTCCCCAATCAGAAACGGTTACCAGATCATCTTTACCATCTCCATCAATATCTACCCATATGGCATCGGTGATCATACCGGCATCTTTTAAGTCATAGGCAGAACGTTCTGTTACGTTGGTAAAAGTTCCATCACCATTATTGGATAAGAACAAATGATCAGGATTTACACCATATGTACCTACTATACTTCTAGAACCTACAAAAACATCAACATCTCCATCACCGTCAAAATCTGAAGGAGCAATAACCGCAATATTTTTATTGATACTAGGAAGTTTGTTGGCACTCAAAGTGAAATTACCCTTGCCATCGTTTATATAAAGTCTAATGCCGTATGTGCCTTGCATACCTATTTCGTTGCCACCTGTGCCAACCATAAGATCAAGGTCGCCATCTTGGTCGGCATCTAAAAAGGATGCTGTAATATCTTCTAGCGGTGCTTCTTCTTCAAAAAATCGTGTTATAGGTTTAGAAAGCGACCCGTTGCCTTTATGAAAGTACAGAGCGGCAGATTGGTTTTTTGCACCACCTATAAAAACATCATCATTTCCGTCGCCATTAACATCTCCCACGGCCATCGCTGGGCCTTCTTCTGCTAAAGATTTTGATATTAATCCTTCGTTATCAAAATCCATGTAATTATTCTCATTATGGGTCAAGAATGTATCGTTATCTATAGATTCTAGAAGCGTAGGATTTTCAGTTTTATTTACTTTATACCTTTCAGTCGCCTCCTCTTGATCGAAGGTTATCGTTTGGTTGACTTTTATATCGCTAAGTTTTACTGTTGCATCGTTAGGCCAGATAATTCGAATGGAATCTATGGCTTCTGTAGAGCCTAAACCAATGGTCATAGGGTAGTCTACTGAAGACTGAAAACCTCTTGATGGCATTAAGGTCTGTTCAATAATATTGTTTGGGTAGTATAAACGGGCCACTGTGCCTATTCCGAATTTATTACCTTCAATACCTTTAAACTTTAAAGTAATATAGTTGTTGTTAGATTGTGTTTCTGAATTATTTCGGTAAACAAAGGCTTCCATATTTACATTGTTGACCACCAAATCTAAATCGCCATCATTGTCTAGGTCGCCGTAAGCAGAACCATTTGATCTGCTGGGTATTTCAAAACCCCATTGTTTGTTGTAATTGCTGAAAGTAATATCACCATTGTTTCTATAAGCATAATTTGGTAATGGTGTAACCGGCATTTTGTTGATGATGGAATCTATAGATTCTTTTCTTCCGGTCAATGCCATCTTTTGAATGATTTCGTTTGCAAAGAAATCAACGAAATCAAGGTCTGTAAGGTCATGGTTAATACCATTGGTGACATAGATATCTTTTAATCCGTCATTATCCATGTCAAACATAAGTCCAGACCAGCTCCAGTCTGTGGCTTCAACACCGCTGTAATATGCAATTTCAGAAAAAGAACCGTTTCCATTATTTAGCTGTAGCGTATTCTGTATGTATTGCTGATGAAAGTCTTTGCTCTGTTTTAATTTGAAAATATTGTAACCTTCAAATTCCATGACCGACTTTACACGTTGATCCGGTTCGGGTAGCATGTCTGTTATGAAGATATCTGTTAGTCCGTCATTATTGATGTCGGCCATATCAACCCCCATAGCGGATAAGCTTAAGTGATTTGTCCATTTTTGAACCTCTTCTCTAAAAGTTCCATCTTGGTTATTGATGTATAAGTAATCCCTCTCATAAAAATCATTTGAAACATAAATATCAGGATATAGGTCGTTGTTAATGTCTACGACCATTACTCCTAATCCAAAACCAATAAGACTACCATAAATACCGGCATCTTCACTAACATCCACAAATTTGCCATTGTCATTTCTTAATAGCATATCACCTACACCTCTGAAAATTTTAGGGACACCTTCCCAATCTTGGGCTCTTACTTCTCTTTGTTCCGCATAACCTAAGCTGCTGACAGGTATGTTACTGTTATTTAAAATATAGGCATCTAAATCTCCATCCTTATCGTAATCAAAAAAAGAAGCATGGGTAGAAAATCCTGTTTCCGCTAAATTATATTCATGGGCTTTTTCAGTGAAAGTTCCATCGCCATTATTAATATAGAGGTCATTGTCGTGATTGTTACCTTCCATATTTCCGGCGTTACTGACATAAATATCTAAAAATCCATCATTATTGATGTCTGCCATTACGACCCCGGTAGACCAAGGTTTATTACCTTTTATTCCGGCAGATTCAGATATATCTTCAAATTTAAGGTCCCCTTTGTTTAAAAAGAGTCTATTGGGTTCCATATTCCCGGTAAGGAAAACATCAGATAATCCGTCGTTATTAATATCCCCTATAGCAACTCCACCACCATTGTAAAAATTTCGGTATTTAAAGATGTTGAATTCTTTAGAGTTGGCAACTTTATTTATAAAAGATATACCGGTTTCTTCCGGCTCTAACAGAGTAAATAGTGTGGGTTCGGTATTTTCTTTAGTAGTACCATCATCTTCTTTAGAACCACATGATTGTAAGAGTGAAATAAATAAGCCAAGGCAATATAGCTTAAGAAAATTGGAGTTCATTCTTTTTGTGTTTGAAATAGAATCTTGAGTTAAAATGTAAACTGTAAAAATTGAGTTAGAAACCTGTGTAATAGGTTGTTCAAAATTAATTTGCAATATAGCCAAATACCTATTATTTGTTAGGTTTATTTGCCAAAAGTAGACGTTAAAATTTAAAGAAATCGTTATAGTGTCCTTTGTAAAATACGAATAATGAGATTTTGCTGCATCTTTTTAGAAGTAATGGAAATAATCCAATATATTTAACCTTGACTTAGAAACAAACAACTCAACAAATGATAGGCATATTTTCTTTCTTAGGGTTCACCATATTGGTGGCCATTATTTCATATTTAGCAACGAGAACCACCAATGAACAGACCTCTGATGGTTATTTTCTTGGAGGACGAAGTTTAACGGCGGGCGTAATAGCGGGTTCATTGTTATTGACCAATCTTTCTACCGAACAAATTGTTGGGCTGAACGGAAGCGCATATACAGATGGCTTATCTGTAATGGCTTGGGAAACTTTAGCGGCAATAGCAATTGTGGTAACGGCAATTTTTTTATTGCCAAGGTATTTAAAAGGGGGGTTGACAACAATACCTCAATTTTTGGCCAAAAGGTTTGATGTGACAACGAAAACTATAACCTCTGGTTTGTTCTTGACAGGTTATGTAGTGGTATTGTTACCTGTTATTTTGTATTCTGGATCGGTTGCCATAAGCGGTATGTTCGATGTGCCCACCTTATTAGGGGTTTCAGATAGTACGGCTTTAGTTATATGTATTTGGGGAATAGGTTTGATAGGATCTGTTTATGCTGTTTTTGGAGGGTTGAAAGCAGTAGCGGTTTCTGATTCGATTAATGCAGTTGGGTTGTTGATCGGTGGGTTGTTGATACCTATTTTTGGGTTAATGGCAATAGGTGATGGAAGTGTTTTTGGAGGTCTGGATATTCTGATAGATGCAAATCCAGAACGTTTTGATTCTACCGGTAATCCAGGGCAAGAAGTTCCTTTCGCAACAATTTTTACGGGAATGATGCTGGTTCAACTGTTTTATTGGGGTACCAATCAACAAATTATTCAAAGAGCCTTGGGGGCTAAGACCCTTGCAGAGGGGCAGAAGGGTTTGTTGTTGGCTTCATTTTTAAAGATATTGGGTCCGTTAATATTAGTATTGCCAGGCATGATAGCCTACCATTATTTTGATGGAGGATTAGCTTCAAGTGACTTGGCTTATCCAGAATTAGTACGCGCTGTATTGCCTAAACCGTTGGTCGGCTTTTTTGCAGCTGTACTTTTCGGTGCTATTTTAAGTTCTTTCAACAGTGTACTAAACAGTTCTGTTACCTTGTTCGGTATTGATATTTATAAACAACATATTAATCCAGATGCACCGGAAACTACCGTAGTGAAATATGGTAAGATTTTTGGGATTTGTTTGGCCTTGGCTGCAATGTTTATTGCCCCACTTATTGCCAATGCAGGTAGTTTGTTTAATTACCTACAGGAGATCAATGGAATTTATAGTATTCCAATATTCACTATAATCGTTGTGGGGTACTTAACGAAGAGGGTGCCGGCAATTGCTGCCAAAGTGGGTATACTTTCAGGTTCGGCATTATATATAATAAGTCAGTTCTGGTTAAAGAATAAGTTTGTGGATGCTGCTTTAGCAGATGCAAATGCTAAAGGTATAACTGATCCAATGCAATTAAAGTTGATTGAGGCAGAAGCCTATCCTCACTTTTTACATATCATGGCAATATTATTTGTCACCAATATTGTAATAATGCTGATAATAGGAGCTATTAAACCTAGAAAAGAACCTTTTGTTTTGGAATATACCGATCAAGTATCCATTACGCCTTACAAATATGTAAATCAAATGGGTATTATTATATGTTGTATTGTAATAGGTATTTACGTGTTTTTTGCGAAATAGTAAATTTTAATTTATTTATTAAAGCCACATCTAAATTTAGATGTGGCTTTTTAATTTTAAGTAAGATGGTTGTGTAATGGAGTCCTTTATAAGTGTAGTGCAAAATACGATTGTGTAAGCACCATATTCTAGTTAATACGATGAAATGATTTAGGAATTTGCGGTATATAGTGTGTGTCACTAAATAGCTTCATGGTTAGGTGAAGATTAAAAAGGTTTGTTGATGTATCGGTGTTGCTTTTGCGATATATTCTTTGGTCTAGGATTAGTTGTATAGTGAAATTTGCGGGGTTAACATAAAAAAGCCTCCAATACAATTGGAGGCCTTTTCAACTTAAACTTAAATTTATCTATACTTAGTATCCTGGGTTTTGAACCAAATTAGGGTTAGAAAGCAAAGCGTTAGACGGGATAGAAAATAAGTTTCTAGTTTCATCGCCAATTCTTTCTTCATCCATAAACTCATAACCAGCAGAGAATGTTCCAAAACGAATCATGTCAGTTCTTCTTATCATTTCTCCGTATAGTTCTCTACCTCTTTCGGCGAGAATATCTTCTAAGGTTACAGAACCAATTAAATTATTGGTTTGTCTTATCGTTCTTAGTTCGTTAACCAAAGCAGTAGCATCACCACCAGTTGCCCCACGAAGTATAGCTTCAGCTTTCATTAAATGAGCATCCGCATATCTAAATAAGATTTTGTGATTGGTAAAGCTTCCGTTTGCTGGGTGATATTTAATAACTCTTACACCTGTACGCTCGTTGTTACCAACTAATCCTGGAAAATCTTTAGTAAATACTAATGGGTTTCCTGGTCTATCGGTAAGAGGTTTTCCATCTTTATCGTATGCTTGACCAATAAAGAAACCATATGCAATACCCGTATTTTCTTCATTTGCATTAGTAGCATCAGGTACCCAACCTCTACGCTCCTCTTGTCCGTCACCAACGTAGTTTGTATTTGGTGCCCCTTCAAAAGAATCATAAAATTCAGCCAATGTGCTAAATCCGTTCCAACCACCTGTACCATCTAAGGCTTGAGTGTTGTAATGTAGACCATTAAAAATATTGTTACCAACAGACGATGGAGTCCAAAGGATTGTTTCCGTATCAGCATCTTCTTTAAAGATATCAAAATAACCAGATTGTAAAGCAAAACCATCATCGGCGATAGCATCAACAAGAGTTACTACTTCGTTGAGAGCGGCAGCATCGGCAGTACCTGTACCTAAATATGTGCCAGAATTTAAAAGAACTCTAGCTTTTAAAAATCTTGCAGCCGCTTTTGAAGCTCTGTTAAGGCTCGCTTGATCCATAGCAGCGGTAGAGGGCAAATCTGCAATAGCGTCATCTAAATCTTGTAGTATTAATGCATAAGCTTCGGGAGCGGTACTAACAGCAGGGTTAACTTCTGGACCTTCATCAACACCTCTTAATGGTACTTGACCAAAAGCATCCATAATGACCCACATTCCTAATGCACGAATAAACTTAGCTTGTGCGACCTCTTCTGCAGAACCGTTACTTCTAGGGTCTATTACCTCTGAAGCTAAGAATATAGATTGGTTCCAATCATTCCAAGCTCTAAGTATGAATAAATGTCCTGGATCCCAGTTGTGGGTATGTAACGTTCTCCATATACCATTATCGCCCCAATCGGTACCTCTTGTAGGTACAAGAAATTCATCAGAGGCAACTTCCTGCATGGCATAAAAGTTCTCTTGGTTTTCATATCTGCTTCTTAATCCGTCAAATAAATTATTTACAGATGAAGCGGGATCTTCAACTCCATCAAAAATAGAACCAGAAGCTGTACTCTGATCAATAATTGAATCAGTTTCTTCTATCTCCAAATCTGTACAGGAGATAATCGACATTGCTGAAAGTATCAGCAACATGTTTAACTTATATTGTCTTCTTTTCATGATATTTTTTTAAAATGTTGCGTTTAATCCTAAAGTAATAGTCCTAGGTCTTGGAAAGCCAGTGTAATCAATTCCTGCTGTAGGAAGGTTGTTTAATACAGAGCCGGCAGCAGCTTGTGAACTAATTTCAGGGTCTAATCCGCTATAGCCAGTAATTAAGAATAAATTTTGACCTGTAACGGATAATTTTAAGCTCTTAATAGATCCTTCGCCGCTTAATGGTACTTGGTATCCTAGACTAGCGTTTTGTAATCTAACAAAATCTCCTTTTTCTAAGAATCTTGTAGAAACATCAGCAGCCGCATTACCAGCTTCTCCACTAGTTAATACGTCTGGAGTTACGTTACGAGCATTTGCAAGAGATCCAGCGGTAAAAAATGCATTCTGCGTATTGTTATATACGTAGAAATCAAACTGTCCAGCAAAATAGGTAGAAAAGTCCCAGTTCTTATATGATGCGTTTAAAGAAAAGCCACCAGTATAATCTGGTAGGGCGTCTTTGCCTACATAGGTCTGAACATCACCAATTGGTTGTCCATTACTATCAAACCCTTCAAACTCTCTTAAGAAATAGGAGAACAAAGGTCTGTCACCAGATAGTATTTGCGAATAAGCTAACGAAAGTCCTTGACCTCTAATAGTACCTGCAGGTATTGCTCCTGCAAAGTCTTGTAATTCGTTTTGGTTATATGCAATGTTAAAAGATGCATCCATATTAAAGTTTTCTGACTGAACTAGGTCATATGCTAAGGCAAATTCAACACCTTGGTTTAATACGGTAGCGTCTAAGTTTTGAAAGAAAAATGGTTGTGGTGACGGTTGTGCAGCCTCTATATTTAATAAAAGATCAGTGGTTTCTTTTCTGTAAAAGTCAAGAGAACCTGAAAGCCTGTCATTATTAAAACCGAAATCAATACCAACACCATAAGAAAGTGTTTCTTCCCACTTTAAAGAGTTGTTCGCAAATGTTACAGTAGACGTACCAGGAACGTTCACTTCACCGCCATTCCCTATGCCAGGACTACCGAATCGTGTACGTCTTACAAAGTTACCATAACCTAACCCTTCTTGGTTACCGGTAATACCTACACCTAAACGAAGTTTTAAAGTTGATACTTTATCTCCGATGAAATCTTCTTCATTCATTTTCCAAGCAAATGCTCCAGAAGGGAAATAACCATATTGGTTGTCTGGTCCAAATCGAGAAGATCCGTCAGCACGAACAGTAGCAGTAAATAGGTATTTGTTAGCTAGTGAGTAATTAACCCTAGCAAAGAAAGACTGTAATTCATCGGTAAAATCGAATGTGTCTCCTGTAATAGCACGTACGTTTGTTCCAGATACTGATGCAATACGATCAGTAGTTACCTCTGGGAATAATCTGTTTACGAAAATATCAGAGTCTCCTGCTCCAAAACCATATTGTTGATAGCTGCCATCTATCGCACCTTCAATCGCATTCGCTGAATTTTCTAAATCAACTCCCATTTGATCTAAGTTAGTGGTAGTAAAGCCCCAACCGGAAACGTTTCTACCAGATCTATTAAAATCTTGGAAAGAATAACCTACAAGAGCATCTAAGTTTGAGTTTTCAAATTCTTTCTTGTAAGTAATAGTTGCTTCCATTAATGTATTCTCAACATCAATATCGTTTACAGAACCTCTACCATTTCCTGGTGTACCGTTGTCAAATCCAATTATATCAGCTGAAGCGGCAGAATATCTTGTCGATTCTGAGGTGTCGTAACCAAAAGTTAATTTACCGGTTAACTCAGAAGTAAAATTATAAGTTGCAGAGAAATTTCCTAAAAATCTATTGGTGTGAGATTCACTCTGTGTATATGCTAAAAAGTTAGCAGGACTCAATAATCCTCCACCCGGATCAAAACCTACAGTTGTTGGCCATGTTGGGTTTGCAGAATAAGCAGAACCTAAAATGTCGCCAGCGAAACCTGCACTAGCAGAAATTGGAGGTGAAGCATCATTAACTCTAGAAATGGTACCTGTTAAGTTTAAAGATAATTTATCATCAAAAAATCTGTGTGTCCAGTTAAGACGGCCTGTAATTCTTTCTAATTCAGATTTTTCAACAACACCGAACTGTTTTCCGTATCCAAAAGTAGCTCTTACATTTCCTTTGCCATAGTTCTGAGAGTATGATAAATTTTGATTCTGTGATGCACTTGTTCTAGTCACATATTCTTGCCAATCTGTATTTGAACCAAAATCTTGGTCAGCGGCATTGCCTCCAAATTGTTCAACACCTGCAAGAAACTCTTCTCTATTTAATAAATCATACGAGTTGGCTGGAGTAGCGATACTTAATGATGAAGAGAATTCAAATCCGCCTCCTGATGCACCACCTTTACCACTCTTGGTAGTAATGATAACAACACCATTAGCACCTCTGGACCCATAAATTGCAGTTGCAGAAGCATCTTTTAAAACACTAATGCTTTCGATGTCAGATGGGTTTAAGAAGTTTAAAGGGTTCTTGGCAGCGCTTGTACCAAAACCTATATCTTGTCCTTCCGCAGATGTATCATCACCAGCAAGAGGAACACCGTCAACAACAAATAATGGATTGTTGTTGGATCTTACAGAGTTTGTACCTCTTATACGGAACTCTACACCTGCACCTGGTTCACCACTAGTTTGTGTAATTTGAACACCAGCGGTTTTCCCTTGAATCAATTGTTCTGGCGAAGCAATAACACCGCCATTAAAATCTTCAGATGTCACAGCTGCTACAGCACCGGTCGCATCTTTTACGGTAGTTGTACCATAACCGATAATTACTACTTCTTCCAACGCCTCAGCATCTTCTTCTAAAGTAAAATTAATAGATGTTCTACCGTTAACGGCTACCTCTTGGGTTTTGTAGCCAATATAACTTACAATAAGTACGGCACCTTCCTCTGCGGTCAATGTATAATTACCGTCAAAATCGGTCTGCGTACCATTTGTAGTTCCTTTTACAAGAACACTAGCTCCTGGTAAAGGTCCACTTGCATCTGAAACAGTTCCAGATACTTCTTGTGCCTGTATGAATCCAAAGCACAAAAATGCGCCTAGAACCAACAGACTTTTTAGGAATGTAATCTTCATAAATTGTTAATTTAAGTTGAGTTAATTTAATTTCAATTGTTAAAAATATGCAAAATGACGTGTTGATGGCAGAAAGCATTACTTAAAAAAGTTACGAAAACGGTTTCGTGTTGATAACTTTTATTTTTTGCGAGTATAATGAATGTTAAAGGGCGTTTTTATTATATTCTTAAATATATATTGGTATAAATAAGAATATACGATTAAAGTACAAATATATAAAAAATACATTTTTGAATATATTTACCATTTTTAGTCCATTGTTAAACTTTAACTTTTAGAAGAGATTAAGTTCTTATCTTAAATTTTTAAACATTCGTTTTGAAACCAAAAATCACATTAAAAGATATTGCAAAAGAGCTTGATGTATCTATTTCTACCGTTTCCAAAGCTTTAAAAAACAGCAAGGAAATTAGTAAGGAAACAAAGGATAAAATAAAGGCATTTGCAAAATTCTATAACTATCGTCCAAATAACATCGCTCTAAGCTTAAAAAATAAGAGAACAAAAAATATAGGCGTTGTTATTCCTGATATCGTTCATCATTTTTTTACGACCGTATTTAGGGGTATTGAAAAATATGCCAATGAAATGGGGTATAATGTAATTGTCTGTATTTCTGACGAATCTTTTGATAAAGAGGTCATAAACATGGAAATGTTAGCCAATGGAAGCATTGATGGGTTTATACTTTCATTAAGTGCGGAAACGCAAAAAAAGAATGATTTTACCCATTTAAAAGAATTGCTCGATCAAGGTATACCAATAGTTCTCTTTGACCGTATATCTGCTGAAATTGATTGTGATAAAGTTGTATTAAACGATTTTGAAATAGCGAGAGAGGCGGTAAGTCATTTTATAGCGACAGGGTCTAAAAAAATAGCATTGATTACTACCGAAAGATACTTTAATGTAAGTGAGAGTAGAAAAGAGGGGTATGTAGCTGCTTTAAAAGCAAATGAAATTGAAGTGGATAACCGGTTAATTTTAACCTTACCGCATGATAGGGATAATACAAATTTGATTACTGAGTTTTTTCAGCATAATGAAATTGAAGCTATTTTATGTGTTAATGAGATGTTTGCCGTTCAATGCATGAGTATTATACAGCAATTGGGTTATGCCGTTCCAGAAGATATTTCTATAATTGGTTTTACCGATGGAATTCTTTCGAGGTATTCTTCTCCTAAATTAAGTACAATAGCACAACATGGTGAGAAAATGGGTGAATTGGCTGCCAAACTTTTAATAAATAGAATGGAGTCTGTTCAAATGGTTGAAGAGCCCTTTAAAACAGAAGTGATAAACGCTACCTTGATCAAAAGGGGTTCCACAATCAATTAATAATATTAATAATGGAAAAAGTAGGTTTTATATTCGATTTGGACGGTGTTATCGTAGATACCGCAAAATATCATTATTTGGCATGGCGTAAGCTGGCCAATGAGTTAGGCTTTGAATTTACCCATGAGCAAAATGAACTTTTTAAAGGGGTGAGTAGAAAAAGATGCTTGGAAATACTTTTGGATATTGGCGGTATAGAGGCAACACAAGCACAGTTCGATACTTGGATGGTAGAGAAAAATGTAGATTATCTTGCCTATATAGAAAAGATGGATGCCAGCGAAATTCTACCGGATGTGCCTAGAGTATTGGAGTATTTAAAGAATAAAAATGTACCCATTGCACTTGGGTCCGCCAGTAAAAATGCCAAGCCAATATTGGAAAAAGTAGGTCTTTTACACTATTTCGATAGTATTGTAGATGGCAACAATGTAACGAAGGCAAAACCAGACCCGGAAGTTTTTTTGATTGCTGCAGATAACCTAGGTGTAGGGTCACAATCTTGCGTCGTATTTGAAGATGCTGTAGCTGGTATTCAAGCAGCAAATGCTGCAAGTATGGTAAGTATTGGAATTGGAGATTCAGATATCCTTAATGAAGCAAAGCATAATTTTAAGGATTTCACAGAAATGGATAATCAGTTTTTAGAATTATTATTAAATAAAAATAAATAAAGATAGCTATATATAGTTGCTTTATTTTTGATTGTATACAACAAGAAACTCATGAATCAAGATTATATAAAACCAGATAATTGGTGCATTATCGAAGAAGGGTTCGACAAGGAAAATGTCAAATCTTCTGAAAGTATTTTTAGCATCGGTAACGGCGCAATGGGGCAACGGGCCAATTTTGAGGAAACCTATACGGGAGATACTTTTCAAGGAAGTTATATTGCCGGTGTCTATTATCCAGATAAGACCAGAGTAGGTTGGTGGAAAAACGGCTATCCAGAATATTTTGCCAAAGTGTTGAATGCACCAAATTGGATCGGAATCAAAATATTGATAAGTGGTGAGGAGTTGGATTTAGCTACCTGTAAGAAAGTTTCAAACTTTAAACGGGAGTTGAACATGAAAGAAGGCGTTTATACCCGAAGCTTTCAAGCGGTAACGGTAAATAATGTAGAAATTGATGTGGTGGTTGAGCGATTTTTGAGCCTAGATATTGATGAGGTAGGTGCCATTTCATATCAGCTAAAAGTGTTGAATACTGCTGCCTTAGTAGTATTTGAACCTTATCTAGACAGTGGTATTACCAATGAGGATAGTAATTGGGACGATAAATTCTGGAATACCACAAATATAAGCTCAAGCGATAATAGTGCTTTTATAGAGGCACATACCATGAAAACAGAGTTTAAGACCTGTACATTTATGGGGGCTTCTTTAACATTTGAAGGTGCTGAAGTAGCAGGGCTTGCATCAGAGAAGACAGATAATTTTGCTTCATTGAAATTTGAACAGAATATGGATCCCAATACTACAGTGACCTTAACGAAATTTGGCGGATATACGGTGGCGAGAAATCACCAGAATGACGAGTTGGTTCAAGTTGCCAAAAACAAGCTTAGTGAAGTTAGTGCTATCGGATTTGAGGGGCTTTTGCAGAAACAGAAGGAGGCTTGGGCGGCAATCTGGGAAATGAGCGATATTGTTATTGAAGGCGATATAAAAGCACAGCAAGGTATCCGATTTAATATTTTTCAGCTCAATCAAACTTACTTGGGTACAGATTCTACATTGAATATTGGGCCTAAAGGTTTCACAGGTGAAAAATATGGTGGTAGTACTTATTGGGACACAGAGGCGTACTGCATTCCATTCTATATGGCAACAAAAGATGATAAAGTTGCTAGAAAATTGTTGAAGTATAGATACAATCATTTAGATAAGGCTATTGAAAATGCTAAAAAATTAGGGTTTTCAAATGGTGCGGCATTATATCCAATGGTAACTATGAACGGTGAAGAATGCCATAATGAATGGGAAATCACGTTTGAAGAGATACATAGAAATGGAGCTATTGCCTTTGCAATTCATAACTATTTTAGATATACCGGCGATTATAGCTACATACCAGAAATGGGTCTTGAAGTCTTAATAGGTATTTCTCGATTTTGGCATCAACGTGTTAATTTATCTAAGGATAAGAATAAGTACGTTATGCTTGGCGTTACGGGACCTAATGAATATGAGAATAATGTCAATAATAACTGGTATACCAACTATTTGGCAAAATGGTGTATAAACTATACGTTAACCCAGCTTGACAAAGTGAAGAATGGCTACCCAGATGATTATGGTAGGGTTGTGGGCAAAACAAAACTTACCGATAGGGAATGCGAAAAATGGAAGAAGGTAGCCAATAAAATGTATTTTCCTTTCTCTAAGGAATATGGTGTGTTCTTACAGCAAGATGGTTTCTTGGACAAAGAATTGGTTAAAGTTGATGATTTGCCAAAATCCGAAAGGCCAATTAACCAAAAATGGAGCTGGGATCGTATTTTGAGGTCGCCCTACATAAAACAAGCCGATGTTTTACAAGGATTTTACTTTTTTGAAGAAGACTTCTCTATTGAAGACCTCGAAAGACATTTTGATTTCTATGAGCCTTTTACCGTTCACGAGTCTTCTTTATCTCCATGCGTACACAGTATACAGGCTGCTAAATTAGGTAGAATGGAGCAAGCGTATAATTTTTATTTAAGAACATCTAGGTTAGATCTAGATGATTATAATAAAGAAGTTGAAGAAGGTTTGCATATAACTTCAATGGCAGGTACTTGGATGAGTATTGTAGAAGGTTTTGGTGGTATGCGGGTAATTAATGATAAATTATCGTTTAAACCGCAGATACCTAATCAATGGCAAGCATATTCATTTAAGGTTAATTTTAGGGACAGAATCATTAAAGTCAATGTAACTTCGGAAAATACAACGTTTCAATTAACCGGCGCTGAGGAAGTTTCAATACGCGTCAATGGTAAAAAAGTAGTTCTTTTACCAAATGAATTGATTACCGTTTAACGTATAGTTGTCTAAGAAATAAAAATCTATAGTGCCCCATGAACAATAAAATTGTTATTTACCATGTGTTTACCAGACTGTTTGGTAATACAAATACCAATAATAAGCCTTGGGGCACAATTGAAGAAAATGGAGTAGGTAAGTTTGTCGATTTTACTGAAAAGGCACTGTCGGAAATTAGAGATTTGGGTATTACGCATATTTGGTACACAGGTGTACCGCATCATGCGGTGATAAATGATTATACTGAAATTGGTATCTCAAATGATGATCCCAATGTGGTTAAAGGCAGGGCAGGTTCACCATATGCCGTTAAAGATTATTACAATGTTAACCCTGATTTAGCTGAAAAACCTTCAGAAAGGTTAAATGAATTCAAATTACTTATTAAACGTACTCATAAAGCGGGTATGAAGGTTATAATTGATATTGTACCTAATCATGTAGCTAGAAAGTACGAAGGAAAGACTAACCCAAAGGGTATTTCCGATTTTGGTTTTGGTGATGATACTTCTGTGGAGTATCAAAAAGATAATAACTTTTACTATATACCGGGCACAGAGTTTCAACATCCAGATTGGCGAGATGGTTATATACCGTTAGGAGGTGATACACCTAAATTATCATACCCTAAGTTGGTGGAGAAGCCGGCCAAGTGGACCGGTAATGGTTCTAGGAGTGCAAAACCAGATATGAACGATTGGTATGAGACCGTTCGTATAAATTATGGGGTAAGACCCGATGGCGGACTCGATTTCGACATGCTTCCTAATGATTTTGGAGAAAAAGATTATCAAGAACATTTTAATTACTGGAAGAAAAAGGTTGTGCCTAGTTCTTGGAGGAAATATAGGGATATCGCCCTTTATTGGTTAGATATGGGTGTCGATGGATTTAGATATGACATGGCAGAAATGGTTCCTGTTGAATTTTGGAGTTTTATGAATTCATCCATCAAAATGAAAAACCCAGATGCCTTTTTAATGGCAGAAGTCTATAATCCAGATTTATACAGAACCTATATCCATAAAGGAAAAATGGATTATCTGTATGATAAAGTAGATTTTTACGATGGTCTAAAACATATTATGAAAGGCTATGGTTGGTCTGATCACTTGCCTGTGGTGCAAAATGGTTTACGGGATATAGAACATCATATGCTTCATTTTTTAGAGAATCATGATGAACAGCGTATTGCTAGTCCGGAGTTTGTGGGTAATGCAGAAATTGGTAGACCGGCAATGGTCGTTTCTGCAACGATAAGTACGTCGCCCACAATGATTTATTTCGGACAGGAAGTAGGTGAGCCAGCAGCAGAATATGCCGGTTTTGGGAGTCCGTCAAGAACTTCAATATTTGATTATATAGGCGTGCCACACCACCAAAGATGGGTGAACGATAAGAAGTTTGATGGTGGTCAATCTACCCCCCAAGAAGCTTCTTTACGTGATTTTTATAAGCGTTTGTTGAATTTCACCATAAGTAGTGAAGTTTTAATGGGAGCCTATAGAGAAATACATTTTTATAATAAAGAAATTACTGAAAACTACAATCATCGCGTACTGTCGTATGTACGTTGGTCTGAAAATCAAAAATTGATTATTGTTTCAAACTTCGATGTTAATGATCATTTTTCTTTCGATTTAAAAATACCGGTAGACTTGGTGGATTTGTGGAAACTTAAAGAAGGAATTTATCCTTTAGATGATGCTTTATATGGTCATAAAAATTCATTACGAATAGAAAATGGAGAAGGTCATGTTTTCATTGAGCTTAATCCTCTAGAATCCTTTATTTTTGAAGTAAAACTATAACCCATGCTCAAAAAAATTACCCTAGCTTTTATTTGTTTCACGTTAGCATCTTGTCATATGAAAGAAGAACCCTTAGTAATTGGTCATAGAGGAGCTATGGGGCACGAAACCGAAAACACGATACCTTCAATACAAAAGGCAATGGATCTTGGTGTTGATATGATAGAGATAGACGTTTTTAAAATTAAGAGCGGCGAAATTGTTGTATTTCACGATGATAAGCTAGATCGGTTAACCAATGCTCCTGGAGATATAGAAGACTATTATATTGTAGATTTAATGCAGGTAATTGTTGATGGAGGTCATAAAATACCGATGCTTCAAGATGTATTAAAGACTATTGATAATAAGGTGGCGCTCAATATAGAGTTAAAAGGAGCCGGTACTGCAGACAGGGTCAATCATATTATGAACTATTACATTGAGAACAAAAATTGGTCACCTGATAATTTTATAATATCTAGCTTTAATTGGGATGAGTTAAAGGAAATGCGCAAACATAATCCTAATGTTGCCATTGCTGTTTTAACCGAAGAAGACCCGGTAGAAGCCATACCTATGGCAAAAGAATTAAATGCCATAGCCATTAATCCATACTTCAAAAAATTGGATGAGCAGAAGGCTGATGAAATACATGATGCCGGATTTAAAATATATACTTGGACAGTTAATGAGCCTGCAGATATAGAGGCTATGAAAAACATTGGGGTAGATGGCATAATTACCAACTTTCCTGAACGATTAAATTAATGTACGATGTTCTTGTAATTGGTGGCGGCGCGGCAGGTTTTTATGCGGCAATTCATATTGCCGAAAGTAGACCGCAAACCAAAATTGCAATACTGGAACGTGGTAAAGAAGTACTAACTAAAGTAAAAGTGTCTGGTGGTGGGCGTTGTAATGTTACCCATGCAGAATTTAACCCGAGTGATTTAAGTAAAAATTATCCTAGAGGAGAAAAGGAACTTCTGGGTCCTTTTCATACCTATGCCAGTGGTGATACCGTAGGGTTTTTTGAGGAACGTGGTGTTGCTTTAAAAATTGAAGACGATGGTAGAATGTTTCCTGTTAGTAATTCTTCTCAAACAATTATTGACTGTTTTCTCTCTGAGGCAGATAGATTAGGTATTCAAGTGAAAACACATTGCTCCGTCACTGGTATAGAGCATACGGAAGAGGAAGGAACAAAAAAATGGAAGGTTGCTGTTGGTGATAGTTTTATGTTCTGTAATAAGCTCGTTCTAGCTACCGGAAGCAATCCTAAAATGTGGAATTATATTGAATCATTGGGGCATACCATTGTACCGCCGGTACCTTCATTATTTACTTTCAATATTAAAGATGAGCGTATAATTGATATTCCCGGTGTTGCAACACACGCAGAAGTTAAGGTTATTCCGAAAAAGAGTGTTGGGAAAAAATCATCGCGATTAAAATTGGATGCTTCAAATTTAACTTCAGAGGGACCATTGTTGGTTACCCACTGGGGAATGAGCGGACCAGCTATTTTAAAATTATCGGCTTGGGGAGCACGAATTTTAGAGCAGTATAATTATCAGTTTAAAATTCAGGTAAATTGGGTGCCTGAGTATCATCAAGACGGATTATTGGCATTGCTTCTTAAGGTAAAGCAGGTAGAAAAGAAAACAGTTTTAAGAACCAAAGTACTTGATATACCGAAGCGATTATGGGCAAATTTGGTCAACTCCTCGGGAATTGAAGATACAGTGACATGGCCAGCGGTATCAAAACAGCAATTGACAATTTTAGCGGAACAATTAACGGCAGGCATATTTCAGGTAAACGGAAAAAGCACTTTTAAAGAAGAATTTGTAACCGCAGGTGGGGTAAATCTGAAAGAAATAAACTTCAAGACCTATGAAAGCAAAATACTCACAGGTCTATATTTTGCGGGCGAGATTATCAATGTCGATGCCATTACCGGCGGATTCAACTTTCAAAATGCATGGACAGGTGGCTTCATTGCTGCAAAAGGTGTTGTTAACGATCTAAACACAAATAGTGAATAACATGAAAACCTATATCGCATTTCTTCGGGGAATCAATGTTAGTGGAAAGAATAAAGTTCCAATGGCTGAGCTAAAAGAGTTGCTCGTTGACCAAGAATTAAAAGAGGTCGAAACTTATATTCAAAGTGGGAATGTGGTTTTTAAAAGTGAATTGAACAATAATAAAGAATTGGAAAAGCAGATAAAAGCTGCGATTTTGAGGCATTTTGAATTTAATGTTCCTGTAATAGTGAAGACGGTAGATCAGGTAAAAGAAATTTTAAATCAAAATCCCTTTAAAACTAATGATGAAAACTTGCGAAAGCAAAATTACTATGTTCTTCTCAATGAACAACCAAAACAGGAAGCGGTAGAAAAGTTCAAATTAGAGAACTTCGTAAATGAAGAGTTTTATATTACAGGTAATTGTGTTTATCTAAAATGTCATGCAGGATATGGTAAAGCAAAATTGAATAATAATCTTGTAGAGCGTAAGTTGAAAGTTGAGGCAACTACTAGAAATTACAGGACAATGAGTAAGCTGTTAGAACTCTCCGATTAGTTCAATTCCCATATTTTAAAATTTAAGGCCGTGGCAAAACAGACCCACAGGAAATAAGGAGTTAAAAGATACGCTGCAAATTTACTCACTACTTTAAACCATTTTATGGTTAGGGCTAGTACAATTAGAAGTGCTATAATGATCAATAAAGCCAATAAGGGTTGTTTTAACCCAAAGAACATGATACTCCATAGACCATTTAAAAGAAGTTGAAATCCGAAATGATAGAGTCCGGTCTTAACCCATTTGTGATGAAATCCTTTGGCCCAAACCCATCCTGCCGAAATGCCCATCATAACATATAACACGCTCCAAACGGGGGCGAAAACCCAATTGGGAGGGTTAAAACTTGGTTTGTTCAATGTCATGTACCAACCGTTTACCGAGCTTTGTGTTACAACACTGCTCAAAAACCCTATGGTTGAACAAATTACAATGCCAATTAATATATACGTAAGCTTTCTTTTCAATTGGTTGGTGTTTAGCTCTAAAATAAGGATTTATTTTTATTGATAGACCTAAAAACTATATTTGCACAAATTCAAAATTCAATGTCAGAAAAAGATTTTATTCCAGTATCATATATAACATTGAAAGAAAAGGGTGTGGTTGGTTATTCATCGCCCAGTAATATTGCATTGATCAAGTATTGGGGTAAAAGGGAAAATCAAATTCCTGCCAATCCGTCTATAAGTTTTACCCTTGCCGCTTGTATGACAAAAACCAGTGTTGAATACCAAAAGAAGGCGCAAAAAAATGATGAGTTTTCTTTTGAACTTTTTTTTGAGGGAGAGGCAAAAGAAGAATTTAAGCCAAAAATTAAAACCTTTTTAAAAAGGATAGAGGTATATCTACCTTTTTTAAAAGACTATCATTTGGTGATACGAACATCAAATACTTTTCCTCATAGTAGTGGTATTGCTTCATCTGCCAGTGGTATGTCTGCTTTGGCACTATGTTTTATGGAAATGGAAAGGTCATTTTCTGCACCTATTACAGATGAGTTTTTTAATAGAAAAGTATCGTTTCTGGCCCGACTAGGTTCGGGTAGCGCATGTCGTAGCATTGAAGGTTCTTTGGTTCAGTGGGGAGAAACAGCTTCGGTTAAGGGTAGTTCAAACCTATTTGGCATTAAATATCCTTATAAAGTACATAAAGTATTCAATAATTTTCATGATACCATTTTGTTGGTAGATAAGGGAGAGAAGCAAGTAAGCAGTACCGTAGGTCATGAGCTTATGCATGGGCATCCATTTGCATCACAACGATTTGATCAAGCTCATGATAATTTAGAAAAGCTCGGCCTTGTTTTGGCAGATGGTAATTTAAAAGATTTTATAAGAATCGTTGAAAGTGAGGCACTTACTTTACATGCAATGATGATGACCAGTAATCCTTATTTTATATTGATGAAGCCTAATACCCTTTCTATCATTAATGAGATTTGGAAATTTAGGGAAGAAAGCAAAACCCATGTTTGTTTCACATTAGATGCAGGGGCAAATGTACATGTGTTATATCCTGAAAATGAAAAAGATATCGTTTTCCCGTTTATAAAAGAGAAGTTAATTTCATTTTGTCAAAATGGGCAGTATATTTGTGATCGAATTGGTCTAGGGGCTAAGAAGTTGTAGTTGGGTTGTACACTATATATTTGTAAAATGCGTTTCTTAATGAACGGTTTTGTAATTTTGTTTAACCTTTTCGGGTAAAACGTTCAACTTTATATGTTTCTTTGACTATATTTATATAAGTATAATGTTCGCTTAGTTTTTAAAAATGAAAGGACCTTTATTTTATTCAAAAATTCTTCTCTTTGGGGAATACGGCATCATTAAAGATTCCAAAGGATTATCCATTCCTTATAACTTTTATAAAGGAGCCTTAAAATCCGATGCGAGTATATCTGAAGAAGCATCGGCATCTAACAAAAGCTTAGAAGCGTTCGCTATTTATTTGGAAAAATTAACCACAGATGAGCCTCAATTGGTTTCGTTTGACCTAGAAGTATTAAAAGCAGATGTGGCTGCAGGTATGTATTTTGATAGTTCAATACCACAAGGCTACGGTGTAGGTAGTAGTGGTGCATTAGTAGCTGCTATTTACGATAAGTATGCGCAGAACAAAATAACGGTACTTGAAAATTTAACAAGAGAAAAATTACTGAAGCTTAAAACGATATTCGGTAAAATGGAATCGTTTTTTCATGGTAAGTCTTCAGGACTTGATCCTTTGAACAGTTACTTAAGTTTGCCTATCCTTATCAATTCAAAAGACAATATAGAGTCAACAAGTATTCCATCACAGAACGCAGAAGGTAAGGGAGCCGTGTTTTTATTGGATAGCGGTATTATTGGCGAAACCGCACCAATGGTTCAAATTTTCATGGAGCAAATGAAAAATGATGGTTTTAGAAGTATGCTAAAAAATCAGTTTATTAAGCATACCGATGCCTGTGTAGAAGATTTTGTTAGTGGTAATATAAAATCATTGTTCGGTAATTTAAAGCAGCTATCGCATGTTGTTTTAGATAACTTTAAACCAATGATACCGGCAAAGTTCCATGACTTATGGAAAAAGGGTATAGATACAAATGAGTATTACTTAAAGCTTTGTGGCTCAGGTGGTGGCGGATACATTCTTGGTTTCACCGAAGATTTTGAAAAAGCTAAAACTGCGTTAAAAGATTATAAACTTGAAGTAGTTTATAATTTTTAGGTAATTTCCAAAATGCTTAATAGAAAAAATAAACTCTTACTTTTAAAGGTATTGAGTCTGTTTTCAGTGGTTAGGGGGTATAATATTCTTGTTATTGCCCTAGCTCAGTATTTGGCGTCCATTTATATTCTTGCCCCAGAGCTACCTGTTCGTAGTGTAGTTCTAGATTTTAATCTATTTGTTATTGTTTTGGCATCTGCATTGGTAATTGCGGGTGGATATATTATCAATAACTTTTATGATGCTGAAAAAGACCTTATAAATAAGCCAAGAAAAAGTATGCTAGACCGTTTGGTAAGCCAACGATTTAAGCTGACCACATATTTTGTGCTGAATTTTATTGCGGTATTTGCCGCTAGCTATGTCTCTTTTAAAGCTGTTTTCTTTTTCTCATCCTATATTTTCGGTATTTGGATCTATTCCCATAAACTTAAGAGAATTCCTTTTTTAGGAAATTTTATTTCGGCCACTTTAGCAATTACACCTTTTTTTGTGGTATTCGTATATTATAAGAATATACAAGCGGTAATATTTGTGCATGCAGTATTTCTGTTTCTACTGATTCTTGCCCGCGAAATAGTTAAGGATTTGGAAAATATTTCTGGAGATTTGGCACAGAATTATAGAACTATTCCTATCATTTATGGGGCTCGTACGGCAAAACTTTTGATTTCGTTTTTAATTTTTTTGACATTGGTACCCTCATTACTGTTGATTTTTAAGTTCGATGTGGGTCATATGAATTTCTATTTCGTTTTTTGTGTGCTATTGTTACTTTTATTTATAGTAATGTTATTTAAGGCAAAGGCACGTAAAGACTATGTTTGGCTTCATAATATTATCAAATTGATTATTGTAATGGGCGTATTCAGCATTCTTCTAATAGACATAGACCTTGTTTTAAATAGAATAGTGTAGTTGTTGGTAATATGTTTCATATAACTATTTGAACCGCAATGCAATTTGCTACCTTTGTGCAAAATTGGTACAATTATGAGTAGGGATGATTCTAGTAGAGGTAAGAAACCGTCAGGCAGGCAAGGAGGTAATTTTAAAAAGAAGAGCTACGCCCGAGGTAATTCGCCCATTAAGAAAAATACAACGGCAAGTAAGCCGCAAGATCCAAATTCAATTCGATTAAATAAATACGTGGCCAACTCTGGGGTTTGCTCTAGAAGAGATGCCGATATCTATATTGCGGCAGGTAGCGTTACGGTGAACGGAAAACCTATTACAGAAATGGGTTATAAGGTCAAATTGAGCGATGAGGTAAAATTTGATGGTCAACTTTTGAATCCTGTTAAAAGGGAGTACGTTCTTTTAAATAAGCCGAAAGACTTTGTAACCACTATTCGTGATGATAGAGGTAAAAGACACGTTTCTGGGTTAATATCAAGTGCTTCTAAGTCAAAATTACTACCTGTAGATAAATTGGAAAAGGAACATACCGGTTTACTTTTGTTTACCAATGATGGTAATATGACCAAGACTCTAAAAAGTCCTATAAATGGTTTACGAAAGATATATCATTTAGTTCTTGAGCAAGAATTGCGTAGTGCCGATTTGAAGAAAATTCAAGAAGGTGTTGTAGTAGATGAGAAAGTTGTACGTGTACAAGATATTAGTTTCATTGCCGATGCTCCAAAAAGGGAAGTTGGCATTGAAATTTACAGCTCAAGAAATAAAATTGTAGAGCGTTTGTTCGAAACCTTAGGATATAAAATCCAAAAATTGGATAGAGTAGTATATGGTGGTCTTACCAAAAAAGATTTACCAAGGGGACACTGGAGGTATTTGACCGATCAAGAAGTTATTAATTTTAAGATGATTAAATAATACATGCTCCTTGTCTATGTAAAGGCTAGAGGATATGAAATTATTTCAGTGTACCAATTGTAAGAATACGGTTGTTTTTGAAAACAATAAATGTTTAAACTGTAGTTTTAAACTAGGGTATTCATCGTATTATAATAAAATTGTTTCATTAGATCCTAGTGTCGGCTCATGGCAGGTAGAGGAGTTAGATGGCAAGACTTACGAATATTGCGAGAATTACAATCACAAGGTCTGTAATTGGTTGGTTGATGTTTCGAGAGGGCGAAAATTCTGCCTGGCTTGTACTTTAAACCGAACCATACCACATCTTTTAGATGATGACAACTTAGAAAAGTGGAAACATATCGAAATTGCCAAACATCGATTGGTATATCAGCTACTACGTTTTCGGCTTCCTGTAGTTAGAAAAACAAAAGATGCCATAGATGGTTTTTGTTTTGATTTTTTAGCAAAAGATGATTTGCCAGAAGAATCTAAAGATTTAAAAACCGGACATGCCAATGGCGTAATTACGCTCTTAATATCTGAAGCGGATCCTGTTGTTCGAGAACAGATCAAGCAGCAAATGGCTGAACGTTATAGAACTTTATTAGGGCATTTTAGGCATGAAGTAGGGCATTATTTTTGGGATTTGCTCATTAGGGACAACCCCGATGTTTTGGTAGAATTCAGGAATATATTTGGTGATGAATCTCAATCTTATGCTGATGCATTGGCCAATCATTATAATAATGGTCCAAAAGCACATTGGCAGCAAAGTTATATTAGTAAATACGCATCATCTCACCCATGGGAAGATTGGGCAGAAACATGGTCTCATTACTTACACCTTACCGATGTTTTGGAGACGGCCTATAATTTCGGACTCAGCTCTGATCCCAAGATAACTGCGAAGAAAAACCTAAAAATGAACGCAGGTTTTGACCCATATAAAGTAAAGGATTTTAAAAAAATAATGGATACCGGTATTCCGCTGTTATTTGCCTTGAACAGTATGAATCGTTCAATGGGGGAAGATGATCCTTATCCGTTTGTGATTTCAAAATCTGTAGAGAACAAATTAGAATTTATTCATAATTTATTGAAAGGTATTTAAGCTCTAATAAACCTTTCCCCAAAAAAATAAGTTGTAGTAATAACATGGTTGTTTCCCTATTGGTGGTTAAACTGTAACCGTAGGTTGCGATATAACTTTTAAAATTATAGTAGTAGTCTTAAGAGATAGTATTTTTTTGGATTGGATCACTGCAAAAAAAGTTTCCAAAGTATTTTTAGGAATAGTGTAAACCGATTGATGAATGTCTGCTGAACCTAAGAATAACATATCTAAATTTAAATTATCCCATCTACCTAAGTTATTGGTAAAAACCTTTAAAGAGTGGATGGAAAAAGAGCCTTTTCAAATTAGTGCCATTATCGCCTATTATGCCATTTTATCGTTACCTGGTTTACTTATTTTAATTTTAGAATTGGTAGGAGGTATATGGGGTAAGGAAATAGTACAGGGTGAGTTATTCGCAGAGATTTCATCGGCAATGGGTCCGGATACAGCGCAATCTATTCAAGATATAATAAAGAATCAAGGCAACCAGCAGACCTCTCTGGTAGCAACGCTATTAGGTGTCGGAGTACTTATTTATGGTGCAACCGGGGTGTTTTATCAATTGCAAAATGCACTAAATGATATTTGGGAAACAAAACCTAAATACTCCAATGAGTTTTTATCTACGCTGTTTATGCGCTTAAAAGGCTTTGGGTTCATTTTGATTATCGGGTTTTTATTATTGGTCAGTTTTGTATTGACCTCATTGTTGTCGGCATTTTCTACTCAACTTTCTAGATTATTACCAGAAGGTATGCTAGAACTTGGTTTTGTTATAGATTTAATTTTATCCTTAGGGTTTATCTACTTGTTGTTTGGGGCTATGTTCAAATATTTGCCGAGTACCCGTGTGCGATGGAAAGCGGTAAAAGTAGGAGCGGCGTTAACGGCAATATTGTTTTTAATAGGTAAATATGCGCTGGCATTTTACTTTGGTAAAGCAGAACCCGGCTCTACCTATGGCGCGGCCGGGAGTATTATTTTGGTAATGTTATGGGTTTCTTATTCCAGTCTCATTGTTACATTTGGAGCACAGTTCACCAAAATTTATTCAGATAAGTATGTAAAGGTTAACTAAGCTTTTTCATTTTATCATGAATTTCTTTCAAGCATAAATTACCTAAGCTACCCTCGTGAGTGTGGTGAATATCTCTCTTAGGTGTAAATGTACCTTCATTGATTTCCATTCCCATTTTTTTGTAGGCATCCCTAAATGGCATTCCACTTTGTACCAACTCGTTTAAGGTATCTACACTGAATAAGTAATCATATTTAGGATCGTCTAGAATACTGTCGTTCACCTTAATTTCTTTTAGACTAAAGGTTAAAATCTCTAAACATGCTTTCATATCCTGTATTGCAGGAACAATGATTTCTTTCACCAATTGTAAATCTCTATGGTAGCCACTTGGTAAATTGTTGATGACCAAGGTTAATTGATTAGGAATGGATTGTAGTTTGTTGCATTTACCCCTTACCAATTCAAAAACGTCGGGGTTTTTCTTGTGTGGCATAATGCTAGAACCTGTGGTCAACTCATCCGGAAATGAGATAAAATCAAAATTCTGACTCATATACAAACAGATGTCCATAGCCATTTTAGATAAAGTCGCGGCAATATTGGCAATACCAAAGGCTGCTGCTTTTTCTGCTTTTCCTCTACTCATTTGTGCGGCAACTACATTGTACTTCATAGTTTCAAAACCCATTTCTTCGGTAGTAAAGCTACGGTCTATGGCAAAAGAACTACCATAACCAGCGGCACTACCTAACGGATTTTGGTCGGCAACTTTATAGGCGGCTTCAATAAAATAAAGGTCATCTATTAAACTCTCTGCATAGGCAGAAAACCATAGTCCGAATGAGGAAGGCATCGCAATCTGTAAATGCGTGTACCCAGGTAACATTACATCTTTATGCTCTTGTGCCTTAACCAGTAAAAGGTTGAAAAGCGATTTGGTCATCGACTTAATTTCGGTCAATTCATCCTTTAGGTATAAATGCATTGCCACAAGAACCTGGTCGTTTCTTGAGCGTGCCGTGTGTATTTTTTTACCGGTATCACCTAAGCTTAGGGTAAGCATGTATTCAATTTTAGAATGCATGTCTTCAAAAGAATTTTCTATAGAAAAAGTACCTTTTTCTATTCGCGCCGCAATATTGTCCAACTCATTTACAAGCTCAACAGTTTCTTTAGGAGAAATCAATCCTATTTTACCAAGCATTTTAGCGTGTGCCTTAGATGCTATAACATCATACTTTGCCAGAAGCAAGTCTAGTTCCCTATCATTGCCAACAGTAAAATGATCAATCTTTTTATCAGTGCTAAATCCTTTATCCCAGAGTTTCATAATTCAAGTGTCAAGTTCAAGTGTCAAGCTCAAGTATCAAGCTCAAAACATAATTGATTTTTAATTTATAATTAGCCGCACGCTTAGTGCAGAAATCCTTTTAATATTTTAATATATAAATCTATACCTTCTTCTACTTCATGCACATAGATAAATTCATTGGCAGAGTGGGAGCGTGTACTGTCACCAGGTCCCAATTTTAACGATTGGCAACTTAACGCCGCTTGATCGGATAATGTAGGCGAGCCGTATGTAGTTCTACCCAATGCAATGCCAGATTGTACCAACGGGTGGTCTTTATCTATTTTAGATGAATTTAAACGTAAAGATCGTTCCTTTAATTCGCATGGCGCATCCTTCTTTAGTAAATTTGCTATTTCTTTATTACTATAAGAATCGTTTACACGAACATCTACCACTAAATCTACTTGTGCTGGTACTACATTGTGTTGTTTACCTGCGTTAATTTGTGTAACCGTCATTTTTACATCGCCCAATGCTTCAGAGGTCTTTTCAAATGTATAGTTCTTGAACCATTCCAGTACTTTAATGGTATTGTAAATGGAATTATCGTTATTAGGATGCGCTGCATGGGAAGGAGTCCCCTTAACTACGGCATCAAAAACCACCAATCCTTTTTCTGCGATTGCAAGTTGCATTAATGTAGGCTCACCAACTATAGCCACATCAATGTGTGGAAGTTTAGGCAATAAGCCACGTAAGCTATTTTCACCGGCATTCTCCTCTTCGGCAGAGGCTACCATTAAAATGTTATGGTTGAGGTCTTCAGATTCGTAATAGGTAACGAAAGTTGCCAAAAGCGAAACCAATGGTCCGCCGGCATCATTGCTTCCCAGTCCAAATAGTTTGCCATCTTCTATATGCGGGTGAAATGGATCTTTGGTATAGGCAGAATTTGGTTTTACCGTGTCGTGGTGCGAGTTTAAAAGTAAAGTTGGTTTTGAGTCGTCCCAGTATTTATTTTTCGCAATAATATTGTTGAGGTCACGCTCGGTAGGTATGTTAAATGTTGCCAACCAAGCTTGTATGGCATCGGCTGTTTTATCTTCTTCTTTTGAAAATGATTCTATTGAAATAAGTTCTTTCAACAATGTGATAGCACTTTCTGTAAGTTCTTTTTGGTTCATCTTATAATTTTATGGTCGTGAACAGTTCTGTTTCTTTATCGAGCATGGTAACATCGCCTAAACATACTTTTGACACGCTATTGTTCAGCGCATGAAAGCAATTGTGAAGTTTTGGCAGCATTCCGTCCGCAATGATACCGTCAGATAAAAGCTCTTGATAGGTGTCGGAATCAATATGTTTTACTACACTGTTCTCATCTTCGATATCCTTTAAAACCCCTTTTTTCTCAAAGCAATAATACAAGGTTGTTTCATAGCTAGATGCCATACCAATTGCAATTTCAGAAGCAATGGTATCTGCATTCGTATTTAATAATTGTCCGGCTCCATCATGAGATAAGGCACAGAAAATCGGAGTTAAATCGGCAGATAAAAGCTTGGTCAGTAAACCTGAATTTACACCATCAATATCACCAACAAATCCGTAATCAATTTCCTTAACGGGACGTTTATGTGCTTGTATACTATTGCCATCCGCACCACTTAAGCCAATAGCATTTGTGTTTTTAGCCTGTAGTTGAGCAACAATTTTCTTGTTTGCCAAACCGCCATAGACCATGGTAATGATATCTACGGTTTCGGCATCGGTTATACGCCTACCATCTATCATTTTAGACACAATGCCAAGTTTGGTTGCCAATTGAGTAGCTAATTTTCCACCACCGTGTACTAAAATTTTTAATCCTTCAAGTTTAGAAAAAACAGTAAGAAAAACGTCTAAAGCCTTTTCATCTTCTATGACATTGCCACCAATTTTTACAACACTTAATTTATTTTTCATAATCGGAAAATTTAAACATGAGTACCATGGCAATTATGAGAATAATATTACTGACCGGACCCATATAGGTTTTCCAGTGCGCAGTACTATGGTCTATATTTACCATATTGGCTACAAATAGAATGAACGCAAATAAAGCGATGCCTATGTAAATCCACTTATTAATTTTCATTGCTTTCCAATATTTTCTTTAACACCAATTGGGCGGCGTACGTTCTGTTATTTGCTTGTTCTATAACCAAAGACTGGTCGCTGTCTAACACCTCATCAGCCACAACTACGTTTCTACGAACAGGAAGGCAGTGCATAAATTTTGCTTTGCCTAGTTTCTTAAGGGTCATTTGCCAATTAGCATCTTGAGATTTTATTTGACCATAATTAGTATAACTGCTCCAGTTTTTTACGTACACAAAATCTGCATTTTCTAAAGCCTTTTCCTGGTCGTGCTCAATGGTGCAATCTTTTGTGATATTGGGGTCTAACTCATAACCCTTTGGGTGCGTAATTACAAATTCAGCATTTTGCTTTTGCATCATCTGTACGAATGAATTGGCAACGGCATGTGGTAATGCCTTAGGGTGTGGTGCCCATGATAATACCACTTTTGGGTTGTTCTTGAAATTATGTTCTTCTAGCGTAATGGCATCTGTAAGTGCCTGTAACGGATGCCCAACGGAGCTTTCCATATTCACGATAGGGACGGAAGCATATTCTTTAAATCCGCTCAAAACTTGTTCAGCTTCATCCCGCTCCTTATCTACCAATCCTGCAAACGCACGAATGGCAATAATATCACAATATTGAGAAATTACCTGTGCAGCTTCTTTAATATGCTCAGAAGTACCTTGGTCCATAACAGTACCATCAGCATATTCAAGCGCCCAACCTTCACTGCCAAAATTCATAACAATAACTTCCATGCCCAAGTTCATAGCAGCTTTTTGAGTGCTTAAGCGGGTACGTAGCGAGTTGTTAAAAAATAAAAGACCAATAGTTTTGTCTTTACCTAGTTCTTTGAATTTTTTAGGCTGTTTTTTAAGTGTTATGGCTTCTTTTACCCAGTTGGATAGAACGTCTATATCGTTTATTGAAAGGTAATTCATGATGCTTTAATTTTTGTAAATGTGCTTTTGTTTTCAATGGCCTCAGTAATAAAATTATCGTTTAAGCCATTGGTGATCCAGGTTTCAATACCGGCTTTTTGTGCAATGGTGGCTGCGTCTATTTTTGATTGCATTCCGCCAGTACCGTGGGTAGATTTAGATTCCCCTATTTCTTTGACTAATTCGGTTAGGTCTGAAACTGCTTCTATTGTTTTTGGCGAAGAAGTCGTTAAGGACGATTTTGTATAAATTCCGTCAGTATTCGTAGCGATGATAAGAATATCTGCGGATAAAAGAGATGCGGTCAATCCGGCTAACTTATCATTATCTCCAAATTTTATTTCATCGGTTGCCACCGTATCGTTTTCATTGATGATAGGAATGAAATTGTTGGTCACAAGAACATTGATGGTATTTTTAATATTTATTCTTGTTCGCTCTTTTTCAAAGTCGGAATACGATAATAAACATTGGGAGGTGAACAGACCCAATTCCCTAAAATTTTCTTGAAATATACGCATTAGGTGAGGCTGACCTATTGATGCCAATGCTTGTTTTACATTGATATCCTCTCCATTATGTTCAATTTTAACGAATTGCTTTGCCGCAGCAATAGCACCAGAACTTACGATAATGAATTCGTATTGATCTTTTAATGCTGCTATTTGCCTGCCAATATCCTCAATTTTACCACGAGAGATATGATCGGTATCTTTCGTTAAGGTATTGGAACCCAATTTCAATAAAATTCTTTTTTTCAACATGCTAATTCTGATTTTGTTAGGCTAAATTTTATTCTTTCCTAACTCCTAACTCCTAACTCCTAACTCCTAACTCCTAACTCCTAACTCCTAACTACCTTACCTGTCCATTCCCTTTTACATACCATTTATTGGTTACTAAATGCTGTAATCCAATTGGTCCGCGTTGGTGTAATTTATCTGTACTGATCGCAAGTTCACCGCCTAGTCCAAACTGCCCACCATCGGTAAAACGTGTAGATGCATTATGGTATACTGCAGCCGTGTCAACTGATTGCATAAAAATATCAGCCTCCTCTTCATTTTTGGTAATAATGGAAGCGGAGTGACCTCCGCCGTACGTATTGATTAGCTGTATGGCCTCATCCACATTTGGCACTTGTCCCAGTACTATTTTATAATCTAAAAACTCTTCGTACCAAACGGATTCATCTTCCATTTGTGAAGTGCCTTCCAAACCTGCAAGTTTGGCATCGGTCAAAATTTCGACCTTGTGCTTTTTTAAAGTTTGTATCAAGTGATTTAAAAATTCCACCTTGCGAGGTAAATCTCTAGATATAATTACTTTGTCCACAGCGTTGCAAGCAGATATTTTGGTGGTCTTGGCATTGATGATTACATCTAGCGCCATTTGCAAGTCCGCATCTTGAGAAACGTATACAAAGTTGTTTCCTCTTCCGCTAACAATTACGGGGCATTTAGCATGTTGCTTTACAAAAGCGATTAGTTTTTCACCACCACGAGGAACGATTAAATCGAGTTTTTGCGTTGGGTTTTTTAAAAATTGTTGTGTTTCTGTTCTAGAATAATTGAGGTAGCTAACCCAATCTGTAGCACAGTCACAAGATTCTAATGCTTTGTGCCAAAGATTGACCAAAACTAAGTTAGAATTTAATGACTCTTTACCGCCTTTTAATAATATTTTGTTCCCTGATTTAAAAGCGATTCCCGCAGCCTCAATAGTAACATCCGGTCTAGATTCGTAGATGATCATGATGGTGCCAAACGGAGCTGTTTTGTTACTGATTTCCATACCGTTGTCATTGGTAAATTGAAATCGTTCAACATGCAAGGGGTCTGGTAAAGCTGCTAGTTTTTTCAAGGATGATACCATTTCAGCCACCTTTGGTTTATCTACTTTTAAGCGATCTACCATGGCAATGTCTCCAGATTCAAAGGAGTTCAAATCTTTTTCATTAGCAGAGATTAAAATGGATTCCTCTTGTTGAACCAATTCTGCCATACGCTTTAATACGGCATTTCTTTTTGTGATACTAAGTGTTGTTTTCATGATAAGGCAGTCTTTAGCGCTGTGAAAAACACATCTAAATCTTGTTTGGTAATGTTCAATGCCGGTAATATTCTAAGTACCGTTTTATTTTTAGCACCACCGGTAAATAAGAAGTGCTCATGAATCAATTTTTTTCGTAGATCGGCAACCTGAAAATCAAATTCAAGTCCTAACATTAAGCCTTTACCCTTTACCCGTTTTACCTGCGGAATTTCTTTTGCTTTTTCGTTGAAATATTCGCCTAGTTCTTTAGCATTTCTAATTAAATTTTCTTTTTCAATTACTTCTAAAACCGCCATAGTGGCTGCACAAGCCAAATGATTGCCACCAAAAGTGGTACCCAACATGCCGTATTTTGCCTTGATACTTTCGTGAATTAGAATGCCACCAACAGGAAAACCGTTGCCCATACCTTTTGCAATACTTATGATGTCCGGTTGAATATTATGGTGTTGAAATGCAAAGAATTTACCACTTCTACCAAATCCCGATTGAACTTCATCAGCAATTAATAACGCATCATTTTCTTTACATAACGATGCTACTTCCTGTAAAAATTCAGTTGTAGGTTCATCTAAACCACCAACACCTTGGATAGATTCAATAATTACGGCGCAAACATTTTTAGATATTTCCCTTTCAAAACCCTTACTATCGTTTAGGTCAAGAAAAACAACTTCATGCTGTAAATTGATTTCTGCGTTTATAGAAGGGTTATCCGTTGTTGCTACTGCAGCAGATGTTCTACCGTGAAAACCATTGTTAAAGGCGATAATTTTAGATTTTCCCGTTACAAAAGAAGCCATTTTCAGGGCATTTTCATTAGCTTCAGCACCAGAGTTGCACATAAAAAGATTGTAATCTTCACAGTTTGATGCTTCCCCCAGTTTTGTAGCCAATTCTACTTGTAACGGATTCTGTACCGCATTGCTATAAAAGCCAATATTGTCCAATTGATCTTTTAAACGTTTCACATAATGTGGGTGTGTATGGCCAATGGAGATAACGGCATGTCCGCCATAGAAATCTAAATAATCCTGTCCTTGATCATCTGTAACTACAATACCTTTCGCGGAAACGGGTGTTACATTATATAATGGATAAACGTCAAATAATTTCATAGTTGAAAAGTTTCAAGTTCAAATTGAACGGGTTTGGTCGCGTGTTTACTTGTTTTTAAATTCGGTAATCTTGTCGTATGATGATATAATACCACGTATTAATGATGAACTAAGTCCTTGGTGCTCCATTTCGTTTAAGCCTGTAATGGTACAGCCCATTGGTGTGGTAACACGGTCAATTTCTTCTTCAGGGTGATTGCCCGATTCAATCAATAAGCTTGCGGCACCGTTACAGGTATGCATGGCCAGCTCTTGTGCTTCTTTAGCATCAAAACCTAGTTGAATGGCACCTTGGGTAGTGGCACGTATTAAACGCATCCAAAAAGCAACACCACTTGCACATATTACGGTAGCGGCCTGCATTTGTCCTTCAGGGATTTCCATAGAATGTCCCATCCTGTTGAAAATAGCTTTTGCCAGCTCTACTCTTTTTTTGCCTTTTTCATTACTACAGATACAGGTCATTGATTTGCCTACCGAAATGGCGGTATTTGGCATGCTTCTAATAATAAAGTTTTCCTTACCGATTACAGCCTCAATTTTCTCGATACTAAATCCGGTAATGGTAGAAATGATAACATGTTTCTCGGTCAATAGGTCTTTTATGCTCTCTAGAATTTCAGCAAAATGAATAGGTTGTACCGCAAAAATTAAGATATCCGAATTTTCAACGGCTAGTCTATTGTCAGTAGTAACAGTTACCTTATCATACTTTTCATAGTCCGCAATAGATTTGGTGTCCCTTTTGGTAAGGTACATGCTGGTTGCACCATTACTGTTTAGGATGCCCTTTGCTATGGAAAGTCCTAAATTACCTGCACCTATAATAGCTGTTTTCATTTTTTTTGTATTAAGTGTTGAGTACAAAGTATTAAGTACAAAGTATTAAGTATATTAATGTGTTTGTACTTAGTGTATTCTGTTTGTAATTTTATTAAACTTTATCCCTTTAAATAGGATTTTTAAATTTCCATCAACCATCAACTAAAATTTTAGCTTTGCTCAATATAATTTATGGGTAACTGAGCGTAGCCGTTAAAAAACTCCTGCTTTCAAATTCAAGCCTAAATTTTCTTCTAACCCAAAAATTAAATTCATATTCTGTACTGCTTGTCCCGATGCACCTTTTAATAAATTGTCAATTGCCGAGGTAATCAATAATACATCTTCATGTTTATGTAGGTGTATGTGGCACTGATTAGTATTTACTACCTGTTTTAGATTGATGGGTTCTTCGGATATTTGTGTGAACACGGCATCCTTATAAAATTCGTGATATATTTTTTTGGCATCTTCTAAACTACCTTCAAATTTGGTATAGGAAGTAGCTAGAATTCCACGAGTGAAATTCCCTCTATTGGGCATAAAAAATAAGTTGCCCGTGTTCTCTTGTAGGGAGTGCAAACTTTCATTGATTTCACCCAAATGTTGATGCGTAAAAGGCTTGTACCAGCTTACGTTATTATTTCTCCATGAAAAATGAGAAGTCGCTGATGGACTAACACCTGCCCCTGTACTACCGGTTACAGCATTTATATGTACTTCATTTTTTAATAAGTTTGCCTTAGCCAATGGCAGCAACGCTAGTTGAATAGCAGTAGCAAAACAACCAGGATTGGCAATGTATTTTGCGTTCTCTATGTTGCTTTTGTTCAATTCAGGTAACCCGTATACAAATTGTTTTCCTTCAAAATAAGCAACGGCATGCAATCTAAAATCATTACTTAAATCGATGATTACGGTATCTAAAGAAAAATCATGTGCCTTTAAAAATGCAGTAGAGTTGCCATGGCCCAAACATAGAAAAACAACGTTGACATTTAAGTTGACATCACCGGTAAACTCAAGGTCGGTAATTCCCAATAAATCCGGATGCGCGGTGGTTACTTTTTTTCCAGCCCTAGTGGTACTGAATACAAAATCTATTTCCGTTGCCGGATGATTCAATAGAATACGAATAAGTTCACCACCCGTATAACCTGAACCGCCAATAATACCTGCTTTAATCATAATTTTCATTTTTAGTAAGTAGTATTAAGTATTAAGTATTAAGTACGAAGTACCTGATTTCTAAAAGTTCTTTAACTTAATACTTTGTACTCTTTACTTTATACTATTCACTTCCATTTACATGGTTATATATCTTTCCTGAATTCGATAAAATCTTGATAAATCCTTTGGCGTCATCTGCCGTCCATCCTTTATTGACTTCGCCATATTTACCAAAAGCATCGGTCATTAAATCGTGTTCAGACGAGATACCGTGCAACCTGAACTGAAATGGATACAGACCAACGAATACATCGCCGGAAACCGTTTTTTGTGTATCGGTCAAGAAAGTTTCTATGTTACGCATAACAGCATCAAGGTAATTACCCTCGTGCAATAACATACCATAAAAATTACCTTGTTGCTCTTTTTGATATTGTTGCCATTTGGTAAGCGTATGCTTCTCTAATAAGTGGTGTGCCTTAATGATGATCAATGATGCAGGAGCTTCAAAACCAACTCTACCCTTGGTGCCAATAATAGTATCGCCAACGTGAATATCTCTACCAATGGCGTATTTAGATGCCAAAGCCTCAAGTTTTTCAATATTGGCAACGGGAGTGTCTATTTCTCCATCAATAGCAACTAGCTCTCCTTTTTCGAATGTAAGTTTTACCTCGGTTGGGTTCTTTTCTTGCAGTTGACTAGGGTAGGCGCTGTCTGGCAACGGTTTTTCAGAAGTTAGTGTTTCTTCACCGCCCACAGATGTTCCCCACAGTCCTCTGTTGATAGAATATTTAGCTTTCTCCCAAGGATAGTCTACTCCGTTTTCCTTTAGGTATGCAATTTCTTCTTCTCTAGCTAATTTGTTATCTCTAATAGGAGTGATGATTTCAATTTCGGGAGCAATGATTTGGAAAATCATATCGAAACGAACTTGGTCGTTACCAGCACCGGTACTACCGTGGGCAATATAACCTGCACCAATTTTTTTCGCATAGTTTACAATTTCTATGGCTTGCACAATACGTTCTGCACTTACAGATAGTGGGTAGGTATTGTTTTTTAGTACATTACCAAAAATAAGGTACTTAACTACTTTGTCATAAAAGGTTTGTACGGCATCAATTGACGTGTAAGAAGTTGCGCCTAGTTCAATGGATTTCTTCTCTATTTCCTTTATTTCATCCGAAGAAAATCCGCCAGTATTTACACTAACTGCGTGTACTTCAAATCCTTTGTCCTTTGATAAATGTTTGGCGCAATAAGAAGTGTCCAATCCGCCGCTGTATGCTAGTACTAATTTTTTCATGATATGATGTTCGTTTCCGGCAAGCCGGGTAATTATTATTTTGGTTTGATATGGATTAGAATAGAGAGGTTAGGATAGAGAGGTTAGAAAAAAGAGAAAAGAAAAAAGATTTTATAAAAATCAGCTATTTCATTAATCCCAATATTTATTTTTAAACTTCTATACTCTATACTCTATACTCTATACTCTATACTCTATACTCTATACTCTATACTCTATACTCTATACTCTATACTCTATTGTTTACTTTTTTCTTCTTTCTTTCTTAAAAACAAACTTTGTTTTATACTTTTTAATCTTGTAAATGCCTTACCGTTCACTTCTTTTGTTTCTTCTGCCTTTTTCTTGGAAACCGGGTCATATAACATACCTGTACAAAGACACATTTTTTGCTCTGTTCTAGTAAGAATATCGAAGTTTTTGCAGGTTTGACACCCTTTCCAGAATTCTGGATCATCAGTCAGTTCAGAAAAGGTAACTGGTTTGTAGCCAAGTTCGTAGTTAATTTTCATAACTGCTAAACCAGTAGTAATGCCGAATATTTTAGCATCTGGAAATTTTTCCCTGCTTAGTTCGAAAATTTTTGCCTTGATTTTTTTTGCAAGTCCTTTACCCCTGTAATCTGGGTGTACAATGAGTCCGGAGTTGGCCACAAATTTCTCATGCCCCCATACCTCTATGTAGCAAAAACCAGCAAACTTGTCTCCGTCCAAGGCAAGAATAGCATTGCCGTTAGATAGTTTTCTCTGAATATATTCTGGTGTACGTTTTGCTATACCGGTACCGCGTACTTTAGCAGATTCTGCTATGGTATCACAGATATCCTGAGCGTATTTAAAATGTGATTCGTTAGCAACAATTAAGTTCATTGCCAGTTAGATATTTAAAAGTGTAAAAAAATGTTTGATTTGCTGTGCGGAAATGGACTCACCTAATTCCATAATTATATCTTACCCTTACGGGCGACGACGGCGAGACGTGAACGGGCGCGCTAGAGCCAATGGGCTCACGGTGCTATATAAAAAGTAGTTTATTTCGTTCATTACGGCGTAAATGTACAAATTATATTTATTGAACATTGCGCATAACATATTTTTTACAAAAAGTTCACTTTTTGTTACGATGTGCAACAATTTCATAAACCAAATAGCCTAATACTGAAATATATTCAAGACCTAAAAGCCATAAACTCTCTTTAAAATCTGTCTGTGAATAGGCGTAATAGCTAAGAACAATTGCTGCCGACCATATAATGGCGTATCTGTAAGAAGTGAAAATGGACAGTAATACTAAAAATATAATATACCATGGGTGCACCGTGGTAGATATGAAATAATAAATGGTCAATACCCACATCATGGACCAAAGGACCCTGTTTAAGTCGTATTTCTTAGGGATAAACGTAAATAGCCCTACAATGAAAATGGTGAACAAAGGAGTGATTTTACCGTATTCCTTTATGAATTCCCACGGTTTGGCATCAAAATGTACAGCGGTTTTTTTGGCAATATTATAAAGACTTGAATTGAATTCGAAATTAGAAAACCATAGTTTAATGGTTCTGCTATAATTGTCAATAAACTCGGGAGTGTTGAAAGGTAAAAATAGTATCAAAGAGGTTATGCCTATAATAGTATAGAAAACGATGCTTTTTTTCCATCCTAAGTATTTAAAGAAAAGTGGTAAGAATAGAAGTGGTACCAGTTTTATTGATATGGAACATGCTAAAACTATACCGGCAATTTTCCACTTATCTATTGATAATAAAAACATGGCCAGAATAAAGAAAAATAACATGAGTCCTTCGAAATGAAGGTTACCTGTTAGTTCCACAATTATTAACGGGTTTAAAAAATACCAGAATATTAAATGTGGAGATTTATTAAGGTTTTTTAATAGCCTTCTACCAAAATAAAACACACCGATATCTGCAAGAATTATAATTGCCCGCATCGCAAATAGAGAGCCAAAAATACTTTTACCGCCTAATAGTGCGGCCAATGCAAAGATGAGTTGGTTTAATGGTGGGTAATTACTATAATGCCTTGCGCTTAAGCTACCCATACCTTCGTACAATTGATTAGCGTTTGGTATGATCGCAGCCATGTTTTGTATGAATTCATCTGGGGTGTGCAAGTAGGGGTTGATTCCATTGGAAACCAAATGTCCGTCCCAAATAAATCTATAGAAATCTTGAGAAAGATTGGGTTCGGCAAATAAAAAAGCCAGTCTAAAAAGGATTCCTATGCCCAATAAAAACCGAAACTTGTGCTTTTCAAACTGTATCAGTTTAAAACAGATGAAGAAAAGAGCAACAAACAGGGTGAGCAGTTTAACGAAATCTGTTCTTGGTAAATGATATGCGAACGTATAGTAGAATACAAAACTTAGTACCGCTAAGGACAAGGAAACTCGGTGGAGTTTCAAAAAGTTTTTAAAGCTAATTGGCATTAGGGGTTTTGATTTAGTAACAGGTCAATTTAATGGTTTTTTATTGAATAATGATTTCAACTGCCCATCAATTTGCCTAAAAGTTCCTTCATCATTTTTGCGGCCAGGTAAGCAGTCATATCTTGAAAATCTCGGTTTGGGTTATATTCCACAATATCGGCACCAACAATTTCGGTATCTATACTGTGAATAAGGTCTAATACTTGGCGAGAAGTGAGTCCGCCCGGTTCATGGTGAGAAACGCCAGGGGCATAGGCAGGGTCAAAACCGTCCATATCTAATGAAATGTAAAGCGGATTTTTAAATTTAGGAATCTTGTTAAGGTTCAAGTTGCGCATTTCATGTATTTCAACATTGAATTTTTCCGCTTGTGATGTTTGGTGCGGATTTAAAGTCCTTACACCTACCTGAACCAATTTTACAGCAAAACCGTTCTCCATAATACGAGCAAAAGGGCATGCATGAGAATATGGGTCACCTTCATAATCATGGTAAAGATCGGCATGCGCATCAATATGTAAAATATCTAGCTTAGGGTAGTGTTCGTTAAAAGCTTTTATGATGGGAAAAGTAACAGAATGATCTCCTCCCAGAGTTAGCAGTTTAGAGCCAGATTCAATATTCTTTCTGGTAATGGTTTCAATATCAAAATACTCATTAATGATAAAATCACCTTTGTCGGTTATATTGTGATGTTCTATGGATGTTCCAAACTCGGTACATAGGTTCATAGAATCGCTATAAAGTGCTTTTCGTATTAAATTTGGAGCTTTCGAGGGACCTTTTTGAAAAGAAGACTTCGCATCCCAATTAATTCCTTGAATATTTATTTTGCTCATAATGGTCTGTATCTTATCCTATACATAAAATTTGGGTTCTTGGCTATTTGCTGAACGGTACCCAAGTTTTCAGATATAATTTAATCGTCATTGAACCTTTAGACTAATGACGTTTTATGCTTAATTTTTTTGACTTCGGATTTAATGAAAATACAATTTTCTAAATTCATTTGGGGTAGTACCTGTTTTTACTTTAAAGTATTTTGAGAAATAGGCGTAATCTGAGAATTCAAGAGTATGGGCAATTTCGGCTAAATTGTCATTAGTGTGCACAATTAATCTCTTCGCCTCTAAAACAATGCGTTCAGAGATTAGTTCGCTCGTAGTCTTATTGATGGTGTCTCTTACCACCCTATTTAAATGTTTGGTAGTAATATTAAGTTTGTTCGCGTAAAATTTTGGCAGTTTCTCTGTATAAAAATGAGAGTTTATTAGCTTTTCTAAATCTTCAAGTATTTTTGAATAATTGCTAGAGCTTACGTGTTCAATGCTGTTATCTGTAGTATAGGCGCGTGTAAACTCAATATAGATATAATGGATTAGACCAGAGATTTTTGCCTCCCGCAATAAATTTTCTTCGCGGTACTCTGTGTAAAGTTCTTCGAAAATCACAGATAGGCTTTTCATTTTCTCCGCTGGCAATTGCAACAATGGCGGATTCTGATTTGAGTAATAAAAAGGAAATGAACTTAAGCCGTGGTCTAAAAATTTTAGCTCGTAAAATTCTTGAGAGTGAAAAAAAATATAACCTTCAGGTTCAGAAGTAAATTTCCAAAAATGGGTTTGCCCGGGTTTTAAAAAGAACACTTTTCCGGGTGCTATGGTGTAGCTGTCGAAATCAATTTCATGAATACCGCTTCCTTTTAAAAACATCACACATAAATAGAAATTATGGCTATGTGGCTTACTAATAAGTGTCTTATTAATTTGTATATGATCGGCAAACGAATTTACGTATAAGCTATGAAGCGTCTTTGATTTTAAAAATTGATCAATATGTAGAATGGGTATTTTCATGGTAAATGTCCTAAAAGTACAATTAATTGAGCTAAAAATACCATAATCTAAACCGTAGTGTGTCTTAATTTTGCAGTATTAAGAATTAAGGTTATGAGTAAAGTTTTAGATGTTGTTCAATGTAAATGCCCAAACTGTGGAAAAGGAAAGGTATTTAGTGGTCAAGGGAATATATTTTTGTTCAAAATGCCCAAAATGAATGAAAGATGCTCTGAGTGCAACTTTAAATTTGAAAAAGAAACAGGATTCTTTTTTGGTGCAATGTTCGTAAGTTATGCGCTTGCAGTAGCACAGATGATAACATGTTTTGTGTTGTTTTGGTACTTTGTTGATCTTTCGCCTATGCGCGTATTTTCAATTATAGCCATTATAACCATTCTGTTGAGTACTTTTAATTTTAGGGTGTCAAGATCTATTTGGATACACCTATTCTATAAAGTTTAATGCTTTACGTATAAGGGTTGTTCATTTCTTTCGCAATCTTAATAACACTTTGGGTAATTTTATTTGGGTCATTTTTTCTCCAGTTCATGTATAGACTAATCGTTTCGTTCAGTTCGATAAACCTAACACCTTTTGCATTGGAATATTTATATGATAACGGTAGTATTGATATGCCTAGGCCTTGTGCTACCAGATTGATGATCATACCGCCAAAATCAGATTCGATTATTGTTTTCGGTTCAAATCCGTTTTTTTGAAATAGGCTTCTTAAAAGGGAAGGGAAATAAGAGGTTCTGTGCAGACCGGAAATAATAAATTTCTCATCATGTAAACTTTTAAAATCTTGCATGCTTTTAGCGGTTAGCCAATGCTTATCAGAAACTACTAGGCAAATAGGTTCTGTGTATAGTTTGTAATTGGCTAAGTGAATGTTTTCTATAGCATCTCTGTTAAAAGCAATGTCCGTGTCGTAATTGAGAAGTAATTTTTCGTGGTTTTCATCAATGGGTTCAGTTAATTCAAGCTTTAAATCTGGTAAACTAGCGTTTATTTTATTCAAGAATAACGGTAGGAAACTGAAGGCGATTGAGCCAGGGTACGAAAGCGATATAAGACCGGTGGTACCTTGATCTATCTTTTTGGCCTGTTTGTGAATATGATCAAGTTCATTGATGGTGACTGTCCATTTTTCTTTTAAAAACTTACCGGCGTCGGTAAGTTTTACGTTTCTCTTATCTCGCTTAAAAAGCTGTATGCCCATTTCATCCTCGAGAGATTGAATTTGCCTACTGAGGGTAGATTGAGAAATAAAAACCTTTTCTGCTGCTCTCCAGAAATGTAGTTCGGTGGCAAGAGTCAAAAAATATTTTATTTGTTGGGTAGTCATTATTAATGCAATTTATGCATTAAAATGACAGGAATTTGTATTTTTTTTAATGCTTTAGATTAATTTCTTTGCCTTGTAGGTTTGAAAAAAGATATGCATGGGCGTAGAAAATTTTATCACTTTTATGATATCGGCGTTGTTATTTATTATGACACCTGGTTTAGATACCTTTTTCGTTTTAAACAAGTCTATTGCGCAGGGTAAAAGATCTGGCATACATGCGGCTTTAGGTGTAAATATGGGTGTTTTAACGCATACATTGTTTGCTGCGTTAGGCATATCGGTATTGTTGGCGAAATCGGCTTTTGCCTTTGCTGGTGTAAAGTATTTAGGTGCGGCCTATATCATATATTTAGGGGTTACCACCTACAGAAAGAAAAGTGACATAGCTGATTTAGAAGCGAGAACAGAAGACGAAAAGAATGTAAAAAGTGACTTTTGGTCTGGGTTCTTGACTAATTCATTAAATCCTAAAGTTGCATTATTCTTTATTGCTTTCTTTCCACAGTTCATTGCTGTCAATGAAATGCAGAACCCAGTACCATATGTGTTATTAGGAATTACTTATGCAATTATAGGTGTAGTTTGGTATATTATTTTAACCTTGTGCGCCAGTATTTTTTCTAGTAAGATTAAAGACAAACCCGACGCTGGTAAATTACTGAACAAAATTGGTGGTTTGGCTTTTATAGCAATGGGCATTAAAATGGCATTTTCTAAATAGAAAATAAATTATACATATCATCACCACTGTTATCTTGGTGTAATAATCAAGAGAAAACCATGAATAGGGAAATTTGTACGCAAACATAATTTTATGTTCTCAGGTTACAGTGGTGATCTTTTATTTAGAAAATCTTATTTTGACGACAAGATTATGTGTGGTTGCCAATGAAGTCCGATAATAAAAACGCAAAACGAAATAAGAAACCATGGCCAACAAAGAAGGCTATGCAACAAGTATATAAAGAAAGATTATGGGGTAGTGGTGCTTCGGAGTTTTATTCTGGTGAAGGTTCTCATTTGCCGGAAATTGTTGAACCGTATGTTAAAACAGTAATAGATTTTTTATCGCAGTTTAATAAAAACATAAGCGTTTGCGATCTTGGATGTGGTGACTTTAATATAGGCAAGGAGTTGGTGAGTTATACCATAAAATATATTGCAGTGGATATTGTTCCAGAACTTATATTGCGAAATCAAAACCTATTTCAAATACCCAATTTAGAGTTTCATTGTTTGGATATTGCCAAAGATGATTTACCAATTGCAGATTGTGCTATAATTAGGCAAGTGCTTCAACATTTGTCTAACGCAGAAGTGCTTCAAATTACCCGTAAATTAAAGCAGTACAAGTATATTATAGTTACTGAACACCTGCCTAGCGATGAGTTTATTGCCAACGTAGATATTATTTCCGGACAAGGAACTCGACTTAAAAAGAAAAGTGGAATACAGTTGCTACAACCACCGTTTAATTTAAAAATAGTGGAAGAAAAAGAGCTATTAAAAGTTACGGATCAGCATGGTGTCATAGTCACCAACCTTTACAAGCTTAGTTGATCAAATACATTACTTTAATTGTTTATGGTACATAACGTTTGAAAGGTATTTTGGCTGTTTATTTTTTAAAGCCTTCAAAAATGGTTTCGTAATGTTCAACAGTGGGGAAAGGTTCATAGTAATGATGTAGCAGATCTTTCCATTTTAAATAGGCGGGAGATTGACGAAAACCAATTTCGTGACTTTCAACATCTTTCCAATCTACTAGTAAAAGATATTGATTTTCATTTTCAAGACATTTGCGCAAAGTAAGCCCCATATAACCTTTTATTGAACTAATATAATCACTAGCCAACCTGAAATTCTTTTCAAATTCCTTTTGCAAGCCTGGTTTTACATTTAATATGGCGACTTCTAATATCATATTTCCTCTAAAATTGAGTTTCCTTTAGATCTGTCGCCAGAAGTCCACTCCCATGCTTCACGAAGACGAATTTTTCCATTGTCCATAATTTCGGGTTTTGAAAAGCATATGCCAGTCATTAATTCTCCTTTGGTGTTTACTTGATGGTAACGCATTTCAATTGTTCCGTCTTTATTGACCAGTCCAATTAAATGACCTTCTTTAATTTTGCCGCCCTTGTATGTTGAGGTTAGGATAGTTCCTTTTTGCCTATATTCAAAGATTGTTTCTTCTGAGGTTTCTCCATTGTCAGTATTGGAAACAGGTTTAAATATTTTATTGTTATAGTTCATGGCTTTGTTCTATGATAATCAGTTTGGTCTAAGGGTCGTTAATAGGATAAGTTAAGTTTAAATTTTGAAATTATTTACGCTACCAGTTCCAAATGGATTCGGAAGTAGTTGAATCTGCCGTAATTGTTGTTATATCTAAGTATGAAACTTTTTTATCCAATCCATATTTTCAACTTTTCATTAGATAATTCCTTATCAAAAATGCGTAAACCATAGATTTAGCAGTAACTGATGCTATTTTTTGTATACGTTGTTAGCAATACTACCTATTAAAGACTTATTTAGTTTCTCAATATATTCTTTTCGTTTAAGTAATTGACTCACATCAGCATCAAACGTTTTGGTTTTGTTTAATTTCGGAAATGATAATTTATTTTTAGCGATTGAATTTGAAATCAAAATATTGAAGTAATTAAAAATTAGGATTATTTTTTGTAAAACATCAGTTTCCACAATCTCAAACCCTATTTTTTCTGCCGTTCTTTTATTTATGATATAGCTTGTCCCTCGAATTTTCATTCTCTTATTCTTCTCATACTTTTCAATAAGGTACAAAAGTCCATCTAAATACTGTTGGATTATAAAATCGGTTCTTTGTTTTCCATTCATTTTTTTGTCAATTACGAAATGGTAATCAAATAAAGTTCCACCGTGAATTTTAATTAGTCCGTTTTTAGGTTTTTCGGCTATAAATAAAGGGGAATAATAAATCATTCTTCCACTTTTTTTTAAGGAAGGCATATCGAAGAATGGTGCAATTATAGATAGGGTTATTGCAAATGTCAAAATTCCAATCAGATATATTCCTGAATAGATTGATATAATGACTGAAAAAAATATAATAATAAGAGAACAAATCGCTAATACAATTAAGATATTATTTTGCTCTTTTTTGTTCTTATTATAAAATTTGTGGTTCAATTTTTATGAATGTGTTTTTTGTGTAATTGCTAACGGATGGTATATGGTTTGTTGCATGGTTTAAGCACCTAACTTAGTAAAAAAAACCGAATAGAAATATGCAAGGATTTTCGTTAGTAGTCTAGAAATAGCAATAAATTATATTCGGTGTTGCTATTTCGTTCTTTCAATTAGATAGAAAAAGGTGCTTTAGCTTATGTTTTCCTGAATCAATCACTTTTTTAATTCTTTAAAGTTAACAATGCAATATCTTTAATTACTCGGGTTGGTGAATTGCAATCACAATTACTTAAACCAATAACATAAATATCCTTACTTGGAATATAAACTCCCATTGATTTATAACCAAAAATACTTCCTCCATGTTGTCTTGTTTGGTTGTTGTGCATTTCTTTTAAATGCCAACCATAACCATAATTGAATTCTTCGTCATTATTTAATTTGTATTTGGTGAACGCTTTTTCTGATGTTTTTGAATTTATCAAAAGATTTTTGTTTAATGCATTTTGCCATTTCAACATATCATTTACTGTTGACATTATTGAGCCGGAAGAAAACGGAATACTATAACTTATTTGAGTTTTATTTACATATCCATTTTTTTTCTTATGATAACCATAAGCTCTTTTGGGTATAATTTTTCTATCACTACTATAATAAGATGTAGTCATGCCAGCTATATCAAAAATATTTTTTTGGATAAAATCTTCATAGCTTTCTCCGGAAACAATTTCTATAATATATCCCAAAAGCACATATCCCGAATTATTGTAGGCAAACTTTTCGCCGGGTAAAAATTCTACAGGTTCATTTTTAAAAAAATCAACCATCATTTTTGGTGTCATTTCTTTTTTTGCAATATCCCAAAGAGATTTCATTTTTGTAAAACTTTTAATTCCAGAAGTATGTGTTAATAAATGATGCAAGGTGATTTTGCTCCCCAAAGGATAATCTGAAACGTATTTAGAAACTGGGTCATTCACATTTAATTTGCCTTTTTCTTCTAATATTAGAATTGAAATAGCCGTAAATTGTTTTGTCATGGAGCCAATTTGAAATACATTTTCTGAAGTTAAATTGATATCTAGTTCTAGATTGGCTTTTCCTAGTGATTTTTGATAAATAGGTTTTCCTCCTTTTGCAACTAAAAATTCACCACCTGGTCCATTTTTATCATTGAATACATGTAGAAGTAAACTGTCTATTTTAGATTCAAGATCTTGTGCAGCAACTGGATATGCCAAGTTGCTAAAAATGATAAAAAAAGTTACATACAGATGGGGTAATTTATAATGTATACCTTTCATTTTATAGTTCTTGATTGATTAATTATTTATCTAGATTTTCGGTCATTTTATAACCTACAAATAATGATACACCTGCCATTAAAAATATCATTGCAGGATAAATGGCACCTTTATCAAATGTTGTGTAAATAGATAACAGCAGTGCAATAAAAACGCCAATGCCAATCCCCATTAACAAAAGTGCTAGATTTAAAAGAATTATTTTCTGAAAAGAATTACTGTTCTTACCAAAAATACTTGCGTCAGCTCCTTTTTCAATAAGCGCTAGACGTTCTTTGTTTCTAGTAGATAAATAAAGGTAAACGATACCGAAAATTGCTAAAAACAAACTTATTGGAATTAAAATATTAGTGTCCATAATTTTTATATTTAAATTGATTAATAATTAAGGCGTTCATTAGCTATGACGGCTATAGTTTCATTTTGGTTACACATTATTAATAATTTTTTTTAACAGTAATGTGTAACCATTTGCGGTTTATTGTCGTCTTATCAGTTATATGGGTTTTATAAACGACCAACATCATATTAATCTAATATTAGAAGGAAATACAAATGAATTTTCTGTGTTGGTAAATCAATACAAGAACTTAGTCTTTACACTATCATATAAAATATTAAAAAGTAAAGAAGAAGCAGAAGAGGCTTCACAAGATACTTTTGTAAAAATTTATCGTTCATTGCATAAGTTTAAAGGAGACGCTAAATTTTCAACTTGGATTTATAAGATAACTTATAATACCTGTTTGGATAAATTAAAAAAATGTAAAAAAATAAACTCAACTATTTACATAGAAGATTTTAATAAGCATCAAGTACATGCAATGGAAGATGTTCTAAACAATATTGATGAGAAAGAAAGAAACCAAAAAATACAAGAGTGCTTGTTTCTTTTACCCAGTAAAGAAGCATTTTTA